>Ga0183098_10298_pt1 | contig 134506 bp, 103 predicted proteins | sample BioMet9_FD_128884 | JGI IMG/M metagenome (GOLD analysis project Ga0183098, IMG submission 128884) | Microbial communities from bioreactor (seeded with sewage sludge) at Lawrence Berkeley National Lab, California, USA - Biofuel... | ecosystem: Engineered > Bioreactor > Anaerobic > Unclassified ...
AGAATGAAATCAAGTTATTAGGCATCAAGGATTCGGCGTCGTACGTGAGGGAGCCGCAAGGCAACGGCATCGCCGAGCGCTTTGTCCGCATCCTCAAGGAAAATCTTCTCTGGGTTCGCAGCTTCGATACAGTCGAGGAGCTTCGGTTAGCGCTCCTGACATTTAAGGAAATCTACAACCGCCAGTGGCGCATCGGCCGGCATGGCTATCGCTCACCGGCGCAGGTCAGGGAAAGGCAGAAGCTGGAGGTCGCCAACGCGGCCTAACTTTGGTCGCGAAACTGTCCAAGAAACCCTAGACCGCTACACCCGTCCGAAATGCCGAACCGTGGGTAGATCCAGGCAGACCGAAGTCGCGTGGCCGCTTTTGAAATTCGCTACCTGACCATGGAGGAAACAGCAAAGACACGACGTTCCGATCTGGCCGATCAGGCAGTGGCCGCTGCCTGATCGGTACGGCATCGCTCCCCTGCTGCGCCCAAAAATCACCCCTGTCGACACACCGTTACGCTCCCCCGAATCGTCTCGGATCGGCTCCCGATCGGCTCGCCATCTTCTCCAAAAAAAAGCTTGCTGGACAGGATATTTCGCCTATACCTTCTCCTCCAAGGGGAGGGCGTATGGGGTCCATCATTGCTATCGTCAATAACAAGGGCGGCGTCGGCAAAACGACGGTCACCGTCAACTTGGCACACGCCCTGGCCAACCGGGGCAAGCGCGTTCTGATCGTCGATAACGACGCACAATGCAACGCATCGAGTCTGCTCGTCGATTCCGACATCGTGTCCGATTCCATCTATGAACTCTACGAGGCCGACGACACGCCCATCGAACGCTGCATCTATCCGACGGCGTACGACGGTCTATCGATCATCCCCAACAGCGAGGAGACCGCCGCCCTGGAAATCTCGCTCAACCGGGGAATTCCCAAGACGTATCTCCGCCTGCGCGACCGGATCCGCGCCTACGTCAAACAGAATTTCGATTTTACCTTCATCGATACCCCACCGAACTGGGGCTATTTCGTTTTGGCCGCCCTGCATGCCGCCGACTGCGTCATCGTTCCCATTCTCTGTTCCAGCCGCTTTTCCATGGAAGGGCTGACCCGGGCGCTGTCCCTCATCGACGGGGTCAGGGAGCGGGAAAACCCGGATCTGCGACTGCTGCGCCTGGTCGTCAACAATGTGGACAAGCGCACGGCCATTTCCCGGGTCGTGGCCGACAAACTGCGCCGGCTCTTCGACGAGAACGTCCTTTTCAAGACGTCGATTCCGACCAATACCCAGTTTGCCCAGGCCGAAATGGAAGGAAAAAGCATTATCCGTTTCTCGCCGCGTAGCGTCGGAGCCAAGTACTACCGCAGCCTTGCCACGGAATTTCTGGAGATCTTCGAACCGGGGTCCGCCGCGTAGCCGGAGGCTGCCATGGCCGCGAAAAAACGTCTGACCATGTTCGATGCCATGGACGGGGCTTTGTCCCGTATCGGTGGTCTGACGGAAGCCGCAGCCAAGGCCAATACCCTGCCGTTCCGCCTGAAGCCACACCACACCACTCCCGAAATCGTTCCCCTGCCGCAGCCGGCCGACGGCCCGACCTTCGACAACGGCTTGGGCAACGCCTTGGACAACGCGACAACGCCTGCGGCAACGCCTTCGACAGCCCATTGTCCTTCGACTTCGACAACGGTTTCGACAGCGACTTCGACAACGCCTTGGGCAGCGACTTCGACAACGCCAACCGATAAAACCGCCTTTATCTCCGGTCGCAAGGCCCAGACCCTGCGCGCCGTCCTGATCGGTCGCCCCGAAGACAAGGCCTGCGTCGTGCGCTATCCCGATCTGGCGGAAAAACTGAAAATTCCATATAAAACACTACGATGGGTTATGTCATCCCTGGAAAAAGACGGCTTTTTCAAGCGACGGGATTTCCGCAACGGCCGGTTCCAGGGCGTGGAACTCCTCTTTGACGAACGGCTCTGCCAACGTTTCCTCGAACGGCAGGGATTGGCCTCAAAATCTTCGACAACGCCTTGGGCAGCGCCTTCGACAACGACTTCGACTTCGACTTCGACTTCGACAACGCACACTCCATATAAGATAGAAAGAAAAAATCTTTCTCTCTCTTCTTCACGCCTGGCGGCTACCTGGCCCAGGCTGGCCCAGGCCGGCTTCGGCACCGAGCAACTCGACCAGATCGTCCGGGCGCTCGAAGAACTCGGCAAGGAAACCGACCGAATCGTGGTCAGTCTGGACCACGCCGAATGGGAACTGGCCCATGACGCCATGGTGGACCGGACGGGCCAGCCCGTGGTCGATCCGTGCGCCTGGGTTTTTCAATCCTTGGCCAGGACCGGCTATTATCGGCGGCCGGCCGGCTTCGTCTCCGCCCAGGAACAGGCGGTCAAGGACGCCGAGGCCGAGGCCAGGGCCCTTTTGGCGGCGCGACGGCAGGTGGAGGAGACCCAGTTCGCGGCTTGGCGGGCGTCGCTTGCCGGAGAGGCCCTGGAGGAGGTCATGGCTGGCTATCCCGGCGGTCCCAAGGAAATCTGGCTCAAGGCCCAGTGGGAAAAAAGGTTTCGGAAAGCATGAAGTGGCTGGAAAGGGGATTTGCGACGTGCGGGTGGGCTTGCTCCCGGTGCGGCAAGACCGTATAGGCCGCGGGGGACGCGTGACGAGCGGGGGATTTCGCGCCAGGTGGCGTGGCGTCACGACCTGCCGGTTGCAGCGTGCCGGCGGGCGAAAAAGACGTGTAACGGTTACGGCCGCACAAACGACTTCTTCCGGAGTCGGCTTGTCGGACGCCGACGCCAAAGGGAGCGAGAGGGTGTGCCGATGACAGGCTGGGATGCCGGCGACCTGCCGCTCTACCAGGAAACGCTGTTCCGTTTTTTTCACGGAAAGCGACTTTTTTTTACCGGCGGCACGGGGTTTTTCGGCCAATGGCTGGTGCGGACCCTGCTCGAGATGATCCGGTGTTTCGGCCTGCGTCTGGCCATGACCTTGCTCACCCGTTCGCCCGAACGCCTGCGTGGAGCCTTGCCCGACATTGCCGGGCATCCGGACGTCACCGTGCTTGCGGGGGATGTCCGCTCCTTCGCCTTTCCCGAAGGGACGTTTTCCTGTGTCATTCACGCCGCCGCCGAGGCCAGCGCCGCCCTCAACCGCGAAGCGCCCCTTGCCATGTACGACACCATCGTGACGGGCACGCGCCGCGTGCTGGAATTTTGCCGGCAGGCCGGCACCAAGCGGATGCTTTTCGTCAGTTCCGGGGCGGTCTACGGCAAACAGCCGGCCACAGTCCCCCATGTTCCGGAAACCTATGCCGGGAGCCCCGATCCTCTGGCACCAGGCAATGCCTACGCCGAAGGCAAGCGGGCAGGCGAGTTTCTCTGTGCCGCGTTTGCCGCCGCGAACGATCTGGAAATCCCCATCGCCCGGCCGTTCGCCTTTCTCGGGCCCGGATTGCCGCTCGAGAGGCATTTCGCGGCCGGGAATTTTCTGGCCGACGCCTTGGCCGGTCGGCCTCTCGCCGTCAACGGTGACGGGACGCCGTATCGGTCCTACATGTATCCCACGGATTTGACCGCCTGGCTGCTGACGATTTTGGCCAAGGGACAATCCGGCCGGGCCTACAACGTCGGTTCGGACGAAGCCGTCACCATCGGAGAACTGGCCCGGCAGATTGCCGGCCAGGCCGGTGGCCTGCCGGTTGTCATCGCCAAAAAGCCCGACCCCGACCGGCCGCCCGAGCGGTATGTGCCGTGCGTCGACCGGGCTCGGGACGAGCTTGGGCTTTGCCGGCATGTCGGCTTGTCGGAAGCTATTTCGCGCACCTTAACGGTCCTTCGGGGCCAAATGGACAGTACCGTATGCCGCTCGTGAGCGTCGTTACGCCGTGTTTCGAGGAAGAAGCCAACGTCAGGTTGCTTTATGAACGCATCCGTGATGTGTTCGCGACGTATTTTCCCGATTTCGACTACGAACATATTTATATCGACAACGCCTCGAAAGACCGGACCGTCGCCCTGGTCAAGGAGTTGTGCGCTCAGGATTCGCGGGTCAAGCTCATCGTCAACGCCCGCAACTTCGGCCACATCCGTTCGCCGTTTTACGGCATGATGCAGGCCAGGGGCGATGCGGTCATTTTGATGGCGTCCGACCTGCAGGATCCGCCGGAACTGATCCGGGACTTTATCACCAAGTGGCAGGAAGGGTATAAGCTGGTGCTCGGGGTGAAAAAGCAGGAGCTCAATTCCCCGATCATGGGCATTGTCCGCAAAAAGTACTATCAGCTGCTGGCCATGCTGTCCGACGTCAAGATCGTCAAGGACTACACCGGATTCGGACTTTACGACCGGCAGGTGATGGAAGAATTGCGGCTTCTGCATGACTCGTATCCCTATTTGCGGGGCATTATTTCCGAACTCGGCCATGAGCCCGCCCTGGTCGAATTCGTCAAGCCGCCGCGCCATGGCGGCATTACCCATAATAATTTTTATACGCTTTACGACATGGCCATGCTTGGCATAACCAACCATTCCAAGGTGCCGTTGCGGCTGGCGACGCTTTTGGGATTCGGCCTGTCCGTCATCAGTTTTGCCGTGGCCGTCGCCTATCTCATCTATAAACTGCTTTTTTGGAACGAATTCGCCCTGGGCGTTGCCCCGATGCTCCTGGGGTTGTTTTTTTTCGGATCGGTGCAATTGTTTTTTCTCGGCATCGTCGGGGAATACGTCGGCGCCATGCATACGCAGATATTGGCCCGGCCGCTGGTCATCGAAAAGGAACGGGTGAACTTCGACGAGACGGCGCCGGCAGGGCAAGTGGTTCGTTCCCGGTCTGCTCCGGGGGACAGGACAGGGATTTGCGGAAATGGCTAGGCGAAAGGCCTTGCGGCGGCCGAGGGACGGCCGTCATTTAAAATCAGATAAAATTTTAAAGAGATATGCTCACATCGGCAAGACCCGCAACGGGCAAGGATAACGATGCAGCCGTTTGATTTCAGCCGGCACTTTGTCGGCCGGCGCGTGCTGGTCACCGGCCATTCCGGGTTCAAGGGCACCTGGCTTGCCTTGTGGCTCGATCGGCTCGGGGCCAAGGTCCGGGGGCTGTCCCTGGACCCGCCGAGTTCCCCCTCCATGGCCGAGCTGGTCGATCTGCCCGCCGTGGTGCCGGGAAGCCGTTGCGACATCCGCAACGCCGCCGCCCTGGCCGACGAAATGACCGCCTTCGATCCGGAAGTGGTCTTCCATCTGGCCGCCCAACCCCTGGTCCGGCCGTCCTACGACGATCCCTTGACCACCTTCGACACCAACGTCATGGGCACGGCCAACCTGCTTGCCGCCTGCCGTCGGCTGCCGTCGCTTCGGGCGGTGGTCATCGTCACCAGCGACAAGTGCTACCAGAACAACGAATGGTGCTGGGGCTACCGCGAGACCGATCCCATGGGCGGTTACGATCCCTACAGCGCCAGCAAGGGCTGCGCCGAACTCGTCACCCGGTCCTTTACCAACTCCTTTTTTCCGGCCGCTGCCTACGGCAAGACGCACCACGTGGCCGTGGCCTCGGGCCGGGCCGGCAACGCCATCGGCGGCGGCGATTTCGGCTTGGCCCGGCTCATCCCCGACTGCATCCGGGCTTTTGTCGCCGGCAATCCCGTCATGCTCCGCTATCCCGAGGCGGTGCGGCCCTGGCAGCACGCCCTGGAATGCCTGTCCGGCTATCTGACGCTCGGCGCCCGGCTGCTGGAATCGGGACCGACCTTTGGCGGCGGCTGGAATTTTGCGCCGCTGCCCACGGCCGACATCTGGGGCGTGCGCCGCGTCGTCACCGCCGTGGCCACCTTATGGGGCGGTGGCCGCTGCGACGTGGAGCCGGGGAAACATCCCCACGAGGCCGGGTTGCTGCGGCTCGATTGCTCCAAGGCCATTCAGGAATTGGGCTGGCGCCCCCGTTACGACGTGGAAACCGCCCTGCGGGCCACCATGCGCTGGTACCGGGCCTGGAAGGACGGGATCGGCTGCGAAGCCCTGCGTTCCCTCACCCTCGACCAAATACGCGAGTACGAACAAACCGTATGAATGCCGCTTCCTTATCCATCCGCCCTGGGGCGGTTGTGGTGTTTGATGACACCCTTCGGGGCGTGGTGGCCCGAGTTGCCGACGGGCGGACGCTGGTCGTGTTGCCGGCGGAGAACGCTGCCGGCGAAGGCGTTTTGACCGTCGTGACCCTTCCCGGCGGCGAGCGTTTGGCCCTTGATCTGTGGGAGACCAGACGGCTCCCCGAAGACCGGTGTCGGCCGGTCGGGGAGATCGGCCGGGAGGACTGCGACCGGCTGCTGCGGGCCCTGGGCCGGCAGGCCGCCCGCAACCATTACCATGCCTTGCATCGCAAGGCCCCCTTCGTCCCCGACGCCGCCCCGGCCCCGGTTTCCGGCAAGAGCTACGGCCCGGAGGAGATGGAGAATCTGGTCGAGGCCGCCTTCGATTTCTGGCTGACCACCGGCCGGTTCAACGACGCCTTCGAGGCGCGGTTCGCCGCCTTTCTCGGCCGCAAATTCTGCCTGACCGCCAATTCGGGTTCCTCCGCCAATCTGTTGGCCGTGGCCGCCTTGACCTCACCCAAGCTCGGGGAACGCCGGTTGCGGCCGGGCGACGAGGTCATCACCACGGCGGCCGGTTTTCCGACCACGGTGGCGCCGCTCATCCAGTACGGCCTGGTGCCGGTCTTCCTGGATGCCGATCCGGCCACCGGCAACGTGCGGCCCGAGCAGATCGAGGCGGCCGTCACCGAGCGGACCCGGCTGGTCATGCTCGCCCACACCCTGGGCAATCCCTTTGATCTGGCCGCCGTCATGGCCACGGCCCGGGCCCATGCCCTGTGGGTGATCGAGGACTGCTGCGACGCCCTGGGCGCCACCTTCGACCGGGAAGGCGTGACCGGACGTTGCGGTACCTTCGGCCATATCGCCACCTTTTCCTTCTACCCCGCCCACCACATCACCATGGGGGAGGGTGGGGCGGTCGTCACCGACGACCCGCTTTTACGCAAGCTCCTGCTGTCCTTTCGCGACTGGGGCCGGGACTGCTGGTGCCCGCCGGGACACGACGACACCTGCGGCCGGCGCTACGACTGGAAATTTCCCCTGCTGCCGGCCGGCTACGATCACAAGTACGTCTATTCGCACCTGGGCTACAATTTGAAGATCACGGACATGCAGGCGGCGGTGGGCTTGGCCCAGCTCGATCGGCTGGACGGGTTCATCGCCGCCCGGCGGCGCAATTTCGCCTTCCTGACCGAGGCCTTGGCCGACCTGGAAGGGCCGCTGCTCTCCCTGCCGCGCCCCACGCCGGGCAGCGATCCGTCCTGGTTCGGCTATCTGTTGACCCTGGGGCCGGCCGCCGGCGAGCGCGAGGCGCTGCTGCGACACCTGGCTGCCCACAAGATCGGCACCAGGCTCCTTTTTGCCGGCAACATGCTGCGCCAGCCCTGTGCCGAAGGCATGCCCCACCGGACACCGGTGGCGCTTTCCGGCACCGATACCATCCTGCGCCGGTCGTTTTGGATGGGCCTCTATCCCGGGCTCGACGAGGGACAACTCGGTTGGGCGGCCGCCTGTCTGCGCGACTGGCTGACCGGCGAGGGCAGGGTTTGATGTTCTCGGAATTGGCGGCCCGGGCCAGGGCGCGCGGCCTGCCGTATCTGATCGTCGGCGGCGTCAACACCGCGCTCGGCTACGGCGTCACCGTCGGGCTCTATTATCTGCTCAAAGCCTGGTCCATCGTGGCCGTGGCCGCCCTGGCCAACGTCATCTGCATCACCGTTTCCTTCGTCACCTACAAGGCCTTCATTTTCAAAAGCGGCGGGTTCTGGCTGCCGGAGTACCTGCGCTGCTACCTGGTGTACGGCGGCAGCGCCCTCTTCAGCGTTTTTGGGCTGTGGCTCCTGGTGGATGTGCTCGGCGTCACCATCTGGCTCGCCCAGGGCCTGGTGATGGCGGCGGTGGTGCCGCTGTCGTTTCTGGGCCATGAATTTTTCACCTTTCGGATGCGTTCCCGGCTGACCGGTCAGCCGGGAACCGCAACCATTCCGGAGTAGCCTACCGTGAAGCTTTCGGACTACGTCGCGACCTTTTTGGCCGACCATGGGACCACTGACATCTTTCTGGTCACCGGCGGCGGCGCCATGCACTTAAACGATTCCATCGGTCGGCAACGGCGGTTGCGCTACGTGTGCTGCCATCACGAACAGGCCTGTTCCATCGCCGCCGAAGGCTACGCCCGGGTGACCGGCCGGCCGGGCGTCGTCTGCGTCACCACCGGCCCCGGCGGCATCAACGCCTTAAACGGCGTGTTCGGGGCCTGGACCGACTCCATCCCCCTGCTGGTCGTCTCCGGCCAGGTCAAGCGGGCCACGTGCATGGGTTCCTGCCACCTGGACGACCTGCGCCAGCTCGGGGACCAGGAGGCCGATATTCTGGCCATGGCGCGCGGCATCACCAAGTACGCCGTCCGGGTAGACGAGCCGGCCGAGATCCGCTTCCATCTGGAAAAGGCCTTCCACCTGGCCACGACCGGCCGGCCTGGTCCGTGCTGGATCGATATTCCCCTGGACGTCCAGGCCAGCGCTGTCGCGCCGGACGAACTTGCCGGCTACACGCCGTTACCGACGCCGGGCCTTGTCGGGGCCGAGCTGGAAACGGTCTGTGATGCGGTGCTTGACCGGTTGGCCGCGGCCGCGCGTCCGGTCATTCTGGTGGGCACGGGCGTCCGGCTGGCCGGAGCCGCGGCCGTGTTCGATCGGGTCGTCCACCGGTTGGGGGTGCCCGTGGCCACGGCCTGGACCGCCCATGACCTGATGGATTCCGACGATCCGCTCGCTTGCGGCCGCCCCGGCACCGTGGGCGACCGGGCCGGCAATTTCACCGTGCAGAACGCCGACGTGCTGCTGGTGATCGGCAGCCGCTTAAACATCCGGCAGGTGAGCTACAATTGGCAGGCCTTCGCTCCCCACGCCTATAAGATCCAGGTGGATATCGATCCCGGCGAAATGGCCAAACCCACCGTGCGCCCGGATATGCCGGTGGTGGCCGACGCCGGGGTCTTCCTGACCGCCCTGGAAGGGCGGATTGCGGCCCGGGACTTCGACGCGGCCGCGCATGGCCCCTGGCTGGCCTGGTGCCGCGAGCGGGTGAAACGGTATCCGGTGGTTTTGCCGCGGCATCGCGCACTGGCCGGGAACCGCATCAATCCCTATTACTTCATTGAGGCTTTGTTCGATCGCCTGCGCCCCGACGACGTGATCGTCTGCGGCAACGGCTCGGCCTGCGTCATTCCCTTTCAGGCCGGCCGGATCCAGAAAGGACAACGCCTGTTTGCCAATTCCGGTTGCGCTTCCATGGGCTACGATCTGCCGGCGGCCGTCGGGGCGGCGGTGGCCCGGGGCGGGCGGCGGGTCATCTGCCTGGCCGGCGACGGTTCGCTCATGATGAACGTCCAGGAGCTGGCCACCGTGGCCGGGTTGTCCCTGCCGATTCTGCTCTTTGTCCTCAATAATGCCGGCTACTTGTCCATCAGGCAGACGCAGCAGTCGTTTTTCGACGGCCGGCTCATGGGGTCCGATCCCGCCTCCGGGGTGCAGCTGCCGGATTTCACCCGGCTGGGACATGGCTTCGGTCTGGAGGCGCAACCCCTTGAGGGGCCCGATTTTCTTCGGGATCTGGACGCGATTCTGGCGACCTCCGGGCCGCGCCTCGTCGACGTCCGGCTTGACGCGGACCAGGGATTCGAGCCGAAACTCCGGTCCCGGCAATTGCCGGACGGCCGCATCGTTTCACCGAGTCTGGAAGACATGTATCCGTTTTTGGATCCGCAGGAATTGCGGACCAATATGTATAACGACTGATCGGCCCCCAAAGGAGGTTTCCCGTGAATACGCTCGAACGCAAGATGGTGGACGTCTTGAAGGACCTCAAGGAAAATCACCACGTCTGCGGTATCAAGGCGGAGTTCGAGGCCGAAGGCACACGGCTGGAAGAGGCCATGCGCTTAAAGGAAGTCATCACCATGGCCGGGTTGGGCCTCACCATGAAGATCGGCGGCTGCGAGGCCATCCGGGACATGTACGAGGCCCGGGTCCTGGGTGTGGAGCGGATCGTGGCTCCCATGGTGGAGACCGGCTACGCCCTGCAGAAATTTTTGAAGGCCGTGAGCAACGTCTTTCCGGCCGAGGAACGCGACTATATCGAGATCGCGGCCAACATCGAGACCATCGAGGGTTGCCGCAATTTCGACGCCATGATGGCCTTGCCGGAAATCGGCATCTTAAACGGCGTGGTCATGGGCCGGGTCGATCTGACCGGCTCCATGGGCCTTTCCCGGGAGGACATCAATACCGACCAGGTGTTCACGCTGACCAGCGATCTTTTTCGCAAGGCCAAGCAAAAAAAGATGGAATGCGCCGTGGGCGGCGGGGTCGGCAAGGAAGCCATTCCGTTTTTCAAGCGGCTGCAGGCCGGGCTTCTTGACCGTTACGAAACCCGCAAGATCATTTTCAAATGCCCGGAAGCCCTCAATGACGAGCCGGAAAAGGGCATTCTCAAGGCGGTTGGTTTTGAACTGTTGTGGCTCAAAAACAAGCGCGATTATTACGGCATGATTTTCAACGAGGACAAATTGCGTATCGAAATGCTGGAAAGCCGCTATAAAAAGCTCATCGAAGAGGCCGGGGGAAAGTACGCATGACCGGGGAGGGCGCCCCTTCGCTCCGGGAGGCGCTCGCCGCCGTCAAGGTCATCGCCCTGGACCTGGATGGCGTGGTTTATCACGGCAACGCGCTTATCCCCGGCGCTGACGTCGCCATCCGAACGCTTCGGGAACGCGGCTATGCGATCCGCTTTTTGACCAACGCCTCGGGCCTCACCTGCGAGCATATCGCGGCCAAGCTCGTCTCCCTCGGCGTCCCGGCCGAATGCTCGGACATCTCTTCCAGCGCCGTGGCCGTGTCCCGGCTCGTCGCCACGCTTGGCGGGCGGGTGAAGACGGTCCATGTTTGCGGCACCGGCGCCCTGGCCGGGATGGTGGAGTCCGCCGGCGTCCGGCTGGTGGACGATGCCCCGGCCGACGCCCTGGTGGTGGGCTTCGATACGGATTTTTCCTACGCCAAGCTGGCCCGGGCCCTTCGCTGCACCACGGCGGCCACGGTTTTTATCGCGGCCAATCTGGACGTCACCTATCCGTCGGCCGGGGGCGTTTTGAAACCGGCCTGCGGCCCGCTGGTGGCCGCCGTAGCGTGTGCCATCCGGCGACCGCCGGACTATATCGCCGGCAAGCCGAGCGTGACCATGCTCGACATGCTGTGCGCCTCCCTGTCGGTGACCAACCGGGAAGTGCTGGTCGTGGGCGACACCCCGGAAAGCGATATCGCCATGGCCCGAAACTTTCACGCGCTGTCCGTCTTGTGCGGAACGGCTCCGCTCGCCGGGGATGCTTCGCCGGCACCCGATTGCGTCATATCCTCCCTGCGACATCTGCCCGCCCTGTTGGGCCCCGTGTCCTGAAAATCTGCCCGGTTTGACTGGAGACCGATTTCCGGTCATGAACGCCGCAATGGAAATGCGGTTTGAGGTGGTGAGGCGACCGCGGATTTCGTTCTCTTCCTTGTAAAATTTTGTCCGGGCGCGGTATAGGGAACGGTGTCTGGAAAAAGTCAATGAAGCCGCAAGGAATGCGACGCATTTCCTTTCCAGGAGCGGCGAGACAGGGCAGGACGGCAGCGATTCGGACGTTTGCAATTGATGCTTGCGCATTGTGCAAAGACAAAATGCGTGTCCGTTGGGTGAAAGTTGTTTGACAACGGCATGTTTTCTGTTAAGTAACTCGAATATTCTCCATATACGCCATTACGAAAATACTGTTATGCATCCATCAAAATTGGAATCGCTATTTTTCCCCAAGCACAGGACAGCAAAAAAGGGTACGAGGTTTGTTCTCTGGTCATTTTATCTCGCCTACCTCTGCGCTTTTGTCTATTTTTCCCTGCACCATTGCCGCTGGTTCGATGAAGGCCAGGCTTGGCTCATCGCCAGGGAAAGCAACCCCTTCAATTTGCTTTCCGCCATAAAATACGAATGCCATCCGTTTTTATGGTTTCTCTTCCTCATGCTTCCTGCTCACGTTTTTCCATTTTCCTATTTCACGCTTGTGACGACGATTATTGTCGCAGTATCCTTCTATTATATCATTTTCAAGTCACCGTATCATATCACAATTAGGATTCTGCTGCCGGCAACCTATTTTCTTTTTTATCAATACGGTGTCATCGCCCGCAGCTACGTTTTGTTCGTTCCCCTGGTCATTCTGGCTGCGCTGACCTTTCAAAACCGTTTTCGCGGCAACGGCTTTTTTGTTTCGGTGCTGCTCATGCTGACGCTGGAGCTGCATAGCTTCCTGGTGGCGGGCGGGCTACTTGCGGCCTTCACCGTTGAGCTGGCCCTGCTGGTTCGGCGGGACAAGCGGTCCTTTAAAAGCATCAGGAAGTATATCCTGCAGCTTGTGATTGCGGCATTGGTCGCCATCTTCGTGGTGCTGACGACCTATCCCTTTACGGAGACCTATTTCATGGGGATCATCCCCCCGGTCGTCGCGGATCTCCATCGCCTCTACATGGTGTTGACGGAAAGTGTCTCTGGCGTGAACACCTTTTGGATGAATCAGTTCGTGGTGCATCCGGGGGGGTGGTTCACATTGAAAAACCTTGTTTCCCTGCTGGCCGCATGTTTCTTTTACGGATTCCTTTTTTGGTTTGCTCAAAAAAAACACGTATTGTTGTACGCTCTTTTGCCGCTCCTGTTTCTTGGCCTTGGACTGATGTTTTTCTATGCCAATTCCTATCACATGGGCCTGCTTCTCCCGGTCATTCTCCTTGCTTCCTGGATTTCCCTGGATGGGATTGACTGGACAGCTTTTCCATTCAAGAAAACGGTTCTGGCTTTTTATCTTTTGTCCCTGGCTCTCGTCATTGTCCAGATCAATTGGACCATTATAGGTCTCTGCTACGAGCATCACTATGCGTATTCAGGCCTTCCATCCCTGGTACGCTACATCAAGCAGAACAACATCAACGATATCGCCCTTGACGGTATCAACGGGACAGGGGCCAATGCTTATTTCGATAAAAACATCTTTTGCAACGTAAAGGATGCGCCGTATTTCATTTTTTCAAAACAAAGCAATGTTGTGCCTGACAAAGCCTCACCTCGCTATATCGTGACGAATTATCCTCTCATCACCAATCGTGCCTATTACCGTATCCGATCCTATTTCGAGGGCTCCATTCACGACAAGGGTTTTTCCGTCTCCCATGACGATACGTTTATTCTGTATGAACTGAAGCAGCATTAGGCCGATATTCCCATTTTGTAGTTTCTCCACGAAAATGAGGCTGGCTTTATAAACGCCATAAAGGAAGCAAGCCTGGGGTATTTATATGAATACCAATGAAATAATCTGCTAAGTATCAGTCAAAGATTCCCATTTCCTCAAAACTACAATCGTAGACAGCCGCTTACTTGTCTCTAGTTGGGCCTCGCCTGTTATTTTTTGTCCCGGCCTGTCCTTTCTTGGTCATAAAGTGTAATATTCTGTAAAAATTTGTCCTAAGGACAGAAATTTATAGATATTGAAAAGAAATGCCCACAAAGAGATGAACTAAGGACACGGACGAAGAAGGCAGGACAGGTACGGTAGGCCTACCGTACGTCCTGTCCTGCGGGGCTGCGCTTATTCGCCTGCGGCTCAACGCGAAAAGAGGCCGCTGCGGAATTCTCACAACTCGCTGTTTGTCCCGTTTTTCAGGTTCACGAGGCGGCAGTCGTGCCGATTTTTCACCAGGCCCGGCATTTTTGTGCTCCTTTGGCAGCATTTACCAACCAAAGGGGATACGTCTCCTCAGCAACCGGCTTTGAGGATGGTTTTTTTCAAGTTCTTCCGGGTTCCCCGGGGGTAGCCCGCAAAGGCCCTGTCCTGGTCTTTTCGGATCATCTGAAACTTGAGGAGGTGGCTCTCGACGACGAAGAGGAAGCCATGAGAAAGGGACGATTTTTCGGAAGAGCAGGGGGCGGAATCCTGCAGGGGCCGAGAGGGACCCGGCGGCAGGTCGCCGGGAACAAAAAAATTCCTATGCTTTTTTCTTGGCGGGCCCACTGGCCACTCCCGCAGCTTCCAGCAACGGCAGGAGAGGCGATGACAATTTTGCACCTCCCCTGCCGTTACGCCCTCTGTTCGATGCTTTTCGTTTCCTGCGTCCCTTTCGTATTCATGGATCGGCATAGGGTTTTCTTGGACACCAACTTGGGCGACTATGGAGGTCGTCGAGGAGGTATCCGATGGGTATCGATGGAGGTACGCCCAAACGTTTTTGGGCGAAGCACAAGGTCCAAGCGGTTCTGAGGCTTCTTCGCGGAGAGGACATTGACCTAGTGAGCCGGGAACTGGGCGTGACGGCAGCCACGCTCTCGCAGTGGTGTGATGCCTTCCTGGAAGCTGGGGAGTCAGGCCTCAAGCCGCATCCGGTCAAGGAATCCATCGAAGTCGGCCGTCTGCGGGAAAAGATCGGCGAACAGGCTATGGAAAACGAACTGCTTCGGGAGAAGATCGCCCGTATGGAGCAGAATCGCCCTTTGGCACTCCGGAGGTCGAGGAAGTGAGCCGGGTTACCTCGATCTCCACCGGAAAAGCCTACGGCCTAGCCCGTGTCTGCCATGTCTGGGGACTGCCGCGCTCCACCGTGTATTGGCAACGGCAGCAGCCGAAGGGGGCAGGCCGGCGTCGTGGGCCTCAAGGATTTCACAGTGATGCCGCACTGGCCGGACAGATCAAGGCCGAGATAGCGTCCCGTCCGTTTCCCGGCGAAGGCTACCGGAAGATCTGGGCCGGCCTGCGGGGCAAGGGCATCCGGACGTCCCCGACCCGGACGTTGCGCCTGATGCGCGAAAACAACTGGCTCGCCCCCACACGCATCGGCCATCCGCACGGTCCAAAGGCCCATGACGGGACGATCAAGACCTCCCGAGTGGACGATATGTGGGGCACGGACATGACCTCGACGTTGACGACCAAGGAAGGCAATGCAGCGATATTTTTCGCTATCGATCACTGCTCCCTGGAGGTGGTCGGCATCCACGCCGCCAAGCGGGGCACGCGTTTCGAGGCATTGGAACCGATCCGCCAGGGCGTCCGCCACAGTTTCGGAGCGTTCGGCAAGGACGTCGCCAAGGGACTGACCTTGCGGCATGATCACGGTAGTCAGTTCATCGCGGACGATTTTCAGAATGAAATCAAGTTATTAGGCATCAAGGATTCGGCGTCGTACGTGAGGGAGCCGCAAGGCAACGGCATCGCCGAGCGCTTTGTCCGCATCCTCAAGGAAAATCTTCTCTGGGTTCGCAGCTTCGACACGGTCGAGGGACTCCGGTTGGCGCTCCTGGCCTTCAAGGACACCTACAACCGGCAGTGGCGCATCGGCCGGCATGGCTATCGTTCGCCGGCGCAGGTCAGGGAGCAGCAGAAGGCTGAGGTCACCAAGGCCGCCTAACTTTCGCGGCCAAACTGTCCAAGAAACCCTAGGCCGCTACGTTGCCAAGCTGCAACATGTTCTGACCAATACGCCGCCTTCTCGGAACGCACCTCTGTTGCTGATGCTGCCATGGTCGTCCTCCTGTGGGATAAACCATGACAAAAAACTCAGGCCACGTAAGAAGGACCTCTTTGGACGCTTACCTTTCTCGCGATTTTGCCTTCATGACCGTCTCCACAAGTGCTCAGGTGCAACCGGTTTTCTATGGAATCACTGCAGTTCCTGGTCGAGGACAATACATTGAAATTGATATTCTGCTAAGCAATTTCAACATGATGGACAAATTTCAAGGCAGACTATCTAGCAAGCAAAGTTAAACAATCAATGCTGGAATAAAATTCATCTCCAGATCCCCAATTTAAAATATTCTGCTGAAGCACTGTTAGATTTGACCGAAGTGCTAAGTGTTTAAATATTGCATGTGACATGAAATTGCGAAGGTGAGGGTTTTTGGTGTACTCTGCTCCAGGGTTTCCGCAATAGTTCGAGTGATGCAATAAAGCCATTCCTCCAACGCTTAAAATTCTATAAATTTCTTTTAAATATATTGCTATATCTAATAATTCAAAATGAACCATAGAATCATAACATATTACTGCCGTTGCCGAGCCATTACTTATGCCAGTTAAATGCGTGCCATCATTAACAATATACTCGATTTTATCAAATTCTGAAAATCTATTTTTGCAGAATTCGATATTTTCTTTGTTAATGTCAACTAATGTAATTGATGGTGCAATATTGACATAGTGAATAACATGCCGTCCATGTCCACATGCTATTTCAACAATTTTTGTCAGGTCAAGCTTTCGAAAAAGTTGAAAAAATATAAAGTTATCATCCCAGAATGGATTCGATTTTTCTGCGATGTCATAGTATTTGCTCGATACCCAATCTGCAGCAATTTTTTGCGTATACGAATTTGTGTCGTTCATCACTTAATAACTCCTGATGACTTGCATAGCATAATAGAACTTTTCCCCGCTGAGGGTAATGCCGCCAACAAAACCGATGCCATCTTTTTTAAAACAAAGCGCTGTAGCGGTCTAGGGTTTCTTGGACAGTTTGGCCGCGAAAGTTAGGCGGCCTTGGTGACCTCAGTCTTCTGCTGCTCCCTGACCTGCGCCGGCGAACGATAGCCATGCCGGCCGATGCGCCACTGCCGGTTGTAGGTGTCCTTGAAGGCCAGGAGCGCCAACCGGAGTTCCTCGACCGTGTCGAAGCTGCGAACCCAGAGAAGATTTTCCTTGAGGATGCGGACAAAGCGCTCGGCGATGCCGTTGCCTTGCGGCTCCCTCACGTACGACGCCGAATCCTTCATCCGCAGGAACCTGATTTCCTGCTGAAAATCATCCGCCAGGAACTGGCCGCAAAGATCATAGCGTAAGGTCAGCCCGTGAGCACGTCCTGCCGAAGACTCCAAAACTGTGGCGGTGGATCGGCATAGGGTTTTCTTGGACACCAACTTGGGCGACTATGGAGGTCGTCGAGGAGGTATCCGATGGGTATCGATGGAGGTACGCCCAAACGTTTTTGGGCGAAGCACAAGGTCCAAGCGGTTCTGAGGCTTCTTCGCGGAGAGGACATTGACCTAGTGAGCCGGGAACTGGGCGTGACGGCAGCCACGCTCTCGCAGTGGTGTGATGCCTTCCTGGAAGCTGGGGAGTCAGGCCTCAAGCCGCATCCGGTCAAGGAATCCATCGAAGTCGGCCGTCTGCGGGAAAAGATCGGCGAACAGGCTATGGAAAACGAACTGCTTCGGGAGAAGATCGCCCGTATGGAGCAGAATCGCCCTTTGGCACTCCGGAGGTCGAGGAAGTGAGCCGGGTTACCTCGATCTCCACCGGAAAAGCCTACGGCCTAGCCCGTGTCTGCCATGTCTGGGGACTGCCGCGCTCCACCGTGTATTGGCAACGGCAGCAGCCGAAGGGGGCAGGCCGGCGTCGTGGGCCTCAAGGATTTCACAGTGATGCCGCACTGGCCGGACAGATCAAGGCCGAGATAGCGTCCCGTCCGTTTCCCGGCGAAGGCTACCGGAAGATCTGGGCCGGCCTGCGGGGCAAGGGCATCCGGACGTCCCCGACCCGGACGTTGCGCCTGATGCGCGAAAACAACTGGCTCGCCCCCACACGCATCGGCCATCCGCACGGTCCAAAGGCCCATGACGGGACGATCAAGACCTCCCGAGTGGACGATATGTGGGGCACGGACATGACCTCGACGTTGACGACCAAGGAAGGCAATGCAGCGATATTTTTCGCTATCGATCACTGCTCCCTGGAGGTGGTCGGCATCCACGCCGCCAAGCGGGGCACGCGTTTCGAGGCATTGGAACCGATCCGCCAGGGCGTCCGCCACAGTTTCGGAGCGTTCGGCAAGGACGTCGCCAAGGGACTGACCTTGCGGCATGATCACGGTAGCCAGTTCATCGCGGACGATTTTCAGAATGAAATCAAGTTATTAGGCATCAAGGATTCGGCGTCGTACGTGAGGGAGCCGCAAGGCAACGGCATCGCCGAGCGCTTTGTCCGCATCCTCAAGGAAAATCTTCTCTGGGTTCGCAGCTTCGACACGGTCGAGGGACTCCGGTTGGCGCTCCTGGCCTTCAAGGACACCTACAACCGGCAGTGGCGCATCGGCCGGCATGGCTATCGTTCGCCGGCGCAGGTCAGGGAGCAGCAGAAGGCTGAGGTCACCAAGGCCGCCTAACTTTCGCGGCCAAACTGTCCAAGAAACCCTAGACCGCGACATTCAGAAGGAACTGAGGCGTATCTTCGAAAGGATTTTTTCCAAATTGGGCAGGGCCTCGAAACGCACGCCAAGGCAACCGTGGGTGCCATCCTCCAGCACGTACCGCAGCAGCAGAAGGCGGCGTCGCCAGCAAAAAAGTGGTTTCAAAAAGCGTGTGACAAATGGACAGACATAATGGGACATACTTCCCTCCCATGAAAAAATTGGGAAGTATTCTATCATTGTAGTATTTATGAAGAGTTTTTGTACTTATATCAAATAATTTATTTTTATGATACTTATCTATAATGGAGCGGTACATCGTCCCCTACGCAGGATGTCCCTCCCTGCGTCATTGGCGGCGCGGCTGCCGCAGGCGACCGGAGTGTCGCCGATGACGCAGGCGTACGCTGACGGAAAATGCTTGCCCGGCCGTACATTCCGCTCTATTTTTCCAAAAATACGCTTGGCTGGCGGATCGTTCGCCAGTGAGGCGCATGGTGGGCCCATTTTCGGCGGCAGGGCCATGTCCGTCGCGTGTCGCCGTGTGCCAAAACTGGTTCGAACGACCAGTCGCGTGGGGTTTTTGCCGTTGCCGTCAGAACCTTTTGCCGCGAAAGCGCCGTGCTCGTCGCGGGCGCACAGCGCCATTTTCGGGCTTCATCCCAGTCGGTCGGGCGATCTCCGCCAGCCGGGGGCCGCTCGGGAGCCCCGGCGATGAGGGTTGCCATCGTCCATTACTGGCTGACCGGGATGCGCGGCGGCGAGCGCGTCCTGGAGGCGCTGCTCGACCTCTATCCCGAGGCGGACATCTTCACGCATGTCTATGTGCCTGAAGCCGTTTCCGCAAAAATTCGCGCCCACACCGTGCGCACCACCTTTATCGACCGGCTGCCCAGGGCCGGGCGCTGGTACCGGTCCTATCTGCCGTTGATGCCGCTCGCCCTGGAGGCGCTGGACCTCTCCGGCTACGACCTGGTCATCTCCAGCGAGTCCGGCCCGGCCAAGGGCGTGATCGCCCCCTCGTCCGCCCTGCACGTCTGCTATTGTCATTCGCCCATGCGCTATCTGTGGGATTTTTACCACCGCTACCGCCGCGAGGCTGGCTGGTTTTCCCGGCTGGCCATGCCGCTGTGCTGCCACTATCTGCGGCTGTGGGACGTGACGAGCGCGGCCCGGGTCGATGCCATCGCCGCCAATTCCGCCAACGTGGCCGGGCGCATCCGCCGCGCCTGGGGGCGCTCGGACGTGAGCGTGCTGCCGGCCCCGATCCGGACGGCCGATTTCGATCCGACCAGGCCGCGCGGGGACCGCTATCTCTTTTTGGGCGAGCTTGTCGCCTACAAGCAGCCGGAAACGGCCGTCGCGGCCTGCTTGGCTTTGGGGCGGCCACTGACGATCATCGGTGGCGGGCCGCTTTGGGAGCGCCTCCGTCGGCTGGTCCAGGGCCATGACGTGGAACTGCTCGGCCGCCAGCCCGACGCGGCAGTGCGGGAACGCCTCGCCACCTGCCGGGCCCTGCTTTTTCCCGGCGAGGAGGATTTCGGTCTGGTGCCGCTGGAGGCCATGGCTGCAGGTGCGCCGGTCATCGCCTCGGCCCGGGGCGGAGCCCTGGAAACCGTGGTGGACGGAGAAACCGGCGTGCTCTATCCGGGGGAAACGTCCGAGGATCTGACGCGGGCCATACGGCGTTTCGAAGGGCTTGCCCCCTTGGACCCGGCCCGATGCGCCGCTCGGGCGGCCCGTTATGACGTCACCGTTTTCCGGGAAAAGTTCGTCGCCTTCGTGGCGGCGGCCGGGGCCGCCCGCGACGGGCGGCAACTCCAGGAGCGGGGTTGAGCGCCATGGAATGCCGTTTGCCGCCGTCAGGCCGAGGCCTTCGCCATCCTGGTCCGATTCTGTCCATCCTGTCCCTGATGGTGCTCGACGTGGCCGTGTTGCTGCTGTGCCTGGCGCTGGTCGTCACGGTGCGCTATCTGCTGGGCGGGAGTTTCGCACCGCGTCTGTACCTTTCTCTGGTCTGGACGCCGGTTCTCTACCTTTTGCTGGCCGCGCTGACCAAGGTCTACATGCCGCTCCAGACACCGCCGGAGATCATCAAGCGGCAAAGCGGGGCCATTTCCTTTTTTTTCCTGGTGATCGCCCTGTTTTTCTTCATGACCCACGAGGCGGCGGCCTATTCGCGCTCCATTTTTTTGGTGTCCTGGGGCTTGTCCCTGATCGCCCTGCCGGTGGCCCGGGGTTGCGCCATCCGCTGCCTGCCGGTGCTGTTTTCCTGGCGTGCGCCCTGCGTGCTCATCGGCTCGGGCATTCAGGCCCGGTTGGTCGCCTCGCGTCTGGAGGAGCCCCGTTCCTGCCTGCGCCTGGCGGCCGTCTCGGTGCCGCCCGACGAGGCTTCCGGCTTTGCCCTGCCGCAGTACCCGTTCGATGCGCTTCCTGATTTCGCCGCGGCCAATCCGCATTGTTATGCCGTGTTGCTGGTCAGCCCCTGCGCCGACTGGCCGCCGCCGGACGCCATGGAGGAGCTGAGCTTTTCCTTTCGCAACGTGCTGTTGCAATCCCCCCAGATCGACCAGGTTTCCACCTGGACGCGGGGAGTGCGCCTGGGCGGCATGACGCTTTTGACCAGCCAGTTCAAGCTGCTCGATCCCTGGCGCATGCGCTTCAAGCGGGCCTTCGACATCGCCTTTTGCCTGACCGCCGGCTTGGCCATGTTGCCGCTGGTGGGCCTGCTGTACGTGCTGATCCGCCTCGACAGCCCGGGGCCGGCCTTTTTCACCCAGGAACGTCTGGGAAAGGACGGTCGGACCTTCCGCATCGTCAAATTCCGCACCATGCGGATCGACGCCGAAGCGCGTCTGGGGAGGCTTTTGGAAAAGGATGCAGCCTGCGCCAGGCAGTGGCAAAAAAAGCAGAAGTTGGAGGACGATCCCCGCATCACCCGGGTCGGCTACTGGCTGCGCCGCACGAGTATTGACGAGCTGCCGCAGTTGGCTAACGTCCTGCGCGGGGACATGAGCCTGGTCGGTCCGCGCCCCATCGTCCGGTCGGAAGTCAAAAAGTACGGCGGGCATTACCGCACCTATACCTACGTGCGGCCGGGGCTGACCGGACTGTGGCAGATTTCCGGGCGCAACAGCACCGGCTATGCCCGACGGGTGGCCCTGGATGTGGCCTACGTCCGCAACTGGTCGATCTACATGGACTTGTGGATTGTGGCCCGGACGGTCCTGGAGGTGCTGCGACTGTCGGGGTGTTGAACGAAATCCCCTTTCCCGCCGGCCGATGCCGGCAACAGCGTTCATGTTGCTTCCCGGAAAGGATGCCATGGCGAAAACAGCCGGTCGCAGGAGATCGCTCTCCTTTCCCTGGAGCTGCCGCAGCAGTCGTCGCATGCGTCCAGGGGGGACTTTCCCGGCTTTTTTGCTTGTTTTTCAAGCCGGTCGAGGATAGGGAACAGCGCGAAGCAGCATTGGCACCGTGTGTTTTCCCTTGCCCGATTGCACACCCTTAACCTTCCGGTATATCTATGAAAGCAGTCATCCTGGCCGGCGGTCTCGGCACGCGCCTCAGTGAAGAGACCCAGGTCAAGCCGAAGCCGATGGTCGAAATCGGAGGAAAACCCATCCTCTGGCATATCATGAAGATCTATTCCGCCTATGGCGTGAAGGAATTCATCATCTGCCTCGGCTACAAGGGCGCCATCATCAAGGATTTCTTTGCCAGATACCGTCTGACCATGTCGGATGTAACCTTCGATATGGCCGCCAATACGGTTGAATATCACAAGAATTACGGTGAAGACTGGCGGGTGACCCTGGTCGATACCGGCGAGGGTTCCATGACCGGCGGTCGCCTCAAGCGCATTCAGCCCTACGTGGCCGACGAGGAATGCTTTTGCATGACCTACGGCGACGGCTTGGCCGACATCGACGTTCCGGCCCTGATCCGCTCCCATCGGGACAGCGGTGTCATGGCCACCTTGACCGCCGTCCAGCCCCCCGGCCGCTACGGCGCCCTGTCCCTGGAGGGCGAGGCCGTCCGGCGCTTCGCCGAAAAGCCCAAGGGCGACGGCGGCTGGATTTGCGGTGGCTTTTACATGTTGTCCCCCAAGGCGCTCGACTATATCGACGGTGACGCCACCATCTGGGAACGGGACCCCCTCGAGCGACTGGCCCGGGAAGGTCAGCTCCATGCCTACCGCCATACCGGGTTCTGGAAGGCCATGGACACGTTGTCCGACAAGAAGACCCTGGAGGAACTCTGGGCGGCGCCGAATCCGCCATGGAAGGTCTGGTAGGCTCCGTCCCATGGTCGATCAGGTCATGTTCCGGTGTTGCCGGTGCCGCGGCTGGAGATCCTCCAAGACGGCCGGCCCTGACACCCTGCCGCTTGCCGCCCGGGAACTCCCGGCCTGCGCTCCAAACGCCGCGTTCCGGAAGAGCCCATGTCGCAGACGATAAGACGGCCCTGGCCCTGGAAAGATTGCCCGAAGATTCAAGTCGGCTGCTACCTCCTGGTTATTGCCTGCGGTTTTCTTTTCTTCCAGCAGCGCGATCTGTACCACACCGTCGGTTCCTGCTTCGCCATGCTCGACGGCCATATCCTGGATTTCTACGACGCCAACCGGGCAAAGTTCGTTCGAGACGAATATTTGCCCATCATGTACGTCATCTTCGCCGTCTGGAACATCCCGGTCAAACTGCTCGGCCTGGTTGGTGATCCGGCCAAACTGCCCTTTGCCGTGCTGGCTTGGTCCAAGCTGTTGCTCGTGCTGTGCTTTTTCGGTACGGCCACGGCCGTCGGCCGCTCGGCCAGAATCATCAGCGCCGACAACCCCGAGCGGGAGAAGCTGGCCGCCCTCTCTTTCCTCACCTCGCCCATCGCCGTCTTCGCCGTCGCCGTCCTCGGGCAATACGACGTCATCGGCCTGCTGTTTGCCATGTGGGGCTTCGCCTTCTACCTGGAGCGACGACTGGCGGCCTTTGCCTGGTGCTTCGCCGTGGCCGCCTGCTTCAAATATTTCCCCCTGGCCGTCTTTTTTCCGCTCCTGGTCCTGGCGGAAAAAAACATCCTCCGCCTGGCCAGGCTGACGCTTATCGCCCTGTCCCTGCTTCTGGCGCAGATTGCCGTGTGGTCCCTCGATCCCTTTTTTCGCGAGACCTTTTTCCTGCATCCCCTGCAAAAGATGAACGAGGCCGGCCACGCCTTTTTAACGCCGTTCCTTCTGGCCGCCTACGCGGCCGGCTGCCTGTTTGCCTACTGCAAAAAGACCAAGACCGACGGGGAGTTCCACCGCGTCGCCGTCTTTCTGCCGATTTTTGCCTACGGGGTCTTTTTTTTGACCGTCACTTGGCATCCGCAATGGATCATCGTGGTCATGCCGTTTTTCGCCCTGGCCTGCCTGCTGGTCGATGCCCCCTGGATGCTGGTTTGCGATTGGATCGGTATGCTGGCTTTCGTTTGGATCGACGTCAATTACTGGAACAACAACTGCGACGTCTACATGATGCAGAAAGCCTTTCTTCAGGAGGCCTGCCGGACGATCCCTCTGCAAAATAATGACCTCATGCCGCATCAATTTTTAATGTTTTTTCGACAGGTGTTTCATCTCTATCTCTTCGCACCGTTTTTGCTGCTAGCCGTTCGGCCTCTGCGCCGAAAAACATCGCCCCAGTTTGCTTCCTGCACCCCTTTTACCCTGCACTATCTGCCGCTCGTGGTCTTTTTCCTGCTGCCGTCGTTTTTTTGCGCCTTCGCGCCCATCCCCCTGGCCGCCCGCATCAATCCGCAAGCCGTCGTCGCCGCCCTGGAGCCGGGCTTGTTTCTGGATACGGACGCCATGACCCTTTCGCCGGAACTGACGCAAGGGATGACCGTCAGCCAGTCGTTTGTGACCGAGAAGGACGGGCTGGCCGCCGTTGGCGTGAAGTTGACGAATTTCAAGCGCCGGATATCCTCGCACCTCCGCTTTTCCCTGCGCGATGCGGCCGGCGCCGAACTGGCCACGGAAACGGTGCGCGGACGGACCCTGAAAAACAACGATTTTTGCGCCTTCCGGTTCCCCCCCGTGGCCACTGCGAAGGGCAAGACCTACACCGTTACCCTGACCTCCCCGGACGCCACGCCCGGCAATGCCTTTGCCGTGTTCGTCTCTACCGACAACATTTATCCGGAAGGCAAATGCAGCATAAACGGTACGCCTCAGGCAAAAGCCTTGCTGTTTCGGTTGTATTACGGCCAACCGGCAGGAAAAGACGGACAGCCATGAGCATGGCGGCAACGGCGGGAGTCGGGGAAGCGCGCCTGAAGCGATGCTCCGCGATCCTTTTTGCTGTGTCGCTTTGGTGTGCCGTCCTGGCGGTCGCCCTGGTCTCGCTCGATGAATGCCCGTGGTGGCCGATCTCCTATTTCCCGGCCCGGCCATCCTATCTCGTGGCCCTGGCGGGCGTTATTTTCTGGCTCCTCTCCGGCCGCTGGTACCGGGAGGCCACCCGGCACAAGACCCTGCTTGCCTGCGTCCTGGGCGCCCTGCTCTGGAGCGCATTCGCCACGGTCTGCGGCTCCCTGGCGCGCAAACCCGGACATCTGGTTTTCGACTACCTCTTCTTCTACATGAACTGGCGCGTGTTGCCGCTGGTCTTTCTGGCCTGGATCGGGCTGTCCTTTTCGGAGCTCAAGAACGAGCGCGTCGCCAAGCTGCTGTCCCTGGCCTTGCTCCTGGTCTTTCTGCCCAACCTCGTGCACGGCATCCTGGAAATCCTGGCCAATGCCGGCGCCACGGACATCAAGGATTTTTTGATCAATAGCAATCACCTGTTCCGTAAGGAGAAAGTGGCGCACGGCTGGTGGCCGCCCGTCTTCTTCGAAGGCCGGGTGCGGGGGCTTTTCGCCGAACCCAGCCACATGGCCTTTTCCCTGCTGCCGCTTTTGGGCTATTTTACCTTTAAGCTGCACCAAAATCGTCTCTTTCTGCTGCCGCTGGCCGCTCTGGTCGTGCTCGATGTCTGCGGCAAAACCTATAGCGGTCTGATCGGGATCGGCGCCCTCGGCTTTTTCCTCGTGGTGCTCAATCCCTGGCTGCGCCCCGGGACACGGCGCATCGTTGCCGTCGCGGTTCTCGCCCTGGGCCTGGTCGGCTTGGCCGCTGGCGTCCGCTTTCTCGAATCGAGCGGTCTCGGTCGGACGTTAGCCGTCCAATTGCGCAATATTGAACGCATTTCCGCCTATTGTACCGCCAGAAACGCCGGTCGGCAGCCGGTCGTTCCCCGACTGGACTACCGGGAAGATTTGCCGAGCAGCGCTTCCGCCCGCCTGACGGCCATGCGGCTCGACATTGATGCGGCCCTGCATTCGCCGTTTGTCGGCACCGGCTTTTTCCAGAAAGGGTTTTATTGGCAGCCGCTTGCCGCCTGCGACTTTCAGGATGCGGAGTTCGGTCTTTGGGTGCGGCAGGCGGAGGGCGACCCCTTTCGCACGCTTCCCCAGCTTTCGGAATATACGACGCTCATGGCGGAATTCGGCTTCCCAGGATTATTTTTCTTTTTATTTCTATACTTTTTTATTTTAAAACGATCGCTACACTTTTCAAAAGAAAATAATGACTATTTTCTTTTTTGTTTGACGTGTAGTTACGGTGCAATGCTTGTAGAGGCACTTTTTATTTCTTTGATTAATGCGGTCCTTTTCTTCTATCTGTCCGGATTCCTGTATGCCCTGAGTCAGCCTGCTGCGAGCGACACGCCGGCTCTATCCGGATCGTCTTCAAAAACAACAATCGCCTGACCATGGCAAACTGGTTAGCGTCATGACGAAGTGCCGGTTGAACTGCCATGGGGATTCCGTGTATACTGACCGCCTGCCCGGCGCTTGAGTTTCCTGGGGCAGTGCTGCGCGTGTTTCCATTGAGGAGTGCCTAGCAAGGGGGCCGGCGCCCTTCCTCCCCACGGGGATCGCACCACTTGAACTGCTTGGGTCACGTGAGCAGGAAGGTCGTTTTACGCGCTCCCGTTGCACACGTGTGGGCGAAAGGAGCATCTCGGCATGGAGGATGGCAAGATTGCCGTCATTATCGGGGCGGGACCGGCCGGCCTTACCGCTGCCCATGAATTGCTGGCCCGCTCCGGCATCAAGCCCATCGTCCTGGAGATGACGGGCGATATCGGCGGGATATCCAAGACCGTCACCTATCACGGCAATCATATGGACATGGGCGGCCACCGTTTTTTTTCCAAGTCCGACCGCATTATGAACTGGTGGCTTGGCATCATGCCCATGCAGGCTTCGCCGGCCCGGGACGAATTGCTGCTCCATCCCGAGGCCGTCGCCACGGCCGGAAACGCCCCCGACCCCGAACGGACCGATACGGTCATGCTGCTGCGCCGGCGGTTTTCCAGAATTTTTTATCTGCGCAAGTTCTTCGACTACCCCATCACGCTCTCCAAAACGACACTGGGCAATCTCGGGCTGCTACGCGCCTTCCACATCGGCCTCAGCTACGGCGTCCGTCGGCTTTTTCCCATCAAAGAGGAAAAGAGTCTGGAGGATTTTTTCATCAACCGCTTCGGCGATACGCTCTACCGGCTTTTTTTCGAGGATTACACGGAAAAGGTCTGGGGCGTGAAGCCGTCGCGCATCAAGCCCGATTGGGGCGCCCAGCGCGTCAAGGGCCTCTCCATCGCCAAGGTGATCCTCCACGCCCTCTCCCATCTCCGCAACGGCGGAAAATCTTCCAGACTGGCGCAGAAGGATGTGGAGACGAGCCTTATCGAGCGATTCCTGTATCCCAAATTCGGTCCGGGCCAGCTCTGGGAACGGGTGGCCGACCAGGTCCGCCAGGGCGGCGGCGAGATCCGTACCCAGCAGCGGCTGGTTGGCCTTACCGTCCGGGAGGGGCGCGTTGTGGCGGCCGCCGTTCAGGACACCCGCACCGGCGAGACCTCCACCTTGGCCGGGGACTACTTTTTTTCGTCCATGCCGGTATCCGAGCTGATCGCGGCCATGGGCGAGGCGGCACCGGTGCCGGTCCGGCAGGTGGCCTCCGGGCTGGTCTACCGCGATTTCATCACCGTCGGCATCCTGGTCAAACGGCTGCGCGTCGCCAACAGGACCGCCGTCCCGACCGTCGGCAACATCATCCCCGACCTGTGGATCTACATCCAGGAACGCGACGTCAAGGTCGGCCGCATCCAGATTTTCAACAATTGGAGCCCCTACCTGGTCCGGGACCCGGAAACGGTGTGGATCGGGCTGGAATATTTCGCCAGCCAGGGGGATGCCTTGGACACCATGCCGGAACAGGACATGAAGGCGTTTGCCGTCGCGGAGCTGGTGAAGCTCGGCCTGGTGGACGCGGCCGACGTGCTGGATACGACCGTGGCCCGGATGCCCAAGGCCTATCCGGCCTATTTCGGGACCTACGACCGGTTCGACCGCATTCGGGATTTCACCGACACCCTGGCCAACCTCTTCCTCATCGGCCGCAACGGCCAACACCGCTACAACAACATGGACCATTCCATGCTGACCGCCATGGAAGCCGTGGACAACATCTTGGCCGGCAAGACGAGCAAGGACAATATCTGGGCCGTCAACACGGAACAGGAATATTTGGAAGAAAAGGAATAGGGAGAGAAGGCAATTTTTTCTTTCCTAAATAGTGGTGAGGTGCGGTGGTAAGATTGTTTACATGAGAAATGCCTTTCTCGTGATAAGGAACGCCGGTTGATGGCGTCACTTTGGTAAAGGATTTGTATGGAAATTGCCGTGATCGGGGCCGGGCCGGCCGGTTTATCCTGCGCGTTGGAGCTGACCAGAAGGGGCAAGCCCGTGCGCCTGTTCGAGGCAGACAGCAGTGTGGGAGGGATGGCCAAGAGCTTGCAGGTCTGGGGTATGGGCGTGGATTTGGGGCCACATCGCTTTTTCAGCATGGATCGCCGAGTTGCCCAATTCTGGATGGAACAGGTGAAGGAAGATTTCGTTCTCGTGGATCGGCTTACGCGCATTTTTTACAACAATACATTTTTTGCCTATCCCCTCAAGCCGTTTGATGCCTTCCTGAAGCTTGGCCCGAAAGAATCGCTCGTCTGCGCGGCTTCCTATTTGAAAGCGGCATTTTCGCGGAATGACGAAGAAAAGACCTTCACCCAATGGGTCTCCAAGCGTTTTGGGAAACGGCTTTATGAAATTTTTTTCAAATCATATTCTGAAAAACTCTGGGGTATTTCATGCGATAGCTTGGATGCCGACTTTGCTGCCCAGCGCATCAAAGGGCTAAATCTCTATGAGGCTGTAAAAAATGCACTCTTTAAGGGAAAGACTAAGCATAAAACGTTGGTTGAAAAGTTCGCTTATCCAAACAATGGAGCCGGTGCGGCATATGAACACATGGCACAGCAGCTTGCTGCGCTTGGTTCTACGCTGACATTGAATTGCCCAGTGAAGCGTATCGTCATAAAAAATGGACGTGCTTGCGGGATAGAGACAGAGAAAGGTTTTTTTTCGTGCGATCAAGTCGTGTCAACTATGCCCTTGACGGATGTTATCGATGGCAGTGACGCCTTCAGTCAGGAAGTGAAGGAAGCCTCTAAACAACTGTCATATCGACATACCACACTTGTTTATTTATGCATAGATGCAAAGGACGTCTTTCGTGACAATTGGATTTATGTCCATGCAGCCAATCTCAAGACAGGCAGAATAACAAACTTCCGCAATTGGTCTCCGGCCATGCTTCGTGGCCAAGGACAAACAATCCTTATGCTCGAATACTGGTCCTATGATGACGATCCTCTCTGGTCGATGCCGGATACGGATTTGATTGCTTTGGCCCGTAAGGAAATCATGAGCACTGGTCTCGTTAGGTCGGGAACTGTGGGCGATGGTCATGTTATTCGTCTTCATCGTTCTTACCCTGTTTATACGAGCGGATATGAAGTTCCACTTCAGATGTTGCAAAAAGCTATTGATTCGATAGATGGATTGACCTGTATCGGCAGAAATGGTGCTTTTAAGTACAATAACCAGGACCATTCTATTCTGATGGGATTGCTTGCAGCTGAAAATGTTGCAGAAAATGTAGGGCATAACCTATGGTGCGTTAATACGGATTACGATTATCAGGAAGGGAAAAGTGCTCTTTCCGGCACAAGCAATAATACATGATACGCTCTTACTGGTACGCTTTTTGTGATTCATTGATATTTGCAATATGCGGTCAGGGAAATCTTGCATGAAGCTTTATAAAGAATATTATCTTCATCAAAATTGGATGGAGCATCATGCAGTTTATTTTGCTCTTTTATGGTTTTTTTTGATCTCGATTTTGACGGCGTTGAGATATTCTTCAACCTGTGTGAATGCCGATGTTTTATTGAATTCAATAATGTCGTTACAAAATGTTACTCTATATTATTGGGGTCAAAATAGACTTATAAATGTTCTGCCATTTTTTTTGTCATCGTTTACTAACACTAAGCTTAATTTAACAATGCTATTGCTTGTGACACCACTGTCATTTTATGCTTTTGTTTATTTGTGCGCAAAAATGATTTCTAGTATCACACATGAAAATAGTGTTGTTTCTCTTAAACTTTTTATTGTGTTATCCTCGCTCCCTCTCTTTGTCCTTAATGACAGTGGCATTTCACAGCTATCTATCGGTCACATTGAGTATGCGTTGCCTGCCCTTTTGACTGCGGTGGCATTTTCTCTATTTTTTAAAGCGAAGAATTATATTTTTCTTTGTTTGGCGAATTTCTTCTTGATCGTTGCTATCGGCATGAATCCAACAACGATCCTTCCAATAGTGTTTATTCTAATTGTGACTGCTATTTTTCATAAAAATGTCAAAAAAATTGGCATTATATTTTTAATAACTTCGATTTTTTCATTCTTTATATGGAACTATACCGCATCTCTATATGGTAATTTGTCATATAGTCACTTTAATCCAAAGCATCTACCATTTAATCTTATGAAAGTCATAGTTGGTATTGTCAATGCAATCAATTTCAGGGCACTTTTTATCATGTTTGCAGTTTTGCTTTTATATAAATTTACTCTAGTGGTATTTGATCAAAAAAAGTATCCAATATTTAATATGGTACAAAGATATATTTTCCTGTCTGCAACATTATTTGCAGTCGGATTTTCCCTTGTTTTTGGTTCCAATAAATGGATTGAAATAAATGACTTCGATTGGCGCTACTTCAGTTACGCCGTTTTTTCCTGCCTGATTATGGTCGGTCTTGTGCTGCTATCGGTCATCAAATGTCTTAGCAAGACCGCAAGTGCTGTTTTCACGGCTGCCGTATTGCTGGCGGTCGTTTCGTCTACCGCCACTCGGCCGATTGCGTATGAAAAGTTCCGGGCGTTTGCCGAAGTCGATGCCGTATGCCCCGAATCCCATGTCCTGTATGCGGGGGACTATTGGTTGGCCTGGCCTGCCGTCCTTCGTGATCTCTTGCATGGTAGGCAGGCTTTCGGATTGGCCTACAGGGGAGAGGGAAATCGGGAAAAGACCTTGACCTTTGTCCAGGGAGAAATGGAACGACAGGGGGCTTTTTCGACGTTCTGCCTGAATGCTTCGGCCGAGATCTGCAAAAAGCAGATCGAGAATGTCGTCGGGCCGGTTCGTCTGCAGCACGTCGTGCAACGACGGGAAAAGGTCCTTGAGCTGACGGCCGTCCTGGCGCAAGCCGAGCCTTGACACCTACTATGGCGGCAGCTTCTGCAACCCGTAACCACCGGGGCGGAGAGCTGCCCGTGGCGTTGTCGGTCTCCCACTTGAATTCTGTGGTGAGCGGCAGTATGTAGGGTCACCATGAGACCTGGAAAAGATCCGCTGGGGAAACGCTTCACAGCCATGTGGACGGTTTCTGCTGTTTGTGAACGGCGTCCAGGGTAACCCCCCCTTCCGCCTAGTCGCTCGTTGCCGCGAGACCGGCTGTGGCGCTCCACGAGAAAACTGTGAATATTGTACCTGTCATCCTCTGCGGTGGAGCCGGAACCCGACTCTGGCCGCTGTCGCGAAAGTCTCTGCCGAAGCAATTGTTGCGCCTGGAGAAACACAGCCTGCTCCAGGAAACCGTCCTGCGGGCCCGGGGGGACGAGTTTGCTGCACCGCTCCTGGTATGCGCAGACGAATACGAGCATCTCGTCCGGGACCAGCTGACCGAGATCGTCTGCGAGCCGGCGCAGCTTATCGTCGAGCCCCTCGGCCGCAATACCGCTCCGGCCGCCGCCATGGCCGCCATGGCCGTGGCCGATACCCCGGATCTCCTGCTGCTGGTGATGCCTTCCGACCATTACATCCGCGACAATGCCGCCTTTATTGCGGCCGTGCGGGAGGGGGCATCCGCCGCTCGTGAGGGAATGCTGGTCTCCTTTGGCATCGAGCCGACGACGCCGCATACCGGCTACGGCTACATCCACGCTGGCGCCCCGCTAGAGGGCAAGCCGGGTTGTCTGGCCGTGGAACGTTTCGTGGAAAAACCCGAAGCCCGAGCCGCCCAGGATTACCTCCTGACCGGGGAATATTATTGGAATGGCGGCATCTTTCTCTTTTCCCCCCAGGCTTTTCTGCAGGAGCTGGCCGCTTTTCGGCCGGACATGCTGACCGCCTGCCAGGAGGCCTTTGCCGGTGCGAAACGGCAGCCGGGCCGATTGGCGCCCACTATGGAGGGTTACAAGGCTATCGAGGGGGATTCCATCGATTACGCCGTGATGGAGCACACCGACCGCGCTGCCGTTGTGCCCGTCCGGATGGGCTGGTCCGATGTCGGCACCTGGGAGGCCTTGTGGGAGCAGACCGACAAGGACGCGAGCGGCAATGCCGCCAAGGGCGACGTGTTCGCCCTGGAGACTACGAACTCCTACCTGCATAGCGAAAACAGGCTCCTGGTCACCTTGGGGGTGGAAAATCTGGTAGTGGTCGTGACCGAAGACGCCGTTCTCGTCGCCAGCCGGGAGCATTCCGAACGGGTGAAGGACGTGGTCGCCCGACTCAAGGTGGACGAACGACCGGAAGTCTCCCGACATTGCGTGAGTTACCGTCCTTGGGGTTGTTTCAAGTCCGTGGATCGCGGCGACCGTTTTCACGTCAAACAGATCGTGGTAAAGCCCGGGGCCAAGCTGTCGTTGCAAAAACACTGGCACCGCAGTGAACACTGGGTCGTGGTCAACGGTGTGGCCGTGGTGACCTGCGGGGAACATACCTTCCTGCTCAACGAAAACGAATCCACGTTCATTCCGGCCGGTACCATCCATCGGTTGGAAAATCCGGGGAAACTTCCGCTGCTTGTCATCGAAGTCCAGTCCGGCGCCTATCTGGAAGAAGACGATATCGTGCGCCTGGCCGACAGCTACGGCCGTGCCGATACGCCCCCGGCTGCAAGCTGCGCGGATGGAGAGAAACAGGCATGACCGACGCGTTCGATGAAAACCGACACCAGTTCCACCCAACCCTGCTGCGCGAGTATGACGTTCGGGGGATCGTGGGGGAGACCCTTTTCGCGGCCGACGCCTACCATTTGGGGCGGGCCTTTGCCTCCCGGGTCCGGGAGGAGGGCGGCAATACGCTCTGTGTCGGCCGGGATGGCCGGCTTTCCAGCCCCGAACTCTGCCGAGCTCTGGTCGATAGGCTGACGGCCGGCGGCTGTCAGGTGGCCGATATCGGCTGCGGTCCCACTCCGATGCTCTATTACGTCGCCAAGACGCGAAGCGCCGCCGGCGGTGTCATGGTCACCGGATCGCATAATCCGCCCGACCACAATGGTTTCAAGATGGTGCTCGAGGGCAGGCCCTTTTTCGGCGAGGAAATCCAGGACCTGGGCCGACTGGCCGCTGCCGGCGACTATGCCGCCGGAGCGGGCCGGGCAATGCCGCTTTCCGTGGCCGACGAATATTGCCGTCGTCTGCTGGTCGATTACGACGGCGTCCGGCCGCTAGGCGTGGTCTGGGACGTGGGCAATGGTGCCACCGGGGAGCTTGTGACGGCTTTGACCTCCCACCTTCCCGGCCGCCACGAGGTGCTCTACGCGACCGTGGACGGTCACTTTCCCCATCACCATCCCGATCCCACCATCCCCGAAAATTTGCGTGACTTGCAGGCCCGGGTGCGGGAAACGCACGCGGATCTCGGTCTGGCTTTCGACGGAGACGGCGACAGACTGGGGGTGGTGGACGGTCAGGGAAACATTCTGTGGGGCGATCAGATACTGGTCCTGCTGGCGGAAGACCTGCTCAAAAAGCAACCCGGCGCGACCATCATTGCCGACGTCAAGGCGTCCCGGGTTTTTTTCGAGGAGACCAAACGGCTGGGTGGCCATCCCCTCATGGGTCGGACCGGCCATTCGCTCATTAAGAACCTGATGGCCGAGACAAAGGCCGCTCTGGCCGGGGAGATGAGCGGACACATCTTTTTCGCCGATCACTATTACGGGTTCGATGACGCCCTCTATGCCGCCGTGCGTCTGCTCGGCATCGTGGCGCGGCTGCCCGCAGGCGTAGACTTGGCTCAGTGGCGCAGGCGCCTGCCGGTCATGGTAAATACCCCGGAAATTCGCATTCCCTGTCTGGAGGAGGAAAAATTTCAGATCATCGAAGATGTCAAGGCACAGTTGCGGGCCGCTGGTGCGACCTTCAACGACCTGGACGGCGTGCGGGTGGAGAATGATGACGGCTGGTGGCTCCTGCGTGCCTCGAATACCCAGGCGGTGCTGGTGGGCCGGTGCGAAGCCCGCGATGTGCAAGGGCTGGAACGCCTGAAGACGCAACTTGTCGGCTATGTGGGAAAGTTGTGATCGAAATTCATCTAAGGTCATTTTAACGATGCTTAGAAGCATGATAATATAACCAAGCTGAACCATTGTGGTGGAATTTTTTTAATGTAAACATAAGGAACGGCCAGCTGTCTAACGTGGGACTAAGTCAAAAGGCGTTCGACCGTTCATTGCCTCCGATAGAGCCAGAGAGAACTATAAAAAATTGGATGTCTCCTTCAATGGCATTGCGACTAAATATTTTTCAAACTATCTAGGATTGCATCGTATATTTAAAAAATAAAAATGCATTTTGACTCAAGTATTCTATATATCTACTGCTGTTATGCAATCAATTCAATGATTAGCACGGATAAATATAGTAAGTAAGGATAGTTACTATCAAAGACAACCTCATGCTTATATTTTTTCAAAATGATTTTACTTGGAGAGAGCCCTGTACTGCAGGCAAGATGTCGTCCATTGCTGCTTTATGTCTCCGCTTTCCGAGCGTTCTGGCACTTCCGGACGCCAAAAATCCGGTTCCTATTTGGTATGCCCATGCGCCTTTAATTTTTTGTCTCGTGGCTGCCGGACGACCTCGAACTATCATCTGCTTCGATGATGAAAACTATTATGCTAGGCCTCTCTTGCGCCAAGCCCTCAATCTGATCGGAAACGAAGAGACGGCGACCAGTATCTGGACTTTTGGGGAAAGCCAAAACGTTAAGAGCAAATTTCTCGAATACGATGATGGAAATTCACAGATAAGCATCCAACTTTGTGATCTTTCTCAGGCACTCAGACAGGTGGCAGATGCATCCGTTGATATGATATACATCTACTGTTTAAACACCTCAGAACCATTAGTGGAGCGCCTCACACTCTGGTTGTCCAAGTTGAGTCCTCAGGCTGTGTTACTTGTGCGTGGTGTCTCGGGGAATTTTCCCAGCTTGGGGGCTTGGAAGCTAGCCTTGTCATTTCCCCATGGTCTAGGCCTGACATTGTATCAGCTGGCGACTGGGGCTCTTGGTGCCGCTAACGAATTGTTCCAAGCAGCCAACGAGCCGAAAATGATCGGAACCTTGGCATCGTTTTTTGCTTGGCTGGATCAATTCACTATGCCAGTGATGGCATCCGACAGTTTTCTAACGAATACCGAGGAGAATGATACGGCAAACAGAAAAACTGAGTTTATTTACATCAAGGACGAGATCGAAACAGTGACGTGTTCGCTGAATCAATCTTTGCCCAATATTGTCCCTCCATCCCGGATGCCATTCCACCCCTTGACGACGGCGCACAACTGTATCTGTCAGGCGGGGGAAGGCTCCAAGCGCGTCCTACTTTTTCTGACCCACGTCCTGCCCTATCCGCCCCGAGCCGGGAATGAGTACCGCATGGATCGTCTGTTTTCCTGGCTGCAGGCCGTCGGTTACACGCCAGTACTGCTCGTTTCCTCGTTCGCAGGCTGTTCGTGCGATACCCCAAAGTTACAGGCCACTCTCGATCGTTATCCCAACGTGATCGTCCAGATGGCCAACGGTGATCTTGCCTACAAGACGGAGTTTCCCGCTCTTCAGGCAGCGCTTCTTGCCCTGGCCGGCCGCCAGCCCAGGGATTTCACCGAAACCATCGGCGAGGCAGCTGCGCCGGACGAACGTGGACGCCGGTTGCTCTGCATAGAACGCGCTTTTTGTTCGGATGGCTTTATCGAACTGCTTCTGGCGATTGTTGCCTGCTGCGATCCGGTCGCCATTCTGGCCAGCTATGTCTTCATGAGCCGCTGCCTGTCGGTCCTCGGGGGGAGGATATTCAAAATCGTCGACACACATGACGTCTTTTCCAGCAAAGTGGAAAAGGTGATGCGGTATGGCATAGAGAACGACATCCCACTGACCACCGAGGAAGAAGCGGCCATGCTGACCCGCGCCGACCTGGCTGTGGCTATCCAGCCCGAAGAGGAACGGGAGTTGCGGGCCATGTGCCCAGGGCTCGCCACTGTGACGGCCGGAGTAGATTTCGATTTCCCAGAATACGTTCCGCCACCGTCAGACCTGTTGCGTATTGTCTATATCGGTTCAGGAAATTCGTTGAATTGCAAGGGGCTCCGTGATTTTCAACGATTTGCCTGGCCCATTGTCAAACGACGACATCCCCGGGCCGAGCTGTATGTGGTGGGCGATGTCGGTACCGCCGTTTATCTTGACAATCCATCCATCATAGTATGCGGTCCAGTGGCCGATCTCGATCCCGTCTATGCATCCGCCCGAGTGGTGATCAATCCGAGCATTGCCGGCACAGGCCTTAAGATCAAGACTCTGGAGGCACTCATTCACGGGCGGCCCATAGTCCTGTGGCCTTCCGGCGTTGACGGCATGGACGCTTGCACCCGTCAGCTCTGCCAAGTGGCCGGGGACTGGTTTGATTTCGCCGAAAAGGTGGTAGCGCTGCTTGAGGATACTGCGGCGGACGATCATGAAAAAATTTTTCAGACGCTCCGCGGCAGGCTGTGCAGGGAAACGGTCTATGCTGCCCTTGGGGAAGCACTCCGGCAGGGCATCTGCCGCAAACGCGGGCAGGAGCCGGAAGCATGACCGAAATTCTGTTTGATCTGCTCGTGGACCCATTCGGCCACCGGGAGGGCGCCCTTGCACCATACCTAGGTCGTTTGCGGGACGCTCTGGGGCCCGACGCTCGCCTCAACGTCCTAGTCCAGGGGGGGGAAACCCTCCCCGAGGGCGTTACGAGGTGTGACGCGGCGACGCCACTTCGGGCTCTGGCCAATGCCACACGCTTGACCGCGACCGATCATCGCCATCTGGTCGTATTGCTGGCCGGTGTCTTTCCGGAGAGCGCTCTTTTGGCCGGTCTGTGTTCCTTTTTCGCCCTCGATCCATTGTTCGGGGTCGTTCAACCCCGGTTCTCCCGGGAGGACACCGATGAGATATGGCCATTGCCGCCCCGAGAAGCCGATCGACCGACCTCCGCGATGCCTCGGGCAGCGCTGGCCAAGCTACCCGAGTGGACCGTTGCGCCCGAGATGCTGGCGGCCTGCCTGATCCTGCGCCGGGAGATCGTGGCCAACATCACCCTTGATGAAACGCCGTTCTCCTCGCTGGCCGGGGCAATGCGGCACTTTTTGTGCCAAGCAAGGCGGCGAGGGTTCCGCACGCTGATTGCCAATCGTCTGGTGCTGCCGTCGCCCCTGCCGCCGGAACTGGTCTATCCGACCCTGTCCGAGTCGGACGCCGGATTGGCCAGGGAGCGGCATCCGGACATCGAGATGGCCGACGCCTGGGTAGGCGCCCTGCCCGTCCGGGGCCTCGAACCGCTGGCGGCTGCGGCTGCGGTTCCTGTCCGGCCGAAGCTGCTTCTCGATTGTCGGGGGATGATGGACATTCACAACGGCACCAGCCATTCCATGCTTCATTTTCTGGATGGCTTTCAGACGGTGGGCACCGACTGGGACATCACCCTGCTGGCGGCGCCGCCGGCCATCGCCTTTCACGGCCTGGAAAGGCGCTATCCGTCCATGCGTCTGGAAAATGTCCCATCCGGAGCCTACGCCGCCGCCGTGAGCCTGAATCAACCTTGGGGGTTGGGCACCATCCGCGATCTGCATCGCCACGCACTGCTCATTTTCTGCAATATCCTTGATACGATAGCTTGGGACATTATTTTCCCCTGCCCGGAAGACGCGGAAACCACCTGGCACTTCGTGGCGGAACATGCCGACGGCTTGCTGTTCAACTCGCATTTCACGAAGGAGCGCTTCAACACGCGCTTCCCTATACGGGAAGGCGTGGCCCGGCTGGTAACGCACCACAGCTTCAGTGCTGCGGAAAACACGTTACCCCAGGTACGCGGTATGCCGCCTGGAGAGAACATTCTCGTTTTCGGCAACGATTACGATCACAAGGATGTCGAACCCTCCCTGCTGTTGTTGCGGGATTTTTTCCCCTTCCGCCGCATTGTGACCTTTGGCGTCAAAAAAACAGCCGCTCACAACGTCGAGACACTGCCGAGCGGCTACCTCCCCCAGGAGGAGCTGGACCGCCTGGTGGCGAGCGCCGGGGTGGTGGTCTTCCCCTCGTTTTACGAGGGATTCGGTATGCCAATCATCAAGGCACTAGCCTACGGCCGGCCGGTGGTCGCGCGGGAAAGCGCCCTTTTGACGGAAATCGCCGCCGCTTCCCGGCTGCCGGGGATACTTGTGACCTTCTGCGATCCGGCCGAACTCGGAGAACAGGTCGCCCGCGCTCTGGCCGGCGAACCGACAAACGTGGTGCCCCAGTCCGGGGCGCTCGGCCCCGGCGAGATGCCGGCGGATTGGGCCGCCTGCGCCGGTCGCGTCCTGAGGCTCATTCGGGACCTCCTTCCCCGCACCGGATCCGAGCGCTGGCTGCGGCGAGAATACGCCCTGCGGGCTGCGGGGATGTAATGGCCATGCGCATTCTGACCCTGTTTGCCCGGCATGGTACCGAGCGCTACGCCGATGCGGAGTCCAAGGCGGACGCCCTGCTCGCCCGACTCCTGCCCGAGGTGCACCGTGAGACAGTGGTAATCGACAGCGCCCTGCCGCCGGAGTACCAGGAACGGACGGCGTCGCATCGGTGGCTTGTCGGTTCGAACAACAGCTCCTGGGAGTTTTCCTCCTGGGAGAGCGGCCGGATCTTTGTCGGCGAGCATCTAAAAAATTTCGATTTCGTGCATTTGGCCACGTCGGCTTTCGACACCCTCTATACCGCCTATCTCGACCGTCTCGATACCCACACGCTCGCTCTGGCGGTCGGTCGGGCCGTGGCGATCGGCCATGTGGATTGCTATCCGACGCCCGTCAGCCTGCTCGGTCGGCGTTCCCAGGGCTGGTTGCGCACCTCCTGGCTATTCGTGCCGCCTGTGGAACTGGCGCTTCTGGGTTCCCTCGTCAGCATTCCGGACGGGACGCCCTTCTTCGGGGAAGATCCCACCGTTCCGTTCCGACCCGAGGCACCGCTCTGCCAAGCCTACCGCAACTACATTCTGGGCTGGCTGACCGGCGTGGGCACGGGACAAAACGTAGAATGGCACTCGCGTTTTGTCCTCGACGCGGTGACCTGGGCCTATTTCAAGGCCAAGGCTCGGGCCATTCTCAACGAGCACATGTTGGCCATCCGTCTGCGCGCCCAGGGCTGCGCCATGGCGGACGCAACTTGGCTTGCTACACGAGCCAGGACCCTGCTGCCGGGCCAGGGGTTGGGAGCGATCCCGGACTGGCGGCGGCAGCTTCCCGCCCGAGACACCTGTCCACTTGCGCCTTTTGCCGCCTGCTGGACAGAGGAGAGGGATTGACCTCCAGGCATAATCATGGCAGCCGATGCAGCACGAATGCTGTTTCGTTGCGGCCCGGCGGCAGCAAGAGACATCGGCCGGTAGACGGAGATGCAGTGCAAGAGCTGCTGGCCTCGACGCGATGCCGTTTTCGGTCTATATTCGGTTTCCTCCCGATAGGGACTTGGCCGATGGGGACTTGTTCCCGCGTCTGCGCGTCGCCCTTTTCGCACGAGCGTCGTGAAAAGAGTCGGCGTTACGACTGTTGTCGCGGAAACGATACAAGCCTTCACGCGCACTACCGTAGGCATTAAACGCGGAAAAGACTGTGGCAGGCCAACCGCTCACCATCCTTTTCAACACTTATCCGGTCGCCTTTGCCTGTCCGGGCGGCGGCGAAGTCCAGTTGTCCCAATATCGTCGGGCCCTGGAGCGTCTTGGTCATCGGGTCGTGCTGTACGATCAGTGGCACCCGCAGTTCAAGGAGTGCGACATCGTTCATTATTTTTCCGTTCAGGGTTGGGCCGCGCCATTTTGTCACTATGCCCGCCGGCAGGGAAAGCCGGTGGTCGTGTCCACCATCCTCTGGCTCGGCGAGAACAAATACGATTACGATCTGACGGCCATCGGCCAGGTTCTGGCCGCCTGCGACTTGGCCCTGCCGAATTCCCGGGGCGAGGGGGAACGACTGGCCGCCTGGTATGGCCTTTCCCCTGACAAGTTCGTCCCGGTGGTTAACGGCGTGGATGAGGTTTTTTTTACGCCAGGCGATCCGGCCCTGTTTCGATCTCGGTTCGGGATCGATGGGCCGTTTATCCTGTCCATCGCCAATATCGAGCCGCGCAAGAATCAGCTTCGCTTGATTCGGGCCAGCCGAGATTTGGCTGTGCCGCTGGTCCTGATGGGCCGGATCCGGGACACCGCCTACTGGGAGGCCTGCCAGGCGGCCATGCACAAGGCTGTGCGCTACCTGGGACCGGTGGACTACGCTTCCGCGCTGCATCGGGCCGCCTATGCGGCCTGCCGGGCCTTCATTCTGCCGACGCTGTTGGAAACCCCGGGGTTGGCCGCCTTGGAGGCCGCCGCCCAGGGTGCGCCCCTGTGCCTCACCCGCGAGGGGTGTACCGAGGAATATTTTGCGGAGCAGGCTCTTTATGTAGATTCGGAAAGCGAGGAGTCCATCAGGGGCGGCCTGATTGCCGTACAACGGGAAACGCGTTCCGAGGCACGCAGCCGCTTCGTACGCGAGCGCTACACCTGGGATATCGCCGCCAGCCAACTGGAAACCATCTACAGGAGATTGTTGCCATGAGTTTTCTGTGGGACGCACTGGGCGTCCTCACTGCCTATATCGTCTATCCCCAGGCGGAACGCCGGGAAAAACGCCAGATCTTGGGCAAGTTGCGGGCTCTTCGGGCCGAAGCGGCCGAACCCTTTCCCCTTCGCAAGGCCCGGGCACAGGAACGTCTAGCGGCCATGCTGGAGCACGCCGGCCGCACGGTCCCCTATTATCGCGACCTCTTCGCAGCCCGGCACTTCGATCCGACCTCCGTGCTCCAGGATATCCGCTACCTAAACGATCTGCCATATCTGACCAAGGCTGACATCCAGGAACAGGGTCGGCGTCTGGTGAGCGAAACGGCCCAGGGCTCCCTCCACGAGCGCAAGACCGGCAGCTCGACCGGTCCCTCCTCTATCATCTACTACGACCAGGAGGCACTGGACTGGACGGCGGCACAGAACATCCAGGTACTCGAGTGGGCCGGCAAGCGCCGCCATTACCGCGAGGCCCATCTGTCCACGCGTTTCCTGACGCCCCTGGCCCCGCACGACATCCGCCGCGAGGCCTGGAAATGCTTCGCCCTCAACCGGGCGAACATCTATACGGACAACCTGGAGGACGGCGGCCTGGACAGGCTGTGGCAGGACATCCTCCAGGCCAAGGCCCGGGTCATTCAGGGCCATCCCTCCTCCCTCTACGCCCTGGCCTGCCATCTCGAGGCCAGGGGTGGCATTCATGAGAGAGCCTTTGACATTTTCGTTTCCACCGGCGAGATGATGACGGCCAAGCAGCGCCGAACCATCGAGGAAGTATTGCACTGCCGAATTTCCAATCGATACGGCGCCGCCGAATTCGGGGTCATGGCCCAGGAGCTGGCAACCGACCACGATGGCTCCCTGCTGGTGTCGGACGCTATGGTCTGGCCGGAAGTGGCCGACATTGATACGGACGGGGTTGGGGAACTCGTGTTCACGTCTCTGCGCAACGCCGCCATGCCACTTGTCCGCTACCGCATGGGCGACCTTGGGCGGTTGACGGAACAAGTCGGCGGGTGGCGGCTTTCCCGGCTCGTGGGGCGGGTGCATGATGCCGTCGTCGTCGATGGAACAACATACCCGACGCATTTCATTCAGGACATTCTGGACCGTTGCGGCGACATCCGGGACTTCCAGATTGCGGCCCGGAAAGGACAGGCCGTGGAGCTACGGCTCGTTACCGCACCTGACCAATGGGAAAGCATTGCCAGCGCGGTGCGCGGCAATTTTCCGACCCTGCCCCTCCGCCGGATCGAACCGGAAGGACTCGTTTTCGTGGGGAGGCGGGGAAAATTCCGGTATCTCGTGGAGATGGCGAATAATGCGTTCTAGGCAGGCTCCTAGAGGGTGGTCATGGCATTGGGATTTACTGCAAGTTCTTTTGCATAAGGAACTTACAGTCCGCTATAAGGGCAGCCTGTTGGGCTTCCTGTGGTCGGTCATGAATCCGCTGGCCTTGGCCGGCGTCTATTATGTCGTCTTCGGTATCTATATGCGGTTCAATACGCCCCATTATATCATCGCCCTGCTGGCGGCCCTTTTCCCGTGGCAATGGTTCTCCAACTCGGTCATGCAGGGGCCCTTCCTGTTTTTGAGCAATCCCACTCTGGTCAAAAAGGTTGCTTTTCCCCGCCAGGCCATTCCGCTTGTCATCAACCTGCAGGACATGGTGCATTTTTTCATGTCGCTTCCGGTTTTTTTGATCTTCAAGTTGGCGGACGGCATGTATCCCGCCTGGAATTGGCTGTGGGGCATCCCGCTGCTCTCCCTCATCACCCTGCTCACCGTCTACGGAATTTGCCTGTTTACCGGGACCATCAATCTTTTTTTCCGGGATCTGGGGAATCTTGTGGCCATCGCCGTTAACGTCGTTTTTTTTGCAACGCCGATTTTTTACGTCCTGGATACGGTCCCGTCCCAGTATTTGATCTATTTCAAATGGAATCCCATAGCCCCGCTTTTCATAGCCTGGCGAGCTTTGTTGATGAACAATACTTTCGACGAAGAGTTCCTTCTGCTATCCATCTGCTACTCCATAGTTTTCTTTTCCATTGGGATGGTTACCTATCACCGTTTCCAGAAAAAATTCGCTGAGGTAATGTAATGCCTGAAACGGTCGTCAGTTTTCAAAATGTAACGAAAAGCTATCCAAGCTATTATAATATAACTGGAGGCATAAAGACATTCCTTTTTCATCTGCGTCAGAGCATTCGAGAACTCTATCAACGCCGTGTCGTGCTCGATGATATTACCTTGAACATTCACAAAGGGGAAAGTTTTGGCTTCGTCGGTCGCAACGGTGCAGGCAAATCGACCCTGCTCGGGTTGATCGCCGGGGTATTGCAGCCAGACAAAGGAAAGATTACCGTTCACGGCCGCGTTTCCCCCCTGCTGGAACTGGGCGCCGGCTTTCATCCCGAGTTGACCGGCCGGGAAAACATCCTGCTCAACGGTGTGCTCTTGGGCCTGACCCGCGCCGAGGTGCAGGAACATTTTCAGGAGATCGTCGATTTTTCGGAACTCAAGGATTTCATCGACCAGCCCGTACGGACCTATTCCTCCGGCATGTACGCCAAGTTGGGCTTTTCCGTGGTGGCCACCCTCAAGCCGGAAATCCTACTGGTGGACGAAATTCTTTCGGTCGGCGACTTGGCCTTTGTCCGCAAATGCGACGAGCGTTTCCAGAAGTTCCGGGGCGACCCTAAGGTGACCATCGTGCTGGTCTCCCACGCCCTGGACACCATTGCCAAGGTCTGTGATCGGGCGGCCTGGATCGAAGGCAAACAGGTCCGGAGCATCGGCCCGGCTGGAGATGTGGTGAAGGAGTACATCCGGGCTAACCAGCCCAAGATCGCCGTCCCTGAGACGATCACTCCGGTTCCCTCTCATGTCTGGGTCGGCACGGCATTGCTCGACTGCACGCTGGGAGCGACGAAACTCCCCGTGCGGCTGACGAGCGACCGGATGGACTTGACCGTTCGGGTGACCCTCATGCGCGGGGCCTCCCGCGATCCGATCTGCGAATGGTCGCTTGCGCCGCAAACCGTGCTTTTGGCTCACGGCCCGGAAGGCTGGACCCTGGCCACGCAACCGGAATCCGATGATGTACCCCTGGCCACACTGCCCCGGGAGGATCTAGCCCCATCGCGGGAAGATGCCCCTAACATCCCGTTAGTTCTGCGCCTGCGCGGGGAATTGCAGGGCGTCCCCTACACGCCGGAAGTCTGGGTGGCGGTGGCGGGAACGGTAGCGGCGCGCCAGGCCTGGGAACGACAGCGTGGCGATATCCTGTTCGGGCTCGGTCGGCCGCTCCATCTCCAGGCGCCGCTTTGGCCGGCCGACGTCACCGTGCGCGTCGTGGCCCGCAACATCGTCTCCCGCGACGCGGTAGGAAATTTCGCCGTGGGCGTGGCCGGGATGCTGACAGCCTGCGGCCTTCCGGCTAGGCTTTACGCCTATCAGTCCTGCCCGGACTTGGCCGGAGTGGTCGCCTCCATTGGTGACCTGGAGGAGGCGATGCAGCCCCAGGACATCCTGTTCTACCACTATTCCATTGAAGATGAATTTCTGCCGCAACTCGCAGAGCTTCCCGGAAAGAAGTTGCTCTACTACCATAACGTCACGCCTGGACTCTGGTTTCGAGACTATAATCCGGATTTTGCCACCGTGCTTGACCGCTCACGCAGTCAGTTTCCCTTCTTTTCAGCCTTCGATGGCGTACTGTCCAATTCCCATTACAGTCTTACCGATGTCGAGAAGTATTTTCCGGACGCATCGCTCCGAAGCGTCTGCCCACCCTGCATCGATCCCGACCGGCTGGCCCGGTTGACACCCGCCCCGGTGGACCTTCCCGATGGGGAGTTCCTGCTCTGGGTGGGCCGCATGGCACCCCACAAACGCCCGGAGTTGGCCCTGAAAATATTCCACCTCCTCAGCGATCGGATGGAGGACATCCATTTCGTGATGGTCAGCGGCGGGCGGCAGGACTTCCCGGATTACGCCAGGAAGATCGCGGAGGCCATCACCGCCATGCCCGAAGCCGTCCGGAAGCGGCTGCACTTTTATGAGGCCCTTCCCGACGCTCAACTGGCCTTTGTGTACAGCAAGGCCAGTCTGCTCCTCTGTACCAGCGCCCATGAAGGTTTTTGCTTGCCGGTGCTCGAGGCCAGGACGTTCGGGCTGCCGGTGGCGACTTGTGCCATCCCAGCGATCATGGAACATTTGGACCCGACGTCCGGATACGTCATCCCTGACTCGCCCGGCGAGGCTGCCGCCGCCATCGCCGCCCACTTGGCCGATGGAGGAAAGCGGCCGACCGCGCCGACGGAAGCGGATGGCACGGTGGCTTGCCTGCTGGACGGACTGCTCGCCATCCTTGCCACCAAGCCCCGGCAAAAAAAAACCTAGATTGAGACGATACTGCTTTCCCCTGTTCCGATCGGCGGTTGCATAGAAAACAGACCGGCAGTAGCATAACAGGACTGTAAGGTGGGACATGGGCTTCCATCGTATGCTCTGTTGCGTGGAAGAGCCCATCGAACCAGGGGCGGCAACCAATACGACAAAACGAATAGGAATGAATTGACTTCACCAACACAAGGCTACACTGGAATGTTCTTCTTCAAAAGATCGAGCGTAGCACTGTAGCCATATATTTATAGAGTTGTACGTTTATGGGAAAAACTAATACCGACGATGCTTTTTTTTGCCGGCAAGCCAATAGAACAATCCCTCTCCCTTTTCAATTCACACTTGGCATGCAATACCTTTGGGAAATCGACTTTTCCCTGCATAGCCGTTTTGATATCGCGAAGTCTGAGGGGGCCTTCTTCTACTATGTCTATCTCTGGCTTAATCAGGACAAATACCAGGGCCTGCGGCTTCCCTCCGGCCCTGAACTGGAAGATTATTGCAGCCAGCCCATAGAGCCTGACGGTACGGGTATTCCCCTGACCCGCCTGATGCAGGCCATTCTTACGTTGAAGCAGGATATTGGAGAAGCGTTTCGCAGCATGCAGGTGCAGGACAAGCTGCGCTATTGGGCATGGTTTTTGGTGGCATTTCCTCAAGTTGGAGACTCCCCCCGGTATCGCGACTTTCTTTTCGAACCGATTATGTCCTCTGGCGCGGCCGTAGCCCTGCCTCTAGCCCTGGTTGTTGAGCAGCAACACAACGAAGGTCTCGCCTCTGTCGATGCCACGACCTCCGAAGGTGCCCTAACGCTCATGCAGTGGTGGCTTTCCGGCGGGGGATTGGAGGTCCCTCTGCTACTGGACGCAGCTGACGAATGGGCCCGCCGCTGGCGCGAGGACTTGGCCACGAAGGAAACTCGCGAGCTGGCTCTGGCTTGTGAAATGGCCCTCTGGGTCACCGGCAAGGAGCCCTTTACCCAGTTGGCTCCGACCCTGGGAAAGCAGGAGTTCCTCCACGCTACGGTGGCCGAAACAGCCGGTATTCCCCTCACCCGGTTCATGCAGCTTTTGTTGTTGGTGCGGGAAGATATCCGGGAGACGTTCGCGGACACGACCAACCCGGAAGTTCTGCTGCGGTTTTGGGGATGTTTTTTGGTGGCATTTCCTCAAGTTGGAGACTCCCCCCGGTATCGCGACTTTCTTTTCGAACCGATTATGTCCTCTGGCGCGGCCGTAGCTCCGCCTCTAGCCCTGGTTGTTGAGCAGCAACACAACGAAGGTCTCGCCTCTGTCGATGCCACGACCTCCGAAGGTGCCCTAACGCTCATGCAGTGGTGGCTTTCCGGCGGGGGATTGGTGGTCCCTCTGCTACTGGACGCAGCTGATGAATGGGCCCGCCGCTGGCGCGAGGATCTGGCCACGAAGGAAACTCGCGAGCTGGCTCTGGCTTGTGAAATGGCCCTCTGGGCCACCGGCAAGGAGCCCTTTACCCAGTTGGCTCCGACCCTGGGAAAGCAGGAGTTCCTCCACGCTACGGTGGCCGAAACAGCCGGTATTCCCTTCACCCGGTTCATGCGGCTTTTGCTGCTGGTGCGGGAAGATATCCGGGAGACGTTCGCGGACACGACCAACCCGGAAGTTCTGCTGCAGTTTTGGGGATGGATTGTTCTGGAACTTCCACAGGTCGCTGTGCACGATGCCTTTTTGGAGCAGGCCACCCGACCCGTCCTCCCACCGACATTGGCCGACGTGCCGACTCTGCCTCTGGGACTTTGCGCATTTTGGTGGGCGCGGGAGGATTTGCAGGGCTTCGACAGGACCACCAGTGCTGGTGCCAAAGCGCTCCAGCACTGGTGGCGTGTGGAGGGCGTCCGCGACTGGTCGTTCCTAGATCGACTGGCCAAAAGGTTGGACCGAACCCAAGTTCTCCCAAGTGCGAGGCACCACAATCAGACGCCGGTCGTCACCTTTGCCGGAGACCGTCAATCAGGCGGTGCCAACATCATCGGCTTCGCCAAAGGTGAATTCGGAATCGGGGAGGATGCCCGAATGGCCGCCCGGGCCTGCCAGGAAGCCGGTATTCCAGTCTGCGTGCTGGACGTCCCCTATGAAATATCCACCCGAAGGGAGGACCGCCGCCTGGACGCACTTCTCTGCGAAGCGCCACGATTCGCCGTCAATATTTTCTGCATGCCGGTCTTTGAAGTATTGCGCATGTATTTCCTCTATGGTGAGGAACTCTTCCGTGGGCGCTACAATATCGGCATCTGCCCCTGGGAACTGCCGACCTGGCCGGTCGAGATGGCCGATGCCCTCAGCCGACTGGATGCCTTGTGGGCGCCATCGGCCTATGTGCAGTCGGCCTATGCGGCGCGGACGACACGTCCGGTCCAGCATATCCCCTTGGCCGTGGAAGCCGCAAAAGTCACCACACTCCCACGCGCCGCATACGGAATCCCCGATGATGCTTTTGTATTCCTGTTCATCTGCGACGCTGCCTCATGGACCCAGCGCAAGAACCCCCTGGGCCTTGTCGAGGCCTTTTGCCGGGCGTTTCCCGATCCGCAGGCCGCAGGTGTCCGCCTGGTCATCAAGACCATGAACAACCAGCCGGACGCACCCGCCTTTCAGGCGTTACGGGCGTGGGAATCCCGGGATATCGGCCTGATCCTGATTGACAGGACCCTTGACTACGACGTGCTGCTTGGCCTGCATGCCTGCAGCGACGCCTATGTTTCCCTACACCGGGCAGAAGGTTTCGGCCGGACCTTGGCAGAAGCCATGTTGCTGGGAAAACCCGTCATCACCTCGGCCTTTTCCGGTAACTTGGAGTTTTGTAACGAGGAGACGGCGTTCCTGGTGGATGGCCATACTGTCGCCGTAACGCGAGGGGACTATATTTTTTCAGAGAATCAATACTGGTTCGAACCCGATCTCGATGTGGCAGCGGCTCTGATGCGCGAAGTCCGCACCCAGCCCGGCTTGGCAGCCCAGCGGGCACGAAACGGGAGGCTTTTCATCGAGCAGCATCACAGCCCAGCCCGCGTCGGGCAAGTCTACCGGAAACTTTTGTGCCCAAAAGGCTTATTATATCGGTAGAGGACAACTGGATCGAGATAGGGTTTTCTTGACCACGAACTTGGGGACCATGGTGGTCATCCAGGAAGGCGTCTGATGGATAGCAATGGAGGCCCAAGCGGTTTGGGGCGAAGCATAACGTCCAAGCAGCGTTGTGGCTTCTTCGCAGCGAGGACATTGACTTGGTGAGCCGGGACATTGGGGTGACGGCGGCGACGCTGACGCAGTGGCGCGACATTTTCCTGGAGGCAGGAGAAGCCGGCTTGAGGCCGCATCTGGTCAAGGAATCCGTTGAGGTCGGCCGCATGCGGGAAAAAATCGGCGAACAGGCCATGGAAAACGAGCTACTTCGTGAGAAAATCGCCCGTATGGGGCACAACCGCCCTTTGGCGCTCCGGAGGTCGAGGAAGTGAGCCGGGCCACCTCGATCTCCACCGGAAAAGCCTATGGCCTAGCTCGTGTCTGCCGTGTCTGGGGCCTGCCGCGTTCCACCGTGTACTGGCAACGGCAGCAGCCGAAGGGGCCGGGCTGTCGTCGTGGACCGCAAGGATTTTACAGCGATGCCGTACTGGCCGGAGAGATCAAAGCCGAGATAGCGTCCCGTCCCTTCCCCGGCGAAGGCTACCGGAAGATCTGGGCCGGTCTGCGGGGCAAGGGCATCCGGACATCCCCGACCCGGACGTTGCGCCTGATGCGCGAACACAACTGGCTCGCTCCCACGCGTGTCGGCCATCCGCACGGTCCCAAGGCCCATGATGGGACGATCAAGACCTCCCGCGTGGACGAAATGTGGGGCACGGACATGACCACGACGCTCACGATCAAGGAAGGCAATGCAGCGGTATTTTTCGCTATTGATCACTGCTCCCTGGAGGTGGTCGGCATCCACGCTGCCAAGCGCGGCACCCGTTTCGAGGCTTTGGAACCGATCCGTCAGGGTGTCCGCTCCAGTTTCGGAGCTTTCGGCAAAGAAGTGGCCCAGGGGCTGACCTTGCGGCATGATCACGGCAGCCAGTTCATTTCGGACGATTTTCAGAATGAAATCAAGTTTCTGGGTATAAAGGATTCGGCGTCGTACGTACGGGAGCCGCAAGGCAACGGCATCGCCGAACGCTTTGTTCGCCTTCTCAAGGAAAATCTTCTCTGGGTTCGCAGCTTCGATACAGTCGAGGCGCTTCGGTTAGCGCTTCTGGCATTTAAGGAAATCTACAACCGCCAGTGGCGCATCGGCCGGCATGGCTATCGCTCACCGGCTCAGGTCAGGGAACAGCAGAAGGCCGAGGTCGCCAAGGCCGCCTAACTTTCGCGGCCAAACTGTCCAAGAAACCCTAGACCGCTACACTCTACGTAATACAAAATGTATATTTACAGAGTCTGCCTTGAAATTTGTCCATCAGCCTGAAAAATTTTAACAAAATGACATCATCAGTGTATTGTCCTCGACCAGAAACTGCAGTGATTTCACAGAAAACCGGTTGCACCGGAGCACTTCTGGGGGCGGTCATGAAGGCAAAATTCCGAGAGAGTCGGCAGGCCAATTCCTTGTATCCGGATCTTTTGGATCAGCTCAATCCCGCCCATCCCCTGCTCAAACTGGCTAAGCGCATTCCTTGGCAGCGCTTCGAGGACGAATTCGCCAGGCTCTGCCAGGCCGGACGCCCAGCCAAGCCCCTCCGACTCATGGTTGGCCTGATGCTGCTCAAACAACTTGAGAACCTGCGCGATGAGCGGGTGGTCGAGGTCTGAGTGGCCAATCCTTACTTTCAGGCCTTTTGCGGCGAAACCTTTTTCCAGTGGAAGTTTCCCTGCAATCCTTCGGACTTCGTCTATTTTCGCAAACGGATCGGCGAAGAGGGAGCGCGTCTGATCTTTGGGGTCTCGGTGGCGCTGCATGGTGACGCCGCCAAGGAGGCGGAAGTCACGGTCGACACCACGGTCCAGAAAAAAAACATCACCTTCCCCACTGACACGAAGCTCCTGACAAAAATTATCAAGAGATGCAGGAAGATCTCTGCCGACGAAGGCATCCATCTGCGCTGCAGTTTTCGACGGGAGTTGCCCGGCCTGCTACTCCAGCGTTTCAAAAGCAACCGGATCATCAAACGCATCCGGACGATGGCCGGAGTGCTTATCCGCGAGTTGGAACGCAAGCTGCCGCGCGAGGCCCTAGCCCGGTATGGGGAAATGCTTCAACTTTTTCGGAGAGTTCATAAGCAGAAGTGGATTGACAGGAACAAGGTCTACGGCCTGCACGAGCCGGATGTACTGTGTATCGGCAAGGGCAAGGAGGACAAGAAATACGAATTAGACCGCAAGGCTTCCCTGGTCGTGACCAAAACCACGAGTGTCATCGTCGGGGCGCTGTCCTTTACGGAAAACATCTATGACGACAGCACGTTGCCTGATGTCTTGGAGCAGGTATGGCAGATCACTGAAACCTGCCCCAAGGTGGCCATCTGCGACCGGGGGTATCGGGGGCGAGCACGGGTGTGTGACACGGAAATTCTGACGCCGCGCCGACCGAAGAAGAACGACACGCCCTGCCAGCGGCGCAACGCCAGGATGCGTTTCCGCAGGCGCGCCGCGATTGAGCCGATCATTGGACATCATAAAGCAGATCCCCGCATGGCGAGGAATTTCCTCAAAGGCGTGCTCGGAGACGCCATCAAGTTGTTCATGGCCGTCACTGTCTTCAACTTTAGGAACTGGAAGGGGAGGGGGGTGCAGTTTTTTGCCCTCATCTTGTTGTGTCTGTTTGGCAAGACAAAGGACGATCTCTCCAGACAGGCTGTCGGATAACGAGCAAAACGCTTTTTTCAGGACCGACTATCTATCTTTGTGTGAACACTCTCAATTGAGGATACATGTTGTAATGCAAAAAATTTTAAAATATATCTTCATCAGCTTGTTTTTTTTCTTGATCAGCTTCCAGCTTGTTTTGAGATTCTTTGATTTCCACATAACGCCTGCCGACACCTTCGAAAATCGGGCATTGGCCACGCAGCCGAATTTAACGCGTCAAAATTATCTACACTGGCCGACCTTGCTGGATAGCTACTTCAAGGATTCCACGCCCCTGCGCAGCCAGTTCATAGCTGCCTATATCCGGCTTTGGGCCTGCGGCATGAATGCCCATCGCAGCATTTTTTTCAGCGGTAAGGACGGAGAAAAGTTCTGTGATTTCAATGATGCGCCAACAATCAAAAAATATATTGGGATGTTCCCAATGTCACAGAGAACCCTGATTTGGCTCAAGCTTTCATATGCTGGGATGCAGGCATATTTCTCCCTGCACGGCATACCATACCTGGTAATGTTTATTCCGGACAAGACGACGCTCTATCCGGAATGGCTGCCGGAATGGATAAACTGGGCTAGGACAAAGAGCCATTATGAACAGATCGTGCCCATACTCGCCAACAATCGCATCAATTTCTTTGATTTCCTTCCGGTCTTGCAGCGCCATAAAAACGAGCTGCGCCTCTACGATCAGCGCTATGATATAGGCCATTGGAATGGCAATGCTCTGGACATCGCCTACCAAGAAGCCGGCAAGATACTGAACCGCTACGGCATTCCCGTTGATCAAGCGCAATTGAAACAGGCCTATGCTGTCAAGAATGTTGACTTACACTTTTTTTGCATTGGCGATGAGAAGGTCCCGATGGTGGAGTACACACCGAATAGCGATGTGGTCAATGTCTCGGACGATCTGGCCTCCTTGCAACATCTGCCTGAGCAGTATAAGCCCCAGCTGTTTGTAAACAAGAAGGTGTCCGACCATACCCTGTGGGTGGCCTCAGACTCCTATTTCGCCGCCACCCATGGCAGCAGCCGGCTCCCCTTGCCCCCCTTCGTCCATCAATACATCCACCTCCGCCAGCTCAACTTGGCGGTGGCCAGAAAATTGTTGCCCGCCTACAAGCCGGATCTGGTCATCGAAGAATTCGTCGAGCGCATGGATGGAGCCGTGTCGCGGGCCAACGATCCGGAAATACGGATTCTTGGTGATGCCCTCCTGGGCACCCCGGGCCATTCCCTCGTGCCTGCCGTGGTCAAGAGGGCGGCCGCCTTTCGGGATTGCACCATACGACCGGAAGGCGAATCCTGCGTGGTCCAAGTCACGGGCAAGATGCCATTGATCAAACTACCGCCGGTGGAGACAGACGACGACGGGCGGGCTGTCCTTATGGCTAAGATGCAATCACCTGAAAAGACTAACGCAAAAGTATATTATTATCCGATTGGAGACAGATTTTCAAGCGGCAAAGTTGTTTCCTCTCCCGTAATAAAGGGAGAAAATTTTGTACATATAGATATATATTTACAACCGCACATAAAAATAAACGTATATTTCTCGCCAGGTTCTCAAGGCGGTGACTACCGTTTTCTCCCCATGCCAGACGTTGAACGTATTAAAGGTGGACAACATGGTTTTTAATTCCGTAACCTTCGTAATGATCTTCTTGCCGATCTTTTTTTTGGGCTACTTTCTCTTCTATTTCGCTTTCCGTACCCGTTCCTTCGTCGCGACCCTGTGTAACGCTTTTCTCTTTCTACTCAGCCTGATTTTCTACGCCTGGGGCGAGCCGCGCTATATCTTCCTTCTGCTTGTCTCCATTGCGGTCAATTTCTCCGTGGCCCTGCTCGTTCGTCCAGAGGGCTCATGGCTCAAAAACAAACCGCTCAGGCGCAAGCTTCTCCTGGCCTTGGGCATCACCATCAACCTGCTCCTGCTCGGCTACTTCAAGTACATGAACTTTTTTATCGACAACGGAGGGCTCACCCTGGTCAACTTCCTGTTGCCCCGTTCCCTGGCCCTTTCGGCCATGGCCAACATCACCTTGCCCATGGGCATCAGTTTTTATACCTTCGAGGGCATCAGCTACATCGTCGACGCCTACCGGGGCAATGTCCCGACTACCCACAGCCTGATCAATTTCGGCTGCTACCTGACCATGTTTCCACATTTGGTGGCCGGGCCCATTGTCCGCTACACGGATATCCTGGGCAATATCACCAAGCGCTGTATCACCCTGGAGGATGTTTCCAGCGGGGCGCAACGCTTCATTCTCGGCTTGGCCAAAAAGGTCCTCATCGCCGACACCCTGGGCAATGTCGCGGATGCTGCCTTCTCCCTCACCGGCCCCCAGTTGTCCCCTCTAGCGGCCTGGGCCGGCATCGTCTGCTACACCCTACAAATCTACCACGATTTCAGCGGATATTCCGACATGGCCATTGGCTTGGCCCAAATGATGGGCTTCACCTTCCCGGAAAACTTCCGTTATCCCTACACTTCCCGCAGCTGTCAGGAATTCTGGCGGCGCTGGCATATGACGCTTTCCAGCTGGTTCCGGGACTATCTCTACATCCCCCTGGGTGGCAACCGCTGTGGTACCGCCCATACCCTTCTCAATCTCCTGATCGTCTTTGTCACCTGCGGTTTTTGGCATGGAGCCCAATGGGTGTTTCTAGCCTGGGGCATGTACCATGGCCTTTTCCTGTCACTAGAACGGGTTTTCAAAAAATTCTTTCAGCGACTGCCCGCTCTTGTCCAGCATGCCTATGCCATTGCCATGTTTATGGGAGGTTGGGTCCTGTTCCGTTCCATGGACTTTAACCATGCCTGGACCTACTACAAGGCCCTGTTTGGGGCATTTCCCACCGGTATGGAAACGAATAAGGTCTGGATTTCTCTGTTTTCCTGGGACGTCTATCTAGCCATTGCCTTCGGAATCCTTTTTTCCATGCCAACCATCGAATGGATACGGGAAAAATGGACATGCTTGGCCTATTGCAACGGTGAGACAGGTATCTTGTCGTTCATTCGCCTCTGCACAGTCCTGGCCCTGCTCGTCGTTTGCATGTTGCCTCTGTTCGGAGCAACCTACAGTGCCTTCATTTACTACAGGTTTTGAGGTGATGCATTATTATTATTTTTTAGAGAAAAAGCTTGGCACTAGAATGATGCCGCTGCGTAATTTTTTTCGAGTCGCTGCTTGCCCGGTTTGTCAGGTTCGGAGGCGGCAGCCGTGGCCGATTTTTCTCCGGGCTCAGGATATTTTCGCCCCGTCGGCGGCATTTGCCTGCCAAAGGGGACATGTCCGCTCAGCAGGCGACCCTAAGGGCCGCTTTTTTAGATTGAAGGCCATGGCATTGAGTAGGAACTCCAGTTCGAGTTTGGCCAAACCGAGGTAACGGGCTCGAAAGAGGCCGTGTAGCGGTCTAGGGTTCCTTGGACAGTTTGGCCTCGAAAGTTAGGCGGCCTTGGTGACCTCAGCCTTCTGCTGTTCCCTGACCTGAGCCGGTGAACGATAGCCATGCCGGCAGATACGCCACTGTTGGTTGTAGCTTTCCTTGAAGGCCAGGAGCGCTAACCGAAGCGCCTCGACTGTATCGAAGCTGCGAACCCAGAGAAGATTTTCCTTGAGGATGCGGACAAAGCGCTCGGCAATGCCGTTGCCTTGCGGCTCCCGCACGTACGACGCCGAATCCTTTATGCCCAGAAACTTGATTTCATTTAGAAAATCATCCGCGATGAACTGGCTGCCATGATCATGCCGCAAGGTCAGTCCCTTGGCCACGTCCTTGCCGAAAGCGCCGAAACTGTGGCGGACGCCCTGGCGGATCGGTTCCAACGCTTCGAAACGCGTGCCACGTTTGGCGGCGTGGATGCCGACCACCTCCAGGGAGCAGTGATCAATGGCGAAAAATATTGCTGCGTTACCCTCCATGGTCGTGAGCATCGTGGTCATGTCCGTACCCCACATCTCGTCCACGCGGGAGGTCTTGATCGTCCCATCATGGGCCTTTGGACCGTGCGGATGGCCGACACGCGTGGGAGCGAGCCAGTTGTGTTCGCGCATCAGGCGCAACGTCCGGGTCGGGGATGTCCGGATGCCCTTGCCCCGCAGGCCGGCCCAGATCTTCCGGTAGCCTTCGCCGGGGAAGGGACGGGACGCTATCTCGGCTTTGATCTGTCCGACCAGTGCGGCATCACTGTAAAATCCTTGAGGCCCACGGCGCCGACCTGGCCCCTTCGGCTGCTGCCGTCGCCAATACACGGTGGAACGCGGCAGTCCCCAGACATGGCAGGCACGAGCCACGCCGTAAACTTTTCCGGTGGAGATCGAGGTGGCCCGGCTCACTTCCTCGACCTCCGAAGTGCCAAAGGGCGGTTTTGCTCCATACGAGCGATCTTCTCCCGGAGCAACTCGTTTTCCATGGCCTGTTCGCCGATTTTCTCTCGCAGGCGGCCGACCTCAACGGATTCCTTGACCAGATGCGGCTTCAAGCCGGCTTCTCCTGCCTCCAGGAAAATGTCGCGCCACTGCGTCAGCGTCGCCGCCGTCACCCCAATGTCCCGGCTCACCAAGTCAATGTCCTCGCTGCGAAGAAGCCACAACGCTGCTTGGACGTTATGCTTCGCCCCAAACCGCTTGGGCGTTCCTCCTTCAATCCCCATCCAGCACCTCCTCGACGACCTCCATAGTCGCCTAAGTCGGTGTCCAAGAAAACCCTATCACGATCCATTAAGCCTTATTGCGTCCGTTCCCAAGTTGACGGATGCGACGGCTACTGTTAGGGAAAAAGTTGCATGGTTGCCAAATCCGTTATATCAAAGTTTAGCCGTCTGGTCCTTTATTTTGGGGTAAGCGGTATCGCCGCCTTGGTCAATCTAGGAAGCCGGGTCGCCTACAACAAGTGGGTAAATTTTGGTTGGGCTGTTGTCTGTGCATACTTTACCGGGATGCTGGTCAATTTTGTGCTATCCTCAAAGTTTGTCTTTAGAAGCTATGCGGGTGGCACGGCCAGCAAAGTGCTGCCGAAGTTTACCATTGTAGCGACGCTTGGTTTGGCTGTAATCTGGGCTGTTTCCGAAAGCAGCCTCCATTTTTTTAACCAGTTTGTTTGGCTTAACCCTTCAGAGTCTGAGCTATTCGCCCATATGATGGGAATAGGAACCGCATTTTTTGCTAGCTTCTTTGGGCATCAATTCTTCACGTATCGTCATACAGGCATGATGGGAGCCATTAAGAGGATATTCTCATGCAAGTAGCCGTCATTGGTGCTGGGCCTGCTGGTCTGTCCTGTGCCTTGGAACTTGTTCGTAAGGGATTAAATGTTCGAATTTTTGAAGCCGAAGGGGCAGTTGGGGGACTTTCAAAAACTATTCACCTCTGGGATATGGATGTTGACTTGGGACCTCATCGTTTTTTTAGCATGGATCACCGGGTAACACGATTTTGGATGGATCAGGTGAAGGATGACTATGTCCTCATCGATCGTTTAACACGCATTTTCTACAAGAAAAAATTTTTTGCTTATCCTCTTAGGCCAATTAACGCTTTTTTACAACTTGGTCCGGCTGAGTCAACGGCGTGTGCTTTTTCCTACCTGAGGGCCGTGCTCTCTCCTAAAGGCGAGGAAAGTACTTTCGCCCAATGGGTGTCCAAACGATTCGGGCAACGGCTCTACGAAATTTTTTTCAAAGCCTATTCCGAAAAGCTTTGGGGAATTTCCTGCGACGAGTTGGACGCCGATTTTGCGGCCCAACGCATCAAGGGCTTAAATCTCTACGAGGCCATCAAGAACGCCTTGTTCAAAGGTAAGACAAAGCATAAGACTTTGGTGGAGCAATTTGCCTACCCGAACAATGGGGCTGGCGAGGCGTATGAGCGCATGGCCGCCACATTTATGGCACTCGGCGGCATTGTTTCCTTGAACAGTCCGGTTCGGCGGATCGTCGAAAAAAAAGGTCAGGTCTGCGGCGTGGAAACAGCGGAGGGAGTGTTTCCCTGTGATCATGTTGTTTCAAGCATGCCTATTACTGATGTGATCGCGGGTTGCGACGCCTTCGGGCAAGGAATCAAGGACGCTGCGAAACAGCTTACCTACAGAAACACAACGCTTGTCTATATTGCTATCAACGCGCAACATGTTTTTCAGGATAATTGGATTTATGTTCATGCCGCAAATTTAAAGACTGGCCGCATCACAAATTTTCGTAATTGGTCACCGACTATGCTCAACGGTCAGGATAAGACCATCCTCATGTTGGAATATTGGTCCTACGATAATGATCCCCTTTGGAGTATGCATGACGCTGATATCATTGCCATTGCAAAAAAAGAAATTGTTGAGACAGGTTTAGTTAAGGAAAAAATAGTTGGGGATGGCCATGTTGTTCGCATTCATCGTTCGTATCCTGTCTATGCTAGAGGATATGAAAGCCCGCTTAAAGTTTTGCAAAAGGCTGTCGATGCTGTACCATGTCTGACATGCATTGGTCGTAATGGATCATTTAAATATAACAATCAGGACCATTCTATCCTGATGGGGTTACTAGCTGCCGAAAATATTGCAACTAATGCCGGACATAACCTCTGGCTTGTGAATACTGACTACGATTACCAAGAAGGCAAGAGCGCTCTGGCCACTGATGAAAAGGCTGGTGTCTAACTTTTTCTCTGCAACTCCGGCAGACGAAGCTATCTCAAAAATATTTTCGTCTGACCATCGGGGATATATGAACTATTCCCCCTTGTTGATACAAAATAGTCCACATGGACCTTACAAATGATCAGTGGGAACGTATCGAATCTTTAATCCCACACCTGGGAGCAAAGGAAGACCACCAGCACCGCCGCGAGAGTTTTTCAATGGGATACTTTGGATTCTGAGGGCAGGCGTACCTTGGAAGAATATGCTGACGAGATATTCGCCATATCAAACATGCTATCGATGTTTCCAGAATTTGCGAAAAGAGGGCGTCTTTGGCCGTATCCTTCTCGCGTTTGCTGAAGACCTCTGTGAACGTGGTAGGATTGATCCCCGAGAAGCCTTTATTGATGGCACATTTGCCCCAGCGAAAAAAGAGGCGCCGCAGTGGGAAAACAAGCGGGGCAAAGGCATCAAGATCATGGCAGAGGCAGACGCTTCTGGTCTTCCTGCCACCGTTTACATGGCCAGCGTTTCGCCAAATGAAGTCACGCTTGTTGAGCAACCCCTCACAAGAGGGGGGCTTAATGAAATTCAGGCTCGGCTGATCGGAGATAAAGCTTACGACAGCAATGGACTTGATTAGCGATTGCAAGAGAATTGAAACATCGAGATGATCGCGCCTCAACGAGGTGGCCGCAAGCGACCCAAAAGCCAAGACGGGAGACTTCTTAGACGCTTCGGCGACGATGGAAGGTCGAACGCCTCGTTGCCCAGCTGCAAAACTTCAGGCGTCTGGTGCTGCGATATGCAGTAGCATTTGAGACCAATGCACGGCAAACTTCAACAAAATATTGTAAATTTAAGTGGTTGATGTATATTTTCCCCATCAAAACTGATGGATGGCGACCATGAGCGAATGTACTTCCAACAAGCCCGTTATTGCCGACTGTGTTGCCGCTTGCCGCAAGTACAGGGACTGCTTCCTGGACGAGATCGATCGCCTCATCGACTGGAAACCGATCGAAAAAGTGCTTCGCCAAAAGCTCAAGCGGGGGGCCAATGCCGTCGGCAACCTGGTCTACCCCCCGCTGCTCATGTTCAAAATTCTCCTGCTCCAACGGTGGCACACCCTCAACGACATGGCGGTGGAAGAGGCCTTGTGCGATCGCCTGCCCTTTGTCCGATTCGTGGGCCTTTCCCTGGACCACGACGAGGTGCCGGACGCCACCACGATCTGCCGTTTCCGTCAGAGCCTGGTTGTGCGCACTATCCTCAAGCGCCTGCTGGACAAACTCAACCATCAGTTGGAACGCCAGGAACTTCTGGTCCGCGAAGGGATCATTGTCGATGCCAGCGTCGTTTCTTCCGCATGTCGTCCGCTCAAGGTTCTCGATGTGCTGCCTGAGGACCGCGAGGAAAATTCCGATGACGCGCCGGATGTGATCATCAATTACTCCGACGATGCTGACGCGGCTTGGCTGCGCAAAGGCAACCGGGCCTATTATGGCTACAATATCCACGCCACTACGAACAGTCGGGATGGCTTTGTGCTCGGCGGGCATGCCACGCCGGCCAATCGGTCCATGGGGTACAGCAGCCAGTTGAACCGATACGTGTTTCAGGTCCTGGGGCTCTCGGGCGGCATCATGCACAAGGCCGCGCGCAATCCAGAACTGACACCCGCCGAAAGAGCCGCCAACCGGCAGGTCAGTAGCGTTCGCTTAAAGATGGAGCGCGCCTTCGGCACCATCAAGCGTGGCTACGGCTTCTTTCGAGCCCGATACCTCGGTCTGGCCAAGGTCGAACTGGAGTTCCTGCTCTATGCCATGGCCTTTAATCTGAAAAAAGCGGTCCTCAGAGTCGAGAGTTGAGGAGACGAGTCTCCTTTGACTAGCAATTGGCGCCCAGAGAGCACAAAAATGCCGGACCTGGAGAAAAATCGGCCATGACTGCAGCCTCGTGACACTGACAAACGGGATAAGGCGCGATTTACAAGAATTACGAAGTGGTCTCGAACTAATTAGATATTGCTGTAATAAGGGAGTGTAGAGCCAAAACTATTTCTGGGGGCTATGAGGGGGAATTTTTTGTAATTTTTCGTTGTGACTAGAAGCTATCTCAATAATATTCCCATCTGACCATCAGGAATAGCTGGACTTTTTCCCTTTTTGATACAATGTGGTCTGCATGGACCTTACAAATGAGCAGTGGGAAAGTATCGCGCCTCTGATTCCACCGGCAAAAAGCCAACCTGGTGGCAAGGGAAGATCTCTAGCACCTCCGCGAGAGGTTCTCGATGGGGGCCTTCGGATTCTGAATTTTTGAGATAGCTTCTAATGAATTTTTTAGACTTGGCACATCCTAAAATTCACAAATCAACGAGCGGGGGGACCTTATGGAATTGATATATAATAATCTTATTAGAGATACGTTCTACTCTTTTTTACCTAGGGGAAATATAAACTTAAATAATGATGACAACATTGAATCTAACTATGCGATTTGTATGACTCCCCGAGTGGGAAGTACAGCACTATGCGATGCACTAGCGCATACAAGATTGTTGGGTGCTCCTGATGAGTTTTTTAATATGCGCGGTCCAATGCAAATGTACATTGATAGGTATAAACCGAAGACATTTGCAGAATATATTTCGAGCATTAAGCGGAACTGCTCACTTGGCGATGTGTTTGGCTTTAAAACAATATATTTTGACTTTGTTCCATTAAATGATAATTTAATCTTGGGCTCATACCTTAAAAACTTGAAATATATTTTTCTTTCACGAAAGGATATTGTGAAACAAGCGATATCGTTTGCGCTAGCTACAAAACGAAATTTTTGGCATATTACCTGTGATATCGATAGGGTGAAATTGCAGCATATTGAATATGATGACGATCTTATTGTTAATAGTATTAATTTCATAATGGCACAAAATAGGCAATGGGAAAGATTCTATCTGAAAAAAAACATAAACCCATTGCGCATAGTTTATGAAGATATTCAAAAAGATATGCTACAATGTGTGCAGAAGTGTGGAGATTTCATTAATGGTGTACATCCTGAGAATATACTGGTCTCCTTTGTAAAGTTAGCGCAGGATGATAATTTGGATTGGGAGAACAGGTTTTATGATGCGCATCGTAATTTTTCTTTGGAAACTATCACAAACATGCTTATCGACCATTAATAGAATTCTTTCTGTTTTTTTGTTTGTTTTTATGATGCGGATCAGCTTTATGCCCTGATTGTATAAATATAGAATTAAATCAAACTATTCCGCTTTTGGGGAGGGTATATGGCTACAACAAAGAATACATTTCGTCATCAAGTATTTTTAAAAACTAAATTTCCCTTTCAAAATAAGCGTGGTCATTCACATATGGATTCTTTTACAGTGTCAGATCAAGCTGTCTTTGTCTCTGGTTGGGCTTTTTTTGATGCTAGTAATTTGATTGTAAATAAGGTTTTAGTCTTTGATTTTGTAAAACAACAGATAATAGGAGTAGCGGATGTTTCTATAGAAAGAAAGGATGTCCATGATGTTTATGAGAATGCTCCAGTGGTATGCGGATTTCAGTTTGAGATCCCAGTCAAATTTTGCCCAAAAGATCCTGAGCATTCTCTGATGTTTTACGGAATTGATATGGATTGCGAAGTTTATATGAAAATATATGGGATTTATCGGATGCTTCCTCTTGCTCCGTTTAAGAAGATACGTGAAGATATACCAGATAATATTTTGAAATATTTGACAGTATCAAAATTAGCATGGGTAGATATTACCGCGACGCACAAATGTAATATTGATTGTAGCTATTGTTGTTTACATGGTAAGCATCTAGATTCTCCAGATGCTAATATCGAAAATCTTTTGAAAATTGTTGATACGTCGGATGACCTTGTCGGGTATTGGCAGATGAGTTGTCTTGGCGAAATCACAATGTACCCATATTGGCTTACGCTAGCTAGAAAAATTTATGAAAAAAAACCATTTAGTATTTTAAGTAATTTTTGTAAAAAATTTAATGATGAAGAGCTTCTTATGTTAGCGAAAGCAAAGTATATTACTATAAGTATTGATACAACAGATAGGAATTTACATAAAATTATTAGAAAAGGATCTGATGTAGCACGTATTGTTTCTAATATTGTTTTAGTTAAAAAAGTAGCAAAAAAAATAAATTTACCAATTCCAATTATTGATTTATCGGCAGTCGTTAGTAGGCAGGTTGTTCCATACCTTCCTTCTTTAGCTATTTTAGCAGTATCACTTGATGCAAGACATATCTTGATACAAGATATTTCAGCTGAAGATGCCACCGATAACGTTTCTGATGAGCTAAGTATTACTAATATTCCTGATTTTGAAGAAAAAATTTTAAAAAAAAACATACAGGATATGCTAAATATATTTAAAGATTACAATATATTGTATACACTGCTTGGTTCTTTACGCCGATTTGATGCGAAATATATAAATAATAGTCCATTGCAAGTTGATTTAAAAACCAGCCAAACAAAAATGTGCTTAGCACCATGGCAACGTATGTATATTGGCCTAAAAGGTGAAGTTGTTCCCTGCGCCCATATCGGTAGTGTTGGTTATATAAAAGATAGCTATGATTTAAAGAAAATCGTAAATGGGGCCAGAATGCAAGCCATCAGGAAAGGATTACTGACTGGAAAATTAGAAGAATGTTGTGCAGTTTGCCGCTATGGGAGACCTTGTAATGTAGAAGAGTTGATCAATCGAATTGATTATTATAAGAATCCTGACAATACTAAAAAAATATCGTTTGGACTTTTTGATTAAGAAAAATTTTTAAAGTCATTTCTGGTCCCCTGAGAAGGGAGGCTGATGCCTTGCCCTTGTTCGGACCATTTAAAACGTGAAAAGGTGGCTCTTGACAGTGGAGAGGGCCAAGAGAGGCGGTAAACCGCCCGTGGTCATTGTAGACTGACGCTGAACCTACATGGATCGGCATAGGGTTTTCTTGGACGTCAAATTGGGCGACTATCGAAGTCGCCGAGGAGGTGTCCGATGGGTATCGATGGAGGTTTGCCCAAGTGGTTTTGCGGCTTCTTTGCGGAGAGGACATTGAGGGTCTGTTGCAAAATTTATTTTTATAAAAATTATATCAACTCATTTTAGCTAGTTGCAACAATAAAATGTGCAAAACATCGTTTTTTGCAACGGACTGTTGACTTGGTGAGCCGACGCAGTGGCGTGACGCATTTCTTGAGGCGGGAGAAGCCGGTTTGAAGCCACATCCGGCCAAGCAATCCATCGAAGTCGGCCATCTGCGGGAGAAAATCGGTGAACAGGTCATGGAAAACGAACTGCTTCGAGAAAAAATTGCCCGCATGGAGCAAAATCGCCCTTTGGCACTCTGGAAGTCGAGGAAGTGAGTCGGCCAGATCGGTCGCCACCGGGAAAGCTTACGGCTTGGCGCGAGACTGTCGCATCTGGGCGCTGCCGCGCTCCACCGTCTATTGGCAACGGATGCCGAAGGGTTCAGGTCGACCAAGGATTTTATAGTGATGCCGCACTGGCCGGACAGATCAAAGCCGAGAGAGCGTCCCGTCCGTTTTCCGGTGAAGACTATCAGATGCTTTTGGACCCAAAAGCCCATGAAGGGACGACCAAAAGTGCCATGTGGACGAAATGTGAGGCACGAACATGGCCATGACGCTCACCCGCATGGAGGGCAATATGGCGAAATTTTGTGCTATTGATTGTTCCTTGAAAGTGGTCGGTATCCAGCCCTATGCGAGGAGCACGCGCGGCTCCAGGACCGATCCGTCAAGACGTCCGCCACAGTTTTGGAGTCTTCGGCAGGACGTGCTCACGGGCTGACCTTACGCTATGATCTTTGCGGCCAGTTCCTGGCGGATGATTTTCAGCAGGAAATCAGGTTCCTGGGGATGAAGGATTCGACATCGTATGTGCGGGAGCCACAGGGCAATGACATTGCCGAACGTTTTGTTCGTATTCCCAAGGAGAATTTTCGCTAGGTGCCCACCTTCGCACGGGAGGTGGGGTCACGGCGAAACATGCTGTTCTTCAAGGAAATCTACAACCGGAAGTGGTGCATCGGGCGGCATGGCTATTGATCACCGGCTCAAGTCAAGTGAAAGTAGACTGTCTAACGCCAAGTCTGCCTGAATTTCGTGCTGAAACTGTCCAAGGAATCCTAGACCGCTACAGATGGTAAAATATGATTTTGCTTATTAACAAAAAAATGAACAATTTTTGTTCATTTTGGCCGATCGTTATATTTTTTTTTATATGCTAAAATTTTGCCGTGTGCCGTCCATGATGACGCCTTATTTTTAAAATTAGCCGCTAGTATTTCAAATGGATGTTGGCTTGGAGAATATAATGCATTAACCCTATCAAAAGGTCCAATTTTCCCTTTATTCCTATGCTTTATTAGAACTATCAATATGCCATATGAGCTAGCTGCATCTTTTTTCTATTCCTTGTGTGTTGTATATATAATTTGCAAGATAAGGCCTCTTTTCCATACTAATACAGCGCTATTTTTATTGAGTATTCTTCTTTTTTTTGATCCGATTGGTTTTGAACCTCGGTTTACAAGAACATGGCTATATGTCTCAACGATGTATGTGGTTGCTGGATGCTTGATTAATTGCTTTATTCATAAAAATTCCTCCAATATTTTTGAGATATTTTTTGTTTTTATATGCTTTGGTATGGCGTATTTCGTACGCGAGGAATCGGCTATTATTTTAGCTGTTATTTTTTTTACATCTATATGCTTATTAATTTACCGTATTTATTTTAAAAATAAAATACAAATAATATATATTATTTCTGGGTGCTGTGGAATTATGTTTTTCCATTTTTTATTATGTAGTATTAATCTTGCGTTTTACAATAATTTTGTTGATATAGAGACAACCAGTTCCCCATTTCGAGAAGCATATAGTCAACTAATAACCATTAGTGATCCTATTGAAAGACCAGACATTTTTTTGTCCATAGATAAAATCCATGAACTTTCAAAAATTTCTCCAAGTATATCTTTGATTGAAAATTGTATGACAAGAGGGCACACACATAATGCTTGGGCAAAAATGAGCTATTCTTTAAATCTTAAAACACTAGAATGGTTTTCAGACGAAAACAAACAAAATGTAACTGGTGATTTAACAAGGTGGGAATTACTTGCATGCGCTCAGAATGCTGGGCTATATGGTGATGCATCTACTTCAAAGCAATTTTATAATAACATTATACATGATATAGATTATGCATACAAAAATAATTTAATTAAAAAAAATAATAAAAAAATTGTTTTTTCTGGATTATATATTGATATTGGGGATATTTCACGACTTGTCAAAGGAATAATTTTTGGTATTAGAAATGGTTTTTTAAAACCTAATAGACCGCTGCAAAGTATCGGCCTGTCAATGTCAGAAGGTGACCATGAAAAAATCGTTAAAATTGCAAATGAATATCATTTATTTTTTTGGGATAAAATTTCCCCAGCTGTACCATCAATTTTTTCAAAAATATCATATTATTTTATTGGAAAAATTATTTTGTTTTACAATATATTTTACCGAGTTCTGTTTTCCTTTTTTTTTACTTTATGTGCTCCTATACTAGTTTACGCTTTTTATAAGAAAGATTTACATTACTTTTTTATCGTATCGATATTAACATTTATTGCAATAACTAGACATATAGTTTTAGCTGCCATCCAAGTCACCGCTTTTAATTCTTTTGTACCAGAGTATATGTCTATTGAATACAGTGCAATAACGATACTTTCATGTTTATTTTTTGACAAATTTGCATATGCCGTACACCATTATTGGGCATATCGACACGGAAAATAAAAAAATTGAAGTTGATCCAATTTCGTGAACGGATAATCCTTTGAGAAAAAGAGGCTTACGATGTCGAAACGCCCCCCTTATCTCCCGGAATTCCGCAGCCGGATGATTGATGTGGTTTGCTCCGGGCGCAGCCCTGGGTGACCTTTCCCCCAAAAGGTGTCCCAGTTAGAAGTTCGTGACTCGGCCAGGAGGTCGGTCATGAGGAAGAGCCGTTTCAGTGAGGAGCACAGTAAGCGCTCAAAGAGGTCCTTCTTACGCCTCCTGCATTTTCTGTCATGGAGTGTTCCCAAGAGGAACGACCATGGCAGCATCAGCGAGGAGACAGCTTTCAAAGAAGGCGTCGTTTTGGTCCGGTCATATCGAGGCTTGGCACCGCAGTGGCCTGGGAGAGGGGGCATACTGCCGGCAGCATGGTCTTTCCCAGAGTTCGCTGAGCTATTGGCGGACGCGTCTGGCCAAAGCCAGCGAGAAGGCTACGGCGCCAGCCGTCACCATCGTCCCCGTGCCGTTGCCTGTATCGTCCCAAGCGGGTGTGGTGCCACTGGAACCGATGCTGGTGCATGTTGGGGACGACTTCCGGATCGAGATACGGGGCGATTTTGCCGCAGTGGTGCTTGAGAAGCTCGTTCGCACGCTGGCGCGGCTGTGATGCTTCCGGCAAACGGCGTTCGGGTCTACTTGGCCCTGGGTGCCACAGACATGCGCAAGGCCATCGATGGCTTGTCTATCCTGGTCTCGCAGCAGCTACAACTCGATCCGTTCACTGGCCACCTGTTCGGCTTTTGCAACCGCAGCCACACCATCATCAAGCTGCTCTACTGGGATCGCAACGGATTTTGTCTGTGGCAAAAGCGCCTGGAACGCCACGTTTTTCGCTGGCCGGCTTCCGAGGCCGAAGTCCTGGCCATCGATCCCCTGGCCGTGAAGGGCCATTCCCGGCTGGAGTATTCGACGATTGTTTGACCAGTATTCCATTGATTAAATTGAACAATACTGGCATATTGTCCGGGCCGTGGCCATCAATTCCCTCCCTGACGACCCTGCCGCCCTTAAAGAACTCATTGCCGACATGGCTGCGGACCATCAAACGCAGATTGCCCAACTCGAGCAACGTATCCGGCTGCTGAACCTGATCATTTACGGCCCGAAGTCCGAGAAGAAGCCCCGCACCGGCCAGGCGCAGCAGCTTTCCCTGTTCGACGAGGCCGAGCAGGCGGAGGAGGAGCAAAAGCCGCAGACTTTCGAGGAGGCCTGCGCCCCGGCCCACACCCGCCGCAAACGCGGCCGTCGCCCCATCCCGGCCGATCTGCCCCGGGTGGAGATCGTCCACGACCTGCCGGAATCGGAGAAGGTTTGCCCTTGCGGCGCGGTCCTGGTCCGCATCGGCGAGGAAGTCAGCGAAAAACTCGACATCGTGCCGGCTAAGATCCAGGTCATCCGCCACATCCGGCCCAAATATGCCTGCCGGACCTGCGAAGGCGTGGAGGACGATGGGCCGACGGTGAAAACTGCGTCCATGCCGCCCCAGATTATTCCTCAGGGCATCGTCAGCCCGGGCTTATTAGCCCATGTTGCGGTGGCCAAGTACACTGACGCGCTCCCCCTGTATCGCCAGGAAGACCAGTTTATGCGCTTGGGCCTGGACATTTCCCGAGGCACCCTGGCCGGCTGGATGATCCGGGTGGCCAAGGCCTGCGAGCCGCTCATCGACCTGATCATCGCAGAAATTCGTTCCGGTCCCATCGTCAACATGGACGAAACCACGGTCCAGGTGCTTGCCGAACCAGACCGGGCCAACACCACGAAGTCCTTCATGTGGGTCGCTCGGGGCGGAATACCGGAAAAACCGGTCGTCCTCTTTCACTATCATCCGACCCGGGCCGGCAGCGTGGCTGCAGAAATCCTTGGCGGCTTCAAAGGCTATCTGCAGACTGATGGCTACAGCGGCTACGAGGCCCTGGGCGAACGGGAAGGCCTGCGCCATCTCGGCTGTATGGCTCATGTCCGGCGCAAGTTCGTCGAGGTTGAGAAGACCGCCGGCAAGAAGGCCAAAGGCGGCACGGCCCATGCCTCCTGGATCTGATCGGCAAGCTTTACAGCCTGGAGCACCAAGCCGAAAAGCAGAAGCTCGATCCGGCGCAGATCAAGGCGTTGCGAGCCGAAAAATCCAGGCCCATCCTGGACAAGCTCAAGGCTCTGCTCGATGCCCGCATCGCCACCACCCCGCCCAAGAGTCTGCTCGGCAGGGCCATCAGCTATGCCCTCAAGCAGTGGGACCGGCTGGTCGTCTATCTGGAAGACGGCCGGCTGCGCCCGGACAACAACCTGGCCGAAAACGCCATCCGTCCCTTTGCCGTGGGGCGCAAGAACTGGCTTTTCTCAGGCCACCCACGCGGGGCCGACGCCTCGGCTACCCTGTACTCCCTCATCGAGACCGCCAAGGCCAACGGCTTGGAGCCTTACCGCTATCTGCGCCACCTCTTCGAGCTCTTGCCGGCGGCAACCACCGCCCCCCAGCGCAAGGCCCTCCTGCCACAGTACATCGATCCCAAAAGCCTGATTATCCCTGCCTGAACTTCTGCCGCCTTCCGATTGCCCTGACAAGATGCGCCTTATTGAGCGCTTACGACGAAACCACGGTCCAGGTGCTGCGCGAGCCGGACCGGGCCAACACCACCAAGTCGTACATGTGGGTCGCCCGGGGCGGAACGCCGGGAAAACCGGTCGTGCTTTTTCGCTATCATCCGACTCGGGCCGGCTCTGTGGCCGAGGAAATCCTCGGCGACTACGAAGGCTATCTCCAGACCGACGGCTATAGCGGCTACGAGGCCCTGGGCGAGCGCGAAGGCATCCGCCATCTCGGCTGCCTGGCCCATGTCCGACGCAAATTCGTCGAGGTCGAAAAGTCTGCCGGCAAGAAGGCCACGGGCGGCAACGCCCATGCCGTCCTGGACCTGATCGGCAAGCTCTACGGCGTGGAGCACCAAGCCGAAAAGCAAAAGCTCGCTGCGGAGCAGATCAAAGCGCTACGAGCCGAAAAGTCCAGGCCGCTGCTGGGAAAGCTCAAGGCGCTGCTCGATGCCCGGGCCGTCACCACTCCGCCCAAAAGCCTGCTCGGCCGGGCCATCGGCTATGCCCGAAAGCAGTGGGACCGCCTGGTCGTCTACCTGGAGGATGGCCGGCTGCATCCGGACAACAATCTGGCGGAGAACGCCAGCCGCCCCTTTGCCGTGGGCCGCAAAAACTGGTTGTTCTCAGGGCCATCCGCGCGGGGCCGACGCCTCGGTGGTCCTGTACTCCCTCATCGAAACGGCCAAGGCCAACGGCCTGGAGCCATATCGCTATCTACGCTACCTCTTCGAGCACTTGCCGGCGGCAACTACCGATGCCCAACGCAAGGCCCTCCTGCCCCAACATCTCGATCCCTGCTCCCTGATCATCCCTGCCTGAGCTTCTGCTCCATCCCTGGCTGCGCCACAAGAAGGGGTTCATTAGGCGCTTACTCTTCTCGGACTTCGGGCCGTAAATGATCAGGTTCAGCAGCCGGATACGTTGCTCGAGTTGGGCAATCTGCGTTTGATGGTCCGCAGCCATGTCGGCAATGAGTTCTTTAAGGGCGGCAGGGTCGTCAGGGAGGGAATTGATGGCCACGGCCCGGACAATATGCCAGTATTGTTCAATTTAATCAATGGAATACTGGTCAAACAATCGTCGAATACTCCAGCCGGGAATGGCCCTTCACGGCCAGGGGATCGATGGCCAGGACTTCGGCCTCGGAAGCCGGCCAGCGAAAAACGTGGCGTTCCAGGCGCTTTTGCCACAGACAAAATCCGTTGCGATCCCAGTAGAGCGTAAGCGCTCAATAAGGCGCATCTTGTCAGGGCAATCGGAAGGCGGCAGAAGTTCAGGCAGGGATAATCAGGCTTTTGGGATCGATGTACTGTGGCAGGAGGGCCTTGCGCTGGGGGGCGGTGGTTGCCGCCGGCAAGAGCTCGAAGAGGTGGCGCAGATAGCGGTAAGGCTCCAAGCCGTTGGCCTTGGCGGTCTCGATGAGGGAGTACAGGGTAGCCGAGGCGTCGGCCCCGCGTGGGTGGCCTGAGAAAAGCCAGTTCTTGCGCCCCACGGCAAAGGGACGGATGGCGTTTTCGGCCAGGTTGTTGTCCGGGCGCAGCCGGCCGTCTTCCAGATAGACGACCAGCCGGTCCCACTGCTTGAGGGCATAGCTGATGGCCCTGCCGAGCAGACTCTTGGGCGGGGTGGTGGCGATGCGGGCATCGAGCAGAGCCTTGAGCTTGTCCAGGATGGGCCTGGATTTTTCGGCTCGCAACGCCTTGATCTGCGCCGGATCGAGCTTCTGCTTTTCGGCTTGGTGCTCCAGGCTGTAAAGCTTGCCGATCAGATCCAGGAGGCATGGGCCGTGCCGCCTTTGGCCTTCTTGCCGGCGGTCTTCTCAACCTCGACGAACTTGCGCCGGACATGAGCCATACAGCCGAGATGGCGCAGGCCTTCCCGTTCGCCCAGGGCCTCGTAGCCGCTGTAGCCATCAGTCTGCAGATAGCCTTTGAAGCCGCCAAGGATTTCTGCAGCCACGCTGCCGGCCCGGGTCGGATGATAGTGAAAGAGGACGACCGGTTTTTCCGGTATTCCGCCCCGAGCGACCCACATGAAGGACTTCGTGGTGTTGGCCCGGTCTGGTTCGGCAAGCACCTGGACCGTGGTTTCGTCCATGTTGACGATGGGACCGGAACGAATTTCTGCGATGATCAGGTCGATGAGCGGCTCGCAGGCCTTGGCCACCCGGATCATCCAGCCGGCCAGGGTGCCTCGGGAAATGTCCAGGCCCAAGCGCATAAACTGGTCTTCCTGGCGATACAGGGGGAGCGCGTCAGTGTACTTGGCCACCGCAACATGGGCTAATAAGCCCGGGCTGACGATGCCCTGAGGAATAATCTGGGGCGGCATGGACGCAGTTTTCACCGTCGGCCCATCGTCCTCCACGCCTTCGCAGGTCCGGCAGGCATATTTGGGCCGGATGTGGCGGATGACCTGGATCTTAGCCGGCACGATGTCGAGTTTTTCGCTGACTTCCTCGCCGATGCGGACCAGGACCGCGCCGCAAGGGCAAACCTTCTCCGATTCCGGCAGGTCGTGGACGATCTCCACCCGGGGCAGATCGGCCGGGATGGGGCGACGGCCGCGTTTGCGGCGGGTGTGGGCCGGGGCGCAGGCCTCCTCGAAAGTCTGCGGCTTTTGCTCCTCCTCCGCCTGCTCGGCCTCGTCGAACAGGGAAAGCTGCTGCGCCTGGCCGGTGCGGGGCTTCTTCTCGGACTTCGGGCCGTAAATGATCAGGTTCAGCAGCCGGATACGTTGCTCGAGTTGGGCAATCTGCGTTTGATGGTCCGCAGCCATGTCGGCAATGAGTTCTTTAAGGGCGGCAGGGTCGTCAGGGAGGGAATTGATGGCCACGGCCCGGACAATATGCCAGTATTGTTCAATTTAATCAATGGAATACTGGTCAAACAATCGTCGAATACTCCAGCCGGGAATGGCCCTTCACGGCCAGGGGATCGATGGCCAGGACTTCGGCCTCGGAAGCCGGCCAGCGAAAAACGTGGCGTTCCAGGCGCTTTTGCCACAGACAAAATCCGTTGCGATCCCAGTAGAGCAGCTTGATGATGGTGTGGCTGCGGTTGCAAAAGCCGAACAGGTGGCCAGTGAACGGATCGAGTTGTAGCTGCTGCGAGACCAGGATAGACAAGCCATCGATGGCCTTGCGCATGTCTGTGGCACCCAGGGCCAAGTAGACCCGAACGCCGTTTGCCGGAAGCATCACAGCCGCGCCAGCGTGCGAACGAGCTTCTCAAGCACCACTGCGGCAAAATCGCCCCGTATCTCGATCCGGAAGTCGTCCCCAACATGCACCAGCATCGGTTCCAGTGGCACCACACCCGCTTGGGACGATACAGGCAACGGCACGGGGACGATGGTGACGGCTGGCGCCGTAGCCTTCTCGCTGGCTTTGGCCAGACGCGTCCGCCAATAGCTCAGCGAACTCTGGGAAAGACCATGCTGCCGGCAGTATGCCCCCTCTCCCAGGCCACTGCGGTGCCAAGCCTCGATATGACCGGACCAAAACGACGCCTTCTTTGAAAGCTGTCTCCTCGCTGATGCTGCCATGGTCGTTCCTCTTGGGAACACTCCATGACAGAAAATGCAGGAGGCGTAAGAAGGACCTCTTTGAGCGCTTACATCGAAAACCGTCCTCCTGTGTCGAGGACTAGAGCTTAACAGGCTGTCCAATTCCTCGCGGCCACCTCATCTATCCACGGAATCGGGTTAACGTCACTTTCCCCACCATATTGGTATCCATACGATATGATACTTGCAATCCCATGTCGTATGCATAATCATGAAGGATACTTCATATAAATCCTATTCCTTGCTCACATTGAGCAGTTCACAGGGGCGGTTTTTTTGATCGCGGAAAAGTCAAACTTCGCCAGTCTCCCGGTAAAGCCGGAAGATTTCCCGTTGTATTAAACTCAACTTACGTTCAACCTAATTTTATTTTTGTTTAAAATATAAGTCCGAATTTTCTACTCCTTTAAAATAAATACGCTTATAATTACTATTTAATATGGCTTCATAATAACCAGGAACGTATTGGTTAAATATTTCTCTGGTATCAGCATCTTTATCAAAGAAAACAGCATCACTTTCTAGTATTATTTTTTTGCATTCGTCAAGACTTTTCCCTTGCATAGGGCAATGACCTGGGCATGAAAAAACTAAAGGTGTATACTGTATATCTGAACTATAGCTTGCAATAAAATCTGCCAAACGTGCTGTGTTTGGATTATAAAATTGTGTATCTGTTGCGAATGCTAAAGATTTTTTATTTTCTTTACGCAGCATATCTATCAAATCAATTTCATTTTTAAGATAAGTAGTGTTTATTCCAAGAGGAACTGGCGCCAAAGAAATAATAAAAACTAAACAGGTTATGGCTATAATTATTTTTTTTGTTATGGAGAACTGTGCAGAGTTTCCATGGGGTTCGACATCACTTGAATTTTGTATCAAATCCACGTTGACAAATATCATTGTTGGCAAGAGAAATGAGAATGAAACCAATATCAAAATGAGGTATCTAGTATCACTGGCCAGTGTAGTGAGGGTCATAAGGAAATATCCAAACACATTACTGTCCGGTTAAGAAAATGCTTGACGCCAGAAGGACCCCATTGAGCTGGACTCCTGAGGCTCCTCCATCTCGGGGATTGTTTTTGTAAAATTGACACCAGTCGCCATGAGATCAAGTTCAAAAATCCTTGTACAACAGCGCATACGGGCCATGTCGTGCGCCAGCGCGCCTGTTTCAGAGAAGATAGCGGATCTTTGTCGTCGTTATAACTATGCGGAATCGCTCTTGTTGCTGTATGGTAGAGTTACGAGGCTCACCTACAAATCGACAAGAGGATTCCGCACGTGCAAAACGCTACCACCGTCTTCGCTCAATTTCTATCCCTGGTGCCAAAATCTGTATTTGCTAAGTTATCTCAGCAACATAAACCAAAACGCTCACCTCGGACATTTTCTCAGTGGAGCCATTTCGTCCACCTGCTGCACGCCCAGTTGGCCGGATGCAAAAGCCTGCGGGACGGGATCATGGGCATGAACGCCGCCGCCAACCGACTCTATCATCTTGGCGTGAAGCCTGTGCCCCGGTCCACCTTTGCCGACGCCAATAACGAGCGCCCTTACGCCTTTTTCGAAGCCCTGTTCGGCGAACTCTACACAAGGTGTCTTTCTCAAGCGCCAAAACACAAATTTTCTTTTGAAAACAAACTGCTCAGCCTTGACGCGTCGGTCATCGACCTGTGCCTGACCCTGTTCCCCTGGGCCAAGTTCCGAACAGCCAAGGGCGGCATCAAGATGCACTCGGTCATAGACCATGACGGCTATCTCCCGGCTATGGTCACCGTCACCGAAGCCAAATGCCATGAGGTTAACATCGCCAAGCTGCTCAAACTGCCCAAGGGGTCTATCGTGGTCTTTGACCGGGGCTATATCGACTACACATGGTTCCGGCAGCTCTGTAAATCCGACGTCTTCTTGGTCACTCGCCTCAAGAGCAACGCCCGTTTCCGGGTCATTGAGCGCAGCCCTGTGGACCGGGCAACGGGTGTCACCTCCGATCAGATCATCCAGGTCGCCGACGTCGAGAAGACCTTGACCCTGCGCCGAGTCGGCTACCGGGATCAGGAAACCGGGAAGTGCTTCGAGTTCCTTACCAACCACATGACGCTGCCGGCCCGCACCATCGCCGATATCTACAAGGAGCGTTGGCAGGTCGAAATCTTCTTTCGGTTCATCAAGCAGAACCTCAAGATCAAGTCGTTCCTTGGAAACTCGAAAAACGCCGTTCTTTCTCAGGTCTACGTGGCACTGATTGCGTACCTGCTTCTGGCCTACCAGAAGTTCATGTCAAAGATCGGCATCAGTCTGCACTATCTGGCCCGGCTGGTGCAACGAAATCTGTTTCACCAAGGTGAAATTCTCGACCTCGTCGACCCTGGACGGAAACGCTTAAAACTAAATAATTCTAGTAGGATATCTCTCTTGGCTTAGCCGGACAGAAATGATCCAAACAGAATCAACAAACCAACACCGGCCTTAAGCCTAAATTTCAAGAACCTCCATCCAAGTGGAAAATAAAAAATGCCGAATAGAAGGGCCAACAAAAAGTATTTTCCTGAGCCATAGTAAGAAAAAACCCTTAAAATTTCTTTAAAAAATGATTTAGCTCCGGACCATGCATAGTATTGGGCGATTTGATGGCTATTTACATATCTAGCATAATTGATCTGTTCTTGAAGACTAAACGCCAAAAGGGATAACGCCGGGAGAGCAAACAATAACGTTGTTAGAAAAAAATTCCGAGTATGGGCCCAACCATTCTTGAATAATTTATAGGATAAACAGACCAACATTGAAGTGACTGCAAAATAACCAAAAGAAATTTTAGTTAAAGTTCCAAATCCTATAATAAACCCATACAGTGCCGCGAAAATAAAGCGTTCTCTGGGGGTTCGTTCTTCATACGAAATTTCCAAAATGGTTATGAGTAATATTGCTAATACTATCCATGCCAACAATTCATCTGAAAAATATTCGCATGGGATACTAATTGTGTTAAACGCTACGGACAAAGACGATAGAAACACAAGGATAGAAGGAACTTTGAGCCTTACTAAAAGGTAAAAACAAAATACAATACATAACAAAGTAATTAGTGTTAGGTTGAACGTTGTCAAATTGACAAGCCAAAGAATATTTTTTACAAATCCCCAAGGAGCACCCATAAACCCCATTAAAGGAGATGCATTAACATGAGTTACGCTGTCGAGTGCTAACTTAAAGTTTCCATGCCAGATATAAACAGCGAACGATACAGCTCTATATAAATAACTGGTCTCGTCCCAGCGCGGTGGCGGTGGGGTATAGCTTATTATGGTCGGGATAAGTATCAGTAAAGATACACAATATATTATACAACTAAAAAGCTCATTTTTTGGTTTTACGCTCATTGAGCTCTATCTCCAGCTGCTTGTGTAAAATCAGAATTCCGTAAAAGGCCCACATATTACTCGGAGCAGAAAATATTGCTGTACCTTGGCCGGACGACGCTGCCGACTCCGAAGGAATCTTCGCATCTTTCCCATCAACGCCGGTTTGTCCTTGGCCCTGCCATTACGAAAAATATTGCTGCGTTACCCTCCATGGTCGTGAGCATCGTGGTCATGTCCGTACCCCACATCTCGTCCACGCGGGAGGTCTTGATCGTCCCATCATGGGCCTTTGGACCGTGCGGATGGCCGACACGCGTGGGAGCGAGCCAGTTGTGTTCGCGCATCAGGCGCAACGTCCGGGTCGGGGATGTCCGGATGCCCTTGCCCCGCAGGCCGGCCCAGATCTTCCGGTAGCCTTCGCCGGGGAAGGGACGGGACGCTATCTCGGCTTTGATCTGTCCGACCAGTGCGGCATCACTGTAAAATCCTTGAGGCCCACGGCGCCGACCTGGCCCCTTCGGCTGCTGCCGTCGCCAATACACGGTGGAACGCGGCAGTCCCCAGACATGGCAGGCACGAGCCACGCCGTAAACTTTTCCGGTGGAGATCGAGGTGGCCCGGCTCACTTCCTCGACCTCCGAAGTGCCAAAGGGCGGTTTTGCTCCATACGAGCGATCTTCTCCCGGAGCAACTCGTTTTCCATGGCCTGTTCGCCGATTTTCTCTCGCAGGCGGCCGACCTCAACGGATTCCTTGACCAGATGCGGCTTCAAGCCGGCTTCTCCTGCCTCCAGGAAAATGTCGCGCCACTGCGTCAGCGTCGCCGCCGTCACCCCAATGTCCCGGCTCACCAAGTCAATGTCCTCGCTGCGAAGGAGCCTCAGAACCACTTGGGCCTTGTGCTTCGCCCAAAAACGCTTGGGCGTTCCTCCTTCAATCCCCATCCAGCACCTCCTCGACGACCTCCATAGTCGCCTAAGTCGGTGTCCAAGAAAACCCTATCACGATCCACCATCCCAAGCTGCAAACTAACTTTTTTCCCCACTGGCCGGTGATTTTCGCGCCGCCTTCCTAGAGGTCCCTGTCAAGGCGGATTGTCAACTTGCAATCGTGGGTGACCTTAAAATTCGTAGACGTATCATGGGTCGGCACATCGATTGGCCTCTAAGCAGATCTCGTCACTGAAACCCTCGGGCAAAATGACAAAGACCTTCTCGAACTGTTCCCGACTCATCCCGGCCTTTTCCAGGGCCACCTACCATTTGCGGCTGACCTTGAGGATAGCCCAAGGCTTGTTTGTTTGCATTAAAAAAATGGAGTTCACCCGTGGATCGGTATAGGGTTGTAAGCGTCAAAAGAGACGCTTCTTACGCGGCCAACGATTTCTGGCATGTGAAGTCCCAGAGGAGGGACGACCATGGCAGCATCAGCAACAGAAGGGCGTTGTGGGAAGGCGGCGTATTGGGCTGAGCACATCGCGACGTGGAAGCATAGCGGTCTAAGCCAAGGAGCATACTGCCGGCAGCATGCCCCCTGTCCCAGGCCACTGCGGTGCCAAGCCTCGATATGACCGGACCAAAACGACGCCTTCTTTGAAAGCTGTCTCCTCGCTGATGCTGCCATGGTCGTTCCTCTTGGGAACACTCCATGACAGAAAATGCAGGAGGCGTAAGAAGGACCTCTTTGAGCGCTTACATCCCTCTTCGTCGTCGGGATCCACCTTCTCAAGTTTCAGATGGTCCGAAAAGACCAGGGTAGGTCATAGGTACGCTTAGCCTAAATTTGTCTCCAGATAACGTCTATAGGCCTTCCCCACGGCTTCGGGGCTGAACTGTTCCTGCAACAGACGTTTCCCGGCTGCAACTTTGGACGCGGCCTCGGCAGGGTCCTCCCGACAACGTTTTAGCGCGGCGGCCAGTTCGCCGAGATCTGGATCACACCAATATTGTCCCTCGCTGAGCGGATACGCATCACCGCCCACCGGAACTAGTGATCCATCTACGAGAAACGCTGTTTGGGGCGTTGTGAAGTCAAGATTTCCAGAGAAGGCCGTGACGATCACAGGTTTCCCCAGCAGCATTGCTTCAGCGATCGTCCGTCCGAATCCTTCAGAGCGGTGTGGGGAAACGTATGCGTCGCAACTTGCGATGAAACCGAGAAGCTCCTTTCGCTCCATATCACGATCGACAATAACGATGCGTGGATCATCGCCGATGGTTTCCCGTAGGGCCCTTGCTGATGGCGGGTCTCCTGCCAATGCCGGACACTTCAGATAAAGCTGAACGGTGTTGTCCGTCCGTCGGAATGCGTGCTGGAACGCCTTAATCGCGGCGAGCGGATTTTTGCGCGCGAAGCCTGAATGATAATCAAACACGTAGGCGAACACGAAACAGTCGTCTTGCATTCCATATCTGCTTCGTGAAAAACAGGTTGGGAGAGACGGCACCGCAACTGGAAGCGGCATGCGTTCTATAGAACGATCGAAGACTGGCCGTAATGCCGTCAGGGTAAACAGACTAGGCACCCACAGCGCATCAGCGTGGGTCAGAAGTGGCAGAAGACGCTTAGGCCACTTGGGCAATTCCCAGGCCACGGAAACGATATTTATTTTATTCAGCCACCAATCTGTGGGTATAGCGTCAAAGGTATGCGAAAGGAATGGAGCCGCCTCATAGAGGACATTAACGCGGTACGGTGGTGTTTCGTACAGCCGGCCGACGTAGCTTCTATCAATGCCTCGGCCCGGCAATGGGATATTACAGCCAGCCGCTGGGATGTCGGCCGCAGTCATCGCAGCCAAGCCCATGCGCGCATCCTCCCCGAGGCCAGTGGCGGCAGTCACGTAGCCGAGTACGTTGACCCCCTGCTCACCGTCTTCTCCCTTGGCAGCTTCCCAAAACGTCGGACCTTCACTGACCGTATGGTCCCCGCTGTCACTAGGCTGACGATCAATACTTCCAGCCCTGATAAGGAGCTGCTTGAGGTAGGCTGCATCAGGATGAAGTGCCCATTTTTTCAGGGCTTTTCGTCCTGGAGACGAATCTGGGAAGGCGGTCTGAAGGTCGGGCCGGAGGCGCCAAGCAACATACAAGGCATACGGTAAGGATATCTCGCCCGCAGAACCTTGCGAACACGGGCGCGAAGCCCAGATCTGAGCGATCTCGCGCATGAGCGGTACGGGAGTCGTTTCGCGGAAGAACCAGTCCAGCAGTTCCAGACGACCCTGGAGCGTGTCAGAAAAGGCGGTCTGAAGGTCGGGCCGGAGGCGCCAAGCAACATACAAGGCATACGGTAAGGATATCTCGCCCGCAGAACCTTGCGAACACGGGCGCGAAGCCCAGATCTGAGCGATCTCGCGCATGAGCGGTACGGGAGTCGTTTCGCGGAAGAACCAGTCCAGCAGTTCCAGACGACCCTGGAGCGTGTCAGAAAAGGCGGTCTGAAGGTCGGGCCGGAGGCGCCAAGCAACATACAAGGCATACGGTAAGGATATCTCGCCCGCAGAACCTTGCGAACACGGGCGCGAAGCCCAGATCTGAGCGATCTCGCGCATGAGCGGTACGGGAGTCGTTTCGCGGAAGAACCAGTCCAGCAGTTCCAGACGACCCTGGAGCGTGTCAGAAAAGGCGGTCTGAAGGTCGGGCCGGAGGCGCCAAGCAACATACAAGGCATACGGTAAGGATATCTCGCCCGCAGAACCTTGCGAACACGGGCGCGAAGCCCAGATCTGAGCGATCTCGCGCATGAGCGGTACGGGAGTCGTTTCGCGGAAGAACCAGTCCAGCAGTTCCAGACGACCCTGGAGCGTGTCAGAAAAGGCGGTCTGAAGGTCGGGCCGGAGGCGCCAAGCAACATACAAGGCATACGGTAAGGATATCTCGCCCGCAGAACCTTGCGAACACGGGCGCGAAGCCCAGATCTGAGCGATCTCGCGCATGAGCGGTACGGGAGTCGTTTCGCGGAAAAACCAGTCCAGCAGTTCCAGACAACCCTGGAGCGTATCAGAAAATTTTTTGCGAAGGTCTTCGCGTTGTCGCCAGAGGACATGCAAAAGCAATGGCAGAGACGGCCCCCCCCCGGGCCCGGGGAGGGCCATTCTTCCCCAATCGCTGGCGGCATAACTGAGGAGCGAGTGCTTGGGCGCCTCGGTGAACAGCCAATAAAGTAACCGCTCCCCTCCATCTGGATCCTGTGGCGGGAAAGCACGTTGCAAGTCTTCCCGACCTGCCCATACGGCCGCAAGCACCATCGGTAGCGGCTGGCTCCAGGCCGTCGTCACCGGTGAAAGCGCTTGCTCAAGCATTGCGGGGGTCTCAAGCACCAAGGAGGCATGCATACGAAAGAACCATTCCCAGAGCCGCATCCTGCCTTGGACCGTTTCAGGGGGACCCACGGATTCGAGATCGAAAAGACGCAATGCGGACTGAAGCAACCGCGACAGTGGCCACTCCTTGCAAGCGTCCTCCCCTGACGGCGGTGCGCAAAGATAGGTTGCCTGAACGCTAGAAAGAGCGTGCTTGAATTTCCCCTGACCTTGAGAGTCATCGAGCATCCCCCAGACGAGAATATCCTGGAGCAGGCCGTCCAAGCCCAGCTGATGGGAGGTGGTTTCAAGGATTCCCCTCCAGCGGTCTACTCTGCGGGCCCTCAAGGCCAGCCCTACCGAAAGTTCCAGTGGAGAATGTACGCCCTTAAGGAATATCTGGGTCAATCGTTGTCTGGTGCCAGGTTGCAACAAATCCTTTTCCCCTTGAGACTGAAGACGCATGTATTTTGCGTTGTTTCTGGCGCGCCAGCCGTTCGATGTGAGGTGGTCCGAGTCGGTTGGACAGGTTGGCGGCGAATTAAGCTCTAGTCCGGTTGGTGCTCATGCCGCCTTGGAAGCCGAGTGGCCTTCCCGGTATACGTCCATGGGACGGCGACCGTCAAAAGCCGTATGCGGTCGCTGCTCGTTGTAAAAGCGAAACCAGTCTCCGAGCGCCTGCCGGGCCTGGCTGCCGGTTTCGAGTTCCCGCAGGTAAATGCACTCCCATTTCACTGAGCGCCACAGCCGCTCGATAAAGACGTTGTCCATCCACCGGCCTTTGCCATCCATGGAGATGGAGACGCTGGCATCCTTGAGCGTCTGCGTGAAGTCCTGGCCAGTGAACTGCGATCCCTGGTCCGTGTTGAAGATTTCCGGCACCCTATGACGATTTATGGCCTCTTCCAAGGCGGCGACGCAAAAATCGGCGTCCAGGGTGTTGGACAACCGCCAGGGCAGGACCGCCCAGCTGTGCCAGTCCATGATCGCCACCAGATACAAGAAGCCACGCCGTATCCGGGTATACGTGATATCAGCGCACACACCTGATCCGGCCGTTTGATCGCAAGACCGCGCAGCAGATACGGAGAGATCTTGTGCTCTGGATGCGGCTGACTGGTCCTGGGCTTCTGGTAGCCCCATCCTGCGCATCAACCGCCGCACGCGTCCACATCCGACTACGATGCCCTGATGCCACAAATGCTATCGCATCTGGCGTGAGCCATAAAACGGCGTTTCCAGAAACTGCTCGTCGATACGCCGCATCAGGTCCAGATTCATGGCCGACTCGCCCTTCGGGCGATGGTATCAAGTGGACCTGGCCAGCCCGAGGATGTTGCACTGCCGGCAAAGACTGAGTCGGGGATGCCCGCGTTCGACCATCCCACGTCTTCGCTCGCGACTCAACGTTTGGCGAAGGTTCGCTCTAAAAAATCCTTTTCCACGGTCAATTGGCCGATCTTGGCGTGGAGTTCCCGGATTTCGGCGGCGGCATCCTTCTGCACGGTCGTTGCCTTTCCGGAAAAAGCCGCAACCATGCCTTCCTTGGCTTGACGCTTCCAACCGGCGATCTGCGTCGGATGCACGTCATACTTGCTGGCCAGTTCGGCCAAGGTCAACTCGCCGGACAGGGCCTCGAGCGCCACCTTCGCCTTGAACTCCACTGGAAACTTCCGTCGTTTGGACATCGAAAACCGTCCTCCTGTGTCGAGGACTAGAGCTTAACAGGCTGTCCAATTCCTCGCGGCCACCTCACTTCATTTACCGTGAAACGGTTTTATTTCGAGGCCTGTTATATCTGGTATGCATACAGATTCCCCCATTATCCTTTGAATATATGGAATTAACAAAATTTACAAAGCTTTTATATAACAAATCATTTGCATATCCACTCAAATGATCACCATCGAAAAATAATGGTTTGTTATTTATATAGGCTGAGCATTGGCTTGCTGGGCACAGGATAAAGAAAGGATCCCAAATAGATACATTGGGAACTTCTGTTTTAATTTTTTGCATTATTAGAAGGATTGGTTCTCTCAATTTTTCAAGTAAAGATTTTGAAACTTCGCTACCGTGCTGACATATAGGATTTAATTTATTAAACCAGTCTGAGCAACGGAAGGGGATGGTCATGAGCATCGGCGTTGGCCCTTCAAATATGACATGTGCTCCCTTCCCGGTCAGTTTTTTAAGAATAGGAATGGCCGTCGTGATTGCCTCTTCTCGTTTGTTACTATTATCAGTAAAGAATCTATTGACAATAGCATTTTCATCAAATATGGCCCATTGGTCAATCATTCTTGGAAGACGTAAAGAAGGAAGGAAAACAATATCTCCTGGCGAGGCAGTGTCCATTATATACTCTATTGCAGCGGCGTTAAATTGATTGCATTGTGAGCTAACCTCATCTATTCCTGCCTGAAATAACATAAAGCCACAGCCACCTTGAGAAAATAAATAAAGTTCTATCCCTGTCGATGCAACAAAATTTTTAAATAGCTTTAGATAGGCACCAGCATGAGAGTCTCCAATAACAAAAAGTTTTTGGCAACTTACTTTTTTGTATAATGGGCTAATGATTAAAAAATTTCCTATTTTTATTTTTTCTTGTCGTTCTGTTACTTGATGATTATCCGAATCATTTATATACCACACTGAAGCATTTCTCATAACTGTACTTAATGAAATTTGATAACGATATTTAAAAATTTCTTTGGAAATGAAAAATGATAAAATAATTAAGAGCAGACATCCTGTAATAATAATGGGTTTCGCTAGTAAGCGACCGGCTTGACGAGGCGGCTGTTCAATAAAGTAATAGGAAAAGCTTGAAAGTAAAAAAATCACCAAAACGGCAACAAATTGGACCACGGCCTTATCGAGGCCAACCGTCCAACGGCAGAGGACAAGTATCGGCCAATGCCAGAGATATAACGAATAGGAGATCTTACCGAGATAGCGAAATAAACCAGAGGTGAGGCAACGATAAGCGAAGCCACCTGCTCTTCCGTGAAGGAAGCCAAGCACCCCGGCTGCGCCGAATACCGAAAGGATGGCCGGCGGAAAGGGGAGGAATTCGGGGCCGGCCAAGATAAGTCCCGCGAGCATTATCAGGAATGCCAAGTCACTTCCGCAAGAAAATATTTTCCGGGAGCTGCAGAGCAAGGAAAAAGAATGACCGCCAAAAGAAAGGAGCTGAAAAAGCAATACCCCAATTCCAAGTTCCCAAAATCTGGACCATATCATATAAAATGACTTTGTTGTATCCATTTTATTGAGAATAATGCAACAAATTAATGAGGATATACTCAAAATAATGTAACAAAACGTCGAAAAATTTTTTCTTTTATTAAGCCATGCCCAAAAAAGTAACGGGAAAATAATATAAAATTGTTCTTCTATCGCCAGTGACCAGGTTTGGGTGAAGGGATTAAATGCAGATGATGGTGAAAAATAACTGCCGACATTGTCCGCAAGTACAAAATTAGACAATCCAAAAAAAGCAAAAAATCCGGTATTGTAGATATCCTTAGAAAGCCAAGCGTCTGGAATAAATAGAGCTGTCGTAATGAAAGTCGAGAGAAGGCAAATAATAAGTGCCGGAGCAATACGGATAAGACGTCTTCCATAAAAGTATATAATAAGATTCTGTAGCCGAATGCCGTCAAAATTGCTCACTGATATTGAAACGACAAATCCTGAAATAACAAAAAAAATATCAACACCAGCAAAACCACCAGGCATCCATGTCGGATTCAAATGACAAAGTATGACACCAAGAACTGCAATCGCGCGCATTCCATCAATAAATGGTGCATAGAGCGGCTTTGATATAGGCATAAAGATACTGATCCTAATTTGTTATAATTCCTTAGCCTACGCCGCCAGCATAATTTTATGGAGCTGTCCGCGATAACGAACGCACAGAGGCCAAGTCGGTTGTTCCCCTGCGCAGGAAACCCGGGGAGTCTCATTCACGTCTAATTGGATACGCGTGCGAGACAAACAGGCTATATGGGAAAGAAGGGCATCACCATTGACCCACCAAATTCCTTTTGTGGAATTTATGTCATCGATAACCTGTTTATGGATGGTAATTCGAGCCTCCTCAGTTGCCCATCCATAACTATAGCGTGGGGAAAATGGATGATCCAGATAGCCGAAAGCTTGAGCTGCCCCGGAACGCATCAAGAATTGGGCGTGCACCACCCCTACTTGAGAAGGGGGACAGTCACCATGCAACATACATTGTTGGCTATGTGTCACCACTGATCCGTCTGTAAATGGTGGAATTCCCCCACGGGCCAAAAGGAATTCTGGATCATTGTGGATGATCCCTGAGATGACACCCGTAAAATTCGCCTTGTTTAGGACGTCAAAAGTCCATGGTCTGTTCGTATGAAATGGAGAAACTGCATTATTGCAGGAATATCCCTCTGGTAGTAAATTTATAATGTCATTTTTACTACCGATAGCCTCGGAAAATGCCTCAGATGGATCTTTTCCCCAATTGATAAGATGGGTCCTGCTATGGGCCAGTACGGCTCCTCCTGAGGTAACAACATCCATTAGGAGTTCTTTTTCCGTTTCAGCGATGAGCTGACCCGTTTTGACTGCCAATGTAAAGGGAATCCCACGAGAGCGGTAGAGCTCGAAGACCGGCCGAGCCGTAGCCACTGCTTCGTCACAATCCAGGCGTGGCATGACCATGCCCGGACACCCGAACGGCAACTCCTCCAAACAGGGCAGACAGCGCAGCGTATCTTTTCGATAATCCGAAAAAAAACGTTCAACCAGCCGCCATTCAACGCTATCCACCGGTCCGACCAAGCGGTTATACCAAAGAATTGCCCCTCCACCAACTTCCCGCAAGGCGGCGTACCAACTGAGTGGGATACCATCCTCGCGGCGGCGAAGGACGGCCACTGGTTCGGCCTCCCCCTCCCTGACCAGACAGGCCAGTGACCAAGGAGAACCTGATCCTCCCGAAATGCGCCCAAATCCCAACGTGTTCCATTCGTTTTGAAAATCAAAGCGGCAAAGCGCCCGCTGTGCCAAGCCGGCCCAGGCCCCCAGTCCCTTTTCAGCATATGTGACCAGTACCGGTGATTCGGTTGGATCGCCGGTGCAGACGGGACAGTCCGACCACTGTGAAGAATTTGTAGGCAAGTTCTCTGCGGAGAGCCCAAGGAAGCCGGCGGCACCGACATCTGGGCAGCCTAAAGCAAGCACCTTACCGCCTCGCACCAAGAGGGCTTGCACCTGGGGAATTTCCATCTCCCGTGGATTAAGCCAAACAGCGGCCACCGATTCATCGGTAGTCGTGTCAAAAATTGATGGTGTGAAGGATCGGACCAGAGCGGCTACGACAATGGACTGCGCCTGTGAATTTTCAGAGGAAATGATCTGCATTTGCATGATGCATACCTGCCATGTGAATTGATCGCCAGCGTAGCAAGGAGGCAGCCGTACACAGCGTTATTTGTACGTAACTTCATTTTAAAAAGCATATCGCCTCATAGATCATATTACACGCCGGATAGTTCTCTTGAAAATTCTAACCTTGATTAAGATATAATAAATTGTTTTTAGTAAAAAGTTTAAAAAATAACAAGGCAGATTTTTTTATATGATAGTTTGACACAATATCATGGTAGGCGTCCTGGCGAATTGAATTCCTAAGATTTTGATTATACAACATCTCCTCCAAACCATGGAACCATGCTGCGTAGCTGTTTTCAACAAGCAAGCCAGTTATTTTATCTTTAACGCACTGGCTGTAAATAGAGACGTTAGAATATATACCTGGGATGCCAGCCAAACCATAATTTAAATATTTAAATGGATTTTTACAACAGTTAAAATGGAGGTCGTCGGGATCCTCATTCCCACCAAGCGGTGTTACTGCAAAGCAGTACCCGCTATTCGCCAAACAATCAATGTAATCAGAATACGGCGTACGACATGTATAATGCATGAATGGCAAGGAATAAATTTCTGGGAAGGGATCCCCATAAAAATCAAAGATGACCTGCGGGTAGGTATTAGAAAAATCCTGCAAAACACGCAAAAATTCATGCTTGAAATTGCATATTTTCAAAAAATCAGCATTGGTAAATATTACCCTGGGAGGATATTGTTCCTCCATATTGAGTTCTGGATACCTCTCAACATAAATTCCATTCGGAATTAATGTAACATTATTACAAATTTTTGAAATTTCATTTTTTAAATGCTCATTTGCTACTGTTATAATATCAACAGAGTCCAACATGTTACAAATATTCGTTTTCCTGACATCGCCTTGCAGGCAACCCCCACTATATTTTGGAAAAGTAAAAATCCAATCATCAATATCTAGTAGTGTTATACAGCCATACTCATGTGCTTTTTGTGCAATTTTCAAGGCAAGACTTGAAATATGCTTACAAAAAATAACAACATGCGCCCATTGAAGGATACGAAATATCGTTGGATCATTTTCATTGCAGACGGCATATTGCAGATAATTCATGTCGCGGAGCCAATCCATGGCTTCGATAATGCGCGCATAGACTGAAAGCGAAAAACAGGCCCCGGACACAAGGGATTGGCGTTGTACAATGAGAACGTTCATGAATCTCTAGAGTGAGGTGCGGTTAAAGAAAAAAAACTCAAACGCCAGTGTCCATTTTTTTGTTCAATTTTCGTGAGAGAGGCATTTTTCGATAAAAACATTGGAAAATCGCGCATGGGCACATGACAGACAAAGTGGAGCAGCGCGCAAATCGGGCCGGCATGCGTGACCGCCAGGACGCTGACTCCGGTAGAAAGCGAACACTCCAATTCGCGGAGCCAAGCCACGGCCCGCTCATACAGATCCTGATGCGACTCCCCACCAGGATATTTCCGCGCGGGCTGAAAATTCTGCCAAAACGCCTGATGTGACCGGGTAAAGTCAGCCAGAGGCATATCAGCCGCTGCACCGGCATCGGTTTCACCAAGCCGGCTGTCCACTGTAAAATGCGCATCGGGACAAAAAATCAGCGCAGATTCCTTGGCGCGAATCCAGTCGCTTACCCAATAATGGGTAAAGGAAAGGGAATAGAAGTCAAGCAATACCCTGGCCTGCCGAATCTGTTGGCGGCCTTCCTCTGTCAATGTATCCGTGCGATCTCCGGTGACGAGCTTCTGTATATTGGCATGCGAAAGGCCATGCCGCAGGAAAAAAATATTCATGGTTGTCCGGAACAAAAAACATTATGACGCAGGCCCGCAAGCGCCACCACGAATGCGACCACGCGTATAGCATGCGGAGACCGCGCCCGAGGAGATTCCCCCGCCCTGGTGATCCCAGTCGTTCGGGCTGGCCCACGCATCATGCGATCTGTTGCCTCCCGTCCTTCCAGCGAAGAACCAATGCCATCTTCCTTCTCCGCCCGAGAGACTCCTTTTTGACCGTCTATGTACACTGGCTTACTGCTTAGAGTATACGTCCACAAGCAACTGCCTGTCAAAATGAAAGTTTTGGCTGTTTCTATGAAAATAGCCTAGGGAAACCGCGTCAGTTCCATGGTTACGACGGCAAGAGATCGTTTGCCCTTTGCAAATTCCATAGCCATAATTATAATGATTTGACCCTTCCTACCCTACTGCGCCCGAAATGGCGAGCCCAAAAAAAAGCTTATAGCGGCCTGCCAGTGCCCTCTTTCTCGGCAAAAAACGTCTGCCAAACCTGCTCCATGCGCTCGAAACGGGCTTTCCAAGTATACCGGCGGCAGGCGACTTCAATGGCTCCGGGATCGCGCCTCTCCCCGCCCAGGACCTGCTCCAAGGCCCTGACAAAGGCTTCCTCGCCTTCCGCCAGAAAACACAACGGCGCAAACGCACGCAACGCCGGCAGCGCCGTCGCCACCACCGGCAGGCCGGCGGCCAGATATTCAAAAAATTTCATCGGAAACATGCCGTCGGTATAGGCATTGTGAGGCGACGGTAACACAGCCACATCAGCGTGAGCCAGATAGTCGGGCAGTACATCACGGGACCGTGCACCCAACAGATGGATATTCGGCAGACGTGGAGGAGCGTTGGTCCCGGGCTCCCCCTCCCCTACCGCGCCAATCAACAACCAGTGCACCTCAGGCAGGCGGCGAGCCAGGACGGCCAAAAGAGAAAAATCGACCTTGTACTGACTGAGCGCGCCGACGAAGACCAACCGCGGGCGGGGAATACCGGCCAGATCAACCGGTTCGGGACGCGGCGTCCGGGCCTGGGCGAACAGCTCGTAATCACAAACATTGGGCTCGTAAATCGCCTGCCGGAATAGACCGGCCATGCGTTCCTGTAACAGGGGCGATGTAGCGAAACACATCGCTGACAACGCGCCGAGCCTCCGTTCGCCGGCGGCCACGCTGCTGGCGTCGATGCCCGGGGCGGCCCGCAGATCGTCAACACAATGATAGATGATCCCGGTATGCGGCAAGGCAGCACAGAGATCCGCCACTACCGGATTGTAGGTCCAGATGAGTGGCTTGGCCATGCCGAGGCCGCGCAGCTGGCAACTGAGAAGCACCCGTAGCCAAACTGCATTGCACCATCGGGTGGAGTTTTGCCCGTGCCAGGGCAGAACCAGGGGCGAACTCCGCCAGATGTTCGGCCGGACCGGCCGAGGGAAAGGCAGCGCCTTTCCCAGCCGGCGCAGAATACGCCGAGCGTCCCCGGCATTAAGCGTCGGCCGCCGCAACCCCAACGAATCCACATATAGCACTCGGTAGCCGTGCCGCGCAAACTGCACCGCCATGTGCTGCTTGTTGGTCCAAAACGGATTGTCCCAATCGGCCGTTGAAAAAAGAAGGATGTCATTCGGCCAGCGACTAGACGCCGGCTGCCCATGCGTATCGGAAGGCTGCTTTGCCATCAGGGAATTCCACGGGGTCGAGGCCGGGCACGGACTTTTTCCCAACCGGCTCAGATGTTCTCACACGGCAGGGCGGTTTCCTGGGGCGTCGTCCGCCCAACCGTCTGCTTCCCGCAAACCAACCGCCCAATGAAGGCCAAATGTGCTTCAGCACAACGGGACACGGAAAACGGGGGTTTAATGCCCTGGGCGAGCTGTGGTAACAGTTTGTGATTCGTCAGCAATCGACGCAACACCGCGACAATTGCCTTGGGACTACCCGGCTCAAAGTGCAGCCCGTCGATGCCGTCGCGCACCTTTTCGGCCATGCCACCGATATTGCTGCATAGGACGGGTCGGCCCATGGCAAAGGCTTCCTGGATGACCAGCGGCGAATTCTCCCACCAGATGGAGGGCACGATCACGGCATCGACGTCGGCATACAGACGCTCGGCCTCAGTTGGCTTATATGGACCATGCCAGGTGACACAATCAGGGGCCTCTTTGAGCAGACGGTGAATTTTATCCTGAAACTCCTGCGGATGCCACTGCAGGTTCCCGCCGTACAGCGAGATCTTCAACCGCTTGGTTTCCTGTTTAGTCAGCATGGCGCAGGCTTCCAGAAGCACATCAACGCCCTTGTAGGGCGTGATCTGGCCGAAAAATGCCACGTGAAGCGGATCACCCGGTTCGAGAGGCGCCCGTGCCAGCGGAATCATGCCGTTTTCAATAACTTCGAAGTGCTCCTCGGGCAGTCCCCAGGCGACATAGCGCGAGCGCAAAAATTTGCTTGGGGCAATGAAGCCGTCCATTAAAAGGAAATGATGAAGAAAATACTGTTTGCGCAAAAAAAAATCGGAAGGGGATCGTTCGGGAAAGCACTTGGCACAGGCTACATAATCGGAAGATGTACACAACTTGTCCTGAGTAGTGTACATCTGGCCGTTTTGCAGACAAATTCCCATAAACTCATGCAGAGTGAGCAAAATGATACTATTAGGACACGCCCGCCGCACGACGGACAACATTTCCAAGCCAAGATGCATATAGTGATGGAAGTGAACAACATCCGGTCGCAGATACTGCACAAGATCCGTCACTTCCTGGGCCATGCGGCCACTTTCGGCACACGACACGGTAAACCAGTCACCAATGGATGTATTGATAAGAAAGTCATCCGGCGTGTCCGTGGCGTTGATGAGCTTGTCACCCGTTCGAACAGGATGCTCACCCCGGGCCAGAAAAAAAACTCTGTGCCCCTGTCGGCGATATTCTTGACACAAGCGATACGATGCAACTTCCCCGCCTCCCTGGCTATAGCGGGGATGCCCATGGGCCAGCATCAGGATACGATATGACATGCGTCAACCCTCCACATTGGATAGGCGCAACTATCCTGGATAAATAAAGAAGCTCGTTCTTCCATCGCGCATTTTGCAGCCAGGCATTATACAGCGTAAACTTCATGCGTTCCGGCGCAGCGGCGAAGGATTGCCGTTCGAGGTGATAAAGTTTGGTATCGAGATCAACGTAAATGGACTTTCCACTTTGCCGCAAGCGCAGACACAAATCGGAATCCTCAAAATCACCCCGAAGAAACGCCGTATCAAGGCCCCCGATTTCAAGATATTGGGATCGCCGCAACAGCATGCAGGCCCCGGAGACAGCCGCCATCGGCAGGACACCGCGCTGCGGCAGGAACTCAAGCCCAAGCCCCTTTAGAGGATGATCGTTGATGTACCAATCCGTACCTGGCAACAGAGAAAAGGCCATGCCCGCATGCTGGATTGTTTCGTTTTCATAAAGCAGCAAGGCACCCATCGCCCCGACGTCCCCGACCAGCTCGAAATGGCTAGCCAGGGACTCCAGCCAGCCGGGTCCGGCCGGTAGCACGTCGGAATTGAGGAGGCAGACGAATTCCCCCCTGGCCCGATCAACACCGAGGTTGTTTGCACCGGCGTAACCCAGGTTCTTTTCCGGCACGACCAGACGAAAAGGCACCCCAAAGGCCGTATCCAGGCCACTAACAACGGAGATAAACTGAGTCAAATCTTCGGGCTTATCGAGAACGAACACCACTTCGGCGCGTCCGCCGGTAAAGCAGGGATCTTCCGAAAACGCAGCCAGTTGGTGCCGCGCGAAATCATAGCGTCCATAATAGGGAATAACTACCGAATAACGCGGTACTGCTGATTGGCTGCCAAAAGCGGTTTCGTCCATGATCCGGTTGGCAAGCCCCTCCCCCCACAACGTCCTGATGGATTGCCCCACGCCCTCGTGAAGGCTATGGACAATGGCAAGCATGTCGTCGGGAAGATCCCGCAGCAATTGCGCTATCAGCGGCAGCGGTGAGTATAACCGGCTACTGTCAGGAAGTTGATAGGCAACCGTTGCGTGATCAGCGGTACGAAAAACGGCGCAAAAATTGGTTTCCTCCGGGGAAATGCCACCTGCCACGCATTGTAGCTTCTGCAGATTGATATCCTCGTTTTTCAGAGGATACGTAATACCAGGGATTTCTCTAGTTCCCTTCGGTCCTATAGCAACAAGAGAAAAAAAAACCGTTTGGCCTTGAGGAATATTTATCGTAGCGAGGAGACTCAAAGAAGAAGTAACCGTAAAAGTAATACTTTCAAGGTTAATCATTAATTTAGTATTATTCATATATAATACCGTTTATCTTTTGACATGGTACGTGTATTTTAAACATCGCTCTTTCTGCCTTTTTCCAAAAAAATATCGGTAATTCTGCCAATACGCCATCACCGGAAGGCACGTTCTCCTGTGGCCACTCCGCTTACCTCGGAATTCTCCTTGAGTTTTTTTGGAGCAGTGGTGGTGTCTTACAAACACCAGAGGAAAATTCGGCGATAAGCGCCGCATAGCAAGATGTTACCCTACTAAAATCAGGTAATTTACTATATCTGATCGACGAGGCCATGGCAAGATCTTTCCGCATTTCTGGATGGCGGACCAACAGTGCCACATGTTCAGCGAGGGTAACCACTTGGCCTGGTTCATAAAACAAGGCGCACGTTTCGTCCAACAACTCCATGACACCGAAAACCGGAGTCGTGATAATGGGAAGCCCCATGCTCAACGCTTCCAAAATCGCTAAAGGAGAGCTTTCTATCCGCGAACAAAAAATAAAAACATCGGCAGCCGCATAATGCCTTGCAACAGCCTGTGTTTCTTTATAAATGCGAACATGGGAACGAACACCAGGAGAAAGGGCATCAACCGCTTCATGAAAATGGATACTATACTCCGTCCCCGGTCTATCACCAACAAAATTACAGCAAACGTTCCCCAAGACATCCGGTGGCAGACAGGCCATGGCCTTTACAAGATCAATCTGGCCTTTTCTCTCAAAAACAGAACCAAGAAGCAGCAAGGACACTGTACCATTGGCAATACCAAGGCTGGCGCGTGCCTGCTCTCTGGTTCCAAAAGAACGGTCGAAAACCGGCATATCTGGAAAAAGTGCATTGGGTATGACTGTAAAATTCTCTCCAGTTCCCACTGTCCTGAAAATATTTTCCGTCATTTTTGATACAAAAATAACTTTTGAAGCCATATTTAAATAGCTAGGCAAGAGCGTTGTCACTTCCCTCCCCAATATGCGCAGATGGCTAAATGGCTCCTCGCTTTCATGAATAAGCCACATCGTCGGAATTCCCAATAACTTCCCAGCAGCAATAGCCCAAAATGACAGAACAGTATTCGCAAGAACGATGTCAGGGGCATATTGCGCTATGATCGCAGCCAGGGACGCTATTTTTTGCGGATAGGTGCTGGTCGGGTCGCGGAGGAAACGCAGATTGTTGCTGACATAAATATCTAAACCCGAAGCGTCGACCGGAAGTGGCTCCACGACGGCACACTCCGGGAGGATATGGACGGGAATCCGGGCCTGTTCGAGCGAGAGACGCAAGGGTCCATCCTCGTGAACCAAAACCTCTGGGAAAAGCCATTCCACACCGGCCAATCCACGGGCTAGATTGACAAAAACACGCGGCGCCCCTTCAAAACCCAAACCGTGCCCGACCAGCAGAATTTTTACACGTCGTTGTTGCATTGGCAAAAGTGCCTCATTACGATATCATCCGAAGTAGCCGATTTCTTGCCATGGTGCCGGTAATGTACAAGGATATTTCCAGCAAAATATATCGAGACTGCTGCACAATTGCCAGACAGCCTGTCAATGCGCTACCGTTGCATTGCAACGGGCTAATATCATGGCGGAATTCCAAAGGGCTTTGCCCTTTGGCCGCCGGAGGCATCCTCTCCTGACCAATTGTGCAGTGTCGCATATCACAAAAAGCGGCTTCCTCCGCTATGACCACCAGGAATCTCCACCACATACCGCCCCGACTGGCGCCAGGGATCCGGGAATCTGTTAGCCCCTTTCCCTGGAAAGATACTCGCACAGCGGTTGCAGGACGGCCGGCAGACAATGCCGGGCGCATAGGCGAGACGCCAGTTCCGGATCGCGAGGCTTTTCCAGCCCTTGCCGAACACCCTCCACAATGGAGGAGGCGTTTGCTGGATCGACATACACCGCTGCATCCCCAAAATGCTCACGGGCCCAATCCGAATCGGAAGTCAGTATATTCGCTCCCGAAACAGCCGCTTCCAAAATGGATTTTCCAGCCGGTTCCAGTGTCGGCTCGATGTACAAGGAGCATTCCTGAATGGCCGCACGGATCATGTCCGATTTATGCGGCATGGGATCCAAAAAAAGAAAATGGTCCGGTGCCGCTCGGCGACAAGCCTTGTAATAGGCCTCATCGCGATAATTTCCAATAAAAACAACTGGGGTTGAAAGCTCTTTGAGCGAATTTATCACAAAAAGTTGATTTTTGTATGGCTCAATGATGCCTATCCAAAGAATATAGTCCTGAATTTTAAATGTACCTCTGAAGAGAGAATCCGGCGTTTTCACAGCGAAACATGGATCAACACACGCAGGTATATGCAAAATATCAATATTATCAAAAGTTGTTATATCTTTAAATACAGCCTGTTCAGAATTAGATTTAAATACAATTGCATCACACAGTTTTACCTGCCGATTTATTATTGAACGTTGTTCAAAGCTAATTCCCCCTGGCAACCAAGTATTTGGCCATAATATAATTTTTAAATCATACTTTCGAAGATGTTCCAAAAGTTTTAATCCGGTTTCCTGGGTTGAAAAATGTATAACTGTGTTATAAAAATTTATATCACGTGAAAATGGGCTATAAATGTCTGCTATAAATCCAGACTTTCTAAGGTTAAACGCAACTTCAAGGAGTTCGTATTCTCCGCCACCTTTATTTAAAAAGGCTTCATGATATGTTGTAAACAATATATTTTTCATATTTTATTACATACTTTGAGCTATTTTCATCCAAAAATCTCCATCCTGCTAGTGGGTTAGCACATACTATCACTATGTATGCACACCAGAGGAGGTCGATCCTGAGAAAAAACTATTAAGTAAATAACATCCCCTTGCACTTTAAGGCAACAGAGAAACCATCTTAACTAAAAAATCTACATTATGAAAAAAAAATCGCATCAGGCATACTACATAATAAAATTCTTCATCTCCTAAAGTTGTCCAGGAACAGACCACTCGCTTTTATCTAGTACATCTTTATGGATATCAAGAAAATATATAATATGTTAAATTATAAAGTTTATTTTCATACGTTATTCCAAAAAGCGCTCCCCACACAAACCACGACTTTCCTTTCGGCGGCCACAACAGCCGTGAGCAACCGTCATACCTCGACGTCGGCAGGTGACAACGCGGTAAATGCAAGCATTAGGGTGCATTCAGAATACGCACGCTCCCGCGTGCCCCTTACCGCACCCACGCGTCCTGCTTTGGGGAATTGGCCCAGGCCGAAGCAGAATAATACCTTATCCTCCTTGGCTGCGGAGCGTCCACGCGGCATGCTCACCCCCGAACGCCGCAAAGACGGCGTCCATCCCCTCCCGACTGACGAACTTCCCCTCTTCCGCCCGTGATACCTGCACATTCCATTCGTGATATTCCATAAAATTCCCAATGGCCTTGTTGACGCCAAGGTGCGACTTCGGTCCAGCTCCTTCGCACGGGCGTCCCGTCAGACCAAGGAAAATCGCCTTCTCCGTACGGATGGTGCTTGGCCATGCCCATAACCGCTTTCTCCAACATATTTGCCATCATGCCGATTCGGCATGATAGCAACATGCGGTCATCCGTCAAGCCGCATCGCCGGGCGGAACGGCAGACGCCCTCCCCTGTCATTTGCACGGTCCGGCCGGGAAATGACGATGGCTTTCCTGCCATACGCGCCTAAGCCAGGTGTCCTTTGGTCCACCGGGATAGCTGGCCATGGCCCGGGCCAATTCCTCTGGAGAAAGACCGTCCCGCCAGACTTCAAATTGGGCCTGTTCGGCCTTTTTCCAAGCCGCCAGCAGCGCCCGGACCTCCTCCTGGTCCAGCAATATCTGCTCCTCGGGCGACACGTAGCCTTTCGGGCGACGGTAGTAGCCATTTTGGGCCAAGGCCCGAAAAGCCCAGGGACCTGGATCCGCCACCGGTTGCCCGTCCTTGTCCACCAACTGCCCATGCGTCACAATTCGTACTCGATATGATCCAATTCCTAAACGACCTGATCGGAAGGCTTGCCCAGGCGGGACAGACTCGACAGGACTTGCGCGATCTGGTCGGGTTCGAAACCGCTGCGGACGAGCTTCGGCCAGTGCAGTTGGCAATCCGCTTGGAAGAAAGAAAAATTTTCTTTCTTTCTATCCTCCAAAGAGGATGCGGCGAATCATACCGGCATATTGTCATGGCACGTTGTCATAGTGGGTTTATCGGCGAATCAAATCGGCAAATTAAATAGGCAGCTTGTATCGGAATACTTTCGCGGCGGATTCCGTGGAAAATGATCTTAATCCCACGGACGACCCTTTGCGCCCAAGGTGTTTTTCCCATCCATCCTGTGGCCGTGAATTTCGTCAAAATATCCCGAATCGTACGAACGGGAATGCCTGTTACGCCAACGAACTGTAGAACTTCCCGTGCGGCGGTGCTGTCTCCGGGGGAGAAGAGAAGATGCCTCCGGCGGCCGGGGGCATGGCGAGGATTCCTTTCCCGCATTTATCCATAACCAAAACAGCCCGAGGGCTTAAGCCATGATTCCATCTGAAAAAAAACATGTTTACCCCAACAAGCGCCTTGGATAACATGAAGAAACATTGCTAAAAAGGATCTGTTGCTCGTCCCAAAAAAAGGAGACGCCATGGGCCATATCCTGGCCATATCCAATAATAAGGGGGGGGTCGGCAAGAGCACGGCCACGGCCAATCTGGCCCATGCCCTGACCAACAAGAAAAAACGGGTCCTGGTCGTGGATGCCGACAGCCAATGCAATCTGACCGGCACCTTCCTGGATAGCCCGTGGTCCGGCAACAGCCTGCTCGAATTGCTCGACGGCGACGGTGTCGCTGTTGAAAACTGCATTTCCCCGGCCCCGGAATACGAACGCCTGTCCGTCCTGCCCAACAAATCGGGCAGCGCCGCCTTGGAACCGGATCTGGCTCGTCGGGAGGATTACGGCTGGTTTTTGCTGCGGGAGCGCTTGCGCGACTATGCCGTGGCCAACTTCGATCTGACCCTGATCGACTGCCCGCCCAACCTGGGCCTTTTTTCCCTCCAGGCCATGATTGCGGCCGATTTCATCCTGGTGCCGGTGGAAGCCGGCAGCCGCTACGCCATGGACGGTCTGGACCGGACGGTGGAAACCATCGAAGACATCGCCCAATCCGACAGCCTCGGCACCCCCGGCCGCTTCCTGCGCCTTTTAATCAACAAGGCCGATCGCCGCACGGCGGTCAGCCGCGTGTCCATCGAACAGATTCAGCAGGCCTACGGGAAACGGGTCTTCGAAACCATCATTCCGATCAACACCGATATCCAGCAGGCCGAACTGGTGCGGAAAACCGTCATCCGCCATGCCGCGAAAAGTCCCGGGGCGACCGCCTTCCGAGCCTTGGCCGGGGAATTATTGGCCATTCTCGCCCAGTAAAGGAGACGCGCCATGCCACTTAGCCTCCGGGAAAAGCTCCAAAAGGCGTCGCAGGCGAACCTGGCGAGCAATGCCGCCAAGACCGTCGGCAAACTGACCGTCATGGAGCAGCCGGCGACGAACCAGGGCACTGCCGGTGCGACCCAGGATGAGCCCACCCAGTCGACTCTCCATAAGACGACCCAACCATCTCCTCAGTTGCCTTCCCACGAACCGTCCCAGAAACCCACCGACCAACCGTTCCACCAATCCAGTCAACAGCCTGAGAACCCACCCACTGACCGAACCACCGGACCAAGGAACGCCCTGGAAGCCCACCAACCGCCCCAGGCACCAGCGTACCCACCCACCGTTCTGGAAGCGTATCCGGAAGGCCACCCATCCGCCATTCCACAAGACCACCCACAAAACGACCGCGGTCTGGACAGCGCGTTATGGGCCATGCTGACCGCTTCCCAGCGCCGGGTCCTTAATTACTTGACAAGGCATCCCGGCGAAATCGTCCGCTATGCCGCTATCGCCGCCGCAACCGACCTTCCCGCGGGCACCGTCCAGACCATTTTCAAACGCTTCAAGGCGCTGGGTTTGCTGCGTTCCCGCTACGGCAGCCGAGGGGTGATCAAAGGCATGCGCTTTTCCCTTGACCGCAAAATTTATGCCGCCGCCCCACACGCCGACCCTTTAGACGCCCCAAAAGACAATCCACCAACTAACCAAGCCAGCCACCCAGCCACCCAGCCACCTATCCAAAATACGCATCGCGTTGTGATCGATACGGAAAAAAATCTCTCCGTCTCTCTTTCCGTGCTGGAAACCACCTGGCCCGCCTTGGCCCAAACCGGCTTCGGCCTCGAACAGCTCGCCCGGATCGTGGACAATCTGGTCGCCCTGGGCAAACCGGTCGATCGCCTTCTCCAAGGCTTGGACCACATCGAATTCGCCTTGACCCATGGCCGGCTTGTGGACAAGGACGGCCACCCCGTGGCCGACCCCTGTTCTTGGGCCTTCCGCGCCCTGGCCCAAAACGGCTATTATCGCCGCCCGAAAGGCTTCGTTTCCTTCGAGGAACAGGCCCTGCGCGATGCCGAGGCCGAGGCCAAGTCCCTGGCCGCCGCCAGGCAGCGCGCCGAAACGGCCCGGTTCGAGGCCTGGAAGGCCGGGCTGTCGCCGGAGGAACTGGAAAAATACCTGCACGGCCATCCGGACGACCCGGCAGACGGGTGGCTGCGGCGCGTGTGGAAGGACGGCGGCGGCCGCTGACCGCCGCTCGGAGCCGGAACGCGGGATCGTCGCCGGCCGACGGAAGCTTTTTCGCGCCTCGCGGACGGCCGCGTCACACCTTTCGAGGATGCACAACCCATGTCCCTTTTGCCGCAACACACAACGAATACCCGGCCGGCGCCGCGTCCGCTGGTCATCGTCAATGTCCTCAATTACGGCCATTTCAACGTCCATGCCGATACCTGCATCCGCTGGGGGGCGGGGAAAGGCCTGCCGGTCGTCCTGGTGGGGCGGAGAGCGGAAACGTTCCCCGGCCGCCGGGCCATGATCGACTCGGGCCAATTGACGGTGACGGACATCGAGGAGCTTTGTCCGGGAGTGGACTGGGACGACGCGGAAACGGCCCGGATCGCCCTGGGCCGGGGCTGCCGGGCGCTGGTGCGCGCGATTGCCGGGCGCTACCGCCCTCTGGTCGTGCTGCTCATCAATGCCGACGAAGTGTTTTTCAACGATCCTGCCGTGGTGCGCCCGGACTATAGTTTCGCGGCGCCGGTGTGGGGGATCGTCACCTTCGGCCGACGGCAGGCCCATTTCGGCCTGGAAGATCCCTATACCTGGCGACTGGGCCGGGTGGTGGCGCAGCGGCAGGGCTTCGCCGGACTTTTGAGCATCGACGAATACCATGTGGCCGAGGCCGATCCCGACCAGCGATTTTTGCGCTATCTTCCCGATCCGTATCGGGATTTTTCTCCTGTCCCCGGGACGGGGGAAGGACTGGCGGCGCTGCGGGCCTTTGGGGCCGGCTCCGAGGCGCCGGTGGTGCCGATTCTGGGCAAGTTCGACCATCGAAAGGGGAATCTGTGGACCTTGCGGGCGGTGGCCGCCCATCCGACGGCCCGGGTGGTGATTCTGGGCCAGCGCCAACCCGACCCGGAGGACGATGCGGCCATCGACGCCGTGCTGGCCAGGCTGACCGCCGCCGGTCGGGCCTTCGTCCGTTTCGGCTTCGTCTCCCAGGACTTGTTCGAGGCCGTGCTGGCCAGCGGCCGGGTGCCGTGCCTGCCTCTTCCGTACCGCAACCATGCCGGTTCCTCGGGGCTGCAACTCTTGGGTTTCGAGCACGGCATCGCCTCGTTGGTGCCGGATTTCGGGCTGATGGCCGAACGCGTGCGCGCCCATGGCCTGGGCGTGACGTTCCGGTTGGGGGACATGGCGGATTTCGCGGCCAAGCTTGGGGCCATGCTGGAGGGAGCTCAAACGGCCGCCCCGGCCGACATGGCCCGATTCATGGCCCGGTTCGGCGCCGCGCCGACGGCCGCCGCCCTGGACGGCATCCTGGCCGACGGGGAGGTTCGGCCGCTTTTGGCGCGGACCCTGTCCCGAAATCAGCCGGCCGCGCCCTGGCTGGAACGGGCAGAGGCCGCCCGCGCCGCCCTGGGGCGACGTGACCTTGCCGCGGCCAAGGCCGCCCTGGACGCCGCCTTGGCCATGCGTCCGGGCGATGCGGCCCTGACACTGCTGCGCCTGGCCGTACAAACGCGGCTCGGAAATAGGGCACAGGCCGTGGCCGACTGCAAGGCCTGTCTGCGGGCGGGGTTGGTGGAGGAAGTCCAGTTTTTTCTCGGCCTGGTGCTGGCGGCGTGCCCATCGGCGGCGGAGCGCGAGGCCGCTCCGCCGGAAAATTACGATGCGGTCCCTGGCTGGCTGGTGCCCTGTTTCCCCCAAGGAACCCTTCCCCGGGAACTGGTGCCCCTGCTCCTGGATGCGGCCTGGCGCTTGCTGGATCGAGACTTCTTGACCTCCGGAGTGTGCCTCGTAAAAGGGCTGCTGCGTTTTTTTCCCGACGATGCGCGCCTGCTTTTTGTCTTGGCCCATGCCCGGTTGCGGCAGCAGCGCTTCGATGCGGCCGAGGCCGTCTTGACGGCCGTACCGGAAGGGCTGCTGCGCCTCCCGCCATACCGTTTGGCTTGGGCCTACGTGCGCCAGGGGCAAGGACGTCTGGAGGAGGCCGGCGATCTTCTGGACGGCCTGTTGGCCGATTTTCCCGACCATCCCGAATACCGGCGCAGTCGGGGCGCGGTCTGGGCCAAGCGGGGGGACTACGCAGCGGCCGTGGCCTGTTTTGCCAGATTGGCCGAGGAGGGCGACGCGACCGCCTATCTCAATTGGAGCGATTGCCTGCGCTATGCCGGCCGGTTCGACGAGGCCGTGGACGTCTTGAAGCGAGGATATGCCTTGGGGGCTTGCCTCCGGGAGACCCTGGAAGAAAAGCTGGCCCGCATCGAAGCGGCCCGGGCTGCGGCCGACCAGGGAAACAAAACGTCGGCGGGCTGATACCGGCGGGACGCGACCGTTAGGGTATTCGGACACTGTATGATCGGCGGAGCGGCAGCGGGAATCGCTGCGCCGGACGCGAGCATGGGCCTTCGCCACGAACCAGGTCTGTTTCTTGCATAAAAAGCGACCAGTCCGCACCGAGGTCGCAACGCCATTTGCCGCAAGCGCATGCATACGGCGAACGACACGGGCCATTGAGGAGGGAGGATTCCATGCTGGAACGCCATTTCGCCACTTTGCGCCGCACCTGCTGGCGTATGGATGCACTGCCCCCGCTGTCCGGCCCGATCGCCATATGGGGCGCCGGAACGCGCGGCCGAGAGCTTCGCCGCGCGATGGAGCGACGCGGTGTGACAACGGCTTTTTTCATTGATAACGACATAGTCCTGCAGGACGAGTTCGTGGACGGGGTGCCGGTCCTGCCCCTGGAGCTGGCGGCGCGCCGGGATCCCCTGCCCGTGTGCATCAGTGTGGAACTCGGCTATGACATGGCCATGCGCTTGCGCCGCCTGGGGGTTGAGGATTTTTACTGCATCAATAAAGGGTATCGGACCACGCCGTTCCCGGTCCTCCAACACGAGGCGGAAATTCTGCGCGTGCTCGATCTGCTGGCCGACGAGGAATCGCGTACCTGCTATCTTGCCGCGCTCCACATGCGCGCCACCGGCCGAGCGGACACCATGCATCCCTCGCCGTATCATCAAAACAAACACCCGGTGGTCAAACCGGCGCATGGCGATATCATCATCAACGGCGGCGGCTATGTCGGCAATGTTGCCTCGAATTTCGCCCGGCTCACCCACCGCGACTGCACCATCTACAGCTTCGAGCCTATCCCCAAAGTCTATACCCACCTGACGGACAACATCGCCGAGCGGGGGCTGACGGACATCGTCACCACGGTCAACAAGGCCCTGTGGAGCGAGACCGGATTGGTGGGTTTTACCATCATGGAGTCCTCCCGGAGCGGCAGCAGCCGGGCGACGGAGGAATCTCCCCAGCGTCTGCCCGCCGTGGATCTGGACAGTTTCGTCCGGGCGCGGCGTCTGCCCGCCGTGGATCTGATCGAAATGGACGTGGAGGGTAGTGAACCCCAGGCCCTGGCCGGCGCCGTCGGGGTCATCACCCGCTTCCGCCCCAAGTTGCAGATTTCGCTCTACCACGCGCCCGAGCATCTCTGGGAACTGCCCTTATTTATCCATCAGCTCGTGCCCGACTATAGCTTTTATATCGGGCACCATTCCCATGCCTTCAATGAAACCATGCTCTATGCCGTGGTCCCCTGACCCGACCCCGGACACCAATCGGACGATCAAGGAGCAGCCATGCGGAGCGTGACGGAAAGCTATCAGCGGCAGGGCCGACAATTCGCCAACGACCGCGTCGTGCCCGAGCGTATCGCCATTTCCCAAAGCTGGTTCCGCACGGATACGGCCGACTTCTGGCGCCATGCCCGCATGTATGCCTGCGCCGACCACCTCGCGCACCGGCCCGACCTGTCCTGGCTGACCGTGGGCGACGGTCGGTGGGGGCTTGATGCCATTCGGTTGCGGCGCAAGGGATTTCGCCGCGTCCTGGCCACGGATATCTGCCCGGATCTGCTCGTGGAAGCCAAAAAGCGCGGCCTGCACCAGGCCTGCCTGCTCGCCAACGCCGAAGCCCTGCCCCTGGCCGAACGGTCCTTCGACTACGTGCTGTGCAAGGAATCCCTGCATCATTTTCCCCGGCCCTATCTGGCGCTCTATGAAATGCTGCGCGTGGCCCGCCGGGCCGTCTTTCTCGTCGAACCCAATGACCGACAGCCCGATTTCGCCAGCTACCAAGCCTATATCGACGCCCAGCGGGCAGGGCGGCCCGAGGCGCCGCCCCAACCCGACCGCCAGGACTGGGAGGGCTGCGGCAACTATGTTTTTGCCACGTCCCGGCGCGAACTCGAAAAGATCGCCCTGGCCCTGAACCTGCCCCAGCTCGTCAGCAAGGGGCTCAATGACCACTATGAAAAGGGCTGCGAATTCGAGCCGGCCGATCCGGAGCGTTCCGCGATGTTCGCCCGCATCACCGAGAACATTGCCGTCCATGACGCGGCCTGCCGGGCCGGTCGCGCCGATTACGACCTGCTGCTGGCCGGGTTGTGCCTGGAACCGCTGGACCCGGTGGCCCGACAGGCCTTCGAGGCGGACGGCTGGCAGGTCCGCGATCTGCCGCGCAATCCGTACTGCCCGGAAGGCTGACCGGGCAACACGGTCGCTGGTATGTTTTGTGCAATAAAACACGATATTGCGCAGCCAACGCCCGAAAGGGGCTGTGTCGGGCCGACCGGAACGCCCTGGCGCCATCGGACGCGGCAGGGGCTAATGCACCGGAGAAAACGGCCGATAGGTCGTTTAGGTATTGAATGAACGGTCCGGCAAAGGCTGGACGGGGAAAGAGAGAGGGTTGCGCGCGAAACCGTCGTGTTCCTCTGTGAAAGAGTGCGCTATAGTAGGATAAAAGAAGTTGAGCCCGAGCCGGAGTCAACCGGCGCATTCGGTACAACCGTTCATGAGGCGAATGCCTCGACAACGAGCCCCGGCAGGGCAAAAGAGGAAATTCCCATGAAATCAGCCTTGGTCTGCGGCGGCGGCGGCTTCATCGGACACCATATGGTCGAACGGCTCGTCTCCGAAGGCTTCTGGGTCCGGGCCGTGGACCTCAAATTCCCCAGATTCAGCCAGACCGCCGCGCACGATTTCGCCGTTGCCGACCTGCGCGATCCCGCCGTCTGCCGGGCCGTGGTCGACCGCCGCTTCGACGAGGTCTACCAGTTCGCCGCCGACATGGGCGGGGCCGGTTTCGTCTTCACCGGGGAAAACGACGCCGACATCATGCACAACTCGGGACTGATCAACCTGAACATGCTCGACGCCTGCTACCGACGCAACGTCGGCCGCATCTTCTATTCCTCCTCAGCCTGCGTCTATCCGGCCTACAATCAGCTCGACCCCGACACGCCCAATTGCGCCGAGGACAGCGTCTGCCCGGCCGCTCCGGACAGTGACTACGGCTGGGAAAAACTTTTTAGCGAACACCTCTACCTCGCCTTTGCCCGCAACAAGGGCATGACGGTGCGCATCGCCCGTTTCCACAATATTTTCGGGCCGCAAGGCGATTGGGAGGGCGGACGCGAAAAGGCTCCGGCCGCCATGTGCCGCAAGGTGGCCATGGCCCCGGACGGCGGCGAGATCGAAATCTGGGGCGACGGCAAACAGACCCGGTCCTTCCTCTACATCGACGAATGCCTGGAAGGGACCTTGCGTCTGACCCGCTCGGATTGGACCGGGCCGGTCAACATCGGTTCCGAGGAAATGATCTCCATCGACGGCCTGGCCGATCTGGCCATGGCCATTGCCGGCAAAAAATTGACGAAACGTCACGTTTCCGGCCCCTTGGGCGTGCGCGGCCGCAATTCCGACAACCGCCGCATCCAGGAACGCCTCGGCTGGGCACCGTCCCGGCCCCTGCGCGCCGGCATGGAAAAAACCTACGCCTGGATCGCCGAGGAAGTGCGGCGCGCGCGGCAGGAGTAGGGGTAGGGAAGAAAAGAGAAAGATGCCTCCGGCGGCCGGGGGCATGCTGCCCCCGGACCCCTCGCACGAAAGGCAACGTTTCATGCAGGGGACCATTCGGCAAAGATGGCCCCGGGGCAGGGGGCCTGGGGGGAATGATTCCCCCCAGCGGGTCCAGGGCAGCGCCCTGGAGGGAGTGTCCGGGAGGGGCAGCATGGACGCACGAAAGACCGCCGTACCGACCGCATGAACGTTCTGGCCCTCATTCCCGCCCGGGGCGGCTCCAAGGGGCTGCCCGGAAAAAATATTCGACCCCTAGCCGGGAAGCCTTTGCTCGCCTATTCCATCGAGAGCGCCCGACGTTGCCCGCACATCACGCGGGTGGTGGTGTCCACGGACAGCCCGGAAATAGCCGACGTTGCCATTCGGTACGGGGCCGAAGTCCCGTTTTTGCGTCCGTCGTATTTGGCCGGGGACAAGGCTTCCGTGGGCCAAGCCCTGGCGGAAACCTACAACCGTTTGGCCCACGAAGAAAATTACGTACCGGACATCACCCTGGAATTTTTCCCCACCAGCCCGTTTCGTAGCGACGACCTGGTCCGTTTCCTGGTCGAACGGCTGCTCGAGGGATATTCCTCCGTCGGTACGGCGCGATCCGTGGACATGGGCCAGCACGCCCTGTTTTTCCCCGACGCGGCCGGCCGTTTGCGCCCCCTGACCGAAGAGGGCCCGCCCCCCGTTCTGCCGCCCCAGCGGCGCTATGGCATCCTCAGCGGCGGTAACGCCCGGGGCACCCTTGGGCCCTACCTGTATCGGGTGACCGATCCGGTCATGCTGGTGGACATCGACACGCCGGAGGATTTTCAGCTGGCCGAAGCCATATTGCAGGCCGGACTGTTCGATTTTTCCGCCGCTGCGACACCACTGCCGGTGGCGGTGCCGGCGTCGCCGGCACCGGCTCCCCGCCCCCTGGAACTGGCCTTACCCTTCCTGGCCCTGGGCGAAATTCCGGCCGGGGAGCGGATCACGGGCCGGGACCTGTTGCGCGGGGCCCTGGGGCAGGGCCTGCCGCGTCGGTGCCGGGATCTGGCCGCCAGACTGGAAGCGGCCGGTCCGAACGTCCCGGAAGAGACGCTCCTGGCCGACCTGGAACGCTTGGCCAGCCTCGACCCCGGGCTTCCTGCCCTGGGCAAACTGTTGGATCGGGGAATGGCGGCGGCCGACGCCGGCCAACGGCCGGTTGGGGCGGTCGGAAGTCTGGCGGCGCTGTTCCGCCATCCCGAGCGGGCCTGGAACCTGGGGCTGGACAATCTGGTGGCCGTGGCCGGCATGGCCGCCAACCGGGCCAAGAAGTACGACCACGGCCTGCCCTTGCTGGCGGCCGCCAACTGGGAGCGGGTCCGACGCCCCGGATATTATCTGGATCGATTTTTCAAACTGCTCCCCATGGGACTTGTCGGCGCACGAGAGGCGGCCCGAATGGTGCGCGGGCTGGCCGTCAGGCTGCGCCACAAACTGGCGGACGATGTCGGACTGCGGGGCATGTTCGGGATCTATTTCGGCTTTATCGGCCAGGGGGAGGCGGCGGATCTGCTGCAGCCGTTGTTACCCGAGGCCATGGCCACGCCGGAACGTTTTTTCCCTATGTTGAGCGCCTTGATCCTCTGTCACCGGCGGGAGGTGGGGCGACGCTTTTTCATCCGCCTGGGAAAAGAGGCCCTGCGGGGCCTGACCTATGACCCCGTGCAACGCGCCAACCTGGCCTCGCTGCTCTTGCGTCTGGGCCTGTCCGGACCGGCCCGGGCCCAGATGACCAGCGCGGCCCTCGAACAGGGGCATCCCTCGGACGCGACCCTGCGTTTCACCGTGCATGGCCTGGTGCGCGTGGGGCGGGCCGGATTGGCCCGGCGTCTCATGCGGGACTTTGCCGCCCGGGCCGATTTGCCGGGGAACGTCGCTTCCCTGGCTGCCCTGGCCCAGGCCCGGCTTTCGGCCGGCCAACCGGGACTGGCCCGCCGCCTGCTCGCCGCCGTGGACATCGACCGCCTGGACACGCCGTTTCTGGTGTCGACCTTCATGGAACTTTTCGAGCGGTCCAGGGCCATCGACCGATTGTTGCCCCTGGGGGCCCGCTGGTTTCCCGAGGACGCCATGCCGGGGCCTTCCGATTGGCAGCACCATTTCTCCCTGGCGGTGCACCGCCATGCCCTGCCCGAGCTGTTGGACCGGACCAAGGCCGCCGTCAAAAAAACGGGCAACCATCCTTTCCTCGTCCAAGGGTTGCATCACATCGCCTTGTGGGCCGGAGACACGGCTACTGCCTTGGAAACCGCCGCCCGTATGACGGTCCTGCCCGAAATCTCTTCGGCCGATGGCTACCAGGCGATAGGCACCTCCCTGTTGCTCCAAGGACAGTTGGAGGCCGCAGTCCCCGTGCTGGAGCAAAGGCGGAACATCGCCGTTTTCCTGGCCATGCATCTGGCGGGGTGTCTCGACGTCTGGGAACCTTTTTTCAATCTGGCCAGGCTGTTGCGGCGGCTCGGCCGACCGGAAGAGGCCCTGGCCGTGGTGACGGACGGATTGCGGTTGGAAAATACGCGGCATAACCCCTGCCTGGCCCTGCGGGTGCTGCTGCGGCAGGAGACAGGCAAAAGGGCGTTCGTGCCCGGCGACGTGAGGCTGTTCGTGCGCCTGGGCGACAGCCATACCGCCCCGTGCAGCCTCATCGGTCCCTGGCTGCATCTTGAGGCGATCCGGCTGGCCAAGGCCTTGGGTGATCACGCCGGAGCGGCCCGGATCGCCCGGACCAAACTTGCCCACTGGACCATCCTGGAACCCGCGGCCCGCCGGGCCCTGGCCACAGCGCCCCTCGAAAGCCCCGACGTCCCGTGTGCGACCCTGCTCGCGACGGCCCAGGCCGCCTTTTTCCCGTACCGGCGCGGCACCTACTGGAACGGCCTGTTGACGGCCGACCTGGAGGGAAACTGACCCATGTCCAGCCATGCCCCCGTCCTGGCCGTGCTGCCGGTCTTGTTCGCCAATGGGGACGAACGGGCCTTTTTTACCGCCCGGCCGGAACTGCTCGCCGGTCTTGTCAGGGAGATTCTGGCCACGCCCGGCCTTTCCAGGCTGTGCATCGTGGCCGAGGAGGGCGTTTCCCTGCCGCCTGCGGACGGCGCGCGGGTACAGGTGATCCGCCTGCCCGTGGCCGACCGTCCCCGCACGGCGGCCCATCCTTTCGACTGCCCTGGCTTGGCCGCCGCCCTGGCCGATCCGGACCAGGCCGCCTGGAAGCACGTGCTGTGCCTGGATAGCCGCCAGCCGCGCCAAACGGCCGCCGTCCTGGCCGCCGCCCTGGACCGCTATTTCCGGGAAACCCCGCCGGTCATGGTCTCGGTGCGTCCGGTCCAGGACCATCCCTGCCAGTTCCTGCGCCACGCCCGCACCCTGGAACAAGGGCTGATCCATCTGTTCGAGGCCGCTTGCGCCCGGATTCCCGGACTGCCGCCGGGGCTGCCCCATCGGGTCGGCCGGCCCGTGCCCGTGGACTGGTCCGAGTTGCCGGCGGTCCGCGAAAGCGGGGAACGATCGGGAAGCCTCTGGGCCCCGGAGCCGGACGCCGGTGAGGCCGGGGTGCGCCCGGTGGCGCCGGATCAGGCCGCGAAGGAGCCGGTGGTGTGGCTGGTTGCCGGGCCCGATCGCGCCCGGGTGCTGGTGCATCCACGTCTGCTCGCCGCACCGCCCCGGGTTGCGGCCGGGGTCATCCATGGCGATCTGTTTCGCCCGGAACCGAAGAGACCGGTCCTGGCCGGGCCGGATGGCGGTCTGGAAATAGCGTTCGGGGCCGGGGCCGGCGAAACCGTCGTCTTGTTGGCTGCCTGCGCCGCCTCGGGCCGGGCCGGCGAGGCAGCGCGCCTGTTGCCCCGCCAAGGAGACGGCCGGGTGGTCTACACGCCGGACGCGGCCGCCCCGTGCGGTCTGCTTTTCACGCGGCTGCTGCTGGTGGAGGACGGACCGTTCGACCTGTCCTTTCCGTTCCGGCCGGAGGATGCGCCCTGGGCCTGGGATCGGGGCGGCGCCCTGGTGAAAGACGCCACCGGGCAACAGCTGCTTGGACGCCAGGATTTTCCCCCGGTGCTGGCCCGGGAACCCGGCCTCGTCCTGTTTCGGCGCGACCGGACCCTGGATGCCGTGGCCGCCCTGGTGTCTGCGGGGCAGGCTTTGGGTTGGAGCATCGACCATCCCGCCCTGGATATCCGCTCAACCAGGGACGCCGCCCTTGAGGGCTGTCGTTTGGTCGCCGAACACTGCAAGGAGCCTTGAATCATGCGCCTGGAGCATCAGCCTCTCCCTCCGCCCTCTCCGCGCTGGATTGCTGCCCCGGCCGAGGCCGACGGTCGCCTCCAGTTTCGTGGCCAGATTCCCGTGGCCCTGGCTTGGCCAGCCGATACTGTCCAGGCCGTCGCCGCCGACCGGCCCGGAGGCCAGAAAATCGCCAGTCACCTGCGGGTCTTGCGCCGGCCGGTCGTCGAGGCCGCTGCATGACCGTCGGGACCGGCCTGGCTACGCCGGTGTGCCTCATCATTCACCGCCGACCGGAGACCACCCGGCAGGTCCTGGCCGCCATCCGAACCGTCCGGCCAAGGCGGCTTTTCGTGGTGGCCGACGGGCCGCGTCCTCATGTCCCGGGGGAAGCCGCGCTTTGCCGTGCCGCCCGGGAAGCCGCCTTGGCCGTGGATTGGGACTGCGCTGTCACGCCGCTTTTCGCCGCGGACAACCTGGGCCTGCGCCACCGGGTCCGGTCCGGACTCGATGCGGTGTTCGCGGCCGTGCCCGAGGCCATCATCCTGGAGGACGATTGTCGGCCCGACCCCACCTTTTTTGGCTACGCGGCGGAGCTGCTTGAACGCTATCGCGACGACCCGCGCGTCATGCTCATATCCGGCGACAACGCCCACGGCGTGCATCCCCGGCAGGCGAGCTACGCGTTCACGCGCTATGCGCTGATCTGGGGTTGGGCCACCTGGCGCCGGGCCTGGGCCCTCTACGACGACACCATGGCCGATTGGCCCGAACGCCGGGCCGCCGGTTGGCTGGAGACGCTTTTCCCGGGCCGGCCCAGGGCCGTGGCCTATTGGCGGGAAATCTTCGACGACACCCACGCCCGGTCCGATTCCTGGGCCAGGGCCTGGGTCTATGCCTGCTTCAAGGCCGACGGGCTGTGCGCCATTCCCGGGAAGAATCTCGTGGCCAACATCGGCTTCGGCCCGGACTCCACCCACACGGCCAATCCGCTGGACCGGCGGGCGAACGTCCCGTCGCGGCCGCTCTCCTTTCCCTTGGCGCATCCCCGGCGGGTGGCGGTCGCTCCCGAAGCCGACGCCTTTACCGAACGCCGGATCTTTTCCGGGGCCGATCTTCCGGTCAGTCGGGATGCGGCCACCGCCACCGGCGCCCTGGCCGATCTGGCCGTCGGCCGGCCCTGGCGGGCGCTCTCCCGGTTGGACGCCCTGGCGACGCGCCTGCCCGGGCTGTCGGGACCGGCCATGGTTCGAGCCGCGATCCTGGCGCGCCGCGGCCTGTGGGACGATGCCCAAGCGGCCTTGACGGCCCTTCCCCCGGATGGCGATCCGGACCGGGCGGTCCTGGTTCGGACCGTGACCGCCGGCCGGCAGGAGGCCGGCATCCGTTTCGAGCCGGCCGAGGTCGACCGCCAAACCTTCGCCCGCCTCCTGGATATCTCCCCCCGGCCGGACCTGCTCCACCTCGGCGGCGACGCTCGGGACTACGGGGCCTGGGTGGTGGCGGCGGACCGGCTCGGCCCGGAATCGGTTTGCTGCCTGGCCGGCGTCGGTGAGGACATCACCTTCGACTGCGCCCTGGTCACCCGTTTCGGCTGCCGCGCCTGCCAGCTCGACCCCACCCCCCGGGCCATTCACCACGTGGTCGAATTGGGCCGACTTCTGGCCCGGGGCGACATTGACCCGGCCGACCCGGTATTCGGCAAATACGCCGGCCTCACCCCGGAAGTCTTCGCCCGGTTGACCCATCATCCCCTGGGACTTTATTCCCGCCAGGCCGTGCTGCGCTTCCACGCGCCGACCAATCCCGAGCATGTGTCCCATTCCATTTTCAACCTACAGAAAACCACGGCGACCTTCGAAGCCCCCTGCCTGGGCGTGGCCGATCTGCCCTGGCTGCTCGGCTCCCGGCACATCGATCTGCTCAAGCTTGATATCGAAGGAGCCGAATACCCGGTGGTGGAAGCCCTGATCGAGGCCGATCTGGACGTACGTCAGCTCTTGATCGAATTCGACGAGGGTTACCAGCCCCTGGACAGACAGTTTCTCACCCGCATGGCCGATTGCGTGACCGGCTTGGGCCGAGCCGGCTTCCGGGCCGTCTGCCTGGACGGCTGGAACGTCACCTTCGTGCACCACCGAGCGCCGCGAGCGACCAAAGGAAGTCCGCGATGATCCACATTGTCCACCTCATCCCCACCCTGACTCCGGGCGGAGCCCTGCGCTCCCTGGCCGCCTGCGCCAGGGAATGCTCCCGACTGGAAGCCTTCCGGCATACGGCCGTCGGCCTGTCCCCGTGCCCATCGTCGGATCAGGGTCGGGCGGTCCTGCAGGAAGACGGCGTCGAGTCCCTGGAGGCCCCGAACCGGGACGTCTTGAACGGGCTGCTGGCCGGCGCCGATCTGGTGGTGGTCCATTTCTGGAACGATCCAGGCCTGGACGCCCTGTTGCGCGAGGATCTGCCCCCCATGCGACTGGTGGTCCATTGCCACGTGAACGGCCTCCATCCACCGCAGGTCATCACCCCGGCCCTGGTCGCCCTGGCCGACCGGCTGCTGCTCACCTCGCCCGTGTCCGAGAGCGTGCCCGCCTTGGCCGCGCTTGATCCCGACCGACGCCGGAGAACCGTCCGCGTCATCGCCGAGGCGGCGGATTTCGCACGGCTGGAGGGCTGCGCCCCGCGTTCCCATCCGGGGTTTGTCGTCACCTATCTCGGCACCGTGGATTTTCTCAAGATGCATCCCGATTTCATGGCCATGTCGGCCGGTATCCGCCTGCCGCAGGTCCGGTTCGTCATCCGGGGGCACGGCGGCGATCATGACGCCCTTGCCCGGCAGGCCCGGTCCCTCGGCCTGGAGGAACGCTGCGACATCGGCGGGCCGGTGAACGACGTGCGCGCCTTGTTCGAAGAAACCGACGTCCTCGGCTATCCGCTGTGTCCCCAAACCTACGCCACCAGCGAACTCGTCCTGCGCGAAGCGGCTTTTGCCGGCGTCCCGGCCGTGGTCCTGCCCTACGGCGGCGCCGCCCGCACCGTGATCCACGATTTCACCGGCTACGTCGTCCACGACGCGGCGGAATACGCCACAGCCATCGAGTCTCTTTTTTATCACCCGGAGGAGCGCGCCCGGCTGGGCCGAAACGCCCGGGAATACGCCCGCCAGCTCTTCGGGGCCGAACGCATCGCCGGCCAGACCGTCCCCGTCTATCGGGAACTTTTGGCCGAACCCAAACGCACCCGGCCGGCCCTGGGCGCCGCCACCGGGCCGGAAGTGGCGACCGAAGCCCTGCTGACCGACACCGGCTGCCTGGGCGCCTGGCGCTTTGTCGCCTCCCTGGGGGACACCGCCCCTCATTTTCTGGACAGCCTGACCGCCGATGCGCCCGAAACCGCCCTGGCCGCCGACGAGACCATTGCCCGGGAAAGCCCGGTGGTGGTGCGCAACGGTCTTTTTCCCTACCGCGACGCCTATCCCGACGACGGCGTTCTTCTCTACTGGACCGCTCTCACCCAGGGCGAGCGCGGGGACACCGAGGCCGCCCTGACCGGCTGTCTCCAGGCCGTGCGCCGAGGCTGCGATCATTGGCGCGCCTTCTGGGCCATCGCCCGCCTTGCCGAAGCCCTGGGCCAGACCGAACTGGCCCGGGAGGCCTTGGACCGGGTCCTGGCCGCCGCGCCGGGACTGACCCGGGCCCGGGAGATGTTCGACCGGCTGCTGGCCGCCCCGGACCGCCCCGAACCGTCCCTGGACGACCAGCGCCTGCGCCGCCACCTCCTCACCCAGGCCGGCGACCTGGCCCGGGCCGAGGAACAAGCCCGGGCCGTGCTGGCTCAAAACGCCGATGCCGGCGATTTCGAAGCTTTTTATCTACTGGGGGTGGAGTGGCACAAACGCGGGCAGTGCGACCGGGCCCGGGCCATCTATGACCGGCTGCTGGCCGATGGCCGCACGCCGGTCCATTTGCAGGCCTGGAGCCGGTTCAAGCTCGGGGAGCTGTTGCTTGACGACGGCCGCGAGGAGGACGCCAGGCAGGCTTTGGCCCTGGCCCTGGCCCTCAAGCCCGATCTGGCCAAAGCGCGTCTGTTGCTTGTCCCGGCCGGGGAGACGCTTCGGGTCCGTCTGGGCGACGCCGCCGACGATGCCGCCATCTCCGTGCCCATGGCGCCCCTCGACGCGGGGCTATGGGCCTATTACTTCACCCGCCGGCGGCCCGACCAAATCAGTCTGGAGCTTCCGGCCGGGGCCGGCCTCTTGGAATGGACGCGCCTGGGCCGGCTGCTCGCCGACTACCTGGCTCCGGGCGGTCAGGCCCGGCTAAAGGGGGCGGCTGACGAAGCTATTTCGGCTACCCTGGGCCGGTTCGGCCTGACCAGCATCCGAAGCGACGACGGGGTGCTCCTGCTTCGCGCACCGGACCCTGTCGCGTCCCGGTTCTAAATGGTCTCCTGGTGCACGGATTGCCCTGGGTTTTTCGAACCACCTGAAATTTTACGGACAGAGCGCCGGATTCAGGGCCGCCCGCCTGATGTCCCGTTCACTCGGAAAAAAAGAGGAATTCACGCACCTTCATGTACAGACGCTGTCCTGCGGCAGTGTAGAGGACATTGCGCGGCGGAATGCCGCTGGAGGTAATGATCCGGATCGTGTTTTGGCCCACAACTCGATCGAAGGAGAACGAGTCCTTCAATTTGTTGAGGATGTTCTTGTACGTGCGCACGGGGACGCCATTGACGCTGATGGTGACAGTCTGCCCCTCACCGGGGGTAGTGGCATCCTGCTGCCCCTCGCCGATACTTTCCAGTTCGAGCTGGCAGCGGGTTTTGCCGGCAAAAAGGGAATCGAACACGATGGCGGCTGTGTCGCTGGTGAGCATGCGATAGCGTTCGCCTGATCGCTTGTTATATTCCGGTGCGGAAAAACCGTAGACGTCCTTAAAGAGTTTGCTGTTGTTGTGATCGCTAAAGATGTCGAATGAAATGTTGCGCCTTTCATAGTCCTTGAAATAGCGGACAATTTCGTCAAAGGGATTTTCGTTGTTTTTGAGGTACAAGAGGGTCAGGGAGGACACGGACGTCACGGCCATCAGGACGAACAGAAGGACCAGCGGCCAGCGGACGAACAGGTTTTTTCCCAAAGTATTGGCCTCCACGTCGCAGCGAACCTTGCGACGCAGTTGGCGCTTGAGGGCGGCGACCCCGGCGGCCAGGCCGGTTTCGGTGAACAGGCGTCCGGAGCGCTCCGGGCCGACCGCGTCCAGGAGGGCGTCGAAATCCCGCTTGAGTTCGGGGTCAAGCCCGGACACGGGAGCGTCGCCCATGTCGGCAACGAGCCGTTGGACGCGTCGACCGAGGGCAGCATAAAGGGCGTCCAGTTCCTGGGTAAGTTCATTTTCACGTGCTATTTCAATAATATATACAATCTTGTCAATCTTGTGCAAATCGCGGCGGAGTGCATTCGATCGAATCGGCATATGGTCAGTTCCGTTCGGGTGCAGTGAATTTCATGTTAGGCGCAGCGGAACGTAGAATCGTTCGCCACGGCATGCCGAGGGCAAAAATTCATCCTTCCTCACGGTGGGCCGGTACCGCAGCCGCAACCAGTCGCTGCTTGAGGGCAAAAAATCGAGGGCGTCCCCGTAACACATACGCCTTGTGGGCAAAGACAAACAGCTCATAGAGGTTGAACGCAAAAATAACCAAGACCTCTATCGGCACGATCACGGGTAACTTGCCGGCATCCACCCTAATATCGAAATCCGAGAAAAAGGCGTACTGCCATGGTGTTATGATCAGGCAAAAAAAAGCCATAACGGCGATGTCAAAGCGGCCCCTTTCCCGAGAGTTGATGAAGGAAAAAATCGGAATAAAAAAATAAAGCAACCTGTAGACCGCTGACACTGGCGGCAACAAAATGATCGTAGCGGTCAGAACGAAGAGTTTTTTCCATTCCTGAGCCCTGGAAAACACCACGTAGGCGGCATTGATCAGGATCAATCCCAGGGAAAATAGCGTATAGTAGCGGTTAAGCATGGAAAAATTGACAAGGTTGACTAGGTCCAGTTTGATCAGCGTCACTTTAATCAAGGAAAACAGGGAATATGACTGATAAGTGAAATTGTTTTGCAGCATCATGGGACTCTGCGAAACGGCATTGTAAAAAAGCACCGTAACGAGGTTATCCATGAAGCCGCCCTTTAAAAAAAACAACGCACCGACCGTCAACAAGGCGGAGAAGACGATCGTCGAGACCACCGCTCGGTATTGCCGGCGGCTGACGGCGTAGAGCAGATAAATCACGCAGAAGGCCTTGCAGGCCACCGGCACCGCCAGGCACAGCCCGGCCAACACCTGACGATCCTTGTGCAGAAAGACGAAGAACAACACCGTCATGGCGAACAGGACGCCTTCGATGTTGCCCCGATCCATCACGAACAGCAGCGGATAGTTGCAGCAAGTCAGGATACCGGCGAACAGCAGCGGCATTTGGACGATCCGTCGGCAAAGGACGTAGCCGGCCGCCAGGGAAAACACCCCCAGCCCTCCCAGGTAGACGTAGAGCAGCGTTCGGACCTTGATCAGCTGCAGAACGTAGATGGCTACATTGGCGAAAGGCAAATACATACTCTTGTTGGCGCCGTTGAGATAGGGATTCCCATCGCTGGCGATGGTAATCACCTCGAAAAAATCCGTAAAAGACACGGCAGGATCAAAAAGGAATGTATTGTGCGGAAACTTCCAGTGAAGCAATAACCCTTGACAGTATGCCACAACGGTTGCAGCCACCACGCCAAAAAACATGATGACCGTCAGGAAGTAGAGTTTATTCGTTCGCGTCATGAAAACGTTCTTCAGGCTGCAGCCAGCGGAGAGACGCGCACTGATGTCTCCGCTTGGCGACGCCGTCGCAAAAATAATTTATACTGGCTCATCCTGTGAAGATTTTCTGCTCAAATTTGGATGGAAGCATTCGCTTCCAGGGAAAAAGATCGACTCCTATTCTTTTTCTCTGCGCTTATGGTCGACTCGTTACCAGCAACAACTCATTTTTTTGACCAATTCCTCACGATTAATCCTCTCGTCAATGGCCAAATCCAGCCACCTTCCGGCACTCCCCTCACTGCTCAAAGGGCGCTTTCACTCTTTTCCCGCGAAGTCGATACGATACCTTCCCCTTTCGCGAAGCTGTACAGTGACCGTGGGGGGAAAGCCTCCGGCGACCAATGGGTTTCACCCTTTGGAGCCCTCTCATCATGGCAGCTTGCTCAATGACCGTCTCACGACAACATCCCTGGGGTTGGCCATGCATAACGGTCTCGTTTGGTTCTGAGCTTTCGCTCCATCCGTTTCTTCAGGCTTGACTTCGGGAATGCGGCCTCCAAGAACTGCCCCCCCTGCCCTACTTACGATCCTTCTTCACGGCGAGAGAGTCTTCGGCGGTCGGCCCTCTTACGTAGTCCACCTCCGCCAGTCAATGCGGCCGGTCTGGTTTCCAGCAGTATGGTGGGCGTGTTGCCTCGGTTGCCGGCGAAACGCAAGGGTGTGGCCTCGAAAAGTTGGATCGCTGGCCATTGAAGCGACAGCGGGGTGTTCCTGCTTCGGGCGCCCGATTCGGTGCGCACACGTCTTCGCCGGCCGCCTCTCATGTCCGTTTAGGGTATACCATAAACAGACGTCAGGAAGTTGCAACTAAAACCGTCAAAATAGAATCATCTTTTCTATTTCTTGACATATGCCGAGGCACATTATAGAGGCTTTCCTGACACTTCGCTGCACGCTTGCCGGGCGATGGGTTGTCCCGGTGTGCGTGTTGCAAAATCGGATCCAGGCGGGCGACCATTTTTGGGATCCCAAAGGGCAAATCCCCTTGGACGCCGGAAACTTTTTCGCCGCGGCCTCGTTTCAGGAGATACCGCATGCTGGGACAACGCATCGGGTATGTTCGCGTCAGCAGCTTCGATCAGAATCCGGAGCGGCAGCTGGAGCATGTTCAGGTGGACAAGGTGTTCACGGACAAGGCTTCGGGTAAGGACACGCAACGGCCGCAACTGGATGCGTTGCTCGATTTCGTGCGCGAAGGCGATACGCTGGTGGTGCACAGCATGGACCGTCTGGCGCGCAATCTCGACGACCTGCGCCGCCTGGTGCAGCAGCTCACCCGACGCGGCGTACGCATTACCTTCGTCAAGGAAGGGTTGACCTTTACCGGCGAGGACTCACCGATGGCAAACCTGTTGCTGTCGGTGATGGGGGCCTTTGCCGAGTTCGAGCGCGCTCTGATCCGCGAGCGGCAGCGCGAGGGCATCGCCCTGGCCAAGCAGCGCGGCGTCTACCGTGGGCGCAAGAAGGCGCTGTCGCCGGGGCAAGCGGCCGAGTTGTGCCGGCGAGTTGCCTCCGGCGAGCGCAAGGCGAAGCTGGCCCGCGAGTTCGGCATCAGCCGAGAGACCCTTTATCAATATTTGAAAACTGACGGGCCATGTCCCGCCGGCGGGCCTGAGCTGGTCGCTTAAGCATAGATCAATTTTAAGGGCGTGACACTAGAGCTTAACTTCACCGCCAACCTGTCCAACCTACACGGACCACCTCAGTTTCCAGTCGATGAGGCGATCGATCTCGTCAAGGAAGCAATCCCTATGTTTGCGGTGAGCGGCAACATAGTCGGCAATGCCTGGCTTCTTGGAAGTGCGTTCGTTCATGGTCGCCTCCAGCGTTTTGGATGGAGAAAATATACTTCAACTATTTAAAATTAAAACCTATTATCCGCTGAGGCCGTGCATCGTCCTCATGTCGTCCAGGGACGCTTGCGCCTCCCCAAGGAACCCTTCGCGGGCATAACGGTCCGTTCGGTGACATGCCCCCAAACGCCTGCCCCCTGGTTTCTGCTTCGGTGCTTTCCCAATGCCATGCCGCTTATTTTTTGGGGGAATAGCCGGTCAAGGACAGATATTGTTGTCTCTTGAGATTCAGTGTCACCGCCACGGGGGGGACAAGGAGGTCTGCAAGTTCGTCCACGGGAAGTGTCGTTGAAAAGTTTGCTTTATAGTAATCCAACAATTCAAGTGCGCAGTCATTCAACATAAATATTTCATAAAGGCAGGCAAGCTTGAGCACTGTTTCATCATCCCAGGTAAAATTGGTCTCCCCTTGCTCCATTTCGTTGATCGGATCACGCAAAAATAAAACATCACCAGTGAGTATCTGACCTTGTATGGAATTGTCGCAACAGCCTTGATATATCGGCCCGTTTCCAAGAGATCGTCTGGCGTATCGCCTATATGAAATATCATACATTTGAAATGTGCTATCGTTAAAAAAAGAAAAGATACTGTTTAGATTGCCGTGCGGTAGATTTTCTTTAATCGGACCAAGCCAGAATTCTGTTTCAACCCCAAGCAGGTTGTACTCTTGAACTATTTTTCTGGAACCCTCCAGCACCTCATGCTCGGAACCTTCGGTATCTATCTTTATACAATCGACGGCATTTATTTTATGTTTGACGACCACCTCGTCAAGTGAATGCGTTTCCACGGGGGTGCTGCGGCTAACAGTCAGATGTTCCTCATGCTCTGGTGCAATTCTTGCTGTAAATTTTTGATTCCCCTTTATTAATCCACTGGAATACGGAAATTTCGTAATAAAAAAATCACGAACTTCCTTTTTGCGCCCGATGATATACGGTAAAAATGTGGCCGATTTGAAGTTATATTTTTCGCGGTTCAGGCGTTCGCATTCGTTCGAGTCTTGGTCGAAGCCGATATAGGATATGATCGTTTCCAGCGGTTTCCAAAGACTGACCGGACCACCGCGAGCGCCAATGTCGATAATTGTAAAATTTTGAATCAGGCCAAGCTTCATTACCTGAAGCGTAAACGCAGGGTTGCTATTTCGGGAATGCCGTTTGAGATGGCCGTCTTCGCCAAAAAACGATTCAAAATTATGCACAATACACTTCTCCCGACAGGATAGTCCGGACATGGATCAAATATCCAGGGATATCGCCACTTCAACACTTTGGTTTATTGTAAAATTCCGCGTAAACTGTTCATTCTCCCGCCCGCTTGACGCAGGCGGCATCTCCCGTGCCTCAAGCCCGATTCCACCATTCGCAAGACCTTCGGTTAATTAAAAAACTGTCGCATCGGAAGCGACAGAGCGAAAATATGGCAAGGCAGCGCATACGTTCCGTCAAGGGCGCAATAACACTTCGATATCGTCACATGTCAACAGGTGTGCCCACTGTTGATTCTTGATCAGAGCGTCTAGCGTCGTGGCCCGAGCCGCATCCTGGCCGACAAGGAGCGCCACACCGCCCGGGGCCAGCCACTTCCCGAAATCCAACACACCGGAAGCAAGGTTCTCTCCAAGCAGGGGCAAATACAACAGCATGAGATCAAAGCCACCCTGGGCCACTGGAATTCCCTGCAAATGATGCGGCATATCGGCAATATTTCCAGTAAGAAAGTGTAACAGGCCCTTGAACTCGACCTGCTGTAGGCTCATGGAAATATCATCCGGGTTGCATGGGGGCATATCCTGGCGATCCATCCAGTCATCGCAGGTGACGATATCCAACGTCGGATCCTGGATTGCGGCGGCCACCGCCGCCCCACGGCGTCGTGTGCCTAAAATGAGGGCATTTTGTGGCGTATTGGCGATGACGACGCTTTCAACCAAGATCTGGAGGCCGGCTTCCCGCGGATTGTTGTAGGCACCCCTGCGCTCCTTGGCGGAGAGGGGAATGGCCAGGCGCTCCCGGAAGATTCGCAAGAGCTTCTGGGCTTTTTTCCGCAGCGAAGGCCCGGCCGCCTCAGTTGTTTTGGCTGGCGCTTGCGGGTCGGCGGGATACGATGGCACATCATAGGCGGCCAATCCCCAGTTTGCATCGTTGGCTGTGAAATCCAGCCGGACGGTATGGGGATTGAAACGCTGTATGCCCTCTTTACGCACATCCGGCCGCTGCGTCATGTCATACGCAAAGACGCCAAAGGGAAGCAGATCCACGACGGGATGGCGCTGGGCCGTCCGCAGACCAAGTTCAATGTCGGACCACCCCCAAAACGAGAGCTGCTCATCGATGCCCCCCAGTGCGGCATATAACCGCCGATGGAAAATGAGCTGGGTCGCACCGCCTGCCAAGCCGGGAAAATCATTGCTATAAGGGATTTGCCTCGTATGCAGCTGGAGATATCGGTCCCACTCCTCCAGGGACGGCTCGCGTTCGCATATCTGCCAGGGTATGCGTAACCTGCCGACCAGAAGCATGGCTTCGGTTATGTCGAAGCAGGTCGGGACATGTCCGGACAGGAGTTCGAGCAGTCCCATCAAGGGCATCTGGGCAAACAGGATATCCGCCGGGGAGATGGACAAAAATTGTCCTTTGGCCCGACGCGCCGCCGCGTTGACGGCCTTGGGGGCGGAAAGGGTCAAGCCCTCGGGGGTCTCGGCCCGGCAGATATCGGTATTCACTTCCAAAAAACGGGTGACGGCTGCGGCTTCCCGAGTAAGGGGCAAGACATGGCGAAGCGGCGTTTCACTGCCCCAATCGACCACCAGCAGTTCCAGATCGTCAAGACGTCCAAGGCGGGCTGCATTGCGGGCCACGTAGTTCAGGCTTGTCGCTATGCGGTATCGAAAGTTGCCGAGGTAATTGTCGTTTCGTCCCGACATCATGATGGACAGGAGAGGCTGACTTCCCATTTTCCACCTATTGGCGCGGCCACCGACTGTTGCGCGAACGCCGATGGCCGGGTTGCGTGGCCCGTACCACGTGTCCCACGTTTATCCCTGGCCTCCGGCGTTTTCCAAAGGACAACCGGTGTAGGGATGCGTGGCTGCGGGATGCCTGCTACGGGTTCGTACAATCGATAGGTTCCTCGGGAGCATAGAACACCACGTGAGAACCCAGGTGATCGAAGTCCACGGGAACCAGGAGAAAATTTTTCAGGGCCTTGCGAACCTGGGGTTGATTCTCGGGCGGCACGAAAAAGACGAGGAAGCCGCCCCCGCCGGCGCCGCAGACCTTTCCGCCCAGGGCGCCGGCGGCGATGGCATGCTCGTAGATTTCGTCGATTTCCCTGGTCGAGATCTTGTTGGTCAATTCCCGCTTGATCATCCAGGATTCGTGCAGGAGCTTGCCAAAAGCGTTCAGGGAGCGCTCGCTGCCGGAGAGCAGGGCCACGGCGTCGTCCACGAAGCTCCGCATTTCCATCAGCTCCCGCACCTTCTTGGGGGTTTCCCTGATCTGTGTCTCGGCGATTTCCGAGGCATAGCGGGAAAACCCGGTGAAGTAGAACATCAGGCACCGCTGGAGGTAGGCCAGATTTTCCTTTTTCACCGTCAGAGGATGGACGGTGATGGTGGAATTTTTTTCAAAAACGATCTTATTGAAGCCGCCAAAGGCGGCGGCAATCTGGTCCTGGGAGCCGACGCTTTCACCGATCCAATCCTGCTCCACGCTGATGGCGTCCATGCCGAGCTTGCGCTTGCTGGCCATGCGGCCTTGCAGGCCGTAGAACGCGTGGAGGAGGCCGACGGTGAAGGCCGAACTCGAACCGATCCCGGACAGGGCGGGGATGTCGCTGGTATGCACCATTTCTATACCGTGGTGCAGGCGGCAGAACTTGAGGCATTCCCGGACGGACGGGTGCTGAATGGCATCAATGCTGTTGGTGGTCTCCGTTTTCGTGTATCGCAATCGGTAGGTGTAGTTGAAAAACGGGGGCAGATACCGAACGGTAATGTAGCAGTATTTGTTGATCGTGGTGCTGAGGACCGCCCCGCCATGTTCCCGGTAGAACACCGGATAGTCCGTACCACCCCCGAAGAAGGATATCCGGAACGGCGTTCGCGTGGTGATCATGCTGCTCCCTCATGTATCGAAATTAGACGAAATGGCCCACTTCGTCCCGCCTGGAAGTGATCGGATCCTTTACCGGCCACCAGATGTCCAGGGCGGGATCGTTCCATAAATAGGTGAACTGCTTGGCCGGGTTGTACGTCGAGGTCTGCTTGTAATGGAACATGGCGCGTTCGCTCATGACCAGATGGGCGTTGCCGAATCCCGGCGGCACCAGGACCTGGAGACGGTTGGTATCCGACAGGACGAAGGACTGCCAGCGGCCAAATTCCGGGGAATCCTTGCGGCAGTCGACAACCACGAAATAGAAGCTCCCCCAAAGGCAGGAGATGAGCTTGTACGTCTCCGTGTCCCCATGGATGCCGCGCAGGACGTGGCGCGAGGACACGGAGATGTCGTCCTGGACGAAGTGGATGTCGATGCCCGCTTCTCGGTAGGCCTGTTCGTTATAGGTCTCCAGGTAATACCCGCGATGATCCTCGAACGCGCTGGTGCGCACGAGCAGGACGCCAGCCTGCTTGGTTTCCTCGATAATGGGCATGTTATTCCACCACCGTCTGGGATTCTGCGAAGTAGTTTTTCTTGTGAAGGTACTCGTCCCGGTGCGTCTGGAACCATTCCCATGTTTCCTTGAGTCCCTCGGCCAGGGGCGTGGAAGGGCGGTAGTCGATGCAACGCGCGGCCAGGGAGATGTCCATGACGCGCCTGGGGAAACCGGACGGCTTGGACGTGTCGAAAAAGGGCTTGAAATCGAGAAAGCTCCCCAATGCCGTCACCAGTTCCTTGATGGACTGCCCGCTGCCGCTGCCGAGATTCACGTACGCCTGGTCGCCAAGGCCGTGGAACAGGGCCAGGATGACGCCCTCGGCCACATCGCGGCTGTAGGCGAAGTCCCGGATGGCCGAGCCGTCGCCCCAGACCAGGACCGGATCGTCGCCCCGGGCGATGCGGTACATGAGGGTGGGGATGACCATGGCGTTGTCCGGATCGAAGTTGTCGCCCGGGCCGTAGACGTTGCAGGGACGCACCACGCCAAAGCCTGTCAGGCCGTACTGGATGCGATAGGTCTTGATCTGGAATTCGGCCATACGCTTGGCCCAACCCGCGTAGAAGTCCATGGGCGGGCCGTTTTCGTTATCGCCTTCCCGGAAAACCTCGGCGCTGGCATAGGCCCCGATGGAACTCGTGTACACGAGTTTGGCAACCTTGTTTCGCCGGGACGCCTCAAGCATGTTCGTATTGAACATGAGGGCCGGTACGAAGTGGCTGGCGGGCTTTTTGATGGTCACATCGATGGAGCCCTTGATGCCGGCCATGTGGAAGACATAGTCCATATCCCGGCTGACCTCCAAGCAAAGGCCGAGATCGGTCAGGTCGCCGTAGACGTGCTCCGCCTTGCCATGCACCGTGAGATGGTCCAGGGAGACGATGCGGACGTTGGCCCCGGCGTCGGCCAGCATCGCCACGACCTGACGGCCAATGAGACCGGTTCCGCCGGTGACGAGCACGTTTTTTCCGGCAAACGACCGGAGCACTGCATCCTTGATCATGTTTCCTCCTGCGCCCCGGCTACAAGGGACGCCAAATGATGATGGAATAGCCTTCGTGGAAGAGGCTTCCCAGGCGGACACGCTGTTCCTTCAGGATCGCGATGCGGCCTTCGTCCCGAAGTTTTCGCAACGCCGGTTGGAACCCTCTGAGGTAGTTGCGCTTTTCGTGGTAGCGTATGGCAAGGTAATCGAGAAGATCGCCTGGATCGTAGAGTTCCAGCAATGGCTCCGAGTTGATGCACAGGCCGGGGCGTTTTTCGAGGACGAAGTCCAGGAACGGATGGAAATCATCCCCAAGCTGCTCCATGGAATTCAAGGTGATCAGGGCCGTGTCGGGCCCCATCTCCAGATCCTCGTCGGGGTGAAAATAATCGAAACGCCGGCCGGTGAGCCGGGGCGCGTGGGCCTGGGCAATGGCCTGAACGAGGCGGATCGAGCTTTCGGCCCAGTCAAGGCCGGTCAGCTCCTTGTCCGGAAAGAGCCGGGCCATGATGGCCAGGTTGTAGCCCGTGCCGCACCCGAATTCGTCTATCCGGGGGAAATCGCGCAGCCAGGTCCGAAAAAGCCAATGGCGATAGATCGTATAAAAATCGAGCTCGAAGCGTGTGCTTGCGGGGCGGATGTAGTTCCCGAACAAGCGGCTGACCGGGTGCTTGGCGATATAGGGCGGCACCAGGGCGTCCAGGGAACAGCCGCTGGCGATAAAGCGCTCCAGGGTTTCCCCCCAGCCCCGTTCCCAGTCGCCCTTGCGTCCGGGGCCGGAGCGCGACAGCGCCACGCCGTCGATGGCCTTGAGGACCGAAAGGACCGTGGACCGGAACGCCTTGTCCGTCACTGTCGCATAGCGGAAATCGAAGCCTTGGATCAGTTCGCCGCAGCCTTGCTCGATGTCGCTCGGAGCCACATCGAGCAAGGCCGCAAAGTCCGTTGTGTTCAGTGCATCCATGCCTGTACCGTGCGCCACTGGTTCCTAGATGTCGCGGAGCGCCGTCCGTGCGCTCCCCATTTGCCGGCCGGCCCCGCGGGAGGGCCCAGGGTTCCGTCATTCCTTGATGATGTAGCCTCCGGGATTGGGGGCCCAATCGAGGCGCCGGATCTTCGCCTTGCCCTTGAAAAATTCGTCCACGGCGGCGCTTTCCCCCTCCCACGGCCGGATGCCGTATTCGTCGAAGAGCACCACGCCTCCGGGAACCACCAGGGGCCAGAACTGTTCCAGGGCAACCCGGGTGGGGGCGTACATATCGCAATCGAAATGGATGAGGCTGATGCGCAGGCCAGGGGTATCCTGCACGAACTTGGGCACGGTCTGCTCGATGTCGCCCTTCACCAGCACGATGCGCGGCTTGTAGGGGATGAAGCGGTCCTTGTCGTAAATGGAAATGGCGTCTTCCAGCATGGCTTCGAAGGCGCCGCCGTCGAAGCCCGACAGGGTTTTGCCGAGACTCGGGTCCACCTTGCCGTCCTTGGCATGAAGGGAGGTGAAGCCGGCAAAGTTGTCGAAGCCGAAGATCTGCTTCTGGCGGTCGCCCATGTTCCGGATTTCCATAAAATTCGCCCAGGACATGAGGCTTGCGCCCCGATAGACGCCCAGTTCCACGATATCGCCCGGGAGATCGACCACCAGGCGGAAGAATTCGTAGTGGGCCAGGAAGCGCTTGAGCACCGTCCGTCTCGAGTAGATGGAAAAGTTATTGCAAATCTCAACAGTTGAAACATTGAAACGCTCGAAGTGCTGGACAAGAAGATCCTCGATGGATTCATCCGCGGTGAATTTCGCCCTGCCATCGAACTTTCGTTCGTCCATTTTGTCGTTTCCCATGGGGCATCCTTTATCTTTTATTGAGAATGAGGGAGCGCACCCGCTGCCTGCCGAGTTCGCTGTCGTCGCTATTGAAGATGATGCCAGCCTTGGCGAGCACATCCTCGGCCACCGCGAGACGTTTGCGCATGGTGGCCGCGTCGACCTTGCCGGCAAGTTTGGCCGAGGGCGCGCCGAGCGACTCCATGTACTTGGAGAGAAGGACGAAGCGGGGCCGGTGTTCGAGGATGAAATCGAGGGTTTCCTGAAAATCCTCGTCGGTCTCGCCGGGAAAGCCGATGATGAGGTGCGTATCGTGGGCCGTGAACGCGAGGTCGGCCAGGAGCGTGTAGACGGCATGCAGATCCTGGCGCGTATAGGTGCGCCGCATCAACCCGAGGACCTTGTCCGAGGCGGACTGTATGGGAAGGTTCAAATGCCGGATGCGGTTGTTGCGGATGAGTCCTGCCAGGAAGTCGAGGTGTTCGACGAGACTTGCGGGGTTGAGGTTGTTTAACGCCAGCCCGATACGCGGGTCGATAGCGCACAGGGCGGTCAGCAGCCCCGGAAAGGTCTCGCCGGAGTCCTGGCCGTACTGCCCCAGGGAGTCAGCCAGCAGCATGATGTCGTACACGCCGGTCCGGGCCGTGATTTCGCGGACAGCCTGCACCAGACGTTCCTTGGGAAAGCTCGTGAAGGGCGGAAACGCCAGCTTTTCCGAGCAATAGGCACAGTTGAACAGGCATCCCTCGGAAATGACGAGCTTTATGAACTGATCATGAAAGGTGTAGTCGGCATCCGGATGTTCCAACCGGCATCTCGCCGTGTCGTCGCACAGCTTTTCCTCGACGAACACGGGATCGTATCCGGTCAGGGCCGGGCCCTCACCGAAAACCGCTTCCAGCGTGGAAACGTCGTCGCGCCAGGGCATGACCTGGCACCGCGGGTTCCGGGGCAGGCGTTCCGGGCATATGTCCGCCAGGCAGCCGGTGATCAGGACCCTGCCGGTCGTCGTGGCGAGGATGCGTTCCAGGGCCTGGAGGCTGGCATCCCGGAAATCCGCCCTGAAGCCGCAGGTCCACACCAGGGTGAGATCGGCCTCGCCTGGGGTTTCCACCAAGCGATGCCCGCGGTCCAGAATGAACTCGCGGTATTGCTGGAGTTTGTTCTTGCGCATGACGCAAGCGTTAAAAAAAACGAGGCAGACCCGGCTTGACGGCGATTCCATGGTCAGCGCGCTCCGAGGGACGCCTTGTACCAGGCCACGGTGTCCGCCAGTCCCTCCTCGAGGGGCACACGCGGCGTGAAGCCGAGCAGCTCTTTGGCCTTGGAGGTATCGACCATGCGGACCGGGATGGTGCTGGGCTTGGAGGCGTCGAAGGCGACCTTGGCGTCGGCGCGGCCCGCGGCAGCAAGGATGTGGCGGACAACGTCCTTGACGGCAATGGTCCGACCGTAGCCGATATTGACCGGATCGCAGGTGGCGTGTTTTTCCAGCAACAGCAGGCAGCCCCGGACCAGGTCCGTGACATGGAGGAAGTCCCGGATCTCCTCCCCCGTGCCCCAGACCACGTAGGGATTCTCCCCGGCTATGGCCCGGCGGATGAGGGCCGGGATCACGTGGCTTGTCCTGGGATCGAAGTCGTCATGACGACCGTAGACGGCGGTAGGGCGGCACAGGGCGATGCCCATGGAGGACTTGGAGGCCACGAACTCGCTGAGCCGTTCCAGGTAGCGGCGCATCCAGCCGTAGCCGAAATAAACGGGATGGGTCGGGCCGCTCCACATTTCCTCCTCGCGGACCGGATGGTCGTAGGCCGGGTAGGCGGTGGTGCCGCTGGAGAAGATAAGGGTGCGCGCCACGCCCCGGCTCCAGGCGGCCTCGAGGACCCGGACCGTGAGGATGAGGTTGGTGGCGATGGCGGACATGGGGTTGGAGACCGTAACGCCGGCGGCCGAAACCGCGCCGGCGGCGTGGAAGACAAAGTCCACGTCCTGACAAGCACGCAGACAGTCATCGGGATTGGTCAGATCGGCCTGGATAAGCTCGACCTGGGGATCGGTCTCGATCATGGGACGGTGGTGGACGGTGGCGCGGACCTTGGCCCCCTCGGCCAAAAGGGCCCGCACGAAATGGGTGCCTACGAAGCCTGCGCCGCCAGTGACGAGTACGGTTTTATCTTTATAAAACATGGAATCTCCGCGTTCAATCGTTGTTGTGACGTTCGAGTGAGGACGTGACGGCCGCCCGAATGCCTTGCGGGTCCAGACCAAGCCGGCTCCGGATGTCGCCCAGGGTGCCGTAGCAGTCGCAAAACGCGTCAGCCAGGCCATGCTGGCTGGTTCTGACGCCCGGGACCTCGGTGATCGCCTCCTGGAGGCCGTGGGCGTCCTGGACCACCAGGATGTCGGTCCGGGCGAACCGGGCGACCAGTTCCCGGTCAATGGGCTTTATGGTGTGAAAGTAGATCAGGTTGACGGGCAGGTCCGAGACGGCCTCCATGACGTTGCCGAGCAGGGGGCCGGCCGTGGCCACGGTGACGGGCGCCGCTGCGTCCCTGATGAGTACCCCTTTGCCAAAGGTCACGGGCAGATCGATGGCGTGGGGATGGTCCGAAAGGCGATAGTAGGTGGGATTGCCGCTTTTGTAGCGCTGGCGGAGCAACTGGTCGAGCTCCCGGCACGAACCGGGCTGCAAGACCTCCATGCCGGGCAAGAGCCGCAGAATGGCCAGATCGTTGTGGCAGTGGTGGGTGGCGCCGTCCCAGGCATAGTCGAACGTGGCACCGCAGGTCACGATATTGGCCGGGAACCTGTTATAGCAAAGGTCGAGCTTGATTTGTTCCAGGCACCGTTCCGTGAGAAAGGGCGCAATGGTGTGCACGAAGGGGGTGAACCCTTGGGAACTCAGGCCGGCGGCCACGCTGACCAGGGAGTTTTCGCAGATGCCCATATTGTAGAAACGCTTCGGGTAACGTTCCTGGAATTCCTTGAACAGATAGACACTCACGTCGCCGAACAACAGGACGATGGTTTCGTCGTTGCTGGCCAGGTCGAGGATGGTCTCCTTAAACTGCCTGCGCATCGAGTTCCTCCATGAGCATGGCCAGCTGGGCGGCGTCCGGGGAACGGCGGTGCCACTCGTATTGCCCTCGGATCAGCGTGGGGCAGCCATATCCCTTGACCGTGTTGGCCACCACCGCCTTGACCGTGTCCGAGCTTCGGAGGAGGGCCGCGCGCAGGGCCTCCAGGTCATGCCCAGGCACCTCCACGGCGTCGCAGCCAAACGCCTTGAGCTTATCGAGCGGGGCCTGTATCTGTAAACCTCTGGAATGCGAAAGATTGTTGTCGTAGATCACCGTCAGGTTGGCAAGCTTGAGGCTCTCGGCCACCAGCAAGGCCTCCCAGACGGTGCCCTCGTTGGATTCACCGTCGCCCACGATCACGAACACCTGCCTGGAGCTGCCCTTGAGACGCAAGCCCAGGGCCGCCCCCACGGCAACGCCGATGCCGTGCCCCAGGGAACCGGTCGAGACTTCCACGCCGGGGACCTTGGAGCGATCGGCATGACAGCCGAAGGTCGATTGGTAATGGCCGAAGGTGCGAACAGCCTCGGGGGGGAAGTAGCCGAGCCTGGCGAGGGTGCAGTAGTGGGCCAGGGCGGCGTGTCCCTTGCTGAGAATGAAGAGGTCCCGGTCTGCCATGCGGGGCTGGGCAGGGTCATGGCGCATGATGCCGTAGAGGGCCCAAAGAATTTCCACCACCGAGAAACACGACGGGATATGGCCGTGCCCGCTGTGGTAGGCCACCTCCAGGATGTCCTGACGGATTTGTTTGCAGATGGGGTTCATTCGATCACCGCGTAGGAGATCCGGGCCGTGGTCGGCAGACGCCGGATGCGCAGGCCGCCAAGGCCGAACGTTTCCATGAGGGCAAGGGTTTCGCCGGGGAAAATGTCATCGCACAGCTCGTCGAAAACGAGGACGCTGCCTTTGAACAGCCGGGGTTTGACGGCCTCCATGGCGGCGCGGGTCGGCGTGTAGATGTCGAAGTCGAAAATGGCCAGGGAAACGATGCTTTCGGGGTGACGCTCGAAGTAGTCCGGTATTGTCTGGCTGGCGTCACCTTTGACCAGCTCAAACTTCGTCAGGTGCGAAATGGGATTCAGCGCCTCCTGGACGGCCAGGATGCGGGCCAGCGTGGCCTCGTAGCCCGGACTGACCGAAAAGGAGCCGTCGGCGCACTTGCACCGGTCCCCGTCCTTTTCGTTGATGCCGCAAAAGCCGGCGAAGGTATCGAACCCGACAATCTTGCGGTGCCGGTTGAAGGGCTCGTAGATGCCCCGCAAGGCGGACAGGACCGATAACGTCTGGCCCCAGCGCACCCCGAATTCCATGATAATGCCATGGGTTTCGAGAATGAGCCCATAGAGGTGCTGAAAAAAAAGCAACCGGGAAAGATTCTTGCTCGTCAGGAAAAGTCCGAGATTCGCCAACAGTTCGTCGTCGGGGAGAGGCGTTTCCTTGAGCAGACGCGTCAGCTCGTTGAGAACCTGCTTTTCACTGACGCTCGAAAGAACGATGGCGTCATGTTGTTGCGTCTTCATTTTCTCCACCAGTTCCTGTTCTCCATCCACCAACGGATGGTGCGCTTGACACCATCCTCCACCGTGAGCGCGGGTTTCCAGCCCACGGCTTCCTGGATGCGAGAGCAGTCCAGGAGCCGAAACGGAATCGTCGTGGGACCTGATTCGGTATACGTGATTTGCTTCGGCCGATGTCCGGCACCGGCCAGCACCCACTGGACCACCTGCCCCACGGTGGTCGGCTCGCCGGAACCGACGTTGAAGACCCCCCAGGGGAGCGCCTCGGCCGTCAGCAAGGCGCAAATCGCATCGGCGAAGTCGTCCACGTAGATCACGTCGCGGGTGACCGCCGGGTTTCCCCAGACTTCGAACGGCTCCATCTTGTCCACGGCCTTTCGCACCAGAGCCGGGATGAAGTTCGCCCGTTTGGGATCGAACCGGGCATACGGTCCAAAGATGTTGGCGGCCCGGGCGATGACCATGGCAAGGCCATACTTGGCATGCCAGAATTGTGCCAGCTTTTCCGCAGTCCGTTTGGCCCAACCGATTCCTTGGTGGGCGGCATGCGGCTCAAGGTTCATGTCAAGCTGATCCTCTGCAATGGCTCCTTCCATTTCCTGGTAAACGGTGGCGCTGGAAACGAACACGACACGTTTGATACCGGCATCGGCAATGGATTGGAACAACAGGGCGTCCATGACCACGTTGTCGGTCACCTGGGCGGCTGGATCATCACGGGCAACACCGGCTCCACCAGTATTGGCCGCCGCGAGAACGGCCATATCGCAACCAGCCACGGCCGTCGCACAATCTTCCCGCCTGGTAAGATCGGCCTTGATATATTCGAGTCGTGCGTCAGCCATGAACGGCTCGAGTCTGTTGCGCGTTCCGCGCACCCGCACTTCAGGATATCGTCGTAAAAGCCCACGGATCACTCCGGCTCCAGCGAGGCCGGTGGCCCCCGCGACGAATATTTTTTTTCCGTTCAAGTCCATGGAATCGTTCCCTCTTGTCCGTTTTCAGACCGAGGACGCATCCAGGCCGAGCAAATGACGGCCCAGGACCGCCATGGGCGCGGCGACGTAGATTTCGCCTTGATGCAGCAGCCGGGCCACCCGAGGGTAATCGAGCAGTTCCACGGCCTGGATTTCCTGGTCATGGGGCCCGCGTGTCAAAAAATCGTCAGGGGTCAGATCCACCCGAAAGATATGGAGGAGCAACGGGTTGCGGTCTGGCGAGCCCGCTACCGGGGGCTGGGGAAGAAACCGTTGCGGATCGTCGATCCGGATGCCCGTTTCCTCGGCCAGTTCCCGGGCCGCCGCCTGGTGGGGCGCTTCTCCGTCCGCAAAACCGCCGGCGGGCAACTCCAGGGGACAATCCGCGACCACCGGCCGGCGGACACGGACCATGACCACGGCCCTGTTATCGACCACCGGCAGGATGATGACCTGGGGAGGAGACTCCATCGTGAAGTACCCGCCCCGGTCCATAACCGTGAACCAGGGATTTTCATGGACCATGGCGGCGGGGCCGAGAGCTGGGCAGGACGGAGCGAGCAAGCGGGAATCCGTGATGCTTGGCATGTGTTTATCGCCTCGAGAACATCCTGCCCTGAGCGATCCGGGCGCGCCAGTACGCGAGCAGGTCGCCCATGGTCCGTTCGAACGGGATCTCGGGCTTCCAGCCGGTATGTTCGGTGAATTTCCGCGTGTCCGGCACCTGGAGATCGGCATCCAGGGGGCGCAGCCGGGTGGCCTCGGTCTCGACGCGGATGGTATCCTTCATGGGGGAGAGGGAAATGAGGTAGTGCAACATATCGCCCACGGTGCAGGAAAACGTGCCGCCGATGTTGTAGCTTTGCCCGGGGCAGGGATTGACGGTCACGAGCAGATAATAGGCCCGGACCGCGTCGCGAACGTCGGACCATGTGCGAAGCGAATCCAGGTTGCCGGTCCTGACCACGGGGTCAAGGAGGCCCGCTTCGATCATGGCGATCTGCTTGGCAAAGGAGGATTCCGCAAAAACGTCCCCCCGGCGCGGGCCCGTGTGGGTGAACATGCGGGTCGTCATCACTTTCTGCGAATAGGCTTCGGCGTGAAAGCGGCCGACCAGGTCAGTGCCCGCCTTGGAGATGGCATAGGGAGAGGCCGGATGAAACGGGCAGGATTCGTCGATGGGCAGGCGTTCCCTGGGCACCCGCCCGAAGACTTCCGAGGAAGAACAGACATGGATGACCGGATCGATGTCCGGGCAGCGCCGCAGGGCCTCGAGCAGGTTCTCCGTGCCGATAATATTGGTGGACAGCGTCAGGGCCGGGGAGGTGAAGCTGGTCTGCGGATAGCTTTGGGCGGCCAGATGAAATACGTAGTCCGGCTTGGCCCGCTCCACGACATTGACCAGGGAGACATAGTCGTTGAGATCGCCGTCATGGAAGAAGATCCGGTCCTGGCGGTTGGCCCGGTCCATGAGATGCTCCACGTTGTCCGTGGGGCTGCGCCAGCGGCACATGCCATGGATGTCCCAGTCCGTATTTTCCAGGAGAAAGTCGGCCAGATGTGATCCGACCATGCCGGTTATCCCTGTGATGAGCGCTTTCTTCGGACCAGGGGTCGCCTTTGAGGGAATGTTTGCCGTCATGGGGGCTGCCTTTCGCGTGTAGGGAAGTTTCTGTTTGTTGTTGGGAGGGCTAACGTCCTGTTTTAATGCAAATCGTATGCCGTAAAGGCCGTGTCACCTTCCGGTCAGCGACGCCCTCCCGGTGCGGCGTGGCCGGAGGGGGGCGGCGCGTTGTCCTGACCCGAACCGGAAGACGTGAGGCGCAGCAAGGCGGCCTCGGCCGTCGCGTAGGAATCCGGCGTCCCGATATCAAGAAACGTTCCGGCACTTGGCCAGCCCCAGAGGACGCCGCGCCGGACAAATTCCGGGAACAGCGCGTACTCCAGGGAGAATTGTCCGACCCAAGGCGTGGCGGCGATGGCTTCCCGACGCAGGAGATAGATACCGGCATTGATAAGCCCCGCCGAGGCGATTCCCTTTTCGAAAAATCCGACGATGCGGCCGTCAGGAGCGAGGTCGACGCCTCCGTAACGTTCCCGGTTCGTCACCCGGGCAAGGAGCATGGCGGCCAGGACCTGTCTGTCGGCAAACCAGGCCGCGAAACCGGAAAGATCCGCCTGGATGGAGGAATCGCCGTTGAGGACCCAAAACGGGTCCGATTCCACGAGGGGCAGGGCCCGGACCACGGCGCCCCCCGTGCCGAGCGGACTCGGTTCCCGCGAGTAGGCCAGGGGCATGCCCTGGTAGTCCCGGCCCAGGGTGTTTTCCACCTGGTCGCCCAGGTGTCCGGTGCACAGCACCACCTTGCCGCAACCCGCGCGTTTGAGTTGATCAAAAAGATAGACGACGAAGGGCTTGCCGGCCACCGGGGCCAGAACCTTGGGCTTGTCGGCCAGGACCGGCCGCAGCCGGGTGCCCAGGCCGCCGGCCAGGATCACGGCCGTGCGCCCGGAGGCGGAGCGGAGGGGTGCGGTCATGCGAGTGTCCACGAGCCATGGCCCTGGGAGGTTGGGGTTGCGCAGAAGCGGGAACGTTCGCTCCCGCTCGTTCTAAATGTTATTCGCTGCATGTCCATATTTTACGGAGGTGCGTAAGCGGGCAATCAGGCCCTTCTTGTGGACGCCACGGGCTGCGGGATAAGAGCCTGTTGAAAAAAGTGGATCGGCTCAGTCGGGGATATGAATGCGGGAGAGCGGCAGGATGAGGCAGGTGTTGACCAAAACGAAAGCGGCCTACATGGTCAACCACATAAGCCGCTGAAATAATTGGTCGGGGCGAGGTGATTTGAACACCCGGCATCCTGCTCCCAAAGCAGGCGCGCTACCAGTCTGCGCCACGCCCCGAATCGAAGAGTTGATTTGATTACTGCAAGCCGAGCGACCTGGCAAGGGCTGCGACGGTATCGGGGAGTGTCCCGAAAACTGTGTAAACGCCCCTGGTTGATGTTTCAGCGGAAGGAGTCCTTCAGCCTTTCCTGGAAGAAGACCGAGAGCTGGGCCATGATCTCCGACCAGTTCCTCGTTCTCACCGTCCATCGCTTCGAGGCCTCGGTGACTGCCAGATAGAGCGCCTTGAACAGGGCGATCTCCGTCGGAAAGACGCTTTTGCCCTTCACGGTCTTTCGCACACGGCTGTTGAGACTTTCAATGGGGTTGGTGGTGTAGATCAACCGCCGTAGTGCATCAGGATATTTGAAGAACGTAGCCAGGTCGTCCCAATTTCGCTTCCAGGACATGACCACGTGCGGGTATTTTCTGCCCCACGTTTCCTCGAATTGGGCCAGTGCCATGAGACCTGCTTCCTCCGTGGGAGCCGTGTAGATCGAGCGCAGGCATGTGGCAACCTCCTTGCGATCCTTCCAGGACATCTGGGCCAGCGAATTCCTGACCTGATGGACAAGGCAGCGTTGGATCTCGGCCTGGGGATACACGGCCCGGATGGCTTCCGGGAAGCCGGTTAGCCCATCCACAGCGAAAATCAGCACATCGTTCACTCCCCGGTTTTTGAACTCATTGAGCACGCCGAGCCAGTACTTGGCGGATTCGCTTTGGCCAAGCCAGATGCCCAGGCATTCCTTGCGTCCCTCCAGGTCGATGCCGACCATCAGGTAGGCGGCCACGTTCTTGACCCGGCCATCCGTACGAAGCTTGAGGAACAGCGCGTCCATGAACACAATGGCGTAAATCGGCTCCAGCGGCCGGTTCTGCCATTCCTTGGCCTTGTCGATGACGGCGTCGGTAATCCGGCTGACCGTTTCCGGCGAAATGTCGTGGTTGTAGATTTCCTTGACGTGGTGCTGGATATCGCGGGTACTCATCCCCTTGGCATACATGGAAAGGATGAGTTCCTCGAAACCGCAGATATCCTTCTGGCGTTTCTTGACGATGGCCGGGTCGAACTCGGATTTCCGGTCCCGAGGAACATCGATGACGATGGGGCCGACCTTCGAGGCCAACTCTTTCTGGCTGTAGCCGTTACGGCGATTGCCTGGATCGCTCTCCGGGGTTTGGTAGCGATCATAGCCGAGGAAGCCGGTCATCTCGGCTCCCATGGCCGTCTCGACCACGTCCTTGATCATCGAACGGAGAACGGCATTGAGGTCGTCCAGGCTGGTGATCTCTCCCTCGAGCACCTTCCTGGCCAGTTCATCACGGTTGATCAGCACGGAAACCTCCTGGGACTTTCGCCCCTTAGTGGAGGTTTACACAGTTTTCGTTACAGGCCCGAGCCGGGTCACCTCGATCTCCACCGGAAAACCCTACGGCCTGGCGCGTGTCTGCCGCGTCTGGGGTCTGCCGCGCTCCACTCTGTATTGGCAACGGCGCCAGCCAAAGATTCCGGACTGTCGTCGTGGACCGCAAGGATTTCACAGCGATGCCACACTGGCCGGCCACATCAACGCCGAGATGGCGTCTCGTCCGTTTCCCGGTGAAGGGTACCGGAAGATCTGGGCCGGCCTGCGCAACAAGGGTATCCGGACATCCCCGACCCGGACGTTGCGCCTGATGCGTGAAAACAACCGGCTCGCTCCCACGCGCATCGGCCATCCGCACGGCCCAAAGGCCCATGACGGGACGATCAAGACCTCCCGGGTGGATGAGATGTGGGGCACGGACATGACCACGACACTGACGACCAAGGAAGGCAAAGCAGCGATATTTTTCGCTATCGATCACTGCTCCCTGGAGGTGGTTGGCATCCACGCCGCCAAGCGGGGCACGCGTTTCGAGGCATTGGAACCGATCCTCCAGGGCGTCCGCCACAGTTTCGGAGCGTTCGGCAAGGACGTCGCCAAGGGACTGACCTTGCGGCATGATCACGGTAGCCAGTTCATCGCGGACGATTTTCAGAATGAAATCAAGTTATTAGGCATC
>Ga0183098_10302_pt1:0-75000 | contig 131138 bp, 103 predicted proteins | sample BioMet9_FD_128884 | JGI IMG/M metagenome (GOLD analysis project Ga0183098, IMG submission 128884) | Microbial communities from bioreactor (seeded with sewage sludge) at Lawrence Berkeley National Lab, California, USA - Biofuel... | ecosystem: Engineered > Bioreactor > Anaerobic >...
GCCTGCCTCGGCTTGCTTCAAAATCCCGATGATCTGCTCCTCGCTGAATCGGCTCTTCCGCATGACGATGGCCTCCTTGGCCGGCGTCACGAACTTTTAACTGGGATACCTGGCGGGGGAAAGGTCAGGACGACTCCAGAATTTACACCACTTCCGTGGACTCTACCCGCTCTTGAGGAGAATTTTTTGTTCGATACTGTATGACATTTTGTTCATCTTGATATAATCACTCGTGTTACCATCCCCCTGTTGCCTGGTCTCCACCTATGGCAGGCTTCGGCCCGCTCGCTTCTGGCTTTGATGGCCTTTCCCTGTATTCGATCAATGAGGTGACGAGAATAATCTACAAAATTGTATTCTTTTTGTAAGATGGAGGGTTCCATGGCATACCGTATACTCGCCTCGAAGTTGGGTTATAGCTGCCCGCAATCGTCGTGGGATGAGGCCATGAAATGGAAGCTTGACTGCATCGGCGCCGATGCGGGCTCCATGGACTTCGGCCCCTATTATCTCGGTTCGGGGGCTTGCTATTTTCCGCCTCAATCCCTGCGTCACGATTTCTCCATGCTGCTGGCGGCCGCGCTACGGCAGGACTGTCCCCTCCTTATCGGCACCCTGGGCACCACCGGCGCTCGGCGTCAGGTGGAGGCTATGCTCACCATCATCAAGGACGTCCTGGTCGAGCACGGCGTCCGGGACCTACCGGTGGCCGTCATTTCCAGTGATGTGGACGCTTCGTTGCTGCTGGGGTGGGTCGATGCCCTGCGTCCACTCGGTCGGATGCCCCGGCTGACCGAGGAAGCCGTGGCCAAAAGCGTCATGGTTTCCCAGATGGGCGTGGCTCCCTACATTACGGCCTTGGAGGAGGGCGCGCGTATCGTCCTGGCCGGCCGGTCCTGTGACGTGGCCATTTTCGCCGCCGATCCCATCCGGCGCGGGATCGATCCCGGTCTGGCTTTCCAGGCCGCCCATATCCTGGAATGCGGGGCTATTGCCTGCGACCCCGGCTCGGCCAGCGATTACCTCATTGCGGAATTCCGGGACGACGGCGGCGTCGTGTTCACCCCGCCCAACCAAGACCGCAAGGCCACCATCTACTCCATCTCCGCCCATGCCCTCTATGAGGAGAACCACCCCTCCCTCCAGTTCTATCCGGAGGGGGTGCTCGACATGCGCACCACCCGCTATTTCCAGGACGGGGAGCGCTCGGCCGGCTTTCGCGAACCTGCGTTTTACACTAGCCCGCTTTCCGTGAAGATCGAGGGTTCCATGCCCGTGGGCAAGCGCCGGCTTTCCCTGTTCGCTCTGGCCGCGGATCCGGCCAGCTTGCCGGCTCACTTGCGGGAGGGGCGGCTCATCTACGGGTACAATGCCGTGGAGACCACGCCGGTGCCGGCTGGGGAACGGGAGATCGGCATCGTCATCCGGGTAACGGCCAAGGAGGCGGAACAGGCCGCGGCCCTGGCCTCGATTCTCAAAGGCTTCCTGCTCCATCTGGGCTATCCCGGACGCATCACTACGGCCGGCAATCTGGCCTTTCCGCTGTCCCCCGGGGAGTTCTCGCCCGAAACCGCCGACGACACCCATACGACCCTGGTGGTGGCCGGCTCCCGGGAACCGCTTTTCATCGACCAGACCGATACCCTGTTCGCCATGGTGCGCAACTTGGCCCAAATGGACTATCCGGAACTCGCCGCCGCCTGCCAGGCCGAGTTCCTGGTCTTTGACGCGAAAACCCCTCTCATGCTCGTGGACACCATCGCCGCTACCGACGAGGAAGCGATTCGGCTGCATGGACAGGCCCTGGCGGAGCTTGCGCCGTACCGGGCCAAGGACGATTTCGCCGCCCTGAACGTGCCCCTGGGCGAGACCTCTGTCTGGAGTGTGTACCACCTGTGGAATGACCAGACCGCCATTGCGGCCTCGCTGTTTCCCGTCCGGCTCTACAGCGTGAGCGGTCGGGACTGGACGCTGAACAAGGAGCTCCAGCCGCGCTACGCCCCCCTTGGCACCCCGGCCCCAGGGCCGCTTGACGAGCGGGCCATCGACGTCATCGAGGACCGGCCGCTTGCCAGCCAGCCGCGCGCAATGCGCCCCCTGCGCGAGATGGTCAAGGTGCTGCGCTCCAAGGACGCGGGCATCAATACCATCACGTACGACATCTTCTTCAAAACGCCCGAGGACTATGCCCAGGCCCTGGCCTCGGGCGTCTTTCACAAAAAGGCCGTGGCCGCCCGGCTTGGAATTGCCGAGGAGGACATGCTCGGCACGTACCGGGCCGATGCCTGCTACGCCATAAAGATCGCCCGGTTCCGGGCCATGATCTCGGGCACGCCGGGCAGCCCTGATGTCTTTGGCGCCCAGCAGCACATGCGCATCGAGACCATGCAGGTGCCCGTCTATTGAGCCGATCCGCGTCTCGACGCGAGAAAAGACACAAGGGCTTGCGCCGCTACGCAAGCCCTTGTCGTTTTAGGGCGGCGTAAAAGCAGGGGCGGTGGGCTGTCAGGGATGGACAGGCTGGGCCCGATGCGGCGCGACAAGATTGAGGTACAGCTGCACCCGAATGAACTTCCCGTCCTTGAGATCGTAGAAGGCGGCGCATTTGCCCCAGAACACATCGCCTTTGTGGCGCGGACCGAGATAGTCCGTGTCCTCGAAACAGCGCCATTCGATATCCAGTTCCGCGGCTACCTTGTCTTCCTGCGCAACAACGTTCCTGAAATGGAGGATCTCGTGGATGCCGGCATGTCCGGCGTTTTTTCCCGCGTTCCAGAAGGTTACCAGGGCATCCTTCCCGTGGAAAGTGCCCTTGAACGGATGGATGAACGTCACCTCCGGATCGTAATAGCGGTCGAAGAAAGCGCTCTTGTCCTTGGCGCGGCTGAAGGCTTCGCCGTATTCCTTGAACCATTGCTCGTCCAGCATTGCGGTCTCCGGCGCTAGTCGAACTTCGAGTACACGCGGCATTCCTTGATAGTGCCGTCCGGGGCGAAGGTATAGGCGTCGGCGCACCAGAAACGGATGACGCTTCCCTTGGCATGGGCCTGGCCGAAAAATGTGCCATCTTCCAAAAATTCCATGGTGATGGGCACCTGGAGATAGGCCATGCCCTCGCCGAAAACCACCTTTTGCGGCGCTCCGAGGGTTTCCTTGATGGCTTTGTGGCAACCCAACCAATAGGCTTCCATGGCTTGCCGGCCTTGTACGCACTGCTCCGAGGCGTTCCACACGCAGTCGTCGCTGACGTATTGGAACAGCGTATCCCAGTCCCTGTCATTGTAGGCCGCGAAAAACGCCTCGAAATCCGCAACGGTTCGGATCGGTTTCTTATCCATGCCGCACCTCCTGCTGCAATGGGGCCAACAACCAGCCGAGTTCCTGTTCTTCTTCGATGGTCCAAAGGCGGCCGATAATGCGCCGGGCGGTCTGCGGGTCCACCAGCTCCGACAGATACCCTGCCGTCTTGGTTTCGATGTCGGCATCGGACAGGGGCGCGCGAGGGTCGCCCTTGGGATAATCCAGTGCGGCCTCCAATGGGGAAGCGCCAGCCACCTTGATGACGATGCGACACGGTGACTTGTCCGGATAGGCCTCGGTCATGGCCGGGTCGTCATGGAGGACAATCTTGGTCATGAGGGCCGTAAGCTCTGGGGAACGGGCCGCCTGGTCGCCGAAGGTGTCGTAATCGATGACGCCGTGCAGCAGCGCCGCAGCCACGCAATACGGCAGGGAATGGGTTCTGCCCGCCCGGCTGACCGGGCTGGCCGCATCGACCGTGCCGGCCTGAACCATGGCCATGTGGTATGCCCAGACATCCACCTGTGACACGCTGGCGGCGTCGAGTTTGCGAAAAGCCGGGTACAGCTCCAGGGCCGTGTCGATGGCGGTCTGGCAGAAGACCAGGGCCTGCCAGAGCTTGAACACAATACGTCCGAGGTCGGGAGGGACGTCCATGAAGGCATCGACATGGGGCAGAAAGCGGTCCAGGCCGGCCGCGCCCTTGTAGATATCCACCGGCCCCTGGAAACCAGCCTGGGCCATGACTGCGGCGCTGACCCCGCGCATGGCGCAGGAGGCGTAGGTGCAGTGCTTCCAGTCCGTGATGACGCCTTCCCCGGCCTGGTTGGGATTGAGCCCCATGGCTCCGGCCATGCGTTGCGCCTCCACCAGCTCCTGGTGCCCAAGGCCCAGGACATGGCCGGTGATCAGGGCGGTGTAGACCCCGGCGGCGGCATCGTGGTCGAAGCCGCCGCCCTCCGGGTCATAGTAGTCCGAAAAGGCGCAGGAGAGCATAGCGGCCACGTACAGGCCGCGCAGGAGTTGCGCGCCGGTAAGCCCCCGCCAATCCGCCAGGGTCAGCAGCAGGGAGAGGTTGTCCGAAGGGTGGCTGCCGCCCATGTGGTCAGGCGAGAGGTAGGTGTTGACCAGGTCGCTGCGCCTGCCCAGAATGGTGTTCAGGAAAGTTCCATGCACCAGTTGGGCCTTGCTGCCGATGCCCCAGACGCCCACGCCGCCTGCCTCGGGAAAGACGGCCGCGTAGCGCTTGAATTTTTCCAACAGGGGAACATCCTGCAACGAGGCACAGATGCCACCGTAGGCATCCAGCAGGTTGCGCTTGAGCAGCCGGGTCATCTCCGTTGACAGCGTTTGCCCGCCCAGTGCTTCGACTTCAGTGGCGATGCGTTCTTCCAGCATGGCACGTCCCCTTTATCTTGACACTTTTTGTCATTATAATCCCTAGCGTCGATACAAACGAGTGTCAATAATCGTTGTGCCCGTGTGCCGACTTCGGAAGGCTTCTCGTATAAGCCAGGTCGGTTGTGGTGGCGTTGAGCAACCCTTTAAAATCGCAATGTGTTTTCGCTTCGCGGTAGTGCCTCTTTCGCATAATTTGGATCGAGATACGGGTAGAGCGCTCGGGCTGATTTTGTTTTTATAAGGAAATCTTGGCTTGGCCAACCGAATGTGTTGGAAAATTCTTGCCACAAACAGGAGCCTTCCCATACACTACAAGACAAAGCGAACCGGGCATTGTGGTATCACTCTTTTTTGTTTGCCTTGAGCCCGGCGCGATTTCCCTGCCTTGATTGTGTTGCTATTCTCGTTATTTCGGGCCTCTGGCTCCAAGAATGGAACGGTGCCTTTTACAAGCAACGGGGGACAAAAATGAAATCCACTTCCGAGCTGGAATCCTTCGAACAGCAAACCGAGGAGTTCCTTACGTCGCTCGGCCGACCGGCTCATGTCTTCAACCTGCGCCCCGAAAATGCCGCGTTGCTCGTGATCGATATGCAGCAGTTTTCCTGTTCCCCGGGCCATGGGGCACCGTTTCCCGGGCTGGCCGCGACTGTCGACCGGATCAACCGTCTCGTGGACGCCTGCCACGGGCAACGGGTTCCGGTCATCTGGGTGCGACACAGCTTCCACGCCAGTGAAATAGGTGACGATGCCGGGCTCTATCCGCTCTTTCACAACCAGCCCTTGTCACGAGGCATGTTCGATGCGGGACCGGATACCGCGCTTTATCATGCAATGCATTATGACGCCGCTGTGGACCATGTCGTCTTCAAGAATCGCTACAGCGCTTTTGCCTCGGAGAGCGCCGAACTTCCCGCTTTGCTGCGCCGCCTGGCTGTGGAGCAGCTTTGGGTGGCTGGGGTCGTCACCAATGTGTGTGTGGAAAGCACGGCACGTGACGCCATGCAGCACGATTACGAAGTCATCATGGTGGCTGACGCCGTGACTTCGCCGTTTGCGCTTGCCCATACCGTTGCCTTGCTGAACTTTCGCGTTTTTTTCGGGGATGTGCGCAATGCGGACGATATGATCTCAGCAATGGGGACAATACGCAGATAACGGCATCACCTGTCTGCGCGGTACAAGCGGTGAACAAGAGATCTGATTTCTGTCAAAGCAATAGTATGGAGATCCATCATAGTGCAGCCGCTCGGGAAGGTTTTTGCCATGCGGAATTATAACGCTTTGTGTATGGGTGGAATCTTTGCCCTCCTGTCTTGTGTTGTCATGGCTGCGTCATCTCCGGCAAAGGCGGCCGCGACCCTTGACTTCTTGTGTTGGGCTGGCGTCGATGACCCTGCTCTCCTCGGCGCGTTTGAAAAAGATACCGGCATCAAGGTGCGATCTAAGACTTTTTTTGGCGCTGATGCGATGTATTCCTCGCTTTCAAATTCGATAAATACATATGATGTGGTCATGGTTGGGCCGGAATATATGGGTAAGCTTTATGCGGATGGTCGACTTGCGACGCTTGATCCGGCTGACTATGATCTGAGTCAGTACATTCCGACTTTCAAGAAATTGCCGCTCTGTCATGCAAAAGACAAAATGATAGCCATCCCGATAGAATTCGGGGCAAATGGCTTGGCTTACAATACAAGTATCCTCTCGGCTGATGAGGTGTCTTCCTATTCGATTCTCATGTCTGAAAAAGTGAAAGGAAAAGTCGGCGTTTGGGATAGGTACCTGCCCATCATGGGAGTTTTGAGCAAAAGTCTTGGTAACGCGACACCCTATGATATTTCCGATGAAAAGTTTCTGGCACTGAAAAAGACACTGTTTAACTTGCGCCAACAACTATCAGTGATAGCGCCTAATTTTCCTATTTTGATCGCATCCCTTGCCCGTGGTGAGACAATTGTTGTTCCGGGTGGAGCAGCTTTCTTTGCATCAGCTCTACAACAGCAAGGAATACCGATCGACTGGATAATACCCAAAGAGGGCGGAATCATGTGGGTTGATAGTCTCGTCATCCCTACTGATGCGCCACACCCAGATTCGGCTAAGCGTTTTTTACAATGGATGTGTTCGCCAAAAGCGCAAGCATTGCTTGCAAACAAGAAAGCCTTCGCAGCAAGCGTTCCAAATTCAGCTGCCTATCCGGCAATAGATTTTAAGTTGCGAAAATTATTGAAGACAGAAAATGGCGAAGAAGCAGAGGCCGTAGCTGCTAAACTGGCAGTGCGCACATTGCCTGTCCAACAGGGTGAACAAATTTGGCAAACTGCTTGGGAAGAATTCAAGACAGCAAAGTAATAGTTTTTCCAATCTGTTGCGACTCTTTTAAATTCTTATAACAGCCTGCGGTGCATTGAAAATTGGAACAGGGGACATGCGGGAGGCTCTTCCCCTGGGAACATCGTGTAGGTCCTGCGCCGATTGCTGCTTTTGCTGCCTCGATGGCCCAGTGACCGGATCCTTTGTTCGCCGTGTGCCAGACGGCCGTCATGCGCAATTGCGTCTGGGCGGTTGCTGTCGGCAGTCATCCCGCCGTTCGAGCCGGTTTCCGCTCGGCCGGGGGGAGCGTCGTGGAATAATCTTCCGGGAGCCATGATGCGCAGAAAAACGCTCTTCTCCCTGCTTCTCGTCGTGGTGCTGGCATTCGTGGCCTACTGGATCTCGACCTATTATATGGCCTACACCGACGACGCCTTTGTGACCACGGATCTTGTCCGGATCACGCCCCAGGTCAGCGGCCACATTGTGGAACTGCCGATCAAGGACAACCAGTTCGTGCGCAAGGGGGATTTGCTGCTGGCGCTGGACCCCCAGCCGTTTCAGTTGCAGGTGGACCGGCATCAGGCCGAACTTGACGCGTCCCAAGCCAAACTCGTCTGGCTGACCAGCCAGATCGACCTTTCCAAGGCCAACGTATCCAAGGCCCAGTCCGCCTTGAACTTGTCCAAGATCACTGAAGCTCGCAAGCGCACGCTGTTAGCCAGCCGGACCATCGCCCCGCAGGACTATGACGAGGAACTGGCCAAACTCAAGGCGTCCGAGGAGGACTTGGCGGCGGCCCAGGCGTCCCTGGTCGAGTCTCAGGACGCCTGCCGAGCCCAGGAGCCGGTCATCAAGGAGGCGCAGGCCGCCCTGAACAACGCGCGCTACAATTTGTCCCAGACCCGCATGTGCGCTCCGCTGAACGGCTTCGTGACCGCCCTCAAGGTCAAGCCCGGGGATTACGCCAAGCAGGGCGAGCCCGTGGTCGGGCTGGTCTCCAACGAAGACTGGCACATCATGGCCAACTACCATGAATATCTGGTGCGGCACATGGAACCGGGCCAGCGGGTGGTTGTGTATCTCGACGGTCATCCCTGGAGGCTTTTTCATGGCAAGGTGCTCAGCATGAGCCGGGGGGTGTCCCGATTCCCGGATGCGGGAAAATTGCTACCCTACGTGGAGCCGAAGACCAACTGGGTCCGGCTGCCCAGACGTTTTCCGGTGCGTATCGAACTCACCGGGCCACCGGCGGACCTCCGTCTTCACATGGGGGGCGACGCCAGAACCTTGGTCGTGTACTGAGGCTTTCCCCGGTCCGGTCACCATGTTCCAGCGTTTCCTTTTCTCCGAGACATGGCAAAGCCTCCGGAAAGAGGTGTCCGGGTTCCCCCGTTCCCCGATCCAGGCCAAACTGGCCTTCAAGGCGGCTCTGGCCTCCCTGATAGCCATCCTGCTCGCGATATGGCTCCAGACCGACTATTATTACTGGGCCGGCATCACCGCCATCGTCGTCACCCGCCCCAATATCGGAGAAACCTTCCTCAAGGGCCTCAACCGGTTGTGCGGCACACTGCTCGGCGGAATCCTCGCCGTGGCCATCATGTCACTTTGGGGCAGCGATCGACTGACCATGATCCTGGTCATCTTCAGTCTGTCCGCCTGCACAATATGGGTGTCCGCTCATCGCGGACGGGACAACTACGGGTATGTCATGACCGGATTCACGGCCGTGGTAACGGTCCTCGGGTACCTGACACAGCCTGAAGGCATCTATGACGGTGCGTATTACCGGGTCATGGAAATCGGTCTCGGCATCGTGGTGGCTTTTTTTGTCAACGGATTGATTTTCCCTGTATCGTCCGTTCCGCTCCTGCGTTCCGGTCTCCAGCGCGCCCTGGTCCAGACCCGGAAAATGATAGGGCTGGCGGTGGCCGGCTACCTGGGAAACCGGATGGAACAGCCCCGCCTGGAATCAGGTGTCAAAGAACTCGGCAAGATCCTGGCCGCCAGCAATGATGCGCTTTCCCAAACCCGCCTGGAGCAAGTCCTCACTCCGTCGCAACGACAGGTCTACGCCACGATGCTTTCGTATGTGGCCTGTTGCCGGGAAGCGCTCGTGGAGGTGGCCCGTCTTCCTGCCCTGGTCGGCGGGTCCTCCTATGCATGGCTCTACCGCGGGGAGATCGCCCAGGTGATGCGCACCTTTGCCGGCATGCTTGAGGCGTTGGGGGGCCGGCTGGAGGCTTCGAAGACGACCGAGGCCGGCCAGAAGGCTTTGGCAGCGTTCCGCCGGGCCGTTACGGGCTTGCGGGAGCGCTACGAACAGGTCCGAGGCACGCCGCGCCATATGCTCCATCCCCTTGTCGCGGTCCTCGCCTTCAATCAGTTCATGGGAATTTGCACGCGTCTTGCCGAGACGCTTGAGGTGGAGATTGCACCTGCACCCAAGGCCGGCCGGGAAGCCCTGGCGGACAGGATGATCCTCAGACAGGCCCTCGCCGGTGGTCTCGCCATGGTGGTCGTTCCCGGACTCTGGATGTGGTTCGATCTGCCGTCGATCACGGAGATTGCTGTTTCCGCTTTGATCGTATTACAAGTCGACGATGTGGAGACATTTCGCAAAGGTGTGCTCCGGATAGGCGGTTGCATTCTCGGCGGAACGGTCGGCTTAGTCCTGCTTGGAGCCCCACCCATGGGCGCGCTATCCGTTTGGATACTGTGCTTTTTCGCCTTTACATTCTTTTTTTGCTACATCAATTTCGGTGATAGCCGCTGCAGTTACATTGGACTGCAAGGCGCCTTAGCCTTGATCATGTCCCTGGTTCAGGGCAACGGGCAAGGCGTGAGCCTCGAGCCGCCGGTTGTACGTCTGGCGGCGATCGTCGTGGCTATCGTGGTCATGAATATGATCATCAGTCTGCTTGGCGTGGAACAGCCAAGGCAGCGGCTGGAAAGCATCTTGGGACGGCTGCGCGGACTGGCCGCGGAAATACTCGCGGCCCTGGCCCGACGGGCCGAGGGCGAAGCGGTGGACGATTTGGATCTGCTGGCCCGTTTCCAGGATCTGGGGCGGGCCGGCGACAAGACCATCGCCTTGCTTGCCAGCATGGAGGTGACGCCAAGCCCGGAATTGGAGATGTGGCAGCGGAGCCAACGTTTCCTTCGAGCTCTATTTTGGGAGTTGCGGGCCGTGTCCAGGGACATGGACAATGCGGAGGACGTTCCGGTCGAGTTCCCGGGCCTGCTCCGCCGGATGGCTGGGGCCATGGCTGATCCCAGGGCGTGCGCCCAGGATGTGGCAACGTGCCGCCAGACGCTTCTTACGGCCATGGAACGGACGAGAGGCACGGAGGAAGGAGGCGTGTCACGGTCGCCCACGGAAAAGATGCATCTGGCCGTCTTGTATGTTGGGCTGTATTCTTTGGTTTGCGTCATTTACCGGCAGGGCGTGGGTTCGATTTCCTCCAGTCTAGGGTGAAGTTGTGTTCTTCAAACACTCGCCTTCGGCTTGTCCGTCAACTTCTTCTTGAAGTTATCCCGGAGCATTTCAATATCATCGAGAAGAATGGCGAGTTCGATGAGTTGTAAGGCGTTTCGGAACGAGTGATTCCTTCGAAGCGGGATATAGAATTCCTGGGTATGGGTAGGGCAGAGGAATTTCCAAGGTTGATAATACGCTACTGAAAACTCCTCGTCGCAGATCGGGCACTTCTTTTTGATTGTGTCGTTCATATTTTTTGTCCTTATCTTTTAAACGTCAAGTCCGCAGCTACGAAGAATTTCAAGACGTTCATCGGCTTTCTTTTTCTTCAGCTTCCACTTGTACGCATTAGGTTGTGTCGACATTTATCTGAGCCAGACCGCTATCGCCGCCACATGCAGGAACGACAGGTAAGCGATGGCCAGTTTGTCGTATCGAGTTGCTATTCGTCTAAACTGCTTGATTTTATTAAACATGCGTTCAATCGCATTTCTCTCTTTGCAGATATAGCGATCATAGTCCCTTGACGCCTTTCGATGAGAGCGGGCCGGGATAACAGGCTCAGCACCCTTCGATTTGATGGCGTCTACTATCGCTTGTGAGTCATATCCTTTGTCTGCAATTACGTAATCATCTTGCTGATTTTCTATTAACGGAACTGCCTGGAGATAGTCCGATTCATTACCGCCTGTAAGAATAAATCTTGTTGGACATCCCAAGAAATCTGTTGTAGCGTGAACATTGGTAGAGAACCCACCTTTCGATCTACCAAATTTCTGCGATTGCTGCCCCCTTTGCGTCAGCTGAATGTTGATGAGCACGAATAATGCTGCTATCAGTCATAAGCCATTCCGTGTCCGCATTGGCAGCTAAAGTATTGAAAATCATTTGCCAAACACCATTTTTTGACCACCTGATAAACAGTTTGTGTACCGTTGACAATTTCCCATATGCATCAGGTAGATCTCTCCAAGGCGCACCGGTCTTTGCGATCCACATCACGGCATCGATAACGAGTCGATTATTCTCTGCTGTTCTTCCTCTGTCACCTGCTTTTCCAGGTAGAGCGTCCTTTATCTTATCCCATTGATCATCAGTAATGGTATGTCGAAGTTCCATTGCATTCCTGAAGAGAGGAATAGCATGGGCCAAACAAAATGCTGAATAGATAACGTTTGTAGCGTCATCCATGGTGACGATGAGATCCCAAAGTTTCTCCGGCACCCATTCGTGCTGGGAACCATCCTGGTGGAGCATCATCCCTGGAAGGGGTTTCCGTGGGCGCTTGCGTCGGTGCGCCCCGCGTCGTGGGGCTTTCGCCACTAGTCCCTCCGATTGCAGGAGATTTTTCGTCCAGGTGTAACTGCGAAAGATGCCATGCGTGGTGAGTTTCTCGTGGAAGTGCTTGACGTTAAAATCATAGTAGCGGTTTTTGAAAAGTCTCCTTACCTCGACGGCTTCATCGACCGGAGCACGTCGTGCGGAAAGTTTGCCAAGCCGCCGATCCACGAGTCCATCTTCGCCCTCGGCATCAAAACGTTTTCGCAAACGATAAAAGCTGCTTACGGATACACCAAGTAGGTCGGCCGCTTCGTCGCAACCAATGCTATCCCTCTGATATCTCAGATATATATCAAGAAATCGCATCCGAATAACCTCGTTGAGCGCATGTGTTCGACCCATGTCGGTTCTCCTTGCGGAGACCCTGCCCAATCGGTCAAATCATGTGCTACCTAACTCGGTCATATCATTTGCTCGCGACAGGCGGCGGGTACGGGACTTGTCCGCGCCGTGGGGGCGATATACGATACCGCAGCCGGCCGTGTTGCGGCGGGTCTTATGGTATCCCCCCTATCCCTTTCCAAAGGAGCGCCCATGGGTAAGAAATGGCCCTTTGTCCTGCTGGGGCTGGCCGTGGTCCTGGCTGGAGCTTTTTTCGGCTACCGGTACTACCGTTCGCGCCAGCCCGACTGGTCCTTGCAGGCCCTGATCGCGGCCTGCCAACAGCGTGATATGGCCAAGGCCCGGCTGTATGTGGACACCAACGCCGTGGCCTCGACGGCCGTGGACGAATTGGCCGGGCTGATGGTGCCAGGCGGCAACAAGGACAACGCCGAAGGCGTCGGACAGGTCCTGGGCGCGCTCGGTGCCGGTCTGGCCCGGATGGTCAAGCCCAACGTGAGCCGGGAGTTCGACAAGAGCGTGGAGCAGGCCGTGGTCTCAGGCAAGCTCGCCTTCTTGCGCCTCGGCGACGGACAGCCCCCCGCGCGGGCCGAGGCCGGCGGGGCCAATGTGTTTCTCGGCCCCCAGACGCGCCAGGCCGGACAGGCCCATGTGGCCGTGACCTATCTCCCGCCGGACGGTTCGCCCGGTATTCTCCTTGATGTCGCCATGGCTGAGGCCGGCGATCACTGGCAGGTCATCGCCATCGGCAACTTGAAGGACGTGCTCGGCCACGCGGCGTTTTCCGCCCTGCCGTAGGCTGTCCCCGGCGTAGGCGCGTGACTTCGCGCCTTGCCTTTCCCGCCATTGTCCCGCATACCTTGGAAAAGCCGCGCAACAGATCAACTGGCGGCATGGGAGGTGCCTGGTGAAAGACAACGCATGGCGACGCGGGCTGCTCGGATTGGTGCTGGCCCTGATCCTGGCTTGGCCGGCCATCGGTTCTGCCCGCGAAGTGCCGCTCGTCACAGGGGAGCATTGGACCAAATCGACGCTACAGGAACGCAAGTCCTTTCTGCTCGGAGCCACGACCATCATGGAACTGGAGCAGGAGGTCGAGGGCACCCCGCCTCCGCCGCCCGATAAAAGCCTTATCGATGTCTGGTGCCGGGGCCTGAGCCACTACACCATTGACGAGATGGTGAAGGCCATCGACGACTGGTATGGGACCCATCCGAACAAGCTGTCCCGGCCGGTGGTCGAGGTCATGTGGTACGAACTGGCCAAGCCCAACGCCGAGAAAAAACCGTAGGAGGCCCGCATGAAGCGCCTGATTCTCCTTGCGGCGGTCGTGGCACTGCTTGCGTGCCTCGGCTGCACCAATATGAACAAGACCCAACAGGGGGCCCTGTCCGGCGCGGTGATCGGCGCCGGAGCCGGTGCGGCCATCAGCGCCATCGCCGGGGGCAATGTCGGTGTCGGAGCCGGACTCGGCGGCATTCTTGGCGGCGTGGCCGGTGGGATCATCGGCAACGAACAGGATCGCCGCGATCATTACTACCGTTACGGGTATTGATTTACTCTGGCGCGGCCGGCGGGGAACAACCACCACCGGCCGCGTCGGGAAGCCTCATGCCCTCTTCGGGCGTCTGTATCGGCTGATGCGGACCCTCTCCGTTTGACCGGAACTCCCTATCCCGACGATCCTTCCCCGGAGCGGGATTCCAAAGGGCGTAGCCCTTTGGCCGCCGGAGGCGTCTCCCCACCCCCACCTCTTCCCCTTCCCCTGCCTCTCCTCTCAACTCGCGACCGCGCAGGCGTCGCCCGGCTGGAAGCGGCGCACCACCCAGGTTTTCACGATCTGGGCCAGGCACATGTAGCAGAAGATGACCAGGGCCGTGATGCCCCAGTAGGGTCCGGGCAGGGCCACCAGTCCGAAGGCGTGGGCCAGGGGTGAAAACGGCAGCCAGATGCCCAGGGCGCAGATGGCCAGGGTGGTGAGCCCCAGGACCAGGCTCGACCGGCTCTGGAGCAGCGGAATCTTGTCCGTGCGGATCACGTGCACGATGAGCGTCTGGGAGAGCAGGGACTCGATGAACCAGCCGGTCTGGAACAGGGCCGGGTTGGTCCAGGCGCCGAAAACGTGCAGCAGGAAAAAGAAGGTCACGTAGTCGAACAGGGAACTGACCGGCCCGAGGTAGAGGATGTAGCGCCGGATGTCGTCGATGCGCCAGCGCCGGGGCCGGCGCACGATGTCCGGGTCCACGTTGTCCGTGGGGATGGCCGTCTGGGAGACGTCGTAGAGGAGGTTGTTGACCAGGATCTGGATCGGCAGCATGGGCAGGAAGGGCAGGAAGATGCTGGCCCCAAGTACGCTGAACATGTTGCCGAAGTTGGAACTCGCGCCCATGCGGATATATTTGGTGATGTTGAAAAAAATCTTGCGGCCCTCGATGACGCCGTGTTCGAGGACGTGCAGGCTTTTTTCGAGCAGGATGATGTCGGCCGATTCCTTGGCCACGTCCACGGCCGAATCCACCGAGATGCCGACATCGGCCGCGCGCAGGGCCGGTGCGTCGTTGATGCCGTCGCCCATGAAGCCGACCACGTGTCCCCGGGCGCGCAGCGCCTTGACGATGGCCTCCTTTTGCATGGGGTCGAGCTTGGCGAAAACGTGGCAGTGCGTGACCGCCTCGCCCAGTTCGGCCTCGGACAGGCCGGCCAGCTGCTCGCCGGTCATGATGTGGTCACCGGCGTCGAAGTCGACCTCGCGGCAGATCTTGGCCGTGATCACGGCGTTGTCGCCAGTGAGGATTTTTGGCGTGATGCCGTGGGCGGCCATGACGGCCAGGGCCTCGGCGGCCGTGTCCTTGGGCGGGTCCAGAAAGGCCAGATAGCCCATCAGGGTCAGGTCGCATTCGTCGGCCACGGCGAAGTCGCGGCGGGTGCCGTCCACTTCCTTGTAGGCCAGGGCCACCACCCGGAAGCCGTCGTCGTTGAGGTCGTGGACGAGCTGGCGCCGCGTGTCCAGGTGGGTGCCTTCCAGGGGCTTGATCAGGCCGTTTTTGTTATAGGTGCGGCTTTGGGCGAACACTTCCTCGGCCGCGCCCTTGCAGATCAAAATCGCCTTGTCCGTACGCTTGTCGCGCACGATGACGCTTAAGCGCCGGCGCATGAAGTCGAAGGGTATCTCGTCCAGAAGTTCGTAATCGGCCGTTTCGATGCTGGAGCCGACCGCGTCGCCGGTCTCGATGACGGCCAGGTCCAGGGCGTTGCGCAGGCCGGTTTGCAGCTTGCTGTTGAGGTAGGCGTATTCGAGGACCGCGTTGTCCTCCTCGCCTTTGATGCCGAGGTATTTTTCCAGGATGATCCTGTCCTGGGTGAGCGTGCCGGTCTTGTCCGTGCACAGCACGTCGATGGCGCCGAAATTCTGGATGGCGTCGAGCCTTTTGACGATGACCTTGTGCTTGGCCATGGCCAGGGCGCCCTTGGACAGGCACACCGTCACCACCATGGGCAGCATTTCCGGGGTCAGCCCCACGGCCACGGCCAGGGCGAACATGAACGCGCCCATCCAGTCGTGGCTGGTGGCGCCGTTGATGACGAACACGCAGGGCACCATGACCAGCATGAAGCGCAGCATGAGCATGGTGAAGTTCTTGATGCCCTTGTCGAAGTCGGTGGGGGCCCGCTTCCGGGACAGCTTGGCCGCGATGCCGCCGAAATAGGTCCGGGCGCCAGTGGCCATGACCACGGCCGCGGCCGAACCGGACACCACGTTGGTGCCCATGAAGCACATGGCCGGATCGCCAAGGCCGGTTTCGCCTTCGGGTGCGGCCTCGCCGGCCGGCCGGGCGATTTTTTCCACGGGCAAGGCCTCGCCGGTCAGCATGGCCTGGTTGATATGGAGGTCCTTGGCCCGCACGAGCTGCACGTCGGCCGGCACCATGTCCCCGGCCGCCAGCAGCACGATGTCGCCGGGCACCACCTCGGCCAGGGGAATCTCGCGTTGGGCCCCGTCGCGCAGGGCCGTGGCCGTGGTGTGGACCATCTTGCGCAAGGCCTCGGCGGCGGTGTCGGCCTTGGCCTCTTGCAGGATTTTCAGCGTCACGCCGAGCACGGCCATGCCGAGAATGACCACGGCCGAGCGGATGTCGTCGGTAGCGTAGGAGATAGCGCCGAGCACGACGAGCAGCAGCACCAGCGGATTTTTGACCGCGTCGAACAGCCGGTCCCAGACCGTGATGCGCCTGGCCCGGACCGCCTCGTTGGGACCGTACCGGCGCAGCCTGGCCCGGGCTTCCTCGGCGGACAGCCCGGCAAAGGTCGGTGCCGGCTCGATGACAGGTTCCGAAAGACGCGCGCCCGCATCGGCCATTTGTCCCCACAGTCCTTCCAGGTGCTTGAAGGCCTCGTAGGGATGGAGCTTGCGCTTGCTGGCCAGGGCCGCGAACACATGGGCCTTTTGGGCGAAGTGTTCGAGGTGTTTGGTGAATTCCTCTTCCGGTCCGAGCTTGAGCGGTTCCTGGTCCGGCCCGGCCTCGCCGGGGGCATGGGCGTTACGCATGGCTTGTTCCCGATCCTACCCGCGCGGATTCTCCAGCAATTCCAGGCAAGCTTCGACCGCACCGTTGAAATCGACCCCGCCCTCGATCTCCAGGGTCGGCACGTCGCCGAGCACGGCCAGGTATTCCTCCGGGCTGACCTTGGACTCCTGGAGCGGATCGTCGGGCTCGTAGAACACTCCGGGGTCCTTCATGAAGGCCGGCATCAGGTCCTGGCGTACCCGCAGGTCCACGCGGCGGGCGATCATGGGCACGGGCTCCCGGCGCCAGCGCAGCACCACCAACCCGTCCATGGCGCTTCGCAACTTGAACCGGCCAGGCCCGAAACAGGCGTCGATGGAGGCGTCGTACTTATGTTCCAGATCCCACAGCTCGGCCACGGGCAGGGCGGCAAAGGCTTGCCGTTCGGCCTCGCTCATGACCGGAGCCAGGCTTGGGTTGTTGAGCACTGTGCCGGGATTGACCCGGGGCATCTTGGCCACGCCGCGCATAACCAGGCCGCGGCCGGTTCGGGCGACCAGCAGCCGGTCGTTGCTGATGAAATCCAGGCCCGGCTTGCGCATGAGGGCCAGGGCCAGGGTGGATTTGCCCGCTCCGGAAAAGCCGGCCAGGGCCAGCCCCCGGCCGTTTCGCGCCACGCCGGCCGCGTGGAACAGCAGGTCTCCGGCGCGCAGGCGCACCTCGATGAGCCGGTTGTTGATGAAATTGACGATCTGGTTGTCGTTGGCCAGGCACGGCCCGACCGCGGCATGGGCGCCGCGTCCGAAAAAGAAGAGCAGGCCGGTTATAAGCTTGCGCACCACCCGGCCATCGGGCAGGTCGCAATAGGCTTCCTTGAGCTTGGTCTTGCCCGGTTCGCGCTCCTTGACCGTGTAGGGAAGGCCGAGGTCCGGCGGCGTGGCCTCGATGGCCGTGATCGGAATGCGGATGGAGCCGCCGTCGCCCAGGAAGTCCGCGTAGTAGGCGCGTAGCTTGGCGATGAGTGCCGGGGAGTTGGAGGCCACGGTCACGGTGACCTCCCCAAAGGTCAGCTCCAGGTTGGAGGTCACCGGATGGGCGTCGCAAATGGGGCCGAACAGGCTGGTGATGGTAGCGGGCGCTGTCGTCATGCGAGATGCTCCAGGACATAGTCGGCATAGGCCTCGGCCGCGTCCAGGCCACAGGCGTCAAGCAGGCCCCGGAAGCCGCCGAAGGCCGACACTTCGAACACGGCCGCCCCGTCCGGGGTCTCGACCACGTCCACGCAGGTGAAGGCCATGCCCGGAAACAGGGCCTGGGCCTTGGCGGCCAGGTCGATGATGTCCTTGGAGGGCTCGTGGGGCACGTAGCGACCGCCGGTACGGGTGGTGGTGTCCCAGGAGGTGCCGCTGCCTTGGCGGGCATAGGTGGCCAGGTACTGGCCGCCGAGAAACGACACCCCGAGATCGAGGTGCCCGCCGGCGTGGGCGATCATCTGCTGGATGTACATGACCTGATTGCCGGCGGCCTTGTAGTCGGCGATCTCCTCGGCCATGTCCGGGCCGTCGGCGATGACGGCCATGCCCCGGGCCTTGGAGCTGAAAAGCGGCTTGAACACGGCCCGGCCGAACCGGGCGACGGTGGCGGCCGCCTCGGTCACGTCCTCGGTGATGACCGTGGCCGGCATGGGGATGCCGCCCAGACGCAGGGTGGTGGTGCAGGTCAGGCGGTCGATGAGGCGCTGCATGCTGTCGGGGTTGGAAAAGACCGGCACACCCCGGGCATTGAGAAAGCGCAGGATCTCCATGCGGTCCACGGCGTCCGGGGAGTAGGTCGGGGCGATTTTTTTGACGATGATCGCGTCCAGGGCCGACAGCTCCACCTCGCCGTAAAACACGCGGCCCGTCTCCAGATCCAGGCGCACCGCGGCCATGTCGATGCACAGGCGAAAACCGGTCTTGCGCTCCAACGTGTCCAGGAGTCGCAAGGTGGACCATCCGGTGGGGATGCCCACCACGCCGATACGTTTCATGTTTTCCTCCGTGAAAGTCGTCGGTTCCGGGAGAGGGGCGCGGCGTCCTTACGGACGCACCGCCGCCAGGGGCAGCCGGAAGGTGGCCGGATCGCCTTCATGGGCCGTGATCCGGGTCAGCAGGTACAGCCCGCGCTGGAACATGATCCGCGAAAAACGCTGGCTCAGTTCGAACCGGGTCGAAGTGATCAGGGACCGGGCCAGTCCCAGGGTCAGTCGGTAATCGAAGGTAGTGTCGCCATGGGCGACGGCGAAGTCCCGGGCGAATCCGTAGGCTTCCAGAAGCACGGCCCCGAGCAGGCGTCGCCGGGGGGCATCGAACACCGGCAGCCGGAAGTTGGAGATCATGAACACCGAGATGTCCTGAACCAGATCGGCCTCGGCCGAGCGGTGCAGGTCGATATAGTGGATGTGGTCCTCGGTGCGGTCATACAGGATGTTGTTGGCGTTGCAGTCGCCGTGGATGAAGATCGAAAACGGGGCGGTCAGCCGGGATTCCAGGGCCTCGGCCTGGACCACGAGGTCCGTGAGGGCGGGCAGGACATGGCTGCCGATGGCCTGGCGGGGACGGTCGAACCGGGGATGGATCGAGAGCACCTGGGGCAAGCGGGAGCGCAGTTGAGCCATGGTGCCGGCCGGGATCGGACCGGGGCCCAGGGTGCGTTCCCACAGGGTCGTGGCCGTGCGGCGCAGGGCGGCCATGGCCGCGGCCAAAAGGGGCGCGTCCCCGGACAGGGCGATGTCCTGGATGGTCTGGCCGGGCAGCATGGTCACGAGCATGGAGCTCGACTTGCCGTCCTCCCGGAAGGCCTCCACCCGGGGCGGCAGGCCGGGCATGAGCGCTTCCCAGCACTCGATGTTGGCCTTTTCGTGCCGCAGTTTGACCGAATCCCCGGACTTGAAGATGACATCGTGGCCCGGGAGCTGGCCTTCGGGGTGATGGTCGTGGACCCGGCCGATGCGGCAGCCCGAGCGCGTGCCCCAGATGGATTCGAAATCGAAGTCCGTCAGGGGATTTTCATGGCCGGAGTTGGCCAGGATGTCGTTTAAGGCCGTGAACTGGCGGATCTTGAACTTGTCGCCGGTGATGCCGAAGATGGCCGCTTCGCCGATGTTGAGCAGGGCGTCGCCGATACGCTCCAGGTAGCGGAAAATAAAGAGCGTGGTGAGCAGATCGCCGGTGCGTACCCCCGAGCGCAGTTCGTCGCGGATGCGGTCGAACTCCTGTTTGTACAGCCGGTCCAGGTGCAGCTCGGTGCGGCAGATCTTGAGCGCCGCCGTCATGTCGCGCTGCATGGCCGCGGCCGGAGCCCAGGCCAGGGCAGCATAGATCTCGTCGAAAAAGGGCTGATAGTTGTAGCGCGTGATGCAGGTCGGATCGTCGTAGTGCCGGGTCTGGCGCACCACGTTGACGGCATGGTCGCCCACGCGCTCCAGGTTGTTGCCCATGATGTGCAGGGCCCGGATATGGGCCATTTCCGGGGTGCCGGGGCGGTTGTCCTGGTAGAGGGCGGCGAAACAGGCGTTTTCGATCACGCTCTTCAAATTGTCGATATAGTCGTCGCGGGCCTCGACCTTGGCGATGGCCTTTTCGTCGTGGTCCTCGATGACGGCCTGGGCCTCCCGTATCTGGCGTTCGACCTCGACCAGGAGGAAGGTGAAGTTCGATTCAATGTCATGCATCGTTTGCATCCAAGGCCTGGATGCGCAGGGGAGCGGGATCGGCCGGGGCGGCGGCGTCGCGCTCCTTCCAGCGCAAGGTGAACTTGAGTTTGCAATCCGTGTCCTTGCGTTTGGCTTCCACGGTGATGGTGACCGGTCCCTGGGGGGTCAGGACCATCTGTTCCTCGCCCTGGGTCAGGGACAGGGCGCCGGAGGCAAAGCCATCCCGTAACGCTTCGAGACAGTCAGCGATTTCGGGCGGGTCCTGGATGCCATCGTATTTGAAAAGCGAGTCCGACACGGTTCCTCCTCATTGTCGCAATCGGGCGCCGGATGGCGCGCAAGCCAAGGGCCTAGCATGGGTTTGTGAAGAAACGGTGCAGGCTTGGCCGCAAATTCGTCACAAAGGGCGGCGGTGGTCGCCAACTGCCTACGGGGAACTGCCCGGGGCGCCTGTTTGGCGTTCGGGCAAATCGAGCAGGTGCTGCCTGGCCGCGGCTAGACTGGCCTTGAGCGCGGCGAGGAGTTCCCCGGCCGTGGCGGCATCGGCCTGGCGCAGGCTTTCTTCCAGGCGCCCGGCCAGGAGGCGGGCTGCCTCGGCCCCGACGGCGCCGACAATGTTTTTGAGGGAATGGGCGGCCAAGGCCGCTTCCTCCCAGTTTTCCATGTGTTGGCACAGGCTGATCGTGCGCAGCTTGCCCGGAAACTGGTTCAGGAAATCGTCCTGGATTTCCCGCAACAGGTCCGCGTCGCCGCCCAGACGCTTGAGGGCGGTCGCGACATCGAGCACCGGGGGCTCGGGCGCGGCGGGAGCGGGCGGCTCCCGCAAGCTCGCCCGGACCGAGGTGGTGCCGGCGAGCAGGGTGTCGAGGTCCTTGAAGTCCAAGGGCTTGGCCAGATAGCCGTTCATGCCGGCATTGAGGCAGCGGTCCTTGGCACCGCTTAAGACATGGGCGGTCATGGCGTAGACGGGCACGTGGTGGTTCAAGGGGCCGGCCTGGCCGTCGCGCAGGCGCCGGGTCGCCTCCAGGCCATCGATATCCGGCATTTCCACGTCCATGAACACGAGGTCGAAGGTATCCCGGGCCAGGGCCGCAAGCGCTTCCCGACCGCTGCCGGCGACCACGGTTTCGTGGCCGCGCCGGCCGAGATAGGTGGTGGCCACCTTGACGTTGACCGGGTTGTCCTCGGCCACGAGGATGCGAAGAGGCATTCCGGTCTCCTTGGGAGAGGGGGGCGCGGGTATGGGCGCGTCGGCTGCCGCGACCGGCGCCTGACCCGAAGTGAAAGCCAGGGTGGAGGTGAAAACGCTGCCTTGGCCGGTTTCGCTGACAACCCGGATGCTGCCGCGCATGAGGCGGGCCAGTTCCCGGCAGATGGCCAAGCCCAGGCCCGTGCCGCCGTAATGCTCGCCGACCAGGGCGTCGGCCTGGGTGAACAGTTCGAAGATGTGTTCGAGCTTGTCCCGGGGAATGCCGATGCCGGTGTCGGCCACGCGAAAGTCGAGGGAGACGGTATCCGGGGCCGTCGGGGGCGTATCGGACGGGCGGACAGTCAGGCTGATGCCGCCTTTTCGGGTGAATTTTATGGCGTTGCCGATGAGGTTCATGAGAATCTGGCGCAACCGGCCCTGGTCTCCCCGGACGTAGCGCGGGATGGCCGGAGCCAGGCGCAGGTGCAGGGACAGGCCCTTGGGCGCGGCCTGGGGGCGCAGGGTGCGGACCATGGCCGCCACGGTGCGGCGCAGATCGAAATCCTCCACGGCGAGTTCGAGCTTGCGGGCCTCGATGCGGGAGATGTCCAGGATGTCGTTGATGACGGCGAGCAAGACCTTGGAGGCTTCCCGGGCGGTGTCCAGGGCGTCGCGCTGTTCCGGGGTCAGGGGCGTGGCCAGGGTCAGCTCGGTCATGCCGATGATGGCGTTGAGCGGGGTGCGGATTTCGTGGCTCATCTTGGCCAGGAAATCGCTTTTGGCCCGGGAGGCGGTTTCGGCCGCGTCCTTGGCGGCGCGCAGGTCGTTTTCATAAGCGTCCAGCACGGTCATGTCCCGGGCGATGACGAAATAGCGGCAGTCGCTGCCGGCCTGGGCCGGGTAGCGGCTGCGGCGCAGGGAGACCGGGAAATGCGTGCCGTCCTTGCGGCGGTAGCGTTTGAAATACACCCCGGACACGGGCACATCGTCCCTGGAGAGTGCCTCACGTTCGGGCAGGAGGTCCGCGCCGTCCTCGGGGGAGAGCTCCCGTACGGTAATCCGGCCCAGTTCCTCCTGACTGTAGCCGAGCATATCCTGGAAAGCGGGATTGGATTCCACAATGCGATTTTGCCCGTCCACGGAGGCGAACCCGTCTCCCATGGACGCGAGCAGGGCACGGTACTTGCTTTCCGAAGCGGCCAGGGCGCGTTCGGAATGCTTGCGCTCGCTTATGTCCATGATCACGGCCACAATACCGGCCGGGACGCCCGCGGCGGACCGGAAGACCGATTTGAAGATGACCACATCGTGGAGCGAATCGTCCCGGAAGGTGATCGAACATTCGTAGACGCGGGTCTGGTCCGGATTTTCGAGGAGGCGGCGGTCCTCGGCCGTGCACAATTCGGCCTGGGCCGGCGGGGCGAAGTTGCAGGCATTTTGGCCAAGGATAAGGGACAGGGGATGCAGGGCCTGTTCATAGGCCCGGTTGCAGCCGATGTAACGCCCGTCCAAGTCTTTGTAGAAAAGCGGCGTGGGCACGACGTCGATGAGCTCCTGGGTGAAGCGGATACGCTCTTCGAGGGTGGCGCCCATGGTATCGAGGGCCCGGGCCAGATCGGCGATCTCGTCGCGGCCCGCGGCGAGGCCCGAGCGGCGGCTGAGATCGCCCGCGGCCATGTCCTGGGCCATCCGGGCCAGACGGGCCGTGGGGCGTAGGATGAAAAACCGGGCAAAGGCGTGGGCTGCGGCCAGGGCCAGGGCCAAAACCAGGGCGAGCAGGGTCATGTCTCGCTTCATGGCCGTGTCCAGAGGCGCCAGTACGGCCGAAAGCGGACGGCGTAGCCGGAGGATCAGCTCGGGTTTTCCGCCGACGCGGATCGGAACGGCAATATTGCAGTAGGATACGCCGCTAGGGCGCGGCGCGGTCCAGACCAAATGGGCATCGGTCCGGGGCTGGGGTGGGACATCCGCGGCGTCGGGCATGTGCTGGCCAATGCGTCGCGGTTCTTCAGGCCAGGCGGCCAGGATCCGGCCGGAGGTGTCGAGGAGCCGGGCTTCTGTCTGGTCGGGAAACCGGATGCCGGCAAAAAGGCGGGAAAACCAGTCCAAGCGTAGCCCCAGGACGCACAGGCCGACAACTTCCCCAGAGGGCGCGCGCACGGGCTGTGCCAGCAGCAGCCGGGCTGGCGCGTCGGCCGTGGCCGGGTGATAGCCCCCGAGCCGGATGTCACCGTTTTGCAGGGCCGGCCGGAACCAGGAATGGTCGGCAGCGTCGATATCCGGCAATCTGTCGATGGTGGAGGAGAGGACGTGGCCGTTCGAGGCGAGCAGGCTCAGGCTGGCGAACTGGGGAAACAGGGCCAGGGCCTTGCGGAGGATAAAGCCGGATTTGTTCGGATCACCGGCAATGACGTCCGGCAGGTTGGCCAGGCCGCGCAGGATGTCGGTGCCACTGTTGATGATGGTCTGGGCCTGGCCGGCCGCCAGATCGGCCAGGCCGTCCAGGGTGTTTTGGGCAGCGGTCTGGGCCAGATGGCGTTTTTCAATGGCCGAAGCCACATGGAGGGCAATGGCCGGGGTCAGCGTAAGCAGTACCAGCCAGAGCAGTCGCGAACGCAGGCTTTGGTGCAGCCGCCATGCCATGGATGCGATCCCGGAAGCGTTCAGGTGGCGCCGTGGGAATGGGATGGTGCCGCCAATTCCCAAAGAATAGGGGACTTCCGGTTCGAAAGCAAGGGCGGTCCCGCAAGACGGTTGGTCCGGTCAGGCCGCAGGCAGGTAGGTCTTCCCAAGGACAAACCCTCGGGATTCCAGGAAGGTGGAAAGATATTCCGTGGCTCCCCGGCTGGCCACGTAGGGCACGACAAAACAGGATTCGGGTCCGGGCACGGCCGTTAGAGGCAAGATCGGCCGACCGGCCACGACCTTGCCCACCTTGCGCGGGTCGATGTCGAGCCAGGCCGTGATGCGCACGCCCCAGTCGAGGAGATGGCCGGCCCGACGGCGGGTGACGCGTCCGGCTCCGGCCACGATGATCTCGGGGTGGTACGGATTGACGGCGGACAGGTAGCGGGCGAGGGCACCGGCCTTGATGCGGTGGAAGGCTTCCGGGTCGTAGCGCGGATCGGTCCGGGAGAGCCGGCCCGGTGGATCGTTCCAGACGAGCAGGGTCTCGGGCAGCTTGGCCATGACCACCCCGGCCGCGAGCCAGCGCAGCCACAGTTCGTAGTCCTCGGGAAAGTCGCCCTGGCGGTAGCCGCCGAAGCGCCGGACCAGGTCCGTGCGGAACATGACCGAGGGATGCGGCAGGGGCGATTCCCGGAAGATGGCCAGCCGGAGGGCCTCAGGCGCAAGCACGCTGTTGGCCCAGCGCACATGCTCGCGGTAGCCGTTGGCCCGGGCCGCGTCCCCGCCGAAGGCGGTCCGGCAGGACACGAGCCCCACTTCCGGATGGGTGTCCAGGTACCGGGCCTGGTGTTCCAGGCGGCCGGGCAGGCAGAGGTCATCGGCGTCCATGCGGGCGATGTATTCGCCTCGGGCCACGGCCAAGCCGGCGCACAGGGCGGCCACGATGCCGCCGTGGGAACGGTGGAGGGGGCGCACTCTGGGGTCACGCCGGGCGGCCGCGTCCAGGATGACCCGGGTGGCGCCGCCGTCGTCGGAACCGTCGTTGACCGCCACCACTTCGAAGTCGCAGCCGGTCTGGGAAAGGAGACTCGCGAGGGCGGCAGGCAGGCTGGCGGCGGCGTTGCGCACCGGCAACAGCACGGAAATCATGGCTGTCTTGTAGCCGGCTGCGGCCGGCCGGACAAGAGGCGCTGGCGGAGGGGAAACACACGGCCCCGGCCGATGTCCGCCGGGGCAAAAGACGGGAGACCGGGGCGTCGAACCTAGGCCACCCGGACCATGGTCGAGCGCAAGACCTCGGAGCGCATGACTTCGAGGACCTTACCCTCGGCGTAGGTCACCACGTCGCCGCCGAAAAAAGCCACATCGGCCGGGTCATGGGTGACCATGATGAGGGGAATGTCCAGGCGGGACAGGATGCCGGCCAGCTCCACACGGACCTTCTGGCGCAAGGGGATGTCCAGGGCCGAGAAGGGTTCGTCCAGGAGCAGGGCCCGCGGTTCGCCGACAAGGGCCCTGGCCAGGGCCACGCGCTGACGCTGCCCGCCGGATATCCGGGCAGGCCTGACCTCGGCCAGGGCGGCGATAGCAAACAACTCCATGATGCGGTCCACACGGTCGGCATTGGCCCGGGAAAGACGTCCGAACAGGGGGCGCAGGCCAAAGGCCACGTTCTGGCGCACGGTCAGGTGGGGGAAAAGGGCATAGTCCTGGAAGACATAGCCGATTTTCCGGTCCCGGGGCGGCAGGAACACGCCTTTGGCGCTGTCGCACAGGATGCGGCCATCAAGGGTGATGGAACCCACATCCGGACGCATGAGTCCGGCAATGGCGCGCAGGGTCAGGGTCTTTCCCGAGCCGGAAGGCCCGAAAAGGACCACCCGGTTGTCCGAGGTGGCGAACTGAGCCGCCAAATGGAAGCCCCGGGTGGCCGACTTGTAGGCTTTCTCTATGCCGACGGTGATGCGCATACGGTTTGCCCTACGGCTTCTTGAACCCGTACTGGGCCAGGATTCCCTGCCCCTTGGGGCTGGCCACGAAGGCGATGAAGGCGGCGGCGTCCTTCTTGTTGGCGGCGGCGGTCAAGACGGCGATGGGGTAGCTGACCGGCTTTTCCAGGGGAATCTCGGCCACAACCTTCACCTTGTCGCCACCCTTCTTGGCATCGGTGCCATACACGAAGCCGGCATCCACTTCACCCCGGCTCAGGTAGTCGAGCACCTGGCGCACGGACTCGGCCATGACGAACTTGGAGGCGATGGGGTCCCATTCACCGAGCTTGACCAGGGCGGCCTTGGTGTAGCGTCCGGCCGGCACGGTCTCGGGGTTGCCCACGGCCACGCGCTTGACCGCGGCAGCCTTGAGGGAGGCCAGATCCTTGACCTTGGCCGGGTTGCCGGCCGGCACGGTCAGGACCAGGGAATTCTGGGCGAAGTTGACCCGGGTGGGCACGTCGATGAGTTTTTTCTCAACGGCCATGTCCATGGTTTTCTGGTCGGCCGAGGCGAACACGTCGACCGGAGCGCCCTTTTCCATCTGGGACAGCAGCGCGCCCGAAGCGGCAAAGTTCATGGTCACGTTGACGCCCGGATGCTCCTTGGCAAAGGCGGTTTTCACGGCGCCGAAAGCGTCGGTCAGGCTGGCGGCGGCGGAAACGGTCAGATCGCTGGCGGCGGCCGGAACGGCCAGGGACAGCACCAGGGTCAGGGCCAACAGCAGTTTACGCATCGTCAATCCTCCTTGATCAGGCTTTGGGTTTGATGATCTTGGCCACCACGACGAGCAGGACCACGCAAACCGCCGAGATGAGCAGCACCAGTTCGTTGGCCAGGGTGTCGTTCCCGGCCTGGGTGGCGCTGTACACGGCCAGCGACAAGGTTTGCGTCTTGCCCGGAAGGTTGCCGGCCACCATGAGGGTGGCGCCGAACTCGCCCATGGCCCGAGCCAGGGCCAGCATGACGCCGGCGAGAAGTCCCCGCAGGGCCAGCGGCAAGGACACCCGGAAAAAGATCGCCGTTTCCGTGGCGCCCAGGGTTCTGGCCGCGTTTTCCAGGTTCTGGTCCACGCCCTCGAAAGCCGCTCGGGCCGAACGGTAGACCAGGGGAAAGGCCACCACCGCGGCCGCTAGCACCGCACCCTCCCAGGTGAACATGATGGAGATGCCGAAGGCGTCCCAGAGATAGGAACCGATGACCCCCCGGCGCCCCAGGATCACAATAATATAATAGCCCAGCACCGTGGGCGGCAGCACCATGGGCAGGGTGAGGACGGCATCGATGAAATCGCGGCCCGGAAACTCCCGGGTGCAGGCCATACGCGCCAGGGTCACGGCCGGGATCGATGCCAGGGCCGTGGCCAAGCTTGAGACCTTCAGCGTGAGCAACAATGGAGGCAGGACATTGGCATCGAGCATTGCAACGGTCTCTTGGGGTTTAAGCCCAGGGAGGAAAGGTGAAACGGGCGCGTTGCCGTTCACGGAACAGCATCTTTACAAGCTTGATAGGGGAAGAATGCTATAATGTATAGGGTATCACGAGTTTCATAAAAAATGTGCCACTGCCTGCCCGGCAGGAGCGCTCTTCCAGTCCGTTGCAGGGCGCGGCCCGCACAACGACTGACAAACCAGGCGAATCGGAAAAGGGCCGTCAGGCCCAGGCCGGCCTACTCCAGCACGATCTGGGCGTATTGGAGGTAGTCGCTCAGGAGGGTCTGGGTCTCCTCGGCCAATTCGGTGAACTTGAGCCCGAGGTCGAGGCGCTTTTCGGACAGCCCCACCCGCTTGATGACGCAGGGCAGGACGGCACGCGCGGTCGTGCCGAGCAGGGGGCAGGTCAGCACGATGCGGTCGTCGATATGCACGCTTGGGGGATTGGACTTGTCGGAGCCGGCCGAAAACTGGCACCCGGTCTGGCTGAGGTCCACGATCATGCCTTGGACCTTGGCTTCGCTCAGTTCCGTTTCGGCCGGGATGCTGCAGGGCATCCGGGGAAAACGCCGCAAGTCATGGGATTCCAGGCGGGAGGGGTAGGAGAGAAAAAGCAGGGGAAAGGGAATTTGCACCGCCTTGATCAGGCTGGCGGAAAAGCCCATGACCGTGCCCCCATGCAAAAAACGCACGATGACCTTGTTGTCGGGATAGAGCATCTGATGCATGGCATCCCGATTGTTTTCGGACACGACGGGCATGTGGGTGACCACAAAGCGACCCTTGGCATGGCCGACGCTGGCCGTGGTCAGCTTGTCCGCAAGGCCGGCCACTTCAAGGAGCAGCTTGGTTCCGGGCGGACAGGGCAGGTTGATGTGGCGCCCTGTGGAAGTGCTCATGATTGCGGCGCCTCGGGAACGTTACGATCGGGCAGTGGGGCGTGCTCGTCCGGCCCGGCCTGATCGAGAAAGGCACGGAAGCGCTTGGCCTCGGCAAAGTCAGGCCGCAAGGCCAGGGCCTGGTCCAGATGGGCGCGGGCGCCGTCCTGGTCGCCGGCTTCGGCCTTGGCCCGGGCCATGTTGAAATGGAGGTGTTCGTCGTTGTCGCTTTGCTCCAGGGCCTTGCCGTAAAAATTGACGGCCTCGGTGAAGTGTTTTTCCTTGCGCAGGCAGATGCCGAACTCGTTGAACAGGTGGCGTTCCTGGGCCTGGAAGAGGGCATCGATGCCAAGGATGCGGCGCAAGGCCACGGAGAGCTTCTTGCCGTTGCCCTGTTGCAGATAGATTTTACCGAGTTCAATATTGGCTTTAGGATGTTTTTCGTCCAGGAGCAGCGCCTTGCAAAACTCCTTTTCGGCCCCGTCCAGATCTTCCTCGGCCAAGTGCTTTTCGGCCAGGGCGATCTTTTTTTTCAGGGATTCGATGAAGGGCAGGCAACGTTTCTCGTAGTAGCCCGGTTCGGGGTGGTAGTTTCGGATGAATTCGCCCTTGGAAATATGCGTCAGCGGACCGGATGGAATGGAGTTGGCATTGAGCGCCTGGATGCAATAGGTGTCGTCATCGAGCCGGCGCACGAACCACAAGGTTTTTTGCGCGTAACTGCGGCTGGTGACGCCCTGGCCGGTCTCGGCATTTTTGGAGTGAGAATAGACGCCGAGAATATGACAACTCGAACCACAGGTCGCCGAAGCGGCGTCCTGATTCATGGTCGCATTGCTGGTGTCGTCGTTTTGCATCGGTCCGTGATGCGGCCGATCGACGAAGACAAGCGTGGATCGGTGGAATTCCTGTCGTTTCGGGAAAAACCACGTTCTGGACTGCGCGTGGTTACGGTCCCGGAGACGGCCAGTCAAGCCGCATAGTTGCCAAGCACGCTATCCCAGCGACGCGCATTTGTCAAAAAAGAGCGCGCGATTTTCGGGAAGTTCCGAAAATCGCGCGCCCCTTCTGTACATGTTTTGCGATCGAGGCGCGGGACGGTCAGGGCTCAACCGCAGCCTTCACCGCTGCCGCCGCTGCAGCCGCAGGCCTTGCCCAGGCCCTTGCGCCGGCTCTTGAGCCGGGACAGATCGCCGGCGCCGTACACCTCGGACAGGGCGTTTTCCAGGAAGCCCGAGCATTCATAGGGCAGCACACCGTGCTCGGTCAGCACCTTGCGTGGGGTCTCGCCGAAAGCGGCCACGAGCACGGCCCGGCAGTCGCACAGCACCTTGGCCAGTTCTTCCCAGCGCTTGGGCCCGGCCCCGGGGTCCGGCGCCCATCGGTCCTCGACATAGGCATACCCGTCGCCTTCCTGCTTCCAAATCTGAAACTTGTGGGCCTCGCCCAGGTGCATGTTGACGAGCATGCCTTCCCGGGTGGCCACGGCCACGTACGGCCGGGCGGCCAGATCGGCTCCGGGCACGGTCCGGGCACATTCGCCGAGCAGGGGGGAGAGCTCGACCGACCGGTCGTTGCACAGAAGTCCCACGGCGTCAGCCCGGCAGCGCTTGCAATGGGTCATCTGGGGCAGCAGCTTCTCGGCCTTTTCCCGCAAGCCGTGGATCAGGGCGTGGTCGGGCTCGGGCACTTCGGCAAAGGCGGTCTCGGCCACGGGCTTGACCGGCATGATGTTTTGGATGTCCACGCCGAGTTCGGACAGGGTCTTGGAGATTTCCAGCACGTGCTGGTCGTTGACCCCGGGCACGACAATGGTGTTCGACTTGACGATGACGCCGTGTTCCTTAAGGATCTTGATGCCTTCGATCTGGCGGGAAAGCAGCAGCTTGGCCGCGTCCTCGCCCCGGTGGATGACCTTGCCGTCCCGGACCCAGGCATAGATGCGGGCGCCGATTTTCGGGTCCACGGCCGTGATCGTGACCGTCACGTGGGACACGCCGAGTTCGGCCAGTTCGGCGGCATGGGCGGGTAGGGCCAGGCCGTTGGTGGACAGGCAGAAAAGCATCTGGGGATACTTTTCCTTGAGCAGCCGGATGGTGCGCATGGTCTCGGGATTGGCCAGGGGGTCGCCCGGGCCGGCGATGCCGCACACGGTGATGCGCGGTTCCTTTTCCAGGACCTTGTCCATGTAGGCCACGGCCTGTTCGGGCGAGAGCACGGCGCTGGTCACGCCCGGCCGGGATTCGCTCACGCAATCGTACTTGCGGTTGCAGAAATTGCACATGATGTTGCACTTGGGAGCAACGGGCAGGTGCACGCGGCCGCAGGTGCCGGCGGCGTCACGATTGAAACAGGGATGCTTGGAAAGGTCCTTGGTGGCGGTCATGCGTTGCTCCTTTAGAGATAGCCGTAGCCCACGGCGCTGTCGTCCTGCTTGCGTTCGAGGAAGAGATTGACCAGCCGGTCGAAGAGTTCGAGCGCCCCGCCGTAGCCCACGTGGCGCATCCGCGGCCCGCCGAAGCGGTCGTGGATGGGAAAGCCCACCCGCAAAAGCGGCACGTTCATGTCCCGGGCGTAGCGGTAGCCCTTGCTGTGGCCGACCAGGATGTCCGGAGCGAGCGTTTCGGCCTGCTCGGCGATGTCGTGGAAGTCCACGCCTTCCCGGGCCTCGGGCGGCTCGGGCAGGATGCCCTCGGTCACCGCGGCCAGGGAGGCCTTGAAATTCTTGCAGGTGGCGCCGGTCGCGGCGAGAATCGGCTTGACCCCGATTTCGGCCAGAAACGCCACCATGGCGATGACCATATCCTCTTCGCCGTAGACGATGGCGCGCTTGCCGGCCACGTACTTGTGGCCGTCCACGTAGGCGTCCACCAGCCGGCCGCGTTCGTTGGCGTAGCGGGCCGGGGTGGGCACGCCGGTCAGTTCGGTCAACGCCTCGAAAAAAGCATCGGTCTCCCGGATGCCGACAGGCAGGCCGACCCGGATGTTTTTCACCCCGAAACGGCGCTCCAGGTTGGTGCCGGCGCTTTCGGCCACATGGTCGGCCCGGCCCCATTCGATGGACCCGAGCGCCCCGGACATGGCCCGGATGTCGGCAAGGGTGGTGCCGCCGGCCGGCAGCTTTTCGTAGTCGAGGAGCGCCGGGCGATCCATGGAATCGGAAATATCCGGCAAAATGGTGCCCGCGACCCCGAAATCGGCCAGGATGTCCTTGAGGTGGCGCAGGTCGGCCGGGGAAACCAGGCCCGGCATGACGTTCACCCGGCGTTCGGCCGGGGCCTTTTCCTTCACCAACTGCCCGGCCAGGGCGGCCACGGCCGCGTGCCAGCCTTCCATGTGGGTGCCGGAATAGCTCGGGGTCGAGACGGAAACGATCTCCGGCAGGGGCAGGTCGCCGAACTCCTTGCGGAACTCGGCCAGAAGCCTTGGCACGTCGTCGCCGATGGTCTCGGTCAGGCAGGTGGTGGCCACACCCACCACCGTGGCCCCGTACTTGGACATGACGTTTAAGATGCCCTTTTTGAGGTTCGGGCCGCCGCCGAACACGGCCTGCTTCTCGCCCAGCGCCGAGGAGGCGATGTCCATGGGCTCGCGGAAGTGGCTGATGATATAGCGGCGCATGTAGGTGGCGCAGCCCTGGGAGCCGTGCAGGAAGGGAATGGCCCCTTCGATGCCCCGGAAGGCCAGGGCCGCCCCGAGCGGCGTGCACAGCTTGCAGGCGTTGGTGGTGGAGACGTAGGGCGAATCGCTCATAAGGATTCTCCTGCGGCGAGCGGGGTGTTTTCCGCTGCGGCCAGGGCCTTGGCGGCGGCTTCACGCCGGGGCACGAAGCGCCAGACCGGGCTGGTGGCCGAGGCGTGGACTTCCTTGGCGAAGTTGAGCATGCCGACAAAGCCTTCCAGGGCTTCCTTGCGTTCGTGGTTGTGGTCGCAGAACCCGACCCCGAGCTTGTGGGCGATGGGCCGTTCCTTGACCCCGCCGACAAAGAGGTCCACGTCGAGCTCCTTGACGAACTTCGAGAGTTCGAGCGGATTGGAGTCGTCCACGATGACCGTGCCCGGATCGCAGATGGTGGCCAGCTCCTCGTAGTCTTCCTTGGTGCCGGTCTGGGACCCGACGAGCACTACCTGCATACCGAGGTGGCGGAAGGCCTTGATCAGCGAAAAGGCCTTGAAGGCGCCGCCCACGTACACGGCCACCTTTTTGCCTTCCAGGTCCTTGCGGTACTTTTTGAGTTCCGGGAGCAGCGTGGAAAGTTCCTCGCGCACGAGTTTCTGGGTGCGCGCGACGATGCCCGGGTCGCGGTCCCTGAAATGGTCGGCCACGGCGTAGAGCGAATCGGCCATGTCCTCGATGCCGAGGTAGGACACCCGCAAAAACGGCGTGCCGAACTTGTCCTGCATCATCTTGGCCAGTTCCATGGTGGCGCCGGAGCACTGGACCACGTTGAGTCCGGCTCCGTGGCAGCGCTTGATGTCGGCCACCCGGCCGTCGCCGGTGATGTTGGCCACCACCTGGACGCCCATCTTCTCGAAGTATTCCCGGATGATCCAGATCTCGCCGGCCAGGTTGAAGTCGCCGAGGATGTTGACGGAAACCGGGCTGATATCTTTGGTGTCACCGGTGCCGGCCAGGGTGAACATGGCCTTGCAGGCGGCGGCGTAACCTTCGCGCTTGTTGCCCTTGAAGCCCTCGGACTGGACCGGGATGACCGGGATGCCGGTCTGTGCGGCCACGTCGCGGCAGACCGCGGCCACGTCGTCGCCGATGATGCCGACGATGCAGGTGGCATACACGAAAGCCGCGTTGGGCTTATGGCGTTCGATGAGTTCGAGCAGGGCGGCCTTGAGCTTTTTTTCGCCGCCGAAAATGACGTCCTTTTCCTGGAGGTCGGTGGAAAAGCTCAACCGGTGCAGTTCCGGGCCCGAGGACAGGGCGCCCCGGATGTCCCAGGTGTACACGGCGCAGCCGATGGGGCCGTGGACCAGGTGCAGGGCGTCGGCGATGGGGTAAAGCACCACGCGCGATCCGCAGAACACGCAAGCCCGCTGGGACACGGCGCCGGCCAAGCTGTCCCGGTTGCAGGCCAGCTCGAAGGGCCCTTCGCCCTTGCGGTGGATCTGATCCCGTCGTTCCTCGAAAATGGCCTGTTCCATGTGGGCTCCTTTCCCGGTCACCATGTGCCGGGATTTGCGAGACTCTACAAGGAACGTGCCAAATCTTAATTTACTGAAATAACTTGCTAAATATATGAACGGTCATGGTCTGGAACAAAATTGTAGGAGGCGCGCCGACAGAATTGTCGAAAATGGGGCCGGGAAGCACGGGAGGCGACATTTCCGTAACCGGCTATTGGAAGGGGGCGCGGCAGGGTATGCCGCAATCCGGCTGGCGGCCGGGGCGGGACGATGCGGCGCGGGAGCCCCCTTAGGGGGTGACGAGAATGACCACGCGCCGGTTCTTGGCCTGGTTTTCCGGGACGGGGCGGCCGGAGGGGTCGTCGTTGGGGGCGATGGGTTGGGTGTCGGCCAGGCCCTCGACGCGCAGGTGGTCCTTGGGCACGCCCTGGTCGATGAGGAGCCTTGCCACCCGGCTGGCCCGGGCCGAGGACAGCTCCCAGTTGGACGGATAGAGCCAGGATTCGATGGGCAGGTTGTCGGTATGCCCCTCGACGATCACCTTGTAGGGCGTGCCGGCCAGGGTTGTTGCGATTTCACGCAACAGCGGCAGCCCGGCCGGTTTGATGTCGGCGCTGGCCAGGTCGAAAAAGGCGGCGCCGCGCAGGTTCAGCGCCACCCCGTTGTCGCGGGGGATAAGCTCCACCTCGTTGTCGTGGAGGGCCAGCTTGGCGGCCAGCTCCTTGCGCAGGTCGTCGAGGGTCTTGCGCCGGGGCCCGGTCCGGTCGGATTCCTCGGGCTTGGGCTGGGGCTTGGGCGGTTCCGGTTCGGGCACGCGCTCCCGGGCCAGGACCGTGTGGCTGACCTTGGAGCGCACCGCGTCGGTTTGGGGCTTGAGTTTGGGCGGCGGCGGGATCATGGCCTTTTGCATGGAGTCGGCCACCCGCTCGTAGCGGCCGATGTCGATATGGGACACGGCCACCACGAGCAGGAAAAAACACAGCAAAAGCGTCATCATGTCGGCCAGGGAGATGGGCCACAGGTCCTCCTCCTCATGGCGGCGTTTGCGCAGGTCGGCGAGTTTGAGCATGGCGCCCGGGGCCCTAGTGCCCGGCCTCCTGGTCGTGGCGCTCGATGGACGACCAGCGCCGGGGCGGCAAATAGGCCTTGAGCTTGTCAAGGACGATGGCGGCCGGGGTCTTATCCTTAATAAAGAGCGTGCCGTCGCGGATGACGCACATGAGGATGACGCGCTCCTCGATGCGCTTTTCCACCTTGATGGCGATGGGCAGGAAAATGAGATGGGCGAGCAGGATGCCGTACAGGGTGGTGGTCAGGGCCACGGCCATGTGGGCGCCGAGGTTGGCCAGGCCGCCGCTCATGGACTGCATCATGCCGATCAGGCCGATCAGGGTGCCGATGATGCCGTAAGCCGGGGAGAGCTTGGCCATGGTGCGGTAGATGCCGGCCGAGGACATCTCCTGCTGGTAGGTCTGTTCGATGCGGGTTTCGAGGATCTCCTTGATTTCTTCCCGGGAATAGCCGTCCACGAGCATCTGGATGGCGTTTTGGAGGAACTCGTTTTCGATGCCGGGCAGGGCCTTTTCCAGGTGGATCTTGCCACGGGTCGAGGCTTCCCGGGCGATGTTGACGATCTCCTCGATGTAATGGTCCGTGGGCAGTTCCTCGCGCTTCAAGGCGATGAGGAAGGTGTTGAAGACCCGCATGACCTCCTTGAGGGGAAAGCAGATGAAGGTCGAGGCCAGGGTGCCGCCGAGCACGATGGCCAGCCCCGGGAAATTGATGAACACGCCCACGGAGTCGGTGGAAAAAAAGGTGGCCGAGCCGAGGATGGTGATGCCGAAGACAATGCCGATGACGGTGGCGATGTTCACGCGCTGATTCCCTTGCTGGCCCGCAGGCGCTCGATGAGTTCCCGTTCCACGTCCGCGGCTTCGGCCTCGTCGGGTACGCCGAGATGGCCGGCTTCCTCGGTGACCACGGCCGCGATCTTGCGGGACAGGTTTTGCATGATCTTGTCCCGGGCGGTCTCGCCGGCCATGGCCGCAAGCACGGCCACCTTGCGGAAGCCGAGCTGGGAAAAGACTTCCTGGAGCGTGGCGTCGTCCACGGCCACGATATCGTCCACCCGGGCCAGATCGGCGGCGGACAGGCGGGGCCTTGTGGCCTGGGTGAAAAAGTCCCGGCCCATGCGTTCGATGTAGTCCTTGGCCGCGACCTTGTGGAAGAAAAACAGCTCCTCGGGAATCTCCCCGTAGGCGATCTTCTTGTAGATGATGTCCGGGGTGGTGGCGGCCTCCCGGGCGAAGTCGGCCAGATCGCAAAATTCCAGGTCCACGCCGTAGTCCTGGCGCTGGCGGTATTCGCGGGCCACGTTTTTGGCCACTTGCAGGAACTTGTCCGCGTCGGGCAGGCGCACGAGCCGGTCCTTGACAAAGGCGGTGCCGGGTTTCGCCTCCCCGAGCAGGGGATCGGTACGGATGAAGGCTCCCCGGACCGGGGTCAGCTGCACGAGTTCGAGCTTTTTGAGCTTTGCGAAGATGGCGTCGATTTCGAGCTGGCTTACGCGCACGATATCCTTGATGGTGCTCGAGAGTTCGGCGTAGCCGAGTGAGGTCTGTCCCGAGGCCGTGCCGGCCCGCCAGGCCAGGGCCGTGATCCGGCACACGGACAGGAACGGATCGTCGGCCGGGCGTTCGGTGAGGCGCTGGGCCAGGGTGCGGGCTCGCTCCACCAGATAGCCGGTGATGATCTGGACCGGCCGGGGGCTGCGCAGGAGCATGGTGCGCAGCAAGGTCTGGTCGAGCACCAGCACCTCGGTGTATTCCTTTGCTTCGACGCAGGCGGCATGGGGTTCGTCGGTGAGCAGGGACAGTTCGCCGACCATGTCGCCGGGACCGCGCTCGCCAAGGCCGATGCGCTTGTTTTGCACGACGCGGTACACCGCCACGCGGCCCTGGCGGATGAGATAGGCCACGTCGCTCGACTGGCCTTCGCGAAAAAGCAGGCTCCCCTTGTGGAAGGTTTTGGTCCTGGAGCCGGCCTCGTCGTCGAGCAGATCGTTGGTGTGCCGCATGGGCTTCCTCGCCTTGGTGTCTCCTGGCGGACCGGCCGATTGTGGGAATGGCGACCATAGTACGGGCAACGCAGGACAAATTCAAGGACTGCGGACGGCTCGGTCCCGCATTCGAGCGGGTCTTTCCCGACTCGGGAAGGGATGGGGGCCGAACGGGGTTTTACAGGACCGGACAAAGTCGCTAGAAGTCGCAAAACGTCACGTGTACGAGGTGTCTTTTGACTCTTTCCGGCGCTTGCCGCGATGTTCGCGTCCTTTCCATTGATCCGCACGGTCCGGAGGGGGCCGCCCATGGCTGTTACAGCCTGGTGCTGGAAAACCCGGGCCTGGTCGGGGCCGTGGCCGGCCAGTTCGTCATGGTCCGTCCGGCCGCCTTTGGCGACAATCTTATCTGGCCGCGGCCGTTTTCCATCTGCCGCCTCACGCCCAAGGGCCTGACGCTTTTCGTCCAGTCCTGCGGCCGGGGCACGGCCGTTTTGACCGGCCTGCGGCCCGGGGATACGGTGACGGTCTGGGGTCCGCTCGGCCAGGGCTTCGCCGTGGAGCCGGAGGTCGAAACCTTGATGCTGGCCGGCGGCGTCGGGATCGCGCCCTTTGTCGAATACGCGGCCACCCATCCCTATCCGCCCCATCTTTCGCTGCTGTTCGGCCACCGGGCGCCACTTTCCTGCTACCCCTATGCGGCCACGGCCCAGGGACTTGCGGCCACGTCCTTCCACGAGCGTACGCCCGAGGACCGGCAAGTCTTTTTGGACCTGCTCGACGAACGGGTGGCGGCCTGTGCCGACGGGCTCATCCTGGCCTGCGGCCCACGGCCCTTTCTGCTGACCGTGGCCAGGCTCGCCCGCAAATACAGCGCCAGGGCGCAAGTCTCCCTTGAAAACCGCATGGCCTGCGGCGTGGGCGGATGCCTGGGCTGCGTGGAGAAAAACGCCGTGGGCGAATTCGTCCAGACCTGCACCCAGGGGCCGGTTTTCTGGGTCGAGGAACTGCTCCTCACGGAGGAGGCATGAGCGTGGACACGACCGTGCGCCTGCCGGGTCTGGCGCTCAAAAACCCGATCCTGACCGCCTCGGGCACCTTTGGCTACGGCCTGGAATTCACGCCTTTCGGCGACCTGCGCGACCTGGGCGGCATCGTGGTCAAGGGCCTGTCCCTGGCCCCGCGCCAGGGCAATCCCATGCCGCGCATCGCCGAGACGCCGTGCGGCATGCTCAACGCCATCGGCCTGCAAAACTGCGGCGTGGACGTCTTTTTGGACGAGAAATTGCCGCGTCTGCCCTGGCGGGAGACGCCCATCGTGGCCAACCTCTATGCCTGCGACGCCGACGAGTTCGCCGAACTGGCCGGTGTGCTGGCCGAGGCTCCTGGGGTGGCCGCTTTGGAGGTCAACATCTCCTGCCCCAACGTCAAGGCCGGCGGCATCGCCTTTGGCCAGGACCCGTCCATGGCCGGCAAACTCACCGAAGCGGTCAAGCGCCGGGCCGGGAACAAGCCGGTGTGGGTCAAGCTCTCGCCCAACGTGACCGATCTCGTGGCCGTGGCCCGGGCGGCGGTCTTGGGCGGGGCGGACGCGCTCACCTGCATCAACACCCTGACCGGCCTCAGCGTTGACATCCGCACCCGCAAGCCACGTCTGGCCAATGTGATCGGCGGCTTGTCCGGACCGGCCATCAAGCCCGTGGCCCTGCGCTGCGTGTGGCAGGTCTGCCGGGCGGTGTCCGTGCCCGTGATCGGCGTCGGCGGCATCAGCTCGGCCGAGGATGTGTTGGAATTTATCCTGTGCGGCGCCCATGCGGTCCAGATCGGCACGGCCAATTTCATGCGTCCGGACATGGCCTTCCGTATCGCGGCCCGTCTGCCCGAACGCATGGCTGAACTCGGCATCGAAAGCCTGGATGCCTACCGGGGCAGCCTGATTCTGCCCGGCAACTGAGTCCCCGGGGAATCGGCCGCTCTCGATTGCATTTTGCTGGTTTTGTCCGTATCCCCACAAGACGGAAATTTGTTGCCCATGCCGGTTGTCCCGTCCGTTGTCGGGCGGCCGGAGACGGGAGCAGCCAGGGAATTCACGGCCCTCAAGGGAGGCGTGCATGCGTGTTTTGGTAGTCGAGGACGACTTCACGAGTCGCAAGATCCTCCAGAAGATTCTCGGCCCCCATGGTGAGGTCGATATCGCGGTCAACGGACTGGAGGCGTTGCAGGCCTTCAATCAGTCCCTCGACGACAGCAACCGCTACGACCTTATTTGCATGGATATCATGATGCCCGAGATGGACGGGCAAACCGCCTTGCGCAAGATCCGCGAGATCGAACGGGAGCGGGGTATTTCGCCGGCCCAGGAAGTGAAGGTGATCATGACCACCGCCCTGGACGATCCGAAAAACGTGGTGGAGGCCTATTACAAGGGCGGCGCCACCTCCTACGTGCCCAAGCCCATCGACAAGCACATGCTGCTCCACCTGCTCAAAAATCTCGGGCTCATCGACTAGCGTCGCGTCCTGGTTGCGCGCCGAGAGCGCCGGCACGGATGCGTCGCAAAGCCGCAAATCCGTGTCGACGCAATTTGAGGCCGTGACCTTCGGCGCGCATCCCTCGGAGAAAAAACGAAGCCCCGGTCCGCCAGAAGCGGGCCGGGGCTTCGCCGTATAGGGTTGGGGGGTGGGGGTTACGCTTCCTTCTTGATCTTGGACTTGCTCATGGACAGTCCAATGCCGTTGAAAATGTCGAAGATGGCAAATCCGTACCACATGGTGTAGAGCACGTAGAACAGGAGCAGGGCGGTCACGGTCGGGATCTTGGTCGCGATGTGCTCGGCCGGGATGCCGTAGAAGTTGTAGGCCGGCTCCAGGGCCTTCTGGCAGACCGTGTTGATGATGTTGGCTTCCTCGATCATCTTCTGGCGCTGCAGGGGCTGAATCATCGCGCTGAGGAGGGTGTGCCAGCCCTTGGTGGCCGTCTTTTCGTCCATGCCGTAGAACTCGGCCACAGGCTTGCCGTTGTCCTTATACATATGCTCGCAGTCGGCCACCACCTGGGTCAGCATCTTTCCCAGATCGCCCTTGACCTCGTAGACATCGCCCTTGAGCTCGCCCGTGGCGCCGACCTTGGCCAGGAGCACGTCGGCCGTCTTGGCCATGTCAGGGTTCTTGAACTTGACGTTGACCGTGATCTGCTTGCCTTCGGTCGGTTTGATGGTCGCCTGCACCTTGGGGATGAAGTACGAGGACCCCTTGGCCAGCTTGTTGAACAGGTCGTCAGAGAATTGCAGGCCGTTTCTCCCCTCGCCGAAGATGGGCATGAACAGGGTAATGAAGACGCAGGCGAAGGAAATCAGCAGCAACAGGCCGGTGGTCAGTTTTTTCTTGCTGGCAATCATTGGTTAGACCTCCTGGTGGTGCAGGGAGGAGATGTTGGTGATGAACTTGCCGACGACCCAGATGCCGAAGGCGGCCACAACCACCCAGAAGACGATGTTGCCCACGAACTCGATATCCGTCACGAGCGCCTTGGGCAGGCTGATGTATTCCATCTCCACGAACTTCTTGGGCAAGGTCGTGGCCCGGTTGATGAAGCCGGCGATGATGGACATGGCGTAGAAACCGCGGATGTGGATGCCCTTGACCACCTTGGTGGTCAGCGCGCCGACCTGGATGCCGAGCAGGGAGCCGAGCAGCATGCCCATGGCCAGGGAGTAGAACACGTAGCCGTAGATGGCGTACTGGGCCACGGCGCCGAAACCGGCCGTGAAGATGATCTGGAGGATGTCCGTGCCGACGGTGGTCATGGAGGAGACACCGAAGACGTAGACGAACATGGGGAAGGTGACGAATCCGCCGCCAACGCCCATCAGTGCGGCCAGGATGCCGACGATCATGCCGCCGGCGGCCACGATCCAGCCGGAAATCCGCTTGCCGCCGGGCACGAAGTCCTCGTCGAAGGATATCATGGGGGCGATGTTGAGGTTCTGCAACTTGACGGCCATGCCGGTCATGCCGAGGCTCTGACCGCCGCCGTGGGCATCGCCGCCGGTGTCCTTACGCGAGGCACGCAGGAAGTCGAACAGGGCGTAGAAGCCGAGGAATCCGAGCAGCACCGCGTAGATGATGCTGATGAACATGTCCGAAAGCAGCGGGTCCCTGTTGTAGAACCATTTATTGACGGCGCCGCCGACGAACGTGCCGCCGATGGACCCCACCAGGAAGGCGACAGCCAGTTTGCCCGAGACGTTGCCGAGCTTTTTATGCACCGTGGTGCCCATGATGGCCTTGGCGAAGATGTGGAACAGGTCGGTGCCGACGGCCAGGATGCCTTTGACGCCGGCGGCCATGAGCGCCGGGGTGATGATGAAGCCGCCGCCCGCGCCGATGCAGCCGGTGATCAGGCCGGCGGCCAGGCCCACGGCCACCGAAACCAGGAAGATGGTGGAGGTGTAAAACGCCGGGGCATAGGCATGTTTGCCGCCGATGTAGTCGCCGGCCTCGACAAAGGACACCGCCACGATGGGCAGCAACAGGACCATAAGAACCAGGAGTTTTTTCCTGTTCTTGATGATGGATGTGGAAACTTCCATATCCCACTGGGCATGGGCGACCGACGCCGCCTTGAGAAATTCGAATACCTGCCTACCGAACCCCATGTTGGCTTCCTCCGTTTTGAAGATCCGTTTTCGCGCTTTTCGCCGCGCGAGTCCCCACCCCGCGACGTTTACCCAGGGTCTCGTCCCGGTCGCTCCCCACAGGGAGAACCGTCCCGGTCCGGTCCGTCCAACATCGTGCGCACCACGGCTTTGAGCCGTTCGAAGTCGCCTCCCTTCTCGACCCGGGCGAAGCCGTTCGTCCCGGTGTCCAGGCCAGGGAAGACGTGGAGCACCACCGGCAAGGTCGGCCGGATGCGAGCCAGCCGCTTGGCGAGCAGTTCCCCGTCCGGGGCGGCGATCTCGGCGTCCAGGACCAGCACATCCACCCGCATCCGCCCCGAGGGCGCGAGACACGACAGGACTTCGGCGCCGGAGCCCGCCGTCACGACGACGTGGCCCTCGCGGCCGAATTCCCGGCGCAGCAGCTCCCGGATATTGGCGTTTCGCTCGGCGATCAGGATGGTGTGCCCTGGACGATCCACGCTGTCCTCCCTTCGGTACGCGTACATCGCATAAGGCAAGTCCCATGCCAGCCAGACAATTCACGTGGGAGTCGACAAGACCACGGAAAAGCACTTTTTTTCACAAGTGCTGAAGCGGGGTGTCGGGTCTTTAACCGGGCAGGGGTGTCAGGTCTTTTGACAGTTCGTAAAAAGATCGGATGCAAAGGAATCGGACAGGGGCTGTGCCCAAGCGCTTGGGCCGCGTTGGCAGCGTGACGCGGCATCAATAACGCATGCAAAAAGAACGGGTTTCCAAAGGGCCGCGCCCTTTGGCCGCCGGAGGCTTTTCCCCCAATTTCACCTCCTCCGTTTCATCCCTGGCCGGACTGGACCCGGGCCGCGATGCGCAGGCCGTATTTTTCGATCTTGGCGATAAGCGTGGGCCGGGACAGGCCCAGCAGCCGGGCCGCCTGGGTGCGGTTGCCGCCGGTGGCCTCCAGGGCTTCGCGAATGATGCGCAGGCCGAAGTGGTCCATGAGCTCCTCGAACACCCCTTCCCGGCCGCTGGTTAGCTCCTGGCGCACGAACCGGGCCACGGCCTCGTCCAGGGATTCGCCGGCCACGGCCCCTTCGCGCAACGGTTCGCCGGCCGCCTTCTGGACTTCGTCCGGGCCAAGGGGCGCACCCCGGTTGAAGATGAGGGCCTTTTTGAGGGTGTTGGAGAGCTCCCGGACATTGCCCGGCCAGGGCCGGGCCCCGAGCAGGGCCAGGGCCTCGGGCGACAGGCCCGGATCGGTTTGCCCCATGTCCCGGGCGTGGCTGGCCAGGAAATAGCGGGCGAGCAGGGGGATGTCGTCGGGCCGCTCGCGCAGGGGCGGCAGGGCCAGGGTTACCACCTTGAGCCGGTAGTAGAGGTCCTCGCGAAAAAGCCCGTCGCGCACGGCCGCTTCCAGATCGCGGTTGGTGGCGGCGATGATGCGCACATCGACCGGGATGACTTGCCGGCCACCCAGGCGTTCCACGTTTTGCTCCTGGAGCAGGCGCAGGAGCTTGGCCTGGATCGACAGCGGCATGTCGCCGATTTCGTCGAGAAAGACCGTGCCGTGGTTGGCCTGTTCGATCTTGCCCACCTTGCGGCTGGCCGCGCCGGTGAAGGCGCCTTTTTCGTAGCCGAACAGTTCGGATTCGAGGAGCGTTTCGGGAATGGCCACGCAGTTGATGACGAGAAACGGTTTGTCCGCTCGCAGCGAGTGCTGGTACACGGCCCGGGCCACGAGCTCCTTGCCGGTGCCGGATTCGCCCCGGATGAGCACGGTGGCGTCGGTCGGCGCCACGCGGCCGATGGCTTTGTAGAGCTCCTGCATGGACGGGCTGCGTCCGACAATGGCTTCGGTGGCGGCGGCGTCGGCCTCGGCGCCCACGGCCACCCGGTTGCGCATGCTGCGCCCGGCGGTCACGGCCTTGTCCAGGAGCTTCAGGATGTCCGGGATGTCGAAGGGCTTGAGAATATAGTCGAAGGCCCCCATCTTGGTGGCCTCGATGGCGATGTCGGTGGTGCCGTAGGCGGTCATGATGATGACCGGAAGCCTGGGTTCGATCTCGCGCATGGCCGCGTAGGCCTCAAGGCCGGACAGGCCCGGCATGCGCACGTCCATGATCACCACGTCGGGCAGGGCCTCGCGCACGGCAGCAATGCCCGCCTCGCCCGAGGAGGCGGTGCGGGTCTCGAAGCCCTCGGCGGCCAGCAGCCGCTCGAAACTCATGCGCAACTGGTGATCGTCGTCGACGATCAGGACCTGTGCCATCCCCGGTCCCCCTCGTACGGAAAAACCATGGTGAACGTGGCCCCGCGTCCCTCCGGGGATTGCAGGGTGATCCAGCCGCCGTGCTCCTCGACGATGCGGCGCACGATGGAAAGCCCGAGGCCCGAGCCCTCGCCCTTGGTGGTGTAGAAGGGCTGGAACACGCTTTGGGCAATGGCCGGCGGCACACCCGGGCCTGTGTCCGTGACCCGCACGGCCAGTATGCGGCCGTGGGGTTCGAGGATGCCCGTTTCCTCGCGGATGGTGATGGTGCCGCCCTCGACCATGGCCTCGCAGGCATTGAGCACGAGATTGACCAGGGCTTCCTTGAGCTGGTCCGGGTCGGCCAGGATTTCGGGCAGACGCTTGCTGCGTTCGAGCTGCACGGTCACGTTGTAGGAGTCGAGGCGATGCTTGAGCAGGCGCAGAACCGTGTCCACCACGTCCGAGGGCGACACGGACTGGGCGGCGAGCTTGGGCGGCCGGGCGAATTCCAGGAAATTGCGCACAATGGTGTCGATGTGCCCGATCTCCTCGGCGATGACCTCGAAGTCTTCCTTCTGGGACGGGTCGAGCTTGAGCCCGCGCTCCAGGGAAAAAAGCCGCATTTTGACCGAGGTGAGCGGATTGCGGATGGTATGGGCCACGCCGGCGGCCAGCTTGCCGGCCATGGCCAGCTTTTCCGTCTGGATGAGGTGTCCCCGGCTGGTTTCCAGGTCGAGATGGGCCTTGTCCACATCGTCCATGAGGTCGCGAAACTTCTGGCCGATGACCTTGACCTCGTTGGACAGGGGACCGATCGTTTCGCCGTTGCGTCCGTCCCGGGCCAGGCGGCGCAGGGGGTCGAGGATCTGGCCGACCAGCACATAGGCCAGGAAAAAACTCAGGGAGGCGTTGACCAGCACGCCGATCACGGCCACGCCCATGACCAAATCCGTACGCTCCAGGTAGATGCGGCCGGTTTCGCGCATGCGCGCCCGGTGCAGCTCCTTGAATTTTTCGCACAGGTCCCGGACGTCGTCGAACTCCTCGCGCACGCCCCAGTGCTCGTGCTTGGCCGCGTCGATGCGGCCCTGGCGGTACAGGGCGATGACGTTGTCCTTGGCCGCGGTGTAGCGGGCATGGGCCGCGGCGATGGCGTCGAGCAGGGTGGCGGCCTCGTTGTCCTCGACCTCCTGCCGGCCCCGCTCCAGCCACAGGGCGAAAACCCGCCGGCTCTCGTCGAGCTTGGCGAGCCAGGCCGTGTCCTGGCTCAGGTAATAATAGGTGGCATAGCCCTTCTGGTTGAGCAGGGCGTTTTCCAGCTCGTGGGCGGCGGTCAGGGCGGCCAGATCCTTGTCGGCCGTGGTCGTGTAGAGGTCCCGGGCCGTGGCCGCGTACCAGATCATGATGGCCGGACCGGTCAGGTTGACCAGGAGCAGGGCCCCGAGGAGGACGTACACCCGGGTGCGCAGCCCCAGGCGTTGGGCCGTGGCGCGACGCCAGGCGTTGACAGTGTTGGCCATCGGGATTCGCGGGCGCTCGGGCCGGGCGGATGCGGACGGGGCGGGGGATATCCCCGCCCCGGTGGTCGTACCCGGCATGGACGACCTTTCGGTCTTACCGGGGGGCGCGTTTTCTGGCAATGATTTCAGGCTGGGTTGGGTGCTGGCGCCCATCAGGCCCCGGGCAGGGCCCGGGGGGCCACGGCATCCCCGCGCAGATGCACGATGAGATCCTGCAGATCGCCGGCCAGGGTGGCCAGGGCATGGGCGGCCCGCTTGGTGGCCTCGACGCCGGCCACGTTGTCCTCGGCCACTTGGTCGATTTCCTGGACCGCCTTGCTGATCTGCTCCGAGGCGGCGGATTGTTCCTCGGCCGCGGCGGCAATGGCGGTCACCTGGGCATTGGTGTCGTCGGCATGGCCGACGATGGCCAGGATGGCCTGGCTCGACTGGCCGGCCAGGCCGTTGGCATCGCCCACGGCGGTGACCGCCTGGTCCATGCTGGCGATATTGCGGCCGGCCGCGTCCTGGATGGCCCGGATGCGGGTTTCCACCTCTTTGGTCGCGACCATGGTTTTTTCGGCGAGTTTTCTGACTTCGTCGGCCACCACGGCGAAGCCGCGTCCGGCCTCGCCGGCCCGGGCCGCCTCGATGGCGGCATTTAAGGCCAGCAGGTTGGTCTGGTCGGCAATGTCGTTGATCACGCCCACCACTTGGCCGATGGACTGGGCTTCCTGGCCGAGGCTGGCCATGTCGGCCTTGAGGGCCGTGGCAATGCCGTCGACCTTGGCCATGGAATCCCCGGCTTTTTGCACCACCGCAGCGCCGGTCTGGGCGTTTTCCCGGGTATTGCCGGCAATGGCGGCGGCCTCGCCGGCGTTGCGCGCGATTTCGAGCACCGTGGCGTTCATCTGATTGATGGCCGTGGCCGTCTCGGCCACCCGACGCTTTTGCAGTTCCACGCCGGCGGCGGCCTGGTCGGTCTGGGAGGAGAGTTCCTGGGCCGCCTCGGACAGCCGGCGGGAGATGTCCGCCGCGCTCGCGGCGACTTCACGCATGCGGTCCAGGGTAGCGGCCAGTTCCGCCTCCTTGGCCATGGTCGCATGCATGGCCTCTTCGGCTGCGCGGGCTTGCCGTTCGGCTTCGGCCTGCTTTTCCGCTACCTGATCCATGTTGGTGCGCAGGTTTTGCACCATGCGGGTGGTATCGTCGCGCAGCTCGGCGAATTCGCCCGTAAACGTGCCCTCGGCCCGGGCGGCTAGATCGCCCGAGGCCACCTGGCGCGAATACGCCCCCAAGGCGCCCAGAGGCGCGGTGATGCCCCGGATGATCCACAAAACCACGATCAGGACGATGATTCCGAGCACCGCCTGGCTGGCCAGCAACACCACTTCCACCTGTCGCTGCACGGTGGCGCGTCGGGTCTGGTAGTATTGCTGGATCTTTTCGAAATGCGGCATGAGATCGCGACCGCTGCTGATCATGGCCTTGGTCACCTGGTCGGCCTTGGCACTGGCCGCCACGTAGGCGGTGAAGCTGCGCTGATAGGCGTCGATCACCGCGCCGAAGGCCTGCTTCTGGGCGGCGGGGATATCGGTGCTGTCGGCCACCAGATGACGCAGCTGTTCGACGCCCTTGTCCACCTTGGCCACATAGGCGCCGTCGTCGCGCAGTTGCCAGTTCTTTTCATGGCGGCGAATGGTCAGCAACAGGACCTGGAAATCCTTGTCCGTCACCGGTTCGAATTTCGTGTCCAGATCCCGGGCCGCGTACACGAAATCGCGCATGAGGCCTTCATGTTCGTTGTAGCCCTTGGTGCGTTGGATGGTGGCCAGTTCCTCGAAACCCTTGCGGTAGGAGGCCAGGGTGGCCAGCGCCTTGTTCGTCTCGTCGTCCATGGCTTGGTCCATGGCGCGCAAGGCCTGGATGGTCTCCTGAACCTTGTCGGCATGGGCCAGCACCGGGTTTATATAGGATGGGTCGAGCCGGATGAGGAAATTTTTTTCCTCCCGTCTGGCCTGGAGGAGTTCCAGGTAGGCTTGCCCCGCAGCGTTTTCTAGGGAGCGGTATTTTTCGGTCAGATGTTTACCAATGCGATCCGCCGCAAAGGAGCTGGCGAACCCAAAAATAAAAATCCCCAGCAACAGATACAGCTTGTGCCGGACTCCCACGACCTTTCCCCCTTGCGTCCGCCGCAGCGGTTTGGATGTGGTCCTGATAAAAAGGTAACATTCGGTACACCCCATCGTGAAATTTGTCACGTTCGGAATGGCTTTCCTTTTTTCGAAAATCTATCGCGCCCACGTCGTACGGTCCGCATTGACTTGCCCACAGGCCTTTGCCAAAACGCCAGCATGAACCAATCACCTTCCGCTCATAGCCGGTCGGCCTGTGTCGTGGCGGCCACGATTATCCTGATGATCCCGGAGCTCGCCCGGGCCGATATGCTCACCGGCGGTCTGCTCGGCCGGCTGCTGCGCGGGGACGAGTTCACCGGTCCCCGGTTTGTCGACATCCTGGTCCTGGGCGGCGTTATTTTCCTGCTGCTGCGGGTCTTGGTCGGGCGCTCGCGCAAACCCGGCACCGACGCCTCGCGGCCGCCGGATTCCCGGCCCGTCGACCGTCCCGGCCCCCGGCCGGATATCCGACCGCCTGCCGACCCCGGCGCTGACCGCGACCCGGGTGCCTTGTCCCCCCCGCCCCCGGGGAAGTCCGACATGTACACCATGGCCCAGGCCACCTGGGATGCCCTCAAGTCGCCCGACAGTCGCAAATCCGCAGGCCAACCGGCCGCCGCCGGTCCGGTCGGGCCCACGGCCTCGCCGGACGAGGAATTTCTCGCTGGGGCCAAGATGGCCTACAGCCGCATCACCCAGTCCCTGGCCGCCCGCGACTTCAGCGACTTGGCCGCGTTTGTCGCCCCGGGCTTCCTGGAGGAGCTTAAAAACCGATTGCCCGATGGCCCGGCCGGCCGGCCGGACATCCTGCTCGTGGAGGCTTCCCTGGCCGATTCGCGCCAGGAGAACGGCCGTACGGTCATGACCGTGGAGTACAAGGCCTTGGTGCGCGAGCCCGGTGCGGCGCAAAACACCGAAAGGTTGGAGCGTTGGCGCTTCAGCCGGGACGATGCCTCGGACCAGGCCAACTGGCTGCTCGAAGCCATGGACCGCAGGTAAGGCGTAAAGGGAACCATGGCGCGGCTTGCCCGCCTGGGACCGCACAGATTGTTACCGCATGGGATTCCAAAGGGTGCAACCCTTTGGCCGCCGGAGGCGTCTCCCCCTTCTCCTCTCGTCCCCTCTCGCGTCAGACGTCGCGCAGGGATTCGGCGCCCGGGCGGGATGCGCGGCTGGACGGGCTCGGTCGCGGATGGTCGCGGCCGAGGAGTTTGCGGTAGAGCTTGCTGCCTTCCTCGAAGTCGGGATTGATTTCCAGGGCCCGGGTCACGCTGACCACGGCCTGTTCGGTGTTGCCCAGGAAATAGTAGGCCTTGGACATGTTGAAGTGGATGTTTTCGTCGTCCGGGGTCAGGGAGAGGGCCTGGTTGTAGGCGTGGAGGGCGCCGGGGATGTCGCCGCTTTTGCGCAGCTTGACCCCCAGGGTGTTGAAGGGATTGGGCGTGTTGGGGTCGTATTTGAGGATCTCGATGAACAGTTCCTTGGTCTGTTCCAGGCGGTTGAACTGGGCGTGGATTTCGGCCGCCTTTTGCAGGTAGTGCTTGAATTCCTCCAGTTCCCCCTTGCCCTTGTAGGCGTCGGCCAGGCCCTTGTAGGCCTCGGCGAATAGGTCATTGATCTTGATAGCCTTTTTAAAAGCGATGATGGCCTGGCCGTATTTTTGGCGCACCAAGCAGCGGCAGCCCATGTCGTAATATTTCTCGGCCATGTTTTGTTCGGAAATGATCTCCTCGAAGGCCTCGATGGCGTCGTCGAAGTTGCCCATGGCCACCATTTCCCGGGCATCTTCGAGTTGTTGCTGCTCAATTTCATGGACGCGTTCGACCTGGCAGCCGCGCAGGACATGCTTGCTGAAGGTCTCCTCGGAGTAGGGGCGCAGGATGTAGCCGGCGCAGCCGGCGGCAATGGCGTCGAGGACCTTGTCGCGCTGGCTTTGGGTGGTGACCATGACCACCGGCACCTGGGCCAGTTTTCTGTCCCGGCGCAGCAGGCGCAGGAACCGGGGTGCGTCCATGTCCTCGATCACGTCGTCAAGCAGGAGCATGTCCACCCGGTTGGCGGATAAAAATTCCATGGCCGCGGCAGCCGAGGCGAACTGCTCCACCCGGCGGGGCCGGAAAGGAGCCAGGGAACGCCGATCCCGCTTGGCATGGTCGTCGTTGCGGGTGACGATGACGACAGTGTCGAAAAGGATCGGCGAAAAATCCATGGCAGGACCTCGGGCTACGGTGAGGTGGGCCGGGGGGCGAACCGGGCGTGGTAACGCTCGGCGAACGCTTGCATTGCCGGGGTGCCGGGCAAGACGGAAAACAGGGCGTTCACATGTCCGCGCTCGAAAAACAGGCGCCGCGTCCGGTCAAATTCCAGGGAATTGATCCAGCTCAGCAGGAGCAAAGCGAAATCGTTGATCGTGGTCATGGCCTCGTAACGGGCGGTCCGGCCGTCCTCGATGGCCGTGAGCATGGCCGGTTCGTAGTGCGCGGGATCGTCGGGCAGACCCAGGAAGACCACCGGGTCCTTGGGACCGGGTTGCTTGAAATGCTCGATCATGACCCGCAGGATATCGAGCTTGTCGGCATCGCGGACGATGCGCACGAGCAGGCCCGGGTCGGTCTCGCGCACGGCGGCCACGGCCGGAGGCAGGGCCTTGCGGTTGTGCACGGCCACGGCCAGGCGCACAAGTCGCCTGTCCTTGGGCGAAAGCCAGGCCAGCCCGCCGTTTCGGGACAGGGCGATGGCGCCGAGCAGCCCGTGGTTGGCGCTGTCGGGATCGCGGAAGGTGCGGTAGCGCTGGTACTGGGGGAACCGGCCCACGTCATGGCACAGTCCGGCCACGGTGGACAGCTCGACCATCCGGGGGGAAAGACTCAATTCCCGGGCCTGTTCCCGGGCCTCGTTCATGACGAGCAGGCAGTGTTCCCGCTTGAGTTCCAGGCGTGCGTTGTCTTCGGGCGCATCCATGTGGTGGGCGGCCACGAAGGCGTCGAACCAGTCGAGGGTATGCTGGATCATGGTTTTTTTTGATCGGAGTCGGGCTTTTCGGACGGCAGTTCCGGATCGGGTTCGTCGAATTCCTTGTCCCGCCACGGGCCGCCCGGTCCGTACAGGCGGCGCAGGACCCAGGCCATGCCGCCGAGGATGGCGGCGATGAAAAGGAACTTGAGCAGGACCGAGAAAAAGCCCTCGCCCACCCCTGGTCCAAACGGCCAGGTCTGGTGCCAGCGCGGCTCGACCGCAGCGGCGGCCTGGAAAACCAAGGCATCGAAAAGCGGCATGCAATGCTCCCTACGCGCCCTCGGGCGCAACAAATAAGGGTTACCCGGGAAACGGCGGCCTGGCAAGCCGCCCGGGAGTTCAGCCCTGGCGCAGGGCGGTGACGATGTTCATGCGCGCCGCTCGCACCGCCGGCAAAAAACCGCCGACAATGCCCATGAGAAGGGAAAAGCCCAGAGCCAGCAAAACAATGCGCGGGGTCAGGGCAAAGCGGAAGGCCAGTTCGGAAAAGGTCTGGAAATTGGTGGTGGAGAAGGTCACGAAGGAGAGCCCTGCGGCCAGGCCTACCCCGATCACTCCGCCCAGGCCGCCAAGCAGCAGCGATTCCAGCAGAAAAGCGACCAGGATGCCCCCCCGGGAAAACCCCATGGCCCGCATGGCGCCGATTTCCGGCACCCGGCCGGCCACGGCCGCGTACATGGTGATCATGGCCCCGATCATGGCGCCCAGGGAAAAGATGATGGTCAGGGTCACGCCGAGTACGGTGAGGAACATGCGCATCATTTCCGACTGTTTTTCGTAATAGCGGGTCTCGCGCCAGACCTCGGCCTGGAGACGCGGGTCGGCCTCGACGGCCGTCTTGTAGGCGGCGAGCGCCCCGGGTTCGCGCAGGGCCGCCACCACCACCGAATAGGCCACCCGGCCGAAGGCCGGCATGAGCTGGTCGACATCGCCCCAGATTTCCGAGGAAAAGGCCGTGTTGCCGGCATCGAAGATGCCGACCACCGGCCATTCCCGCTTGCCGAAACGCAAGGCCTGGCCCAGGGAAACCCCGGCAAAGCCCTTGGCCACGCTCTCCCCGACCATGATTTCGGGCGTGCCCGGCCGGGGCAGCCGGCCCGAGACGAGGCGCACCTGGGGCCGCAAGGCCAGCGAGGCAGGCTCGGTGCCCCGGATGACCACGTTGGAGACCTTGCCCGTGGAGCGTTTGGTCAGGCCGATCAGGATCACCGATTCCCGGGCGGCCAGGGGGCGCCCGTCGCCCATGGTCGCGACCTCGGGCCGGGTGGTCATGACCGAGGCCGGGCCGCGTTCGATGCCGCTTTGGATTTCGGTCTCCGAGCCCTTGCGCAGCACGATGGCGTTGCCGGGCGAACCCGTGGCCACCAGGGTCTGGCGCAACCCTTCGGCCAGCATCAGCGTGGCCGTGAAAACGAACACCACCAGGGCCATGCCCCCGGCGGTCAGCGCCGTGGTCAACCGGCGCGTGCCCAGGTTGCGCCAGGAGTAGGACAGCGGGATGGCCATCAGCCGATTCTCCGGAACGCGGCGGCAATTGCGGTCGTGCGCACGCGCCAGGCCGGTACGGCCGCGGCGAGCACCCCCACCAGCACCCCGAAGCCAAGGCCCAGGAGCACGGTTTCGCGCGACACGGCGAAAATCGGGAAATACTTGGACAAGGTCCTGCCGAACAGGTCGGTCAGGGGCTTGATGGCGACCATGCCGCAGACCGCGCCGGAGATGGACAGCAGCAGGGATTCGCCGAGCAGCAGCAGCGAGAGCGTGGCCCCCCGAAAACCCAGGGTCTTGAGCACCGCGAATTCCCCGGCCCGTTCCCGGGCGGCCATGGCCATGGTGTTGGCGGCCACGGCCAGGATGATGAGGATCACCACGTAGGAGACGATCTGGATGGCGAGCAGGATGGCCGAACTCATGGACACGAAGCCGAGGTTGAAGGCCCTTTCGGTCTCGGTCAGGGTCTCGGCCTGGGAATTGACGAAGAGCGCGTCGATTTCCTTGGAGATTTCCGCAGAGCGGTCGGCATCGCGGATGCCGATCATGAAAAAGCCCACCTCGCCGGCCCGGCGTGGGGCGCGCTGCTTCATGGTCTCGTCGAGGTAAGACCAGTGGAAATAGAGGGTGGATTCGTCGACCTCGGGCCGGCCGGCCGTGTAGATGGCCCGGATGGTCATGGGCCACTGGCCGGGAAAGATGGTGCCGCGCAGGGTGATGGTGTCGCCGATTTTCCAGCGGAAGCGCTCGGCCAGCTGGGCCCCGACCACGGCGCCCTTGCGGTCCAGCCGGAAGGCCCGGGCCTGGTCCGGCGGGACGACCAGCTCGGGATAGAGCTTGAAAAAGTCGTCGGCGTCCACGGCGAGATTGGCGAAGAAGTTTTTTTCGTCGATGTAGATGCCGCCGAACCAGTTGGCCGAGGCCACGATGGTCACGCCGGTTGTCTGGCGGATGCGGGCCTTGTAGGCCAGGGGCAGGTGCTGGGTCATGGACACGGCGTTGCGGGTCACGAGCCGGTTGGCCGAGGACGCGGCCACGCCGGCGTTCCAGGCGTCGATCACCGTGCGCAGGAGCCCGAAGGCGAGCAACGCCACGGCCACGCCGAGAATGGTCAGCAGGGCGCGCAGCCGGTGCCTAAAGGCGTTTTTCAGGATGAGCTTGACGAGCAACATGGAGTTCGCCCTTGATGAGCTGGCGCGTCAGATGGGCGGCCGCGGCCGCGTGGGGGTCGTGGGTGACCATGACGATGGTTTTGCCGAGTTCGCTGTTGAGCCGGCCAAGCAGCTCCAGCACCTCGCCGGCCGACTGGCGGTCCAGGTCGCCCGTGGGCTCGTCGGCCACGATGATGTCCGGATCGGTGACAATGGCCCGGGCGATGGCCACGCGTTGCTGCTGGCCGCCGGAAAGCTGGGAGGGTTTGTGGTCCAGGCGGTCGGCCAGGTTGACGGCGGCCAGGGCGGCCCGGGCATGGTCCCGGCGCTGCCGGGCCGGGAGTCTGGTCAGCAGCAGGGGCAGCTCCACGTTTTCCAGGGCGGTCAGGACCGGAATCAGGTTGTAGAACTGGAAGATGAAGCCCACATGGCGGCTGCGCCAGGTGGCCAGGTCGCTGTCGGACAGACTGGCGATGTCGAGGCCCCCGATTTCGATGCTGCCGCTGTCCGCGGAATCGATGCCGGCGATGCAGTTGAGCAGGGTGGACTTGCCCGAGCCGGACGGGCCGATCAGGGCCAGGAATTCCCCGGGGGCGATGTCGAAGGTGATGTCGGTGAGCACCGGGATCACCTGGTCGCCGCGCCGGTAGGCCTTGCACAGGTGGCGTACGGCGATAAGGGGGGCGGGCGTCACCTAGGACTCCGTCGCGCTCACGCGGTCGCCGGCGGATAGATCGGCCGGGGGCGAGAGCACCACGCGCTGCCCGCTTGTAAGCCCCTCGGTCACGGCGCGCATGTCACCCAGCGGTTCGCCCGGCTTGACCGGGGTCAGCACGGCCCGGCCGTCCGTCACCACGAACACCACGTCCTTGTCGCCTCGCCGGGTGATGGCCGAAGCCGGCACGGCGAGCCGGGGACTGGTTTCGTCCGGGGTCAGGGCCCGGGAGAGAAAAGCCACCTTGGCGCTCATTTCCGGCAGCACCCGGGGATCGAGCGTGTCGAAGCGCACCTTGACCAGGACCGTGGCCTTGGTGCGGTCGGCCGTGGGCACGATCATGTGCACCTTGCCGGGGAAGCGTTCGCTGGGGATGGCGTCGAGGCTGATTTCGCAGGGCGCGCCGAGTTTCACGAGATGGATGCTCGATTCGGCCACGTCCACCTCGGCCGCCAGGGAGGCCATGTCCGCGATGGTGACCACGGCCGCCTTGGAGGTGGAGGAGGCGCCCAGGGGCGAGATGATGTCGCCCACATCGGCGTTTTTGGTCAGAACCACCGCATCGAAGGGGGCTTCGAGATCGGTATAGCTGAGTTGGGCCTCGGCCTGGTTCTTGGCTTCGAGCCGGGACTGCCGGTTGGCCTTGGCCTGGGCCAGGGCGGCGAGGGCCTTGTCGTAGCGGGCCTTGGCCGTGTCGTACTCGGACCTTGCCACCACGTCGCGCTCGGACAGGGTCTTCATGCGGTGGTAATTCAGTTCCGCGTCGCGCAGTTCGGCCTCGGCCTGGCTGATCTGCTCCTCGGCGGCGGCCAGGTCGTGGTCGGCTTGGCGCTTGGCCGCGCCGAGATCGGCGTTTTCGAGCCGGGCCACGATCTGCCCTTTTTTCACGACGCTGCCTTCCTCGACCCCGAGCCAGGCGAGTTGGGCCGTGATCTTGGTGGCCAGGGCGGCCTTGCGCTGGGCCACGACATAGCCGCTGGCCGTCAGTTCGGTGATGGCCCGGGACGGATGCACCAGCCCCACCGTGGCCAGGGACAGTTTGTGGGACCGGGGGGTGGCCAGCCACACGGCGAGGACCCCGACCACGAGCAGGGCCGCGATCCAGGGCCAGCGGCGTCGCCGGCGGCGCAGATCGCCGTTTTGGCCCTCGCTGTCGCGGTCGATGCGCAGGTGTTCGAGACTGTCGCTCATGGGTTCCTTGGGCGGCGGGGGGAGCCGGTTTGCCGGAGGGGCGGCGGTTAGGGGCGCCAGAGGCTTTGGGCCATCTGGTCGATGAGCTTGCGGTGGCCGGCCGGGAAGGCATAGCGGCCGAGCTCGGCCGGAGACACCCATAGGGCCTGCTGGGCGGCGGTCAGGGCCGGCACCGGCGGCACGGCTTCCGGGGCGGTGCCCGACAGGTGGAGCAGAAAGCAGTGCAGGGTCACCCGGTAGGTGGTGTAGCCGTGGCGGATGACCGAGAGCTTGTGGGCCACGGACGTGGCAAAGCCGGTTTCCTCGTCGTATTCCCGGACAATGGCCGCCTCGGGCGTCTCGCCCGGTTCGATGCGGCCACCGGGGAATTCCCACAGATTGGCCCAGGCGCCCTTGGGCAGGCGTTTTTGGATGAAGATGCGGCCGGCCTGGACGAGCACGCCCGTGGCGACGTTCATGGGCACGATGTCCGGGGTCCGGGACAGGACCGGCCGATCGGCTACGATCTCCAGGTGCAGGGCCTGGCAGTGGCGGTGCAGTGGACAGCGCGGACAATCAGGCGTTTTCGGCCGGCAGACGAGTCCCCCCAGTTCCATGAGGGCCTGGTTGTAGTCCCCGGCCCGTCCGGGCGGGAGCAGCCGCTCGGCCAGTTCGCGCACCCGGGTCTTGCCGGCCGGTTCCTTGACCGGCTGGTCGATGTCGCCGATGCGGGCCAGCACGCGCAGGACATTGGCATCCACCGCAGCCACGTCGACCCCGAAGGCGATGCTGGCAATGGCCGCGGCCGTGTAATCGCCGATGCCGGGCAGGGCGCGAATCGCGGCCACGGTATCAGGGAACCGGCCGTCATGCGTCTCCACGACGATGCGGGCTGCGGCCAAAAGATTTCTCGCCCGGTTGTAATAGCCCAGGCCCTCCCAGGCCTTGAGCACGGCGTCCTCGTCGGCCCGGGCCAGGGCGGGGAGGTCCGGGAAGCGGTCCATGAACCGTTCGAAATAGCCCACCACCCGGTCCATCTGGGTCTGTTGGGCCATGATTTCGGATATCCAGACCGCGTAGGGAGCGTGGTCACGCCGCCAGGGCAGGTCCCGCCGGCTGGCGGCGTACCAGTCGAGCAGCGCTTCGGTCACCTCGGATTCCCAGGCCATAGTCCATTCTCCTTGCCGGCCGGCGTCGAGGCCGGGCCGCGAACAACCCGGGTCAGTCTTGCACGACCCGATTGCGTCCTTGGTTTTTCGCGGCATACAGGGCCTTGTCGGCCCGATGCATGATGTTGTGGAAGGTCTCGTCGCTGCCGCGCCAGGAGGTCAGGCCGATGCTGATGGTGATGGCGATAGTCCGGCCCTCGTTGTCGAGGGAGGCGGCGGCCACGCTGGCACGCAGTCTTTCGGCCACGGCTTGGGCGACTTCGGGTGGGGTCTCGATGAGCACCGCGCCGAACTCCTCGCCGCCCAGCCGGCCGAAGATGTCTGTGGTGCGCAGTTCCCGCAGACAAACGGCCGCCAGACTCCGGAGGACCTGATCCCCCTGATCGTGGCCGAACGTGTCGTTTACGTCCTTGAACAAGTCGATATCCATGATGAGGAAGGAAAAGGGCCGGTCCGTGCGCTCCACCCGGGCGAGTTCGCCACGGGCGAGCTCCAGAAAACGGCGCCGATTGTTCACCCCGGTCAAGGGATCGGTGAAGGCCAGGGTGCGTAGTTCCTCTTCCATGCGCTTGCGCTCGGTGATGTCGCTGACAAGAAACAGCAGGTGTTTGATTTTGTTTCGCGAGAAGCGAACCGCCTGGTAGTCGATCCAGGTCCGGTGGCCGGCACCCGTCTGGAAAAAAACTTCATGCCGGGAGGTCAAACCGGTTTTCAGGGTCAGGGCGGCTTGGGTCAGTAGACCGCTGGTTTCGAGTCGTTCTAGGGAATGCATGGCCAGGTTGGCGAGCTCTTGTTTATCGATGCCGATGATCCGGCTGAAAACATCGTTGACGGTGACGCATTGGCCGTCATGGGTGTAGACGGCGATACCGATGGGCGAGGTCTCGATAATGGTTTTATTGAATTCGAGCAGGTCTGTGAGGTCGCTGGTCCGTTTCTCGACCTGTTCTTCAAGGTAATGTTGTTGCAGGCAAGATTGCCTTTTATCCTTCTTCACCAGGAAGAGCAATGTGCCCGTCAAAAGCCCGATGCCGACCAGCACCGCCGTTGCTCCGGGGCACAGGACCCACACCAGATGATACCAATGGCGCAGGGCGACGGCGCGGGGCAGACTCAAGGAAATGAGGAGCGGATAATCGCCGGCGGGGCTTACGCTTTGAATCGCGTCTTGTTCCTGCGCGCCCGGATCCGTCCGCGAGCCGAGTCGGGTCGGGTCGAACGGCGAAGCGGCCAGGAGTGTGCCGTTTTTCTTGAGCAGTTCGATGCGGGCCTGGGGGGGCAGATTCAGGGCCCGGTAGAGGCGATTGAAATAGTTCATGTCGATGGCGGCCATAAGCACGCCGCCGAACGTGCCGTCGGGGCCCTCAATGCGGCGGGAGAGGCTGATCATCCAACTGTTGTTCACCCGGTTGCGCAAGGGAGCCGAGATGAAAAGATCGTCTTTGGTGGTGTCGATTTGGGTGCGGAAATAGTCCCGGTCGGCGACATTGACCGGGGGCGTGGGGAACACGCGGGAATGGACGAGCATTTGCCCCTGCCGGTCGAAAAGCAGCAGGGCCTGCCCTTGAAGAAGGCCATGAAACTGTTGTTGCAGCTCCCGATGGAGGACTTTTTTATCGAGGGTCGGGAGGTCGGCGCTGTTTAAGGGAGCGCGGACTTCCTTGATAACGGTGTCGATTTCATGGAAAGCCAGGGCCGTTTGTTCGGACAAGGCCAGGGACAATCTGTCGAGGCTGTGTTGTGCATCCTCAAGAGCTTCCTTGTGAAGAAAAATCAGGCTGAAGATGCAGGAACATACAAGAATGAGTGAAATTGAAATGCCGGAGATGAGAATGAATGTCGCTGTATCGAAGTATTTCGACGTATTTGAAGTGTTGTGTTGCTCGCATACGGCTAACTGTGCTGCTTCCGACATCCCGCATCCTTTGTTGCCGCAATAACGCTGCGTCCTCTATATTTTTTTAAGAATGTTGTCATGTAAACAGAGGCATCGAAACCGCCAGGCGCTTGCCGTCGACTGGGGGCACGATGTACTTGCTGCACGCACCCTGCTCTTTATTAGCGCGGATGTGCGACGAGCGCATCTTCTTTTTTGCTGTCTCCATCCGTCCGGTGCTCATCAAAAGTGGAAGGGGTTTAGCGCCAGCCTGTGACCAGGGCCACGGCCTTGATGCCCTTTTTTTCTCCGGTAAAGCCGAGGCCCTCTTCGGTGGTGGCCTTGAGGTTCACCCGGGACTTGTCGAGGCCGAGCAGGGCGGCCACGTTTCCGCGGATGGCCTCGGCGTGGGGGGCGATTTTCGGGATCTGGGCGATGATGGTCAGGTCCACGTGGGTGATGGCGAGTCCCTGACTGCGCGCCAGGACCAGGGCCTCGCTCAAAAAAACGCCCGAGGCCATGTTGTCGAAGGCCGGGTCCGTGTCCGGGAACAGCCGGCCGATATCGCCGCCGCCCACACAGCCGAGCACCGCGTCCGTCAGGGCATGCAGGAGCACGTCGCCGTCGGAATGGGCCAACACCTCCGGGGCGCCGTTGATGGGATAGCCGCCGAGCTTCATGGGTCGCGACGGGCGTTTGCCGGGCTGGTTCGGGTCGGCGTAGCGGTGGACGTCGTAGCCGTAGCCGGTGACGGGAAAAAGGGTCGGCCCCGCCGGGGCCAGCCGGGACAGGTCCTCGGGCGTGGTGATTTTCATATTGGCCGGGTCTCCGGGCACGAGGTGGACGGGCTGGCCAAAGCGTTCGACCAGGCTCGCGTCGTCGGTGGAGGTGAAGGTGTCGCCTACGGCGGCAAAGGCCCCGCCGAGCAGGGCCACGTCGAAGCCCTGGGGCGTCTGTACGGCCACGAGCGCGTCCCGGGGCAGGGTCTCGGCCACGGTGTCCGCGGTGACGCGCTTGATGGTGTCGGTGACGGGCACGACCGGGATCACGGCCTTTTTCCCTTCCTGGAGGGCGGCCACGATCCGCTGTACGACCTGGGCCGAGACAAAGGGCCGGGCCGCGTCGTGCACGAGCACGTGGCGGCAGTCCCGGGGCAGGGCGGCCAGGCCGTTTCGCACCGAATCCTGGCGCCGGGCGCCGCCGGCGGTCCAGGTCACGGCAAGGCCAGGGGGGGCTTCGGCCAGGCGCCGGGCCAGTTCCTGGCCGGCCGCTTCCAGATCGTCGGGCGGAAACACCACGACCACCCCGGCCATGACCGGACATTTGGCGAAAGTGGCCAGGGAGCGCCAGAACAGCGGTCGGCCGTCCACGGTGAGGAACTGTTTCTTGACGCCACCGGTGGCCCCGGCCAGGCGGGAGCCCGAGCCGGCGGCCAGAAGCACGGTCCAGACGGACACGGAAGATCCTTTGCGGTAAGAGGTGGAAAAAAAAGGGGAGCCGGCCGATAAGCCGGGTTCTGTTCCCCGGACGAATCCGGGGCGGCCATCATTCCTCTAGGACCGGTGTTACCACCGGCCTCAAGCAACCTACCCGAGGACACGGCCGGGCCAGCCTTGACGTCCTCCTATTTGGTTTTGCTCCGAACGGGGCTTGCCGAGCTTGCCGCGTCACCGCGACAACTGGTGGGCTCTTACCCCACCGTTTCACCCTTACCGGCGCGTGTGCACCGGCGGTTTGCTTTCTGTGGCGCTCTCCCGGGATCGCTCCCGCTGGGGGTTACCCAGCGTCCTGCCCTGTGGAGCCCGGACTTTCCTCCCCGGACCTCGCGGTCCGCGACGATGGCCTGTCCGACTCCCCGGGTAGGAATATAGGGTCCTTTTCCCAGGGCGGCAAGCCCGGCGCGGGCTGCGTTCGGGCATTGCCAACAAGCTGATTTTTCGGGATACAACCCCCATCGGACACCATCTTTCCACCTCACCCAGGCGATTTCCGCCGGAGGCAGCATGAAAAACGCTTTGGCACTGGCCGTGTTGGTGTGGCTGTTGCTGGCTGCTGCAGCCAGCCGGGCCCAGGGTGCGGATCGGCCGGACGTGCCGCCGGCCTTGACCTCCTGGCAGGCCTGGGTGCTGGCCGGGGCCGACGAGGCGGTCTGTCCGCCCGACGGCAATGCGCTCGAAACCCGGCTGTGCGTGTTCCCGACCAGCCTCGCTCTGGAAACCGACGCGACCGGGGCCAAGCTCTCCATGCGGGTGCGGCTTTTTCGGGACGGGGCAGTGGTGCTGCCGCGTGGCGACGGTGTGTGGGCCGGACGGATGACGGTCGACGGCGCGCCCGCTGCCGTGGCCGAGCGGGACGGTTGGCCCGTGGTGTGGCTCCCGGCCGGCAGTCACGTCCTGGCCGGCCGGCTGGACTGGGAGGCGATGCCCCAGGCTTTGCGCCTGCCGCCGGAGATCGGGCTCGTGTCCCTGACGCGGGACGGAGCGGCCGTGGTGTCGGTCATCGGCCCGGGCGGGGAACTGCGCCTGACGGCCGAGGCTGCGGTCAAGGCGGTGGAGAATCGCGAGAGCGTGAGGATATTTCGGCTGGTGGCCGACGGCGTACCCGTGACCGTGACCACGCTGTTTCGACTGGAAGTATCGGGGCTGGCCCGGACCGTGCGTCTGGCCGGAGCCGTGCCGGCCGGCACCGTGCCCCTGGCCGTGCGCGCGCCCGTGGCCGCGAGCCTGGGCCCGGACGGCAGCCTGGCCCTGGACGCCGGCCCGGGCCGCTACGACGTGGAAGTGGTGGCCCGCTACCCGGCCAAGGTGGAGAAACTCGGCCCGGCGGCCTGTCCCTACGGCCGTGAGGTCTGGTCCTACCAGGCCGCGCCCCAGGGCCGGGAAACGCGGGCCGAGGGCGTGCCGGCCATTGATCCGGCCACGGCCGATGTGCCCGCGACCTGGCGGGGATTCCCGGCTTTTCTGGTCGAGCCCGGGGCCAGCCTGACGTTGCAGGAATTGGGGCGTGGGGCGCCTGTGGGCCGCGACGCCTTGACCCTGGCCCGGGAGTTCTGGCTCGATTTTTCAGGCCAGGGCCTGACCGTCCGCGACAGCCTGACCGGCGAGAACCGGTCGGACTGGCGCATGACCATGCTCGCGCCCGGGGAACTCGGCCGGGTGAGCCTGGGGGGCCGCGACCAACCCTTGCTGCTCTTTGGCCCGGACAAGCGCGTGGGGGTGGAACTGCGCCAGGCCCGGTTGCGCCTGACGTCCGAATCCCGCTATCCGGACAAAAGCGCCCGCTTGCCGGCCACGGCCTTTGACCGGGAGTGCGACCGGATCACGGCCACGCTGCATCTACCGCCGGGCTGGCGGCTCGTCACCGCCTCCGGTCCGGACGCGGTCCAGGGCGGGATGTTGTCCGGCTGGACCCTGCTCGACCTGTTTCTGGTGTTTGTGCTGGCCGCGGCGGCCATGGCACTGGCCGGCAAACCGGCCGGCCTGATGCTGGGCGCGTTCTTGCTTTTGTCCTGGCATGAGCCCGGAGCGCCCGACCTCGAATGGGTGTACGTGCTGGCCGGCTTGGCGCTCTTGCGCGTGACCGGTGCGGGCGGCCGGTTGGCCGGTCGTCCGGGCCCCAGACGTGTGGCCGTGCTCTTTTTTTCCCTGGCCGTCCTTGCCCTGGCGGTGGAAGCGGTGCCCTTTGTGATGACCCAGCTGCGCCAGTCCGTGGCGCCCCAGGTGGGCCGGCCGGCAGTCGTGCGGCCCGCTCCCCGGGCCATGGCGCCGTCCCCGCCGCCGGCACCGGCCGTGCGACAGGCCGAACCGGCCGACGAGGCCTCCACTCTGGATCTGGCGATGAGCGGGCCGGCCAATCGCGGCAAGCGCAAGGCCACGGGCGTGGCCAAAGCCCTGGGCGGCGCGGTTCCCGAGGCGTCCCGCCTGGATTTCGATCCCGATGCCCTGGTGCAGACCGGGCCGGGACTCCCGACCTGGCAGTGGGACAGTGTGACCCTGGACTGGAAGGGACCGGTGGCCGTGGGCCAGGGCTTGCGGCTTTATCTGCTGCCGCCGTGGGCCGTGGCCGGGCTCCATGTGGCCCGGGTGGTGCTGCTCGCCTTGGCGCTGTGGCTGGGCCTGGGCGCCCGGGGACTGCGCCGGGCCGGGCCGCTGGCGCTGTTCCTGGCTGTCGGCTTGTGGCTGCTGCCGCTCGCCGGCCCTGGGCAGGCCTGGGCCGGGGATTTCCCGCCGCAACCGCTTCTTGACACCTTGCGCTCCCGGCTCACCGAGCCGCCCCGCTGCGGGCCCCACTGTCTGGGGGGCTCGGGGATGGCCGTGTCCCTGGAAAACGGCCGGTTGCGCCTGGACGTGGGCCTGGACACGGCCATCCGCACGGCCCTGCCCCTGCCCGTGGTGTCCGAGGGCTGGCGGCCGGCGATTGTGCTGCTCGACGGCAAGCCGGCCGGGGAACTCGTCCGCCAGGGTGAGGGGTTGCGGGTCCTGACCGAACCCGGCCACCATCTGCTGCGTCTGGAAGGGCCGGCGCCCGTGGCCGTGTCCTTTACCATCGCTCCGGGCCTTGCCCCGGGACACGTCACGGTCACGGCGCCGGGCTACCGGGTCCGGGGGCTGGACGGACGCGGCGGCTTGCAGGGGGTACTCGAATGCACCAAGGCCGGGGATACGGCCGGGCAAGCCGGCCCTGGGACCGAGGCCACGACGCGCGTGCCACCCTTTTTCGGCGTGGAGCGTTCCGTGACGTTCGGTCTGACCCGGGAGGTGGCGACGACCGTCACACGGCGCTCGCCGTCCGGTGAGGCCGTGGTGGCCTCGGTGCCGCTTTTGCCCGGGGAATTGCCGGATTCGGCCGATGTGACGGTGCACGGCGGCCGGGCCCAGGTGCCTTTCGCGGCCGGCCAGGGGCAAGTCTCCTGGCATTCCCGGCTGCCGACCGCGCCGCAGTTGGCCTTGACCGCGCCCACGGACGACGCGTTGGTCGAAACCTGGACCGTACGGGCGGCGCCCTTCTACGATCTGACTTTCGTGGGGCTGGCCCCGGCCGTGCGCGTGGGACCGGACGGGACCTGGCAACCACGCTTTCTGCCCTGGCCGGGCGAGAAGCTGACCCTCGGGATCACCCGGCCCGAGGCCGCGCCCGGGGCCGTGCTTACCTTGGAGCGGGCGAACCTGGACGTGCGCCAGGGCGCGGAAACCCGCGATGTCACCTTGACCATGCGCATTCGCGCCGCCAAGGGCGGCCGGCACGTGGTGGGGCTGCCGGCCGGGGCGGTGGTGACGCATCTCGCCGTGGCCGGTCGGGAAACCCTGCCCACGGGCGGGCCGGGTGAACTGGGCTTTTCCGTGGCCCCGGGCCTGACCGAGGTCGTGGCCCGGTTTCGGGAGCCGGTGCCCCTGACCCTGGCCACGACGACCCCGGCCGTGGATCTGCGCCTGCCTGCGGTCAATGTCGCCGCGCGCCTCGAACTACCGCGTGACCGTTGGCTGCTTTTCACCTGGGGCCGGACGCCCCTTGGGCCGGTGGTGCTTTTCTGGGGCTGGCTTGTCGCCGTGCTCGCCGTGAGCCTGGCGCTGTCTTGCTTGCCGTTTTCTCCGCTCAGCCGGCGGCAATGGCTGCTCTATGGCCTGGGGCTGTCCCAGGCCGCGCCCGGGCCGTTCGTTCTGGCCGTGGGCTGGCTGTTGGGGCTTGGCTGGCGGGGGCGCTGGGGAATCCGGGACGGCAAGTTCCTCTTTAACCTCGTCCAGCTGCTCCTGGTCCTGCTGACCCTGGTCGGTTTGGCCAGTCTGTACGACATCCTGCAAAGCGGCCTGCTGGGGCTGCCCCGGGTGCAGGTGGGGGGCAACGGCTCCACGGCCACGGCCCTGGTCTGGACCTATGACCGGGTGACCGGGGCGGTGCCCGTGGCCACGGCAATCACGGCGCCGTTGCTCGTGTTTCGCGGGCTCATGCTGGCCTGGGCGCTTTGGCTGGCCTGGGCGCTTCTGTCCTGGTTGCGGTTCGGGTTCGACAGCCTGACCAAGGGCGGGGGCTGGCGGCCGTTTACGCTGCGAAGGTCTCGTCCGAGCCTGGACGAAGACCAGTCACAACCGCCGCGCGGCTGAAACCGGGCATGCCTTTTCCGGCCGTCTTGTCCGTAGCGGACGGGCAAGGCGGCCGGATGGGGAAAGGTGGAACGGTTTTGCCATTCCCGCTTTCTTTTGGTACCGTCCGACTTGTTCTATATTGCACAAACAAAGATTGGAGACAGGCCCATGCAGCTTACCACGCGCAGCCGCTACGGATTGCGCATGCTCCTCGATATCGCCCTGCACGGCGAGGACGGTCCGGTCCGCATTCAGGATATCGCCAAGCGGCGCAATATCTCGGTGAAATATCTGGAGCAGCTCATCCGGGCCCTGAAAAAGGCCGGATTCATCCAGAGCAAGCGCGGTCCCAAGGGCGGGCATGTGCTGGCCACGCCGCCGGATCAGATCAAGATAGGCGATGTGGTGCGGGCCCTGGAAAGCCGGCCCGAATTGACCGAATGCGTGGGCAACCCCGATATCTGCATCATCGCCAATGAGTGCGTGACGCGACAGATCTGGCTGCGGGCCACGGAAAGCATCTTCCGCGAACTCGACGCCATCCGCCTGGCCGACCTGCTCGAACAGTCCCGCAAATCGGAACTGCTCGGCCTGCCCTGCTGCTGATCAAGCAGCCTTCTTCCCTTTCAGGGGAGGTCCAGGAGGGACGGTGTCCCTCCTGGCTGCCGGAGGCGTCTCCCCTTCTCGCGGAAGTTCCCCCCTCTACTTGATCGCGAACGACAGGCCGGGCACGGCCGGGATGAGCGCAAGTTCGCGGCATAATTCTGCAAAATAGAGCAGGCTGGCCATGGCCGGGGCGTCCAGGTCGTAGTTGACCACGCGCAGGTAGGCCAGCAAGTCGTCCGGGGCGATCCAGTCCGGCCGGGACGGCGCCGTGACCTGCTCGGCCAGGCGGTCGGGCAGGCCGGCGTTGATCGTGCGTAGGGTGTCGCGCACCGTGGCCAGGGTTTCCAGTCGTTTTCCGGCCAGTCCGGCCTGCACGATCCACAGGGCGAACACGAACGGCGTGCCGGCGAAGTCGAGCCAGGCCTGGCCAAGGTCGATGACATGCCAGCCGGGGGGGGGGGCGAGGTAACGGGAAAGGGCCAAGTCGCCGATCTCGACGAACGGGCCGCCGGTGGTAAGGCCCGTGCCCGGCGGCACCATGGTCGTGGGGACGGTGGGGAACTTCCAGGCGAAGTGCCACAGCACCCGGATCAGGGCGTTGGAGCTGGCCGAGGCCCCGGACAGGGCAAGGGTGCCGCCGGTGCGGGCGAGGTGCTCGGGCAGCGCGGCCAGGGGGACCGGCGAGAGCAACAACACGCTTTGGATGGGGCCGGTGGCGGCCCGGATGCACAGATCGGGCAACAGCTGGAAGGCCTCGGGATGGGCGAGGTACGCAAAGGCCGAGGCCGGGGCGGCGTCGATGGTGCCGGCGGCCAGGGCGGCGTTGAGTTCGGACGGGTGGCCCGACACATAGGTGATGTCCGGTCCTTCGGGGAAGGCCGGCAGCAGGGATTCGTACAGGGGCCAGACGTTGAGGTAGGCGATGCGGCCGAGCCGCAGGAGATCGTGAGCCATGGGAGACTGCCTCCAGGTACAAAAACGGCCCCGAGGGTACTTCCCCCCGGGGCCGTCGGCAAGGCGAATCCGGTGAACTAGGCGAGCTTGGCCAGCAGGGTTTCCTTGATGGAGTCGATGCTGCCTTCGCCGTTGAGCTCAATGTATTTGGTTTTGCCCTGGGCGGCCAGGTTCTTGTAGAAGTAGGCGGCGGCCAGGGTACCGGTGGTGGTGTCGTAGTAGATGTCGTGGCGCTTGCCGATGGCGCCCTCGTCCTGGTCGTCGGCGCGGCTCTTGAGGTCGCCGCCGCACACCCGGCACTTGTCGCCGTTGGGCTTGATGGCGTCGATGAAGATGTTGTTGGGATGGTTGTTGTCATTGACGCAGAGGCGGCGGCCCATGATGCGGTTTTTGGCCACTTCGCGGGGCAGCAGGATCTCGATGACGTAGTCGAGCTGCATGCCTTCCTTCTGCAGGGCGTCCCAGAGCTTTTCGGCCTGGACCATGTTGCGGGGGAAGCCGTCGAGGAGCCAGCCGCCGGCGCCCTTTTCCTTGAGGGTGGACAGGATCATCGGGATGGTGATGTCGTCGGGCACGAGCTCGCCCTTGTCGATGAAGGCCTTGGCCTTCTTGCCGAGTTCGGTGCCGCCGCCGATATGCTCGCGGAAGATCGCCCCGGACTCGATGTGGGCCAGATTGTATTTCTTTTTGACCAGGGAGCCCTGGGTGCCCTTGCCGCTGCCATTGGGACCGAAAATGAGAATATTCACCGGGACCGCCTCCATGTTTGATTTTTCACAATCGGCTTCACTACCCTCGGCCGCCAGTCCTGTCAATGCCGCGCGCCGATTTCGCCGGTCGGGCGGCGTGGGGAAAAAAGCGATGCCGGCTCGGGTGATCCGGGCCGTCTTGCCGCCCGGAAACTGGACGGACCGGCCCACGGCACCCTGGGCAAAGGCCGCGTCCAGGGCCTCCAGATTGGCGGCCTGGGCCTGGCCCGGACCCAGCGCCTCCAGGGCCTGATGGAAAAGCCGCAGGCGCAGGGCCGGGTCCAGGGAGCTCACGAGTTCCCGGGACAGGAAGGCCGGATCGTCCGGATGGGGCAGGGCGGCCGCGAAATGGGCCGCGTCCCGCCGGGCTTGGCGCCACAACCGGGCCGCCGCCTCAAGATAGCGGGGATTTTCCGCCACGGCCAGGGGAACAAGCCCCTGGCGGACGCGGTTGCGCCGGTAGGTCGGATCGTCGTTGCTCGGGTCGCAAACCACCGGCAAGCCCAGGGCCGCGACCAAGTCCAGGATGTCCCGGCGCGGGGTGAGCAGCAAGGGCCGCAGGAGGCGTCGGTCCGGATCGACGGCCGGCATGCCGCCCAGGGCCGGCCAGCCCGCGCCCCGGAGAAGCCGCATGAACTGATCCGCGGCCAGGTCGTCGAGCTGGTGCCCCAGGCAGATCCAGACCTCGGGCCGCCCGTGGCGCAGATCGTCGAAAAAGGCCTGCCTGGCCCGGCGTCCGGCCTCCTCGATGCCCCAGCCGTGTTCCCGGGCCAGGGCGGCCACGTCCACGCGGCGCACGGCGCAGGCAATCCCCCCTTCGCGGCAGCGGGTCGCGGCGAGGATCGCCTCGTGGCCGGATTCGGGGCGCAGGGCATGGTCGAGGTGGGCGGCTTCCAGGCGGGCGCCCAGGCGCGGGGCGAGCACGCGTAGCAGGCACAGCAGGGCCGTGGAATCCGGGCCGCCGGAAAAACCGACGAGCCAGGTGGCGCCGGCGGGCGCAGGGCCGCATTCCCGGAGGAGAAACGCCTCCAGGCGCAGGCAGAGTCTGGCCTGACGCGGGGGCAGGTCGCAAAGGGATGCGGGCATGCCCATCACGCCAGGCCGCTCCTAGACGGGGATGTCGAGTTCCCGGATGAAGTTGTCCAGGAAATCGATCATTTGCTGGCGCTGTTCGGGCGTGCAGTAGCTGATGCAGGAACAGCGCAGCTTGCCGCGGCCGCGTACGAGCAGTTCGAGCTTGAGCCAGTTGCGCCCGGTTTCGAGAATGAGCGTGTAGGGACCGCAGCTGGTGAAATGCTGCTGCTGTTCATCACTCAGCATCTCGTAGGGGAACGGGATGTAGAAAATATGGTCGAGCGGGCCCTTGAAGCCTTTCTCGGTCATTTGCCGCTCGATAATTTCCATGTTGTCGGCCGAAATCTCGTCGATCAGATAGGATCGCATGGTTTACTCGCTTGCATCCGTCGCATCCAAGTCCGTGTCGTCATGGTCGTCCTTGGGCGGTTTCCGGTCCGCGTGGGCGTCAGGTGGCACCCCCTCGCGGTCCAGGTTGAACATGCGGCGGGTGAGGTCGATGAACCTGTCGCCCTTTTCCTCCCGGGCCCGGCGCTTGAGAAAGCTGATGGGCTCGTGAAGCAGTTTGTGGCTGATGGACAGGGACAGGGTTTCGAGGGCCCGCCGCGTTTCGTCGGAAACGTCCGGTCCCAGACGTCGCAGGGTCTTGCGCAACTCCCGGCGGGCGATGTCCTCCCCGGATTGAAGCAGGTCCACGATGGTCGGCTTGAGGTCCAGGGCCTTGAGCCATTCGCCGAATCGGGCCACCTGCAGCCGGATGATCTCCCGGGCCCGGGCCGCTTCCTCGCGGCGCTGGGCCAGGTTTTCCTCGACGACCTCCTGGAGGTCGTCGATGTCGTACAGGTAGACGTTGTCGAGACTGTTGATATCCGGGTCGATGTCGCGCGGCACGGCGATGTCGATGAAAAACATCGGCTTGTGCTTGCGCGCCTTGAGCACGCCCCGGATGTCCCTGGCCCGGATGACCACGTTGGGCGCCCCGGTGGAGCTGATGACGATGTCCACCTCGGGCAGGCGCTCCACAAAGGCCTCGAAGGCCACGGGCCGGCCCTTGAACCGGTCGGCCAGTTCCTGGGCCCGGGCAAAGGTACGGTTGGCGACCAGGATTTCCGACACCCCGGCGTTGAGCAGGTGCAGGGCCGCCAGCTCCGCCATCTCCCCGGCGCCGACGAGCATGGCTTTCTTGCCGGCCATCTCGCCGAAGATGCGTTTGGCCAGTTCCACGGCGGCATAGCTCACCGACACGGCGCTGGCGCCGATGCCGGTGGCGGTGCGGACCTTTTTCGCCACGGAAAAGGCCTTGTGGCACAGCCGGTTGATGATGACGCCTGAGGTCGCCTCGGCCACGGCGTGGCGGTAGGCCGCCTTGAGCTGGCCGAGGATCTGGGGTTCGCCGAGGACCAGGGAATCGAGGCCCGAGGCCACGCAGAACAAATGTTCCACGGCCTCCATGCCCTCATGGGCATAGAGGTGCGGGGCCAGGCAGGCCGCGTCCTGACCGCAGACCTCGGCCCAGGCCGCCAGAACGTCGGCTTTGGGATTGCGGCCCGGTACGTCGGCCACCAGCACCTCCACCCGGTTGCAGGTGGAAAGCACCAGGGCCTCGCGTAACCGCGCCGGGCCGTGCAGCAAAAGATCGCCGAGTCGGGGGCGGTCCCCCAAGGCGAAGGCCTCGCGGACCTCCACGCCGGCGGTCTTATGGTTGAGACCGAACAGGTAAAGCTGTTGCTCCATCGATATATCGCGCGAAGCTATGATGTGTTGGCACAAAAAAGTTGATCAGCAGCAACGACACCAGGGTCAGACTGAAAATCCAGATGGCCATCTTGGCCGTCTTGCGGCCGCGCCAGCCCAGAAACAGCCGCTGATGAAACAGAAACGCGAAAAAAAGCCATACGCCAATGGCGATGATCTCTTTGGGATCATAGGAAAAAATGCGGTTCCAGGTGAGCTTGGCCCAGATGAAGCCCGACAGCAGCCCCACGGTGTAGAGCGGAAATCCGGCCGCCACCGCCCAGCGGTTGACCGTGTCGCAGGCCGACAGCGATGGCAAGGCCTTGGCGAATCCGGCCAGCTTCTCCTTGGTCTTGATCTTGCGTTCGAGGTACAGATAAGCCGCCCCTGCGCCGCAGGCCATGGCAAGCAGGCTGATGGCCAGGAAAAGCGCCCCGATGTGCAGCCCGAAAAAGAGCCCCCCCAGGGCCTTGGGCAGGGGCATCCGGGTCGCGGTCACGGCCTGGGAGGACAAAAACAGGAAAAGAGCCAGGGGCGCGGCCAGCAGCCCGAGCAGTTCCAGGCGCAGCCGCCACCACAGAAACAGGAAAATGACGAGTAGGCTCCAGGCGAGCAGGCTGAAGTAGAATTCGCCCGACAGCAGGGCGGTCCCCCCCTCGGTCCCGAGCAGCACGGCCAGATCGACCGTGTGCAGGGCAAACCCGGCCACCGTGGCCAGACTGCCGCACCGCCGTAGGCCCGATCGGCCGAACACGATGCCGAGCAGGTGGAGGGTGGCGCCGACAAAGTAGCCACCGAGGACGAAAAAGAACAAAATGTTAAGCGCTTGCATCGCTCAGCGCCCCCGAAACCAGCGCGGCCGCCTGATCGTGCAGGGCGGCGGGCAAAATGTCCCGGACAATGGCCGTGGAGGCGGGCGCATCGCCACGCTCCAGGGCTTCGAGCAGGGAGGAATTGACCAGTTCGCGGAAAATGGCCGAATTGGTCTCGGTGCCGAGGCCAAGCCCCAGGACCAGGGGCCGCAGCCGGCTCATGAGCAGAAGCAACGCCCCGTATTCCCCGCCCAGAAATTCGCCCAGCCCCTGCCGGATCTTGCGGGCCAGGGCCGGCGAGCCGCCGCCCGTGGAAATAGCCACGGTCAGGTCGCCCTGGGTAAAAAGCGCCGGCACGATGAAGCCGCATTTTTCCGGCTGGTCCACGATGTTGCACAGGATGCCCCGGTCGGCGCATTCCCGGCTGATGCCCCAGTTGAGGTCCTCGTCGTCGGTGGAGGCAATGACCAGGAAGCGGCCGTCGAGATCGGACGAAGTGAAGTCCCGCCGGGCCAGAACCACGGACGGCAGGGTGTTGAGTTCCTCGGCCAGGGACGGCGACAGACCCGGGTCCAGGACCAGGATCTCGGCCGCGCCGCATTCGGACAGAGTGGCGATCTTGCGCCGGCCCACCTGGCCCGCGCCCACCACCAGGCACCGTTTGCCGTGGAGATTGACGTAGATGGGATAATACCGCATGGAAGCCTCCTATAGCAGAAGAAGCAACAGGCCGGAAAGGGCTTTTTTTCACATGAATTTGGCCGGAAATTGAACGGCGCGAGTCGGAAATGAGACGCTTCCTCGTGTTGCAGTTGGCCCGGTTTGGGGATTTGGTCCAGACGCGGCGGCTCGTCAAGACCTTGACCTACGCCGCCGGCGCGGCCGATGCCGTCCATCTGGTCGTGGATCATTCCCTGGTCGGGCTGGCCCGCTGGCTCTATCCCGGCGTGGCGGTCCATGGCCTGGCCGCGCACGGCGCGCCGGGACGCGAGCGCCAGGCGGCCGAACAGGCGGTCCTGGCCGGGCGGGATGTCTTGGCCGATCTGGCCGCCCTCGATTTTGCCGTGGTCTACTGCCTCAATTTTTCCCCCCTGGGCATGGCCATCGCGGCCATGTTTCCCCCGGAGATCCAGCGCGGCTACCGGATGACCGCCGGCCAGACCGACAAGGACGCCTTGCTGCGCCTGGTGTTCCGGCTGGCCCGGGACCGGCGGGGCGCCGGTCTCAATCTGGCCGACATCTGGGCCCATCTGGCCGAGGCGCCGGTTTCCGCCGATACGGTCAATCCGCCGGCCGCGCCGGGCGGAGGCGGGCTGGGCTTGGCCCTGGCCGGCCGGGTGGCCCGGCGTTCCCTGCCGCCCGAGGTGCTGGCGCCGCTTGTGCGCACGCTTTTTCGGGCCACGGGCGGCAAACGCCTCGTGCTCGTGGGCACGGCCGACCAGGCCCCGGCGGCCCGGGCTTTGCTGCGCCGGCTGGACCCGGACGTGGCCCGGGCCTGCCGCGATCTGACCGGGAAGACAAGTCTTGTCGGGCTGGCCGATGCGTTGACCGGCCTCGACGCGCTGCTCACGCCGGACACCGGGGCCATGCATCTGGCCGCCGCCTTGGGCGTGCCGGTGGTAGGGCTTTTTCTTTCTTCGGCCTGGTGCCACGAGACCGGTCCGTACGGACCCGGGCACCGGATCTGGCAGGCCGTGACCGACTGCGCGCCGTGCCTGGAAGCGGCGGCTTGCCCCCAGGGCCTGGCTTGTTTGGCGCCCTTTGCCGATCCGGTGCTGCCGCGCCTGCTCGCCGGTTCGACCAAGGTGGCGCCGCCGGCGGGGCTGGTCGGGTACGTGACCGGTTGCGATGCGTTGGGTACGGTGTGCCGGCCCGTGGTCGGCCAGGACCCGACCCTGGCCGGACGCACGGCCTTGCGGGCGGTGGTGGCCCGACGGCTTGGCCTCACCGTGCCGGGCGAGCCGGCGCTTGAGCCGGGACTGGTCCAGGGACTGACCGTGGAATCGGACTGGATGCTGCCGCCGCCCGGCCGGGCGGCGGATGGGGAGTGGTGAGCCATGGACACGCCGCGCGGATTGCGGATTCTGGTCGTGTTGCCGCTCTATGGCGGCTCGTTGCCTGTGGGCCGGTCCTGCGCCGCGGCTCTGGCTGAACTGGGGCAGGTGGTGGAGGTGTTCGAGGCCCCAGAGTTTTTCGGGGCGTTCACCGCCCTCAAGACCCTGCGCGTGACGTCAGACCGCTTGGAATACCTGGAAAACAGCTTTCTCCAGGTCGTGTCCCAGGCCGTGGCGGCCAAGGTCGAGACCTTTGCCCCGGATCTGGTTTTGGCTCTGGCCCAGGCGCCGCTCAGCCGGCAGGTGCTCAAGCGCCTGCGCCGGGACGGGGTGGCCACGGCTATGTGGTTTGTGGAAGACTTCCGGCTCTTTACGTATTGGGAGGCCTTTGCCCCGTACTACGATCTGTTTGCCGTGATCCAGCAGGAGCCGCTCCTGGAAAAACTGGCCGCCATCGGCCAGCCGAACGGGGTGTATCTGCCCATGGCCGCCGATCCAATGGTGCACCGGCCCCTGGAACTCACCCCGGTGGAGGTCAAGCGCTACGGCGCGCCGGTGTCGTTCATGGGCGCGGGCTATCCCAACCGGCGCTTGGCCTTCCGGGAGCTGGCCGATTTCGATCTGGGGATTTTCGGCAGCGACTGGGACGGGGACGCCGTGCTTGCGCCCCGGGTGCGGCTGTCGGGCCGGCGGGTCACGACCGAGGAGACGGTGCGGATTTTCAATGCCGCCCAGGTGAACCTGAATCTGCATTCCAGCGTGTCGGCCGAGGCCCCGGTGGTGCCGGGCGACTTCGTCAACCCGCGCACCTTCGAGCTGGCCATGTGCGGGGCGTTCCAGCTCGTGGACCGGCGGACGCTTCTGCCGGAACTCTTTGCCGACGAGGAGCTGGCCAAGTTTTCGAGCCTGCCCGAACTGCGGGAGCGGCTGGCCTATTTTCTGGCCCATCCCGAGGCACGGGCCGCCTTTGCGCAAAAGGCCCGCGCGCGGGCCCTGGCCGAACATACCTACACCCGGCGCATGGAAACCCTGCTGCGGTTTGCCGCTGAACGCTTGCCGGGCTGGCCGTCCCGCCCCCGGGGCGAAGCGGCCCTGGCCGGGCTGCCCGAGAACCTGGCCGGGGAGGTGGGGCAGTTGCTTGAGCGGCTGTCCCTGCCCGCCGACGTGGCCTTCGACGACCTCATCTGGGCCGTGCGTGCCAGGCAAGGGGAGCTTACACCCCTGGAGACCTCGCTGCTCTTTCTCGACGAATGGCGCAAGCAGTACGGCCCTCGGGCCTAACCGCCGCTATTTCTTGATCTCCAAAGCCTTTTCCATCATGGCGTCGGCCGTGGTCACCACCTTGGAATTCGATTCGAACGCCCGCTGGTAGACGATGAGATTGACCATCTCCGTGGCCAGATCCACGTTGGAAGTTTCGAGGCTGTTGCCGGTGATACCGTCGAGTGTGCCGGTGTTAGCCCGTCCCACCCTGGCCGCGCCCGAATCCGCATTGGTCGAATAAAGACTGTTGCCTTCGCTGGTCAGGCCCGAGGGGTTGTTGAAGTCGGCCAGGGCCAAGACCCACAGGGGCCGGGTCTGGCCGTTGCTGAAGGTGCCGTAGATGACCCCGTCCTCATCGACAGAGGCGCTCTTGAAGGTGCCGGAGGTGTAGCCGTTGACGCTGCTGTTGAGGGTGTAGGAGGTCGTGGCATAGTTGGTGGTGCAGGTGGACGCGTTGCGCGTGGCCGAGGTGTCGTAGCCGGCGGTATTGGCGGCCGAGGTGCCGATGCCGGCGGCCGTGGTCGGGCATGTGGCGCTCCACCGGGCATTGGAGGTGGACAGGCCGGTGGAAAACTCGACGGTTTGGGAGGACAGGGCGGAACCGTTGGAAGCGGACCGAAACGTGGCGTTAAATTCCGGTACCCCGTCGGCGCTGTTGAGGGTGGCCTGGGTCCAGGACGAGAGGCTTGTCGGATCGGTGGCGTTGCTGGCCAGGGTGTAGGCGGTCTGGTTTTCGAGCACCCCGGAGGAGGAAAAGCTGAGGGTGCCGATCATGAGCACGCCGGCCTTGGTCGTGCCGGAGGTGGTACTGTTGCCGTCCTCGCTGGGGGCCATGGTGACCATGTATTCCCAGTATTCCTTGCCGTCCTCGCTGCTGATCTTGTTGTAGTACACCGTGAGGTCGTGGCTTGCGCCTTCGGAGTCATAGACCGTGAGGCTGGTGGAGTAGTCGGCATTGGACGCCAGGGTGTCGCTGGTGGCGTCGTAGCTCTTGAACATGCTGAAATAGGGATCGGTGCTGTCGTTGGTCCCGGTCGAGGTCGAGCTGTCGAGGTTGGTGGCCAGGGTGATGGAGTTTGTTGCCTTGGCGGGCAGGGTGAAGTCGGTGATCTGGATGTCGGTGACATCGCCGGTGGTGGGCACGGTGGAGGGGTTGGTCCCAGCGAGTTCGGCCGCGTTCAGGGCGGCCTGATCCACGGCCCAACCTTGGACGTGCAAGCCTTGGGCGTTGGTGAGGTAGCCGCTGGTGTCGAAATTAAACGAGCCGGCCCGGGTGTAGTAGACCTTGTCGGTATCGGGGGTCCGGACCTCGAAGTAGCCGTGCTCGCCGTCGATGGCCATGTCCAGGGTGGATGAACTGGTCGAGTATCCCCCCGTGCCGGTGAGCAGGGAGATGCTGCCGACCGTGGAGCCATTGCCAACCTGGCTGCCATCGGATGTGCCACCGGCCTCGGAGCTGATGAGGTCGGAAAACAGCGTCCGCGAGGACCGAAAGCCCGTGGTGTTCACGTTGGCCATGTTGTTGGCCACGACCGAGATGGCGTCACTGTATGATATGAGTCCCGTCACGCCAGTCCAGAGCGCTCCCATAGCCACCTTCCTTGTTGTCCGTGACGGCAGGATTTGCCCACCACCGGCGCCGGCCCCTTCCCGGGAGGGGTTGGGTTCCGGTTCCGGCCGATCCGAATACGGTGCGCAGACGTCCCCCTGGCCATCCGGGCCGGGGGAGACGCGGCAATCCTTGCCGCCTTGCCCTGCAACCATGCAGGGTCCAGGCCAAAGTGAACGCGAAGCGGGCAGGAGGGCGCAGAGGGGAGGAGCGGTGC
>Ga0183098_10302_pt1:80000-131138 | contig 131138 bp, 103 predicted proteins | sample BioMet9_FD_128884 | JGI IMG/M metagenome (GOLD analysis project Ga0183098, IMG submission 128884) | Microbial communities from bioreactor (seeded with sewage sludge) at Lawrence Berkeley National Lab, California, USA - Biofuel... | ecosystem: Engineered > Bioreactor > Anaerobic >...
CTTAGTGATCCGGTGGTCCCGCATGGAAGGGCCATCGCTCATTGGATAAAAGGTACGCCGGGGATAACAGGCTGATCGCATCCAAGAGTTCACATCGACGATGCGGTTTGGCACCTCGATGTCGGCTCATCACATCCTGGGGCTGGAGCAGGTCCCAAGGGTTCGGCTGTTCGCCGATTAAAGTGGTACGCGAGCTGGGTTTAAAACGTCGTGAGACAGTTTGGTCCCTATCTTCCGTGGGCGTTGGAGAATTGAGAGGGGTTGTCCCTAGTACGAGAGGACCGGGATGAACGAACCTCTGGTGTACCTGTTGTCGCGCCAGCGGCACCGCAGGGTAGCTATGTTCGGAAAGGATAACCGCTGAAAGCATCTAAGCGGGAAGCCTGCCTCAAGACGAGTTCTCCCTGAAGGACCCAGGTAGACTACCTGGTTGATAGGCCGATGGTGTAAGTGCGGTAACGTGCTCAGCCTACCGGTACTAATAGTCCGTTCGACTTGATTCTACCAATCTCTATCCCATCCCTTATTTTAACTTATATATTTCCCTGGTGGCCAGAGAGGCGGGGGTACACCCGATCCCTTTCCGAACTCGGAAGTTAAGCCCGCCATCGCCGATGATACTGCGTATTTTTGCGTGGGAAAGTAGGTCGCCGCCAGGGTTTTTTTCACCCACACAAACAGCCGCTTGGTTCATCCAAGCGGCTGTTTGCTTTTGGGACCGTCCCTACACTCCGCCCTCCCTTGCGCTTCATCCCCAAAACGGACCCGCGCTCCCTGCCGCACGCTGTGCGCTGTAGCCACCAGTATTGCGCGCTGTAGCCCCGTTATGAGAAGCGGTACCGGAAGCTTGCGGTACCGGAAGCTTTCGGTTTCCAGCGGGCCTACCCGTTACTTCATACCGTACCGCCTACCACGCTCGCCTCCGGCCTCACCTCCGGACACAAGCCGAAGCTTGAATAGAAGAAGAGGCCCCGGCTTTGCCAAGGCTTTAGGAACGTTTCCCGGAGGCGTCTCACTTACCCCATGCGTATTGTGCCATGGTCTTTGCCCCAAAAAAAAGTGGCGACATGTACTTCCCGGTCTCACCCGGTAGTTCCACACGTCGCCACTTTCACTGAGCGCACGCCACATGGTGCGCTGCATTCAATTTTCACTTTCGCTCTATGCAATTCCTTTTGCGTCTATTCTGCCATCGCAGTGCGATGCAGGCGCTGCCGACAATCTCCATTCGGGTTTCCAAAGGGCAGCGCCCTTTGGCCGCCGGAGGCTTTTCCTAACCTCTCCACCCTGTCACCATTCTTAATCCAGCCGGTAATGGCAGCCCAAGGACCGGCGGTTTTGCATGGCCGCGATGGTGATGGTGTAGGCGGCTTGGCAGCCGTGGAAGAGGTCCACAATGGCCTTACTAAGCGGAGTTTCCCGGTAAAAGTCGTGCAAGTGCTTGTTGAGTTCCCGCAGGTCCTCGAACGCCCGCTTGAGGCGCGAAGCCGAGCGGTTGATGCCCACATAGTTCCACATGGTATTGCGGATGGTGGCCCAGTCCTGGGCAATGAGCGCCGGGTCCTCGTTGCGGTTGGAGCCGGGGCTCACCCAGTCGGGGATGCTGTCCATGAGGCGCCGGCCCAGGGAACTCTTGTGACTCGCGCGGCGTCCGATATCGTGACCCACGCTCCAGCCCCACAGCACGCATTCCAAAAGCGACGTACTGGCCAGGCGGTTGGCGCCGTGGATGCCCGTGCAGGCGCACTCGCCAGCGGCGTAGAGCCGCTCCAGGGTCGTGCGTCCGGCGTTGTCCGTAAGTACACCGCCGCAGAAATAGTGGGCGGCCGGCACCACCGGGATCGGGTCTTTGGTGATGTCGATGCCGAGTTGGAGGCAGCCCGTGTAGACGGTGGGGAAGTGCTCGGTCAGATTTTTCACGTAACTGGCCGCGTCCAGATAGACGCAGTCATGATCGGTCTTGAGCATTTCGGCCAGGATCGCCCGGGTGACGATGTCGCGCGGGGCTAGGTCCGCCCGGGGATCGTAGCGCGTCATGAACGGCTCGTGGGACGCGTTGACCAGCCGCGCGCCCTCGCCCCGCAATGCCTCGGTCACGAGCAGGCGCCGTTCGGCCCGGTGGAGCAAGGTGGTGGGGTGGAATTGCATGTATTCCACGTTCATGACCTTGACAAAGGCACGCGAGGCCATGGCCAGGGCCGAACCGATGCAGGACCGGGTGTTGGAGGTGTGCAGGAAAAGCCTGCCGCAACCGCCCGTGCACAGCACCGTATAATCGGCCAGGATGGTTTCCACCTGGCCGGAGATTTCGTTGAGCACGTAGGCGCCCAGACACTGGTCCACGAGCTGGTATTTGAATTCCAGCAAGGTGGCATGGTGGTGGGAGGTCAGCAAGTCCACGGCCGTGCGTCGCGACAGGACCTTGATGGACGGCGTGGCCTTGACCGCGGCCATGAGCCCTTCCATGATGCCCCGGCCGGTGCGGTCGGCCATGTGGAGGATGCGGGCCACGCTGTGGCCGCCTTCCCGGACGAGGTGGAAATCCGGGCTGTTTTCCTTGTGGTCGAAGGGGAGCTGCAAGCGGTCGATGAGCAGCTCCTGTACCACCTGCGGTCCTTTGCGGGCCAGGTATTTGACCGCCTTGGGATAATTGTGGCGCCAGCCGCAGGTGAGCATATCGCGCTCCAGCTGCTGCGGCGAGTCTTCATTGCCGCGAAAAACAATGCCGCCCTGGGCCAGGGCACTGTTGCCGTCGTCCAGGTCGTCGCCCGAGGTCAGCAGAATCACTTCCAGGCCGGCATCGGCCAGGGTCAGGGCGGTGGTCAGACCGGCAATGCCGGACCCCACCACCAAGGCATCGGTATGCATGCGGTACAACATGAGAGCAATCCCCTTCCCGCGCGTCGTGTCGCGGGCGCGCGTTTGCGTTGCTTCAGGCAGTGGCGCGCCAGGGAACGGGTCGGCAACCGAGGCGCGTGGTTCTTTCGAAGTCGTCAGGCCGAGACGGCCAGCATCCGCTCCACGGCTTCACGGGCCGGTTCGCGCACCGCTTCCGGCACGGTCACCGGTGCGACGGTGTCCAGATTTTCCAGGGCGGCCAGCAGATTAGCCTCGGTCCCCTTGGCCATGTTGGAGCATTCGCTCACCCGCAGGGGCCGGATGGTCTTGAGGCCCTGGTACTCGGTGGCCAGCCGCTTCACCAAGTGGATCTCCGTGCCGATGACGATGTCCGCGCCAGGAGGTGCGTCGGCCACGTACTTGATGATAAAGGAGGTGGAGCCGGCGGCATCGGCGGCGGCCACGGTGACCGGATGACACTCGGGATGGACCACGACCTTGGCCTCGGGCGTGGCCGCGCGCACGGCGGCAATGGCTTCGGGCTTGAACCGGGCGTGGATCACGCACTGGCCGGGCCACAGCAGCACTTCGGCCTTGGCGGCCGCGTCCAGGTCGAGCTGGGCACCGCCGGCGCGGACATCCAGGAAATGCAGCCGCTCGGGGGCGACCCCCAGGGTGCGGCAGGTGTTTTGACCGAGCATCTTGTCGGGTAGAAAGAGCACGCCGCGCCCCTGGTCCAGGGCCCATTTGAGCATCTTGCCGGCATTGGCCGAGGTGCACACGGCGCCGCCGCGCTTGCCGCAGGCGGCTTTCACCGCGGCCGAGGAATTGACGTAGGTCAGGGGCAGGACCGAGCGTCCGGTCTGTTCCAGACGGTTCAGCACGGTTTCGACCAGCTGGCCCGGGGCCATCTCGGACATGACGCAGGCCGCCTCGCGTACCGGGATATGGATGCGCTGTCCCGGCGAGGCCAGCATGGCCGCGGTCTCGGCCATGAAAAATACGCCGCAAAAAACGATGTCCTTGGCGGACAGGCTCGCGATCTTGCGCGAGAGCTCCAGGGAGTCGCCCAGGATATCGGCGTGCTTGACGACGGCGTCGCGCTGGTAATGGTGGGCCAGGATGGCCAGGTCTTTGCCCCGGGCGCGGCGGATAGCGGTGATTTTCGCGGCAAGGTCTGCATTCATGGGGTGGTCGTCTCCTCAAGCAACATGCTGAAGTCGGCGCTTTTGGCGGAATGGGTCACACGGCCAACGGACACGAAATCCGGTCCCAGGGCGGCGATGCCGGCCAGGGCATCCTGGTCCACGCCACCGCTGACTTCGGTCTCGATGCCGGCCGGGATCAGGGCCAGGGCCAAGCGCATGGTGTCCGTGTCCATGTTGTCGAGCATGATGCGGCGCGGCCGTTCGGCCACGGCTTGCTCCACTTCGCCCAGGGTCCGGCACTCGATCTCCACCGGCGGCATGCTATCCATACTGTCTTGGTATGTTTTACGCAAGGCGGTCATGGCCTGGGGAATGCCCCCGGCCCGGTCGATGTGGTTGTCCTTGAGCATGAGCATTTCGGCCAGGTTTTTGCGGTGGTTGCAGCCGCCGCCAACGAGCACGGCGTATTTTTCCGGATAGCGCAGGCCCGGCAAGGTCTTGCGGGTGTCGAGCAGGCGGGTTTCGCTGCCGGCCAGGGCGTCCACGGCCTGGCGGACCCGGTTGGCGATGCCCGAGAGGTGGCACAGAAAATTGAGGATGATGCGTTCGGACTTGAGCACGGTCACGGCCGGTCCGACCAGGGTCGCGACCACGGTCCGGTTGGCCACGCGGTCGCCGTCGGCGGCCAGAAAGTCCAGCTGACAACGCTCGGTCTCGCCCATGCGGGCCAGGATGTGGGCGGCGATGGGGAGCCCGGCCACGAGCGTGTCTTCCTTGGCCACGATGCGCGCGGCCAGCCGGTCGTCCGGGGTGAAGATGGCCAGGGAGGTGAGGTCCGGGCCATCTTCCTCCAGGGCCAGCTCGATGGCGCGGAGCAGGAACTCCAGGGCCTGCCCCTGGAAGAAAGCCTCGAAACGGGGATCGGTCATGGGCTCACCGCATCCGTGGTAGGGCCGGGCCCTGCCTGGGCAGGAACGGCCGGGTGGGGGGAGCGGCCGGCAGGCGCGGCGTCGCGCCAGGGCCGGTTCCCGGAAGGACGCGCCAGCAGCCTTGCCTACGCGTCAGCGTGAAAAAATAGCCTTTTTCGGGTCGCGGGACAAGCGAGGCGGGTGGCGCCTTTTGTCCTCTCAGCTCGATCGACGGCGTAACCGGGCCAGTCGGGCGGCCAGCCGGGGTTCCTGGCCCTGGTCCTTGGCCGTGTAGAACTGCCGACCCACCAGCTCCTCGGGCAAATAGTCCTGTTCCACCCAGGCCTCGGGATAGGCGTGGGGGTATTTGTACCCCTTGCCGAAGCCCCATTCCCGCTGGAGCCGGGTGGAGGGGTTGCGCAGGTGCAGGGGCACGGGCTTGACCCCGGACTGCATGATGTCCTTTTTGGCGGCCAGATAGGCGGCGTAGCTGCTGTTGCTCTTGGGTGCGAGCGCCAGATAGACGGCGGTCTCGGCCAAGGGGATAAACCCCTCGGGCATACCGATTTTTTCCACTGCTTCGGTACAGGACACGGCCAGGGGCAGGGCCATGGGATCGGCCAGGCCCACGTCCTCGGCCGCCGAGATCATAAGCCGCCGGCAGGCGAAACGCGGGTCCTCGCCGGATTCGAGCATGCAGGCCAGATAGTAGAGGGCGGCATCGGGATCGCTGCCCCGGATGGACTTGATCATGGCCGAGGCCAGTTCGTAGTGGGAATCGCCGTCGCGGTCGCCCCGGGCCAGGGCCTCGGGCAGTTCCTTGCGCAGGGCCTCGGGCGCGCGTTTGTCCTCGGGCAGGGCGGCCGTGAATTCCACGAGATTGAGCAGCGTGCGGCCGTCGCCGGACGAGAGTAGGGCAATGGCGTCCAGGCTTTCGCGCGCAAGTTCGATACCGGCGGCCTTGGCCCCGCGCTCGGCCAGTCCCATGAGCTCGGAATGGGACAGCGGGCGCAGGCGCAACACGTGCAGCCGCGACAACAGCTGGCGTGTGACCGAAAAGGACGGATTTTCCGTGGTGGTGGCGAGCAGCACGATGTCGCCGGTCTCGAGCAGCGGCAGGAAGAAATCCTGCTGGGCCTTGGAAAACCGGTGCAGCTCGTCAAGGATGAGGATTTCCTTGCCCTTGATCAGCTCGCGCAGGGCTGAAAGTCCGGCTTCCGGGGCGCTCACCCGCACGTAGGGCCGGCCCTTGGCCTTGGCCAGGATCAGGGCCAAGGTGGATTTGCCGCAGCCCGGCGGGCCGAACAGCAGCAGGCTCGGCAAGCGCGGCGCGGCCAGCATGGTGGTCAGCCGGGACACGACGTGGGTCTGGCCCACGAAATCGGCCAGGCCGGTCGGGCGGATGCGTTCGGCCAGGGGCCGTTTTTCATTACCGAGAAGATCCATGCGTTCCTTGCGTGGGGGTGAGGTAAAGGGATGCCTCCGGCGGCCAGAGGGGTTGCGCCCTTTGGAATCCCAATACGGTTATGCCGTTCGGTTCGTTCGTTTCCGGGGGTGCGGTGTCATTCGGTCACGGCCGCTCTTTTCGCTGTGCCCGGCCAGGGAAGGGCCGTCAAGAGCCGACCAGGGCCAGGGCCAACACGGCCAGGCCGGCCGTCTCCCAGCGCAGGACCCGCCGGCCTAGGCTCACGGCTTCAAATCCGTCGGCCGTGAAGGCGTCCACTTCGCCCTCGGTCAGACCGCCTTCCGGGCCGAGCACGCACAGCACGTCGCCCGGTGCGGTCAGGTCGGCCGGAGCGAGCCGCCGGGGCGCGTCCGGGTCTTCCCACAGGAGAAAGCGGCGGTCGAAGCGACCGGACGTGGCCGCGATCAGACCGGCCGCGCCGCCGGGAAGGAGTTCGAGAGCAGGCAGGCGGGCCGCTCCGCACTGCTTGGCCGCGGCGATAAGCGTGGCGGTCCAGCCGTCCTTGAGAGCCTCGGGCATGCGGCCCTGGGTGCGTTCGGCCTGCCAAAAAAACAGCCCGGCGGCCCCGAGTTCCACGGATTTTTCCAGAAACAGATCCCGCCGCGCCGAGCGGGAAAATCCGGCCGCCAGATGCACGCGATGGGCCGCTTCGGGTTCGAAGCCCAGCGATACCGCCTCAAGCTCCACCCGGTCCCGGGCCACGGCCGTGATGGTAAAAAGCCCTTCTCTCCCCCGGCCGTCGAACAGGCGCACGATATCCCCCGGCCGCTTGCGCAACACCTTGCCGCAATGGGCTGCCTCACCGCCGGTCAGGACATACGGCGGGGTCAGATCGGGAAGATAAAACGCGTCTGGATGCGACATAGGGGTCGTGGAAGAGGCCTCCGGCGGCCAGGAGGGGACGCGGCCCCCTCCTGGACCACCCAACCCGGAAAGGCACGTTGGAAAATGGTACTCCCGTTACCAGGGGTCCGGGGGGATGATCCCCCCGGCGGAGAGGTCCAGGAGAGGCAGAGCCTCTCCTGGCCGCCGGAGGCATTCCTCCTCCCCTCAGCCAGCCACGACCTTTCGGGCCGTGCCGTTTTTATAAAACGGCAGGGTACGCCGGAACGCGGGCAGTTCGGCACGGGCGGCCTTGATGCGGAATTCCTTGGCTTCGGCCGCGCCGGCCTTGATGTAGGCCAGGGCAATGGCGTGTCCGAGGCTTGGGGCGAACGAGGCGCTCGTCACCACGCCGACCGTGGCGCCGGCCTTGTCCGTGACCGTGTCGCCATGCCGGGCGCTGCGCCGGCCCGGGATTTCCAGGGCGAGCAGCTTGGCGTCCAGGCGGGCGGCCTTGCCCTTGCCGACGTATTCGGCCGGGGAAGTGAGGAGCCAGCCGTAGCCGGCCTCGGCCGGGGTGTGTTCCTCGTCCAGGTCCTGGCCGTAGAGCGGATAGCCCATTTCCAGGCGGATGGTGTCGCGGGCGCCGAGTCCCGCCGGCAGCACCCGGGGATCGGCGGCGAGGGCCTCCCACAAGGCCAGGGCGGCGGTGGCCGGTAAAAACAGCTCATAGCCCAGCTCGCCGGTATAGCCGGTGCGGCTGATCAGCACCTTGGCCCCGGCGAACTCGGTCCAGGTGAAGTTGAAATACTTGAGCCGGCTGCAGTCTCCGGGCACCCGGTCGCGCAGGACCTCATAAGCCAGCGGCCCCTGGAGGTCGATCTTGGCCGTGGCCTCGGAGTCGTCGGTAAAAACGAGCCCTTCGGGCAGTCGGGCCTTGATGCAGTCGAAATCGATGCCGATGCGGGCGGCGTTGACCACGAGCATATAACTGTCCGTGTCCAGGCAATAGACGATGAGGTCGTCGATGACGCCGCCGGCTTCGTTGCACAAAAAGCCGTAGCGGCATTTGCCCGGGGCCAGGGTGTCGAGGTCGTGGGTGACGATGGTGGACAGCGCTGCGGCCGCGCCCTGGCCGGAAAGATGGAACTCACCCATGTGGCAGATGTCGTAGATGGCGGCCTTGGTGCGGGTGTGTTCGTGTTCGGCCAGGATGGAGGAGTATTGCACGGGCATGTCGAAGCCGGCAAACGGCACCATCTTGGCGCCATGCTGGCGGTGCCAGTCGGAAAGCGGGGTGGGGACGGGCTGTTCCACGATGAACTCCGAATGCGATCGGGCCGGGTGGCCCCGACCTGCTTGGGTGATGCGGTCGGCCGGATGGTGGCCGCGTGGGGTTAGGAATTTTGCGCCACCAGGGGCACGACAATGCCTTGTTCCTTCTTGACCTTGCGGATCGAACGGAATTCGTCGAGCAGGGAGACGAGCCGGCCATAGGTCTTTCTGACGGACTGTCCGTAGGGAGAAAGCTCCATGTCCTTCTTTTTGATGTAGTTACGCAGCAGGTAGCGGTCGTTGAGGATCATCTCGCCGAGAGAGAGGACGTGCTCGACCAGATTGTCGAAGTAGTTGACGATCTCGAACTTGAGGTCGTTTAAGATCTCGGTGAAAATGGACAGCATCTGGAGATAGGAGATGTTTTCGCCCTTGTAGTTACGATCCTGAAGATCTTCGAGCATTTTGACCTTGCGCGCCTGCTGAATGTAATTGTACTTGCTCCAGACTTCCTGGTGCAGATCGCGCATGCCGGAAAAATCTTCGTAGTTGTTGGGATCGAGCAGATAGTTGTCCATCACCTTGACGACGTTGGAATAGAATTCGTCGGAATAGCTGATGATGCGCCGTTGGTGCTTGGACAGCCAGGCGTAGAGGAATTTGAGCTTTTTCTCGTGGGTGTCGGTATTTTCCACGATCTCGTTACGCTTGTAGACGATGCGGCCGTTGTATTCGCCGCGCACGATGTCGTTTAGGCGCAGAAACAGGCTGTAGGTGTCCTTGATGATGTTGATCCGGGTGAAGGCCTGTCCGGTCAGGGGGTGGATGATTTCCTGGCCGGCCACGGACAGGGCCCGGTCCTGACGCACGTTGTTGGCGTCGTACTTGTGCTGGCGGTAGATGACCCGGACGATGACCACCCGGCGTTCGGAGTCGATGAAATAGCCGCCTTCCTCCAGGGCTTTGATGGCCTCGGTCTGGGTCTTGTCCACCGTGATGAGGGCCAGCTTTTCCACCCGGGGGTAGTACCGGGCTTCGGGATGGGAAGAGAGGGTGGTGATGGCCCGGTCGGTCTGGCCCAGGACCCGGACCATGAATTTTTCGCCCATGCGGAACAGCCGCCGGGCGAAAAGCGCCGAGGAGGTCCGCCGTTCGGACACGATGGGGAAGCCGTAGAGCTCCATGAGGAACTGGTAGACGAAGCCCCGGTTGCGTTCGTAGCGCCGGTCGTCGCCCACGGCGAATTTCTTGATGTTGAGCCCGAAACGCTTGAGTTCCGTGTCGAGGTAGGACGGGAAGGAACAGTAGACGCCGGACAGGTAGAAGTCGCTCTGGCTGTCCATGGACATGACATGGGCCCGGTCCATCTGGAGGATGGTGGGCAGCAGGGCGGCGTAGTTCTCAAGACTCGTGACGTCGGCCTCGCTGAAATCGCGGCGGAAATGGTCCTGGCTGACCTTGGGCAGCCGGGCGCAGAAGGTTCGGGTGTTCTGGCCGAAGATCGAGGCTTCCAGGGGGCACTGTTCCCGGGTTTTGTCGTCGCTGTAATCGAGCAGACAGTGCAGGACGTCGTACTGGAAGATTTCCTGAAAATATTTCAGAGGCCTGGCCATGGCCACCATGGAGAAGCCCGGCAGGTTCTTGTATTCGAAGGGGTCGGCCTCGAAGGAGGGCAACAGTTCGCGGAAATCCACCAGCGGGTAGTTGGGCTGCTCGCAAAACGGCCGCAGCAGACACTCCTTGAGGTGGACCCAGTCGAGAAAGCGCTTGAGGTCCGTCAGTGACTGGACGCGCAGGATTTCCCCTTTCCGGGGACGCTTGGCGCCATTGAGAAAGGGGGCCTCGGGGGTTTGGGAAAAGGCGTTTTTCCAGTCGAAGCTCATGGGTGTGTCACGGGTTGCAAGTGCGCGTCAGACTCTTTCCGACGACAAGGAAAATACCTTACTATCCTAAGAGGCGAATTTGATAAAGTCCTTCCTGCGTCCCCTTCCGCCCGGGGACGTACGGAGCCGGCACGGGTTCCGATCGGGTTTGACGCCATGGCCGGGGATACCTATGATGCCTTTCCCATCACGTTCACGTCGGCAGGGAAGGGAGTAACCATGGCCATCACCGCAGTGCCAGGTCGGCGATCCGTCACGCCTCCTGGGCCGGGCAGGCCTTGTCCGGGCCGTTTGCCGTTGCCTCAGGGATCGGTCCCGCATTTTGCGTCCGACCGTTTCCTCTGCCGCGCCGTCGTCCGCCAACCGTAACAACGCACGCCATGATCGACATCCCTTTCTACGAACGGCTGCTGGCCATCGTGGGCAATGTGTTCGACGCCTATTCGGCGGTGCTGTTTTTACCGGAAGGCGATGGGGCCGTGTGCCGGGCCGTGGCTTCCTTCAGCCTGGGCGAGGCCCTGGACAAAAACGCGGTCATCGCCCCGGGCCAGGGGCTGGTGGGCTGGATCATCCGCGAGGGCAAGCCGCTTATCATCAGCAATTTCGATCAGCGCCGGGGCGTGCTTGGCTACTACCGCGGGGGCGAGGAAGAGCGCATCCGGGCCTTCATGGGCTATCCCGTGGCCGCGACCGGCGGCGCCTTGTGCGTGGACAGCCGCAAGACCTACACCCTGGGCGACAAGGAACTCAAGATCCTGGCTCAGTTCGCCGATCTGGCCGGGGCGCATCTGACCCGGTGTCGCGAGGTGGCGGTGAGCCTGACGGAGCACCGCTACTACCAGTGCCTGCGCCGCATGGCCGGCCTGCACAAGGCCAAACCCAAGTGGTCGGCCTTCCGCGACGGCCTGCTCGGCCTGCTTTCCGAGGCCACGGGCTATCGCCACTGTTTGCTGTCCGTGCGCGACGAGTCCGGCCGGTCGTATTTCCTGGAGGGCGCGAGCGAAACCCCTTTTGCCGGACCGCGCGAGGCGCTCCAGCGTTTTTCCGTGGGCCAGGGACTGGTGGGCTGGGTGTTCAAAAACCAGACCCCGGTCTCTTCCGGGGACAAAGACACCGCCGGCACGGCCGGTTTGCCCCTGTTCGGCCTGGACGTGCCGGCCGGGGAATTCAAAAGCGTCATCTGCCTGCCGATCATCTTTTCCCGCAAGACCCGGGGGGTGCTGACCCTGGCCGACCAGCGGGCCCTGCCCGTCACCGAGGAGCTCAAGGCGTTTGTCTCCATGGTTGCGGAAAATCTTGCGCTTTTTCTGGAAAATCTGCATTTCCGAACCCGTCTGGACGTCTCCCGGCCTGCCCGGCCCAAAGGGGAATAGACTTTTGGGCCCGCGCCCTCTACCATGGGCCACTGACCCTGGGGCGGTCGATTGTCCGATATCGAGAAATCCAATGCGAGCGTGGGCATGTTGTTCAGCAAGTTCTTCCGTTTCCTCGGAAAAGACCTGGCCATGGACCTGGGGACGGCCAATACCCTCCTCTATACGCCGACCGAGGGTATCGTGCTCAACGAACCGTCGGTCGTGGCCATCGATACCCGCAGCGGCGATTTGATCGCCGTGGGCAGCGAGGCCAAGGAGTTCCTGGGCCGCACCCCCGAGCGCATCCGGGCCATCCGCCCCATGAAGGACGGCGTCATCGCCGACTTCGAGGTGACCCGGGCCATGATCGCCTTTTTTATCCGCAAGGTGCTCACCGGCTTTCGCTTCGCCAAGCCCAAGATCGTCATCTGCGTGCCGACCGGCATCACCCAGGTGGAAAAACGGGCGGTCATCGAATCGGCCCATCTGGCCGGGGCCCGGGACGTCAAGCTCGTGGAGGAGCCCATGGCCGCGGCCATCGGCGCCGGGCTGCCCATCGAAAAACCCTCGGGCAACATGGTCGTGGACATCGGCGGCGGCACCACCGAAGTGGCGGTCATTTCCCTGTCCGCCATCGCCTACGCCGAATCCGTGCGCGTGGCCGGCGACGAGCTCAACGAGACCATCCAGCGCTTCATCCAGGACGAATTTCAGATTCTCATCGGCGAGAACCTGGCCGAGCAGATCAAGATCACCATCGGTTCGGCCATGCCCCTGCCCGAGCCGAAAACCATGGAAGTCTCGGGCAAGTCGCTCATCGACGGCACCCCGACCACGGTCACCGTGGGCGACGAACACATCCGCGAGGCCATCCGCGAGCCGGTCAACATCATCGTCAACGCGGTCATGAAGGCCCTGGAGAAAACCCCGCCGGAACTCGTCACGGACATCGCCAAAAACGGCTTGCTCCTGGCCGGGGGCGGCGCGCTTCTGGCCGGCCTCGACGAACGCATCCGCCAGGAAACCAACCTGTCGGTGCTCCTCGACGAGGACCCGCTGACCACGGTGGTACGCGGCACCGGACGCAGCATGGAGGACCGGCTGCGCTACCGGGACGTGTTCCTCAACTAGACACGAGGCCGCCGTCCCCATGCGGCCCCTGCGACCGCACGGCTTGCGGCGGCAGGGAGATCGCAGCACATGGACATCGCCACCATCCTGGAAGGCGCCCGCGCGGCCGTGCTTGAGGCCGGGGAGCGCATCCGGGCCGATTTCGCCGCTCCGGCCGGCATCCGCCACAAGGGCCGCATCGATCTGGTCACGGCCACGGATCTGGCCGTGGAGACCCTGCTCAAGGAACGGCTCGGCGCCTTGTACCCGCAAGCCGCGTTCCTGGCCGAAGAGACCGCCGGCCGGACCGAACTCACCGGCCCGACCTGGATCATCGATCCCCTGGACGGCACCACCAATTTTGCCCACGGCTTTCCGTTCGTGTGCACCTCCGTGGCCTTGTACGACGGCCGGGACGTGGTGCTGGGGCTTATAAACGCCCCGATCCTCGGCCAGTGCTTCACGGCCGGCCGGGGGCTCGGCGCCAGGTGCAACGACGCGCCCTTGACTGTCTCCGCGGTGGCCGCACTCGAAGGCTCCCTGGTCGCCACGGGGTTCCCCTACGCCATCCGCGAAAACCTCGACGAGATCACCGCTGATTTGCGGGCCGTGCTGGCCACCACCCAGGGCATCCGGCGTCCGGGCGCGGCCGCCTTGGATCTGGCCTATGTGGCGGCGGGCCGCCTCGATGCCTTCTACGAGATCGGGCTCAATCCCTGGGACGTGGCCGCCGGCTGGCTGCTCGTGACCGAAGCCGGAGGCACGGTCACGTCCTATCGGCCCTTTGCGCCCTACAAGCTGGGCGACTTCCGCATCCTGGCCAGCAACGGCCACCTGCACGACCCCATGTCGCGATTGTTGGAGACGGTGGCGGGGGAGTGAGGAAGGAGGGGAGACGCCTCCGGCGGCCAGGAGGGACTGCAAGCCCCTCCTGGACCACCCCGAAAGGGGGCAGAGGGTGAGGCGGTCAGATTGGGTTGGGAAAGAGGACCTTTTGCTCGAAGAAATAGACCAGGCCGGGGGTGAGCATGTCCCGGTAGTCGCGCGCCAGGGCGGTGAGCTCGCCCAGATCCACGAACATGCCGCCCGCCACCTCCTGGGGATTGGGCCGGGGCGGTTCGCTGATGCGGCCGGCGGAAAAAAGGGTTACGAAGGCTCGGGAGGTCTGGTCGCTGCCCGGCACCGTGTGGAGCACGGTCAGGTTCTGGGCGCGCAGGCCGAGTTCCTCGAACAGCTCCCGGCTGGCCGCGTCCACCCGCGCTTCGCCGGCCTTGACGTGGCCCGCGGCCGACACGTCGAACCGGTTCGGATAAAGGTTTTTTTTCGGTCCGCGTTTTTGCAGGAACAGTTTTCCGTCGGGCCGGAACACGAGCACACTCACCAGCCGGTAGTACAGGGACTGGCGGATGGCCTCGGTCAGCGGCATGACGGCCAGCGGCCGGTCCTCTTGGTCCACCACGTCGACCAGTTCCACGGGAAGAGGTTCGGGTTTTGTTTTTTTCACGTGTCGCCTCCTGCCGTCAGGGCTTGGGCGACCATGCCATGGATGCAACGCGATGGAAACCGGTGCGGTCCTGGTCCCGCGTCGCCTCGAACCGGCCGATGCGCCGGCCGTGGCGCGTCTGGAGGCGGCTTGCTTTCCCGACCCCTGGAGCGAGGCGGTGCTGGTGGCCGCTTTTGCCCGTCCGATTTTCGCCGCCTGGGGGATCGACGGCCCGGAAGGGCTGGTGGCCTACTGCACGCTGCACCTGATCGGCGATGAGCTTGAGGTGCTCAACGTTGCCGTGGACAGGGCCTTGCGCGGCCAGGGTCTCGGCACGCGGCTGCTTGGCCACGTCTTGCAACAAACCGATAAAATGGGCATGAACCGGGGGTACTTGGAAGTGCGCGCCGGCAACGAGCCGGCCAAACGACTCTACTTGCGCCACGGCTTTGTCGTGACCGGCAGGCGCGAACGCTATTACGCCGACAGCGGTGAGGACGCTCTGGTCATGGTCCGGGATACCGCTGCGGTCCCGGTCGTCCAGAACCGGTAAACCTTTTGCCGCGTCAAGGAGTTCCCATGGCTTTTCTCCAGATTGACCAGATCGACATCACCGGGAAAAAACTGCTGATCCGTGTGGACTACAACGTGCCGCTCAACGGCGACCGCATCACCGACGATCTGCGCATCCGGGCCAGCCTGCCCACCATTCAGTATGCCCTGTCCAAAAATGCCGCCCTGATCCTGTGCTCGCACCTGGGCAAGGCCAAGGGCGCGCCGGATCCGAAGTATTCCCTGGCCCCGGCCGCCAAGCGTCTGTCCGATCTGCTGGAGCGCGAGGTGCTCATGGCCCCGGATTGCGTGGGCGAGGCCACCCGGGCCATGGCCGCGGCCCTGAAGCCGGGCCAAATTCTCATGCTCGAAAACCTGCGCTTCAACCCGGGCGAGACCGCCGGCGATATGGAGTTTGCCAAGGAAGTCATGTCCATGGCCGATATCTACGTCAACGACGCCTTCGGCACCGCCCACCGGCCCCATGCCTCCATGGTTGCTTTTGCCAAGGTGGCCAAGCAGTGCTGCGCCGGCTTTCTGCTCATGCGGGAATGGAAGTTCCTGGGCGAGGCTGTGCAATCCCCGGCCCGGCCGTTCGTGGCTGTGTCCGGCGGGGCCAAGGTGTCCTCCAAACTCGGCGTGCTCAACAACCTGCTGACCAAAGTCGATACCATGTGCATCGGCGGGGCCATGGCCAACACCTTCCTGGCCGCCCAGGGCTACAAGGTTGGCAAGTCCCTGGTGGAGCCGGACCTGTACGGCACGGCGCTGGAGATCCTCAAGGCGGCCAAGGAGCGCGGCGTGGGCATCTACCTGCCGGTGGACTTCATTATTTCCTTTGACGCCGACAAGCCCCTGGCCGAGATGCGTCCGGCCGGACAAGTGCCCTTTGCCGCCATCCCGGACGAGGCGGTGGTGCTCGATATCGGTCCGGTGACGGCCGGGCTGTTCGCTCTGGCCATCGAGCCGGCCAAGACCGTGGTCTGGAACGGCCCCATGGGCGCGTTCGAGAATCCGGCCTTTGCCCAGGGCTCGTTCACCGTGGCCCACATCGTGGCCGGAATCCGGGGGATGAGCATTGTCGGCGGCGGAGATACCGCCGTGGTGGTGGACCACGCCCGGCTGGCCGACAAGATGACGTTTGTCTCCACGGGCGGCGGTGCTTCCCTGGAATTTCTCGAAGGCAAGGAACTGCCGGCCTTCGCGGCTCTTAAGGAGTGTCAGTCATGAAAAAGCTCATGGCGGCCAACTGGAAGATGTTCAAGCTGCGCGGGGAGGCCGGGGCCACGGCGGCCGGGCTGGTGACGCAGCTTTCTGGCAAGCTGCCGGCGGACCGGGAAGTGCTGGTCATCCCGCCCTTCACTTCGTTGTGGGCGGTAGGGGAGGCCCTGGCCGGGGCGCCGGGTTTTGCCCTGGGCGCCCAGAACTTCTATCCGTCCAAGCAGGGGGCGTTCACCGGCGAAATCGCCCCGGACATGCTGCTTGACGCCGGCTGCCGCTATGCCCTGGCCGGACATTCCGAGCGGCGCCATATCCTTGGCGAGGACGACGCCGTGGTCGGGCGCAAGATGGCCTTTGGGCTGTCCGCCGGCCTGTCCATGATTTTGTGCGTGGGCGAAAAGGTGGAGGAGCGTAAGGCCGGGCAGGTGGAGGCGGTGCTTGCGCGCCAGCTGACGGCCGGCCTGGAAGGGCTTGGCGCCACGCCCGCGACCGTGGCCGTGGCCTACGAGCCGGTCTGGGCCATCGGCACGGGGCTGACTGCCGGTCCCGAGGAGATCGCCGGCGCCCATGGGTTCGTGCGCGAATTCCTGGTGTCGCGCTTCCCCGGGCTTGGCGGCGACATCCGCATTCTGTATGGTGGCAGCGTCAAGCCGGCCAACGCGGGCCAGATTTTGGGGATTGACAATGTGGACGGAGTGCTGGTAGGTGGCGCGAGCCTTGAGGCTGACAGTTTCGCCGCGATCGCCGCGGCCTAGGCAACACGCGGACATGTCCGCGAAAAGAACGGGAAAATTCAGTTGACAACACTCATCATAGCGGTTCATATTGTCGCCTGCGTCGCGGTCATCATCCTGGTCTTGCTGCAATCCGGCAAGGAAGGTATGGGGGTGATCTTCGGCGGCGGCAGCCAATCGGTGTTCGGGAGTACGGGCGCCGGCGGACTGCTGGTGAAATTGACGGCGCTTTTCAGTGCGATCTTTCTTATCACCTCTCTGGCGTACAATGTGTATTCCGGCTCCCATCGGCGTCAGGCCAAGTCGGTCATGATGGATGCCAGTGGGGCGCCGATCCAGGCGCCGGCGGGCGTTGCTCCGGCCAAGACCGAGGAGCCCAAGAAGCCCGTGACCTTTGAGGAGGTCCCGGCTCCGGGCGCCAAGGCTCCGGCCGCGGGAGAGGCGAACAAGTAAACGGCAAGCCGAAGTGGTGGAACTGGTAGACACGCCATCTTGAGGGGGTGGTGGGCCATGCCCGTGGGGGTTCGAGTCCCCCCTTCGGCACCAATTTATAGTCCAGGACGGTCCAACAAGGTCCAAAAGTTCTGGAATATCAAGCGAAACCGGGTGAGAGATCATCCGGTTTCGTCTTTTTGCGTCCGTTGACATCCACTCTTTATGGGGTACCTGTCGGGGTAGATTCGCCGAAGCGGTCGTCGTTGGGGTATTTCACCTCAATCCCGCATGGCGACTTCACATTTCGATGTGAGGAAATACCCCATGCCGAAGAAGACGATACCCCTAACCGACGTTGCCATCCGAAATGCCAAGGCCGCCGACAAGCCGCTGAAGCTGTTCGACGGTGCCGGCCTGCTTCTCCAAGTTACCCCGACCGGTGGCAAGCTCTGGCGGTTCAAGTACCTCTCCGACGGCAAGGAAAAGCTGCTGGCGTTGGGCAAGTGGCCCGACGTGGGCTTGAAGATGGCCCGCCAACGGCGTGATGAAGCCCGCGCCTTGGTCGCTCAGGGTGTAGACCCATCCAAAAAGCGCAAGCAGGACAAAGCGGACGCCGAGGTCCAGGCCGCCGAAGACGCGAATACCTTTGAGGTGGTCGCCAGGGATTGGCACACCAAGCAGGTGAAGGTGTGGAGCGAGGGGCACGCCGCGAAAGTCCTGGGACGCATGGCGCAACACCTCTTTCCCGCCTTCGGCAATATCCCCATTTCCACGCTACGCGCCCCCACCATCCTTCCCACATTGCACGAGATCGAGGCCAAGGGGAATCACGAGACAGCAAAGCGCCTGCGCCAATACTGCGAGGCGGTTTTCACCTTTGCCATTTCCACGGGCATTGCCGAAAGAAATGTCGGCGCTGACTTGCGAGGTGCGCTTGCTCCCTGCCGCGCCACGAACCGGCCGGCCATCATTGACCCCAAGGGCGTGGCGCAATTGCTGCGGGCCATAGACGGCTACCAGGGAAGCCCTGTGGTTCTGGCGGCCTTGCGTCTGGCCCCGCTGGTGTTTGTGCGCCCCGGCGAACTGCGGCAAGCCGAATGGTCGGAAATCGACTTGGATGCAGAGGACGGCCCTCGGTGGTCCATCCCCGCCGAGAAGATGAAAATGCGCCGGGATCACATCGTCCCACTGTCCAAGCAGGCCGTGGAGATCATCACAGAGATTTATTCCCTGACGGGTCAGGATCGCTACCTCTTCCCTTGCAATCGGACGAACGGCCGTTGCATACCGGGTCCTGGCGCGGGGAAAGGATCAGGAACAGCCCGAGCGAGCTCTACAGGCCCCGGAATTTACCCGACCCCAGTGGTCTCTTGGGGCTCCCCCGACCAGCCCCCGGCCGCAGGCCCGGACACCCCCTGGATTCGCGCGGTAGGGGCCCTCCCTGGGGCTTTCCCGATTGGTCCCGGGGAAGTCCCTCGCCCAGGAGGGGGGAAGTCCGAAGGAATGTCCGATTTGTCTGGGGGGTAGTCCTTTTCGTTTCAGGTAGATCCGCTGAAAAAATCGTCCACCGGCTTCGCATCTCCAGATTTTTTATTTCCACCCCCTGAAAGCACTAGACAGCGCTGGGCCGCGAGCCTATATGTTAGTCGTGTCCCTAGTGAAGGTTGTGAGCAACCCTAGCGGAGGCGATGCCATTGGGTGAATCAATTGTCGGAGAGTTTTCCTCGCAGTAGAGCATATGAAGGCCAATAAAATCTGGCAAACTGCATGTGTGGTAAACACTGGCTCTACACTCGAAGTCGAGGCGCAATCGTCAACCCATAAGTCTTTTTCAACAGCATAAATTTACTGGCCCCGGCTTGTGCAGTCGGGGCCTTTCTTTTTGCAGTGGGTGGGCTGAGGAAGCAGAGATTTTTCCAAGTAGGCACGCCAAGGACGCCTTGTATGGACCGCACCCCGATGGCAAGAGATTTTTGACGGCTTCCGGGTTGAATGCAGCCATGTATCCGGCATGTCGGGCGTTGCCCGCTGCCTCGATGGAAATCCGCGCTTGCGCTCCTCATCATTCGGTCGGCCTTTGATGGCCTTTGTCCAAATCAGGTTTTTCGCAAGCCGGTTCGACCTGTAGTGCCATCAATCATCTCTTGTCGCATCCAATAGGTAGGAAATTCTGCACAGTTATCCTGCCAACGCTGCAAACATCTCATTTTTTCGCTAAGGCTTGAGGTTGTTCATCATGCCGCCTCCTTATAGGCCTCCCCCTTGGCCAGCACAGCCCAGACTATTCGGGCGGTCTTGTTGGCTCGGGCCACTACTGCCCGATTCATGCCCCGCCTGTCGCAGACTGCTCTTAGCCATTCGCTCCTGGCATCATTCCCGCTACTACCTCGGTAAGCCACAGCCCTGGCTCCATGGATCAACAGCGTCCGCAGGTAGATGTCCCCCTCTTGCTGATGCCTTGAAGCTTTGTTTTGTCCCCCGAAGAGTTTTGCCGAGGCACCAAGCCCAGCCAGGCAGAAAACTCCCGTCCGTTCTTAAATTCCTTGGCCTGGCCCACCGCCGCCACAATGGCCGTGGCGGAAAGAGGACCTATGCCGGGAACCTTCAACAACCTCATGCACTCTGCGGATTGCTTGCAGATGGCGGCGAGTTTGGCGTCGTAGGCAGCGAACTTCGCATCAAGTTCGACCAATTCGGAGTAAAGGTCAGATAAATAGTCCTTCTCAAGGAGAGTCTGGTTGTTATCCATATCTTCAATAATTATGGGCAACATCGTTCGCAGATGCCGTATCCCCTGCGGCATGGTGATTCCCAACTCAAGGAGCAGGCCCCTCGTTTGATTGGCCAGGGCCGTTCTGTTGCCTACCAACCGATCGCGGATACGGTGTAAGGCCTGGATATCCTGCTGCTCAATGCTCTTGGTTGTGACGAAGCGCATGCTGGGACGACTGACAGCCTCGCAGATTGCTTCGGCATCATTGGCATCGTTCTTGTTCGATTTGACGTAGGGCTTCACGAACTGAGGGCTTATCTGTCTGACCGTGTGACCGAACTTCCCGATCTCCCTGGCCCAGTAGTGCGAGCCCCCGCAGGCTTCCATCCCCACAAGGCAAGGCGGAAGGTTGACGAAGAAGGAGAGCACTCCCTCCCGAGAAAGCTTTTTCTTGAGAACGACTTTGCCCTGCTTGTCCACGCCATGCACCTGGAAATACCGCTTTGCCAGATCAAGACCAACAGTGGTAATAATTGCCATGGGCCGCCTCCTTTCCTGTCTCGTTTGAGTGAAGTCAGCCGAGACTAGGGGGTATAAGGGGGCGCGGTCCATACCATTATTCGGTTTACGACAATCTTCTGTCCCGACGGGAAGGTTGCATATGACCCAGGAAACCGGCGGCCTCACGATCTGCCTCAAGGCATTGCATCTTTCGGCGTTTGCCAGCCGCCTCCAAGAGACGACGGCCACGGCCGAGAGCCAGGGCTGGAGCTACCAACAGTATTTGCAGTACCTGGCCGAGCTTGAACTGGAGGACAGACGGCAAAGCCGTATCGAACGTCTCCGCAAGGCCTCCGGCCTGCCGGGGGATAAAACCTTGGCCAGTCTGGATACGGGGGCTTTGCCGGAACGGGTGAAGAAGATCCTGCCCTCCCTGTGCGAGGGGCACTTCCTTGAACGGTCGGAAAACATCGTGGCCTTCGGCCTGCCAGGACGAGGGAAAACGCATCTGCTGTGCGCCATCGGTCATGAGCTTGTCCGTCGCGATCATCCGGTGCTGTTCATCCCGGCCTACCGCCTGGTGCAGAAGCTGCTCATCGCCAAACGCGACTTCAACCTGGAAAAGGCCCTCAAAAAGCTGGATCGTTTCGAGGCGGTGATCCTCGATGACATCGGCTACGTGCAGCAGGACCGGGAAGAGATGGAGGTGCTTTTCACCTTCCTGGCGGAGCGCTACGAGCGCGGCAGCGTACTGATCAGCAGCAACCTTGTCTTCTCTCAATGGGACAAAATCTTTAAGGATTCCATGACGACAGCGGCAGCCATCGACCGGATGGTCCACCATTGCGTCATCCTGGAGCTCAACGGTCAGAGCTACCGGAACCAGGAGGCTCAAAAACGGAATGCGGTCTCATAGCCTCGCGGCGATGAAGACGGACGCGGGGCCGACCTCAAACCCGAAGATCACATGGCTGAGGCCGAGGTGGATGCACAAAAATAGTTGTCGTCAGTGCCCAAGAGTAATTGACGCTGAGCAGTCAGGACTTTTCTGGCGCAGATTGCCCAGAATCTTTGCCAATAGCGTCTCAGCCCTCAGACTCTCATTTTCTTAAGTTGACTGTCATTGCGGGGCATGCGATATTTTTGAAAATGCTATCATATCCTCTCTTGTCGCCTGCGATACGGAAGCATGATTTCTGCGGTTTTAACTTGAATCGCTCTTTCAACTTGGAGACGACTGTCGAGGCATGATCTGGAACAAGTCTAAATCGGTATTGGCCGTAGAAAAGTATTTGTGTCGCGACATCTTGAGCTTCGTTCAATTCAATAAGCGATGGAGGAGTTATGCGTCAATTCATTTTTGTGGTGGTATTCTTTGTTGCTGCACTGTGTTCTCAACAGGCGCACGCTTTTGAATGTGGAAAACTTGATTTTGGATCAAAATTGAGCGATATCGACGATGGGAAATTTGTATTCTATATGAAAAAAGAAGGTGTTTCCTACTATAATTACGTGGGAGACTGCCGCCTTTCGGTGCATAAGAAGGCATCGCCGGCCATCGCTTATGCGTTCATCGATGGAAAATACTACGCAAGGATTATTCGTGTTGTCGGCAGGGATAAAAAGGATATTCTCGCTGACATGAAGGAAAATCTTTGCACTCCAACTACTGTCAAAGATGATGGGGAATGGAGCTTATACCGATGTGATTTGCCAAACGACGTTGAGTTTAAGTTCAAATACAATAACAAGACGGGCGAGGCAAAAACTGCTGCGTACAGTAAATCCCTGCGTGAAAGGATTGGGAAAAACATCAAAGCCGATCCAGCTGACTTCTCAGAAAAGTAGCATTTCGGTGAAATCGTCGCCAGGGCTTAACGGGTGAAAGCCTACGACGGCGCAAGGGCATGGGAGCATGCCAAGGAGTGTTTCATGCCCCTTTACCGCATGGTTGCCGCCACGGCAGCGCGGCGACCCGAGGCCGTGGCCCTGTGTTGCGGGCCGCGTCAGGTCACCTATGCCCGACTAGTCGAAGACGCGGGCAAGCTGGCTGCGTGGCTTTCAAGCCGTGGGCTTGCCCCGGGCGACCGGCTTGCCGTTCTTTTTCCGAACTCCATCGAGCTTATCACCGTCATCCTGGCTGCCTGCCGGGCTGAGCTTGTCCTTGTTTCTCTCTCGCAAGACGCGCCTCCGGCCCGGCAAGCCGAGATCCTCGCGCAGACAGGGGCCAGGGGCCTTGTATTGGCCTCCAGTTTGGCTGCAGCCATTCCGTCCGCGGCACGAGAGCAACTGGCAGTAACGGTCTGCCTCGATCAGCCCGAACCAGGAACAGGGGGATATGACTCCTTTATCGCCCAGGCTCCGACCGATCTTCCACCCCGAAGCAACGTACCAGACCCGATCTGCCTCCTCGTCTTTACCTCCGGCTCAACCGGCAGGCCCAAGGCTGTCGCGCACACCCAAGAGCGACTTGCACGACGAGTGGAAGCCTTTGTCCAGGCCTTGGGCGTCACGGCCGAGGATACGACATTGGCCGTATTCCCTGCCGACCGGCCGGTGGTCCTGGTGTTCCAGGTGCTGGCCATGCTGCGCCAGGGTGGGTCCGTTGTGCTGGCCGAACAACCGGCCCCGGCCGCGTTCTGGCGCCTCTATGGGGAGGCCCGCCCTGATTATTGCCTCGTGATGCCAAGTTACGCCCGGATGCTTTTTGCCGATCCGGGCGCCACCCTGGTTGACCATTCGCGGCTGCGGTTTTGGCTCAGCAGTGGCGACGCGCCAGGACAAGCCCTCTACGAGACGGCCCGGCGAATCACCGGTCGGCCGTATTGCAACCTCTACGGCCTCACCGAGACAGGCCTTGTGAGCGTGGTCGCACCCAGCGAAACAGACAAACCCGGCTGCATCGGCAGGCCCGTCGGCGATGTGACCATGCGGCTTGTGGACGACGCCGGGCAGGACGTTCCCGAGGGGAGTCCCGGACGCCTCCTCGTGACCTCGGCAAACATGATGGTCGGTTATTTCAACGACACCATGGCCACGCATCGGGCCATTGGAACCGGCTGGTACGATACGGGCGATCTCATGCGCCGCGACGCCGAGGGCGATTACTGGTTTCTCGGTCGCTCCGGGGACGTCATCGTGCGCCATGCCGTCAATGTGGCCGCCGCCCTGGTGGCCGACGTCCTGGCCGGGTATCCTGGCGTGGCCGAGGCCGTGGTGGTGGGGGTGCCCGATGCCGAGGCCGGGCAGGTTCCTGTAGCCTTTTATCGCACGACCGGCCCCGATCCCGGTGCCGAAACGCTTACCCGTTACCTTGCCGACAGGGTGGATGCTTTGTCTGTGCCTGTGGCGTGCCTGGTTGTTCAACAGTGGCCGGTGACGCCCCGGGGCAAGACCGACCGGCAAAAGCTGAAGGCTTTGGCCATGAAATACCTTGCCCGGGAGAGTGGGGATGGATGAGAGACCGCCGACTTTGGGATGCTCCCGAAGCTTTCCGAAGTGGCTGTAGCTCCACTGTCAAACGTCTTGTGCGTCCTCGGGCAGGATTCCTGAGGAAGGCTCGGGTAGCCAACGCGAAGCTATCAGATTGGCGAGTGTGACCAGGAGGGCGATCCCGGCAGCCGCGTAGGCGACTCGAGTGGGATGGGCTGCAGTGATAGGAAGGGCGGCGGCCAGCCATTGAGTCAGGGCGGCGAAGCACGAACCCAACATGCGCCCGCCGACGTTGGCCGCGAAACTCTCGCCTGTGCCTCGCAAGTGCAGTGGATAGACACGGGGGAGATAATAATCACGGGTAAACCCCCGGCTTTGCCGGGGGACTCCCAGAGTTTGACAGTTCCGTGAATGCGAAGCCTCCATCGCTTGAACCGCTCAAAGCTCAAGCAGACGGAGGCTTCCGTTGAACATCTACGAAAGCCTAAGCCACTCGGTATGGGACTGCAAGTACCACGTGGTTTGGATACCCAAGTTCAGAAAAAAGGTTTTATATGGTCAACTTCGCGTACATATGGGGGAAATTCTACGGGAATTAGCCCGTCAGAAGGAGAGTAGGGTGGTCGAAGGCCATCTCATGCTCGACCATGTCCACATGCTCATCTCCATTCCTCCAAAATACGCAGTGGCGTCGGTAGTCGGTTACATCAAAGGTAAGAGCGCGATCCACTTGGCCAGAAACTTTATGGGACGACGAAAGAACTTTGTTGGCCAGAGCTTTTGGGCACGTGGATACTTCGTTTCAACCGTCGGTCTGGATGAAGCTCTTGTTCGAGAGTACATCAAGAACCAAGAGCAGGAAGACCGTCGGTTGGAGCAACTGAAATTGGTTTAGCGGTTGCCGGCTTTAGCCGGCTCACTCTTAAACCGCTTTGAGCGGTTCATTGCCTTTCATGCCCCCGGCTTTGCCGGGGGTAACTGACTCCCCCAGAAGCTGAACTGGCCGATAATAAGAAAACCCGCCAGAAACAAGCCGCTTTCAAAGGCTGGCAGGCTCGTGGTGCCGGCCCAGGCGAAGGTCGCCGGCAAAACAACTGCCGCCGGAATCAGGAAAACCCGCAACAACCTCCTGCGGCTGACGATCCAGACCGCCAGCAGCGCCAGAGCGCACCGACCTGCAAGCCCCCCCATTTCCTGAAACGTGGTCACGCGCGCCGCCATTCCTTGCACCACCGGCCCGGTGATGCGGCGATTTTCGGCGATAACCCTTTGTTCGATTTCGTCCTCAGGACGCCCTGCCGCCTTCCACTGGGCACGAAGCGACGCATAGTATTCTTCGGAAGGAAGCGTTTTCTGGGCTGCGGCAACAGCGGCTTGGGTCTCGGGAAGCCCTGGCACGATCTGCGGCGCTTGCAGCAAGGCGCCAAAGGAGGCAGCGAAACTCAGGGTAAACATGCCGGTGACGAGGCACGTGGTGCGCCAAAGCCCGGGGGAGAACAGGGCAGCCACACTCGGCCGTGCAAGGCGGCCGGCAAGGCGTTTTTTCAGCCAGGGAGGGGATTCAGGCAGAAAGGGCCTCACCAGAAGAAGCGGCAGGGCGGGAACGAGCCCGGACATAAGTGTGTAGCGCCAATCGGCGTGAGGGTTGTCGATGTGCCCGAGAAACGACAGGAAATGAGGGAGGACGATCGGCGGCAAGGACATCGGCGGCAATGTGAACCATCCAAAAACATTGGTCGGACGGCCAGCCGCCAAAGATGCAGCAACACCTCCCACCAGGGCTACAAGCAGCCCTCCGACGGAAGAAAAAGCTTGCGTGGTTCCAAGTACGGTCTCTCGCCGACGGGGGTCGGGAAAAATTTCGGCCAACCAAGCAACTGCGGCCACGAATTCCACGCAGATACCAATAAACACGAGGCACCGCAAAACAAGCAACATGGGCAAGTTTGTTGCAAACCCTGTCAAGAATGAGGAAACCGCATACAGCATGATGCTTGCGGTAAGTATGCGTTGCCTGCCCAATCGGTCGGTTAGGTAGCCGCCAAGGAGTCCAAAGGCACCGCCGGCTATGGCTGGGATATAAAAAAGCAGCCCAAACCAGAACGTGAATTCCGGCGATCCGGGACGGATGCCGCCTAACTCCATGAGCGCCGGGCGCACTACGAGCGGAAGCATAAGCAGTTCATAGCTATCAAAGAGAAAGCCACAGGCAGCAACTGCACAAACAAGCCACTCCCGAGCCGTCAGGCAGAGTGTTTTAAGAGGGGCTATCACTGACGGGCCGGACACACCCGGCAGTGACATGGCGCATTAAACATGACGTTTGATATCAGAATGTCTAACCATCAGCAATAGATACAGACGTATTTCGAATGGGTCCTGTTCCTGGAAGGTTTATTGGCATCAGAGGTACGGGCCATGGGACGCCGCTTGTTTTTGATGACCCGCTCGAGGTCCTTGGCCAGTTCTGGCGAGCCAACTTGACTCGCTACCTCGCCCAGGGTATTGACAATTTTTGCTTCTACATTTTGACCATTCCTGAGAGGCTGGATGCTGGAGATTGCAGTAATCCGGTAACCAAACCCTTTTGACTTGGGTTTCGGTTATCGAGTTGTGCGAAGGTACAGCAAGTGTCGCTGATGCTTGCTGCTTTTGTGCATTTTGTTACTGCGTCAGGATCTCCAGCATGAATATCTCCAGGCTAGAGCAAAGGACTCTTCACGTCCTCGCTAAAGGTGGCCGAATCGTTCATTATCGCAATGATCGTGGCCATATCGAATTTGTCGAGTGCTATACTAGTGATGGTTTAGTACTTTCCGACTGCACCTTGGCCGTTTTCATTAAGCTTATTACCTGGAGCATAAAGTAGTTTAATATTTTGGTCTGGTGTGGTATGTACAATCCATGACGGACACAGATACACGGAAGCTATCGCGGTCGGCTCAAGAAGCTATCCGCATGAAGGTGGTACGAGCGGTTATCCTTGAGGGGATGAGCCAAGTTGAGGTATCAAGAGTCTTTGGCGTGTCACGGGTGGCGGTTTACCATTGGGTCAAGGCCTATCGAGACGGTGGCGCAAAGGCTCTCAGAACCAAACGGCAGGGCCGCCCAGTTGGGGGCAAGCTCACGAATGAACAGGCTTCTGGGATCAAGAAGTCCATCTTGGGGCGCTGTCCTGATCAGCTTCGTCTCCCCGGTCTGCTGTGGACTCGTACGCTTGTCGCCGAACTTATTGATTGGAGTTCACCCGATTTTGTGGAGGGTTTTCGACTTGAACTCTCAGGAGGCGAGAGCATGCATCCTTTCGTAAGCCAAAGGCGACATGTCGTCGAGAGCAGAATGTCGCCGATGGGTATTGTACCAGCCTTCGATGAAATCAAACACGGCCAGTCTGGCCTCCTGCCTTGATCGAAACGAGTTTTGCCAGAGCAGTTCGCACTCAAGAGATGCGAAGAAACTCTCGCACATGGCATTATCAAAGCAATCCCCGACTGTTCCCATGGATTGCCGTATGTTCAAAGTACGGCAACGGCTCCCGAAACGAAAAGATGTATATTGTGATCCTTGATCAGAGTGATGGACCACTTCTGAAGGATTACGTTGTTTCACCGCCATGGCGAGAGCAGCAAGCACCAAGTCCGTTTTCATATGACTGGCCATGGCCCAACCCACGACCCTGCGGCTGAAAACATCCAGAACCACCGCGAGGAACAGGAAACCTTCCCACGTCGGAATATAGGTGATGTCAGCCACCCAGAGTCGGTTCGGAGCCGGTGCGGTAAACTCCCGTTTTACCAAGTCCGGTGCTGGGTGAGCTTTTTCCTGACGCACAGTCGTACGAATCCAACGCCGACGACTCGCTCCTTGAAGCCCTTGAGAACGCATGAGGCGGGCCACGCGTTTCTGACTCACCGCAAAGCCTTGATCCGACAGCTCGGCATGAACTCGTGGGGCGCCGTATGTACGCCGGGATGAGCAATGGATCTTTCGGATCAGCTCAGTAAGCGTCGCGTCAGCAACTTTTCGCCGTGAGGGAACCCGATTTCTCCACGCATAGTAGCCGCTGGGGGAGACACCCAAAACGCGGCACAACGTGGAAACGCTATATGTGGCCTGATTTGCCATCACGAACCCGAACGCTTCCGCGTAGTCGAGTCGGCCTCCTTGGCGAACCAGGCCGCGGCTTTTGACAAGATCTCACGCTCTTCGCGCAGCTGCTTGTTTTCTCGGCGCAATCTTCGAAGCTCGTCCCATTCCTGGGAGGTCAGTCCATCATGGCGGAGACCATCGTCGCGATCGGCTTGCTGCACCCAGTTGCGGATTGTCTGACCGGAGGGCTCGAATTCCTTGGCCAGATCCTCAGGGCTGCGGCCGGAGCGAACCAGATCGATCATCCGGCTACGGAATTCCGGGGGATAAGGGGGGCGTTTCGACATCGTGAACCTCTCCTCCTCAAAGGATTATCTGTCCACGAAATCGGGTCAACTCCAGTCAGAGTAGGTGGTGAAGAGGTGGACCTCTGGAGACGGAGGTTCCCCTTTTTACATACAGGTCAGGGGGGCGTTTCTAAAAAAGAAGGCATAACTCTGCGATTTTTGCAATAAGACGGACCTTAAAAACGATTTTTTTTTTTGCTTTTCAAGGCTTAGACATAGTCGTCTACCGATGCAGATGGTAGGATATATCCGGGTGAGATAAATGGTAATTATTTAAGTTTCGCAATAATTTCGATGTAATGTAGAAATTGTTAATAGCTATGGCACTACAATATTCTAGTAAAAACTTAATATAAGTTTGAAGTTTAATTGGCAAAAATATATCAAATTGCTTTTGTAGTAATAAATTTTTACTATTTGTCGAGATAATTCATAACATTTTGTTCAATATTTTTTGAAATTATATTGATTAAGCCACAGAGTGCATCCAAAGGTTAGGAAGTAAACGGGGATTGAATAGAATTTCGAATTGGGATATAATATAACAATTCTTGCTGGGAAAATATTTTACGATCTCAGGAAAATCATGAATTAAATTATTGGGATAGATTTTTTTGTAATCTTTGAGTTGACTGAGGACATAGTTGCGTGGTGCTATAACATGCTGAAATTTATTTATAAGTTAAAAACTAAATAAGCACCAGCTGAAACTGGTGAGTTAGGACCAGCGGACTGAAAGTCCAGCTATTGACCGGCAGGCTTCGCAGCCAGTTGCTCAACTTCGACGCTATCATTGGGGTCTCGCTCAAAATGGTGAGTAAGATACTCCTGGATCATCTCTTTCGTCAGTTCACCAGCTGTCACGCAGCAGAAGTATCCTCGTGCCAAAAAATGGCGACCCCAATACCTGGTCTTCACCAGGGGGAACTCTTCAAATATCTTGTTGGACATCTGGCCCTTGATACGACGCATGATCTCCGATGGCCCAATCTCAGGCGGGGTGGAGACTAAGATATGGACATGGTCTATACTCACAATTCCACGAATGGTTTGAATCTCAAATCGCTTTTATACTTGACGTACAAGATTACAAACTCGCAAGGCAAGGTCACCTCGAAGAACCTGGTAACGGTATTTCGTCACCCATACGAAATGGTACTCGATCTTATACGTGCTGTGGCAGCCACATTGTTAGTCTAAGTCCAGTTTTTTAAGGCAACCGCTAGCTGAAAGATACCCGGTTTAAGCTGGGTGGATAAATCCTAAATTCGGACGAATTAACTTATACACTATTAATTTTATAATATTGAAATGGAGGGGTCAATGGGCAGCGATAATTTGCTTGGATATTTAGATGCAACAAATAAAAACGAAATTAAGGAGCATCTAACAAGGTCGGCCGTAATAACTGATTGTATTCAACGAGCAGCTGATAGAGATGTATATTTTATATGTGGCCGTAGAGGGACAGGTAAGTCCGCTGTTCTGCCTATCTTGAGGAATGCAAAGCAATACGGTCTTCGCAATAACGATTTCGACATCGTTCAAGGCGTGTTAGCTGAAGGGAATGGGGCTGTTATTTCATATGCTGATATCCTGAATACATTACTTTCTGAAATTGTTGGAAAAATCAATGAAGGTGTTGACAAAAATCATGTTATATTCAGCGTTTATAGTAAGTTATGGACTTTTTTTATTGATATAATTATCCTCAAAAATGCAAGTTCCTACATTAGAAGTGATAAAGAACTTGAAAGTGAATATGATTTCATAAATAAGTATCTAATCAAAAAAAATGCATTGGGCAACCCTGTCGTTTGTGTGATTAAAAAAGCGGTAAGTTTGCTTGCAGAAGTTGAAAAAAGCCCAGCCCCATTTTCATTGTTTGGCGCTTTATTCTCAGAAAATTTATTCACAGAGCATCACCAAAAGGCGATGGAGTGTGCGAAAATAATATTCAAAAAATATTCAATGTTGTTGTATTTCGATACGCTCGAAAAGTATGATATTATCGGGCACCAATTAGATGCAGTCAAGTCTCTTTGTTATGTAATTAAGAACATTATGTCTAGCGGGTCATACCAGAACCTTCATATAAAGTGTTCCTTGCCTGCCGAAATTCTTGACCGCGTTTTTTCTGACAATCTTCAAAAGTATACTGAGTTTTCGCTTATACTGACTTGGAGCTATAGGGATTTGTTGGAAATGTTGTGCAAGAGATGGTGTAATATGCTCGAAAAACAAAATATTGAAAATAAATTCAACAAATGCAATTTAGCAGATAAATATCAGAGAATGAGTGCGCAAGAATCGTTAGAATTTTGGAACGAAATTGCACCTGCTACTGTCAAAAATAAGTATGGTTGGTCAGAACCGTCTTTTTCATATATCACGAGGCACACTCAAAAACGTCCAAGAGAAATAATAAAATGTATGAATTCAATACTCGATATATCTCGAAAAAAAACCAGTTTCCCTCTGATTACGGAAAATGATATCTCAGACGGATTGCATGACCCATCTAATCTGGCTTTTTTATTGGCAGATAACCTTGCTTTTTATAATATATTTCCTATTAAAGCAGAGGCTGAACTTTCATATATTCTTAAGACGGCGTTTGTTGGAGAAAAAATTATTTTTAAGGGCAATGAATTGAGTAAGTTTGCAAAAAAAACTTATTCAATTTTAAATTGTGGAAGAAATGAATACCAACCAAAGGAAATAGTTGAGCTATTTATCGAAAGTGGATTGCTTGGTAGGGTTGTACCTCAAAAAGATGGCCTTGAGAGAAGGTTTCCTGAAAAAGGAGAAAATAAAATATATTACATCGTTGAGTTCCCATATGTTGCACCTTCGCGAATACCTCTTTCTGATTCAGCGCATTACGCGCTTCATCCTATTCTGTCTGATGCACTTAGAATTGTTGACTTCGAAAATTCAGGTATTGTATATCCGTATCCTGAGGAAGACGATTTAGTATCCGGTCTTCTTTCCAGCGACTAAATTGGAGCCGATATGATAACAAGACTATCCGAATATATCGTCGAAATTGAAAAGTTCTTAAATGCTTGGAATGTTGATAATACGCAATTATACCCGTGGTTTCGGGGGCATGCAAAAACAAATTGGGAGTTATGCCCAACAATTTTTCGACATAATTATAAAGATGCATTAACTAAAGAAAAAATTTATAACCTTGAAAAACAGTTTGTCAATATATTTAAAATACGCTCTATTCCTTTCATTAGTACTATTCCTTCAAAGGATGTCGAATGGACTTTTCTTATGCAGCATTACGGCATGCCAACAAGACTTCTAGACTGGTCCGAAAGTTTTTTAGTTGCATTGTACTTTGCTGTAAATGCCTATAATGATCCTGCCACAAAAGATAACGACGGTATCGTTTGGATTTTGAATCCAACAGCCCTAAACGACTGGTCTGTTAACAGAAAAGAAGTATTTTTTGCAGACGATCCTTTGATAGAAAGTATGTTTCCATTTTTAAACACAAAAGATCACGAATATGAAAGTATTGCATACCCTGTTGCAATTCAACCACCACGATCAAACATACGGCTAAGATCTCAAAAGGGAGTTTTTACTCTTCATGGCACCGATGTCGGTGGAATTGAATCGATTCCTTCTTCTTATACCAAGCTGGACTATCATACGGAATTACTAGGAAACATTACTGTTGATGCAAAATTTAAAAATAAAATTTTCAACGAGCTTTGTTTGGCAGGGATAACTCATTCAACGATATATAATGATTTGCATGCTGTTTGCATGGAAATAAAGGATCAATATCATACTTAATGTGTTTGCAAATTATTTATTAAGTTTAACTCAGCTTATAAATTTTATTCAGCAGTTGGCGCAAATTAAACACATCATCCTTCTTTATTATCTCAAAACATATTCCACATCAAAGGGAAAAGAAAAAACACACATCCTGCGTTCACACGCCACAGTCGTGCCAACGGCTGACCAACGACCGACCAAAGCACGAATTTCAGACTGAATAAAACAAGAAGACCCCGTTGGCACTTCGCCAACGAGATCACTTTTTTACAGGGGCTTTTGTAAGGATTTCAGGGGATTAAATCACGCTTGTGGTGTGTTGTCATTGACCGCCCTAATGGAGCCAGCGATGTGCACCCCTAATGGAGCCACCTTGGGTGGCGTTTCCGGGGTTCGGACGCATCGAAAAGTTAGGTGTTTTCCTCCGCACCGGCAACGCGGTTTTTAAGTGCCGCCTCTTCCCTGGAGCTTCGATAGCTCCGTCCTTCGAGGATGACCTTGTAGGCCCCGTGCCGGATCCGGTCCAAGGTCGCCGCCCCGAGCAGCTTGTTATTGAAGGCTTCTCCCCATTCGGCGAAGTCCAGGTTGGAGTTGACCCGATTTCGTGGACAGATAATCCTTTGAGGAGGAGAGGTTCACGATGTCGAAACGCCCCCCTTATCCCCCGGAATTCCGTAGCCGGATGATCGATCTGGTTCGCTCCGGCCGCAGCCCTGAGGATCTGGCCAAGGAATTCGAGCCCTCCGGTCAGACAATCCGCAACTGGGTGCAGCAAGCCGATCGCGACGATGGTCTCCGCCATGATGGACTGACCTCCCAGGAATGGGACGAGCTTCGAAGATTGCGCCGAGAAAACAAGCAGCTGCGCGAAGAGCGTGAGATCTTGTCAAAAGCCGCGGCCTGGTTCGCCAAGGAGGCCGACTCGACTACGCGGAAGCGTTCGGGTTCGTGATGGCAAATCAGGCCACATATAGCGTTTCCACGTTGTGCCGCGTTTTGGGTTGTCAAACGACATCAGGAACTGACCCACTGACGCCATCGAGAACTGACCCTCCGTCAGGGCTGGTTGGTGGTTTCAGCTAAGCCGACCCGCTGGTGTACCAGGATGCCGGCACGCCGTTTCTCCTTGAGGCGATAGCTTTCCCCCCGGACGGTGATGACGTGGCTATGGTGCAGCAGGCGATCCAGGATGGCCGAGGCGGTCACCGTGTCGCCGAAGACCACGTCCCATTCGCTGACCGTCCGGTTGCTGGTGATGCACAGGCTTCCTCTCTCGTAACGCCTCGAAACAAGTTGGAAGAACAGGTGGGCGGCGTCCGAGGCGAAGGGCAGATAGCCCAGTTCGTCGATGATCAACACCTTGGGCTTGGCATAATGGGTGAGCTTCTCATCGAGCTTACCTTCGCCGTGTGCCCGGGCCAGGTGCGCCACCAAGGTGGGAGCGGCGACGAAGAGCGCGCTGTAGCCGCAGGTGATCGCTTCCCTGCCCAGGGCGATGGCCAAGTGGGTTTTGCCCACTCCGGGAGGTCCGAGCAGGAGCAGGTTCTCACCGTGGGCGATCCAGCGACTGGCCGACAGTTCCCGAACCTGCCGTTCGTCGATGCTGGGTTGCGCGGCAAAGTCAAACCCCGAAAGCGTTGCCACCTTGGGGAACCGGGCGATGGACATGGCCATCTGGATGCGCCGCTCATCCTTGCGGGCGATCTCCCGCTCGCACAAAAAGGCCAGGGTTTCGCGCAGGGTCAGCTCCAGCTTGGCGGCTTCATCGAGCAGGTTGTCGAGCTGATCCCGAATAGCCGTCAGTTGGAGACGGGACAGCATGGCCAGGAGGCGTTCGTGGTCGACCATCAGAAGCCTCCTCCGGCAAGCGCCTCGTACTCGGACAGTGGACGAGCCAAGTCGGTTTGAGGCGATGCAATGCCTTCCTCTCTCTTGCCCGGTTTCCCCGTGCGCACAACCAAGCCATCGAAATGGGCGGGATCGATGGAGCGTTGTCGCGTGCCGGCGAGCAAGGCGTGGCGGGCGACAGGCCGTCCGGCATGACTGACCGTGACGGATGTCACGTCCGACAGGACCGTGACGGTCTCACCGATAAACCGCCAGGGGACGCTGTAGCGATTGGTGTCCACCTCGACGCAGGCTTCCACGTTGACCACGCGGCTCAGTTCCCGTGCCGGGGAGTACGGCGGACGCCCACCAAGCGGTGCAAGGGCCATCCGTTCATCGCGGTCGAAACGCAGGCGGGGGGCTTCCTTCGTGGTGCCATGGACACGTTCGTCGCTGATCTCCCGCTGCCAGCGGTCCAGATGGGCTTCAAACGCTTCCCAGTTCGGGAATCGATGCCCCGCCAGGGCATTTTTCTTCACGTAGCCCACGCCGTTTTCGTCCTTGCCCTTGGTACGCGCTCGATACGGGGCGCAAGCCTTGGGCACGAATCCCCAGTGGCGGGCGAAGGCATGGAAGCGGTCGTTGAAGACGACTTCCCGCGTCTCCGGATTGTGCGACACGACCAGGGCCTTGGCATTATCCAGCAAGATTTCCTGGGGAATGCCGCCGAAGTGAACGAACGCCCCCTCCATGCCGGCGAACCAGGCCGATTGCCGCTCATGGCGAAAAGCGACCACATAGCCGCGCCGGGAATAGCCCAACGTGCCCACGAACAGATGCACCCTGGCCTTGTGCCCACCGATTTCCACGGTCGCCTCGCCGAAGTCGATTTGTAGTTGCTTGCCGGGAGGCGTCTCGAAACGGACCGTGGCCTTGGCCCTGGCCCTGAGTTCCGCCCGCAAGCCCTGACAATTCCGTTGTACCGTGCGCAGACTGGCGACCAGGCCATGCTCGGCAAGGAGTTGTTGGCGCACGACGTCGCAATTGCCGCGATGTTGGAGAAACGTTGCACGCAGCCACTCCTCAAGGCCATCAAAGAGACAGGGCCGTCGTGGCGTCTGGTAGGGGGCGTAGCCGCCAGCTTTCAGGTAGCGTTTGATCGTATTGCGGGCCAGGCCTAGCTTACCCGCGATTTGCCTGCTGCCAAGACCGAGTCGGTGCAGCTCCATGATCCGACTGACCTCTTCCGGCTCCAGCATCCAATCCCTCCTGCTGTCTCGCAGGTGCGGATGCTGCACGATTTCAAGGGACATGATTCCTCCTGGCTGCCTTCCAGGTGGGTCAATTCTACGTGTCGCCAGAGGGTCAGGTTACCCTGTCGCCTGACATGGGTGTCTCCCCCAGCGGCTACTATGCGTGGAGAAATCGGGTTCCCTCACGGCGAAAAGTTGCTGACGCGACGCTTACTGAGCTGATCCGAAAGATCCATTGCTCATCCCGGCGTACATACGGCGCCCCACGAGTTCATGCCGAGCTGTCGGATCAAGGCTTTGCGGTGAGTCAGAAACGCGTGGCCCGCCTCATGCGTTCTCAAGGGCTTCAAGGAGCGAGTCGTCGGCGTTGGATTCGTACGACTGTGCGTCAGGAAAAAGCTCACCCAGCACCGGACTTGGTAAAACGGGAGTTTACCGCACCGGCTCCGAACCGACTCTGGGTGGCTGACATCACCTATATTCCGACGTGGGAAGGTTTCCTGTTCCTCGCGGTGGTTCTGGATGTTTTCAGCCGCAGGGTCGTGGGTTGGGCCATGGCCAGTCATATGAAAACGGACTTGGTGCTTGCTGCTCTCGCCATGGCGGTGAAACAACGTAATCCTTCAGAAGTGGTCCATCACTCTGATCAAGGATCACAATATACATCTTTTCGTTTCGGGAGCCGTTGCCGTACTTTGAACATACGGCAATCCATGGGAACAGTCGGGGATTGCTTTGATAATGCCATGTGCGAGAGTTTCTTCGCATCTCTTGAGTGCGAACTGCTCTGGCAAAACTCGTTTCGATCAAGGCAGGAGGCCAGACTGGCCGTGTTTGATTTCATCGAAGGCTGGTACAATACCCATCGGCGACATTCTGCTCTCGACGACATGTCGCCTTTGGCTTACGAAAGGATGCATGCTCTCGCCTCCTGAGAGTTCAAGTCGAAAACCCTCCACAAAATCGGGTGAACTCCAGTTTTCCCACATACGGCTACGTCAATTGGTATTCGATGTATCAGAAATGTATTATATTTTAAAGCAGCATTGATCTATGAAAACCTACTATAAACCTAGCAGTGGGTATTTTAATTGGTGCAAATATTTCTATAGCATTTTTTTTAATTTCAATTTACTTGTTACATCGAATACCAATCGATAGTTTCTTACAAACTTCAGACACCCTTATGAAAATCAAGCTCTTCTTCTCCATAAGAATTTTCCCATAAGGGTTTCCTTTGGTCAATTTCAATCCATTAAATCCATCCCGAGTCTAATCGCATCCATGTATCCAAACATGAGTCTACTTGAACTATCATATTTTTAGAAGATTTATTTAAAATCATCAGATTTCAGTTTGCCATGAACTTCATCCGATACATAGGCCACCGTGACTTCTGTATTTCCATACATACGGGCTAGATTACATCTCAACCTTTCCCTTGTCTGGGTTACTCCATAAACAAGTTGGTCATCCTTGGGAAGAAAGATTCGAGGAGAACGAAGATCATTCTTGTAAATTTCCCAAGTAATGTTTATTTTTCGATTTGATGTCCTTTCAAGTAAAGACACCTCCTAGGTCAATGTCCTAGGACTGGATTTGAAATCTACAAAGCACCCATGGCGTTATGTAAATTGCAAAGTTTTTTTCTATAGTTTATTTACCTTTGTTAAATATCTATTTCAATTTTTTGAAAAGAACAGGAATATTTCTCAAATTGGTTATTAGATAATGGCTATGGGAGGTTGTTGTAGGTATATTTTATAGGGGAATAGGAGATTTACTTTAAAAGGAACTAAAAACTATTTTTTAAATTTAAAAAATTAATTTAATCTATTTTGAAAAATATTACTGTATGTCTAGAGAGTCTATCAATGTTTGATACCTATAGAGAGTAGGAGTGCTTAACTTTGTTAGCTTAGATAGCTCGTTCATTGAAACTTGGATTCCATTTGAAGTTAAGTACTGCATGGCAGCTGTTATTTTTTCTTTGGTTTTAGATTTTCTAGCTTCATGTGTATATTTAGCTCCCTGTTGCTGACGTAATTTTACTTCTTCAGTAAATCCAAGCGAACTTTTCTTAGTATCTATAGCTAAAAAGTTCATTACTCCACGATTCTTGGTGAAGTTGCTAAAGTTCGGATCATTTCTTTTGCTCCAAGTCCACTTTGCTATGGATCGAGCAATTGAATTGATTTCAGATGGATAAAATTCATGATTTCTCTTTATATGTGCTAGGTATCGAGAGTGGAAGTCGTTGCAAAGCTGATGGACTGCGGCGTTAAACTGGTCATAACAAGAAAATTTCTTTACAATTCTATATGCATGCTTTCTACATGAATCAAACATAGTCATATGTCTACTATTTGGATCGATGTCTAGGATTTCAAAATTTTCAGCGTTATGACAACAGAACTCGTTAAGATACTGAAGGTCATACGTTTTATCGGCACAGAAAACTTTCCATCTTTTCAAATTCCCATTGTAAGATTTTAGAAAAGGATTCTTCGTATTGAAACCAGCATAGCCTTTATCTCCCTTCATTCTACAACGCAAACCTTCTCGAACGGAGTTGTAAAATCTTATAGCTTTGTAGCTAACGCGACTACTTCTGTTTTCAATTGGTAGAAGAATGGGCACCGTAAGTTCATAATGTAGGGTTGTATGTGAATTTTCGTTATTTATGATGGTTATTGTTGGTTCGGGGAGTCCTTCATCTATCCAAACGTTGGCAGCGCATTCATAATCGAGATCAAAGCTAAGATAATATCTTCTGTGGCTAGGAAGTTCTATGTATGCTGCTTTTTCTATGATATTTTCTTTCTTGTTGATATACAGAAGCTCTTTTTCGTGTCCCCATCGTGGTTTGTTAGACAAGTTGCTATAAAATCGTATCAGTGGCAACGGTGTGTCTTCGAACATAGCAGTCTCCTTTGTTTATTACACCTCCAATAATATCTGTAACTTTTTGAGCATTTGATAACTTTCCAAAGAAGTGTCACATTGACGCTGTGGAGTTCACCCGATTTTGTGGAGGGTTTTCGACTTGAACTCTCAGGAGGCGAGAGCATGCATCCTTTCGTAAGCCAAAGGCGACATGTAGTTGACCTTTCCCCCGCCAGGTATCCCAGTTAAAAGTTCGTGACGCCGGCCAAGGAGGCCATCGTCATGCGGAAGAGCCGATTCAGCGAGGAGCAGATCATCGGGATTTTGAAGCAAGCCGAGGCAGGCATGACTGTTGCCGCTGTATGCCGCCAGCATGGGATTTCCGACGCGACGTTTTACAAATGGCGGAGTAAATTCGGTGGATTGGAAGTGACCGAGGCACGTCGGCTACGAGGACTTGAGGAGGAAAACCAGCGTCTGAAACGGCTTGTGGCCGACCAGGCCTTGGACATTCAGGTTCTCAAAGAGGTCCTTGGAAAAAACGCGTAGAGCCCGCCGAACGCCGCTTGGCCGTGCGTCATGCCGTTGAGGCGCATGGTTATTCCGAGCGGCGGGCCTGCCAGTTGATGGGGATGAACCGTAGGACGTACCGGCGAGCGCCTGGCCCGGATCGCGACGCCGACCTGCGCGTCCGGTTGCGGGAACTGGCCGAGGAACGTCGGCGTTTCGGCAGTCCCAGGCTGCACATCCTGTTGCGGCGTGAAGGCGTTGCCGTAAACCACAAACGGGTCGAGCGGGTGTACCGGGAGGAAGGACTGTCACTTCGGCTCAAACGACGCCGCAAGCGGGTCAGTCACTTGCGTGTCGTGCAGCCCGGACCGACCGGGCCGAACCAGCACTGGGCCATGGATTTCGTAAGCGATTGCCTGGAAAATGGCCGACGTTTCCGTGTGCTCACGATGGTCGATCTCTTTGACAGGCAAAGCCCGATGATGGAAGTGGACCACTCCCTGACCGGCGAGCGGGTAGCGAGAGCTTTGGAACGTCTGAGTGCCGTGGGGCAGTGTCCGGCAATCATCCGCACGGACAACGGGCCAGAGTTTACCAGCAAGGCCCTTGACCGCTGGGCGCATGGACGGGGAGTCAAACTGGAGTTCATCCGGCCTGGCAAGCCGATGGAAAACGGTCATATCGAAAGCTTCAACGGTCGGTTGCGGGATGAGTGCCTCAATGCCCAGACCTTCCGCTCGCTGGCCGAGGCCAAAAGGATCATCGAGGACTGGAGGCAGGATTACAACACCGTGCGCCCCCACAGCGCCCTTGCCGGGATGAGCCCGGAGGAATACCGAAGAGCCGTTAAAGGGGAAGAACCTGAAACCAAGAGTCCGAACTTATCCTTGGTATACTCGAGGGGGTAAGGTCATTTCCTCCGCACCGGCAACGCGGTTTTTAAGTGCCGCCTCTTCCCTGGAGCTTCGATAGCTCCGTCCTTCGAGGATGACCTTGTAGGCCCCGTGCCGGATCCGGTCCAAGGTCGCCGCCCCGAGCAGCTTGTTATTGAAGGCTTCTCCCCATTCGGCGAAGTCCAGGTTGCTGGTGATCACTGTCGAAACGCGTTCGTAGCGTTCGGCGATCAGGTCATGGAAATCCTCATCCTCTGAAGATTTAAAGGGTTTCAGCCCGAAGTCGTCTATGATGAGCAGATCCGTCTTGGCCAGGGCGGAGAGTTTTCTGTCGTAGGCGTTGGTCGCCTTGGCCGCCTGAAGCATGCCCAGGAGCTTGCCGACAGGCGTAAACAGCACCTCGTAGCCTTTTCGGGCGGCGGCATGGCCAAGTGCCTGGGCGATATGGCTTTTGCCGGTGCCGCAGGGGCCGACGATGAGCACCGGGGCCTTTTCCTCAAGGAAACGGCAGGTGGCCAGGTCCAGGATAAGCGCCTTGTTGATGGCCGGATTGTAGCCGAAGTCGAAGCTTTCCAAGGTCTTTTCGCTGCGGAAACCGGCCCGGCGCACACGAAGCGAGAACTTTTTCTGGTCCCGGCGGGCCACCTCGTCCCCAATCAGCATGGCCAGGAACTCCACGTGGGACAGGCCGTCCTCGATGGCCTGCCTGTTGCGGATCTCCATGGAGTCCAGGATGCCGGAGAGACGCAGTTGCTTGAGCGCCGGTTCGAGCGCTGGCATGGGGTTCATGACTTCCTCCTTTTCATTGCAGGATTCCTCGTAATTCTCGGCAATACTTCGATTTTCCTCTGTAGATATCTTTCACCTCCTCGTGGAAAACGGGTCGAGGCAGGACATCCAGCCCCTTTTCCAGGATGCGTTTGACGGTGTTGTAGCGGGGATCGTGATGGTCCAAGGCGCGGCGGCAAGCGTCTTCCAGGCGTTTGGCCCCGTACTTCTTCTTGAGTTGCAGTGTTCCCTGGGCGGCCCGGAGATTGTCCAGGACCTTGTGGGCAAAGAGTGCATCGATGAACTCACGGCAGGCCTGCCCGACCTTTTCGGACTGGAGCAGGCACCACTGCGGATCGTGCATGATGTAGGCCTGGGCCTCTGGTGGCAGGTGTTCCTGGACGGTGGCCTTGCTCCCCGGCTTTAACCGTCGGGAATGGATGGCGATCAACTCGTTGTCGTGGAAGATTTGCACGGTCTTTTCCGTGGCGCGAAGCCACAGGATTTGATGCACCAGTCGGCAGGGGGCGGAGTAGTAGCAGCGGCGAAACTCGACATGGCAGTTGCCGTGCAGCTTCACCTTGGCCCAAACAGCCAGTTCCGGCGGCACGTCCGGCAAAGGGCGCAGGATGTGCTTTTCCGTCTCGGCAAACAACGCCAACGGCTGGGTCTTGGTTGTGCCGTGGGTGCGATTCCCCGCATAGCCCATGACCCATTCCAGAAGCTGCGCGTTGGCGTCATGGAGGCTGCGAAAGGTCCGTGTCGGCAAGAAGTTGATTTTGATGAACTTCACCCCAGACTCGACCCTGCCCTTTTTCTGCGGTTCACGCGGCGGGCAGGGCGAAATCAGGAAGCCATACTCCTCGGCAAAGGCCTCATAGGAGCGCTGAACCTCGGGATCGTGGTAACAGGCCTTGGTAATGGCGCACTTGGGATTGTCGATGATGACCCTGGCTGGGACGCCGCCGAAAAACTCGAACGCCCGACGATGACAGCCGAGCCAGGTCTCGATCTTCTGGTCGCGTACGATCTCCGCATACTGATGCCGGCTCCAGGCCAGCGTCATCACGAAGAAATGGGTCTTGATGACTTCACCTGTGAAGGCGTCGGTAATCACCGGGCCGGCACCGAAATCCACCTGCACCGCCTTCCCCGGCGCAAAATCCAGCATCACCGTGGCCTTCGCAGGCGTCTGCTTGATCTTGGCGACAAAACGCCTGACGCTGGAATAGGCGCCCGTGAAGCCGTACTTGCGAATCAGGGCCTGATGGATCGTGCAGCCGGCAATGCCCTGCTTGACCCAGTCCCGGACTTCGTCCTGGTAGGGGATAATGCTGGATGTGGAGGGCTGCTTCGATGCCCGGCCGGAGAAAAACAGCGCCAGGGCCGCGTCGGTGGGTAAGCTCGCCTCCGCGACCAGCCAGCCGTGCTTTTCGGCGATCTCACGGACCTGGGCCAGCTTTCTGCGGCCCATCAGCCCGGTCTTGGCGATCTGCCTGTCCGACTCGCCAAGACGCATCCGAACAAGGGCTTGATGATACTCATACATCTCGAACCTCCGATTGGACATCCCGCGCTCCTCCCGTTTGTGGATCGAGAGGACGTACGCGGCGTCTCGAAGGTCCGAAACCCGGTCGCCTATCGCTGCCCTGGCTCCATTAGATGATCACCGAATGGCTCCATTGGGCGAGCACTCCGTGGCTCCATTAGCTGAGCACCCAGTGGACTCATTGGGGCGGTCGCCGACACCGAGTGCCTTGACGTGGTCCGTGACGTCGATGACAATGCCATCAGCGATGCTGTCGCAGGGAACGGGTTAAAAGCGGGGTAAGTAGAACTTCCTGCGTAAGAACCTCTGTAAATTCGAGATACTATCTTATCCTTTTGTTCCCGAACGCTGTTTTTCGACCCTGATAACGGCACCAGTCTTTCTGGCTGTAGCCGTTGCGTGATTGCCGGAATCACTGTCCTGTGTCTGATTGCGGTCGTAACCGAGGAAGCTGGTCATCGCGGCCATAGCCATTTCGACCACGTCCTTGATCAATCAATCAGCGAACGGAGAACAGAATTGAGGTCGTCCAGGCTGGTGATCCCCCCCGAGCACCTTCCTGGCCAGTTCGTCACGGTTGATCAGTACGGAAACCTCCTGGGACTTTTGCCCCTTAGTGGAATTTACACAGATTTCGTTACAGGCCCGTCTCAAGAGGAAACTGAATATAAAATATTGTTCCGTCGCCTTCCTGTGATTCAAACCAAATTTTCCCTTTATGTTTTTCTATCAATTTTAAAACGATAGCAAGACCCATTCCAGTCCCTTTTCCAACTTCTTTTGTTGTGAAAAATGGATTAAATATTTTGTCCTTGACCTTATCTGGTATGCCAGAGCCATTGTCGGCTACTGATATGTCAATAGAGTGTTTGCTAAAAGATGTTGTTATGGTTATTAATCCTTTGCAGTCAGTGGATTTATATTTTTTCTGTATGGCATGCGCAGCATTAACAATTAAATTCAAAATTACTTGATTAAAATCACTCGCTATGCACGTTAAATTTGGAAGTTTATCGTCAAGTTTGGTTACTAGCTCTGCATTGTATTTCCATTCATTTCGCGAAACGTTAGTCGTGTTTCGTATTTCAGAATTTACATCAATGCTTGTGAACTCATCGAAGTCTGGGTGGGAAAATTTCTTCACAGACAAAACAATTGAAGAAATGTGATCCAAACCTTCAATTGACTCACGTATGGCGGCTGGAATTTCTGCAGAAACAAAGTCAATGTCGAAATCATCGATCATTTTTTCAATACTAATCAATCTGTCCATTGAATCAGAAAATGTGCTACTTCTGCATGAGGATTTAATAGACTTAATCAGGTTGGTGAATTTTTCCGTTGTTTCTTTTATAAAGCTTGTATTGCCTACAACATATTGAAGCGGGGTATTGATTTCATGCGCAATACCGGCAGCCATAACGCCAATCGTTTCCATCTTTTGCGAATGAATTAACTGCATCTCGATTAATTTTAAATTTGATATATTTGTAATAACTTCATAGGAGACTTTGAATTGCTTTTTGTCGTCTAGCAAGATTGTAGGAGACGACAAAACAAATACCTTTTCTCCATTTTTATTGACAAGAATCATCTCATAACTTTCTGAAACTCCTTCTTTTCTAAGTAGTTGTTGCTTTGCAAAATTGGCAATGCTATCCTTGTGAAGGAAAGTATTGAAATTGTGATTGTAAATTTCATCTAGATCATAACCAATGATTTTGGCCATTTTTGAATTGACAAATGAAACAGTTTGGTCCGGCTTGAGAACGAGTACCCCTTCATTCATTAGCTCAACAAGATTCCTGTATTTTTCTTCACTTTTCCTGAGAAGAGTTTCTGCTTCAATTTGTTTGATTACAGATCGTATGTCGGTTAAAAAATCTGTTACTCTTGTTACATCTTCGTCGGTATAGTCCAAATCCTTATTCGCTACAGCCGCAACAGCATGTATTTTGTTATCAACGAATTCTGGAATAACCATCAAATTATGTAGGTTGACGTGTCCACTTGGGTATCCTTTCTTTGGCAAAGTACACAATGAATAGTCGTTGACAACAAGTGGTTGTCTTTGTCTGATTGCTTCGGCCCAAAGGCCAGCATCTTTAATTGGATACACAAAAGGTCTATCGATTACAGTGCAGCCCTTCATTGTTTCTCCGGACCAGGAATGTATAATCATATTTGCTTCGGCATCATCTATAAATCCAAAAAATCCATATTTGCTTTTTGTGATTTCTCCGATAGATTCTAAAGTAATGTCGCACACCTCTTTGATAGAAAGAAATCTATTTTTTGAAACACGCCACAGGTTTTCAAGGCGTGCCATTGCACATTCAAGTTTATTTCGAAAAAGGATCACATCTGTGATGTCCTCGATCGTTGACACTACCCCTGCTATTGAGTTGCTTACTATAATTGGTGAAGAATACATTGAAAGTATCCGTTTCTGATGCTCACGTATTGTTGAAAATTCCAATTTAATTGGCGCGTTATAGTGGAAGTTTTTAAAAATAGGATATTCGTCAACCGCTACCGGCAACCCGTCAAGGTGTAGTCCATTTATTGAAATCAGCAGTTGTTTAAGGTCTTTACCATCAGTTTCTTTCCCAGCTAGATTGAAAATTTCAAAACATTTTTTGTTCATTCGTTCGAACGCTTTGTTGTTACGAAATATGATCATAATTCCTACCGGGCAATGGTCAAATGAATCAAGTACAAAGGAAGCTTCTTCTTTAAAAAAAGATATAGACTTAGCGTGTGATGGATACTGCTTGTGGGACGTTTTCATCGTAGACCCTTTGAGTTAAAAAGAGTTAAACACCTGTTGTTTGCACAATTTCTTTTGCGCTTATCTTTTTGGTTTGGCTAAATTAACTTGGATAATGTTAAAAAGCTCATCGAATTCAACAGGTTTAGAGATATAATCGTCCATTCCTGCTTCAATAAAATTATCTTTATCTTCCTGCAAGGCATGGGCAGTGAGGGCGATAATTGGTATCTGAGAATATGGGTGGTTGCTTGCCCGGATTATTTTTGTTGTTTCTATTCCATCCGCTTCTGGCATTTGAATATCCATTAAAATAAGATCGTAGTGATTCTTGGACAACAAGTCTAAAACAGCATATCCGTTTTCCGCAATATCAACTGACCAGTCCTGCTTTTGGATAAATTTTTTGATGCCTAATTGATTGATTTTTTCATCTTCTGCCAATAGTATTTTTATTGATTTTCCGCTATTGCTATAGGAAGGTATTTTTGGAACAATTTTTGTTTGTAAGTCTGCTTGAGGATGGCAATAAAGATTGAGAGTTATGTACACTTCTGTCCCTTGGTTTGATTCTGAGCTTAGGCATATAGTTCCACCCATCAGGTCGACTAAATTTTTCACAATTGAAAGGCCGAGGCCACTGCCTTTATATTTTCGTGAGTATGACGAATCAGCTTGACTGAATGGCTTAAAAAGAAATCGGAGGCTTTCATCAGCTATTCCACATCCAGTGTCGGTGATTATAAACAACAATTTTATTTTGTTGTTGAGATCGTTTAAGAGTAACATCGCTTGCAAGGACACTTCTCCGGCTGTAGTGAATTTTACAGCATTCCCAAGCAAGTTAAAAATAATTTGACGTATTTTTGCCTCATCACCGAATAATATTTGCGGAATTGTTTTCTCTAAAGAATATGTTAGTAATATATTTTTTTCTTTTACTTGACACTGAAAAAGAGACATAATGTCTTCTAACATTAAATTTAGGTCAAAAGAATTAATGCAAAGGATAGGCTTTGCGCGTTCTATTCGTGCAAGGTCTAAAATATCGTTAATTAAATTTAGGAGTTTCCTTGTTGAGGTAAGGGCCAGAGTAATATATTCATTTTGCTCGTCAGTTAAATTTGTCGCCAAGCAAAGCTGGAGCATTGTCATAATGCCATTAAAAGGCGTTCTTAGCTCATGACTCATATTCGCGAGGAACTCGCTTTTAGCTTTATTGGCAAAAATGGCTACGTCTTTTTCTTTTAAAATAATATTTTCGTATGCTTTGATTTTTGATATGTCTGTTATGACTTCGTATGATTCTTTTAATTGATTGTTATCGTCAAGGATTGCCAGCGGAGACGATAGGATAAAAATTTTGTTTTTTTGGTTGTCGATCAGTGTTAATTCATACGGGTCTGAAAACCCTCTGCTTCGAAGCGCTTGCTGTTCTAAAAATGTACCAACACTTTCTTGATGTATAAAGTTCTTGAAGTCAAATCCAGCTAGATTATTTGTGTGTAAATTAAGCATTTCTTGAACCTTGTTGTTCGCATACGTTATGACGTGCTCTTTGTTTAAGACAAGAACCCCTTCGTTCATTAGCTCAACAAGTCTTTTGTATTTTTCTTCGCTTTTGTTCAATAGGTTTTCTGATTCGATCTCTTTGATTACATACTGAATATCGTCTAAGAATTCTGATACCTTGACAATATCGCTATGGTCGTAGTCAAAGCTTCTATTAGCCACGGCGGCGACAGATTGTATTTTTGATCCAACAAAATATGGAATGACTAGCATATTAGTTAGTTTTACATGGCCATCTGGATAGCCCTTTTTTTTAATATTGCTCGCTGGATAGTCATTAAGTATATACGGACGCCGTTGTCTTATTGCTTCAGCCCAGACACCAGCGTCTTTAATCGGATAAACAAACGGCTTGTCGAGTACAGAGCATCCCTTCATTGTCTCGCCAGACCATGCGTGTATAATCATATTTTCTTCATTGTCACTGATGAATCCATAAAAACCATATTTGCTTTTTGTGATATCTACAATAGTTTCTAGCGCGACATCACAGACGTCTTTGATGGATAACAACTTATTTTTTGACACGCGCCATAAGTTGTTGAGTCGTATGGTTGTACTTTCGAGTTTGCTTCTTAAATCGATTGAATCTGTTTTGTCTTCAATTACGGCAATAGCACCTTTTGGTCTGCCTCCGATTAATATCGGACAAGAGCTCATAGATATATATCTCTTGGTGTTGTTGACTTTAAATGAATAAATGAGAGCTGATTTTTCTTTGTTTTGTATGCTTTTAAAAATAGGATAGTCAATGAGTTTTAATTGTTCGTTATTTAATCCAACTCCGTTTTGAGCCAATAAAACTGTGCCGATGTCTTTTGTTTGTGCCTGATTATGCGAAATGTTAAAAATTTCAAGACATTTTTTGTTGATATATTCTGATGTTACACCAGTCATATCAATGGCGATGATTCCAGCGGGACATTCTTCAAACGATTTCACAAAAAATGAATAGCCCTCCAGTAGCGAAGCGAGGAAGTGGTTGTATGTAGTTGCTAGCCCATCGTATATAATCATAAAACTGCTCGATTTAATGCCGCCGAATAATTTGACATTAGTGCTACCTCAGGTGCGCCATATTCCAAATTAAAAAATTTACAATGCTTGACATTATATTACCTGCCGTTAGCCCCTGTGGCAATGTCCCAGAGTGAAAATAGTGCCGCTATGTAGCCCCGTATCGCCATCGTAACCCCTTGATACCAAAGGTAATAGCTCGAAGTAATTAACTATTCATATTCTCCCATACGGAACTTGAAAAATAAAAACAGACTAAGTTCACCAGTTGCTGTCACAGGGGAACGGGTTAAAAGCGGGGCAAGTAGAACTTCCTGCGTAAGAACCTCAGTAAATTCACGATACTATCTTATCCTTTTGTTCCCAAACGCTGTTTTTAGATCCTGGTAACAGCACCGGTTTTCCCCTGTATTTCTCCTGAATCACATGGAAATTGCCGGGACATGAATTTTTGCAGGTCCCTGCAATTTTTTAACATACTGACTTTTAAGTATTTTTTAGAAATAAAAAAGGATGGCCGTCGCCAGCCACCCTCTGTGTCAGTGATGGAGGAGCGCTTTCCTATTCGGGAAAGGAAAACCCCTTCACCTGTTGATGGTATTCTGTGACGCGGCGTTCCATCTCCTTGAAGAACAAGATGTTGACCAGCGCACGGTAATGCACCTTGTTTCTACCGAGGAGGTGGTCAATGGTGATGCCGAGATTGGTTTCGATGTACTGGTCGAATTGATCCCGGTAGATGTAGTCCCAATAGTTTCGTCCCTTGCTCGGATCATGCTCGACTTGATACTTGGGGAAATAAACCACTTCAATGGGGTTCCAGTCGTCGAGTTGCGCGTTCCACCACATGACCTGACCGTATTGGACATACTGTGCCCAGGAACTTGAATCACAACTCCAGATGGGGAGCTCTCGAAGGATGTCCAGTTCTGTGACACCGAAGAGATGTACTTTGCGTTTTCCACCGTCGTATATCTTTTCGACAGCGGGCTTCAATTTGCTGAAAGGGCGGCCTCCCTGGCATTGTCCGATAGCAATCGGATCGTAGCCAAGGTCCATCAAACGATCAATTTCATCGTTCTCCAAGTTATGAACAACAGGAACTGGGGAAAGGCCAGCCGTTTCAAGTTCAAGCTGGTTGAACATGTTGGTGTCATAACCATGGTGGGTGAAGTCTTCGTCCAGGTTGAAGAGAAAGTTATAGTACTTCGATGCGAGTTTACAAAAGTTGCCATATGCTTGGAGGATATTTTTAGGTCGTTTCGCCCAGGCACTTTTGTTAAGGGTATAGGCACCGGAATCAAGAATGAGACTTCCTATCTTGTTCCGATGCAATACTTGAAAATCATTAAAGTCCTGTTGCTTGGCAAATGTCAACAGAACGTTGAGGAGCATTTCCGGGTGCAGTGAATGGAAAGCCAGTATCTGCTTGATCGTCGGGGATGATATATGAACGCGCATTGGTTCCTCCTTGTACAAAGCCCCCTAACCTCGTGGCCAGGGGGCTTCGCCGTTCAGTGACTAGCTTTCGGGGTGTTCGGTCGGATTGGCATCCTGCGATGGCAGCGGTGTCGTTTCGGAAGGAGGTGTTACCCCAAGGCGCAGTTTCAACGCTTTAAGGTCCTGGATCAGCGCATCGATGCGATCGATGTTGATGTCACCGGTGATCTTGGGCGCTTTCAACAGCTCGGCCACCGTGTCACGGATTTCCTGGGCCTGCTCCATGATGTTCTTGGACAAGGTCCGGGTATTCAGGGAACCGGAAACGGTGGGACGCTTTTGGGTTTCGATGATCTTTTCCAGGTACTTGGCAGGATCACCACCTGCGTCATGGATGGCCTTCATCGCCTCCAGGTCCCGTTTTTCCAGTACGAATCCGGTTTCCAAAAACTTCCGGACGCAATCCTTGTCCACACCAGGAATGTCGTTTTGTTCCAGCTTGGCCATGGTTATTCCAAGACCGATCTCGAAGCGCATCTCCTCGACATCCGGGCATTCCATCAGGTTGATGTTGTACCGCATGGTGAAATCACGGATCGGATGTTGCGGGTCCAGATTGTCGAAACGCTTCAACACGGTGCTGAGGGCCGCCAGTTTTTCGATTCCGAGCACAACGTAGTCCAGGGCATCGGCAATTCGTGCAATGTCCATGTACTTGCCCCGGGTGCGCTTGCTGATCCGGGGTTTAATGAGATTCTCGGAACACCACGTCTCGAAACCGTTCTTGATGGTCCGGCTGCTCATGATATACTCGACACGCAACAGGGCTTTTCCTACCGTATACGCCCTGTTGCCATTGTGTGCATCAACATCGGCCGTGGCCGCGTTGATCGCCATGGTGTTGGTAACGATGACATTCTTGAGCTCATCGGGTCCCATGGTGTCGATCTTCACCAGCACCTTGTCATTCAGGGTCGCTTCATCTTCTGGCGAGACCGGGGATGTGACCTGGCCATGTTCGTTGACCTGGATATTGCCAGGAAGTCCTGCTGCTCCGGTGAATCCCACGAACATGTTGATCCGTTCGGTGCGGACCTTCGCGTTCAGTTCATCAGGGGAGAGCGGAGTTGAAGTCGGGTATGTAATAGGGTTGGCAGGACCACCGAACGATCCAGGAGCACCAGGACCTCCCGTTCCACCGGTCGCTCCCATAAAACCACTGAAGTCGTTTTCTTGATTTTGATGCTGTTCCATAGAAACTCCTTTGGTCAATGTGTGACCGGAGTAGGCAGGCGCCAATCGCTATGCCGTTCCCGGTGCGCACACCAAACCGCAAAGGAGGGGGCGGAGTCGCACCAAAAGTTAGAAAAAGATTTTGGCGGTAGGTCTAGAAGGGTAAAAACTCATTTATTTAAAGTTGTTAGTGTTCTATTTTTGATGCAGAAATCCGTGGTGGCATAATACTCGACGATGCGTTTCCGGTGGGTGAAGATTTGGTCCGATCCTTTGATCGTAATGCCGGCTTGTTCGATTTTCTGCTTCAGGCGGGAGTAAACATCATCAAAGGGGAGCGGATTATTTCGGTCATCTTCATGCGCCTTGTCCCACATCCAGAGCATGGAAAGTCGCATAAAATCTGATCCAGAAACATATTTTCCTGCCAAATTTCGCTTGTAAACTGACTGCAAACTTTCTGGGGGTATGTCTTGCTCTTCAAAAATACTTGCGACGGCTTTATTGATGAGGTTGAGTGCATGAATATCCTGACTGACTTCTGTTGGTTTGTTAATAATTCCTTTAGGGTCAATCGTAATTGATTTTGCGCGTTCATAGTCGTACAGAAAATTGTTTGGCGTGTAATCATCGATGGAAACAAGCCATGATCCATTGAGTTTTGTCAGCGCAGAAATTTCAGGTGGTGCGGACGCTTCGAATGTGACATTTTCTCCTTTGAAAATTTTTTGTAGAGTTTCTTCAGTATCTATGCCAAAGAAATAATGGACATAGATACGGCCGAACATCTTTTCGTAGCTACGGCACAAAAAACCATATTTGAAATATTTATGGCCGGCTTCATATCCATGGTCACGATCCAATCGCCTCCTGAACGGTGGATATTTTATGTCGAGATGGTCGTCGTGCGTTGAAACATATTCCACCATTTCATTGAGATATTCCTTTGTTTGCATGGAATTGAAGACACCGATAGATTTAAAATAGTCGTGATATTGTTCCATAACATCGCAATATCTTCGATAAAGATCATTGCGACGCATATATTCCCAGTACCAAAAAGCAGCTTTCTTGAGACGATCAATGTCATCCTGGTAAACATTGGCTGATGATTTTGGCGTCATGGTTGGTTCGTAGCAACTGCTTGCTTCGTTGCCAAGTGCCATGCGTTCGTGCAGGAGCCTGGTGCGCCAGGTCAAGCCTGGAGGAGGGGAATGCATGGAATGCTGAAACCTTCTATTGGAACCCTGCGGGTAACCAAGCCCGTCCGGCCAAGTGTGCTGACAGCCGGGACCGAGTGTTGCGCGG
>Ga0183098_10304_pt1 | contig 130799 bp, 109 predicted proteins | sample BioMet9_FD_128884 | JGI IMG/M metagenome (GOLD analysis project Ga0183098, IMG submission 128884) | Microbial communities from bioreactor (seeded with sewage sludge) at Lawrence Berkeley National Lab, California, USA - Biofuel... | ecosystem: Engineered > Bioreactor > Anaerobic > Unclassified ...
CGGCACCGGGCTATGAAGACGTGATTATGACGAATTTTGTCCGCTGAGCGCGTACGGAAGGAAGGTTAAAGCTGTGGCTGTAATTATGAGCGGGACCGCGGCGGCCAAAAGCGCGGAAGAGGAGATAAAAAGCCGCGCGCGGAAATTATCGCTCGCGGGTATTGAGCCATGTCTGGGAATTGTTCGCGTCGGCGCGCGGCCGGATGATTTATCCTATGAAAGAAGCGCCGCGAAACGGATGAGCCGTCTGGGAATCGGGCTCGAGGTATTGGAGCTTCCCGCGGACATCACACAGTCCGCTTTTAACCGCGCCTTCGAGGCTTTTAATAAAAAAGCGGATATACACGGAATCCTGCTTTTCCGTCCGCTGCCAGTTCCCTTGAGCGCGGATTACGCGGCGCGCGTAATCGCTCCTTTTAAGGATGTGGACTGCATGAACCTTTTGAATATGGCGGATGTTTTCACGGGGGAGGACGACAGCCGCGCGCCGTGTACGCCGTCCGCTGTCATTGAGCTGTTAGAATACTATGGTGTCGCGCTTAAGGACAGGAAAGTGACGGTGATAGGGAGAAGTCTCGTGTTCGGCAAACCATTCGCGATGATGGCGATTCGAAGAAACGCGGCGTCCATTACAATCTGTCACACGAAAACGGTGGATTTGAAAGAGGCATGCGTAAACGCGGATATTCTGGTCGCCGCCGCCGGGGTTTCCGGCCTTGTGACAGAGGATATGGTCGCGGAAGGCGCTGTTGTCGCGGATGTCGGCATTAACCGGACAATAGATGGCAGAATTGTGGGTGATGTTAATTTTGATCATGTGGAATCTAAAGCGTCTTATATCACGCCTGTACCGGGAGGCGTCGGAGCGGTCACCGCTTCGGTCATGGCCAGACGAGTACTGGATGGCGCGGAATTTACGAGAAATACAAAATAACACTTTTTAATTGAGTGAAGTTGTGATATAATAAATCTGGTATTAATCATATGAGAAAGGAGATGTGTGGCGAATAGCGAATACGCCATACAAGGTAAGCGCTATGCAATATGAGATTAAGGGAGGAAGTTTTCCGGTCGCTGTTTGTAAATGCGATTCCGGGGAGAAGATCATCTGCGAGAGCGGAGCGATGAGCTGGATGTCACCTAATATGAAGATGGAGACCTCTTCACACGGAGGCATTGGCAAGATGTTCGGGCGTATGGTGAGCGGCGAGTCACTTTTCCTCAATTCGTACACGGCGGAGAACGGAAACGGCATGATCGCGTTCGCGTCGAGTTTCCCCGGTGAGATCCGGGCGCTTACTCTCGCGCCGGGAAGGGACATTATTGTTCAGAAACGCGCTTTTCTCGCGGGGGAAGCCGGCGTTAATCTGTCGGTCTTTTTCCAGAAGAAGCTGGGATCCGGCTTTTTCGGAGGCGAGGGCTTCATCATGGAGCGTCTTTCCGGACAGGGAACGGTGTTTATTGAATTGGACGGAAGCGTAGTCGAGTATGAGCTCGCGGCAGGCCAGACAATTATCGTGGATACCGGTTACGTGGCGATGATGGACGCGACGTGCTCTATGGATATTCAGACGGTTCCCGGAATTAAGAACGCGCTTTTCGGTGGCGAGGGTCTTTTCAACACGATCATTACCGGACCGGGACGTGTTATGCTGCAGACGATGCCGATCATGCAGACCGCTCTTTCTATTGCCCCGTATATACCACAGAAGAGTAATTAAGCCAGTGTTTATGGCGTCCTGTTTTATGACGAGAACAGGGCGCCTTTTTTTATTATAATAGCGCCACACTCGATTTCAGGATTTCCGCGGTATAGAGAAGCGCGATACTCACTGACCAGATAAACAAGCTTCCGCGTCCTGTATTTCAACGGTTTCGGCAAGAAGTTTTTATGGCGGGGCGAAGGAATCAACTCCGCTACACAAACCGATAAAGAAGTGTCCATAGTCATGTAAATAACCATTGAGCTTTTAAGTAAAATGCGATATAATAATTTATATCATTATTAAATAAGAATAATTCTAAGTTGGTGATGGGATGGCGAAACGGAACACAGTACAGAAAACGTTTATTCGAGAGGAAGTGAGACAGTCAGGCAATCATCCGACAGCGGATGAAGTATACCATGAGGTTTCCGCCAAATACCCGCAGATCAGTCTGGCTACCATATATAACAATCTTAACCAGATGGCGGAGGACGGTGAGATCCGCAGGGTACGGTATCCGGGCGACTCGGATCGCTATGACAGGCGAACAGAGGAACACAACCATTTCAGATGCGAGAAGTGCGGGCGGATTTTTGATTTTGACGCTCCGGTCGAGGTCAAGGTCGAATCCGGTCGCGAATCAGATTTCCGCGTATCAGGGTATGACTTGTATTTTCGAGGAATTTGCGCGGAATGCCGCGGAAAGGATCAAAATCAATGATTATGGTGTCGGCCGGTTATGGCTCGATTTCCGTAAAATAAACTCAAGGAGGAACTTATATGATTAATGAGAACGACGAAATCAAACTGACTAACGAAGTTGGCGCTCCAATCGCCGATAACGAGAACGCGATTACAGCCGGTCCCAGAGGACCTGTCGTAATGCAGGATGTATGGCTGATGGAGAAAATGGCCCATTTTAACCGTGAAGTAATTCCGGAGAGGCGTATGCACGCCAAGGGCTGGGGAGCGTACGGAAACTTTACCGTGACGCGGGATATCTCTAAGTACACGAAGGCCAAGGTTTTACAGCCGGGCGCGAAGACGGACGTGTTTATCCGCTTCTCTACAGTTGCCGGTGAGAGAGGCGCCGCGGATTGCGAACGCGATATCCGGGGTGTGGCATGTAAGTTTTACACGGAAGAAGGCAATTGGGATCTGGTCGGCAACAACACGCCGACATTTTTCATCCGGGACGTTCACAATTTCTCTGACCTGAACCGCGCGGTGAAGCGCGATCCGAGAACGGGACGCAGAAGCGCCCAGAACAATTGGGATTTCTGGACTCTGCTTCCGGAGACTTTTCATCAGACGACGATTGTCATGAGCGACCGCGGAATTCCGGCTTCTTTCCGTACGATGCATTTCTTCGGGGAGCATACTTACAGTTTCTATAACGCGGAGAACAAACGAGTATGGTGTAAGTTCCATTTTAAGACCCAGCAGGGAATCCACAATTTGTCGGACGAAGAAGCCGAGAAGATCAACGGCATGGACAGAGAGTATCACGGTAAGGATCTGTTCGACGCGATCGAGAGAGGCGATTATCCGAAATGGACGATGTATGTTCAAATCATGACGGAAGAGCAGGCGAGGAATCATTACGAGAATCCGTTTGACATTACGAAGATCTGGCGGCACGCGGAATATCCGCTGATCGAGGTAGGAGAGCTGGAGCTTAATCGTAATCCCGAGAATTATTTCGCGGAGGTCGAGCAATCCGCTTTTACGCCGGCGCATGTTGTCCCGGGCATAGGCTTTTCACCGGATAAATTTCTTCAGGGTCGTCTTTTCGCTTATGGCGACGCGCAGAGATACCGTCTCGGCGTGAACCACAACCTGATTCCCGTAAACCGCGCGAAGAACGAAGTCAACGAGTATCACAGAGATGGCGCGATGCGTGTGGACGGCAACTATGGCGCGGCGCCCGCGTACGCGCCGAACAGCTATGGATACTGGACGGCAAGCCCTGAGGTCGCTGAGCCGCCGCTTGATATTGAGGGAGCGATGTGGCGTTATGACCCGAAAGAGGATCCGACGGATGATAATTTCAAGGCCGGCGGGAATCTCTGGCGCGTGATGACGGAGGACAAGAAGGCGATTCTGATTGACAATACCGCGCGTAATATCGCGCCGGTCACGGAGAATATCAAGTATCGTCACGCGGTTCACTGTCTGAAAGCGGATCCGGAATACGGAGAGAGAATCACAGAGGCAATGGGCCTTGATTTCGCGAAGGTTCAGGAGCTCGCGAAGCTTGACAACGATGGTCTTATTAAAGCGACCTGGAATAAATAATCCAGGCGCTGACAGCGGAATTTCCACGGGAAATAACAGGAGCGGAAGGCGTCTTACGCGGCGCCTTCCGCTTTTGTAAAAATTTCTACGCGTCAGCCGTGAAATACGCGCAAAATATTTCAAATATCGGAAAATTATTATATAATTAGCTTGAAAAATCCCGTGTCCGCGGGAGGCTTCGGATACGTTGTATAAATGTGTGAATCATTATGTCTGGAGGGGAATCTATGAAGCGAAAAACAATCACGAAGGTATTCGCGCTGTTATTGACTTTGTCCTTGCTGTTCACAGGTTTTGTTCCATCCTCGTCGCGCGCGGCTGATACGCGGGCCGCGGGGAGCGATTCGGGCGCGGCGGTCGGAAGTAATTCTGCCGCGGCTACTTTGCCCGCGGGAGATATGCTTCCGGTTCGAGCGGAAAGCGTAGAGATTACGCCGGAGATGGAAGAATCCTCAATCGATCCCTCGGGCGCGGCCTCGATCGCGGCGCTTTCCGTTACCGCGTACGGCAGGGGTTATAATTACACGTTGCTTGACGCGAAGTGCCGGAACGTTTATGACGCTTTCCTCGCGTCGGCGGCGGAGCCGACCTCTTCGGAATTCGCGGAGGTTACTGTTGACGGCGTAACGGAAGATAACGTGTTAACGGCGTATTACGCGGTTCTTTATGACAATCCGGAGCTTTTCTGGGCGGACACGGGATTCCGATGGGGATATTACGGAGGCTCGGACGACGTCAGTTCAGTCCGTTTCATGTATAGTTATACGTCAATGGAGACTTTTAACACGGAGAACGCGGCCCTGGAAAACGCTGTCACCACATTTCTTTCCGCGATTGATCTGACCGCGCCGCCGGCCGTAATCGCGATGAAGATCCATGATAAACTGATCAAGGAAGTGGCGTATGACTCAGACGCGGCGGAATATACAGGAAGTGATAATCAAAACCTTCTTCGCTCCCATACCGCGTACAACGCGCTGGTTACGGGCATGGCTGTCTGCGACGGGTATTCCAACGCTTACACCCTTCTTCTAAATAGAGCAGGCATTACTTGTGATGTCGTGATCGGAGACGCCGGCGGTGGTCTTCACGCCTGGAATATCGTTCGGCTGGGATCGGACTGGTATGAAGTGGATTCCACATGGGATGACCAGTCATCCGCGAGTTTTCAGCATATGTATTTTAACCTGACGACGGAGGAAATAGCGAGTCAGTTCCATACGAGAGACGCGTCCGGCTACGCCACTCTTTTGCCGACAGCCGCGGGCACGCATTTTAAGTACGATTATATGAGGCTGTGCGGCACAACGTTGACGGACGGTATTGACTCGGAGGGAAATCCACTGTTACTCACTGTGTACAAGGATGGCGCGTTTCTTGATATGAGCCAGGACACGATGTCGGTCAGCTGGAAGCTGAAGCCGTGTTCCCGCTCGGACGGCGCGTACGTGAACACGGACGCGATTATCTGGACGGTCGAGGCCTCGCTTCCGTCTCCTACGTTTCTGGAAATGGGCGATTGCTGGACACGGGACAATCCATGGTTTGTCGTGAAGGCGCTTTCCGATACTTCAGCGGGAACGAATGATGTGGCGGCGAAGATAACATTTGACAACGGCGCTATCGGGAACACGAGCGGAAACCTGGTCAAGGCCACGTTAAGCCGCGTGGAGAAGCCTGTTTTTTCGTTGGATTCCGGTACTTATAAGGGAACACAAAGTGTCACGATAACGGACGAGACAGAGGGCGCGTCTATTTTCTACACAACGGACAATTCAGAGCCGACAGACAGTAACGGCGCTCTTTACACGGAACCGATCATCGTGGATTCCTCGATGACAATCAAGGCGTACGCGATCAAAGAGAATCACGCGGACAGTGACACGGCGAGCGCCTCATACGAGATTCTGATTCCTTCCGCTTCCGTCAGCTATACGACGCATGTTGAGAATATCGGCTGGCAGAATAATGTCAGTGATGGCGCGCTGGCGGGAACGACAGGCAGATCCCTGCGCCTGGAAGGCATAAAAATTCAATTAAACCTGGAAAATTTGAGTGGTGGAATTTCTTATCGGACGCATATCGAGAATATCGGCTGGGAGAATACATGGGCTGTTGATGGCGCGATGTCGGGAACACAACACCGGGCGCTGCGGCTTGAGGGAATTGAAATCAAGCTGACCGGCGAGGTCGCGGATTATTACGATGTGTATTATCAGACGCATGTTCAGGATCATGGATGGACGGCCTGGGCTGAGAATGGTGAGGTGTGCGGCTCCGCGGGCGAGGGGCTTCGTCTGGAGGGTATTAAGATTCTTCTTGTCAGAAAGGGAGAAGCGGCGCCTGTCTCGAACGCGTCAGCCGCGATGTACGGATATTCGGTAAGGTACCGGACACATGTCGAGAACATCGGCTGGCAGTCGTATACCGGTGACGGCGCGCTTTCGGGAACAACCGGACGTTCTCTGCGTCTGGAGGGAATACGGATCTATCTTCCGAAAGTACCTTCGGATGAGGGCGGTATCACTTACAGCACGCATGTCGAGAACATAGGCTGGCAGTCTTTTGTCAGCGATGGAGCAATGGCGGGCACAAGCGGCCGTTCTCTTCGTCTGGAAGCGATACGGATATCTCTGACCGGCGACATAAAAAATAAATACGATATTTATTACCAGACCCATATCGAGAATTTCGGCTGGAGCGGCTGGGCCAGTAACGGAGAGTCATGCGGAAGCGCCGGATACGCGTATCGGCTTGAGGCGATCCGAATCGTTCTCGTTCCCAAAGGTGGTCCCGCGCCGGGTGTCACGAGCGGCGTGTTTTACAAGAAATAACGCGCTGTTTGGGGATTGAAAACCCACGTTGCCGTGAGAATCTTTTTGTGATATGATAAGTAGGGTCAGGCGTGTTGCCTGATATTTGCTCAATCATACGGAAGGGATGACGTTTATGAAGGAAGCGTGGAAGAAATTCAAGGGCAACAGTGTTGTCATCGCGCTTATTTATCTGGCGCTGGGAATTTTTATGATCCTGCGTTCGGAGGACGCGGGAGTACTGATTTGTTATGTGCTGGGCGGGGCGCTGCTGATAATGGGCGCGCTGGAACTGATCAATGGACTCAGGAAGAGGGAACTGGGGATATTTTACACAGTTTATTTCGCGATTGGTATTGTGCTTCTTTGCCTGGGACTCGTTATGATACTCAGACCATACACATTTATTCAGCTGATGTCATGGATCTTTGGCGGAATCCTGATTATCAGCGCGATTGCCGATTTTTCCTACGCGGCGGAGATGCGGCGTTTCCAATTCGGGTCCTGGTGGATTTCGATCATACTGGCGCTTCTGACAGCGTTGATGGGAATTATACTGATCGCCTATGATTTCAAGGCGGTGCTTTTCATCTATATCGGCGTGTTTCTGATCATAGATGGGGCAACGGATCTTTGGATTATTATCGCTTTATCCGGAGCGCTGAAACGCTTTGAGAAAGCGAACCCGGCAAGCCCTGAGATGGACGAGGCCGAAGAAATGGATACGTCCGGTGATGTTGTGGACGCGGAAGAGGGAGAAGATTTTCACGATGCCAATAAATAACGAAGACTTGATACGCGGTACCGTACTGCTGGAGGGCGGTGGCGCGAGAGGCGTTTTTTCCTCCGGCGTGTTAGACTATCTGATGGAACAGGACATTTATATGACAGACGTGATCGGAGTATCCGCCGGATCCTGCAACGCGGTCGATTATGTGTCGAGACAGATCGGGCGCACGCGCGACTGCATGATTCACAAGGAGAAAGAACTGGAATACATCGGTTTTAAGAGTCTGATTACGCAGCGCAGTCTTTTTAATATGGATATGCTGTTTGATCAATATCCGAACGATCTGTTCCCATTCGATTACGATACTTTTTTTGCTTCCTCTATGAATTGTGAGATTGTTGTAACAAACTGCGCGACAGGGAAACCGGAATATATTGTGGCTGAGAAGGGGAATCGGGAGAAGCTTATGGCTTATCTGCGGGCGTCGAGCAGCATGCCTCTTGTTTCTCCGGTCGTTATGATTGACGGCGTGCCATATCTGGATGGCGGCGTGACGGACTCTGTTCCGATCCGACGGGCGGCGGCTCTTGGCAACCACAAGATTATAGCCGTACTGACGCGTGACGCGGAATATGAGAAGGAGCCGCTTAAGAAGTGGAATACGGCGGTCTATCGTCATTTATATCATAAATACCCTAAGCTGATTGAGGCGGTACGGTCCCGGTACATTCGGTATAACCGAACGACAGAGCTGATCGACAGATTGGTGCGGACTGGTAAGATCTTTGTTATCCGGCCGGAATGTGAGCTGATCGGTCGCGCGGAGAAGGATTATGACAAGCTGATGGCTTTTTATCAGCATGGCTATGACCTTATGAAAGAGCGTATGGGCGAGTTGGAGGAGTATCTCGCGAAACCGCTTGGCAATGAAGACTAATCATACGCGTTTATAAACGCGAAGAACCCCTTGACAAAGGTCAGGGGGTTCTTTTATAATAGAGATACACCCCATAGGGGTATAGGGTATATAGCAAATTCCATTTATTCGCGGATAGGAGACAGCGATGAAACAGAAATATAATGTGACAGGCATGAGCTGCGCGGCGTGCGCCGCTCATATTGAGAAGAGTGTAGCTAAACTGGATGGGGTCGCGGACGTGAACGTGAATCTTCTTCAGAACTCCATGACGGTCGACTACGATGAAGCTGTGGCTTCGGAGTACAACATAATGGAAGCGGTCAGGGGCGGCGGCTATGACGCGGAGCCGGTTAATCCGGAACAGAAATCGCAAGCCCGGAACGCGGCGAAGGATAAAGACACGAGGGCAGACGAAGAAATCGCCCATATGAAGAAGAGGCTTATTTTTTCCATCTGTTTCCTGATACCGCTAATGTATCTTTCAATGGGACATATGGTGGGGCTGCCGCTGCCTGCGTATCTTACGGGAATGAGTAATTCGGTTTCTTTCGCTTTCACGCAGCTTTTACTGACGCTTCCTGTCATGTATATTAACCGGAATTTTTATCAGGGCGGGTTTAAGGCGCTTTTTCATGGCGCCGCGAACATGGATTCTCTGATCGCGATTGGTTCCGGCGCGGCTTTTGTGTATGGTGTCTTTGCCATTTACCGTTTAAGCTACGGACTGGGAGCCATGGATATGTTGCTTGTGGAGAAGTATCACGGGCAGTTATATTTTGAGTCGGTTTCCATGATTTTGACTTTGATTACGGTTGGGAAGTATATGGAGGCGCGCTCGAAGGGGAAGACCTCCGAGGCAATTTCGAAATTGATCCGTCTCGCGCCGGATACCGCCAGGGTCGTGAGAGATGGGCGTGAGATCGAGATACCGGTCGGCGAGGCGCGTGTAGGCGATGTGGTTATAGTTCGCCCGGGCGGACGGGTACCCGTGGACGGAACGATTGTGGAGGGTATCACCTCAATTGATGAGTCTTCTCTGACGGGTGAGAGTATTCCTGTTGAGAAAGCGCCTGGAGACAGCGTGATGAGCGCGACGGTCAATAAGACAGGCTTTATAAAATTTCGGGCGGATAAGGTGGGAGACGACACGACTCTTTCGCGGATGATCCGACTGGTGGAGGAAGCGTCCGGCTCAAAAGCGCCGATCGCGCGGCTGGCGGATAAGATAGCGGGAGTTTTCGTGCCGGTCGTGATTACGATCGCCGCTGTGACGATTCTTGTTTGGCTGTTAACGGGAGCGGGATTTGAGTTCGCGCTTTCGGCGGGAATTTCCGTGCTGGTGATATCGTGTCCCTGCGCTTTGGGACTCGCGACACCGACCGCGATTATGGTCGGCACAGGCAAAGGCGCGGAGAACGGCATTATCTTCAAGTCGGCCGCCAGTCTGGAAACGCTTCGCGGCGTACAGACAGTCGTTCTGGATAAAACAGGCACGATTACGGAAGGCAGGCCGGTCGTTACGGATCTTGAGGTAATAGCGCCGGGAATCGCGCGGAATCAGTTTCTGCTGACAGCGGCGTCTTTGGAGAAAGCCTCAGAGCATCCTTTGTCGGAAGCGATTACAGGAGAGGCGGAGAAATATAGTCTTGAGACCGCGGCTGTAACGGACTTTGAGGCGGTGCCCGGGCGCGGGATTCGCGGCCGGATCAATGAAATGAGTTATATTGGCGGCAATCGAGCGATGATACACGAGGCGGGAATCGTCATTTCCGACAACGCCGGGAAAACAGCCGGAAAGTGGGAAGAAGAAGGCAAAACAGTCTTGTTCTTCGCCAACGGAGAGCAGCTGCTCGGGATGATCGCGGTTATGGACGTGGCGAAAGAATCCAGCGCCCGCGCGATTAAGGAATTTAAGAGAATGGAACTGGAAGTCGTGATGCTGACAGGAGATAACGCGGTCACGGCGAAAGCGATCCAGAAGAAGCTTGGCATAGACGCGGCCATCGCGGAGGTTCTTCCGCGGGAAAAGGACGCTAAGATACAGGATTTAATGAGCAAAGGCCGCAAGGTCGCGATGATCGGGGATGGTATCAATGACGCTCCATCGCTTGTACGGGCGGATGTCGGAATAGCGATCGGAGCGGGGACGGATATCGCGATTGAGGCGGCGGATGTCGTCCTCATGAAAAGCAGCCTGATGGACGCGGCGGCGGCGATTCAGCTTAGCCGGGCGGTTCTTCGTAATATCAAGCAAAATCTTTTCTGGGCGTTTTTCTACAACACGCTTGGCATACCGCTCGCGGCGGGTGTCTTCTACCCGTTTTTCGGGTGGAAGCTGAATCCAATGTTTGGCGCCGCCGCTATGAGCCTGAGCTCGTTCTTTGTGGTCTCAAACGCTCTGCGGCTGCGGTTCTTTAAACCTGATTTTGAGGAAGAGGAGGTGAAGGAAATGAAGAAAATAATGCGAATTGAAGGCATGATGTGTCAGCACTGTGTCGCCCATGTGAAAGAAGCGCTGAACGCGATTGACGGCGTGAGCGCGGAGGTATCCCTTGAGGATAAAGCGGCTTATCTGACATTGACCCGGGAAGCGTCAGACGATGTTTTATCTAAGGCTGTAACGGAAGCGGGTTATACTGTAACAGGCATCGAGAATGCCTGACAGGACGCGAACCTTTCATAATTTGGAGGAAACCGTATGAAAGCGGATAAGAAAAAAGTGACTCGTCTTGTCAAAACAGCAAGAGGGCAGCTGGACGGCGTTTTGCGAATGATTGAGGAGGATCGGTATTGTATCGATATCTCCAATCAGCTTATGGCCGCCGAAGCGGAGCTTCGGCGGGCGAACCGCGAAGTGCTGGCGGCCCATATGCAAAGCTGTATGGTAGAGGCGGTCAGGGAAGGCAAGGAAGACGAGAAGATCGCGGAATTAATGAAAATTATAGAGAAGATGAGCTGACATCCTTGCGCAGGCAGACCTTTTGCCCGGAAGAATACAGCGAAATCACGCGATCGCGGCCGGTGACAGTGTCACCGGCTTTTTTGCCGTCCATGATGATGAACCCGGACAGGTTATCAATTCCGAAATCAAATAAAAGCGGTGTCATCGGAGTTGTCGGCCCGACCAGAATCAGGTACGCGCCGGCGGACAGTTCCAGAAGCCTTGGGAGTGTTCTGGAAGAAAAAGTATGAGATGGCAGAAAGATCACGTCCTGCTCCGGGAACATGTACTCACAGGCGGCGTATGGATAGGTATCCGCGAAATAGCTGTTATCGTCTTCCGTGTCCTCGAAGATCGAGAGCTCGCAGACAGGCTCGATCAGTTGTTCAATATAAGGGAAATGCCCCATGATCGCGACTTTTTTGCCACGGATCGTATTCTGACAGGTTATAAAGGGATCGTTCTGGCGGTCTTCCATATTCGCGCGGGGATTCAGAACAATACCTGCCGCGCGGGCCGCTTCCGGCGAATTATACCACGTGTTGATCGCGGCGTGTCCGAGAGCGGCCTCGTAAGGGTTCCAGGATTTGATGTAAGAGGCGACTTCTCTTAAGGGAAGCCCGATGACGCGGCCGCCCCGCTCCGGCTGGCGCGAGCCCTTCTTCGCCATACTGCCGAGGCCGTAATAATCACCGGCTTTCACAAGAGAACGATACTCGCTTATAAAAGCGTCCTCGACGACCGGTCCTTCCGGAATGGAATCGATCAGACGGTCATATAATTCCCACATAGTTCCTTATCCTCCTTTAAATAAATTTCAGGTGTCTTCAGCGAGTCCATGAAATGGTTATCAATGGACTCACCCTGACGAAGACGATTTCGAAGATCCAGCAGAATATGATCCAGCTTCTTAATATCACGGAGGCTTCTCGTCTCTTCTTCGGATGTCTCAATTACGCGCCGTATCGCGCCATTCTGAATAACAACGCGGCGGTCGGCGCTCAGAGCGAGAATAGGATCGTGTGTCGAGATAAAAATGATCTTGTCTCTGCGGGAGAGCAGCTTCAGAGCGGCTTCGCGGTTGATGCCCGCGTTCTCGATCTCATCGATTAACACGATCGGGGACTCGCTGATAAAAGCGGTGTCCGCGATCATAAGAGCGCGGGACTGTCCCCCGGAAAGCTGTGTTACCTTGGTATCAGGGGAAAAGGGCTCGCCGGAAAGCTGGTTCGCCTGAGCGAGGCAGCGCTCGGTAACAGCTTCCGTATCCAGACCGGGAAAACGCGTATGAAAATGAGTCACGAGAAAATCTCGCGCGGAAATATCCATAATAAAGTTCATATTCTGTGAAAGCTGCGCTACAAGCCGGGAACTCATATCAAAGCGGGACTCGTCGGAAGGCGTCTCCCCGTTTATCAGAATACGCCGTCCCGTCGGCGTGTCACCTTGTGAAAGGCATTCGATGTCGCCCAGAAGCTGACTCTTACCGGAACCGGTCGGCCCTACGATACTGATGATATCACCGGGGTGAACGAGGAGAGAGCGGCGCTCGGGAAGACCGTTCTTGTCCTGGCCTCCGAGAATTTCAAGTGATTGAATTGCCAGGTTCTTAAGAGCGCGCGGCGCGGCGGATGAGACGGGACAGGGAAGAACGTCCTCCCCGCGCCCGGCGGTCACCTGGCCCGGGCGTTCTTCCTCGTCGGGAAACGTCATCTTGCGCAGCATTCCCATCTGGTGCCGCTCGCCGATTCTGGTCTCGCCGGTGCAGTAAGAACATACGGCGGACGGAACCGTGAAGCGAAGCTTCCTGCCTCGCAAAGTATTCAGGTCGTCCGATAAAGTCAGGTATTTATAAAGCGTAAAAATACCTTGTCCGGTAATACCATTCACAAATATAATTTTGGCCGCGTGATTCACGAGACGGACATGGGCCGCGAAAACTTCCCGTTCCGCCTGGGAGACGATATCGCCCTTGGTTATTACGACGAAGTCCGCCATCTTGATCATAGGGCCGATCTTCCTGGGCGCGCGCGTGCCGGCGACACAGTCGATCACGCATACCGCGGGAATGTTGATCATGTAGGGAGAGCAGCGATTGCAGAGGCCGGCGCTTTCTGTGATCAGAAGGTCAAATTTCTGCCGGATTCCCCATTCAAGCGCGTCTTCCACATTGCTCACAAAAAAATGATCGGGGCATATCTTCCCGGAATAACCGACGGCTACCGGAATTCCGGCGTTCGCGTACAGCTCCTGATCAAAGGAAGTCAGGCAGTCGAATTTGACGACGCCAACGGTCATACCGAAAGAGCGGTAAAGCTCGATTAATCGAATAAGCGCGGAGGTCTTACCGGAAGAGGGCGGCCCCGCTACTGTGATCATTTTCATTATCATGTCCTCCTGAATAATTTATTTATAGTATAAACCAGATTTTTTTAAAAATAAGTTGTTACAACAACATATTTTTAAAAAATATTATGTTAGTATAATAATTATTACAGTGAGGACGGCGGATAACTTTGGGAATACAAATCAAGGACCTGTGTTTTTCTTATGGGAAGAGGGAAGTAATCCGGAATCTTTCGTTTTCCGTGGCTTCCGGAGAGATGGCCTGCGTACTGGGCGCGAACGGAGCGGGTAAAAGTACTATATTTCGATTGATTCTGCGTCTGCTGAAACAATCGAGCGGAACGATCCGGATCGATGGGCAGGAAACAGAGACCCTGTCTGTCCGGGACATGGCGAAAATCGCGGCGTATATACCGCAGTCGCGCGAGACAGGTTTTTCTTATAAGGTGATCGATATGACACTTATGGGAACGACCGCCCGGACAAGCCCGTTTTCGAGTCCCGGGGCCGCTCAGAAGGCGTTGGCGAGAGAGAAACTGGATCAGCTCGGAATTCTGGCGCTTGAGAACCGGGAATTCGGGCATCTCAGCGGCGGGGAGAAGCAGCTTGTACTGATCGCCAGGGCGCTGGCGCAGGAGACGAGACTTTTGATCATGGACGAGCCTACCGCGAATCTGGATTATGGGAATCAGACGCGTGTGCTGATGGGAATCAAGCGGCTGGCGGAAGCGGGGTATACGATTTTGCTGGCGACGCATCAGCCGGAGCAGGCGTTTCTTTTCGCGGACAGCGTGGTCGCGGTTAAGGATGGGTGTCTCTACGCGAAAGGGACACCGGAGGAAATCATCACGTCAGAGTCTATGAAAGCGTTTTACAATGTTGACGTGGATATATATCCGATTAACGGCGGCCCGGTTCAAGTATGTGTCCCGAGAGGCGTTTCGCGTCTGTAGTCTGTATTTTATGGAGGAGGTTGAAGATGTTTAAGTGGAGCGACAAGAAGATTGAGTGGTATGAGAGGGCTTTGAAGGAGTCTAATTTCGCGGCGCGGCTGGCGGACGCGCTGGAACCGTTTCTGACGCCCGGTGAGAGCGTATGCGAGCTGGGCTGCGGAACAGGTTATTTATCTCTGGAGCTGGCGAGAAGAGGATTCTCTGTCATGGCGGTTGAGGCGGATAAGAACGCGGCGTCCTGTCTGAGAGCCAAGGTGGATCAGATGAAATTCCAGGGACAGATCGGCATGTATGTTGACAGCGGCAGCAAGAGCCCGAATGGCAGTGTCGCGGTGTATCAGGGGGATTGGAAGGAAATTCTGGGCAGTCCCAGATGGGACACGATCATTATGTGCTTTGCCGGCGATTTCAGGCATGAGCTGCCGCTTTATTTGAAGAGCTGCCGCGGGAAGCTGCTCCTGGTCACTACGGAGCCGAAGGACGATCAGGAGGGTATTACCGGTAAATCAGCCGGTTTCCGCTATCGTCTTAAGGAGAGTGAGACGCGGAAGCTGCTGGACGAGCAGGGCGCGGCGTACACGATAACGAAAGCTTCCCTGGAATTGGGCCAGCCTTTTGTGGATATGGAAGAAGCGAGAGAGTATCATGACGCTTATTCCGTGCCTGAGGAGCAATATAACCATAACCTGAAGAAGATGGTCATGAGCGGGAATCCGTTCTTTCCATACTATCTTCCCAATCATAAAGAGCTTAAGATTTATCAGATTTTTGCCAAAGGAAGATCAGGTATCGCGGGACAGCGGGGAAATCCGGATTTCGCGGAACAACATTAATTGAGGGGATTATTTATGACAAGAATCAGCGTTAAACGGGGACGTCATCCCGGGAATAGAATAAATGGCGGGACGAAACGGCTGATGGCCGTAATTTGCGCGTTTTCCATTACGTTTGGCGCGCTTTGCGGATGCGGCAGCGCCGCGACTGACACGGTGGGAACCGCGAAAAGCGCGTCAGGCGCGGCAAATCTTGAGACAACAGCGGAAGCTTCCGAGAACACGACGAAGCGCGAGTTTACTGATTCCGTCGGCAGAGTGGTGGAGGTAGACGCGAATATCACGCGTATTGTCCCATCCGGGCCGCTCGCGCAGATGGTCCTGTTTTCGCTGGCGCCGGACAAGATGACAGCGCTCGCGACGGATTGGTCAGCGGAGGCGGGAGAGTATCTGGATACCGCTTATTACAAGCTTCCGGTGCTTGGTCAGCTGTACGGAGGAAGCTCTGACATCAATCTGGAGGAGCTGTCCAAGGTGGATCCGCAGGTCGTGATCGATGTAGGTGAGTCCAAGTCAACGATTGTACAGGATATGGATGACATACAGAACCAGACCGGAATTCCATGCGTTCACATCGAAGCCAGTTTAAGCGATATGGGAAACGCGTACCGGATGCTTGGTGACCTGCTTGGCATGAAGGATGAGGCGGAAACACTGGCTTCTTATTGCGAGAATACGTATTCCATGGCGCTTAACACAATGGCGGAGATCGGAGACGCGAATAAGAAGAAAGTCGTTTACTGCGTCGGAGAAGACGGCCTCTATGTTATCGCCAAAGGCTCGTATCACGCGGAGGTACTGGATCTGATCGGGGATAACGCGGCGGTGGTCGATAACCCGACTTCCAAGGGAACCGGCAACGAGATCGATATGGAGCAGCTGATGCTTTGGGATCCGGATGTTATTATATTCGCGCCCGGCAGTATATACAGTGACGTGGCGAACGATCGCGCGTGGCAGAATCTGAAGGCGATCCAGAATAAAACATATTATGAGGTACCGTACGGGCCTTATAACTGGATGGGCTCGCCTCCGTCTGTCAATCGGTATTTGGGGATACAATGGATGCTGAAGCTCTTGTATCCGGATCGGGTAAGCTATGATATGTATCAGGTTACTAAAGAGTACTATCAGATGTTCTATCACTGCTCGCTGACAGAAGAGCAGTATCAGAAGCTGACAAAAAACTCTCTTGAGCAATAGTTTCAAAATTGTGGAGGGAAATTATGAAAAACAGAATCAGAAATAGGTTTCTTTCAGGGCTTCTCGCGATCGCGATGACATTATCGCTGGTCATTACGGACACATCGTTCGTAAACGCCGCGAGCCCGGTCATTCAGCCGGAGTCGGCCTTGGAAACGGAAGACACGCTTACCGTTGCCGGTGGTGACACAATTACGGCAGGTGGCGCGTACACACTTACGAAGGGAGCGACGGGCACGATTACGGTCAACACGACCGACCCTGTAACGCTGACGGGCGCCGGAGGCGATTCCGCGAACGCTTTCACGGGGCTTAGTATTGACTGCGCCGCGGCCGGAGCGGATGTCATAATTGATAATCTGGCGATTACTTCACCGGTTTCCGGGAAAAACATGTTTAATTTTACCGGAGCGGGTAATAAATTCACGTTCAAAGGCGTCAATTTGCTGGAATACGCGACACAGATGGCCGGCAAGGCCATGATTCATGTAGGCGTTGGCACTGAGCTTACGATTGCCGGTGTCGAAGAGTCTTCTACTCTATATTTCTATAAGACAGAGCAGGCGGCCGGTATCGGTGGTGACGCGGGCGAGAACAATGGCGCGATCACGATTAACAGCGGTCATATTTTCGGTAAAGGCAGCAAACAGGGCGCCGTGATCGGACAAGGCGCTTCCACCGGAACGGATTCGGTCGCGGGCATGATTACGATCAACGGTGGTGTCCTTAACCTGATCGCGGTCGCGAGAGGCGCGCTCATCGGCGGCAGCGCCGGCTCGAACGGCGGCTCCGCGGGCGGCAATGTCTATGTGAATGGCGGATCGATCAATTTAAATGTCGATTTTTCCGGCGCGGCGATTGGCGGCGGCGGGTACGCTGATGGCAACGATTCTGGTACCGGTAATCTGTTTGTGAGCGGCGGCTCGGTACGGACCTATATCGATCAGAACGCCGTTTCCTCCTGGTCAAGCTATGGCGTGACGGCGGCCGGTGTCAATGACGCGGCGATTACGGCCAGGAAACTGGACAAAACCGGCAATGAAGTGTATTTGATGACATTTGACACAAGCGCGCTTCGGAATTCCGCGTCAAGCTTTGACGCGAAGATTGACGGAACGGATTATTATAATGGCGGTCTTCATACGTACAGTTATGTGAATGAGAGTCTGGATAAAGACAAGCAGACGGCAATCGCGGACACGAAATCCAACTGGTCCGCGAGCGCGGATAAGAATCTTTATTTTTACGCGACAGGCACAGATCATACCGTTACCGTCAACGGCGAGAAGTTTACTTTCGTATGGAACGCCGAGACGAAAACGTTTAACATGCTGAAACCCTCCGTAATCGCTCTTACCACGGGCGGTACCGCGTCGGCCGCGGGCGGTTCGGTCAGCGTCAGCTCCGCGTCTCCGAAGGCCGGAGACACAATTACGGTCACGGCGGCGCCTGCCGACGGGTATTATCTCGCGCAGGTCCGTTACGCGGACACGCGGAACATTACCGACGCCGCGGCCGCGAAGTACACCGCGCTGACGAAGAACGCGGATGGCTCGTATAGTTTTGAGATGCCGGACACGGACGTTACGGTTTACGCGGATTTTATTTCCAAGGTCTGGGATGGAACGGTCGACCTGACCTGGTATGATTCGGCAGCGTCCTCGTATCATATTCAGTACGCGGCGCAACTCGCGGGAGCGGCCGCTCTTACGAACGGTCTGTTCAATGATTATCCTCTTTCGGGAACCAATCTGGTTCCGAACGCGAACGAGGACGGAACTCCCTATGGGTCGACGGAAGAATTATACAATACATACAAAACATCGTCTGACGCGACGTCGTCCACTACAGTTGTGGGAAACATCCACAACCTGAAGGCGCTTTGCTCAACCGGGACGACCGGGGCGAACAATCAGGTCACGACCAATGATTACTGGTATGGCGGAGAGAATTTCAAAGGTAAAACGCTTTATCTCGACGCGGATATCAATATGGGCGGAACAAGCGATAACGGAACCTGGAGCGGACCGAACTATACGCCCATCGGCGGACAGTATTGCCTGAACAACAGCTCAGGCTACACGAAGCTCAGCGCTTCTTTTAACGGATCGTTTGATGGACAGGGGCATACGGTATTCAATATTTATTGTTACCGCTATACGTCAAATTTCGGAGATTCACAGTCGGTAGGATTAATCGGGCGGCTCGGTCTTCATGATAGTGACCCGGCGGATCTGAAAGCGGATGTCTCGATACGTAACGTGGCAGTCGCCGGTTATATATACAGCCGGCGTTCGGTCGGCGGCATCGTTGGCAAGACCGGTCAGTCCAACAGCTGTCTGATTGAGAACTGCGTGAATTTCGCGACGGTGAAGAATACGGATTCCAAGGGTGTCGGCGGCATTGCCGGAGCCGGTTGGAACGCGGCTGTCATCAAAAACTGCGTGAATTTCGGTTATATCTACTCAAGCTACAAAAACGCCGGCGGCATCAGCGGAAGCTGCGAGGCGAAGGTCTATAATTGTTATGACTTCGGATATGTCGGGGCCAGCAGTTCTTCACAGGGTCAGTCTTTTGGCACGAATAACGGTGGGGCTGTCTGGAACAATTGCTATTGGCTGAACGGATCAAGTGTCTCAAATCAGGCTGTTTATGGCTCAACATCAGGAAGCTCGATTACGAAGATCGACACGCCGGAAGAGCTTACAAGCAACGCTTTCTTAACAAGTCTGAATGGCTCGGGCAGAAGCTGGGTGAGTGGTTCCAATCAGACATTTGTCTCTTCCGTGTTCGCGAGTTGCCTGAAGAGCGTTTCGTCATACGGCAGTGGTCTTTCAGCTTATGATTGCTCAGGAATGCCGGTTCCGAGAGCGTTTATCGCGGACGCGGCGACCGTAACCTCATTTTCCGCCACTGGAAGCTGTGTTTCCGAGTATGTCGCGGGTCAGAGCTTCAATCCGGGAACGCTCGTGATCACGGCGCGTTACAGTGACGACACGACGGAGGCGGTCACGAATTACAAGGTTACTACGGAAACCGGCGGCGAGACGATGACCGTTAATGATACATATCTGGTATTAAGCGGCACAGTCGGCGGAGCGGATTACAGTTTTACCTATCCGGTCACTGTAACGGACAACGCTTTGTCTTCCATCACGATTACAAAGGCGCCCAAGCGTACGCTGTACGGTTTGGGTGAAACATTTGACCCGGATGGCATGGCCGTTACCGCGACGTACACGAACGGAAACAGCGAGGCGGTCACGGGGTACACATTCGCGCCGTCCGGCACGCTTTCCGCGACAGACTCGAAGATCACAGTCAGCTATAGCTATTATGGAATAACGATGACCGCTGACGTGGAAATCAGCGTAATGGATTCCGAGAAACCTGTTCTTAACGAAGAAGGGTATTATGAGATTTGCTCCGCTAAGAATTTAATCTGGTTCGCGGGAATTGTGAATTCCGGCAGCAACACGAAAGCGAACGCCCGCGTAATGGCGGATATCGATTTATCCGGAACGGATTGGACATGGATCGGAAATACCGACAGCGTTCAATACGAAGGTGATTTCGACGGTAATAGCAAGACGATCAGCTTTGACGGACAGGTTGGCCTCTTCCGTAATATCGGTAGGACAGGCGCCGTTCATGGCGTTGTGACATCCGGCAAGATCGAGAACACGGTGGCGGTAGGAGCCATTGCCTCATATAGCTACGGAACGATTCGAGACTGTGTGAACAGCGCGAATGTTTCAGCGACAACGACCGGATACGCCGGAGGTATCGCGGCGAATGTTATTGGCGGCAAGATCATTGATTGTGTCAACAAAGGCGCTGTCAATTCATTGAAATCGGGCTCGCAGTATGTCGGCGGTATTACGGGATATACCAGGAATGCCACAGTGACAGTAGATTCTGTTTCAACGACAGTCGGCTGTACGATTTCGGGCTGCGTGAACGAGGGAGGTATTACAGGATACTATAATATTGGTGGTATTGTAGGCTGTGAGTATGGGCTTGATACTGTGTCCGAATGTGTTAATAAGGGCAGCGTGCTTTCACTTGCCTCATCCATGTCGATGTATTCTCATGGAATCGGCGGCGTTGTCGGACAGGGCAACTCGGCGGGCAAGGTTGAGCAGTGCGTTAACACGGGAAATGTAACAAGTGAGGATTACTCGGTCGGCGGTATTATCGGTTATGTCGCGAATATGAGCTTTGTTGTCAGCGATTGTTATAACAGAGCGTCAGTCAGTGACACGGCAGTGGCAGCCGGCTGTAATGTCGGTGGTATTGTCGGCAGAACCCAGGCGGCGAATTCCACAGTCCGGAATTGCTATAACACGGGAGCCGTCACGGCGGCTACTACCAGTACGACGAATAAATACGCGGCTTCCGTAATTGGTTACGCGGCGGGCGTGACAAATATTTCGAATAACTATTATCTCACCGGTTCCGCGGAAACAGGCATCGGGAAGTCGACGGACAATTCCGTCGTTAAGGAAAGCGCGGATCTGAAGACACTCGCCTCGACGCTGGGAAGCGCTTACAAGGACAGCAACGAGTATACGAACGCGGGATATCCGGTTCTTACATGGCAGCCTTTAAATGAAGCGGTCGTTCCGGAGAAGCTGTCTGTTGTTACATCGCCGGCGAAGACTTTATACAATGAAGGCGATACGTTTGACAATACGGGAATGACAATTCAGGCGGATCTCAGCACCGGGGAGTCGTCGATCGTTACGGAATACGCGGTCACTCCATCCGCGCTGACACCTGACGTGAAGAGCGTAACAATAACCTATACGCTGAACGGAGTAACCGTAACAACGAAGCAGAATGTACAAGTTCTGTCCGCGAACGCGCCGAAACTAAGCAATGATGGCGCGTATATGCTGGAAACACTGGCGGATCTGAATTGGTTTTCGGAACAGATCTTGAACGGTATAAGTAATCTGAACGCGGAATTGGAGGCGGATATTGACGCTTCCGGAGAGAGCTGGACACCGATGGGCGCGTCCTCGAATCCTTACGAGGGAACCTTTAACGGTAACGGTCATAGTATTACATTATCCGCGAGCGCGAAGCAATACGTCGGTTTATTCGCTTGCGCGAATGGCGCGGTCATTTCCGATCTGACAATAAAAGGTGATTTAACAGCCACTTATACATCGGAAGACTATATAGGAGCGATCGCGGGTTACGCGGTTTCCACCAAGATCACAAATTGCGATAATGAAGCGGCTGTCACATTTTACGGAAGCTACGCGGCCGGTATTACCGGATACGCGGATGGCTGCGAAATCCGCGATTGTAAGAATACCGGTAATGTTAACGCGATAAACTCATTCGCGGAAGCGGCAGCGGGAATCGCCGGGTATACCACAAACGGATCGGTGGTAGCGTCCTGCGAGAATATGGCGGATATCAGCGGCGGCAGTAAAACGGGCGGTATTGTCGGAAACGCTTTTGGAGCGGACACAATCAGCCAGTGCCGTAATACAGGAACAATTACCGGCAGATATTCTATAGCCGGAGCGTACGGAACCGGTGGTATTGCCGGTAATATCGGCAGCAGCTGCTCGATTAACGAGTGCTGTAACGAAGGCCTGATTACAGGCGCGTCGCCGAATCTGGGAGGCATTCTGGGTTATACTGCCAACGCGGCGGCTTCTGTCACGAACTGTTATAACAGTGGCGATATCAGCGGCTCCGGCGCGGCGACGACGTCTACGGCCGGAGGCATCATAGGTAAGAGCAATATCGCCATGACATTACAGAATTGTTATAACAGAGGATCCGTCACGCTTAATAACACGAGCGCGTATACCGCGGGCAGTACGGGATACATCGGCAGTGTGGCAGGTTACATTGGCGCTACGACCAAAGAATCCAACAATTATTATCTGGAAGGAACCGCGGGTAAAGGAATCGCGTACCCGACATCGGATAACACAATTTCAAGTAACGCGGCGACATTGAAGACTTTCGCGGCCAGTCTTGGCGAGTCGTATAAGGACAGTAACGCTTACACAAACGCCGGATATCCGGTTCTCACCTGGCAGACGCTATTTGATACGGCCACATTGATGACAATTAAGGTTACGACGGCTCCGAAGAAGACAGCGTATACGGAAAATGAGAAGTTTGATAAAGACGGTATGATCGTAACAGCTTCTTACAGTGATGGAATCTCGAAAACAGTAACAGGCTATTCCTACACGCCTTCCGGGAAACTGCTTCCGGATAACAACACGATTTATATCAGTTACACAGACAATAATGTAACGAAAACGACACAGCAGACCATTACAGTGTCTGAGCTTGGCAAGAATTCCTCATTGTCTTCGCTTAGCTGCTCACCGGGTAAATTCGACGACGCGTTTTCCGCGGATAATCATGTTTATACCGCGACAGTCGGAAATGGCGCGCTTAGAACGCTTGTTACGGCGACCGCCGCGGATCCGAACGCGGCAATTACAATCAAGAAAAACTCCTTAACACCGGAAACGCTTACAAGTGGCTCGGCAGCGCTTGAGCTTCTGGATCTGGGAGCGAATATGTTTACCATTACGGTTACGGCGGAGAATGGCCGTGACAAGACGGATTATGTCGTTACAATCACAAGACAGTATTCACCTGTGGCGACGCTTTCGTCACTGACACTTTCCGAAGGAACACTTTCACCGGAATTTGACGAAGGGGTAAAAGAATATACCGCTTCCGTATCGTCAGACACGAATCATATTGACCTGACCGCGACGGCTAAGGACAAAACGATTTCTTCCATGACGGTTCAGAAAGACGGCGGCGAGGCTCAAACAATTCAGAACGGTGAGGCAGCCGCGATTGCCCTGGAAACAGGAGAGAATATTTATAACATTACGCTGACCGCGCAGGATGGTGTCTCTAAAGAGACCTATACCGTGAAGATAACGCGGAAAGCGGCGACAAAAGTATCCTATCAGACGCATGTGGAAAATATCGGCTGGCAGGATATGGTATCCAATGGCGCGCTGAGCGGCACGACAGGTCAGTCGCTGAGACTTGAGGCAGTTAAAATCGCTCTTGAGGATCAGGAATACGAGGGTGATATCGAATACAGCGCTCATGTGGAGAATATTGGCTGGCAGGACAAGGTATCCGATGGAGAACTCGGCGGCACAACAGGCCGGTCGCTCAGAGTTGAGGCGATTAAGATCAATCTGACAGGCGAGATGGCGGAATATTACGATGTTTATTATCGGGTTCACGCCGAGAACTATGGCTGGCTGAACTGGGCTAAGAACGGAGATCCCGCGGGAACAAGCGGATACTCGCTTCGTTTGGAAGCGCTTGAAGTTGTTCTTGTGGAAAAAGGACAGGAAGCGCCGGTATCGGACGGCGGCAACGCGAAAGCGTATGTTCATCCGCTTGTCAAGTATTCCACGCATGTGGAGAACATCGGATGGCAGGGCTTAGTCGCGGATGGAGCGATGAGCGGAACGAGCGGACAGGCGCTTCGCCTGGAGGCAATCAAGATCGCGCTTAACAATCCGGAATACGCGGGCGGTATTGAGTACAGCACGCATGTAGAGAACATTGGCTGGCAGAATCCGGTAACGGATGGCGCTATGAGTGGCACATCCGGGCGCTCGCTTCGTCTTGAGGCGATTACGATCAAGCTGACCGGCGAGATGGCGGATCATTATGACATCTATTATAGCGTTCACGCCGAGAACATCGGCTGGATGGGCTGGGCAAGCAACGGAGAAAAGGCCGGTACCGCCGGTATGGCCCTGAGGCTTGAGGCAATCAAAATTGTCCTCGTTGAGAAAGGCGGAGACGCTCCGGGAAGCGTTCTTGACGCGTTTCGTCAGGCCGAGTAATTAACAGTGTTTTCATCCTCATGACGGTTCATCCCGCCATGGGGAATTAACAGCCGCGGATGGCTGTAAATGATTTTGAAATCGAGGAATTGCTATGAATCGCGGTAAAAAAAGCGTACTCCTTCTCTGTATGGGAGCGCTGCTTGTCTGTGGCTTCTGGATGACGATCCCGGGAAGAGCGCTGGCCATTACGGACGGGCAGGAAGATCCGGGCTATACGCCGGCGTCATCGCTTAATGTCGATGTCGGGTATTACGGAATGGAGCATTACGCGAAAGGGAATTACAGTCTGGGAACAATGGAAGCGCTGGGAGGCTCCGGAAGGGAGATCTATACTTTTATCGACAAAAACCGCCGCCCGGTCACAGGAGAAGCGGAAGGAATCTGGCTGGGATCATTTCTTGACGCGGTCGGCGTTGATCGCGCGGCCGTGAACCGCTACCATTTTTATTCTTCGGATAATTATATGGGTGAGGCGGGAATGGAGGTAACGGAACAGAGACTGTTCGAGATTCCGCGGTACTCGTTTTCGGACACGGTCCTTACACATGCCGTTGACGAGCGAAGCACGCTTACGAATTTCGATTATGACAATGGAGCGTGGTCGGAGGATGTCTGGAACTCGGCAAGAGAAGTCCAGGTCATGCTGGCGACGAAAAGCAGTTTTAATAAATGGCCCAATAACGATGGCTGGTGGCCGACAAATCTGGATTTTGCCGGGCTCTCGGACGTCTCGGCGGGTGACCATTGTCTGAGACTGATGTTCGGCGAGCCGGACACATCCACCAAAGAAGCCTACCTTTCCTGTTACCTGATTCACTCTCTTGTTGTGGATTACGAAGGATATCCGAATCTGATCGCGGATTCGGACATAAGCGGTGACGTAGGCTCAACGAAGGAAATCACAATCGCGATTCAGACGCCGGAGAACGAGCTGAGCCTTAATATAGGCAATGATCTTACTTTTGGATCCTCCGATGAAAGTGTCGCTTCTTTTAAGCAATCTTCAGACGCTGTGGAAGGAGCGGACGGAAGCGTGACCGTGACCGGAACGGTAACCTTTACAGGAGAAGGAGAAGTGGAAATTTTCGCTTCCTATAACGGTGACCCGAGCGGAAACAGCGTGACACGGATCAGCGCTTCCGGACAGGCCGGCACGGGCGATAAACAGACAGGTGGAACCGGAACAGGAACAGGAACGGGAAATGGCTCGGGCTCGGGATCCGGCACCGGCAGCGGAAACGGGTCAGACACGGGAACGGGAGCCGGCGAGGGAACAAGGGAAAGCGAAGAGTCCGGAACAGGAGTTTCAGCCACTATTTATCTCGCGAACGGGTTGGGAACCGCGCTTGGCGGAGGCGGAAGCAACGCCGGAGATACCAGCGTGGACAGCGCGCGGACAGAGACAGATCCGGAGACCGATTCAGCGGCCGCTGAAACAGCGAACGGAGATTGGACTCTGAAAGAAGTTCATGATTCTACGATTGACGCGAATAACACTACGGATAACAGCAAAGGAGCCATGGGAAATTATATGTTGTTTTTCGCCATCGCCTTCTTTATCGCGGGATTTCTGGAGAGGCTGCTTCGTTTTCGAGAAGATATTAAATAAAAGCGTACAGGAGGTTTTTTATGTTTTCATCAGCTGGTTTAAGTCAGGCGATGCGGTCGATCTGCGAGTCTCTGCATACGCCTGTTATCGCCGTTCTGCTTTTTCTGGTAGCGTGTACCGTTCTGCTGCTGGGATCCATTCTGGCGGAATATTTTACGGAGCACAGACATTTGAAGGTTAAACTTCCCGCTCTGGTCGACGCGTTCCGCGCCTGTCAGCTCTTGGGAGACGATTCGGAAGCGAAGGAGAAGCTGGCGCTTTGCGTGGAGAAAGGCGGCCTCCTTAAGAGACAGCGAGAATCGCTGCTTGAAATCACAAAGCACGAGGAGCTTACGGACAACATGCGAGAAGCGCTCGCCGCGGAGCTTTTGGACGCGGAGCAATCACGTTATGACACAATAGTTAAACTTTCGGAAACGGTCGTTCGTCTGGGACCGGTTTTCGGGCTGTTGGGCACACTGATCCCTCTTGGACCCGGTATCATCGCGTTGGGACAGGGAGACACGTACACGTTGTCACAGTCGCTTCTGACCGCGTTCGACACAACCGTGCTTGGATTGATCAGCGCGGCCGGGGCTACGGTCGTGTCAACGATTCGCAAGAAATGGTATCATCACTATATGTCAATTTTAGAGGCTTTGATGGAATGCGTTCTGGAGGTGGAAAAGCGCGGTGAGTTATTTGAGAAAAAGGAAATTGCTGAGTGATCCGGAGCCGGAGGCGGAAGCGGAGCCGATGGCGGGCGTGTCCAATATGGCGGACACGATGCTTGTGCTGGCGGTTGGCATTATGCTGGCGCTGGTCATGAATTGGAAAGTCGATCTGGGCGGCGGGCAAAGTGTCAGCGGGAAATCGATGAACGCCGCGGACTTTACGGAGGTTCAGGATTTTGAGGATGTCGGCGAGGATGATCTTACGGAATACGTGACATCGGAAGGGCTTGAGGAAATGGGCAAAGTCTATATTGATCCTCAAACGGGTAAGTATTATATTATGACGCGTGACGCCACAGCCGCGGACGAAACCAATAAAGATAATTAACAGGCAGGTTGATATGGGAGATTTTATTGAGGACTCACTGAAGTTTTTAGACGAGGACCCGAAACAGCGCGAAGAACCGAAAGTAAGAAGGAAGAGGAATATACCGCTTTTCGCGGGTCTGGCGGCCGTAATTGTCTTTTTGATCTGGATCTTCGCGCCGGTAAGGCTTCAGGCCGATATTTCAGCGTACGCGGATACCCCGATTACGGTTTCCGGGTTACAGGACGAGGATTTTACGATTACGCCGGGCGAGCTCGCGCGAATGAAGCTGAAGAAACAGACCGTTACCGGAAAAAGCGCCAAAGCCGGTACCATTACGGCGGTCGGCCCGACAATGGACACTTTTCTAAAGCAGTACGGGAAGACAGTCGCGGATTTTAAAGAAGTAAAATTCTACGCCGCCGATAATTATTCCGTAGCGTTATTGGAGACTTTTCAGCAGAAGACGATTATTTTATCTCTGGCGAATGGAAAAGAAGCGCTGAAGGACACACATCAGCCGCTTCGCGTAGTCGTTCCGGGAGAGGATTCTTCGAAATGGATCCGGGGCGTGGTAAAAATTGTGTTTATTCCGAATGATTGAAGGGTATCATGGAAACTGAAGTACTTTCAAAGCAAAAAAGAATAGCGCCGGGAAGCGTCATCGCGATAATGGCCGCGGCGCTCGCGCTGCTGATGATCGGTTCATTTCTGATCGGCCGGTACAGCATTCCTCTACGACAGCTTATGGGCATTATAGTCTCCAATATTATTCCGGCTCCGCTGAAAGAATTTTTCGCGGTTCCCCAAGTCTGGACAGAGCGTCAGGAAATCGTGTTTCTGAATATTCGGCTTCCCCGGGTGTTGCTGTCCTGTATGGTGGGTTGTTGTCTGGCGACAGCGGGAGTCTCCTATCAGGGCGTTTTTCAGAACCCGATGGCGGCTCCGGATATTCTGGGCGCTTCGTCAGGCGCGGCCTTTGGGGCGGCGCTCGCGATTCTGAACGGGTTATCCGGTTACCAGATTACTATATGCGCGTTCGCCTCGAGCCTTTTGAGCGTGGCGATTGTTTTTCTGATCAGCGGGAAAACAGTTGGGAATAAGGTACTTGTACTGGTGCTCTCCGGTATTATGATCAGCTCACTGTTTCAGGCGGGAACGTCGTTTATCAAATTGGTGGCGGATCCCAACAATCAGCTCCCGGCTATTACCTATTGGCTTATGGGGAGTCTTTCCGGAACCCAGACGCGTGAAGTGAATTTCGCGTTCTGGCCCATGCTGATCGGAATTGTCCCTCTGGTTCTGACGCGCTGGCGGATCAATGTTCTGACGATGGGTGACGAGGAAGCCAGAACGATGGGCGTGAACGCGGGACGGCTGCGTCTGATCGTGATTGTGTCCGCCACGCTGATCACGGCCGCGAGTGTTTCCGTAAGCGGCATGATCGGATGGGTCGGGCTTGTGATTCCGCATTTCGCGAGGAAGCTCGTAGGAGGTAATTATCTGTATCTGACACCCGCTTCCATGCTGCTGGGCGCGATTTTTCTTCTGGTCGTGGACAACATATCCAGAAACCTGCTGGCGGTCGAGATTCCGCTTGGAATCCTGACAGCCATTACCGGCGCGCCGTTTTTCATTTTCCTGATACTGAAGAGCAATAAAGAATAAACGCGGCGCGTAACGCGTGAGCGGTTGATTTTCCTGTCCGGGACGGATATAATTAAACCAAGAATTGTCAGAAAGAGCAAATTTTTTTGCCGGCCGGAATTGACAAATAATCAGGAGGATTCGAAATGGGGAAAATCATCGCGACATGTATCAGTGAGAAGAAAGGAACACAGAAAACAAATCGTCACACAATTGAGCTTCTGGAGGATTTTGGCATAGAGAACGACGCCCACGCGGGTAAATGGCACCGACAGGTAAGTCTTTTGTCCAAGGAGAAGATCGACGCGTTCCGCGCCAGGGGCGCGGAGGTAGATGACGGGGCTTTTGGCGAGAATCTGGTCGTGGAAGGTATAGATTTCGCGAAACTCCCGATCGGAACAAGATTTAAGTGCAATGATGTTATCCTTGAGTTGACGCAGATTGGGAAAGAATGTCATCAGGGATGCGCGATTTTCCAGAAAATGGGTGACTGTATCATGCCCAGAGAGGGTGTTTTCACAAAAGTCATCCATGGCGGAACGATATCGGAAGGCGATGAGCTTGAAATCATTAAAGAAAACGAATAAACGGTTTAAATAGAAATCATGCCCCAATGACAAATCGTCGTCGGGGCATGTTTTTTACGCGCGGCTAAATCGGTCAGCTGGATTTGGGGCAATACCGGTCCAGACCCAGAAGGTAAATCGCCGCCGCGCCTGTAATTCCGAAGAAAAGAACCGGCTTGCCGATATCGATATAGCGATCCATCGTCGCGTTGCAGAAAACACTGCTTGTGCATAAAACGAGATCCGCCCAGTTCAGAACGGTGTCCTCGTAATCCTTAATACCGTGACCGATTTCAATTCCGAAACGGGTCTCGCCTACATTACCCGGATTCAGGTCAAGCGCGCGAGTCTCCAGTGAAGGCTCCCGGGATAAGGCTTCGAGAATCGAAGGCTGGTACCCGATCAGCGCGATTCTGGCCCCCGGAAAACGTTCTTTCAGATAGGGAATATAACTTACCGCGCATTCGACCGGCTCCTCGGTTCGGCAATGAACCGTGTGATCGATCAGCTTCAGGTAACGAAGCGCCGCGTTGATCGCCGCGAAGTAGACACCTCTGGCGTGAGGATCCCGAACAATATCCATATCCATAACCTGTCTCAGCGTGCCCTGAAAATCCGCCGGGGCGTCCGTAAAAGCCTGTCCGTAAGCGCCGCGGTATTCCGCCCGCAGCATGACCTCCGAGCCGGTCAGAATCGGGTAATCCCGCCTGCTTGTGACGCCGATCGCTTCCTCGGGTGTCAGTCCTTTGCTTTTGATCGTCACCGCGTCAGTGTCTAATTGATAAGTCTTGACAATTTTCTCGAAACCGGATTGAATTTCTTTATAAATTCTAAGCGCTTTTTCTGTCATAAAATCACCTGCCTCATTAAAAAAAGTCCTGAAATAAGTGTACCATCTTTTCCGAAAGAGCTCAAGTCAGGGTCGATTCAATCACGAAAACTCACTTTACAAAAACTTAACATTTATTGAACATTCTCCTAACAGAAGCTTGCTAAAGTGGAGCCATGGAGGATACGTATATGATCAAAAAAACGCTCGCGTTTTTTACAGCTATTATTCTGATAACAGCCGTTTCAGGCTGTGGAAGCGCTTCCGTCTCCGCCCGGGCGACTACGGAAGAGAAAATGAAAGAAAACGTTACTTTTTCAGCGTCAAAGCTTAGCGGAAGTGTCGTGATCACAGGCTCGACGTCAGTCGACAAAATTATCAACGACATGACGGACGAGTTCGCGGCGGAGAATCCGGACGCGGCGATTGACTACACGGGAAGCGGCTCATCAGCCGGAATTAAGGACACGCTGAGCGGCACGAATAATATCGGAGTCTCTTCGAGAGATCTGAAGGAAGACGAGAAGACAGATGGCCTTCAGGTCACGGTGTTCGCTTATGATGGCATCGCGATTGTGGTCAATCCGGCGAATCCGGTGAAAAATATTTCGGTCGCGGATCTGGCGGCCCTGTATTCCGGGAAAATTTCGAATTGGAAGGAACTGGGCGGAAACGACGCTCCGATCTTCATCGTGTCCAGGGAGGAAAGCTCCGGTACCAGAACTTCTTTTGAGGATTTGATCGATCTGAAGGGAGCGGGCGGGCTTACGGGAGCCGCCGCGGTCTCGGAAGGGAACGGGCCGGTTCAGGCGGCCGTCGCGGGCAACGTCAACGCGATTGGTTATGTCTCCTTCTCGTTTATGGACAGCTCCGTCAAAGCGCTCGATCTGGAAGGGGCAAGTCCTACGGAGGAGAACGCGAAGTCGGGCGATTACAAGCTTTCCCGGCCCTTCCTTTTCTGCTATTTTGACGACAGCGCGAGTGAGGCAGGCAAGGCTTTTCTGGATTTTGCCTTATCGCCGGCGGGCCAGGCAATCGTGAAGGAAAACGGGGCGATTCCCATTGATTAAGGAGAGAGAAGGACAGATGAAAGCGGAAGACGTAAAACAGGCCAGGAAAAGAGACTTAACCGAGAAAATCGTGGAGAAGATTTTTTTTATCTGCGCTTTTATGGGCGTTCTTTCCGTGGCGGCGATTATTATCTTCGTGTTCTATAAAGGAATCCGGCCCTTTGTCGGAGAAAACGCGTACAGCGTCGCCGCGTTCCTGACGGGAACGAAATGGGCGCCGAGGGAAAATGTCTACGGAATCTTTTATATGATTGTCGCTTCGCTTCTCGGGACAGGAGGCGCGATCGTTCTCGGCGTTCCGATCGGAATTCTGACGGCGGTGTTTCTCGTGTATTTCGCCCCGCCGAGGCTGGCGGCGCTGATTCACCCCGCGGTAGAGCTGATGGCCGGCATCCCATCCGTGCTCTACGGCGCTTTCGGGTTGGGCGTAATCGTGCCGCTGATCATGAAAATATCGCCGGAGGTACAAGGTCAATCCCTCCTCGCGGTGATCATTGTACTGGCGATTATGGTTCTGCCTACGATCGTTTCGCTTTCGGAAACCGCGCTTCTGGCGGTGCCGAAAAAATACGGGGAAGCGTCAATAGGTCTGGGAGCCACCAAAATACAGACGATTTTTAAAGTAGATCTTGTAGCGGCGAAATCCGGGCTGATGTCCGCGGTCGTTCTGGGAATCGGGCGCGCGATCGGCGAGACAATGGCCGTCATGATGATCGCCGGCAACCCGGCCTCGGGGCTTCCGAACTCGATCTGGTCCATGGTCCGGCCTCTTACGACCAACATCGCCATGGAAATGAGCTATGCCTCCGGGACGCAGGTCAATATGCTGTTCGCCACAGGCGTTGTCCTTTTTATCTTTATCATGATCGTCAATGTCACGTTGTCGCGTATGACGCGTAAAGCCGGGGAGAAAGCATGAGTATAAAAGCGAAAGATCGTATTACAAAAAGCCTCATCTATATCGCGGCGGGTCTCATGGGCGCGATTCTGATCACGATTCTGGGGTATATCCTGATCAAGGGCCTTCCCGGAATCAGCCTTCATTTTCTGACCTCGGATTACGAGAATAAAACGACCTATGTGACGACTTATTTTTACGTTGACAACGAGGACAACGGCCAGGCGGGATATATAGGAAACCTGGACGCGTCACTTTCCTGGGACGCCGCGAAGGAAGAGGTCGTGATCATGTCTATCGGGACGGGGTCGCCGCTGACGAAAGCCCTGGATGGGTCGGGAAACGCCTACGTCATCAAAAAAGGCGACGCGGTTGAGAAGGCGGGAGACATTAACGTCAAGGAAGAGCTGAGTGAAAACAAGTCCGGAACGGAAATCGTGTCGGAAATCGAGACCGCGATGGAAACGAACACGGATGGCTATATGAAGCTTAAGATCCAAAGAGAAGGTGGGGGCATTCTGCCCATGCTGGTAACGACCCTTTACCTGATTTTGCTGTCTATCCTGATCGCGGGGCCGATCGGCGTTTTCGCCGCCATTTACCTGAATGAGTACGCGAAGCCGGGCAAAATGACGCGCTTCATCCAGTTCGCGATCGAGAATCTGGCAGGCATACCCTCTATCATCTACGGTCTTTTTGGATCGCTGTTTTTTGTCCAGGTTCTGAAAATGCGGTATTCTATCCTCGCGGGCGCCTGCACGATGAGCATCATGCTGCTGCCGATTATTATTTCGACGACAAAAGAAACGCTTAAATCAATTCCGATGACATATCGTGAGTCGTCATTGGGTCTCGGCGCCACGAAGTTTCAGACAATCCGTAAGATCGTGCTTCCCAACGCGATTTCCGGCATACTGGTCGCGATACTTTTGAGCGTGGGACGGATCGTAGGTGAGTCCGCGGCGCTCCTTCTGACAGCCGGCACGGTAGCTCAGATTCCGTCGGCGCTCACCGGAAGCGGGGCTGCCGGGGCTACGCTCACGATTAAAGCTTACACACTGATGAAGGAGCAGAACGACCTGACGACAGCCTGCGCGATCGGAATTGTGCTGCTTGCGGTCATTATACTGCTTAATTTATCGATTAAGCTGATTGCCCGCAAATTAAAGAGAGGATAAACGAACATGAAAAAGAAAACGGAGGCGGCGATCTCTCGTAACGAGTCTTTGCCGGAAAAAGAACCGAAATTTCGGATCGATGGTCTGAATTTATTTTACGGTAATTTTCACGCGCTTAAAAATGTCGACATGAAGATACGGCCCGGAGAAATCACGGCTTTTATCGGGCCGTCCGGCTGCGGTAAGTCCACGTTTCTGAAAACGCTGAATCGGATGAACGACCTTGTCGAGGGCGTCCGCGTGGAGGGAAATGTTCTGCTCGACGGCGCGGATATCTATGGCGACATCGATGTCATCCATCTGCGGCAGCGCGTGGGCATGGTCTTCCAGCAGCCGAATCCCTTCCCGATGAGCATTTATGACAATATCGCCTATGGCCCGCGAATTCACGGAATCCGCGGAAAAGCCCGTCTGGACGAAATCGTGGAAACAAGTCTGAAGAGAGCGGCGGTATGGGACGAGACGAAGGATCGTCTGAAAAAAAGCGCGCTGGGCGTTTCAGGTGGCCAGCAGCAGCGAATCTGTATCGCCAGGGCGCTGGCGGTCGAGCCGGAGGTAATTCTGATGGATGAGCCTACCTCGGCGCTGGACCCAATCTCGACATTGAAAATAGAAGATCTGGCTGTTGAGCTTAAGAAAAAGTACACGATTGTGATCGTGACGCATAACATGCAGCAGGCCAGCCGCGTTTCTGACAGAACCGCTTTTTTCCTGAACGGAGAAGTGGTAGAATATGGAAAGACAAAGGAAATCTTCAGTAACCCGGCCGACAGAAGAACAGAAGACTATATCACCGGAAGATTCGGTTGATCCCGAGGAGGATAATATGACGACTAGACAGGTTTATCTCGAAGAATTGACTAAGCTTAAAAGTGACGTAATCAGGATGGGCAGCATGCTGGAGAACTCGCTGGACCGGGTGATCGAGGCGCTGAACAACCAGGACACGAAGCTCGCGAAGAAGATCATGGCGGACGATGACAAGATCGATGACATGGAGCGCGCGATCGAGGAAGAGTGTATCGATCTGATCGCCCGGCAGCAGCCCGTCGCGACCGATCTGCGCGAAATCACCTCGGTCATGCGAATCATATCGGATCTGGAACGCATCGCGGACCACTGCGCGGACATCTCGGAGTATATTATCCGGGCCGCGAAAGAGAAGATGCCTATGCCGAAGCAAATCGGGGAAATGGTGGAAGCGGTTTCGAAAATGATCCGGATGACGATTGACGCGTATATCAACGCGGACGCGGAGGCGGCGCTTAAAATCATCAAAAAAGACGACAAAGTGGACGAGCTTTTTGAGGAGATCCGGGAGGATTTGTTCAAGTCCATGAAGCGCCATCCGGACCGGATCCGGGCTTATGGCGATTATCTTATGATCATAAAATATCTGGAACGTATGGCGGATCACTGCTCGAACATCGCGGGCTGGATCAATTTTGTGGTTACGGGCAAGCTGCGATGACGAATTTGAGGGGGACGAGAGCATGACAGACGAGGCGACGATACTGGCGGTCGATGACGAGGAGCATATTCTGGACCTGATATCCTATAATCTGGAACGAAGCGGGTATCGGGTTCTGAAAGCGCTTTCCGGGGAGGAAGCGCTGCGCGTTCTTGACAGAAAGGAAGTCGATCTTGTCATTCTGGATCTGATGCTTCCCGGCATAGACGGCATTGAGGTGCTGAAACGAATACGGAGTAACGCGAAGCTGGAAGAAATCGCCGTTTTGATGCTGACCGCGAAAAACGATGAGATCAGCCGCGTAGTCGGGCTGGAGCTTGGAGCCGATGACTATCTCGGAAAACCTTTCGGTATTCATGAGCTGGAAGCGCGCGTAAAGGCGATTTTAAGGCGTTCAAAAAGAAACCGTGAGGACGCGGAAGGAAACGAGGAGGATATAATCCGCGTCGGGGATCTGGTGATCGACCGCGGCACGTATACCGTAACGAAAAGCGGTCTGGAGCTTTCGCTTTCCCGCAAGGAATTTGAGCTGCTTTATCTGCTGGCCTCGAATCGCGGCAGAGTATTGACCAGAGAGACGCTTCTGGAACGTGTCTGGGGATATGACTACGTTGGCGAGACGAGGACAGTCGATGTGCATGTCCGGAATCTGCGCCGCAAAATCGAGGACAACGACAATGACCCCGCGTATGTGTTAACGGTCCGCGGCGTCGGTTATAAATGCGTGTAGGTGACGAATTATGAAGAAAAAAGTTTTTCTGACTTATCTTGTGATCATTCTGATCACAGTCACGATTCTGGGCTTGAATTTCCTGACGAAGGGCTATAACGAGGTTGAAAGCCAGACGAAGGAGCATTATATCAGTCAGGCCCGTTTGCTGGGCGAGACTTTTACGGAGACGGGTTATTCAGACAGGGAGTTTGTGGACCGTTATTCCGCGGAATATAATATAAGGCTTACGATCATCGACGCGGATGGGAATGTGATCGCCGACTCGGCGACAGAGGACGAGCTGGACAATCACAATAACCGGGAAGAGGTCAAAGAAGCGCTCAGAGGCAATGTCTACAGCGTGACGAGATATTCCTCGACGATGGGAGTCGATTACTTCTATGTGGCGGTACCAATTTCCGGAAATGGCTCGGAACGCGTACTGAGGGTGTCTCTGCCGCTTTCGTCACTTGAAACGCTGGGCCGGTCAATGACACGATCACTGGTCATTACGATTATCGGGGCTCTCGCGGCGGCGCTTGTGATCGCCTATTTCTTCAGTAAATACCTGACGGATCCCATCGAGGACGTGACAAAGGTCGCGGAGGAGATCGCCGGCGGGGATTACGGTGGGAAGATATATACCCGGCAGAAGGATCAGATCGGGCGGCTCGCGGATTCTTTTAACAGAATGTCCGCTGAGCTTTCGCGGAACGTGGACAGCCTCAAAGACCGCAACCAGGAGCTGGAGACTATGCTCACGAGTATCTCGGGCGGTCTGATCGCGATTGATCCCATGAATAAAATTCTGTTCTGCAACGATAATTTTACGAACGTCATGAATCTGCCGGAATCCATAAAGGCGTCGGAGCTCCGGGATAAGGATTTCTACGCGAGCGTTCGCAACGTCGCGCTTTTTGACGTGATTGACCGCGCGAGGACAGAGAACGCGGAATACACGACAGAGACGACACTCATTCCGGGAAGCAAACGGTTCGCCAGGATAACGGCGACACCGCTGCCGTCCGGCGACGAGGAGGAGCACGCGAACAGTGGTGTCCTGATTGTGATCGAGGATATTACGGAAATCAAGAGGCTTGAAAACGCTCGGAGTGAATTCGTCTCGAATGTGACGCATGAGCTGAAGACACCGCTCACGTCGATTCAGGGCTTTGTGGAAACGCTCAAAAACGGCGCGATCAAGGACGAGAAGGTCGCGGCGAAGTTTTTGGATATCATTGAGATTGAGACAGAAAGATTGTCGAATCTGATTCAGGATACGCTGATGCTTTCCGAGATTGAGAACCGCGGCGACGCGGTCAAGGAGCCGTGCGACGTCAATCGGATCACCAAAGAGGCGATTGAGCTGGTCAAGCCCAGAATCAACGACAAAACAGAACTGATTTATCGGCCGGAACCATACGTGCGTCCTTTCCCGGGTAATGAGGCGAGGCTTAAGGAGCTGCTGATCAATCTGATCGACAATGCCGCCAAATATACGGAAAAAGGTTCCATACAGGTTGAAGTGAAGGGCACGAACCGGAATCTGGTTATGAAGGTGACCGATACCGGAATCGGTATTCCAAAGGAAAGCCAGGATCGGATTTTCGAGCGCTTCTACCGTGTCGACAAGGGAAGATCGCGTAAGCAGGGCGGCACGGGACTCGGACTTTCCATCGTGAAACACATTGTCGAGATGTACAGCGGCAATATTGAGGTTGAGTCAGAGCCTGGAAAAGGCTCGTCCTTCAAAATCAAATTGCCGTACCATCCCGACACGGTTTAAGAAAAATTATTCTACCCAGGTGATGTAATCGTCTTTGCGGGGAGCCGCTTCCCCCGCGGGTTTTGCCGCGTAGCCTACGACGAGGTGGCCGATACCCTCATAACTTTCGGGAACGCCCCATTTTTTCATAAGAGCCTTGCCTTCTTCGGAAGCGAAGACTTCCTTAGCGCGGTGAATCCAGCAGCTGCCGAGGCCGAGCGCTCGCGCCGCGTTCATCATGTTGCCCATCACCAGGCTGCCGTCATACAGATAGGTGGGCATTGAGGTGTCCGCGAACACGATTGCCAGTGAGGACGCGCCATAGAAGGGATCGCTGTTCGCCCCGAGATACTTGTTGTTCAAAGCGGATAATCTCGCTATGAGTTCTTTATTCTGTGTCGCGATAATACGGGGGCTCTGTTTCCCCATACCGCTAGCCGCGTAAGAGCCGGCCTTGAGAATCGTTTCGAGGTCGGCTTTTTTGACGGGTTTATCCGTGTATTGCCGTACGCTTCGTCTTGTGAGTAAATCTTCAATTGTGTCTTTCATGCTGGTTCCTCCTTTGTGTTTTCTGGGTCTAGTTTACTACTTTTTTCCGACGCTTGCAAACAACCGCGGCGCTGTATATAATGTTACTAAAATGGTTACATAAAAGAGAAAGTGGGACATTAGCATGTATGATTATTTGGAAAGAACAGAGAAACTTCTCGGCGAGGAAGGCCTTGAGAAACTGGCGTCGGCGAGAGTCGCGGTCTTCGGAATCGGGGGCGTCGGCGGCTACGCGGCGGAAGCGCTCGCGAGAGGCGGCGTAGGAGCGCTGGATCTCATCGACAAGGACGCGGTCAGTCTTTCCAATCTCAACAGGCAGATCATCGCTCTGCGCTCCACGATCGGAAGACTCAAGGTGGACGTGATGGCGGAGCGGATTCGGGACATCAATCCGGAAGCCATCGTACGGACCTATCCGGTATTTTATTTGCCGGAGAACGCGGGAGAATTCGATTTCGGCGCGTATGACTATGTTGTTGACGCGGTCGATACAGTTACCGCGAAGCTGGAGCTCGTCACGCGGGCGAAGGAAGCCGGGACACCTATCATCAGCTGTATGGGCGCCGGGAATAAGCTGTGGCCGGAGATGTTCGAGACAGCGGATATTTATAAGACATCTGTGTGCCCGCTGGCCAAGGTAATGAGGCATGAGCTTCGGGCCAGAGGAATCAAAGAGCTTAAGGTCGTTTTTTCAAAAGAAGAGCCAAGGAGCCATGCCTCGGGGAAACCGAGAGACGCGCGAACGCCGGGAAGCGTTTCTTTCGCGCCGGGCGCGGCCGGCCTTGTGCTGGCAGGCGCCGTAATCCGGGATTTGTTGTGTATTGCTTGATTTTGCTGGAAAAAACGTTCCATTTATGATAAAATCATATCAAACTGATAGGAATATCAGGAAAAGACTGGAAAGGAAGAGGTATAGTGAAAATTTCAACAAAAGGAAGATACGCTCTTCGCTTGATGATCGATATCGCGGAGCATGATCAGGACGAGCCGGCGCGTATCCGCGACGTCGCCGAAAGGCAGAATATTTCAGCGAAATATCTGGAATATATTGTGTTTATGCTTGTAAGAGCGGATTATCTGAAAAGTATACGCGGGGCGAAGGGAGGTTATCGGCTTTCCATGATTCCTGAGAAATACACGGTGGGCATGATTCTGCGCCTGACGGAGGGAAATCTGGCGCCGGTCTCATGCCTGGAGGACACGCCGAACCAGTGCCCCAGAATGAAGGATTGTCCGACGCTGCGGTTGTGGCAGGAACTGGATGAAGCGATCAAGGGCGTAGTCGATCGGTACACTCTGGCGGATCTGATTGCCTGGCAGGACGATGGGGATGACTATGTCATTTAGAATTTTTTAAGGAGGAGCGATGAAGGTATTTCGAATGTTCGAGGGGGAAGATAAGCCACGCGAGGCTGACACGCTGTCGCGCGCGCTGGAGTTGGAACGGTTTTATCCGAAGGCGGTTCTGTCCGCGGTCGGAGCGGGTGGTAAGACAAGCTCTCTTTACGAGCTGGCCAGGGAACAATCCGCGGCCGGAAGAAAAGTCATAATAACCACAACAACGCATATGAAACATCCGGAAGAATACGGGTATCTTCTGGGGGAGGGGAGCCCGGAAGAGGAATTGGCCAATATGCGGGATATCTTGGATAGAAGTCCCTATCTCATGACAGGGAGAGAAGTCACGGAGCGGAAGGTCGGGGGTCTGCCGGACGTTCTCAGGAACAGACTGACAGAATTCTGTGATCTGCTGCTGATCGAGGCGGATGGCGCGAGGCGGCTTCCGATCAAGGTTCCGCGGCATTATGAACCGGTCGTGCCGGAGAATACCGGTATTATCGCCGCGGTAATGGGGCTTGACGCGCTGGACCGTACCGTCCAGGAAAGCACATGCCGTCTGGAAGAGATGGAGAAGCTTCTGGGGGTTAACGCGGACATGATCATTACGGAGGAGATTGTCGCAAAAGCGCTTTTTTACGGATATCGCGAGCCGCTCATTCGGCAATATCCGAACGCGGCATTTTTCTATATTCTGAATAAAGCGGACACGGAAGAGTTAAGGACACGGGCCTTTATAATTGACCGTCTCCTTCTGGAATACGAGGAAGCGGCGGGACTTAAGCCGCGGGATGGCTTTGTGGTTACGACATATAATCCGGAAGGAGAGTCAAACAATGGATGAGAAAATATATCATGAACTGATTAAAGAGCTGGAGGCGCGCGAGTCTGTCTGTTCCGCGACAATTCTGGACGGGCCGATGGCCGGGGATAAACTGATCTACTCAAAAGGCGGCGCGGCGAAAATCAGGGAAACCGCCGTTTTGGGCGAGGGAGAGAGTCTCAGGAACTGGGAGCCCTTTCTGGAAGCTGTAGCGGGCGCGGAGGAGACACGTATCCTTCAGGTCGGGGAAATAAGACTGTTGATCGAGGTGTTCATGGATAAACCGCGTCTTGTCGTGCTGGGGGGCGGACATGTCGGCGCCTGCGTGGCGCGGCTCGGCTCGGATCTGGATTTTCATGTCACGATCGCGGACGACCGCGAGGAATTCGCGAGCCGCGAGAAGCATCCGGGCGCGGATGTCGTGATTTGTGATGATTTTCATAATATCTGGGATCGGATTCCGAATACGCCGAACAGCTATTACGTGATCGCCACCAGAGGGCATAAGGCGGACGAGTGCTGCGCGCTGGAGGTTCTTAAGCGGGACTGCGTGTATAAGGGTATGATCGGAAGCCGGGGCAAGGTAGCCGCGACGAAGAAAATATTCGCGGAGGCGGGCTTTACGCCGGAAGAGATCGCGAAGCTTCACGCGCCGATCGGCCTGCCGATCGGTGGTCAGACACCGATGGAGATCGCCGTCAGTATTATGGCGCAGATCATACAATCCAGATACGCCTGCTTTTACAGTGTCATGGACGCCGATATATGGCGCGAAATCGAGAACCCCACCGCTGAGCGCGGCGTGATGGTAACAATCACCCATAAGGAAGGCTCCTCACCCAGAGGCGTCGGCAGTAAGATGCTGGTATTGCCGGATGGAAGAATTTTCGGGAGTATCGGCGGCGGCACGGTCGAGTACGCCGCGATCTGTGACGCGAAGGAGAATCCGGTCGTTCACGAGAGGTTTTATGATCTTTCCAACTCAGAGACCGCAAAGCTGGGGATGATCTGCGGAGGGCGCGTAAGAGTGCTTTTCGAGCCTGTACGCCTGAAATAGACTCGCGATCGGAGGAACGGAATTTGAAATTTCATTTAATCGTAATGGCGTCCGGCGCGGGCCGGCGTTTCGGCGGGAATAAGCTTCTGGTCACTTATCAAGGCAAAGCGCTGTACCTTCACGCGATTGATAAACTCCAGGCTCTCGCGGGGAAGCGTGAAGATATCGGGACCTTTATCGTTGTCACGCGTCATGAGGAAATCATTGAGGAGCTGAAACGCCGGGGAATCGATTACAAGCGCAACGATCAGAGCGACAAGGGAATTACCGCGTCGATTCACATCGGAATAAACGCCGCGAGCGAGCCGGAGCCGGAAGACGCGTACGTGTTTTTTGTGGCGGATCAGCCGGGGCTTACGACGGAAAGCGTGGACGGGCTGCTGGACTTCTACAAAATCGCGGGCAAGGGGATGGCCTGTACGATCGCGGAAGGCCGGATCGGAAACCCGGTTGTGTTCTCGGCGCGTTATATTCCGGAGCTGCTCGCGATAACAGGTGATAAGGGAGGCAAGCAGGTTCTCAGGAGGCATCCGGAGGACGTGGCTTATTATGAAGTCCGGCCGGAGGAACTGTTGGATGTCGATTCCAAAGAAGACATGTCGAGGTGACAAGGAATGCCAGGCCAGAATGCCGGACGCGCGATGGGAGCTTGCTCCCGTAAGCGCGTAAGGCAGGCTGGCCTGATAGTCCGACAGGACGCATCGAGTCGAAGCGAAGCGGAGACGAGATGGCATTCCGAGTAGATAAAGTCAGGCCAGAATGTCGGACGCGCGTGAGAAGCTATTTCTCATCCTGAATCCAGTAAATGTTCATGCCGGGATGAGCTTTTTGCTTGAAACAATTCATTAGCAAGACTCATCCTTGTTTGTGTGGCAAAGCCGATTCTTTCGCCCAGCCAGAAAATTTCGCGCGGGAACCATTGAAATACAGGTGAAAGGAGCTGAATTTTCTGGCTGGCGGGTATCGCGCCTCCTCCATACCGCGGGTATTCGGAAATCGGGTGTGGCATAGCAAGTTGTCGCTCGCTGCCAGAAAATCCGCGTTAAATACAATGATTCGCCGATTCAGATTTTCTAAAATCAAGGTATTATGTCTTGACTTAGACAATTCGCGCGCCGCCACCGTCTTGACTTTAATGATCAGTTCCTAGCTATAATTGTCCGCAATCTGAAAACGCGCCGGCTGATTACCAGGATCAGCCGACGCGTTGGTTTATTTCTTTTATTGTGGCATTTCCTTGCCAAGCCGTTTGTACATCGTCTTCTTAACGGCCCGCAGGATATTCTCATAACCGGTGCAGCGGCAGAGGTGGCCGGAGAGGAGCTTGCGAAGCTCATCATCGGTATATTCCTTGCCGGATTCCAAAATCTCGACCGCTGTCATGATAAAGCCCGGCGTGCAGAAACCGCACTGCACGGCTGTCTCATCCACGAAAGCCTGCTGGATATCGGACAACTCACCGTTCGGGCCGAGTAGGCTCTCAAGCGTGCGGATGCTTTTGCCCTCCGCCCAGACAGCGAGGTAAATGCAGGAGTTAAAGCATTCCCCGTCGATAATGACGTTGCAGGCGCCGCACTCACCGACTTCGCAGCCTTTCTTAACGCTGGTCAGGCGAAAATCATTCCGCAGCAGATCGGTCAAAGACGCGCGGACATCGATCATCGTCTCAACTTCCTCGCCATTGATTGTACAATGGAGAAGCTTGTATTGTTTATGCTCCATTACAGTTCACCTCCTGACAGCTGTATGGCCTCGGTAAGAGCTCTTCTGGCCATGACGACAGCGATATGCTCGCGGAACTCCTTGCCGGCGCGCCAGCTGGTTCTCGGGTGGATGTCCTGAAGCACGGCCTGGCTGAAAGCCTCAACGGTATCCGTACATACAGGCTGCCCCTTCGCCGCGGCTTCCGCGGAAGCGGAACGGATCGGAATGGGAGCCGCCACGCCATAAGCGATACGCGCGTCCAGAATGGTCTTCTTGTCTTCGGAAAGCTTGACGTTGACAGAGCATCCGGTCGTCGCGATATCCATCGCGTTACGCATCGCGTATTTGATATAGTGGCCCTTGTATCCTTCATATGACTCACGTGGAATCAGGATCGAAGTCTGAAGCTCAGCGGGTCTTAGATTAACCACCCCCGCCTTAATGTAAAAATCCTTGATCGGGAGCGTACGGACACCTTCCGGGCCGGTCAGCTCGATGACCGCGTCCCACGCGTGTAGCGTGGAAGCGGAGTCCGCGGAGGTAACACCATTGCAGGTGTTGCCGCCGATCGTGCCGATATTGCGGATCTGCGGGCCGCCGACTTTGTCGACCGCCTCGCCGAGAACATTGATATATTTCTGAATAATAGGATCCTTGGTTATGTGTGAAAAGCTCGTAAGAGAACCAATACGGATGGCGCCATCGTCTTCCATACGGATTCCGCGAAGCTCGTCCAGGCCATAAATGCTGACAAGCTCCTTGCCGGCTCTCTTGCCCTCGCGCATTTGGATGAGAACATCACTGCCGCCGGCTATGATCTGCGCTTCCGGATGCTCAAGGAGTAATTCGATGGCGTTCGGTACGCTTGTGGCCTCATAAAGCGCTTTAATATCGTACATTGTCATTCCTCCTTAAATCAGTCCGTTTGCTTTAAAAGCGTCAAATAAGTTATGCGGTCTCAGCGGAAGCTGATCGACCGCGACGCCTGTCGCCTGCAGCACCGCGTTGCGGATCGCGGGCGCTACCGGGCAGGTAGGCGGCTCGCCGAGCGCCTTCGTGCCAAAAGCGCTGGTGGGCTCATAGTTCTCCACGAACTCCGCCTCCAGGTGAGGGTGATCCATAATAGTAGAAAGCTTGTAATCAAGCAGATTGTTATTCAAGCCCTTTCCTGTCTTCTCATCGAAAAGAAGAATCTCGGATAGACCATAGCCGATGCCCATGCTCATGCCGCCGTGGACCTGCGCCCTGGCGAGACTCGGGTTGATCAGTTTGCCGCAGTCATGAACATTGATGATATCAACAAGTTTCACTTTGCAGGCCGGTATATCAACCTCGACCTCCGCGAAGCAGCAGCCGAATGAGTAAGCGTTCGATTTGACCTGATAGGTACTCTCAGCCGTAATATGCTCACTGTGATCCAGACTGTAAAGAGCGGTTGTCGCAAGTTCGGAAATCTTCATCATCGGTCGTTTATCAGTCGTCCGGATGATCACGCCGTCCACGAGATCCAGATTGAAGACCGGCATACGCGTAAGCTCATGGGCGTATTCCAATATCTTCTGTTTCAAAAGCGTGCCGGTCTGACGGATTGAGAAGCCGGCGATATAAGTCTGTCTGGAAGCGTAAGCGCCGGTGCCAAACGGCGTAATATCCGTATCCTGACAGGAGATGACATGAACCATGGATTCCGGAATCCCGACCGTGTCGGCGGCCATCTGCGTATAGGCGGTATCGGCGCCCTGGCCGATCTCGGTCTCACCAAGCTGAACCTGTATGGAGCCATCCTGATTCATGACCATACGACAGGAAGAGCTCTCGAGGGAAATTGGCCAGACGGCGGTATTGTACCAGAAAGCGGCGCAGCCGATTCCTCTGCGAATGTCTCCGGTCTGATTCTGATATTCCTTGTATTTGCGCTCGTAATCTATGTATTTCATACCCTTGTCCATACACTGGTTATAGGTATCGTAATACATTTCGTTTTTACTGAAGTTATCGACATAGCCCACCGGCATCAGGTTCTTGCGACGGAAAGCGATCGGCTCCATGCCGAGTCTTTTCGCGATATCATCCGTATGGCTCTCGACAGCGAACATCGCCTGCGGGATGCCGTAACCGCGCATCGCGCCCGCGACGGAACGATTCGTGAAAACCGTATACGCGTCCACATGAACGTTCGCGCAGGGATACAGCTGCGGAAAAGCGCCGGCGCCCTTGGCGCAGATCGAGTGTCCGTGAGAGGCGTAAGCGCCCTGGTTCGAAAAAGCCTCAAGCTTCCTGGCCACAATATCGCCGTTCGGGCGGACATAGGAAATGATGTGACTGCGGATCGCGTGGCGAACGCGGTTGCTGACAAAAGTTTCCTCGCGGGAGACGTCGATCTTCACCGGACGCCCGCCGACCTGGGTACATAAATACGCGCAAAGCGGCTCGTAAAGCACATCCTGCTTGTCGCCGAAGCCACCGCCGATATAGGGCTTGATGATTCTGACCTTGCCCCAGTCGATACCAAGCGCCTGACCGACCACGCGGCGGACAATATGAGGAATCTGCGTGGAGGAAACGACTACGATCCGGTCACCTTCCATATAAGAATAGCAGATAAAATTCTCGATATGGCAGTGTTGAACGGTCGGTGTCTCGTACCAGCCCTCGACCTTGATCAGGCCGGGCTCCTTGATTGCCTCGTCATAGTCGCCGTTATTGATCGTCGTGTGAGCCAGTATATTGCGCGGGTACTTCTCATGAAGCTGGGGAGCGCCGTCTTTCATCGCTTCCTGTACGTCGAGCACAAAGGGATACTCTTCATACTCGACCTGGATCGCGCGGACCGCGCGCGAAGCGGCTACTTCGTTTTCCGCGATGACCGCGGCCACGTCATCACCGTAGAAACGAACTCTGTCTGTTAAAAGAAGCCGGTCAGCCACATCCTGATGATGAGGGTCGGTCGACCAGGGATGCCCGGCGGTCGGGAAGTAGTACTTCGGAACGTCAAAACAGGTAATAATCTTAACGACACCGGGTATCTTCTCCGCGGCCGAGGTATCGATTGATTTCACGATACCATTGGCGATTGTTGAATGAAGGATCTTGCCCACATACGCGCTTTTGTCACATAAGTCGTCCGTGTACTTACAACGGCCGGTTACTTTGTCATAAGCGTCGACGCGGGGAATACTTGTTCCAATAGCCATGCGTTCACAACCTTTCTATTAAAATACAGGCAGCGTTGTCTGTATGCTTATTCATACGTGACTACGCTGCCGGTTTTTCACTGAATGACATCGGGCAGCGAAGTCACTCATCGTGCTTTCCAAGCGATAAATTGAAATAAGATCTTATACTGAAATTTTACCATATTCGCTTAAAGTGTCAAGAGACGTTCCCTGAAGAATGTAAATAATTAACGAGTAAAATTGGTAAAAACTGACAAAAGGAATTAATGTGTCAAAAAAACTTTATTCACGCGGGATGGCATTCGCGCCTGTAACGTGATAATATGTTATCAGTATTAGAAGTTTTATGCCGCGGTTTTTACAATCGGAGGGAAACGCGTATGAGCGATTATACATTGGAAATAACAGCGAAGCTGCTTTGCCACACATCTTTGTTCAAAGGAATCAGCGCGGGAGATATGCTCCGGATTCTGCCAAGTCTCAGGGGAAGAGTATACAGAGTCAAGCCGATGGAAATTTATCACTCGGAAGGCGAGAAGATCAATCGGGTCGGCGTTGTCTTCACGGGAAATCTTCTTGTCTGTAAGATCCATAAGGAAGGCTGGGTTAATCTGATTGAGAAGCTGGCGCCGAGCTACATGATTAGCGTGGATGTGGCCTGTACGCCTTCCAGAATCAACCCATACAGAGTTTACAGCGCCGAAGGAGCGGATGTCTTTGATTTCGCTTTTGACTCGATTTATAAGCCGGGCCGGATCCCGGAGGGAACGCGTCTGATCATCCTGCAGAATATCATGCTGTTTCTCGCGAATCAGAACATCCGGAAACAATATAAGATCGACGCCCTTTGCGTCAACAGTTTGCGGGAACGGATTCTCACGTACCTCGAGACAAGGAGCGCCAAGCTGGGCTCGGATCAATTTGAGATCCCGTTTAACCGCGAGGAAATGGCGAACTATCTTTGCGTGAACCGAAGCGCTCTCTCGCACGAGCTGAGTCTGATGCGCGGTGAAGGCCTGATCGACTTCCAGAAAAATCATTTCAGAATAATCAGATAAAATTTTCAAAAAGTTGGCGCGCCAACATACAAGCCTCTGAAATTTTGTTATTATGTTATAAGTAAATGATTTTGGAGGTAATATTATGAGAAAACGTATTGTGTCAATGGGATTGTGTCTGGCGATGTGCGCGTCTTTATTATTCGGATGCGGCTCGAACAGCTCAAGCGGCTCGACATCCTCGACGACTACAGCTGAGCAGTCTTCGTCATCGACTACCGCGGCGACAGACAGTTCCCAGACGAAACTGGAGAAGGCTACTTTGAACGTGTTTATCGCGGCGAGTCTTTCTAATGTTATGAAGGATCTCGCGACTTCTTATAACGAGACACAGCCGAACGTGACGCTTCAGTACAACGCGGACAGTTCAGGCACGCTGCAGAAGCAGATTCAGGAAGGCGGAGAATGTGATATGTTCTTTTCCGCGGCGACAGATAAGATGGACACGCTTGAGTCGGCCGGTCTTGTAGTAAGCGATACCCGTAAGGATCTTCTGGAGAATAAAGTTGTTCTGATTAAGGCCAAGGGATCCAGCACGACAGTAACAGGTTTTGAGAATATCACGAACGCGGCGAATATCGCGCTTGCCGGGGAAGATGTGCCGGTAGGTAAGTACGCGAGAGAAATTTTTACGAGCCTCGGTATTTCCGATCAGGTAATGTCCATGGAGATTAATGAGTGCGCGAACGTGACGGCTGTTCTTACCGCGGTCGCGGAGGGCAGCAACGAGGTCGGAGTCGTTTACGCGACGGACGCCGCTTCCATGTCGGATAAGGTTGAGGTCATCGCGGAAGCGCCGGAGGGAAGCATGAAGACAGCTGTGTATCCGGTAGCTCTCATTAAGAATGACAAACAGGATTCCGCTATGAAAGCGGCCGCTGAGGATTTCCTGAAGTATCTTGAGAGTGACGACGCGGCGAAGGTATTTGAGAAATATGGTTTCACGATCCACAAATAAGCCCTTTTCATTCCATAGTTCATGCGTAATATAAATTAGCCACTGAGGCATGCTTACGGCCATAAGCATGCCTCTTAGGCGTATCAGGAGGAAAGCATATATGAGTGAGATATTGTCTCAGATCAATTGGAGTCCTTTATGGATTTCTTTGAAAACAGGCGTTGTCGCGACGACAATCGCTTTTTTTCTTGGACTTTATATCGCCAGATTCGTAATGTGCCGATCGCGGAAGGTGAAGTGGATTCTGGATGGGATTTTTACGCTTCCGCTTGTTTTGCCTCCTACCGTCGCGGGCTTTCTGCTGCTTTTATTGTTCAGTCTTCGACGTCCGGTCGGCATATTTCTGGATCAGACGTTAAATTTCCGTGTCGTGCAGACATGGGCCGGATGCGTGATCGCGACGACAGTAATCGCGTTTCCGCTTATGTACCGAAACGCGAGGGCGGCGTTCGAGCAGGTCGACATGAATATTATACACGCGGCCCGAACGCTTGGACTTTCCGAGAGGAAAATATTCTGGAAGGTTATTCTTCCGATCGCGGCGCCGGGAGTCGCTTCCGGCACAGTGCTTACCTTCGCGAGGGCGCTTGGCGAGTATGGAGCTACCGCGATGCTCGCCGGCAATATTTTGGGTAAGACACGCACAATCTCGACCGCGATCGCCGCGGAAACCGCGGCCGGTAATTATACTGTCGCTGGCTTTTGGACGGTTGTGATTATCTGTCTTTCGTTCCTGATCATTCTGGCGATCAATATAACGACCGGACGCGGAATGAAACAGATTCAGAGGTGGAAATAATGGCGCTTATTGTAGATATCAAGAAGAAGCTCGGTGATTTTCGAATGAATCTGTCGTTTGAGTCTTCCGGTGGAATTCTGGGAATACTGGGCCGCAGCGGTTGCGGGAAATCCATGACGCTTAAGTGTATCGCCGGAATTGAGAAGCCGGACGAGGGTCATATTGAGTTGGACGGGCGCGTGCTGTTCGACTCGGCATTGAAGATCAATCTTCCTCCGCAGAAAAGGAAAGTAGGTTATTTATTCCAGAGCTACGCTCTTTTTCCCACGATGACGGTAGAAGAGAACATCGCGATTACCATGAACGGGACGAAGCAGGATAAGGCAAGCCTTGTAAAAGAACAGCTGAAACGCTTTGGGCTTACCGGCCTTGAGAAGCTTTATCCCGGCCAACTTTCCGGCGGCCAGGCACAGCGAGTGGCGCTGGCCCGTATGCTGGTAAGCGCGCCGGAAATCATACTTTTGGACGAGCCGTTTTCGGCGCTGGACTCTTTTCTCAAAGAGAAACTGCAGCAGGATCTGTTTGACACGCTTTCGGCATTTGATGGGAACGTGATTATGGTTTCACACGATCGTAACGAGATTTATAAATACTGTCCGAGATTGATGGTAATCAGCGATGGGAAGAGCGTGACTACCGGAATCACGAAGGAGATATTCGCGAATCCCGGTTATCTGGAAGCCGCGCGTATTTCAGGCTGTAAGAATATCTCCAAAATCCGGAGAATTGACGAGCGTACGCTCGAGGCGCTGGACTGGCGCGCGGTTCTGAAGACGAAGGAGGATATCGGGGAAGACATTCATTATGTCGGAATCCGGGCAATGAATGTGCGCGACGTCGCGAACGGGAATCTGGAGAACGCGGTACCGGTCCGCTTATTGGAATCGGTTCAGACACAGTTCGACATCATGGAGTATTGCGCGAGGACGGATGATCCGGAAGCAAGGCTTTGCCGACGCTATTCCAAGTATTCAGACGATTACGTAAAGCCGGAGGAACCATCGTTTTATCAGCTGCCGCCGGAGAAACTGCTTCTTCTGCGGGAATGATATAAAAAGCCTGCCATCGGGAAAGAGTCCGGATGACAGGCTTTGTTTTACAGAAGATTTAATTTGCGATTCATTATATAGTTTGTTATAAGCCAGAAAACCACGCAGAGCAGGACAGACACGCCGAAGCCGGTCCACAGGAACCGCGGCAGAGAGGCAAGCTCCTCAATTCCGCTACGACCATATAAGTAACTGCTGTTCGGAAGAATACTGAAAACCATAGTCGTGGAGATGATCTGCAGTATAATGTTGATTCCGAAGAACGCGCCTACGGCGATGGCGACACGGTGCTTGTTCGAAAGCTGGCCGATCGACAGGCAGAGGTAGAAGAAAAGCATACCCTGCGTAAGCGAGGCGAGCGCGCAGAACACCATAGGAAGGATAATGCCGGTTCCAAGACCGAATCCGTATGTTTCCTGAAAACGGGAAAAGATATCCGGAAGCTCATTAATCGCCGCGGTCCAGACCTCTTTCGTCATTACAAGAGTGATGATGCTCAGGACAACCAGAACGCCGTCGATCAGTTCCCACAGGACAGCCGAAATGGTCTTGGAGGCGAGCAGCTGCCAGGGTTTCGCCGGAAGCGTGAAGGTCAGGTAGCCTTCCAGGCCATACATAGTCTTATAGAAATAGGAAATCAGATAAATAATTGTCGCGCACGCCACGAAGATAATATAAAGGGTATAAATGATCAAACAAGTAGTGCTGACATAGCGGGGCAGCGCGGTTGTCTTCGTGACGCTGACGAGCAGCCTGCCGACTAATGTGAGAAGAATTAAAACTCCGTGAAGCGGAAGCAGATATCTGGAGACGGCAGCCATATCATGTTTAAACAATTTACCTAACATTTGAATACCTCCCTGAATATACTGTCGATGGATTTCCCTTCTCTGGACCGGATTTCGTCAACCTCACCTGTCATACAGACTTGCCCGTAGCGCAGAAACACGACGTAATCAAGGACATTCTCGATATCCGAGATCAGGTGGGTCGAGATAAGAATGCTGGCGGATGGATCGTAATTGCTGATAATGGTGTTAAGAATATAATCGCGGGCCGCGGGATCAACGCCGCCGATCGGTTCGTCCAGAATATAAAGCCGCGCCTGACGGCTCATGACCAGAATCAGCTGAACCTTCTCCTTCGTGCCTTTCGATAAAGTCTTCAGCTTAGCCTCAGGCGGAATCTGGAGCCGCTGAATCATGTCATACGCGCGTTCCTTCGAGAAATCATCGTAGAAATCCGCGAACAAATCCACAATATCCTGAACCTTCATCCAGTCGTTCAGATAAGATTGCTCGGGAAGATACGAGATGATACGTTTCGTCTCCACGCCCGGGGCGAAGCCGCCGATCTTGATGTCGCCGGAGTTGGGACTTAAAAGTCCGTTAACAAGTTTGATAAAAGTGGTCTTACCGCTTCCGTTGGGACCCAGCAGGCCGATAATGTGCCCGGCCGGCAGGTCGAGATTGATGTTGTCAAGCGCGGTCAGCTTATCATAACGCTTCGTCAGACCGCGGCATTGTAAAATCATATCCATGCTATTCTTCCTCCCGTGAAATGGATTTCATCAGTTGAATGGTTTCATCCCAAGTATATCCAAGCTGTTTCATTTTCTCGAGGAACTGCTCAAGCTGCAATCGAGCCAGCTGTTCCCGCAGATTGGAAATCGCGGAAGCGTCATCTGTAATGAAACGTCCGCTTGTCCGCTGTGAGTAGACAAGACCGCTTCGTTCCAGCTCGGATAACGCTTTCTGCATAGTGTTGGGATTGACAGCGGCTTCCATCGCGAAATCGCGGACAGAAGGTAGTTTATCGCCCGGTTTATACCGGCCCGCGATAATATCCATCTGTATGTGCTCTATAATCTGAGTGTAGATGGGACGCGAGTCATCCAGTTTCCAAGTCATCCTACGCTCTCCTTTCATACCCTCCTGACAGGGGCAAGCGCTACTGTATTATTAAGATAGTACAATAATACATAATAACGCGCGCGCTGTCAAGGGTGAAACTGTATTTTTTCTTAAAAATTTTATTCAAAAACCTAAAATATGACTTTTTCATATTTCAATGGAAAAAGTTGTGGTAAACTGATACATTAGAAAGTAATATTCTGCAATCGGAGGATTTTTTTGTATGAACAAAATATTGGACCTGATCAATAGAGAAACCGCTCGGGCGTTTGGCGAGCGAGGATATGACAGTAAATACGCTCTTTGCGGTGTGTCAAACAGACCGGACTTATGTGAGTACCAATGTAACGGAGCGTTGTCAGCGGCGAAGGAGTATCATAAGGCTCCTATCATCATCGCTGGAGAAGTCGCGGAAAGCCTTGGAAAAGCTACCTGCTTTTCTATGGTAGAAGCGGTGAAGCCGGGATTCATTAATCTAAAACTGGATGGCGCTTTTCTGGCGTCTTATTTAAAAGATATGGAGGCGGATGATTCGCTTGGCTGCGAGAAGGAAGCCAGGCCTAAGTGTATCGTGATCGATTACGGCGGCCCGAATGTCGCGAAACCGCTTCATGTCGGGCATCTGCGCTCGGCGATTATCGGTGAAAGCGTCAAAAGAATCTGCCGGTTCAAGGGAAATCGGGTAATCGGCGATATTCATCTGGGAGATTGGGGCCTGCAGATGGGTCTGATCATCACCGAGCTTCATCACAGGAAGCCGGAATTGGTCTATTTTGATGATTCTTTTACGGGAGCTTATCCGGAGGAAGCGCCATTTACAATTTCAGAGCTGGAGGAGATTTATCCGACAGCCAGCGCCAAATCAAAAGAAGACACGGATTATTACAATGAGGCGATGGAAGCCACGAAGTGTCTCCAGAATGGCAAGCGCGGTTACCGGGCTCTTTGGGAGAAGATCATTCAGGTCTCCGTCGCGGATTTAAAGCGTAATTATCAGAGGCTTCATGTCGATTTCGACCTTTGGAAGGGAGAATCGGACGCGCAGGCCTATATCCCGGATATGATCGCGTATTTGAAGGACAACGGTTACGCGCGTTATGACCAGGGAGCGCTTGTCGTTGATGTAAAGGAAGAGAGCGATACGCGCGAGATGCCGCCATGCATGATTTTAAAATCAAACGGTTCCTCGCTATATAACACAACTGACCTCGCGACATTGACACAGAGAACAAGAGATTATCATCCGGATAAAATCATTTATGTCGTTGATAAGAGACAATCCCTGTACTTCACGCAGGTTTTCCGCTGCGCGAAGAAAACCGGAATAACGGATCCAAATACAGAGCTTTTATTTCTGGGATTCGGCACGATGAATGGCAAGGACGGTAAGCCTTTCAAAACGCGGGAAGGTGGCGTGATGAGGCTGGAGAACCTGATTACGGAGATCGATGAGGAAATGTACCGTAAGATCATCGCCGGGAACGCCGTGGCGAAGGAAGAGACGCGGAAGACCGCCGAAATAGTCGGACTATCGGCGATTAAATATGGAGACTTATCTAATCAGGCTTCCAAGGATTATATTTTTGACGTGGATCGTTTTACCTCTTTTGAAGGTAATACGGGACCTTACCTGTTATACACGATTGTGAGAATCAAATCGATTCTTAAGAAATATATCGAAAACGGCGGCAATCCGGACGCGGGATCCATCCACGTCCCGATTAACGAGAGTGAGAAAGCCCTTATGCTGGAGCTTTCCAATTTCAATAGTATGGTGGACATAGCCTATGAGGAGACGGCTCCTCACAGAATATGCGCGTTCTTATATGATCTGGCAAACGCGTTTAATCGTTTCTATCATGAAACGCCAATACTCTCGGAAGAGAACGCCGAAACCAAAAGTGGCATGATCAAACTGCTTCTTCTGACCAGAAGAGTTTTGGAGCAAGGGATCGAGCTTCTGGGTTTTGAGGCGCCCGAGCGTATGTAACGCGGATTGTGACAGTTTAGCGGGAGGTAATTAAGTTATGAAACGGAACAATAGAATTTTGAGATCGATCTGCGGGCTATTACTGGCCGTTGCGATGGTGTTCTCTCAGGGGGACTTCGCGGTTCGAGCGACTACTCTGACATCCGCCGCGTCAGGAAGCAGTGATATTTCACAGAACGCGGCGGCCGTACAAAGCGACACTTCACAGAGTGGAACAACTGTACAAAACGATACCGCGCAAAGTGATACTTCACAGAACACGTCGACTGTACAAAGTGACACCGCTCAGAGCGCGACGACCTCGCGAAGCGACAGCGCTACAGACTCTGGCTCGTCTTCAGCAAGTGCCGAAAGCTCCGGCGCGGATACGGGAATTACCGCGCAAAGTGTTACGGAGGCCGAGTCGGCGAGCGTTTCTGTAAGCTATTCCGCTCATGTGGAGAACATTGGCTGGATGGATAACGTAAGGGATGGCGCGACCGCCGGCACGACGGGAAAGAATCTCCGCATGGAAGCGATTCAGATCTCAATTCCCGGGGTCACAGGCGGAATTTCCTATAGAACCAGAGCGATTGATGAGACTTGGGGTGACTGGGTAAGTGACGGGGCGACCGCGGGCCGTACCGGTGAGTCGCTGCGGGAAGAAGAAATTCAGATTAAACTCACTGACAAGCTTAACGCGTCTTATAACGTGTATTACAGAGTCCATTGCGCGAATTTAGGCTGGCTTGACTGGGTAAGCGGCGGCGAAAGCGCCGGAACGCTTGGCTATGGCTATGATATCCAGGCGATTGAGATCAAGGTGCTTCCTAAATCAGACACTTCGATTTCAACCGGAACAGGTTATTACGCGCGCAGAGATGTCTCGTACGCGGCGCATGTGCAGAACATCGGCTGGCAGAACAGTGTAAGCGACGGCGAGCTGGCGGGAACGACAGGTCGGTCCCTTCGCGTGGAAGCGCTCAGAATGTCGCTGACGGACAGCCCGGATGGAACAATTGAGTACAAAACGAGAGCGGAAAACGGCAGCTGGCAGGATTGGGCTTCGAATGGGGAAACAAGCGGCTCCATCGGCAAATCACAGCCATTGGACGCGCTCAGCGTCCGGCTGACGGGCACGCTCGCTCAAGAATATGATATTTATTACCGCGTTCACGTAAGCGACGTCGGATGGCTCGGATGGACGAGCAACGGCAGTCTGGCCGGATGCGGCGGCTACAGTAGGGATATTGAGGCGGTTGAGATCAAGATTCTGCCTAAAGGCTCGAGTTCCATAACAGAAAGCGAAGCCTATGTTGAACACGCGGATACGTTGACCTATCAGTCTTATCTGCAGGGAAGCGGCTGGCAGGACTATGTCAGCGCGGGAGAGATAAGCGGTTCCACCGGTAAGTCCATTCCGCTCAACGCGGTACGCTTCGGACTTTCGGATACTTCAGACCTGAATATCAGTTGTCAGGTCTGGAACAGAAACACGTCCTGGAGGGACGCGGGAACCTCAGGATCCGTCTGCGGCTCAACAACGGATGGAACGACGCTGCAGATGATCAAACTGAACCTTACAGGCAGCGCCTCGAGCGCGTATGATATTGAGTACCGCGTACATATTGATGACATCGGCTGGCTTGGCTGGACAAGCAACGGGAATTCCGCCGGAAGCGAAGGATATCAGAATATTCAGGCCATAGAGGTCAAAATTGTCGCGAAGGGAACCGGCGAGACTTCGGACAACGCTTGTGTCGGCCTGAAATTGAACTATAATTCTTATGTAGAGGGACAAGGCTGGCAGGGCGCCGTTGAGAATAACGAGATCAGCGGAACCACAGGCAAGAATCTCGCGCTTCAGGCAATCAACATCCACGCGGCGTTTACCGGCGTGAACGAGGGCGGAATTGAGTACCGGACGCATGTGTCCGAAGAGGGCTGGATGGATTGGACCTCCGGGGATACCGCCGCGGGAACGCCGGGCTCCAATCAGATCGAGGCAATAGAAATTCAGCTTGACGGGACACTTTCGCTGTCGGCGGATGTCTATTACCGCGTACATATCTCGGATTACGGCTGGCTTGGCTGGACGATGAACGGAGGCACGGCGGGCAGTACCGGACAGTCTTTAAGCGTACAGGCGGTTCAGATCATGATCGTGCCTAAGGGTGTCACGCCGGTTACGACAGGCAATTCATATCTGAATGATGATGAGAAGGCGCTTTTGCTGAACTTTTTGAACTCGAAGATCGGCACGCCTTATGTGTATGGTATGTGGGGACAAGTTCTGACACTCGATAAATATTACGAGCTTCAGTCATTATACGGAACCAGCTATGTATGGGATTCGGATATCAGCAAGGTCGGACAGGTATGCACAGATTGTTCCGGATTGATTTCGTGGTACACTGGAATTCGCAGGTCAACGACTGGCTATTATAATACCGCGACACAGAAAATCCCGGTCAGCCAGCTTACCGAGGATCAGATCGGTTGGGCTTTATGGCTCCCGGGACATATAGGAATTTACGTTGGGGACGGCTACTACATCGCCGCTGATAACTCCGCTACCGGAGTTGTGAAAAAACCGATTTCGAATCAGAAATGGCAGTACGCTCTGCGGCTTCCGGATTTGAAAATATAAAACTACTCGGTGGCCAGAATCTTAACGCGGGCGAGCGCGTTCTGTACGGCCGGTACGGATATCACGATCAAAGTGAGGATACCCTCCGCCAGCAAATAGCTGTAATTGTAGATGATCGGATAGAACGTGGCCAGGGACTTCGGAAAATTCTCCGGCATATAGGACATCCAGAAAAGATAACCGCCCAGGGAATGGAACACGCCGCGGGCGAGCACGGCCAGGATATAACCCTTCTGAAGACCGTGTTTCGCCTCGCGGAAAACTCCGGAAAGACCCAGCGCCGCGAAAGCCAGGAAATAATCACAGCAGACCTGGAAAAAGGAGAGCGCGTACGGCTCCTGAAGAAACTGCAGGATGCCGAAGGCAAGTCCGGTCATGATTCCGGCCTTCACGCCATACCAGTACCCGATCAGCGTGATGAACAGCATACTGAAAAGCGTAACGGTTCCGCCGAACGGCAGCTCGAAAAGCTTCAGGTAAGATGTCAGATAAGCGAGCGCCATCGCGGCCGCGCAGAACACAAGCTGTTTCGCGGAAACAGGTTTGGCCTTGGATTTCTTCGGAATCAGAAGAACCGCCGCGAAGAAAAGAACGATTACGGCGACGACACAGACCGCGTAGCCGGCGGTCGTCAGCCCGCCATCGGAATTCACAATGAAATTGAACATAAAAAAACCTCCTTGGTTCATAGGAGGGGGCTTAATAGAACACGCCGGTAAAGCGTGACAGCTTCCTTACGTCGGTATTACCCGGGTCAAGTATTGAGGGACTAACACGATTCGTGTTATCTCAGCCAAAGCACCCCTAGCGATATATAGTTAACGGTATCAGAATAAACAATCGCGCCAGGATTGTCAAGCGGAAAAGAGGATCACGTTGAGAAATGAGAACGAGCGTTGGGAAAAGACCAGAGATGTTCTGATCATGTTGCTGCTATACTTCGGCGTGTCTTTTACAGTCGGCCTTCTGGTAACGGCAGCGCTTGGGAAAAACGATAACGCGTATCAGCTGACAGCGGTCGGAATCGCCGCGGCGATTGACCTGCCGGTTTTCGGAGCGCTTTATAAAAAGAATACAACGCGGGAGCGAAGAGAAAAGAAACGCCCAAAGGCGCTTTTTTATATTATGATTCCTTTTCTCGCCGCGGCTCTTTGCGTTCTTTTGAACGTACTCTTGGAAATCAGCGGCGCCGCCCGCCTTTCACCGGGATATGAGGAGGCGGCGACAAGTCTGTTGAGCGGCAATCCCGTATGGAGCGTTCTGATTGTGGGATTTCTGACGCCGGCGGCGGAAGAGATGGTTTTCCGGGGCGCGGTATTCGGAAGGCTCAGGGCAGGAGAACGATATGTCACGGGCGTTGTCATATCGGCGCTTTTGTTCGGACTGGCGCATGGAAATTTCATTCAGTTCCTGTACGCTTTTTTCGCGGGTCTGGTGTTCGCGTATCTGACAGACAGGTTTCAGTCAATCGCCGCGCCGGTCATCGCGCACGCGACCATGAATCTGGTATCAATCGCGTTGACAAAAACGCGAGTTCTGGAAATGATTTATGCATCTTGGCCGAGAATCCTTTTGACGATTATTCTCTCCGGAGCCGTTTTCGGGCTGCTTTTCTGGAGAATCGCCAAAGAAAAGGCGCTTTTTCGTGATATTTTATAGCAAATTTAGTATTTACATAAAAAATCGAGAGGTGTATATTGTTAGTAATGAAATTTGCTAATCACTAACTTGCACAATTAATGAAAATTACACATCGAAAGGAATGTTCTTATGAAGACAGCATTGAGAGACGCGTCTTCGGGACTCTATGATTCCCGGTTCGAGCATGACAACTGCGGGATAGGCGCGGTAGTCAATATCAAGGGAAAGCAGAGCCACGAGACGGTGACAGACGCTCTGAAAATTGTCGAAAACTTAGAACATCGCGCGGGCAAAGATGCCAAAGGTCAAACAGGTGACGGAGTAGGAATCCTCTTACAGATTTCTCACAGATTTTTCTCCAGAACCTGCGAGGCTTTGGGCATCTTTTTAGGTTCTGAAAGGGATTACGGCGTTGGGATGTTCTTCTTTCCGCAGGATGAGCTGGCACGAAACCAGGCGAAGAAAATGTTTGAGATTATTACCCTGAAGGAAGGAATGGAGTTCCTCGGATGGCGAGAGGTTCCCACAAATCCCGGAATTCTGGGCGAGAAAGCTCTGGCGAAAATGCCCTGCATTACGCAAGGGTTTATTAAGAGACCGGAAAATGTCAACAAGGGTATTGACTTTGACCGCCGGCTTTATATCGCGCGCCGTATTTTCGAGAAAAGCAGCGAGAATACATACGTAGCGTCGCTTTCCAGCCGCACGATCGCTTATAAGGGCATGTTTCTGGTGAAGCAGCTGCGTAATTTTTACGAGGATCTGCAGAGCGAGGATTATGAGTCGGCGATCGCGGTCGTTCATTCCAGATTCAGCACGAACACCAATCCCAGCTGGGAAAGAGCGCATCCGAATCGCTATACGGTGCACAACGGGGAAATCAACACGATCCGCGGCAACGTTGATAAAATGCGCGCCCGCGAGGAAACGATGGAATCAGATTGCCTGGCCGGACAGCTTTATAAAGTGCTGCCCGCGGTCGACACGAACGGATCGGATTCCTCCATGTTGGATAACACGCTGGAGTTCCTGGTCATGAGCGGAATGGATCTGCCTCTCGCGGTCATGATCACAATACCGGAGCCATGGTCCAACAACCGGACGATGAGTCGCAAGAAAAAAGACTTTTATCAGTATTACGCGACGATGATGGAGCCGTGGGACGGTCCCGCCTCGATTCTTTTTACCGATGGGGATATTATGGGCGCGGTGCTCGACCGTAATGGTCTGCGTCCGTCCCGTTACTATATCACGAAAAACGATACATTGATTCTGTCGTCTGAGGTCGGCGTGCTGCCGGTGGAGCCGGGCGATATCGTCCGTAAGGACCGCCTTCATCCCGGGAAAATGCTGCTGGTTGACACGATTGCCGGCTGCATCATCGATGATGACACTTTAAAAGAGCGTTACGCGGGCAGACGCCCGTATGGTGAGTGGCTCGACGGAAATCTGGTGAATCTGAAGGATCTTCGTATCCCGAACGAGAAGATTACGCAGTATGACAAGGAAGAGCTGGCGCGTTTGCAGAAGGCGTTCGGCTACACGTTTGAGGAAGTACAGACTTCGGTGCTGAACATGGCGAACAACGGCAGCGAGACAATCGGCGCCATGGGTACGGACGTGCCGCTCGCGGTGCTGTCTGAGGAGCATCAGCCGCTTTTCGATTATTTCAAACAGCTTTTCGCGCAGGTGACGAATCCCCCGATCGACGCGATCCGGGAAAAAGTCATCACTTCGACGACAGTTTATATCGGAGAAGATGGCAACTTGCTGAAGGAAGCCGAGGAAAACTGTCATGTTCTCAAAGTTAATAATCCGATTCTGACGAACACGGATCTTCTGAAAATCAAGAACATGAAAGTGGAAGGCTTTAAGGTCGAGGTTATTTCCATTCTTTATTATAAGAACACGAACCTGGAGAAAGCGATCGACAATCTTTTCGTCGAGGTCGACAGGGCTTATCGGGAAGGCGCGGATATTATCATACTTTCCGACCGCGGAGTCGATGAGTACAATGTGCCGATCCCCTCGCTTCTCGCGGTTTCGGCGCTGCAGCAGTATCTGGTAAAAACACGCAAGAGAACGCATTTCGCCCTGATTCTGGAATCGGGCGAGCCTCGAGAGGTACATCATTTCGCGACATTGCTCGGGTATGGCGCGTGCGCGATCAACCCTTATCTGGCGCATGAGACGATCCGGGATTTGGTGGACGAGAATATGCTGGACAAGGATTATTACGCGGCGGTCGACGATTACAACCAGGCCGTGTTGGACGGAATCGTGAAGATCGCTTCCAAGATGGGTATCTCCACGATACAGTCCTATCAGGGCGCCAAGATTTTTGAGGCGATCGGGCTGGACAAGGATCTGATCGATAAGTATTTTACCGATACGGTAAGCCGCGTGGGCGGCATAGGCATCGCCGATATCGCGAAGGACTATAACCAGATTCACTCTTCGGCGTTTGATCCGCTGGAGCTTGGCGTGGATCTGACGCTGGACAGCGTAGGCCGCCATAAGGAAAGAAGCGCGGGAGAGCAGCATCTTTATAATCCCGCCACGATACATCTGCTTCAGCAGTCTTGCCAGAAGGGCGATTATAAGCTTTTTAAAGAGTACACGGAGCTGGTGAACGAAGAAGAGGCGTCCTCGAATCTGAGGGGGCTTATGGACTTTAACTATCCGAAGAAATCGATACCTCTCAGTGAAGTGGAGAGTGTCGATGAAATCGTGAAGCGATTCAAGACGGGCGCGATGTCCTACGGTTCTATTTCCCAGGAAGCGCATGAGACGCTGGCAATCGCGATGAACTCGATTCACGGCAGGTCGAACACAGGCGAAGGCGGCGAGGAGCTGAGTCGTCTGGTTCCTTCCGCGGACGGGCTGAACCGCTGCTCGGCGATCAAGCAGGTCGCTTCCGGGCGGTTTGGCGTAACCTCGAGATATCTGGTAAGCGCGAACGAAATCCAGATAAAAATGGCGCAGGGCGCGAAGCCCGGCGAGGGCGGCCATCTTCCGGGACGGAAGGTATATCCGTGGATCGCGAAAACGCGTCACTCAACACCGGGCGTCAGCCTGATCTCGCCGCCGCCGCATCACGATATCTACTCGATTGAGGATCTGGCGCAGCTGATTTACGATTGCAAGAACGCGAACCGGAACGCGAGAATCAGCGTCAAGCTGGTTTCCGAAGCCGGTGTCGGTACCGTCGCCGCCGGCGTAGCGAAGGCGGGCGCGCAGGTCGTGCTGATTTCCGGTTATGACGGAGGCACGGGCGCGGCGCCGCAAAGCTCGATCCATAACGCGGGTCTTCCCTGGGAACTCGGTCTGGCTGAGACACATCAGACTCTGATCAAAAATGACCTGCGTCAGCGTGTCAGAATCGAGACCGATGGCAAGCTGATGTCCGGAAGAGACGTGGCGATCGCGGCGCTTCTCGGAGCGGAGGAGTTCGGTTTCGCGACCGCGCCGCTTGTCACGATGGGATGCGTTATGATGCGTGTCTGCAATCTCGATACCTGCCCGGTCGGCATCGCGACGCAGAATCCGGAGCTTCGTAAGCGTTTCCATGGCAAACCGGAGTACGTGGTCAATTTCATGCGCTTTATCGCGGAGGAGCTCCGGGAATACATGGCGAAGCTTGGTATCCGCAAGGTGGACGATCTCGTGGGCCGCTCGGACCTTCTGAAGGTTAAAGAGAACGTGAATTCGGAGAAGGCCGCGAAGCTGAATCTGGACGCGATACTTCATAATCCATACACAAACGGAAGATCCAGACAGCGCTTCAGCGCGAGACAGGTCTATAAATTCGGCCTTGAGAAAAGCCTTGACCAGACGGTGCTTCTGAAAAAGCTCGCGCCGAAGCTGGAAAAAGGCCAGCCGGCCAGCGCGGATGTCGTAGTGTCGAACGTAAACCGTACTTTTGGCACGATATTCGGCTCGGAAATCACAAGACGCTTTCCGGAAGGACTTCCGGAAGACACATATCAAATTCACTGTACCGGCGCTGGCGGCCAGAGCTTTGGCGCGTTCATTCCCCAGGGTCTTACGCTGGAGCTTGTCGGTGACAGCAACGACTATTTCGGCAAAGGCCTTTCGGGCGGCAAGCTGATCGTTTACCCGCCCGATGGCGTAACCTATGAAAAAGATAAAAACATCATCATCGGAAACGTCGCTCTTTATGGAGCGACAAGCGGCAAGGCTTTTATCAACGGCATGGCGGGAGAGCGTTTCTGCGTCCGTAACTCCGGAGCGTCCGCGGTCGTGGAAGGTGTCGGCGATCACGGCTGCGAGTATATGACAGGCGGCCGCGTCGTTGTGCTCGGCGAGACAGGCAAGAACTTCGCCGCCGGCATGAGCGGTGGCGTCGCTTACGTCCTGGATATGGAAAGCGACCTTTATATGAGAGTCAACAAAGAGCTGGTTTCCATTGAGAGAATCACTTCCAAGTATGATATGCGGGAAATCAAAGACCTGATTGAGGAGCATGTGGCGGCCACAGGTTCGGAAAAGGGTAAACGGATATTGGCGGATTTTTCGGAATATCTGAAGAAGTTTAAGAAAATCATTCCGTATGACTACGAGAAGATGACGACGATGATCGTGCAGTTCGAGGAAAAAGGCTTGAGCAGCGAGCAGGCGCGGATCGAGGCGTTTTACAAAGGCGTGAAAGGAGGTCGGGCGTAATGGGAAAACCAACAGGATTTTTGGAATACGAAAGAAAAGATAAACTTGCCGCGGCGCCTCTGGAGCGAATCCGGAACTTTAACGAGTTCAAAACGCCGCTTCCGCTTGAGGAACAGAGAATTCAGGGCGCCCGCTGTATGGCGTGCGGCGTGCCTTTCTGCCAATACGGCCGGATTCTGATGGGTATGGCCAGCGGCTGCCCGCTTCATAACCTGGTCCCGGAATGGAACGATCTGATTTATCACGGAAACTGGGAACAGGCGTACAAAAGACTGACAAGAACCAATAATTTCCCGGAATTTACTTCCCGGGTATGCCCGGCGCTTTGCGAAAAAGCGTGCACATGCGGGCTGTATGACGAGCCGGTGAGCACGCAGGCGAATGAGTACAGCATCATAGAGAACGCGTATAAAGAAGGCTACGCGGCGCCGAAAAGACCTAAAGTAAGAACGGGTAAAAAAGTCGCGATTATCGGTTCCGGCCCTTCCGGGCTCGCGGCGGCGGATCAGCTCAATAAAAGAGGGCATTCCGTGACCGTGTATGAGCGCTCGGACCGTGTAGGCGGACTGCTTCGCTACGGCATCCCGAACATGAAGCTGGATAAGCGGGTCATCGATCGTAAAATCGATGTCATGAAAAAAGAAGGAGTCTCATTCTTCACGGACATGAACGTCGGTGTTGACGTGACCAAAGAGGAGCTGGCGAAAGAATACGACGCGGTCATTCTGGCCTGCGGCGCGTCTAAGCCCAGAGACATCAAAGCTCCCGGACGGGAAGCGGGCGGCATCTATTTCGCGGTGGACTTTCTGAAGGCGACGACAAAAAGCCTTCTCGATTCCAATATGGAAGATCAGCATTATATCTCCGCGAAGGGAAAGCACGTCGTCGTGATTGGCGGCGGAGACACGGGCAATGACTGCGTAGGTACCTCGATCCGCCATGGCGCGGCGTCGATCCTGCAGATCGAGATGATGCCGGAACCGCCCAAGGAAAGGACGTTGGACAATCCCTGGCCGCAGTGGCCGAAAATCCTGAAGACGGATTATGGCCAGGAAGAAGCGATCGCGGTATTCGGAGGCGATCCCAGAGTATATCAGACAACTGTCAAAGAATTTATCCCGGACGAAAACGGAAACCTGGCGAAGGTTCAGCTCGTGAATCTGGAATTCGTAAAAGATCCTTCCGGCCGTATGAAGCCGATAGAGGTTCCGGGCAGCGAGTACGAGGTCGAAGCGGAGCTTGTCCTGATCGCGGCCGGTTTCCTCGGATGCGAGGATTACGTGGCGGAGGCGTTCGGCGTGGAAAGGTCACCGCGGGGAAATGTCAGTACGGAAACGGGACATTACGCGACCAGTGAGCCGGGTGTTTTCTCAGCGGGAGACATGAGGCGCGGCCAGTCCCTCGTAGTCTGGGCGATTTCGGAAGGAAGAGCCGCGGCCGCGGAGGCAGACCAGTACCTGATGGGCTACACGAACCTGAAAAAAGACCGTTACGCGTACAAATAAAAACAATGCCCGCGGGCGCGAAAGTATTACAAAAGTGTTAAAATTTCGTTTTTGTAATACACTCTGTATCGAGAAAAAACCTTAAAAAAACTTTAATCTGCTTGCATTTTCACCTGATCCGTGTTAGTATACATCTAGTTTGTAATATTTATTTAACATTTGTCGTAAGATGTGCTTTCAAATTTGGCACGTAAGATATACTAATTTATAAGGATGGTGGATAATGAATAAGTTTGGTAAGTTGTTTATCTCAGCCGCTCTGACTGTTACGATGGCGACGATGCCGGTTTTCGCGGCGGATGATGTCAGTACTCTTCAGCAGCAGAAGGATTCGGCGCAGAGTGAGGTCAGCTCCCTGCAATCACAGTTGACGACATTACTTGACAACATTGACACATTAGAGAGTAACCTGATCACGAAGGGCGAGGAAATCCAGCAGGCGAACACGGATCTGGCTGCCGCGGAAGAAACGGAGAAACAGCAGTACAGTGACATGAAGCTTCGTATTAAGTATATGTATGAGGACGGAAACGCGTCTCTGGTGGCCGCGGTTCTTTCTTCCGAGAATGTGGCGGACGCTTTGAACAGAGCGGAATACGCGACGAGCATCAGCTCCTATGACCGTACGATGTTAACACAGTACGCGGAGACGAAGCAGCAGATTTCCGATCTGAAAGCTCAGCTTGAGGATGATCAGAATAAGATGATCGCTCTTCAGGAAGACTACTCGAAGCAGCAGGACAGCTTGAACGAGATGATTACATCGAAGCAGGCTGAGGTCGCGGATTTCGATTCCCGTTTGCAGGCGGCTGTAGAAGCGGCGGCGGCGAAGAAGGCGGCTGAGGAAGCGGCGGCTCAGGCAGCGGCGCAGGCTCAGGCAGCGGCGACAGCGTCCAGTACGAACACGACTAAGAGTTCCAACAACACGAATACGAATACTACAAATAATAATACGAACACGAACACGAATACGAACACTAATACGAACACTAATACGAATACAAACACAAGTTCAAGTTCTTCCTCTAGCAGCAGCGCGAGTTACAGCGCGAGCACAGGAAACGCGGTTGTCGACGCGGCTTACAGTCAGTTAGGTGTCCCTTATGTATGGGGCGGCACGACACCGTATGTTGGACTTGATTGCTCCGGACTTACTCAGTATTGTTATCGTTGCGCTGGCATCAGCATTCCGAGAACTTCTTCGGATCAGCTGGCGGCCGGAACCAAGGTATCCAATCCCCAGCCGGGAGATATCTGCTGGACACCCGGACATGTAGCGATTTACATCGGTGGTGGTAAGATGATCGAGGCGCAGCAGACAGGAGTTCCGATTTGTATCAGTTCTGTCCGCGTAACTTATTACCTGAGATTCTAATTATTATTACAAACAGTTTTGGGAGACAGGCTATCGTCTGTCTCCCTTTTTAGCGCGTAAAGGCGCGGCGGGAGAGGAAGAGCGTACAATGAGAGAAGAGGGACAGGACGCGCTGCTTGATAAGCTGAGAAACGCGCGGTCCTATATCCTGGATATGGATGGAACCGTATATCTGGGCCGGATATGGATCGACGGGGCGAGAAGGTTTCTGGATGAGATCGAGCGCGCGGGCAAGGAATATTTTTTCCTGACCAATAACGCCTCGAAGAACCCCAATGACTATGTGATCAAGCTCGGTGAGATGGGACTGCCCATTTCCCGGGATCGGATCGTTACCTCGGGCGAGGCCACGATCGCTTATATTAAGGAGAAATTCCCGGGCGCGCGGGTATTCCTTCTGGGAAATGATTATCTGAAGACGGAATTCCGGGAGGCGGGGATACGGCTGGATGAGAAAGCGCCGGATCTGGTCGTGACTTCTTTTGACACGACGCTCGATTACGCGAAGATGTGCCGCGTTTGTGATCTGGTAAGAGAGGGGCTTCCCTATATTTCGACGCATCCGGATTATAACTGTCCCACGGAAACTGGTTTTATTCCGGACTCGGGAGCGATTCACGCTTTTATTCACGCTTCGTCCTTCCGGTATCCGGATAAGATCATCGGCAAACCGAACAGGGAAATCGTGGAATACCTGATTCGCCGCGTCGGCGCCGACCCGGAGGAATCCGTCCTGGTAGGAGATCGAATCTACACGGATATCGCTGCCGGTAAAAACTATGGCATTCTCAGCGCCCTTGTCTTAAGCGGTGAGACGAAAAGAGAGGATATCGCCTCCTCGGAAGTGAAGCCGGATCTGGTTTTCGAGTCGGTGAAGGATATGATAAAATATTTGTAATCGGGGCCGTGTGTTTCGCGAGAAAAGCTTGCGCGAAGACACAGCTTATGATAAAATCATAAGGATGCTAAAAAGCACGCGGGCGGATGGGCCGATGGTGCCGGAGAGAGTGATTTCCGGTTTCGGATGACAGGAAGCGCGCGGAAGTTCAAACCAATGGAGGTAAGAAACATGAGTGTAATTTCAATGAAGCAGTTACTGGAAGCGGGTGTTCATTTCGGACACCAGACAAGACGCTGGAACCCTAAGATGGCTCCCTACATTTACACAGAGCGTAACGGAATCTACATTATCGATCTTCAGAAATCAGTCGGGATGATCGATGACGCGTATAACGCGATTTCCGATGTTGTAGCGGACGGCGGTACTGTTCTTTTCGTGGGAACGAAGAAACAGGCGCAGGACGCGATCCGTTCTGAGGCGGAGCGCTGCGGTATGTTCTACGTGAATGAGAGATGGCTCGGCGGCATGATGACGAACTTCAAGACGATCCAGTCCAGAATCAATCGCCTCAAGGAGATTGAGAGAATGTCCGAGGACGGAACGTTTGAGGTCCTTCCTAAGAAGGAAGTTATCGCGATCCGTAAGGAGTGGGAGAAGCTCGAGAAGAACCTTGGCGGTATCAAGAACATGAAGAAGCTTCCGGATATTATTTTTGTAGTAGACCCGAAGAAGGAGCGCATCTGCGTGCAGGAAGCGCATACGCTTAACATCCCTCTGGTAGGCATCGCGGACACGAACTGCGATCCGGAAGAGCTGGATTATATTATCCCGGGCAACGATGACGCGATCCGCGCCGTAAGACTGATCGTTTCCAAGATGGCGGACGCTGTCGTTGAGGCGAACCAGGGAGCGCAGATGAGTGAGGAAGAAGCGGCGGCTGTTAACGAGGGCGCTGACGAAGAAGCGAAAGTGGAGGAATAATACAGATGGCAATTACAGCAGCACAGGTAAAGGAATTAAGAGAGATGACCGGTGCCGGCATGATGGACTGCAAGAAGGCACTGACAGAAACGAACGGCAACATGGAAGAAGCGGCCGAGTTCCTTCGCAAGAGCGGAGCGATCAAAGCGGAGAAGAAGGCCGGGAGAATCGCGGCGGAAGGTCTTGTTCGTGTCGCTATGAATGGTGACAAGGAAGCGGCGATCGTCGAAGTTAACTCGGAGACGGATTTCGTGGCGAAGAACGCGGACTTCCAGAAATACGTAGACGCTGTCGCGGAACAGGCTCTTACAAGCAACGCGGCTGATATTGATACTTTCCTGACGGAGCCTTGGAAGCTGGATTCCACGAAGACCGTGAAGGAAGCGCTTACAGAGAAGGTCGCTGTAATCGGCGAGAACCTGAATATCCGTCGTTTCAAGAAGGTCACGACAGATGGATGCATCGTTCCTTATATCCATGGCGGCGGCCGTATCGGCGTGCTTGTGGAGGCTTCCACGGATGTCATCAATGACGACGTTAAGAAATGCCTTAAGAACGTGGCGATGCAGGTAGCGGCTATGTATCCGAAGTACGTTTCCAGAGACGAGGTTGGCCAGGAATATCTGGATCATGAGAAGGAAATCCTCCTCGCTCAGGCTAAGACAGAGAATCCGGATAAACCCGACAACATCATCGAGAAGATGATCATCGGCCGTCTGAACAAGGAACTGAAGGAAGTTTGCCTTCTGGACCAGCAGTACGTGCAGGATGACGAGCTGACAGTCGCGAAGTATGTCGCGAAGGCCGGCAAGGAAGCGGGCGCGAATCTGAAGATCAACAGCTTCGTTCGTTTTGAGACAGGCGAAGGCATCGAGAAGAAGGAAGAGAACTTCGCGGAAGAAGTCGCGAAGCAGATGGGTAAATAAGCGAATAGCGAATGTTGGAAGAGTCCTCTTACGGCGGTAAGCCGGGAGGGCTCTTTTTTTACGATTGGAACCGCGGATTGAAATTTTCATTGACAATTAACTTAAATGATGTTAATTTTAATTTAAAAATAAACTTAAAATTAGTTGAAACGATAATGAGGAGTAAAAATATGGCGATCCGCGCGAATGAGACAAAACGTATTTTTAAATTGGATACCGAAAACACATCCTATTTGATCGGAATTACGGAAGAAGGTTATGTGGGACATATTTACTATGGCGATTATCTGGAAGAGGATGACGCGTACTATTTGCTGCGCGTGGATGAGCCGCCTTTTACGCCATCCGTGAACGGGCGGGAGAAGTCCTCTTTTCTGGACTCGTTTCCGATGGAATACCCGACCGGAGGGATCGGCGATTACAGAGAAAGCTGTCTTAATATAAGAAACGAGGACGGCTGTATGGGCTGTGAGCTGTTCTATGACTCATATCGAATCGCGAAAGGGAAGCCGAAGCTGGAGGGACTGCCCGCTTCATTCGGAAGTGAAGAGGAAGTCGCGACCTTGGAAATAACATGTGTCGATCCGATCCTTGGCGCGCGAGTGATTTTATCCTATTCTGTTTTTGAGAAAGAGGATATCATTACAAGAAGCGCGAAAATAGTGAATGAGGGAAGTCAAAGTCTTCAATTGGAAAAGGTATACAGCGCCTGCCTTGATATGGATAACGAGAACTTTGAAATGGTGACGCTTCACGGCTCCTGGGCAAGAGAACGCCATATTCAAAGACGCCCGATTTGCTATGGCAAACAACTGGTATCCTCCGCGAAAGGCGAGTCGGGACATCAGGAACATCCTTTTATCGCGCTGGTAACGCCGGAAACGACTCAGGAAACCGGACGGGTCTATGGCGCGCATTTTGTGTATTCGGGTAATTTCATAGGCCAGGCGGAGCTGACGCAGTTCGATTCGACTCGAATGGTTATGGGAATCAATCCGGAGGAGTTTTGCTGGACTCTTAACAGCGGGGAAAGCTTTCAGGCGCCTGAGGTCGTTCTCGTATATTCCGGCGAGGGCCTTGGGAAAATGACAAGATCACTTCACGATTTTTACCGCGGGCATATGATCCGAAGCCCTTATAAAAATAAACAACGCCCAATTCTGATCAACAATTGGGAGGCCACTTATTTCGATTTTGACACGGACAAGCTTTTGAATATCGCGAAGGAAGCGAAGAAAGACGGTATTGAAATGCTTGTCATGGATGACGGCTGGTTCGGAAAGCGGAACAGCGATGACTGCTCTTTGGGCGACTGGACGGTTAACGAAGACAAAATCAAAGGCGGCCTGAATAATCTGGTGGATAAAGTCAACGAAATCGGACTGAAATTCGGTATCTGGCTTGAGCCGGAGATGATTTCGCCGGATTCCGAGCTGTATAGAAAACACCCGGAATGGGCAATACATATTAAGGGGCGAGCCGCGACACAAAGCAGGCAGCAATATGTTCTGGACTTATCGAATCCGGAGGTGATCGACTACATATACGAGTCGGTGGCGAGGATTCTCAGAAGCGCTAATATCGAGTACGTGAAGTGGGATATGAACAGACAGCTCAGTGATCTGGGAAGTGCTTATCTGGACCGGACAAGACAGAGGGAGCTTTTCCATCGATACACGCTTGGCGTGTATCAGTTACAGGAGAGGCTGCTTCGCAAGTTTCCGGATTTGCTGCTGGAGAATTGCTCCGGCGGCGGAGCCCGTTTCGATCCGGGAATGCTTTATTACAGCCCGCAGATTTGGTGCTCGGATGACACGGACGCGGTCGAAAGGCTGGAAATCCAGGAGGGGACAGCGATGCTGTACCCGCTTTCGACGATCGGAGCGCACGTGAGCGACTGCCCGAACCACTCCGTCGGCAGGACGACTCCTTTTGAGACGCGGGGAAACGCGGCGCTTGCCGGAACTTTTGGGTATGAATTGGATATTACCAGGATTCCCGAGGAGGATCGGAAACAAATACCCGGACAAGTGGCAAAATACCATCGGTATAACGATCTGATCCGAGAAGGCGACTATTACAGAATAATGTCCTTTTCCGAGAATCATCATTACGATTGCTATATGATTGTCTCCAAAGATCAAGAAGAAGCGCTTATGACCTATGTTCAAGTCCGGGGCGTTCCCAACAGCCATAGCCGAAAGGCGCGATTGCCCGGGCTGGATCCAAAAGCGACATACCGGCTGGAAGGAACCGGAGAGATTTACCGGGGAGACACGCTCGCGCGGGGCGGCTACCTCGTGAAAAATATGTGGGGCGACGCGGTCAGCGCTCTGTATCATTTTATAAAAGTAAGTTAATAACGATATTATTACAAGACGAGGTGTGATATGAGCAAAGTGCGATTGGCGGATATCGCGGAAAAAGTCGGTGTCAGCGCGGTGACTGTGCATAACGCGTTATCCGGAAACAGAGGCGTAAGCGACGAGACACGTCAGCAGATACAAGAAGCGGCGAAAGAAATGGGATATCTGGTCTCCGTGAAAAAAGAAACGAAAATGTCCAATGAGAGCTCAAACACGATCGGCGTGCTGATCGCGGAAAATTATCTGGCGCAGTACGCGACTTTTTATTGGAAAACCTATCAGGAGCTGGCGATAACAGCAACAGATAAACATTGCTTTACTTCGGTGGAAGTTCTTAAAAAAGATGACGAGAAACTTACGATGAAAATGCCGTCCTGTGTAGTGGAAAATAGAGTGGAAGGCCTGATCGTGATCGGGGAAATCGATAAACGCTATATCGCGAAGCTGAAAAGCGTTACGGAGATCCCGATTGTGTTCCTGGATTTCTACGATCGGGAGCTCGCGAAGGACGCGGTTGTCACGGACAATTTCTACGGAATGTTTCTGATGACGGAATTCATGTTCGATCAGGGCGTCGAGGAATTGGGATTTGTCGGCTCAATTTTCGCGACCAGCAGTATTATGGACCGCTATTGCGGCTTTATGAAATCCATGATGCTGCATGGGAAAAATATACATCCGGAATGGCTGATCGAGGACCGGGACCCAATGGGGCAGATGGGATTCGATCTTCCGAAAAAACTGCCGAAAGGCTTTGTCTGTAACTGCGATCTCGCGGCGTATATGCTGATCGACAAGCTGCAGGAGCGAGGACGCAGAGTGCCGGAGGACATCGCGGTCGTCGGCTTTGATAATTATCTGTACCCGGGATTGGCGGACAGGAAAATAACGACCTATGAAGTGAATACAAAAGCGATGACAAAAGTCGCGCTGGATAAAATATTAAAACAGATACGAAATCCGAAGAGCGGAAGAGGAATGGAAATCGTGTCGGGGAAAATGGTAGTGAAACGAAGTGTTTTATTAAAACACTAAATCATGAAAAGGAGACGCGGCAAAACGTCTCCTTTTTAACGTGCGCCTGGCGGCGCACGTCACTAACGGGTGAAAGTCCCGAATCCGCCCTAGTAGGGGAAAGGATACAGCCAAAACCAAGGGTGTCCATCGTGAGGTGGAATCTGAAGGAAGGTGGAGGCAAATCTCTGGTCTGACGAACAGAAATCACATCAGGCTATGGTTAAGGATAAGACTGCGTAACAAGTCAAAGTCCAAATACTACTCGGAATTAACTATAGTAAATGTGGCAGACGCGTGGAGAGAAAGCGACGTGTGGTACCCAGGGAGGTCTCGTCAGCGAATGGAAACAGAGTATGAAATTCGTGAGTAACAACGAATGGCGAGAAGTCAGCAGAAGCCATAGTAAACCAATGACTTAAGGCATTGGCGAAGGGCTGAACTTTAGGAGATACAAGCAATGAATGTAACTGAAAGTAGATTTAAGAACAGACAACTTCATATAGAAGACTATCCGCGAATGGTATCCGCGGAACAGAAAGAGTACGCGGAAGTGTTCGACTACGGGAAGATTACTGAAAAGAGCGGTATCATCACAGACTATTGGACGGACAATCTTTTGGATTTGATTTTACGAAAAGAAAACCTAAACAAGGCTTATAAAAGAGTAAAAGCAAACAAGGGAAAAGGTGGAATCGACGGTATGCGGGTGGATGAACTACTACCCTTCTTAAGAAAAAACCAGGAAACCCTAGTCCAAGAGATAAGGGAAGGCAAATATAAGCCAAACCCAGTTCGAAGGGTAGAAATACCCAAAGAAACGAAAGGTGAGTTTCGAAAGCTTGGAGTTCCAACTGTGGTTGACAGAGTTATACAACAGGCAATCATTCAGGAACTCGCGCCAATCTACGAGGAGCAATTCTCGGACAGCAGTTCTGGATTTCGACCGAAAAGAGGGGCACATAATGCCCTCAAGCAGTGCCAAAAGAATGTGAACGATGGCTATGTATATGTAGTAGATATGGACTTGGAAAAGTTCTTTGATACGGTATGCCAGAGTAAACTGATTGAGGTACTCAGCAGAACCATTAAAGATGGCAGGCTGATTTCTCTCATTCATAAATACCTGAACGCGGGAGTTATCGCGAATGGAATGTTTGAGAGAACAGAAATAGGAATGCCCCAAGGTGGACCACTTAGTCCATTACTAAGTAACGTTATGTTAAACGAGCTGGATAAGGAACTTGAGCATAGAGGACACAGATTTGTCCGCTACGCGGATGATTGTATGATTTTTTGTAAGAGCAAGAAGAGTGCTGATAGAACCTTAGAAAACATTCTTCCGTTTATCGAAGGGAAACTCTTCCTGAAAGTGAATAGGAAGAAAACAAAGGTGGCTCATATCAGCGAAGTCAAATACCTTGGATATGGTTTCTACAGAGTCAAGGGTAAATGCAGATTCAGAGCGCATCCGAAGTCAGTCGCAAAGATGAAAGACAAAATTAGAGAACTGACGGATAGAAATAACGGGATGAGTAACGCGAAGAGAGAAGAAAAATATCAACAGTACGCGCGGGGATGGGTAAATTATTTCAAACTCGCGGATATGAAAGGACTTCTCAAATCTACCGATGAGTGGGCAAGACGCAGAATTAGAGCGATCTATTGGAAGCAATGGAAGAAAATCAAAACGAAATACAAGATGTTGAAAGCGCTTGGAATGGAGCAATGGAAAGCAAAGGAACTTGCCTGTAGTAGAAAAGGATACTGGAGAATGGCAAAAGTGCTAAATTCAGTATTCACAAATAAAATAATAGCCAAGCTGGGATACACATCCTTACTTGACTATTATCTGATAGTCTATGAAAACTAAGGAACCGCCGTGTACCGAACGGTACGCACGGTGGTGTGGGAGGACGGTAAATAAAATAATTATTTACCTCCTACCCGATTGTTCTTTTTTATTCTTGCGCGCGGCCGCCCCACAGGACGTTCAGCTTTAACGCCAGACGTATTTGAAACTGAATCTCGCTGTCGTTCAAATCCGCGTTCATAAGAGAGCGGATTTTGTCCAGCCGATATACCACGGTATTGTAATGGGTAAAGAGCTTTTCGGACGTGTTTTTGACACTGCAGCCTGTCTCCATGTAAACGGTCAAGGTGGTCAGTAGATTGCTTTTGTGCCGGATATCGTACTCCTTGACCGGCAGCAGGAAACGATCGCTGAATTCGCGCGAGGACTGGTTGTCGGGTATCATGGAAAGCAGGAAAAGGACACCAAGCTGATCCGATGTGATAAAAGGCGAATGGATTCCGCATGTCTTGCTGATGGCGCTGTTTCTCTCCGCGATGGCGTACGCTTTTGGAATTTCATATATGGGACGAGGCGGGCTCATACAGAAACTCATGCTTTCTTTCTTGAGGATGCGCTGTATCTTGTGACCGATCTGAGAAAGCTTTTCCTGATAATCCTCACCGTCGATTTTCTCAAATAAGAGAATCATAGCGCCGTTTCTCAACACCACGGCCATATTACTGTCGAAGCTGTGTATGATGTGCTGTATAATAAATATTTCACCGACCTGAAACGCGCTTTCGGGATCGTTGATATTCACGAAGGAAACATAATATTCTTTTCGGGGAGAGAAAGAGTATCCAAACAAAGCGGCTTCCGCGCAAATATCCGTGCCGTTGTCCAGATTGCCCCGAAGAAGATCCATCACGAATTTGTACTCATATTGCCGGCGAATGCGCCGAAGAGCCGACGTGTTTTTGATTTCCAGGGATAGCACTCGGCTTATTCGGTCCAGCGGCAGGAAATCCGGCATAACATTGGAAGAGCCGATTTTCAAAAGCAGTACTTGAAAACTGGAGCTGTCGGCTGTGTGAACACTCTCGCGGGAGAATGAATAAGGCGTATTATCATAGAGTATGGTGAATTGCTCGCTCTCGATTCCTTAAAACAAATCACGCAGAAGCTCTTCCTGCACATATAGGGGCAGAATAGAACGTGTGTCATCGCTGATCAGCAGCTCACCGATGTCATTAAAAATCAGCAGGCGATTGCCGATAATCTTCTCGGCCCGCGGAATAAACTGTTTAAGATCCGGGTTTTCGAGCAGGATATTGATCAGCGCGTCGGTCTGCTTCTGCTCTTCGCGGAAAGCGGCTACGTTCTTCTCCAGAACCTTGGCGGCGACGTCCCGGGTAATATTGGAGAAAATCGCCTCGATTGGCAGCTGTATCAGAAGAAAATCCAGACTTCTCGCGTAAACGACCGCTTCACTGGGAATTTCCTGATAGCGTCCGGGCTTGACGCAAAGCGCGACAATACCTTTGCCGCTCAGCTCTTTTATATTTCGTTTCATCAGTTCTGTATCGTTTCGGAGCAGATGGCCCGTAGTAATCACGATATCGCCGCTCCGGGCCCATTCCGCCATGTTCTCTGCCTCAATTACGGTCGCTTTGGTGATTGGAATATTCTCGGAAGCCGCGCCGGCTAATATGGTGGAACGCGTCATGGATTCCAGCCGCGTGAGATCTTTTACCGAGAAAAAACTTGATTTCGCGTACATGAATAGTCCCTCTCTGCCTCTGTAAAGTTACAACTAATTTTATAGCTATATCACAAAAAGCGCAAGCAGAATTGTAGAAAAAACGGCATAAAATTTGTGAAAAATGTCAATAAAATGAAAAATATCCTTGAATAAATTGATATAAAAATAAATTCACAGACTTTAATTTGTGAATGAGTCACAAATAAAGTTATAAATGTTGTCGGCGCGTCATATTGTTTCGAAAAACCGTCCTATCATATAATTGGTTTAACTTTTAAATGTGAGGATGGAGGGAAAGTAATGCGAAGACTAGGCAGAATTTTCAGAAACGATGGCAAAACGGTAATTGTCGCGATGGATCATGGCATGGGCTTGCCGGTCAATCCGGCGCTTGATGACACCGGCCGGATTCTTCGTCAGATCGTCGCCGGAGGCGCGGACGCGATTTTAACGACGGTCGGTATCGCGAAACGTTACGAGGATGAGATTAAAAATATTGGTCTGCTATTGCGGATGGATGGAGGCGGTTCTTGTCTGAACTCGGACGATGAGTCTCCTGATTTGCTTTATACCATGGAAGAAGCGGTCCGGATCGGAGCGGACGCCGTAGTCTGTATGGGGTTCCCCGGCGCGCCTTATGAGCATCAGTGCATGAGAAACCTCGCGGAGCTGGTGGAAATGGGCCATGAATATGGAATTCCTGTTATGGCGGAAATGCTGCCGGGCGGTTTTTCACCGGAGATTCCCAATTCGGTCGATAACCTTGTCATTACGACCAGAACGGGCTGCGATTATGGAGCGGATATTATTAAAACAAGCTATACCGGTCCTAAGGAAGAATTCAGGAAGGTCATCGCGGCTTCGTATAAGCCGGTCGTGATTCTGGGCGGCGAGAAAGCCAAAGATCTCGAATCTTTATACGTCTGTATCGAAGACGCGTTAAGTGTCGGCGCGTCCGGCGTCGCGATCGGGCGGAATGTCTGGAAGAACGAGGACCCGGAAGCGGTCACCAGAGCGCTTGTGGCGCTGGTTCACGGCAACGTTAAAGCGGCGGAGCTTTTGAACGGTCGGGAGGCGTAGAGATGATTTCTGAAAAAATTAAAGCGCTCGTTGTCACGGAAAAAAATAAAGTGGAGGTACGGGAGGTTTCGACACCGCGGGAAACGGAAGGCGAAATACTTGTGAGGAACGAGAAAGCCTTGATCTGTACCTGGGAGCAAAGAATTTTTACCGGGCAGGATGTAGCGCCGCCTTTTGTGCCGGGACACGAAATTTCAGGAACGGTAGCGAGAATACCGGAAAACACGTTCACGACGCTTAAAGTGGGAGACCCTGTTGTGGTTAAAACCTACGATAGCTGCGGAGAGTGCGAGTTTTGCTACAGGGGCGAGGACAATCTTTGCTCGGGAAAAAGCAAAAAAAGATTCTATGACGGGATTCCGGGGGCCGGCGGCATGGCGCAGTATATCGCGATCGCGGCGAACCGCGTGTTCGCGATGCCGAAAGCCGATGTGAACCTAGATACCGCGGCGTTCGCGGAACCGCTCGCGTGCTGTCTTCACAGCATGGAGCAGGCGAACATCGAGTTTGGCGAGGATGTCGTGATCGTTGGCGGCGGAATTATGGGACAGCTGCACAGTATTCTGGCCAGACTTCGGGGCGGCCGGGTCATTCTCGTGGAACCGGATCCGGCAAGACGCGATATGGCGCTAAGAATGGGCGCGCGTGACGTGATCGACCCGATGACGGAGGACGCCAAGACGAAGATACTGGAGCTGACGGAAGGCCGCGGCGCCCATGTGATTTTTTACACGGTAAACGTCCTGAAGCTGGCGGAAGACTATATCGCTGTTTTGGCGAAACATGGACGACTCGTGTTTTACGGTTCTTTCCATCCGAGCGGGAATATCGAGATCGACCCGAATAAAATTCATTACAGCGAAAAACTGCTGACCGGCTCGTACAGCCCGACCGTGAAAGGCTTTTGGATGGCGTCGCGGCTTTTGGGGCTTGGCCTTGTGGACACGGAACCTTTTATTTCGGCGCGTTATAGGATGGACGAGTGCCAGACAGCCTTTGAGGAGGCTCTGAAAATGAGTACCTATCGCGTCCTGATCGATTTGTGGAAGTAGTGGTGAGAAAAATGGTCGATGTAATTATTGTCAGCCACGGCGCTTACGCGGCGGGACTTAGAGAAGCGGCGGAGATGATTCTCGGCGAGCAGGAACGGGTTACTGTAATGGGTTTATATCCCGGCGAGACAAGGGAGTACTTCACGGATAACCTGGAACGCGTGATCGATGAGCTCGCGACGCCCAAAAACACGCTGATATTGGCGGATCTCAGAAGTGGAACACCTTTTAACGCCTCGATGATGATGGTGCTGAAAAAAGGCGTGACCTGCGTGGCGGGCGTTAATCTGACGATGCTTTTGGAAGTCTTGTCAGCGAGAGACGAGCGGGGTATCGAGGAGATGGCAAGTATCGCGGTGAAGGCCGGAGTGGAAGGCATCATCGATTCCGATACGCTGAAACTGCGCGAGCTTAAGTAAAGGAGCGGTCGTATGAGTATCGTATTGTATCGTATTGATGACAGGTTGGTGCACGGACAGGTGATGACGGCGTGGTCGAAGGTGTTTGACACGACCAGGATCCTGATCATTGATGACGCCACGGCGAATAACCCGTTTCTGGTCCAGGTCATGAAGATGGCGGTTCCGGGCGATTATCATGTCGATATTGTCGGCATGGCCGACGCGGCGGCTAAAATCGCGGGTGATCCCGCGGACAAGAGAACCATGGTATTGGTAAAAGAGCCTAAAACGATTTTGGAGCTTCAAAAACAAGGGGTGGAAATCAAAGAGTTAAACGTCGGGAATATGGGCGCGGCGCCGGGAAGGAGGGTCGTCAACCGCAGTCTGCAGCTCACGGGGGATGAGTATCAGACATTAATAGACATACAAAGCAACGGAACACGCGTATACGCGCAGATATATCCCGATGGTAAAACGCTGGAACTGAATAAACTGAAGTTTTAACCAATATGAGAAAGGAAGAATATTATGACATGGTTACAGGCAATAGTAGTCGCGTTCCTTTATTATTTCGCGGACGCTCCGTTCTTCTTCGGTGAAGGTTATTACGTTCTGCAGCGGCCTGTTGTGGCCGGATTGCTCGTAGGCCTTGTGATGGGTCAGCCGGTTCAGGGCGCGATCATCGGCGCTACGATCAACTTGATTTTCCTTGGTCACATGAGTGTGGGCGGATCCATACCAAGCGATATGGCGCTCGCCGGATATGTGGGAACCGCGTTCGCGCTGGCTCTTAACACATCGACAGAGGTCGCTCTTACAATGGCGGTTCCGATCGGGCTTCTGGGAACCATCGTATGGGTCGGCAGGATGAGCTTTTCATCTATTTTCGCCCATTGGGCGGACAGCTACGCCGAAAAGGGAGACGTAAAAGGCGTAATGCTGATGAACTGGCTTCCGACACAGGCTATCCTTTTCGTGTTCAAGATGATCGTGGTAACGCTGATCTGCGTGTACGGCAGCGAATTTGTCGGAGGCGCTCTGGCGAATATCACAGGCAGCCCGCTTTTTAACGGCTTATCCGTAATCGGCGGCATGCTTCCCGCACTTGGTATCGCGCTGAACCTGAGAGCGATTCTGAAAAAAGAAACATGGGCGTTCATGCTGGCCGGATTTCTTCTTGTCGCTTATGGAAAGATCAGTATTATCGGTGTCGCGCTTGTCGGAGTTGTCTGCGCGATGGTTTATCTTACCATGGGCAAATCAGATGAGGAGGTAGCGTAATGGGTGAAAATAAACTGACGAAAAAAGATGTAGAGCATTCTTATTGGCTGTGGCAGTTCTTCTCACACGCGAATTATAACTATGAGCGTATGCAGGGCACGGCGTTCGCGATGTGCATGGCTCCGATTATCCAGAAGCTGTATCCGAACAACAAGGAAGAAGTGAAAAAAGGCCTGAAACGCCATCTGGTATTTTTCAACACAGACCCGAACCTGGGATCCGTTATCCATGGGGCGACGATCGCCATGGAGGAGCAAAGAGCGAACGGGGCCGATATTTCGGATGACACGATCAACGCGTTCAAGACCGGACTGATGGGCCCGATGGCCGGCATAGGCGACTCAATTATTCAGGGCGTTGTCATTCCGATTATCGTGGCGCTTGGTATCAGCCTTTCCATCGCGGGAAATGTGTTTGGCTCAGTCCTTGTTCTGGTCGGTCTTCCGATCATTCTGATGCTGATTGCCCATTCCTCCTGGATGTATGGCTATAAGCTTGGCAGCACGGCCATTACGAGTATACTTTCCGGCGGTAAGATGAAAAAATATATCGGAGCCGCCAGCATTCTCGGCTGTATGGTCATGGGCGGCCTGATTTCGAATTATGTCAGCTTTACGATGCCGGTTCAGTTCAATATCGGTCAGGTTCCGTTTAACCTTCAGACGGACCTGTTCGACGCGATCATGCCGAACATCCTGCCTCTGACATTAACCCTGATTATCTATAAACTGTCGACAAAGCAGGTCAAAGCGTGGAAGATCCTGGTTGGCGTCGCGGTGATCGGGCTTGTGTTCGGCGCCCTGGGTATTTTCGGGACGGCGTCATAAAATAAGGCATTCATTTGTCGGATTGGGGGACGATTGTGTGCGGAAAAAAATCACGGTCGTGCGCGACAAATCGGGACTGCACGCGAGACCTGCCGCGTGTATTATGAAAGAGGCGAAAAAATATAAATCAAGCGTGATGATCAGGCATGGAGACCAGGAATGCAGCGCGAAAAGCCTGCTCGCGATACTTGGTATGGGAATCGGGTACGGAGAAAAAATACAGGTCATCTGTGACGGGCCGGACGAGTCGGAGGCGCTCGAGGCGTTGACAGGTCTTTTGGAGACGCCTGGTTCTTCGGAATAATCTCATTCCTTATGAGTCAATTACGCGTCCTGTCCCTCCGGAGGAATTGGCGCTGCGCGCCATTTCCCATATGGGGGGACAGGATGTGTTTTGACACACTTTTATACAAAAGCCGGATTTCTTTCCAATATTGGAATACGCGAAAGTTGACGAAAAACCGAGCCGATTAGCGAAAATGACAGAAAAACTGACGGGATTTTTTGTGAAATCGCCGAAAAATTTGAAATTGACAGACGAGAAAAGGTATGCTAGACTTGACGTATCAGAAAATTGAATAACTATTTAAGGTCTCCGTGATTTGTTTATCCTTTGTGATTAAGCGAATTGTACATCCTGTCCTGCTTGTGGAGGGAGTGACACCGTGTGTCAGAATCCACTATGTGAAGAGGACGGATGTATTTTTTTACCCTTTTTTACTTAGTGAACCCAAATTTGTAGGAGGCGTTAAATTATGATGACTTCTGTAAATAATAATTACTTGAATAGTTTTCAAATTTATAGAGGCGGAACAAAGGCGTTCTGACGCCCATTAAGGGGCATCAGAGGGCCTTTTTGCGTACCGGAAGATTCCGGGTCTTTCGGTAAGATATAAGCAATTGCGTAAACAGGTTGTTGATATCAAAGGAGGATAAAACATGAAAAGGAAATTATGGAAAAGAGTATTGGCAATCACGGCTACTGTTATTATGACAGTGGCGCTCGCGGGCTGCGGCTCCAGCTCCAGCACGACATCAAGCTCGTCCTCGAGCGGCTCCAGTGACTCGAGTTCTACGGCGTCAAGCGGAACGAAAAGCGCTTCCGACGTTAAAGTAGCTCTGATTCTTCCGGGCAGCGCGAACGACAAAGGCTGGAACCAGGAAGCGTACGACGGGCTTAAGAAGATCGAGGCTCTTGGCTGTAAAATCGCGTATTCCGAGAACGTGGCCGCGTCGGATTACGAGACGACTTTCCGCGGATACGCGGATCAGGGCTTTACGATCATTATCGGGCATGGAACGGAATTTGAGGATCCGATCAAGACGGTCGCTCCCGATTATCCCGACACGATGTTCTGCGTGACCAGCTCTGATTTCTATCAGGAGCCGAACGTATGCTCACTGCAGAACCTGAACAATGAGCAGGGCTTCATGGCCGGCGTTGTGGCGGCTTCCGCGTCCAAGACACATAAAGTGGCGGCAATCGGCGGTATGGAGATTCCTTCGATTCAGAGTTACATTCTCGGCTTCCAGCAGGGTGTCGCGTACGTGAACAACGGAACAGTAGCGCTTACCGCTTACACAGGCGATTTCAATGACGCGACCAAAGTAAAAGAGCAGGCGAGCGCTTATATCGATCAGGGCGCGGACATTATCTCTCAGGACGCTGACGAGGCGGGACTCGGACTGTTCGAGGCCATTAAGGACGCGCCGGACGGTGTGTACGCGATTGGTTCTACCAAGGATCAGTATGAAGAGGCTCCGGGAAAAGTCCTGACAAGCGCTTTGAACCAGATCGGTGATGGCATGTGTGAGGCGGTCAAAGAATCTCTAACATCCCCCCTTGAAGCGAAATGCTACAAGTTCGGTATCAAAGAAGGCGTTATCGGCTTAGCGGATTATCATGATTGCTCGAATGTTCTGACAGATGAGCAGAAAGCGTATGTCAAAGACACGATGGCGAAGATCGCGTCCGGTGAGATTCAGGTCAAGAGCGCGCAGCAGTAAAAGATTTGTCGGAACAACGTGACTGAAACAGATATTTTACAATCAAAAAGAAAGTTTTATAATGTTGGATTGACACGAATAATTGTATGTGATAATCTTTAATCAGACAACTTAATAGCTATGTTAAGGTCTCCGTAATTGTTTACCTGTAGGTAAATCAATTGTACATCCTGTCCTCATGTGGAGGGAGTGGCACCGTGTGCTGGAATCCACAAGAGGGGACAGGATGTATTTTTTTACCCCGAACACACTACAGAGAGGTTTTCATGAGGAGGCGTTTAGCATGGTTAAGGCACAAGGAGACAGGAGCGTTTTAATATCAGGGAAGATATTGGGAGGCTCTTTTATTATTCTCACGACAGGAGGTATTTTATGAAGGCAAAGAGAATAGTAAAACCATTACTGTCGATCGCGCTCGCGTTGCTTGCCGGGGCGGTAGTGATCGCGTTGGTGGGGGAAAATCCGCTTGAGATCTACAAAGCGATGCTCTCAGGCGCTTTCGGAAGCAAAAGCGCGACGGCCACGACTTTGGTCAAGACGACAACGATGATTTTCGTAGGCTTAAGCTATGGTTTCGCTTATAAAGGCGGCCTCGTCAATATCGGAATTGAGGGCCAGCTTTATATGGGAGGGCTTTTATGCTCTCTGGTCGCGATTTACGTGAAGCTTCCGTCCATTATTCATATTCCTCTTTGCCTGTTGGCCGGATTTGTAGGCGGAGCTATATGGGGCGGCATCGTGGGAATTCTCAAGATTCGCTTTAAGGCGAGCGAGATGATCACCACGGTTATGATGAACTATATCGCGGTTTATATTGTCGAGTATATGGTGAATGGCCCGATCAAGGAACCGAAGGGCACGTTCCCGCAGAGCGAGAAGATCCAGACGACCGCGCAGCTTCCGAATCTGATTCCGAAGACGCAGCTGACGATCGGACTGATTCTGGCGATCATCGCGGTCATCCTTTATATTATTTACTGGAAATACACGTCTTCCGGATTCGCGATTAAAATGCTGGGATCCAGCCAGAGCGTCGCGAAGTACGCGGGCGTTCCCGTTAACAGGATGGTCATGCGGGCGATGCTCATTTCCGGCGGCCTCGGTGGTCTGGCCGGATGCATGGAGGTGCTGGGCGTACAGCATAAGATCATGGAGGGTCTGACAGCCGGCTATGGATTTGATGGTATCGCCGTATCGCTTCTGGGAGGAAACGGCGGAATCGGTATTTTCTTCTCCTCGATTCTTTTCGGAGCGCTGCGAGTCGGCGGCAACGCGATTCAGATGTTCACAAGTCTTCCGGTCGCGGTCATTTACATTCTGCAGGCGCTGGTAATTCTGTTTGTTGTCATTGATGTATTCAAAGTGAAAAGGAGGAAATAAAAATGGCGATGGTATTAAGTTTTATACGAACAGTCATGGAATCCTCTACATCGATCCTGTTCGCGGCTTTCGGCGTGCTGATCATGCAGTTGGCCGGAGTTCTGAACATTGGCGCTGAAGGAATGATGCTGGTCGGGGCGTTTTTCGGGGTCCTCGGTTCCTCTTTATCAGGAAGCGCGCTGGTCGGTACTTTGATGGCGATATTAGCGGCGGGAGTTACGGGCGTTCTGTTTGGGTACTGCACCGTCGTTAAGAAAGCGAACCAGGTCGTGGTCGGAATCGCTTTTAACCTTCTGGCGTCCGGTCTTACAACGACGATGTACCGTCATATTTTCGGTATGAAGTCTTCTTCGACAAAAGTCGCGAGTTACGTGAATGTAGGACCGGTCAGTATGCCGGTCTATCTGGGAATAGCCTGTGTGTTTATCATTACGGTATTTCTGTATAAAACAAAATATGGTCTGAAGATAAGAGGTGTTGGCGAGTATCCGCAGGCGATTGACACATTCGGGCTGAGTGTTGACAAGATTCGTTTTATCAGCGTTATCGTGGGGTCCATGCTGATCGGCGCCGGCGGCGCTTATCTGTCACTCGGGCAGCTGTCCTTCTTCACGGAGGATATGGTGACCGGCCGAGGGTACATCGCGTTGGCGGCCGTTATCTTCGGACGCTACACACCGCTCGGCACATGGCTCGCGGTGCTTGTCTTCGGTACCGGCGAGGCGATGGTCTACCGATTCCAGGCGGCGGGAAGCGGCGTGCCCACACAGCTGATTCTGATGATTCCGTATCTGCTTACGGTTATCGTGGTAGCGCTCTTCGGCCAGAAAGGTGAAGGTCCCGCGTCACTTGGAGTTCCGTTCCTTAAGAACGCGAAGGAGTAACCGCTCACAAGGAAGAATTCTTAAGGGAAGAAGGAGAATACACTATGGCTGAAATGCTTGAAATGAAAAATATAACGAAATCGTTCGGCGGTGTCAAGGCGAATACGGATGTCAGCCTGCGCGTGCCGGAAGGCAGCGTGTACAGTCTCCTCGGTGAGAACGGAGCCGGGAAAAGCACGCTGATGAATGTCCTCTACGGCTTGATCGAGGCGGACAGCGGCGAGATTCTGATCGAGGGCAAGCAAGTAGAGATTCGCTCCCCGAAGGACGCGATCGGATATGGCATCGGTATGGTGCATCAACATTTTATGCTGATTCCGGCGCTTTCCGTCGTGGAGAATATTATCCTCGCGATGGACGAGACGAAGGGGATTTTTATTGACAAGGCGAGCGTGACGGCGCGCGTCAAAGAGCTTTCCGACCGATATGGTTTTAATATCGATCCGGAAGCGATTGTAGGTGATCTTTCGGTAGGACAGCAGCAAAGAGTCGAGATCGTGAAAGCGATTTACCATAACTGCCGTCTGCTGATCCTCGATGAGCCGACCGCGGTATTGACGCCCCAGGAGACGGAAGAGCTTTACCTGATCATCGATCAGTTCCGGAGTGAGAATAAATCTGTTATCTTTATTTCTCATAAATTACATGAGGTTATGCACGTAAGCGACGAGATTAGTGTTCTGCGCGGAGGCGAGTTGAAATACACGATTCGCAAGGAAGACACGAACGAGGACGAGCTTGCCTCGTACATGGTCGGCAAGAAAGTGAATTTTGTGGTCAACAAAGGCGAGATGCGCCCGGGCGAAGTAGTGTTGGATGCGGCCGGTGTCACGGTCCGCGGGCATAAGGGCAATATCGTTGTCAATGATCTGGGCCTCCGGGTAAGAGCGGGCGAGATTTACGGAATCGCCGGTGTCGACGGCAATGGTCAGACAGAGCTCGCGGAAGTTATTACCGGACTCCGCGAGGCGGAGAAAGGCTCCATCATGATTCTGGGCAAGGAAACATTGAATCACCAGCCGGGCGAAATTTTGTCGCTCGGAGTGTCGCATATCCCGGAAGACCGTCAGAAAATGGCGATTATGATGCGCGAAAGTCTGATGACGAATATGATCATTTATGATTATAAAAATCCGGATTATAAGAAAGGACCTTTTATCGACTGGGGCAAGGAGCGGAAACACGCGGAAGATATTATCACAAAATACAATATTAAAGCGCCGGGTCTGTTGGCCAATATCGAGTATCTGTCCGGCGGCAATCAGCAGAAGGCGGTCGTGGCGAGAGAGCTGGAGAAGAGTCCGAAGCTTCTTCTGGCCGTGGACCCGACCCGAGGCGTGGACATCGGAGCCATCGAGTTCATACACAGTGAAATTGTGAAGGCGAGAGACGCGGGGTGCGCGGTTCTCCTGATTTCTTCCGAGCTGGATGAGATTATGGCGCTGAGTGACACGATCGGCGTAATATACGAAGGCGAGATTATCGGCGAAATGGACAGGAAAGACGCCACGATCGAGAAAGTGGGCCGCTATATGGCCGGCATGAGGGACAAAGAAAGCGCTGGGATGGGGGCATAATCTAAACATGAGTGATATGCTGTTAAAAAACGCGGTAATCGTGACGGTGGATCGGGACAGGCGTATCCTTTTCCACGGGGCGATGGCCGTAAAAGGCGACAGAATTGAGGAAGTCGGCGCGAATGACGAGCTTACCGCGAAATACAAGGACGGAAGACGCGTAGTCGACTGCGGCGGGAAGATTATTTTTCCCGGTTTTATAAATACGCACAATCATCTTTTCCAGACACTTCTGAAAGGACTCGGGGACGACATGGTCCTTTCGGACTGGCTCCGGACGATGACGTTTCCCGCGGCGAGCTTCCTGAATCCGGAGGATTGCTATTACGGGGCGGCGCTGGGAATTATGGAAGGCATTCACAGCGGGATGACAACTGAGGTCGACTACATGTATCCTTATCCGAGAGAAGGACTCGACGAGGGGATTCTGAGAGCCTACAAAGAGTTCGGAATCCGCGGCGTGTACGCGCGCGGCAGTATGGATGAAGGCTTTGATTTCGGTGTCTGCCGGGGTATTTCCACGGATGTGGGAACGCTTGAGAAAAGTCTCGTGAGTCTTTTTGACACGTACCATAACACGGAGAACGGCCGGATTAAGATCTGGGCCGCGCCCGCGGCGCTGTGGTCGAATTCTGATAAAATGCTGCGGACGCTTTACGAAATCGTGAATTCGTACCATTCCGGCCTGACGGTACATGTGTCGGAGACGAAGTTCGACCGCGAGGCGACTGTGGCGCTTCATGGCAGCGCCGGTGTGGATTGTCTGGAGAAGCTGGGTATGACAGGCGGCAATGTACTGATGGTTCATTGCGTGTATTTGACAGACACGGATATCGCGAAGGCCGCGGCGTACGGTCTCAAGGTTTCGCACAATCCGATCAGCAATATGTATCTGGCTTCCGGCGTGGCGCCGATTCCGGAGATGATAAGGGAAGGCGTTACGGTCAGTCTGGGTGTCGATGGGGCGGCCAGTAATAACGGGCAGGATATGCTGGAGCTGATGAAGGCGACTTCGCTGCTGCAGAAGGTCTCGACCTTGAATCCGACGATTATCAGCGCCGAAAAAGTACTGGAGCTGGCGACGATCGACGGAGCGAAGGCCATCGGCATGGAGGACGAGATTGGTTCCCTGGAAGCGGGGAAGAAGGCGGATTTCGTGATTTTCAACCCGTTCCTCTCACCGAAAGCCGTGCCGGTTCACAATCCGGTCTCCACGCTGGTCTATTCCTCTACAATGAGTAATATTGAGAGTGTGGCGGTAGACGGTCATTTTGTCATGGAGAATGGGAAAATCACAGGCGTGGCAAATGAGGAGAAGCTTCTGAGAAAAGCGGACGCGGCGGCGGCGCTTCTCGCGGAAAGAGGCCAGATTACGAACAGAGGAGAAGGTCATAAGTGGATTTCTATGTCCATATAAATAAGAAGAGAAACGCGCGGGTGATAAAATGCGAGTAATTGGAAAGAGTAAGCCGATTCAGGACGCTTATCAGAAGGTGACGGGTCGTAAACAGTACACGGGTGACATGAGGCTGCCCGGAATGCTTTATGGGAGACTTTTGCTCAGTCCGGTCGCTCACGCCAGAATCCGGAGTATCGATTTCACGGAAGCGCTTTCCATACCGGGGGTAATAGCGGCGGCGTCCTATTTGAACGCGCCGCGGACGGCCTATAACAGCGCGAAGCGCTTTATAGACCATGAAGTGATTTGTAATGAGAGAATGTTTGACGACACAGTTCGTTTCGTGGGGGACCGCGTCGCCGCGATCGCCGCTGAGACAGAGGAGATCGCGGCCGCGGCAGTAAAGAAAATAAAAGTAGAGTATGAGCCCTTGCCGATCATTACGGAAATTGAGGACGCGATCAAAGAAGACGCGTATCCGATTCATCCGGGCGGGAATATTGTGGCCCGGATGAGCGCGGGTTCCGATGAGGGGCTGGAAGAAGCGTTTAAGAGCTGCGATTACGTGACGGAAGGCAGATACACGACGCCGGCGGTACACCACGCGGCGATCGAGACGCATGTGGCGCTAGCCGACTGGACGCCGGATGACCGGCTGACACTTTACTGTCCAAGCCAGAACACGTTCGCGTGGCGTGTGATTTTGTCGGATATTTTCGGCCTTTCCTATAACCGGATCCGTATCGTGTCTCCGGGTATCGGAGGGGGCTTCGGCGGAAAGCTGGAGGTGACAATCGAGCCTGTCGCGGCGCTGTTAAGCCGGATGTGCGGCAGACCGGTGAAGCTTACAATGAGTCGGAGCGATGTCATGCTTTCGACCAGAGTCCGGCATCCTTCCCTGAATTATGTCCGGACCGGCTTTATGAAGGATGGCACGGTCAAGGCGGTCGATTTCAAAATCTATATCAATACAGGCGCGTACGCCTCCAGCGCGATGAACGTGGGCGGAGCGCTTTTGCACAAGGTGTTCGCAGGCTACAAAATCGAGCATATGAGAATTCAGTCGATTCCGGTATACACTAACACGGAAATCGGAGGCGCGATGCGCGGGTACGGGTCACCACAGGTCTATTTCGGGTTCGAGCGGCAGCTGAACAAAATCGCGGATTTCCTTGGTATGGACCCGGCCGAATTCCAGATGAAAAATATGGTGGACCCCGACTCGCCGAACACGATTTCCGGCGGCATTAAGGGAAATCCCAGGCCGAAGGATTGTCTGAGACGGGCGATGGAGCTGATCGATTATAACGAGGCCCGTGAGGAACAGGCGAGAAGCCGGCAGGAAAAAGGCGAGTACGCCATCGGTGTCGGCGTGGCGCTCGGCGTTCATGGCAATAATTGTTTTGGCGCGCACCGCGACAACGTAAGCCCGATGATCAAGATGAATGAGGACGGTTCCTGTATTCTTTACAGCGGTTCCCATGAGATGGGGAATGACACGATCGGCATGCAGGCGCAGATTGTTTCGGAGATTCTCGGAATCAGCCTGGACCGGATCGACGTGATCTACGGCGACACGAGTACCTGTCTGTGGCATATCGGTGATTATTCCAGTCGCGGAGCTTACGTAATCGGAACGGCGGTCAAGCTTACCGCCGAGAAAATCCGGGTGGAGCTTGCCATCGAGGCGGCGAAGCTTCTGGATGTTTCGCCGGAGGAGATCGAGTTCGCGGACGATACCGCTTTCGTAAAAGAAGACAGGGAGAAATCCGCCTCCATTCATGACGTGATGGTATATTGTCAAAGTGTCAGTAAGCGTGAAATCTGCGTTTATAACACTTATCAGGCGGTAAGAGGCGCTTTTTCCTACGGTGTCCATATCGCCAAGGTAAAAGTAAGCCGGGTGACCGGCGAGGTAAAAATCGAGAAATACGCCGCGGTCCATGACGTTGGCCGGGTATTGAACCCGCTGATGCTGGAAGGACAGCTCGAGGGCGGCGTTTTTATGGGGCTTGGCTACGCCCTGTCGGAACAGATCGCTTATGACGAAAAGGGGAATCCCTCCGTCAAAAGCCTGAAGCATTATGGGGCACCCCGCGCGACGGACGCGCCGGATCAACTTTTCACGGATTTTATCGCTGACAAGGGCGGTGAGCCGAACGGCCCGTTTGGCGCGAAAGCGATGGGAGAGTCGCCGGTCGTGCCGGTGGCGCCGGCCGTCGCGAACGCGATTAGCGAGGCGCTCGAGATTGAGTTGGACGATATTCCGGCGCTTCCGGAACGAATCAAACGGCAATTGGATAAACAATCGAAATAAGGAGGAGGCAGTTATGGTAAAAATACTTGGTATATGCGGAAGCCCGCGGAAAAGATCGGCGTACTCGGCGCTGGAGGCGGCTCTCGAGGCGGCAAAGAATTCAGGAGAAGAGGTCGAGACAGAGCTTATTGAGTTAAGAGGCAAGAAGATCAACCCCTGTATCCACTGTAATAACTGTCTGAAGAAGAATATGGACCGCTGTACGGTCTATGAGGATGACATGACGCCTCTTTATGACAAATTCTACGAGGCGGACGGAATCCTGATCGCGTCACCGGTTTACGAGATGAACATCACCGCGCAGACCGTGATTTTTATGGACCGGTTCCGCTCCGCGTGGCTTAAAGGCATCAACGAGCCCGAGTTTTTCATGAGAAAAGTTGGCGCGGGTATTACTGTGGGCGGCACGAGGAACGGCGGCGAGGAGATGGCGATGAACGCGATCAATAACTTTTTCCTGGTACAGGGCATGACACTCTGCACGGGAGGAAACGGGATGTACACCGGACCGATGCTTTGGAACCCGGGTGACGGCACGACGATCATGGACGACCCGGAGGGCATGGAGAACGCGAGGATACTTGGTAAAAAAATGGCCATTATGGCGAGAATCATGAAGGAAGCGAAAATATGCAATCTGTAGAGCTTACGATCAATAATCGGAAATATGAGTTGATGATCGAGAAAAACTGGACACTTCTGTATGTTTTGCGCGAGGTCCTGAGCCTGACAGGCACGAAGTGTGGCTGTGGCACGAACGACTGCGGCGCCTGCCGCGTCATTGTGGACGGCGAGGCGAAGAATTCCTGCTGCCTTTTGGCCCGTAATATGGAAGGTCACTCGATCACGACGATTGAGGGCGTATCCCGCGGCAACGAGCTGCATCCGATCCAGAAGGCTTTTATCGAGAGCGGCGCGGTTCAGTGTGGTTTCTGCACGCCGGGGATGATCCTTTCCGCGAAAGCGCTGTTGGATAAGAACCTGAATCCTACGGAAGCGGAGGTACGGGAGGCTCTGGAGCCGAACCTGTGCCGCTGCACGGGTTACGTGAAAATCGTGGAAGCGGTACTTTTGGCGGCGAAGTGGATGAGAGAGGAACGATAAAGTGGAAGCATTCAGGAATAACATTCTGGGAAAATCGACACCGGTCCTGGACGCGAAGCTGAAGGTGACCGGACAGCTTCGGTACGCGGATGATTTGTTGATGCCGGGGATGCTGTATGGCAAGGTTTTGTTCAGCCCCCTGCCGCACGCGGAAATCGAGACAATTGACACGACGGAAGCGGAGAAGCTTGCGGGAGTCCACGCGGTCGTCTGTTACCGCGACTCTCCGAACAGACGCTACAACGGAAACGGGGAGGACTCGGATGTCCTGCCGTCGGAGCTTATTTTTGACAGAGTAGTCCGTTATGCAGGAGATAAAGTAGCCGCGGTGGCGGCGGAAACGCCGGAGATTGCCGCGGAGGCGGTAAGGCTTATTAAAGTTACCTATAAGGAGCTGCCTTTTTATCTGGATCCGGAGGAAGCGGCGAAACCGGACGCGTATCCGATTCACGAGACCGGTAATATTATGGAAGAAGTGAATCTTTCGGCCGGTGACGTCGAGAAGGCTCTGAAGGAAGCGGATTATGTATTTGAGGATCGCTTTGAGGTGCCGGCGGTCTATCACGCGCCGCTGGAGCCGCATGTGTCTGTCGCTTCCTACGAGGCGGACGGGAAGCTAACGGTCTACACGCCCACGCAGGACGTGTTCGGGCAGCGCAAAAACCTGGCGAAGATTTTCGATATGCCGATGAGCAAGGTCCGGGTCGTCAGCCCGGCGATGGGCGGCGGTTTCGGCGGCAAGATCGATCTGGTCACGGAGCCGGTCAGCGCGCTCCTCTCCATGAAAGCGGGACGTCCCGTAAAGGTCGTTTATACGCGCAAGGAAGACATGCGGTCGACAACGACGAGACACGCGGAGATCATTTATCTGAGAACGGGCGTGAACAAGGACGGTCTTGTCACGGCGTTGGATTATAAGGTGTATTTAAGCGCGGGCGCGCAGTCCGGGGCGACGATGAGCGTGGCCTGGGCCGCGGGCGGGAAGTTCTTCAAGCTTTTTAATATTCCCAACGCGCGGTATCACGCGATCCCTGTTTACACGAACCGGATGGTCGCGGGAGCGATGCGAGGCTTCGGGTCTCCCCAGCTCTTTTACGCGCTGAATAATCAGTTCAACCTGATCGCGCGGAGGCTGGACATGGATATCACGGATTTTGAGTATTTGAATTTCCATAAACCGAACACCAGCGACGTGAACGGCGAGAAACTGGGGAATCTGCGGATTCGTGAATGCGTGAAGCGCGGCAAGGAGCTGTTCGGCTGGGACGAGGCACTTAAGGAGCAGGAGCTTTCGAGGAAGAACGGCGGGCGTTATCGAATCGGTGTCGGCATGGCGGCGGCGCCGCATGGCAGCAGTCTGTTCGGTATAATGCCGGATACCTGCGGCGTGATGATTAAAATGAACGAGGACGGATCGCTCACCATGTTCACGGGAGTCAGTGATATGGGGAATGGCTCGAACACGCTGCAGCGGCTGATCATCGCGGAAATTCTGGGCGTTACGCCGGAACGGATCGCTGTAGTGAAAACGGACACGGAAAGCACCTTGTTCGATGTGGGCGCTTACGCGAGCCGGGGCGCGTACGTAGGCGGCGGGGCGGCCGAGAAAATCGCGAAAAAGGCGCGCGCGGCGATCAAGCGCGAGGCGGCGGAGCTTTTGTCCTGCCCGGCGCGGGAGATCGCTTTGTCCGATAATAAGGCGTACAGAAAAGACGATCCTTCGGCGGCGGTTACGATGAAGCGGATCGCGGAACACGCCCACGAGAAGGAAAGGGACATCTCTGTTTCCGGTATGTTCGGCACGAAGGCGGCTCCGATTTCGGGTGGCGCGCATTTTGTCAAGCTGCGGATCGATCTGGAGACCGGAAAAGTGGAGCCGCTGGACTATCTGGCGATTCACGATGTCGGGAAACCGCTCAACCCAATGGGGCTGGAAGGCCAGGTTCACGGTGGGATTCAGATGGGCCTCGGCTACGCGCTTTCGGAAGGTGTGGTCCTGGACGAGAAGGGAGCGGTAAAAGGAACGGGATTCAAGTCCGCCGGTCTTTTCCGGGCGGAGGCGATGCCAAGGATTCGCGTCGAGTTCCTTGACAGCTATGAGAAAACAGGCCCGTTTGGGGCGAAAAGCGTCGGCGAGTGCGCGACAGTGCCATCGGCCGGGGCGGTCGCGAACGCGGTCAGCAACGCGCTGAACAAAGAAATTTTTCATCTGCCGATCCGGGCGGAAGAAATTAAAAAATACGCGGAGACCGAGTTGACGAAATAGCGTTGAATTGGTATAATAAGGTCAACAAAATAGTTCGAAGCGAGTTCGAGAGAGTTTGGTGACCTTTTACAAAGTGTGGCTGGGCTCTTTTTTGTTCGATGAAATGCCTTGATATACGTAGTACAACATGGGCGGCGTAAGTTTGGCGACTTTTTTGAAAAAGGCCGTCAGAATTACGCCGCCTTTTTTAAGGAGGTTCCGCGTAAAATGCTGATCAGGAATGGAACGCTCGTCTCGGGAACAGAGATATTCCGGGCGGATCTGCTGGTACAAAACGGGCGGATCGCGGGTGTAGGTCCGGGAATCGCGGCCGGGCCCGGAGAGGAGATCGTAGACGCGGCCGGGTGCCTCATAATGCCGGGAGCGATTGACGCGCACACGCATTTTGATATGCCGGCGGGCGATGGGATGATGACCGCGGATGATTTTTATACCGGAACGCGGGCAGCGGTCGCCGGAGGCACGACGACGATTCTGGATTTTGCCGAGCCACAGGACGGCGAGACTTTATCGGATGGGCTCGCGAACTGGCATCGGAAAGCGGATCACAGGTCTTTCTGTGACTATGGCTTTCATATGACAGTATCCCGGTGGGATGAGGCGATGTCGAAGGAATTCGACAAGATGATTGATCAGGGTGTCACGTCTTTTAAAGCGTATACCGCTTACAAGGACAGCCTGGGCGTGCAGGACAGCGAGCTTTACTTGCTGATGAAGAAGGCGGCGGCGCGCGGCGCGCTGGTGCTTGTCCACTGCGAGAACGGGGACTTGATCGACTGCCGGGTACGGGAACTTCTGGAGACCGCGCCGGATTGTGTTATGAGCCACGCGCTTTCCCGGCCGAATCTGGTCGAAAAAGAAGCGGTGTCCCGGGTAGTTGATTTCGCGGCGCTCGCGGAAGCGCCTGTCTATATTGTGCATGTCAGCGCGAAGGAAAGCATGGAGGTCATCCGACAGGCCAGACATAAGGGGCAGAGAGTCTTCGCGGAAACCTGCCCGCATTATCTGCTTTTTAACGACGCGCAGTACGAGCTGTCCGGCCTGTGCGGCGCCAAATACGTGATGTCGCCGCCGCTTCGTAAGCTGAGCGATCAGAGAGCCTTGTGGAAATGTCTCAAGGATGGCTCAATCGACACGATTTCGACAGATCACTGCGCTTTTAACCTTCAGGGGCAAAAAGACCGGGGCGAGCATGATTTTACCAAGATTCCAAATGGTGTTCCAGGCGTGGAACACAGAGTGCTTCTGATGCTTCGCTTCGGCCAGGAACAGGGGCTGACGCTGCCGGAGCTGGTCCGGCTGCTGTCGGAGAATCAGGCCAGAATTTTCGGACTCTATCCCAGAAAAGGCAGCCTGTCTGTCGGAAGCGACGCGGATATCGTGATTCTTGACCCGAACGTTTCAAGCGTGATCAGCGCCAGGAAGCAGGTTCAGCATGTGGATTACACGCCTTACGAGGGAATCCGGGTCAATTATGGCATTAAGCATGTCTTCCTGCGGGGAGACTGGGTCGTGAAGAATGGGAAACCAGTCAGCGAAGAGCCGAAAGGCGAGTTCCTGGCGAGAAAAACGAAAGAAGGGGATGAGTAGAATATGCCACTTTTAGGAGAGAAAAAATTCGACGTAATCAATCAATCCAAACCCAGGATCGACGGCGTGGATAAGGTAACCGGAAAAGCCCGTTACGCGGCGGATATTTATATGGATGGAATGCTGATCGCGGGTGTTTTGCGAAGCCCTTACACAAGCGCTAAGGTAACGCGTATCGACGCCTCGAAGGCTCGCGCGATCGAGGGCGTGGCGGCGGTCGTGACCTTTGAGGACATGACGAAAACAAGAAGCTGGGCGAACTACCGCTATCTGACAGGCCGCGTTCGCTACCAGGGAGACTGTGTCGCCATGGCGGCGGCGGTGGACCGCAAGACGCTGGATAAGGCGCTCGCGGCGATTGAGGTGGAATATGAGGAACTGCCAGGCGTTTACACCATCGAGGAAGCGCTCGCTCCGGGCGCGCCGGCGGTGCATGACGAATACCCGGACAATATTTTCACGGACTCAGTTTTCCATATTCGTAAGGGTGATGTTCAGAAGGGCTTTGAGGAAGCGGATCTCATCGTGGAACGCGAGTATAACACTCAGTTCATTGAGCACTCTTATATTGAGCCGGAAGCGGTTCTGGCGTACAGGGATTACAACAACGGCATGATGACGGTACACGCTTCCGCCCAGAACCCGTTTTTCACGAGACATTACATAGCGGACGTGTTGGACCTGCCGATGAATAAGGTACGCCTGATTCAGGAAGTGCTCGGCGGTTCCTTCGGCGGCAAGGAAGAAGCCGTGGGACTGGTGGCCGGACGCGCGGCGTATCTGGCGAACCTGACGGGGAAGCCGGTGAAACTGGTCTTCACGAGAGAGGATTCTTTTCTGGAAAGCTCCAAACGGCATCCTTTCCGGCTGCGTTACAAAATCGGCGTGAAAAAGGATGGAAGCATCACAGCCTGGGAAGGTGAGCAGGTCGATAATTCCGGCGCCTATAACAATCAGACGCAGTTCATGAATTTCCGCGCGAACGCGCATTCCAGCGGGCCTTACATAATCGATAACGTTAAAACGGACACCTTCGGTGTCTTTACGAACAACATTCACGGCGGGGCTATGAGAGGTTACAGCTCACCGTCCCTGATCTTCGGGCAGGAGCAGTTCATCGACGAGGTCGCGGAAGAGCTGGGAATGGACGAGATCGAGTTCCGGAAGAAGAATTGCCTGAAGAGCGGCTCGATTACGGCTACAGGTGTGAAGGTCGATCACGTGATCCTGGAGGATATTCTGGATTACACAGTGAAGCAGACGGATTACAAGCGCAAACACGCGGAATACAAAGCGAACACGACAGGACGTTACCGCAAGGGCATCGGCCTTTCGATCGCGTACCGCGGCTGCGGGCTCGGAGCCGAGTCACCGGACGCCTCCGGCTGTATGATGATCATTAACGGAGACGGTTCCGTGACGATCAATTCCGGTCTGGCGGAGAACGGGCAGGGTCTGAAAACCGTGTACGCGCAGATCGCGGCGGAAGCGCTCGGAGTCAATTACGAGGATATCAGCTTCTACGGAACGGACACGCAAAGCATTCCCGACTGCGGCATGACAGTCGCGTCCAGAGGCACGGTCATGGGCGCGCAGCCCATCCGGAAGACGGGCCTTAAATTAAAGAAGATCATGCTTGAGAACACGCTGGCGATGGGCATGATTCCTTTTGACAAGATCGAGGAAGCGTACCATCTGGAGGCGGGAAGCCTGGCCTCGGAAGAGCTCACGGCGGACGACTTGGAGCTTCGGGGCGGACGAATCTGGATGAAGCAATACCCGGATGTGTCGATCGCTTTCACGGATGTCACGAACGCCTGTATCTGGACCGGCATGCAGATGTCCGCTTTTGAGTGGTTCACGCCGCCGGAATGTAAGCAGAAACATGAGGACGGGCAAGGCAAGGCATTTCCGACGTTCGCGTACGAGTGTCTCGTCGCGGAGGTCGAGGTGGATATGGCGACCGGATATGTGGACGTGAAAAAAGTCACGGCCAGTCATGATGTGGGAACCGCGATCAACCCGGCGCTGATCAAAGGCCAGATTTACGGCGGAATCCTGATGGGCCAGGGCTACGGCGTTATGGAAGACGTCGCGCCTTCCAAAGGAAAAGTCCGGAATCGGAACTTTGATTCCTATATTATCCCGACCTCGATGGACGCGCCGATTATGGACATCAATATTTTTGAGTCGGATGACCCGGCGGGAACATATGGAGCGAAAAGCGTGGGAGAGCCCGCGACCGAAGCGGTGGCCGCCGCGATCGCGAACGCGGTCTATAACGCGTCAGGACGACGGATCCGGACGAATCCGTGCGACCTGGAGAGTGTTCTTCTGGGCAAGAAGCTGACTAAATAAGGACGCGTTCACTCGCGTATGGAATGGAGAGGATGACATGTTTGAGTATGATTTCTTCCGGGCGGAAACCATAGACGATGTCCTGGGTTTTCTCGGGAAGTATAAAGAAAAAGGCCGCGTGGTCGCCGGCGGGACGGATCTGATGGTCCAGATCCGCGACAAAGACCGCCGTTTTAAGGACCTCGAGGCGGTCATGGACATCACGCCGCTGAAGCCGCTTCTGGGCCAGGTCAGCGAGGAAGGCGACGAGCTTTTGATCGGGGCGCTCTGCTCGCACACCGATTTGGAAAACAACGCGCTGATACGAAAGTATCTGGGATTCCTGTCGGAGGCCTGCTCTTTGGTGGGCTCGCCTCAGATCCGGAATATGGGCACGGTCGGCGGAAGCGTCTGCAACGCTTCACCCGCCGCGGATCCGCTGACGCCGCTGATCGCCGCGGACGCGGTGACGCTGATTCAGGGCCCCGCCGGGGAAAGAGAGATCGCTCTCGCGGACTTTTATCATAATAAAGGCGAGGTCGATCTGAAACCGGGCGAGTTCGTGAAGGGCTTCCGGGTCAGCAAGCTGGGCGCCGGGTCAGGCAGCGGCTTTGTTAAGCTGGGCAGACGAAAAGCGCTCGCGATATCAAGATTGAACGCCGCTGTCATTTTACGGATCGGCGAGGATTCTGTTATTCAGGGAGCGGCCATCGCGCCGGGGTGTATTTTCTCCGTGCCGGAGAGAGTAAAGAAGGCGGAAGAATTACTGATCGGGCAGAAACCATCGGACGGGCTTTTCAAGGCCGCGGGCGAGGCGGTTTCCGAGGAAATGATCGCCAGGACCGGAATCCGCTGGTCGACAGAATACAAGAAGCCGGCGGTCGAGACAATCGTGGCGGACGCGGTACAGAAGGCGTACCGGAACTGGGCGCTTTACGAGAGAGGAGGAGAATGACATTATGCCGGGTACAATATTAAAAGGCAGGTTTTTGATGACAAAAGAGGGCCTGAAAAAGGACTGGGGTCTGAAAATTGAGGGAAACCGGATCACTTTCGCGGGACCTTCGGAGGAGATTCCGGTAAACGATGGCGATGAGATCATCGACGCGGGTGAGCGAATGATCGCTCCGGGTTTCGTGAACGGGCACAATCATATGTATGGGTTCTTGTCTCACGGAATCACGGCGGAGGCTCTCGTTACGGAGTTTTCCAGTTTCCTGGAAGATTATTGGTGGCCTTATGTGGAGAATCGGGTGGATCCGGATCTCGCGCGCGTCACGGCACAGTGGAGCTGTGTGGAGATGATCAATTCCGGAATCACGAGCTTCACGGATATTCTGGAAGCGCCGAATTCCATACCGGGCGCTCTCGAGGTCGAGGCGGACGTGATCAGGGAAGCGGGACTCAGGGCTTTCTTAAGCTTTGAGGCGTGCCAGAGAATGGGCGAGGAAATCGGCCAGCTCGGAATCAAGGAGAACGCGGATTTTGTTCGTAAACATAATAAGCCGGGCGAGCTGGTACAGGGCATGATGAGTATTCACACGCTTTTCACCTGTGACGAGGCTTACGCGAGACAGGCGAAAAAGACGGCGGACGAGCTCGGGTGCGACATCCACATGCATTTATCCGAAAGCGTGTATGAGCCGAACTGGACCCGTGAGCATCTGGGGAAAACACCGGTCGAGTATTATAACGAGATCGGCTACCTGGGCAAAAACGTGTTCGCTTCCCAGTGCGTCAAGGTGAGCGAGAGCGAGCTGGATCTTCTGGCGGCCAGCGGGACGAGGGCAATCACCATGCCGCTTTCTAATTGTGAGGTGGGCGGCGGTGTAGCGCCGGTAACGGAGATGCTGGAGCGCGGCATGAAGGTATCCATCGGAACCGATGGCTATATCAATAACTTCTTCGAGGTCATGCGAGGCGCGTTCCTGATTCATAAAGCGTATCGGGAAGACCCGCAGGCGATGCCGGCGAAGACCGTGTACGAGATGGCGACTTCCATGGGCGCGGAAGCGATGGGCATTCCGGACGCCGGACGGCTTGAGGCAGGATGCCTCGCGGACGTGATCACCATTGATCTGGACACGCCGACACCGATCAACGAGCATAATGTTTATGACCAGCTGATTCTTTTCCGCAATCCGGAAAACGTGAACGATGTCATCGTGGATGGCAAATTCCTGAAGAGGGATGGCAAGATTCTTACAGTAGACGCCAAGAGCGTTAAAGAAGAGCTCCGCGCGAAAGCGGCGCGTTTTTGGACAGGCAAATAAAAAATCTTATATGAGGTGATGGCTATGTTTAAAGAAGAAAATCTTAAAGGCGCTGATATTAAAACTTCTCTGTGCGGGATTCCTCTTCGCACGCCGTATATCCTGACTTCCGGCCCGTTGTCGTACGCGGCGGAAGGCATGATCCGCGCGCACCAGGCAGGCTGCGGCGCTGTCGTGACTAAAACGATTCGTCTCGGCCGCGCGATTAATCCGGTACACCATATCGGAATGCTCGGAAGTAACTCCTTGATCAACTGCGAGAAATGGGCGGATTCCGACCGTCTGCAGTGGTATGAGAGAGAAATCCCGATGACTAAAAAAGCCGGCGCGGTCGTAATCGCCTCCGTCGGGCACACACCGGAAGAAGCGAGAGCGATCGTAGAGGACGCGGAGCGCGCGGGAGCGGACATGATTGAGCTTGTCAGCTACGCCGAGGCGACTCTTCTGCCGATGCTGGACTTCACGAAAGAGCACGTGAATATTCCGGTCATCTGCAAGCTTTCCGCGAATTGGCCGGATACGGTCGGTACAGCCCGCAAATGTCTGGAGCACGGCGCGGATGGTCTGTGCGCTAACGATTCCATGGGCCCGACGCTTAAAATCGATATCAAGAACGCGCGTCCCGAGATGATGGGCTCCGGCGGCTATGGCTGGATGAGCGGCGAGTGCGTCCGTCCGATTTCCCTGCGGATCAACTCCGAGATTTCCCGCAATCATCCTGATTTTCATAATCTTTATGGCTCCGGCGGCGTTATGTCGGCGGAAAACGCGATTGAGTATCTGATGGTCGGCGCGAGCGCGGTCGGCGTCTGCACAGTCGGCATTCTCCGCGACATCGACTACGTCGAGCAGATGTGCTACGATTTGTCAAAAGAGCTGAAAAACCTTGGTTATAACAGTATTGAGGAAGTCCGCGGCGCGGCGCTTGGCAATTTCCCGAAAAAAGATGTGGTGTCGGTACTCGGTTTCAATTATCAGCCTTTTTACGCGCCTTGCCAGGAAGCGTGCCCGGCCGGCGTGAATGTTCCGCAGTATATTGAAGAGACCCGCAAGGGCCACTATCTCGACGCGTATAACACGATTTCCGTGGACAATCCGTTCCCGTCTGTCTGCGGCAGAGTCTGTGATCATCCTTGCGAGGCGAAGTGCCGCCGCGGTGACACGGACGAGCCGATCAACATCCGCCTGCTCAAGAGAATGGCGGCGGATAAGACAAGCGAGGCGTGCGGCGATAATCTTCCGATTCCTGTTGTGAAACCTTCCAACGGCAAGAAGGTCGCGATCGTCGGAGCGGGTCCTGCCGGTCTTTCGGCGGCGTATTATCTGGCGAAGAACGGTTATCAGGTAAAAGTGCTGGAAGCGCTTCCGGTAGCGGGCGGCATGCTCGCGGTCGGTATTCCGGATTATCGTCTTCCGAAGCATGTTCTCCATTCCGAGATTCACAGAATGGAGCGGATGGGCGTTGAAATTCAGACCGGCGTACGCGTCGGAACAGATGTTACGCTCGCGGATCTTCGTAAACAAGGCTATGACGCGATTCTGCTGACAGTCGGCGCGCATGGAGATCCCACAGTTGATATGCCGGGCGCGGACAAAGCTGTTTCCGGAATTAAGTTCCTGCGGGATGTCAATTTAAATCAGGCCGCGTCGCTTAACGGCAAGAGCGTGGTAGTTGTCGGAGGCGGAAATGTCGCTGTCGACGCCGCTCGCTGCGCGAAACGCCTCGGCGCTTCCGCGGTAGCGATCGCTTACCGCCGTACGCGCGCGGAGATGCCGGCGTACGCGGAAGAGGTTGAGCAGGCGGAGCTGGAAGGCGTGAAGCTTCAGTTCCTGGCGGCTCCAGGCGCTGTTACGGAAGAGGGATTTGAGTATCTGCCGATGAAGCTCGGCGACGCGGACGAGAGCGGACGCCGTAAACCGATTCCTACCGGCGAGCCGAATGGCTTTATCAAAGCGGATATGGTTATATTGGCGACAGGCCAGAAGATCGTTCCGGGTCTGATTCCCGCGAAGAACGCCTGCGGCAATTTCCAGTATAAGACAGTTGAGAATGACGTATTCACGGCAGGCGATTGCTTTACCGGCGCGAAGAGCGTGATTTCAGCGATCGCCGGAGGACGAGACGCCGCTTCAGAAATCGATAAGAGTCTTGGCGGTGACGGCAATCTCAAGGATCCGGAGACCGCGAGATCTCTTCGTCTCGCGCCGATCGCCGAAGATCACACAGCTCGTAAATGCTCAGAGATGACCTGCGCGGAGTGCCGCGCGAGCGGATTTGACGAGGTCGAGAAGGGTCTGACGGAAAGCGACGCCAGAGAAGAAGCGGAACGCTGCTTCAAATGCGGATGTATCAATTGCGGCCGCTGCGTGGCGGTTTGCAGCTATGACGCCCGCAAGCTGGAATTCCCGATCATGACAGTAGACGAGAACGAGTGCCGAAGCTGCGGCGCCTGCGTAAGCGTTTGCCCGACGGGAGCTTTGACCGCGTTCATCAAGCCGCAAAGCGAGGAAGACGCGGCCCGCGAGCAGGAGTCGATCGCGTTCTACGCGAAATATTGCAATGCTCATTAGAACCGAGGTATCAGTATGGATAAAATAGAAGTTAGCTTTACTTTGAACGGCAGCCGCGTAAGTGTCGCGGCGGACCCGAATGAGCGCCTTCTTGACCTGCTAAGGGATGAATTACATATGACCGGAACCAAGGAAGGGTGCGCCATAGGCGAATGTGGCGCCTGCACGGTAATTCTGGATGGAAAAGCCGTGACTTCCTGCCTGGTACCGGCGGGAAGCGTGGAAGGCCGTAATGTCGTGACAATTGAGGGAATCGGGACAGAAGGCCATCTTGACCCGATCCAGGAAGCGGTTCTGCGGAATCACGCGCTGCAATGCGGTTTCTGCACGCCGGGCTTTATCGTCAGCGCGAAGGCGCTTCTGGACGAGAATCCAAACGCGACCAAGGAGGAGATCCGGAGAGCGATATCCGGAAACCTGTGCCGCTGCACGGGATATGAGCAGCTGACGACCGCTATATACGAAGCGGCGGCCGAGCTGCGCGCGCTTAACGAGAAAAAAGCGTAAAGGATCATATTTTTGGGGTTGAGTTCACTCGCCATATAGCGCGATAATAGGAGAGGGTAAAATATGGCGAAGGAGAAGGTTTTTATGTTAGATGAAACAAGGAAACAGGAAGTCATTGATTTATGCGAGGCGCTGATTTGCGCCAGAAGCTACAGCGGCGAAGAGAAACAGGTCGCTGAAATTATGAGGGACTATAGTGAGAAAGCGGGCTTTGACAGCGTCGCGATGGATCGGTATGGAAACTGTGTCTGCCGGATTAAAGGCAATCGGCCGGGGCCGAGACTCCTTTTTGACGGGCACATGGACACAGTGCCCGTGCCGGATCCGACAGTATGGAAGCATGACCCGTTCAAGGCGGAGATTCAGGACGGCAGGATGTACGGCCGGGGAACGTCCGATATGAAGGGCGCGATCGCGGCGATGCTGAGCGGAGCGGATTTCTTCCTGCGTGACAAGGGACATGATTTCGCCGGAGAGATCTGTGTTTCCGGCATTGTCCATGAAGAATGTTTTGAAGGCGTGGCGGCGAGAGAGGTCAGCAAGAACGTTAAACCGGATTACGTGATCATCGGAGAAGCGTCCAATCTTAACGTCAAGATCGGACAGAGAGGCCGGGGCGAGATCGTTCTGGAAACATTCGGCGTGCCGGCGCATTCTTCCAATCCGCGTAAGGGAATTAACGCGGTTTATAAGATGGCGCGGATCATTGAGCGGATTCGTCAGCTTGAGCCGCCGAAACACCCGGTTCTGGGGGAAGGCATCCTGGAGCTTACGGATATTAAGTCCTCGCCTTATCCGGGCGCGTCTGTCGTGCCGGATTATTGCCGGGCAACGTATGACCGCAGACTCCTGAAGGGTGAGACAAGAGAAAGCGTTCTGGAGCCGCTTCAGAAGCTCCTGGACGAGATGATGGCCGAGGATTCCGAGCTCAAGGCGAAGGTGTCCTTCGCGAGAGGCGAGGAAATCTGCTACACAGGCGAGAAAATCGGCGATGAGCGCTTTTTCCCGGGTTGGCTTTACGACAGCGACTCGGATTTTGTCCGGATTGTGATGGAGGCGCTGAACGCGAAAGGTTTTCAGCCGGAAATCACAAATTATGATTTCTGCACGAACGGAAGCCACTACGCGGGAGAAGCCGGAATCAAAGCGTTCGGTATCGGCCCGTCCAGGGAGAATCTGGCGCACACGGTGGACGAGTACATTGAGCTCGATCAGCTTACAGGAGCCGCGGAATGCTATTACGCGGTCATGGAAGCGATGACCCGATAAGACAAAAGCGCGAAACGAAAACGTACAATAATAAAACGGATGTGTCATGAATCATTGACACATCCGCTTTTTATGTCCCATATCAGAAAATGTACTGAGGTATGATCTGGAACAAACAGCTGAAGGCGATAAATATGACGGAAAGCGACGCGCAGCACAGAATCGGCGATTTCGCCGCGCGCGCGTATTTTGTGATGTGCTCAAAGCCTTTCGCGGTAATATACATAGCGGGTATAATCATGGTCATCCAATAGCGTCCCTGAGGCTCATAGTCAAAGCAGTAAGAGTAATAGCAGGACAGCGCCGGCGGGATCAGCGCGGCGATCAGGATCGACACGTTGAAAGCCGGATCCCGGAGAATACTCGTGATCAGAACCTTAGCCCGCGCTTTTTTGGATTTTATTCTGAGCGCCAGGCGCCGCGCGAGTGTAAGAACGCAGCCGCAGACACCGACTCCGAAAACAGCGGTATAGAAACGGTACATCCATTCATTTAAAGGAATGGACATATAACCGAAATAACCGATGAAGCTTGTATAGGAATGCTTAAGCCAGCCCTTTTCGAATATCATACTCATCAGTGACATGCCCGATTTCTCAGGGGTCACGCGGACGGAAGGCTTCAGCGAGCTGGTCGCGTAAATTTCGCTGTAATAGGACTCGATCCGCAGACCGAATAGATCGCCGTACAGGACCCAGTTGCGAATGAACTGCCACCCGGCCATGGCGCACACAAGCGCCACGATCAGCGCTGTTTTCTTAAGAAGAAGCTTCGTGTCGTCTCTGCCGGAACGCCATCGCAGGTTCGTCCAGAAGAAAATAAGGATGCTGACAAGAATAAAGCCGTAAGCGAAATAATACGACATGAGACAGATGGAAATGCCGATGGAAAGACCCACACAGCTCTTTATATTCCAGCGCGTTTCCAGCCCGCGCACCCAGAAATAGACAATCAGAGCGGTCGAGAAAATCGATAACGCGTCGTTATTCACGTACGTGGAGATAAAAGCGTACTGAGGCCAGAAAGCGATCAGCGCGATAAAAAGAAAACGCGTGTTGTCTTTGAAAAGGCGTTTTGAGAGGCGTATTATAATAAAGACAGTTCCGACGGAGGACAGAATACTGACCATGCGCGCCGCCATCAGAAGGTGGAAATCACCGGTCGAGAAGAAGCTGGTGATTTTCATGAAAAAGGCCGCGATAATGGCCGGGAACATAGGGCCGAAGCCATAGGAATCGCCCCACAAATTGCTGCGGATCGAAGCGTCCTGCCCAAGCGGAAGCGAGTCGTTCAGATAGATGTATTTCGGAATGAGATAGCGCATGTACTCGTCCGGGCACGAATCGAACAGCTGTGACATTGACCAGGTAAAGTAAAACAAAAAGCAAAGTGTCAGAAACAGAAGCTCAATTATGATGGCTCTGTCGGGCTTGAAATTCTTAGCGGATAGATGACGTGTTTTCAACACGAGCGCGCTCCTTCCTGAAAAGTGCTATAATAACCAAAAACAGTCCAAGAATGGCAATCATCAGCCCGGCTATTTTCGGTCGGTTTATAAACAGCAGCATATAATCCAGCTTGTAAAGTACCGCCGCGCAGAAAACAATCAAGGCGATCCGATAGGGAATTTTGAAATGCCGTGTGTATATTAAATTAATAAAAAGCAGGAAAATCAGATTACAGACGAAAATGATGGCGGATTTTGGCATATCCGGTTTCTGGTTAATGATGATTTTGGAAAAAGAAACCTCGCGCGATTTCGAGATAGTGGGGTCAATACGTATGTCCTGGACGGGAGAGTGACCGGCGTTGATTATAAAGTGGTTCACACCGGCGCTGGCGTGCGCGATCAAAGACTCGTTCGGATTGAAACCATTACCGGTATTGACATAGATCTGCGCGGTGTTGTGCGGTGTGATATCATTATCAACGATCAAAGTGACATCATGAACCGGAATGTTGATGCCATAGAAAATGATACGCGGGTCATTGGTGGTGGAGACAAGCATATGCTCGGACTCCTGAGTCGCGTTCACGAATTCCGCGCCATTCAGGGAAGTGATTTCCATTGTAGGATACTCGAAAGAGCCCCTCAACAGATCAGGGCAATAATAGAGTATATCGAAATATACAGAAGCAAGCGCCGCGAAAACAAGCGCGCAGATTGATATAATTTTCAGGAATAACTTAAGTCTTCTCATATTTCAGCCACCGTCACTCATTATGTTATTTTTATTATAGAACACTACAAGGAGGCGCGCAATGATTAAAGGGAGATTCAAACGATTTTTGTCAGTTACGCTGACGCTTGTTTTTACTATTGGCCTGATCCTCGTCGCGTGGAGAAACAAACCGGACGCGTATCAGGCACAGTCGGAAAACATGCTTCCCGATCTGGCTTCCATAACGCGCGGGACGGAAGATGGGAGAAAGGTCGTGACCGCGTCATGGAACGGATCCGCGCCGGTAGTTATACACGACAATTATACGATCGACATGATACTTGATCCGGAGAAAAGGACCTATACGGCCGCGCTTACGGTTGACATTTATAACGACTCCGCGGACACATGGAACGAAGCGTGTTTCCGGGATTACCCGAGCGCGTTCGCGGATAAGGAGAACGGCGCTCTCAGCGAGTTTTCCGAGGTCAGAAACGCGGTCTCGGGAACAGAACTTTCTCTGGAGCGGAGCGCGGAGGATAACACAGTCGTTACGGTTTATCTGGACGCGCCGCTGAAGCCGGGAGAGACGACGACAATCACGGCGCGGTATAAAGCGAGCGTTCCGGAATTGGCGGCCCGGTTCGGCTTTCAGTCAATCGAAGGCGGCGGAACCGATTTCTCATTAGGCAACGCTTTTCCGGTTCTTTGCCCATATGAGAATGGCGCCTTTCAAAGCGGGAAGTATTTTGACTATGGCGAATGTTTTTACTCGCGAATGGCGAATTACGAGGTGAGAGTCACGGCGCCCGCGGACTACACGGTCATAGCGACCGGCGACCCGGCGGGCGAGTCCGCGGAGGATGCCTCCGGCTTACGCTCGGAGAGTTTTTCAGCCGACGCGGTACGCGATTTCGCGTTGGTGATCGGGAATGATTTCCAGAAGGCGACAGGCACAGTAGACGGAATCGAGATTAACAGCTATTACCATGAAGCGGACAGTGATAACGGACAAGCGGCGCTTTACTTCGCGGAGGAGGCGTTTCAAAATTATGACAGCCGTCTTGGAAAATACCCATACGCCCGATTTAATGTAGCTCTTACGAAAACAGACATGATGGGAATGGAGTATCCTGAGCTTATTATGTTGACGAACGATGGAACGGATGGCGCCATGTCAGCGCCGCATGAGATTCTGCACCAGTGGTTCTATTCTCTCTTGGGAAATAATGAGTACGCGGCCCCATGGATTGACGAAAGCGTGACTACCTATTTATGCAATCGCGGTCTTGAGGATCACAGTGGAATTATCACGGAAGCGAGCGGCGATTACGCGGACGCGAATCAATATGAGGAGAGAATTTATTTCTGCGGTGCCAGCATGTATAATCGTCTGGAGGACGAGCGCGGAACCGACACGATGAACGCCTTTCTGGGCGAGCTTCTGGATCAGTACGCGTTCCGGGAAGCGGACACGCCCGGGGTTGTCAGGCTGCTCGTAAAGTATTATGGCGCGGATGATCCGGTCCTCAAAGAGTATATAGCGCCGGAATATCTGAGCGCTCCGTGAGCGCGTGAACATAGAAAAGAACAATTTTCGGCCGCCGGATACGAAGCTTTTTCCGCGCCGATTCTTTTAATGTGTTATACTTCTGAAAGAGCCGGGCCGAAAAGCCGCGGCCTATGGTAAACGGAGGAAACAATTCACAAGGAGGACAACGATGAAAACAATCTCTCTTTTTGATGATCTGAGGAGCAATTCCTATCCCGGCCGCGGAATCGTACTTGGCCGGAGTGAGGATGGAAAACACGCGGTCATGGCCTATTTTATAATGGGCAGAAGCGCGAACTCACGCAACCGCGTATTCATAGAGGAGGGCGAGGGAATACGGACACAGGCCTTTGACCCGTCGAAGATGGAAGATCCGTCTCTGATTATTTACGCGCCGGTACGCGTTCTCGGGAATAAGACAATCGTGACGAACGGGGATCAGACCGACACGATTTATGAGGGTATGGATCGGCAGCTGACGTTTGAAGAGTCGCTGCGCTGCCGGGAGTTCGAGCCGGACGCGCCGAACTACACGCCACGGATTTCCGGCGTTGTACGCCGGGAGAATTCCCGTTTCCATTACGCCTTAAGCATCCTTAAGAGTGATAACGGGGACCCGTCCGAGTGCCTGCGTTTCACGTTCGCTTACCCGGACCCCAAGGCGGGCGAGGGACATTTTATCCATACATACATGGGGGATGGCAACCCGCTTCCCAGCTTCGAGGGCGAGCCGAAGGCAGTAGCGGTCGCGGGAGATATCGATGTTTTCTCGTCGGAGCTGTGGAACAGTCTTGACGAAGCCAACAAAGTGTCGCTTTTTGTCCGTTTCCAGAACATCGCGGACGGAGCATACGAAACCAGAATTTTCAATAAGAATAAATAGGAGAGAAGACCAATGAAAGAAATCGCTTTAAAATATGGCTGCAACCCGAACCAGAAACCGTCCCGTATTTTCATGGCGAACGATGGCGAGCTTCCCGTTAGGGTACTGAACGGGCGGCCGGGATACATTAATTTCCTGGACGCGCTGAATGGCTGGCAGCTGGTAAAAGAGCTGAAGAAGTCGACAGGCCTTCCCGCCGCCACTTCTTTTAAGCACGTGTCCCCCGCCGGCGCGGCGATCGGCCGTCCGCTCACGGATACGCTCAGGAAGATTTATCAGGTGGATGACCAGAAAGATTTAAGCCCTTTGGCCAGCGCTTACGCCGCGGCGAGAGGCGCGGACCGCATGTCCTCGTTCGGTGATTTTATCTCTTTGTCAGACGTGTGTGACGTTCCGACCGCGAAGCTGATCAAGCGCGAGGTATCCGATGGCGTGATCGCGCCGGGATACGAGGACGAGGCGCTCGAGATTCTGAAGGGCAAGAAGAACGGCAATTACAACGTGATTCAGATCGACCCGGACTATCAGCCGGACCCGATTGAGCGTAAGCAGGTCTATGGCGTGACTTTTGAGCAGGGACGCAACGAGCTGCCGATCGACGGCGAGCTTCTGGCGAATATCGTGACAAGGAACAAGGACCTTCCCGAGACCGCGAAGCAGGATCTGCTGATTTCGCTGATCACGTTGAAGTACACGCAGTCCAATTCCGTCTGCTATGTGAAGGATGGACAGGCAATCGGCATCGGCGCCGGGCAGCAGTCGAGAATCCACTGCACAAGGCTGGCCGGAAGCAAGGCGGACAACTGGTATCTGCGCCAGTCTCCTCAGGTGCTTTCTCTGCCTTTTGTGGACGGAATCCGCCGGGCGGACCGCGACAACGCGATCGACGTCTATATGGGCGAAGAGTATATGGATCTTCTGACGGATGGCGTCTGGCAGAAAACCTTCAAGACGAAGCCGGATGTTTTCACAAGAGAAGAAAAGCGCGCGTGGCTCGACGGGCTTACGGATGTCGCGCTTGGCAGCGACGCGTTCTTCCCGTTTGGCGATAACATCGAGCGGGCGAAGAAAAGCGGCGTAAAATATATCGCGCAGCCGGGTGGCTCCGTGCGGGATGATCAGGTCATCGAGACATGCGATAAATATGGCATGGTCATGGCCTTTACGGGAATCCGCCTGTTCCATCACTAGAAAATCGGACGAGGGGTTTGAAAGGAAGAATACAGCATGTCCGGAACGACAAGAACAATGACAATAGAAAACAGTAAGATCAGACGGTGGGCTTTCTGGATCAACATGGCGATCGTGATCATGGAAATCATCAGCGCGGGAATGAGTTTCAGCGAGCATGGACTCGGGATGTTTCGTTTCTATACGGAGGACAGCAATTTGCTCGCGCTGTTCGCGTCGCTTTGCTGTATGATTTGTTCCGCGAAAGACGGGCCGTCGCCGCGCTGGGTCACGTACGTCAAATTCATGGCGGCGACTTGTCTGACGGTTACCTTCATTGTGGTCGTGACCGTCCTGGCGCCTTACGCCAGCGGCATGGTAGGATATTATTACATGCTCCTCCATGAATCGATGCTTTATCACCATTTGCTCTGCCCGATTCTCACGTTTATTGTTTTCGTGTTTCTGGAGAAAGAGCCGCCTCTTCCGAAGAAGGCGCTTCTGTATGCGCTGATCCCGACGTTTATCTACGCGGTCATTACTGTCATTCTGAATATTGTCGGCGTTCTGGACGGGCCGTACCCGTTCCTGAAGGTCCGGGAACAGCCTGTGTGGCAGTCCATCCTTTGGGTGTTGATTATTTTCGCGGTCGCGTATTTATCCGCGTGGGTCATCCGACGCTCGCGTGACCGGAAAAACACTCTGAAAGCTTAGTTTTAGGATCAATATGATACCCGTGTTTTACGCGGATTTCCAATGGGAAGGCCGTGTGGGACGCGGGTATTTTGCCGTGAAGCAATATATTTTCTATCTGTCCTTCGCGAAAATAGTAAAAAAAATCATCCGTGATATTATTCGCTTTCGCTGTTGAGAAGTCGGACGATCGCTTCTGTCAGCTCCGCGGCCGGCGCCTGCCGGATCACGCGGGCGGAAGCGAGAGCGTCCCAGGCGCTCGGGCTGTCACTATCAGTTATGATAATAATCGGGAAAGAGTGAATGCCGGAAATTTTCGTGATTTCAGGGAGAATGTTAGCGGCGGAACGTTCGTCGGAATCATCGATATCAGCGATGACTATAGACAGGCATTCTCCGTAACGCTCCAGCGTGTTGATGGTATCTCTTGTTCCCCGTGTTTCAAGAATGTTATAGGAATCGCGGAAAGTACGTTTGATTTCATCCAGATCGGATTCACGCGTGTTGATCGCGAGCAGCAGCTCGCGTCCATCCAGCGTTTCTTCCCCGGAAACAAGCTCGATGGAGTTGCCGCTTGTCTTCTTAGCCTGATATAGCTTCTGATCCGCCGCCAGAAAGAGCCGTGAAAACGGAAGGTCTGTCCTGGTATCCAAAGCGACGCCGATGCTGCAGGTAACTTCGAAGCCGAGGCTTGTCTTCACAGCGGAGCTGAAATCGGTCATGAGACGCCGGAATAGCGCGAGTGTCTCCGCGACGGTACCGGTGTTCTTAATGAAGACAACGAACTCATCGCCGCCGAATCGTCCGGTCACGCTGGCCTCTGTGTCCGGAAAATGCCGGGTGAGCGCGGAGGCGAAAGTGATCAGAACCTCATCGCCGACAAGATGGCCATTCTGATCATTGACCTCCTTAAAACGATCCATGTCGATGACAGCCAGCGCGTATTCCTCGCATGTTGTCATTTCTTTCATATAATTATGGTAGAGATAGATGAAGGTGTTCTTATTATACATGCCGGTCATCGCGTCTATGGAACTCATTCTCGCGAGCTCTGTTTTATTCTCGGCGTCGCTGATCCGGTAGCCGAGAATCGTAACATACGCGATAAACGCGACCACCAGAGCGCTTATAGAAGATATCGTGTCGATATAAAATAAATGAGCGCCCTTATTCAGGTTCGAGAAAAACAGGAAGAGGGCGACATAGGCCGGCAGCGCGATAAACATCTGATAAGGCGGAATGGAGTAGATTTGTGTCAGAAGGATCAGCATGATCAGAAAAAGCCAGGCGTTATTCGCCGTAAACACGAAATCGCCCAAAGCGATGGCGAGCGTCATGATCATACAGCCGAAAATCCAGAGCCAGAGACTCATGACCAGAGAACTCTTCGGCGCGCGTTTCCTCGACCAGACGCAGGCGGAATAGACGAGCTGCGCCGCGAGAGCGGTCAGGACGACGATGTCCTGTTCCTTATTCTTCGCGTAGAGACCCGCGGTCAGGAAATAGATTAGAATTCCCCCCGCGTAAAGTAAGGTCATATAGCGCAGAAGCGCCCAGTTCTTCTCGATGATTGTTGTCATGTTGTTTCTGAAGTAAGCGTCGGAACGTTTGAAAAAAACATCCATAAGTAAAATCCCCCATACACAAGTCCCCCCGGACACGTTGATTTTAAAGAGTCAAATGAATATAATGATTATAGCATAGGCAATACGGAAAATGTAAAATGATACTATCTAAACTTTAAAAGATGGTGTATACTATGAAAAGCCTAGAAACAGTAAATAATATAGTATTAATCGCTGAAGGAGATCTTAATGAAAGTACTTGTTATCATTCCCGCGTATAATGAGGAAGCGAATATACTTCGTGTCGTGAATAGCCTGATTGAGGCGCGGACAGGATGTGACTATGTTGTAATAAATGACTGCTCGAAGGACTCGACCGGCGAGATTCTCGACAGGAACAACATCAACCATATTGATTTGCCGGTGAATCTTGGCCTCACAGGCGCTGTGCAGACAGGTTATAAATACGCGTATACGCATGACTATGACGCGGCGGTTCAATTTGACGGCGACGGGCAGCATCTTCCGGAATACCTTAAACCTCTGATCAGCGAAATCGAGAATGGTTACGATATCGTAATTGGCTCCAGATTCGTGGAACAGAAGAAGCAGGTATCGGCCAGAATGATGGGAAGCCGTCTTATTACAGGGGTAATCAAGCTGACGACGGGGGCGGTGATTAATGACCCGACGAGCGGTATGCGGATTATTGACCGTAAACTGATTAAAGATTACGCCTATGAGCTTAACCAGGCTCCGGAGCCGGACACCTTGGCGTTTCAGATCAAGAAAGGCTGTAAGGTCAAGGAAATCCAAGTCAAAATGGAAGACAGAGTAGCCGGTAAAAGCATTTACGCCGGTATTGGGAATTCCATAAAATATATGGTTCGTGTTTTAGTAAACGTCATATTTTTTAATTAAGGAGACTTCTTATGAACTTAACATTACAGATACTGCTGATTATAATGGCAATATTGTTTTTTGTGTTAATTGTCAGAAATGTTAAGAAAAGCAAATTAAGAACAGATTACGCGTTAGTATGGATCATTTTTTCACTGATGCTGATTATTATCGCTGTTTTTCCGGGAATCGCGTATTTTTTCGCGAAATTGATCGGTGTTATGTCCCCCGCGAACATGGTGTTCGCGTTTATCATTCTGCTTCTGATTATCATGGTCTATTCTCTGTTCGCTCGTGTTTCGGCGCTTGAGGAGAGGGTCAAGAATCTTATCCAGCATGTCGCCATCCTGGAAAAAGAGAACGAGGATAAAGAAGAGAACGAGGATAAAGAAGAGAAAGAACAAAAAAATTAGACGAGTTGTCTTTTAGAATCAAGGGGAAAAGCCGTGAAACGATTTGAGCCAAAAGAGTATGCCAGCAAGCGGGAAATATACGCGTGGAATATCGCGGGAAGCGGCTGTAACGCCTTTGCTTCCGTCGTGCTTCTTATGCTTGTCAACCGTGTCTTAGGTGTCAAGAGCGGCGATGTGTTCAGTCTTGCTTTTTCAATCGCGCAGTTGATGTTGACAGTGGGGACATTTCAGGTGCGTGTTTATCAGTCGACAGACGTTACGGATAAATTCCAGTTCCATGATTATTTCGAGTTTCGAGTTCTGACCTGTTCGATCATGCTTGTGGTCTCGTTTATATACACGATGATTCAAGGATACACAGGTCAGAAGATGATCGTTATCATGCTTCTCTGTTTATATCGTGTCATCGACGCCTTCTCCGATGTTTTTCAGGGATTGTTCCAGCAGAACGAGCGAATTGATCTGGCGGGAAAATCCGTTTTTTTCAGAACCGTTATTCCGACCGCGTGTTTCGGCGTTGTTATGTACATGAGCGGAAGCCTTCTGACCGCGTGTGTCGTGTTTGTTCTCAGTGAGCTGCTTCTTCTGTTTCTTTATGATGTACGAGTCTATTATTGGTTCCGCGGGTACCGTCCGGCGATCGCGGAACGGAGCGGAAATTCTTTCTTGAAAAACGCCGCGAGCCTCGGGATGCTCTGCGGTCCATTGTTCATAAACGGGTATTTACTGACGGCGCTGTATAATGAGCCGAAGCTGGCAATTGATCGATTAGTGACATCCGGCGCTCTCGCGGATGGAATTCAGACATACTATTCGATACTTTTTATGCCGGCGTTCGTGATTAATCTGCTGCTGGTCGTGCTGCGGCCGCTGATCACGACGATGGCGTACGCGTGGAGTCAGGATAATCACCGGAAGCTTTATGGAATTCTGGCGAAAATATGCGTGATCCTCGGAATATGGACGATTATTTCGGCGCTGCTCGCGTGGACGCTCGGAATTCCTGTCCTGACGTGGATTTATGGAACAGGAGATTCTCTGAAGCCCTACAGAACGGATCTGGTGATCCTGATTCTGGCGGGAGGAATCAACGCTTTGGCCAATGTCCTGGATAATGTCGTTACGATTTTCCGATACCAGCACGCGCTGTTGTTTGCCTACGGAGCGGCTTATGTGACGGCGCTTCTGACCGCGGAGCGTTTCGTCCGCGCGTACGCGCTGCGCGGCGCCGTATATACATATCTGCTTTCGGTAACAGTCCTCTTTGCCTGCGTATTCTGTGTTTTCGCGGGGTCTCTTGTTGTTACGCGCCGCAAGAAGAAAAATAATGGATAAACACGATTAATGAAGCTTCATCGTTTACGCGGTGGAGCTTTTTTATGATCAGCGGAACAAATAATAAACGAGGAGATTTAAACAATGTTGCCACTATTCGGAAAATCAAGTATAATTCTTATAAGGAAAAAATAAGAAATGAAGAAACATGGGAGAATAACAATGAAAAAGGTTTTCAAAAAACTGGCGTTGATTATTGTCATTTCGGCAGTCTTAGGCATTTTGCTGGAGTTGGCCATGGCCGGATATCAATATCAGCGCGCGGGACAATGGAAAGGAGAGACCAGTCTTGAGACCGCTTCGGTCGTCACGAACGCCGAAGATCCGACACAAGTCGATATTACGGTCGATATTCCGCAGGGACTATACGTAAATAAGCTGGTTTACTATTATTCGGCCTGGAATGATTTCACGGCCAAACTGAGTATTTACGCGAAGAATGGGTATGGTCAATATAAGAAGATCACGGTTACCGATGACTCTGTGGGAATTCTGGATCGCTCTGTAGTCAATATTCACAAGAATGTGTCGCAGGTGACGCTTACGGTCAGCGGCGCGGGAGACGTGGCAATCGGCGGTTTCGCTGTGGACAACAGTTTTAAGCCCAATCCGATCCGGGCTGTTTTTATCGCCGCTATTATTTATCTGGCGCTTTTCCTGCTGTTATTCCGCGAACAGTACAAGAATCATATAGAGTGGGCGTTTCTGAATATCGCTCTGGTTCTGGGCGTGTTGTTCATTATTACGCAGCCGCTCCTGTGCAGCGGCTGGGATGAGCATATTCATTTCCGATCGTGCTATGAGATGGCGTCCTATGGGGTTCCACAGGATAAGCTGCCGTACTCGGCGCAGTACATGTTCCAATATCAGGAGAACACGAAGTGCAGAATCGGAAGTATTGAAGAGAATTATGATTTAGCCAGAGTGCTTGATTTTTATCAGGATAAGTATGACACCATGCGGATCTTTCCCAAGGATATCACGAATATACGCTCCGTCGGATATGTGTTTCAGGCGCTTTTCCTGAAACTCGGGATGCTGTTACATTTTAAATTCGCGATCCTGTGGATATTCGGTAAATTCGCGAATGTGCTTTTGTACAGCGTGGTCGTGTTCTTCGCCATACGGAAAACACCTGTCGCGAAGGTTCTCATGTGTTTTGTGGGATTGCTGCCGACCGCTGTTTATCTGTCAGCGTCTTATACGTATGACGTGACCGTAACCGCCTTTCTTATGCTGGCCGCGGCAATCATCATCAAAGCGTACTACGGGCCGGAGCGTAACTTTACGCTGAAGGAACAGATCCTGTTCATCGCGGCGGCGCTGATCGCCAGCGCGCCGAAGGTTGTTTATATACCGTTTGTAATTATGGCGTTTTTCCTTCCGACAAATCGGTACGCGAAACGGAAGACGGCGATCATATACCGATGCGCGCTTGTTGTCAGCGCGGTCGCGCTGATGGGAGCGATGGTCCTGCCTTCGCTGACGGGAAGCGCGGCAAGCGGTGATCCGCGCGGCGGGAACACCAGCTCCACTTCGCAGATTCGTTTGATGAAGCAATATCCGATGACCTATCTGAAAATATTAGCGAAAAGCGTATTTGGGAATATTTGTTCTTATATGTATCATTTTAACTCGTTCGCGCATCTGGGGGAGGCACCGCAGCCGTTGATTGTACCATTGGGAATGCTGTTCGTCTGGTTTACGGACAGATACAAAACCGACGGCGTTTCGGATAAGCGGGGAATGACAGTTAAACTTCGAATCCTTTCATTATTGGTTTGCTTTATAATCACGTGCCTGATATGGACGGCTTTATACACACAGTTCACTTCGGTCGGCAGCTTCACTATAAACGGCGTGCAGCCCCGGTATTTTCTGCCGATTTTATGGATATTGTTATTGAGCCTGCAGGTGCCGAAAGTTCCGATCCATTTTAATAAAACAATATACCAATGCGCGGTTCTCATGGGCTGCTCGGCATATCTGCTCTCGGCTGTGTATTTCTCGATTTTAAGCATACATAATCTGTAACTGTCCAAGCGCGCGACAGCTTGGATGAATACGAACTTTTTTAAGGAGGGGAATATAAATGAACAAAAAGGCGTTCAAAGGATTTATCGCTTTATTAACCGGCCTATTCCTGCTTATGGGAGCGCGCGGAGGGACGAGCGCGTTCGCCGCGGACGCGGCGGCGCCGGAATCCGTGACAAGCGGGGAGACAGTCAAGGGAACAGGCACCGGAACGATCGGGGAAACGACAGCGGAGAGCGCGTCGCTTTCAAGCGGCTCGGAGCGGACGGACAGCGGTGTCCCGGCGGACAGTGACATCCGGACGGACAGCGGCGCCCAGACAGATAGTGGCGCTCAGGCGGACAACGCGGACGAGGATAAAAATTCCGCGGAATCCCTGCCGATGTCCGTGACGAACGGGGAAGAGAACACGGGTCTCGTTCCGGAGTCCGCGGAAGGCTGGGCACAGGAAAACGGAAGTGTTTATTATTACAGTAATGGCGCGAAACAGACAGGATGGCTGGTCACCGCCGTCGCGCCGGATGGGACAGTGACCGGCTTTGAGCGGTACTGGCTCGGAACGGATGGAGCGTTAGTCACGAACAGTCTTGTAAAGGCCGCGGATGCCGGCTACGACGCGTACGCGAGGCCGGACGGCAAAATCGCGCGCGGGAAATACGTAACGTCGGACGGAAACGTGTATCTCGCGAATAACGATGGTAAGCTGGAAGCGCCGGGATGGCATGTGACAAGCGCGTACGACAGCGGCTATCAGCGCTACTATATTGACGAGACGACACATGCCGCGAGAATCGGAATTTTTGACGCGGACGGAAACCGGTATTATGGGTTCCCGTATCTTGGATACGTTCTCCGCGGAACGACAAGAAACATCGATGGCGCGTTCTTCGCGGATAATGACGGCGTTCTGCGTCCGGATGGATGGTTCGTGACAGACGCGTTCGGCCAGGGCCTGCAGAGATATTGGTTCGAAGGCGGCAAGATGGCGAAAGAAGGTCTGTATAAGACAGACAACGCGGGAAACTATACGTATGTAAGACCGGAAGGATACGTGGTACGCGGGAAATACGCGGCGCCGGACGGAAGTGTGTATCTGGCGAATAACGATGGCCGGCTGGAAGCGCCGGGGTGGCTTGTGACAAGCGCGTATGACGGCGGCTATCAGCGCTATTATATTGACGAGACGACACATGCCGCGAGAATCAAAATATTCGACGCGGATGGCAATCGGTATTATGGCTTCCCGTATCTCGGCTACGTTCTCCGCGGAACAACAAGAAATAGTGATGGCGCGTTCCTGGCGGATAATGACGGTGTCCTGAGCGCGAATGGCTGGGTCATCACGGACGCGTTCGGCCAGGGTCTGCAGAGATATTGGTTCGAAGGCGGCAAGATGGCGAAAGAGGGTCTGTATAAGACAGACGACGCTGGAAACTATACGTATGTAAGACCGGAAGGATACGTGGTACGCGGGAAATACGCGGCGCCGGACGGAAGTGTGTATCTGGCGAATAATGATGGCCGGCTGGAAGCTCCGGGCTGGCTTGTGACAAGCGCTTACGATAGAGGTTATCAGCGCTATTATATCGATGAGACGACACATGGCGCGAAAATAAGGCTGTTTGAGGCGGACGGTAACTACTATTATGGTTACCCGGGTATTGGTTATGTGGTACGCGGGAAATACGCGGCGTCGGACGGAAACATGTATCTGGCGAATAACGATGGGAAGCTGGAAGCGACTGGCTGGCTTGTAACAAGCGCGTATGACAGCGAGATTCAGCGTTACTATGTCGACGAGACGACACATGGCGCGAAGACCGGTTTCTTTACAGTGGATAATAAAGACTATTATGGTATTCCATCGCGCGGGTATGTAGTAAGAGGAAAATTCACGTATAACGACATCGGAATGCTTTTGGCGGATAATGATGGCGTACTGCAGGGATTCCCTTCCGGATTGGGCGGCTGGCTTGTGACCGGTAAGTATGACGGCGGAGAGCTCCAGCGCTACCGGATTGATGATTGCTGCGGCGGTCACGCGGGCGCGCATACAGGGCTGTTCGTCCTGGATGGCAGTATGTACTACGGACTTCCGGACACGGGCTATGAGCTTCGTAACGCGATTCAGCGTATACAGGGAACCTGGTTCAGAGCGGACAATGACGGTAAACTTACAGAGACGTACTCGCCGGTCGAGACCAGCATGATCGATCGGGCGCAGGGGTACTACAGCCCGTCACAATATCTGATCATGGTCAATAAATCAGAGTTTACTTTCGCCGTGTTTACCGGCAGAGCGGGGGCGTGGAGCCCGCTGTACTTCTGGGATTGCGGCATCGGAGCTCCGTCATCGCCGACGATTGAGGGCGTATTCTCGATGGGTATTAAAGAATCCTCCTTCGGGCATGGCTATACCTGCTATTGGGCGTCACAGATATTAGGCGATTATCTGATCCATTCCGGGCTTTATTTTGAAGGCACTATGATACCGATGGCAATCGAGATGCGCACGGCAACCTCCGGCGGATGCGTGAGACTGGAATACAAGAACGCGTATTGGGTATACAGTAACGTGCCGAGCGGGACAACAATTGTGATTTACTGACGCGAGTGACAGACTGGAGGGAGTGAGAAGCCTATGAGCGATAAGAAGCTTTATAAATCAAACAGTAATAAAATCATCTGTGGTGTCTGCGGCGGTATCGCGAATTATTTTAATATCGACGCCACGGTCGTTCGCCTGATCGCGGTTATATTGACGCTTGCTGGCGGCAGCGGTGTCCTTTTCTACATTATCGCGGCTGTTCTGATGCCGGAAGAGCCCGGATATTGATCCATACTAAAGAAATCGTGAGGCATAAATAAGTATCATGAAAGACTATACAGAGATTCACACATTTGTGATTTGCGCTTACAAAGAAAGCCCGTATCTGGAGGATTGTGTCCGCTCTTTGCTGGACCAAAAAGGCAAAAGCCGGATCATTATGGCTACGTCAACTCCCAACACGCGTATTTCCGAAGTCGCCGAAACCTATCATATCCCACTGTTCATTAACAATGGGGAGAAGGGAATCACGAGGGATTGGAACTTCGCGTATTCCCACACGGAGACGCCTTATGTCACGATCGCGCATCAGGACGACCTGTATCTGCCGGACTATACGAGACTGGTAATAGGCGGTCTGAAGAAAGCGAAGCGCCCTCTGATCGCGTTCACGGATTACTATGAGCTGAAGAAGGACGTAAGGGATGACTCAGCGAAGAATCTTCGGATTAAGAAATTCCTGTTGTTCCCGCTGAGAAACCCGAGACTTTCAGAAACGCGGTTTTTTCGAAGAATGTCGCTGGCTTTTGGCAACAGTATCTGCTGTCCTTCTGTTACCTACGTAAGGCAGAATCTTCCGGATCCTGTTTTTACGGATGGCTTTTTCAGTAACGAGGACTGGGAAGCGTGGGAACGCCTTTCCCGGGAAAGTGGCGCTTTTGTCTATCTGGCCCGCCCGTTGATGTGCCATCGTATCCATGAAAGCTCCGCGACGTCCCAAATTATCGGGGAGCATGGCCGGGGCAAGGAAGATTATACGATGTTCCGGAAATTCTGGCCTTCCTGGATTGCCCGGATTCTGACGAGGCTTTATTCCGCCAGTGAGTCAGGAAACGAGCTGGACGCGTAGAAAATATCAAACAAAAAGAATCGAAATCCGTAGCCATGGATTTCGATTCTTTTCACATGAAAAGGTATCAAATCAAGAAGAAAAGCTTCTGAAAGAAGAAGCGTGTTTAAAGCGTTTGTAAGGCTTGACGCGAAGATACGTGTCTGTGTGCCCAAAGCGGCGTAAAATCGCTGTCAGATCAAGAAACTCCTCCGCGTCCGCGCAACAGACCGACAGGAGGACGTCATTCTTACCGGGGATTTCGTACGCGGCGTTGACCGCGTCCGTGGTTTCTATGGAATCAATAAATTCCTGTTCTTTCCCATCATAAAGCGATAAAGAGATGAACGCTCTGAAGAGACTATCGGAAGTCTTCGGGCAAATTCTGGCGCTGTAACCGGTTATTATGCCGCGATTCTCGAGCCGTCTTACCCGGTCAGCGGCCGCGGGGGCGCTTAAGTGAACCATGTCGGCGAGTTTCTTCATCGTGATTCTGCCATCGTCCTGAAGTATATCGATTATACGCTTATCGGTCAAGTCAAAATTCAAGGTGATCACTCCTGTTTATGTTGCTGAAAATCATTAGTTCTCGTTTATTATCCGCGCGAGTGTAAAGCGCTCTCTATTCCCCGAGTTGTCGGAAAAGCTCTCATTTGATGGTATTATTATATTCTGTTTTGCCGCGCGCCGTCAATAGCGTACATTCGGGAATGACGAATTAAAAACGGCATATACGAAACTTTGCTCGGGAACGCGGAAAGCGTAGAAAAGGGACAAATGACCTAATTTTATAAGGAATTAAACAGGATAACCTAATTACATAAGGAACTCAAACGCGGAGATTGACTGCTCCGCGGAATGTATGATATATAAAAATATACGCGGCGCAAGGTCCGCGTTCTCGTTTATCATTTGTGTCGCGAATCCGTATAAAATTCTTTATTCCAATGCCCGGCGTTTATTATCCGGGCTCTTATTGCCGCGTTTTCGGCTTCTCATTTGAGCAACTGATTATTTTTTAATATGAAAGGAGCTCCAATGAATTCAGCGAAACAAGGCGCGAAGCGGCCAGAGGCCGACGTGAATGTCAGTATTGACAACATCTATCAGCTCGATGGCCGGGTTCCGGTCTCCAAAGCGATTCCCTTTGGTCTTCAGCATGTTTTGGCGATGTTCGTGGCGAACATCGCGCCCATTCTACTCATTACCGGTGTTGCCCAATATAATGGCGCGGCGTTTACCGCTTTTGACAGCGCCCGTATTATCCAGAATTGTATGATCATAGCCGGAATCGGCACCATGATACAGCTTTACCCGATCTGGAGGCTGGGGGCGAAGCTTCCTGTCGTTATGGGCGTAAGCTTTACATTCCTTGCCTGCGCCATGACAGTCGCTTCGGATGACTACGGTTATATGGTAGGATCGATCATTGTCGGAGGCTGTATTGAAGGCTGCCTCGGACTTACGATCAAATATTGGAAAAAACTGATCAGCCCGATTCTTTCGGCATGTGTTGTCACGGCAATTGGTATCAGCATCCTGAACGTGGGCGTACAATCCTTCGCTTCGTCAGGCGCTTACGATATCGGCTCATGGCAGAACCTTCTCGTGGCGACGATTACGCTGGTGGCCTGCCTGGCTTTTAACGTGCTGGCAAAAGGGTACTGGAAACAGCTTTACGTGCTCTTCGGAATGATCGTCGGATATGTCGTCTCTGTCTTTTTCGGTATGGTGGACTTTACGAAATTCAGCTCGACAGTCGGTGAGCTGGGTGTTTTCGCGTTCCCCAGACTATTCGCTTATACGCCAAAGTTCAATATAAGCTACATTATTTCGTTCACGCTGGTATTTCTGGTGTCCATGGTCGAGACGATCGGAGACACGACCGCGACCTGTACGGGAGGGCTTGGAAGAGACATTACGGAGCGGGAACTTTCCGGTTCTCTTTGCGTCGATGGCTTTATTTCCTCTATTTCGGGCGGCGTGTTCGGCTGCTCCCCGATTACGTCTTTTACGCAGAACGTCGGTTTGATTTCCATGACACATGTCGTCAATCGTTTCACGATCATGTTCGGCGCGCTGACGATGATCCTCGCGGGTCTTTTCCCGCCGATCGGCGCGTTTTTCACAACGCTTCCCAGCTGCGTTCTGGGAGGCTGCACAGTCATTATGTTCGGGTCAATTTTAACCACCGGTATCAAGATGATGCATGACGCGGGCATGGGCCCACGAAATAATCTGATCGCGGCGCTGTCGCTCTGCCTTGGCGTCGGCGTGACGCAGGTCGATGGTTTCTTCAGCCATATGCCAAAGCTGGTGGGAGATATTTTTTCCGGTAATATGGTGGCCGGCGTGTTTGTAATCGGTATGCTTTTGAATCTGATTCTGCCCAAAGATCAGGAAGAAGATTAGAAAGTATAATTGAAAAGCTCGCGCCTCCTCCTCATATCATGGTATAATGAAGAAAATTCCGTGAGGCAATTATGAAGGTGAAAAAATGTCAACAAAATCAAATCATATCCAGTCCGTGGATAAGGCTTTCGCGATACTGGATTATCTGATGAATCAGGAAATGTCTTTAAGTGAGCTTTCAGAGGCGACCGGATATCCCAAGAGCACGATTCACGCGTTTCTCGCCACGATGCTGGATCTGGCGGTCATTGATCAGAACGAGTCGGACGGAAGATACCGTCTGGGCAGGCGTCTTTTTGAGTATGGGGCGTACGTCTCGAGAAGCTGGAATATCGTGGTTCTGAGCAAAGCGTATCTGCGGGAGCTGATGGCGGCCACGGGCGAGTCGATTTTCCTGGCGCAGCTGATCGATGAGGCTCTTCTAGTCGTGGACAGTGTCGAGCCCAGCAGCGTGTACCATGTTTCCACGAATATCGGGGAGCGTCTGCCTTTTCACTGCACGTCACAGGGCAAGGCGATTCTCGCCAATATTGACGAGGAAAAAGCGAGGCAGCTTCTGAAGCGTACCGGCATGCCGCTATATACGACACGCACGATTATGGATGAGGAGAAGCTCTTTGATCAGCTTGCCAAGATCCGGGAGAAGGGGTACGCGGTGGAATACGAGGAGTACTTCCCGGGTCTTTGCTCCGTCGCGGCGCCGGTCTTCGACAAAAACGGGGAGTGCCGGTACGCGGTCAGTATCGTCAGTCTGACACACCGGGTCGATAACAAATTCAAGAAACAGTCGATTCAACGGCTGCTGGACACGGCGCGGGCGATTACGACAAATCTGGCCTGCTATCGTCAATAAGTCCACATTTCACATAGAACAAAGGGGGCTTTTGAAATGCTTGAGCGTGACGCTTCCGCGGTTCGGCAGATCTGGCTGGGCTGTGTTCTGCTTGCCGTTTGCGCGGGCTTTTATCTGGTCTGGTGGTGTGTGGCGTTCCGGCCTCAGAAGACGCCCCGGCCGGTTCTGGATGTCGTTCTTTTCGCCGCCGCGGCGATCAGCGGTCTGGTGGCGGTCATTCAGATGGTACAGGGGATTTCGGGAATGGAAACGAGCCGGGAGCTGCTGCCCTCGAAGTGGATCCTGCCCGGCGGTATTCTGGTCTATATTCTTATGCTGGCGATTACGTCCGCGGTCTTACACAGACAGGTCACGACAGAGCTTTTTCTGATTGTCGGCTGGGGCGTTCTGACGCTTTCCGCCTTGAACGCGCTCTATGGGGCGGAGATTTTTTCACTTCGGCTGTCGGCCGCGTTCCTGATCATCGGGGCAGTCGGTGTCGCGGTCAGTATTTACTGTTATCTGATTTACTACGCGCTCGCGGAATGGCGGGCGTACGCGGATGGTATGGTTCCGCTCATTATGACGGCTGTCGTCATGGGCGCGATCGCCGCGGCAATCTCTTTTTCCATGAAAAACGCGTCCGGAATATAGTTCGCGTACAATGGCTGAAAGTCTTGTATTTTGACACTAAAAATGGTATCTTAGTAGTATGTTAAATATTTATTAATCTAGGACGGCTCAGCGGTTTGGCCGTCACTTAAACGGAGGAAAACGGCTATGGGATATGAGGAAGAATACAAACAAAAGCTTGTGTCCGCGAGCGAGGCAGTCAAACTCGTGAAGTCCAATGATTGGGTAGATTACGGATGGTGCAACGGAACACCGGATGTTCTGGACAAGGCGCTGGCGGCCAGAACGGACGAGCTTACCGGGGTGAAAGTCAGAGGCGGTATCCTGATGAAGCAGCCGGCGATTTTTGACCGGGAAGACGCGGGCGAGCATTTCTGCTGGAATTCCTGGCATATGAGCGGAATCGAGAGAAAGCTCATCAAGCGGAATATGGCTTATTACGCGCCGATTCGTTATTCAGAGCTTCCTCGTTATTACAGGGAGAGCATTACGCCGTCGGATGTCGCGATGTTCCAGGTGTCACCGATGGACGAGCACGGATATTTTAACTTCGGGCCGAACGCTTCGCATCTGATGGCGGTTTGCGAGACCTCGAAGCACATCATTGTAGAAGTTAATAAGAACATGCCACGCTGCCTTGGCGGTTTTGAGTCTGAGATTCATATTTCCAAGGTGGAATGTATTGTGGAGGGTGATAACGCTCCGATCGGCGAGCTTGGAGCGGGCGGCCCCGCGACAGAGATCGACAAAACAGTCGCGAAGCTGATCGTTGACGAGATTCCGAACGGCGCTTGCCTGCAGCTTGGTATCGGCGGCATGCCGAACGCGGTCGGTTCCCTGATCGCGGAGTCCGATCTGAAGGATCTCGGCGTTCACACGGAGATGTACGTCGACGCTTTTGTCGATATCGCTAAAGCCGGTAAGATTACAGGCGCTCACAAGAACATCGATCGTTTCCGTCAGGCGTTCGCGTTTGGCGCCGGCACGAAGAAGATGTACGACTATATCAATGACAATCCGGCGGTCATGAGCGCGCCGGTGGATTACACGAACGATGTCCGCGTAATTTCTCAGATTGATAATTTCATTTCCATCAATAACGCGGTCGATGTCGATCTCTATGGACAGGTTAACGCGGAATCCGCGGGAACCAGCCAGATCAGCGGCGCCGGCGGCCAGATGGATTTCGTTATGGGAGCGTATCTCTCCAAGGGCGGCAAGAGCTTTATCTGCCTGTCCTCGACTTTCTCGAAGAAGGATGGGACGGTGCTGAGCCGTATCCGCCCGACACTCGCGGTTGGCTCGACGGTAACCGACACGCGCCCGACGACGCACTATCTTGTGACTGAGTATGGCAAGGTTTGCCTGAAGGGACTTTCGATGTGGGAGCGCGCCGAAGCGATCATCGGTATCGCGCATCCGGATTTCCGTGACGAGCTGATCAAGCAGGCGGAAGAGATGAAGATCTGGAGAGGCAGTAATAAGAGATAAGTTGATAGAATTGTGGGACGGCCGGGAACGGCCGTCCTTTTTTGGTTCGCCCGCCATGAGCGGGCTCTAACGGGTGAAAATCCCGAGTGCGCCTAGGCAACGTGGAAGCACATAGCTGAACAGCAAGGGTGTCCACCGTGAGGTGGAATCTGAAGGAAGCTGTAGGCAAACCCTTGGTCCGACGAACAGGAACCACATATAAGGCCCGGAAATGCGGATAAGCCTGCCAAAAGAGGTGAAGTCCAAAAAGTTGCTGGAAGTACGGGTAGATGTGGCGGATAGGTGAGGGGAAAGAGCACGCGCCTTAAGCGGGGAGGTCTCGCAGGTGGTCTCATTAGCCATAGTAACAACGAACTGTGAGAAGTCAGCCGAGCCCATAGTAGTGAAGAAGTCCCTGTAACGGGGATGGAGCAAAGGGGCGAATAATCAATCAGTTGGAGTACGTTCCACTCAGTAGCCGGAGCAACGCCTGTCGATGACTTCAAAGGCGGTGATGGCAAAAGGGGCAGAAAGAAAACAACGCATGGACACAAGTAGTCTCATGGGGCAGATACTTAGCAAAGAAAATCTCAATGCTGCGTATCTGCAAGTCGTAAGAAACAAAGGAGCTGCGGGAATTGATGGTATGGAATATACCGAACTCAAGGACTACCTTTCGGAAAACGGCGAAAGAATCAAGGAACAGCTGCGGAACAGGAAATATAAACCGCAACCGGTAAGACGTGTGAAGATACCTAAGCCAGACGGTGGCATTAGAAATCTTGGTGTGCCAACTGTTACTGACAGATTTATACAGCAGGCAATCGCACAAGTCCTAACCCCGATATTCGAGAAACAGTTCAATGACCATAGTTATGGTTTCAGACCTGACAGGTGTGCCCAACAGGCAGTCATAAAGGCACTTGAAATGATGAACGACGGACATGACTGGATTGTGGATATCGACCTTGCGAAATTCTTTGATACAGTTGACCATGACAAACTGATGACCATATTTGGCCGAACAATCAAGGAAGGGGATGTCATCTCCATCGTCAGGAAGTTCCTTGTCAGCGGGGTCATGGTCGATGACGAGTATGAGGACTCAATTATAGGAATGCCGCAGGGTGGGAACATTTCCCCACTGCTGGCAAATATCATGCTCAATGAACTGGACAGGGAATTGGAAGCGAGAGGACTGGACTTTGTCCGATATGCTGATGACTGTATAATCATGGTCGGCAGCGAGCAGGCGGCAGAACGGGTAATGAAGAGCATTACGAGGTTTATTGAAGAGAAGCTCGGATTAAAAGTCAATGCTGCCAAGAGCAAGGTTGATAAGCCCAAAGGCGTGAAATACCTTGGCTTTGGATTCTACTTTGACCCATTTGCCAAAGAATACAGGGCAAGACCGCATGACAAGTCTGTAGCAAAGTTCAAAGCCCGGGTGAAAGAATTAACCTGCCGGAGCTGGGGCGTGGATAACAAGTATAAGGTCTTAAAGCTCAACGAGCTGATCCGTGGATGGGTGAACTATTTCAAAATAGGAAGTATGAAAACTCTCTGCGAAAAGCTTGATAGCAGGATACGATGTCGTCTGCGTATGTGTATTTGGAAACACTGGAAGACCCCGAAGAACAGAGCAAAGAATCTCATCAAACTTGGAATAAGCAGGAAATATGCATGGTCTACAGCTTATTATGGAGCCCATATAGCACATGTTTGCCAACGCGGTGCTATGAACGTAGCTGTAACCAAAGAGAGACTGACCCGATTTGGGTTAGTCTCCATGTTCGACTACTACATAGATAAACGTGTCACGTGTTAAGTTGATTGAACCGCCGTATACCGAACGGTACGTACGGTGGTGTGAGAGGTCGGAAATTCATTCACTGAATGAATTTCCTCCTACTCGATCTCTTGGACTACCCGATTGTGTAGGGGTACAGATATAAAGGCATTCATGAGTGTCAGTTTCTTTGTCAGTATTTGTTTTTAATGGCCGCATGGGCTATATTTAAGGCAGTGGCGCGTAGACGCGTTAATTTAAATATTATATTAAGGGGAGAGCTTACAATAAACTGTGAGGCAGAGGGGGAATGAATATGACGATGGCGATTTGTGACGACGAAAAGGAATGGCGTGAGAAAGCGGGTAAAATTCTGCGTCAGCGCGCCGCGATTGCGGCGATTGAGATGGAAATTATTTATTTCCGCGGACGGGAAGAGTTATTGAATTACAAGGGCGCGCCCATTGATACTATCTTTATGGATGTTGATCTTGATGATGGTAGTGGTATTCAGACAGCTGAGGAAGTTAACAAAAAATGGCCGGAGTGCCAAATCGTCTTTTTGACGAATTATTTATATTACGCGACAGAGGTCTATTCGGCAAGACACGCTTTTTTTGTTCTGAAAGAGCAGTTCGCCAAAAGACTTCCGGAGGTTCTGGTCAAAATCCGTCATGAGTCCGAACAGCAGGGGAGCAAACTGATTTTTAACCTGATCGGCAAAACGACGCTTAATTTAAGACCGGCCGATATTTATTATTTTGAGCGTGTCGGCCGCGTTACGAAAATTGTGACAGTGTGGGGCAGCTACGAAATATGGGATAAGCTTACGGACATTATGGAGGGCCTTTCCGATATTGATTTCGCCCGCTGTCATAACAGTTATATCGTGTACTTACCGGCAGTCCGCGCTCTGGAGCAGAACGATTTTGTCATGTATAACGGCGACCGGATTCAGATCAGCAGGAAATACGCGAGTCTGGTGAAGAAAGAGTTTATGAACTGGGCGCTGATGAAGATGGCCTGAGCGGCATGAGCGGGGAGGAGAGAACTCTATGAGTCTTTTTATTGTCACGGTCGCTGCCGCGATCTCTTTTCTTTTTCTTTGTGTTTACTTGCTGAGACTGAAAATGGTGGAGCGGGAAAATCAGCTTCTTCGGAACTACAACCAATCCATTGAGGAGTTGTGCGCGTCCACGCGCGATAAAATTGAAATCACGCGGCAGTACCGACATGATCTGTCCAAGCATATCCAGGCGCTGGAAGCGGTCATCGCGCGGAACCGCGCGAACGAAAGTATTGAGCGATATATAGGCGATCTGAGGACACAGTACGAGGAGACGGATCAGAATCGTATACGCGGCAATGAAATAGTAAACGCGATCACGCTATTGAAAAAAGAGCAGTGCGCGGCGCTTCAGATTCCTTTTTTCGTAAATGTCGAGGAATATTCGTACAGCCGGGTAAAAGACGCGGATCTGACAGGAATTCTATACAATCTACTGGATAACGCGGTTGAGGAGAACGCGCGAATATCCGCCGGGAATCCGAGGGGCGTCTGGTTTTCCATGAGTGAGGAAGAAAACGACGGTCAGAAAAACGCGGTCATCGAGGTCAGCAATTGTATTCGCGCGGGTAGGAAGATGAACTTCCGGACTGTCAAGAAGCGGCCGGAGGAGCACGGCGTCGGAACGATCATTATTCAGAAAATCGTTCGCGAATACAGGGGAAGGCGGGAAGTATATATTGATTCGGAGAAAAGTATTCTCCGGATTCGGATCATTCTGCCGTTATCCAATTATTCAGCTCGTTCGGAAAGGCGGAATCACTATGGCTATGTGGACGCGGAATAGCGATCTATTCGCCGTCCTGATGTGGACATATTTGGGTCATCTGGCGATTATCATCCCGGATTACGTTCTTTTGAACACACTTCTGAAAAGAAAGCGCTCGATGCTGCCGCTGATCTGTCTGATTGAAGTTAAATTGCTGCTGGTCTATATCGGATTTGATTACATCGCGGGCCGGATGTATGGCGGCGCGTTGTGGTGGCAAATCCTGTATATTGTCCTGGCGGCCGCGTCAAACGCGGCGGTAATCGGAATATTTGTATATACATTTGAGGGAAGCTTTATGAAAATAATGCTGGCGCTCATGCTCTGTGAAAGCGTTCCCTCCATATTCGCGAATGGCGTTCTGGAATTTTTGAACCTTTATATCGCGAAAGATCAAATGCATAATTATTTTGTGGCTTTTGACAAAATTTATTTTCTGCTTCCTATTATTAACTGCGCTGTCTTTTTCATCTGTTACTATTTCGCGAAGCCTTTTCTTCAGAGATATCGCGCCTATGAGCTGAGGCATCCCAAAATCATTTTCGCTGTGTTTATGTGTTATACAGGTGGCGCGCTTTTCTCCGGAATCACGGATTTTCCAAGTCATGACATGAAAAGCGGCGGGGCAATGCTTATTAAAATAACTCTGCTGGGGATTTTTTCCCTGTCTTTTTGTTTTTATCTTTTCTATATTAGTTACCGGAATGAAAGAATCGAGAATGAGTTCCTGCGTCAGAAACAGGAGCTGATTCAGGGACGGTATCAGGAAATTCAGGAACAGATCGAGAATATTGAGAGCAGCAGGGAGCGTGTCGCCGCGGAGACAGAGCTTCTTACGCGCCTCGGGCGCGAAGGGCGGGACAGCGGGGAGATTCAGGCGTATCTTCAGGAACTGCGGCGGCAATACAGACATGGAATGGCAAATACTTACAGCAATGATTTAGTGCTTGACGCGGCGCTTTGCCGCGACCACGAGCTTTGCGCCGCGAATAACATCGCGGATGACTTCTCCGCGCAATATTATCGCGGAAAAGGAGATAACGGCAATCTTTACGTTATTATATCAAAGCTCATGGATATGGGTATCGGGGAGAACAAGGCGCTCGACGCGGATCGTCGGTTCCTTTTCCTGCGCGTGGCTTCCATCGCGAATATGACCGTTGTCGACTTCCGATGCGCCATCAGCGAGAATTTCAGGGAATCCGGCAGGCGCTTCGTGAAATCAATCGAGAAGTATGGTGGCAGCGCCCGCTGGGAGCCCGCGAAAGGGAAACTGTCGGTGAGCGTGATGATACAGGAGAAAGGCGCGAATTCAGAAAGTAAAGAAGAGAAGCGAAACTAACCGGAAATTTGTAATATTTGGAAGAATGCGCGCTGTCAAAATCAGATATAATTATATCAGTTATACAGATGAGGAGGAGACTATATGAAATGTCCTAATTGCGGCGCGGAGAATCACGACCAGAATAAGTTCTGCGAGGTTTGCGGAGCTTCGCTGCCGGATCCGTATGATAACAATTCATATAATAGTAGTCAGGCAGGCCCATACAACAACCAACCGGGACCATACAATCAGCCGGGACCATACAACCAGCCGGGACCATACAATCAGCCGGGTAATTATAATAATATGAATTATTCCCCGAACGGTATGTATTCTCAGATACCATTGGATTATCAGCCGATCAGTATGTGGGGCTATTTTGGTTATGAGCTTATATTTATGATTCCGTTTATAGGACAGATTATATTGATTATCTTCGCGCTTGGAGGAACCAACAACATAAATGTCAGGAATTTCGCGAGATCCTATTTCTGCCTGCTTATTGTCATCGGTATTTTTTTCATGCTATTATTATCCGCGGGAGGACTCGCGTCGCTAAGGCTGTAAAAGATCATAAATCATGACCACCGGCTTAGCCGGTGGTTTGCTCTGTCCCTGTAAGGGACTATTGCCAGCCTGGGCCTCAAAGGCCCTTCGAATAGAAAGCCCCAACCGCGCCTCATTCACTGGCAATCCCTTACAA